>Ga0182740_1000015_pt1 | contig 452866 bp, 424 predicted proteins | sample eDN5th37CKraftBY_FD_128872 | JGI IMG/M metagenome (GOLD analysis project Ga0182740, IMG submission 128872) | Enriched backyard soil microbial communities from Emeryville, California, USA - eDNA 5th pass 37_C Kraft BY (version 2) (version 2) | ecosystem: Environmental > Terrestrial > Soil >... | reverse complement strand
TGTGCAGGGAGATTCCGGCGTGGCGAGCTTGCTCTCCCGCGGTCGTAGCACCCAAGGTGTGACGCCCGACCACGCCGGCTCTCGACACCTAATCTGGCAGATCGTCAAGAGATAAGGTGCCCGGAGGGCGGATGAGGGGCGAGCACTGACGTTTGACCGGCGCGCAGGCATCGCATCTTCGTTCGCCCCTCACCCGCCTTCGGCACCCTCTTTCCCCGTACACGGGGAGAGGCGAGTCATCGAAGAAGTTCTTCTGCCAGAATCGCACACGTCCCACCGACCGGCCCGTCCATGACCGCTACCGCCACCGTTGCCCCCGCACCGGCCAATTCGCCCGGCCGCGTGCTGTTCGCCAGCCTGATCGGCACCACCATCGAGTTCTTCGATTTCTACATCTACGCCACGGCGGCGGTGATCGTCTTCCCGAAGCTGTTCTTCCCCCAGAGCGATCCCGCCACGGCGACGCTGCAGTCCTTCGCCACCTTCGCGCTGGCCTTCATCGCGCGACCGGTGGGGTCGGCGCTGTTCGGCCATTTCGGCGACCGCATCGGCCGCAAGGCGACGCTGGTGGCGGCCCTGCTGACGATGGGGATCTCGACGGTCGTCATCGGCCTGCTGCCCACCTACGCGCAGGTCGGCGTGGTGGCGCCGGCGCTGCTGGCCCTGTGCCGGCTGGGGCAGGGCATCGGCCTGGGCGGCGAATGGGGCGGGGCCGTGCTGCTGGCCACCGAGAACGCTCCGCCCGGCAGGCGCGCGTGGTACGGCATGTTCCCGCAGCTGGGCGCGCCGCTCGGGTTCCTGTGCTCGACCGGCATCTTCCTGCTGCTGACCGAGGTGATGACGGATGCGCAGTTCCTCGCGTGGGGCTGGCGCATCCCGTTCGTCGCCAGCGCGGCGCTGGTGTTCGTCGGCCTGTGGGTGCGCCTGCGGATCACCGAGACGCCGGATTTCCAGAAGGCGCTGGACAGGGACGAACGGGTCAAGCTGCCGATGCTGACCGCGGTGCGGGAGCATCCGTTCGCCCTGGTCACCGGGACCTTCGCCCTGGTCGCGACCTTCGTGCTGTTCTACCTGATGACGGTTTTCGCGCTGAGCTGGGGTACGTCGAAGCTCGGCTACGCGCGCGAGCACTTCCTGATGCTGCAGATGGTGGGCGTGCTGTTCTTCGCGCTGACCATCCCGCTGTCGGCGCTGTACGCCGACCGCTTCGGCCGCCGCAACGCGATGATCGTGGCGACGGTGCTGATCATCGGCTTCGGCTTCGTGTTCGCCCCGCTGCTGGAATCGGGCAGCGACCTGGGCGTGCTCGCGTTCCTGGCGCTGGGGCTGGGCGCGATGGGGCTGACGTACGGGCCGTGCGGCACGATCCTGGCGGAGATGTTCCCCACGGCGGTGCGTTACACCGGCGCGTCGCTGGCGTTCAACCTGGCGGGCATCCTGGGGGCGTCGCCCGCGCCCTACATCGCCACGCGGCTGGGCGAGCGCTACGGGCTGGCGTCGGTGGGCGGGTACCTGGCCGGCATGGCCGCGCTCACGCTCGTCGCGCTGCTGGCGATGCCGCGCCGCAGGTAGCGGCGCTTATCCGAACAGCCGTTTCACGGTACGGCTCAGCCATCCGCCCTGCTGGTGTTCCCTGACGAAGTGGTTGAGGTGCCGCTTCACCGAATCGGCATAGGCCTTGTCGTCGTTGCGGATGTGGTTGAACAGCCAGCGCGACAGCATGCTGCGCAGATCGTCGACGATGTCCTCGCCCGCTTCGAAACGCAGCCGGTACTCCGATACGCGCTTGGTGAAGACCTCGTGCACGCGCTTGTGGGCGGCGCTGAACGGGTAGCCCGCCTCCTCCATCAGCTCTTCCTCGAAGGCGAAGTGCGAGAGGGTGTAGTCGACCAGTTCGTCGATCACCTCGCCCACGGCGAAGCGTTCCATCGATTTCTGGGTGATGTGCAGATGGTTGATCATCTCCACGATGCGTCGGTGCTGGCCATCGATGATGTCGATGCCCGTGTCCATGTCGTCCTGCCAGATCAGCAGTGTCATGTGCGTATCCCCTGCCGGCGGGTGCCGGTATGCAGCGGGAATCTAGGTGCGCGCAGGCGTCGCGGCATTGATCGGAATCAATGCTGCGGCATTTCGTCGCAGGGGCAGGACAGCGGGTGTTGTGGGAGATGTCGTCACCCGCTCGACACCACCCGGTTGCGCCCGCCGGCCTTGGCCAGATACAGGCGCCGGTCGGCTTCGCTGAGCAGGTGGTTGAGCGTCTGTCCCGGGAAGCGCGTGCGGAACACGCCGATGCTGACCGTCATGCGCAGCGTCTGTCCGCCGACATCGACCTCCAGCGCCTCGATCTGCGCGCGCAGCGATTCGAAATATTCCACCGACTCGCTTTCGCCCAGGTAGGGCACCAGTGCGCAGAACTCCTCGCCGCCGAAGCGCGCCACCAGGTCCTGCGTGCCGGAATGGCGCGCGATGGCCTGGGCGACGGCCTTCAGCGCCACATCGCCGGCCTCGTGGCCGTAGGTGTCGTTGATGTGCTTGAAGTGGTCGATATCGATGATGGCCGCCGTTACCGACTGCTGGCGGCCCAGGGTGTTGGGCAGCAGCGCGTGGCATTCGGCCAGGAAGTGCCGCCGGTTGGGCAGGCCGGTCAGGAAGTCGCGCGTGGCCAGGTCCTGCAGCGTGCCGATCAGTTCCAGCTGGTCGATGTTCTGCGAGACCCGGCAGAAGAATTCCTCGCGCGAGAACGGCTTGTGCAGGAAGTCGTTGGCGCCGCTCTTCAGGAAGCGCGGCACCAGGCTGCCGTCGGTGGTGCCGGAAATGCCGATGATGGCCAGGTGGTCGCGGGCGTGGCGCGCACGCAGGCGGCGGGTGAACTCGTGTCCCTTTATGCCGGGCATCTCCTGGTCGACGATGGCCAGGCGGATGTCGGGGTTCGCATCCAGCATCGCCAGGCCGGCCTCGCCGTCGGCCGCCTCGATCACCCGGAAGCCGTACATCGACAGCAGCGCCGCCGCGTGCTGGCGGGCCGAGCGCGAATCGTCCACGACCAGTGCCGCGATCCGCCGGTTGCGCTCCAGCCGCTGCACCAGCCACACCAGGTAGTCGATGCTGCCGGGCGTGTTCTTCAGCACATAGTCCACCACCTGCCGGCGCAGCACCTGTTCGCGCAGGCCGTCGTCGTAGACCCCGCTGACCACCACCGTCGGCAGCTGGCGCGACAGGAAGAACTCCACCACTTCGTCGTGGCTGCCGTCGGCCAGCACCAGGCTGGTGACCACCATGAACCAGTCCGGATGCCGTTCCAGCGCCGTGCGGGCTTCCGTGAGCGTCGCCGCGTAGAGGACGGGCAGGTTGAGCTTCTGCTCGATCGCCTCGCCGATCAGGCGTGCATGCGTGCGCGAGTTCTCCACCACCAGGATGCGCTGGGGCAGCGGGGACGGAGCGGTGGAAGTGGGCGAGGCGCGCAGGGGTGTCGGCATCGTCATCGGCGTTACGGAGGTTCCATCTACCCCCTATCGGCCGGCCGGAGACGGACTTGAGAGCGCCGTCACGAAAATGATGCGCGGCGCCGACGGCCTACCAGAGTGCGTCGCGCAGCTTGTACCAGGCCATGGCGGCCACCAGCAGGGGCGTGCGCAGGGCGCGTCCGCCGGGGAACGGGCGGTGATCGATTTTCGCGAACAGGTCCAGCCGCTCGGACTGGCCGCGGATGGCCTGGGCCAGCGTGGTGCCCGCCAGGCCTGCGGCGATCAGTCCATGTCCGGAGAAACCTTGGGCGAAATAGAGGTTCGGCGCCAGCCGGCCCCAGTGCGGGGCGCGATTGAGCGAGATGTCGATCATGCCGCCCCACAGGTACTCGGTGCCGACATCGCGCAGCTGCGGGAACACCCGGTGCATGCGCCGGGTCATCACGCCGCGCAGGTTGGGTGGGGGCAGGGTGGAATAGCTGGCACGGCCACCGAACAGCAGGCGATGGTCGCGGCCCAGGCGGAAGTAGTCCAGCGCCCAGTTGGTGTCGGCCACCGCCATGTCGTTGCGGATCAGGGCGCGCGCGCGTTCCTCGCCCAGCGGCGGGGTGGCGGCGATGTAGGTGCCTACCGGCATCATCCGCGACTCCAGTTCCGGCGCGATCCCGCGCAGCAGCGCGTTGCCGGCAAGAACGACGCTGTCGCAGACCACCTCGCCGGCCGCGGTCTTCAGCACAGGGCGTGCACCGCGGACGAGCCGGGTGACGCGCGAGCCCTCGAAGATCCGCACGCCGGCCTCCAGCGCTGCGCGTCCCAGGCCCAGTGCATACGCCAGCGGGTGCAGGTGGCCGCTGACCGGGTCGTACATCGCGCCGAGATAGCGGTCGCTGGCCAGTTCGCTGCGCAGGCGCTCGCGGTCCCACCATTGCACGGGGTGACGGTAGCGGATGTTGAAGTCCTCGACGGCGTGTTCCACTTCGCGCTGCTGGCGTGGCTTGATCGGCACCGTGGCATGACCGTCGCGCCAGTCGCAGTCGATCCCGTGCCGGTCGATGCGTCCGCGCAGCCAGCGAAGCCCTTCCAGCGACAGGTCGAACATTTTCTTCGCGTCGTCGAAGCCGACCAGCGCCTCCAGCTTGGCCTCGCCGCAGCTGAAGCCCGCGATGGCCTGCCCGCCGTTGCGGCCCGAGGCGCCCCAGCCGATGCGCTCTGCTTCCAGCACGACGACCCTGTAGCCGGCCTCGGCCAGCTCCAGCGCCGCCGACAGGCCGGTGTAGCCGGCGCCGAGGATGCAGACGTCGGCCTCGATGCGTCCCTGCAGCACGGGTTGCGCGGGTAGCGGCGTGGCGCTCGCGGCGTACCAGCTGTCGGGGTAGCTGGCACTGGAAAGGTTGATGCTCATGGTGCGTCCCGACCGTCATCCCCGCGAAGGCGGGGACCCAGTGCCTTTGACTTCGGGATACGAAAGTCGCTGGGTTCCCGCTTTCGCGGGAATGACGAGAGCGGGGAGGCCATGCTCCCCATCACACCGACCGCAGGTACCACGCGTACTCCAGATCCGTCACCTCGGTGTAGAAGCTGTGCATCTCCTTGAGCTTCTGCTGGCCGTAGATGTGCTGGAACGAGGTGCCGAACTGCTCGCGGATGAATTCGCTGCCCATGAAGGCGGCGATGGCTTCGCGCCAGAACGGGGTACGGATCTCGGTCTGGTCGTAGGCATTGCCGGTGATCGGCGGGCCGGGATCGAAGCCCTGCTCGATGCCGTGCAGCATGCCGGCCAGCACCGCGGCGGTGACCAGGTAGATGTTGGCATCGGCGCCGGCGATGCGGTGCTCGATGCGCGTATTGGCCTCGTCGCTGTGCGGAATGCGCATGGCGACGGTGCGGTTGTTGTAGCCCCACACATCGTTGAGCGGCACGAAGGCGTTGAGCACGAAGCGCCGGTAACTGTTGGCGTGCGGCGCGAACAGCAGCAGGCAGTCCTGGTCGCTGCGCTGCAGGCCGCCGATGGCGTGCTTCAGCGCATCGGCCGGCGCGGACTGCGGTGAGGCGAAGATGTTGCGGCCGTCGGCATCCAGCACGCTGGCGTGGATATGCATGCCGCTGCCGGCCTGCTGCGCGAACGGCTTGGCCATGAAACTGGCCATCAGGCCCTGCTGTTGCGCTGCGGCCTTGATCGCGCGCTTCAGGTAGATCGCATCGTCGCAGGCGAGCAGGGCGTCGTCGCGGTGCTTGAGGTTGATCTCGAACTGGCCGGGCGCGTACTCGGCCACCGCGGTATCCGCCGGGATGCGCTGGGCGCGGCATGCCGCGGCGACCGCATCGGTGAAGCCGCGATAGTCGTTCAGGTCTTCCATGTAGTAGACCTGCGTGCTGGTGTTGCGCTGTCCGGTCGCCGGGTTGATCGACGTGCGCGGGCGGCCGGCATCGTCCATCCGCTGGTCGAACAGGTAGAACTCCAGTTCCACCGCCACCACCGGCTTCAGTCCGCGCGCGGCGTAACGCTCCAGCACCCGCTTGAGCACCTCGCGCGGGTTGGCTTCGAACATGCCGCCCTGTGCATCCTCCATGCTCAACAGCAGTTGCGCGGCCGGCCGTGGCGACCACGGCACCGGCCGCAGCGAGCCCGGTACGGGGCGGCAGATGCGGTCCTCGTCGCCGATGTCGTAGCCCAGTCCCGTTTCCTCCACGGTATTGCCGGTGATGTCGGTGGCGATCAGCGACATCGGCAGGCACACGCCGTCGCGGTAGACCTTGTCCAGCGCGTCGCGGGTGACGCGCTTGCCGCGCAGCAGCCCGTTCATGTCGGGCAGCAGCAGGTCGATCTGCTCGCAGTCGGGGATGGATGCCAGGGTGGCGGCATCATCGGCAGGCAGGTGGGGGGCGGCGTCGTGATCGGGGCGCATGCGGGCGTTCCTGGAGGCTGCGGCGCAGCTTAGCAGAGCAGCGGCAGCGTCAAGAATACTCAACGGCAAGTCTCGCGAGTGGCAGGAAAACGCCCGGAATCGGTGCTGCCTCGCACCATTTTCGCGCCTGAAATGTCATTTGATGGCCTCGTGTTGTAAAAATAAAACGGCCGGGTTAACGTGCCGACGAGCCATTCCGGGCTGCCTGCATGACCCCGCTGCCGCGGGTCGGTCTGCCGACCGACCACAAGCAAATCGGTGCGCACCCCTTCCTCGCCGTCGGCGAGAAGTACGTGCGCGCGGTGGTCGATGGTGCGGGGTGCCTGCCGTTGCTGGTGCCCACGCTGGACCCGGTGCTGCCGCTGCGCGAAGTGCTGGCCGGGCTGGATGGGCTGCTGCTGACCGGCGCCGTCAGCAACATCGAACCCCACCACTACAGCGACGAGTCCAGCTACGAAGGCAACCTGCTGGATCCGCGCCGCGATGCGACCAATCTGCCGCTGATCCCGCTCGCCATCGAGATGGGCGTGCCGGTGCTGGCCATCTGCCGCGGCTTCCAGGAAGTCAACGTCGCTTTTGGTGGCACGCTGTACCAGAAGGTGCATGAACAGCCCGGCTTCATGGATCACCGCGAGAGCAAGGACGATCCGCTCGACGTGCAGTACGGTCCCGCACACGACATCGCACTGGTGCCGGGCGGTGTGCTTGCCGGGTTGGCCGGCGACACGCGCGCCACCGTCAATTCGCTGCACGGCCAGGGCGTGCGACGCCTCGGCGAGGGGTTGGTGGTGGAAGCGCAGGCGCCGGACGGGCTGGTGGAAGCCTTCCGTCACGACGGCCCGGCTTTCATGCTGGCGGTGCAATGGCACCCGGAGTGGAAGGTAAGGGAAAACGCGTTCTACCTGGCGACATTCCGCGCGTTCGGCGACGCGTGCCGCGCCCGCGCGGCGCGGAGGCCTGCATGAAGCGGCGGCACCCGCCGCCATGGGAGGGCGGGCGCTGACGCGCCCGTGGCGAAGCCGCCGGCGCGCGCCGGTCCCTCCCTACCGAGAATCGTGTTCCCCATGACCCAGAAGCAAACCCAACGCAAGAAGAAGGCCGACGCCGCCGAGCTCTCCGAGAGCTCCCTACGGCGCTGGCTGAAAGAGCGCCGCATCACCGAGGTCGAGTGCCTGGTGCCGGATATCACCGGCAACGCGCGCGGCAAGATCATCCCGGCCGACAAGTTCAGCCACGACTACGGCACGCGCCTGCCGGAGGGCATCTTCGCCACCACGGTCACCGGCGACTATCCCGACGACTACTACGAGCTGACCTCGCCTTCGGATTCGGACATGTTCCTGCGGCCCGACCCGGATACGGTGCGGATGGTGCCGTGGGCAGCCGATCCGACCGCGCAGGTGATCCACGACTGCTACACCAAGGACGGCAAACCGCACGAGCTGGCGCCGCGCAACGTGCTGCGCCGCGTGCTGGCGGAGTACGAAAAGGAGGGCCTGCGGCCAGTGGTGGCGCCGGAACTGGAGTTCTTCCTGGTGCAGAAGAACACCGATCCCGATTTTCCGCTGCTGCCCCCCGCCGGGCGTTCGGGCCGCCCCGAGACCGCGCGGCAGTCTTACTCGATCGATGCGGTCAACGAGTTCGACCCCATCCTCGACCTGATGTACGACTACTGCGAGGCGATGGAACTGGACGTGGACACGCTGATCCACGAGTCCGGCGCCGCCCAGCTGGAGGTCAACTTCACCCACGACGACGCCCTGTCGCGGGCCGACCAGGTGTTCCTGTTCAAGCGCACGATGCGCGAAGCCGCGATGCGGCACGGCGTGTATGCCACCTTCCTGGCCAAGCCGATGGAGAACGAGCCCGGCAGCGCCATGCACATCCACCAGAGCCTGCTGGACGTGAAGACGGGCCGCAACGTGTTCACCGGCAAGACCGAAGGCAAGGGCAGCAAGCTGTTCGGCCACTACCTGGCCGGCCTGCAGAAGTACGTGCCGATGGCGATGGCGTTCTTCGGCCCGAACGTCAACTCCTACCGTCGGCTCGCGCTGGGCCAGGTGGCGCCGATCAACGTGCAGTGGGGGTACGACAACCGCACCTGCGGCCTGCGCGTGCCGATGGATACGCCGGAAAACATGCGTGTGGAGAGCCGCTTCGCCGGCTCCGACGCCAATCCCTACCTGGCCATGGCTGGCACCCTGGCCTGCGGCCTGATGGGCATCCGCGAGCAGCTCAAGCCGACCGAGCCGCTGGCCAGCAGCGCCCAGGACATCGGGTTCGAGCTGCCGCGCTCGCTGGGCGAGGCGCTGGACGAACTGGAGGGCTGCAGGCCGCTGCGCGATCTGATGGGCGCGCGCTTCGTACGCGCCTACGTGTCGGTCAAGCGCAAGGAATACGAGACCTTCTTCCGCGTGATCAGTTCGTGGGAGCGGGAGTTCCTGTTGTTGAACGTCTGATTGAACTTTACGCCCTTCTCCCTTCGGGAGAAGGTGGCGCGTAGCGCCGGATGAGGGGCGAACGGAGTCATGACGCTTGAATGGTCTGGACTCCATCGCCCCTCACCCCAACCCCTCTCCCGGTGGGAGAGGGGCTCGACATCACGGAGCCCTTATGACCCAACTCGACACCCTCACCCTGCAGAAGCTCGATGCCGAGCACCACCTGCATCCGTTCAACGACAACGCCGCACTGGCAAAGAAGGGCACGCGCATCCTCACCAAGGGCGAGGGCTGCTATGTCTGGGATGCCGAGGGCAACAAGCTGCTCGATGCCTTCGCCGGCCTGTGGTGCGTCAACATCGGCTACGGCCGCAAGGAGCTGGGCGAGGTGGCGTCGAAGCAGATGACGCAGCTGGCTTACTACAACAGCTTCTTCCAGTGCACCACCGAGCCGACCATCGAACTGGCGGCCAAGCTGGCCGAACTGGCGCCGGGCGACCTCAACCATTCCTTCTTCGTCAATTCCGGCTCCGAGGCCAACGACACCATCCTGCGCCTGGTGCGCCATTTCTGGGCGGTGCAGGACAAGCCGCAGAAGAACATCTTCATCGGCCGCCACGATGGCTACCACGGCACCACCATGGCCGGTGCCAGCCTGGGCGGCATGAAGGGCATGCACAAGCAGGGCGGTCTGCCGATCCCCGACATCCACCACATCGATCCGCCGTTCTGGTTCGCCGACGGCGGCGACCTGTCCGAGGAGGAATATGGCCTAGTCGCGGCGCGCCGGCTGGAGCAGAAGATCCTGGAACTGGGGCCGGAGCGCGTGGCGGCCTTCATCGGCGAGCCCATCATGGGCGCCATCGGCGTGTACATCCCGCCGATGACCTACTGGCCCGAGATCGAGCGCATCTGCCGCCAGTACGACGTGCTGCTGATCGCCGACGAGGTGATCTGCGGCTTCGGCCGTACCGGCGAATGGTTCGGTTCGCAGTACTTCGGCTTCCAACCGGACATCATGCCGGTGGCCAAGGGCATCACCTCCGGCTACATCCCGCTGGGCGCGGCCATGTTCAACGATCGCGTCTCGAAGGTGCTGAAGGAGCAGGGCGGCGAACTGGCGCATGGCGCCACGTACTCCGGGCACCCGGTCTGTGCGGCGGTGGCGCTGGAGAACATCCGCATCCTGCAGGACGAGAAGATCGTCGAGCGCGCGAAAGCCGAGGTCGCCCCCTATCTGGCCCAGCGCTGGGCCGAGCTGGGCGAGCACCGGCTGGTGGGACAAGCCCGTATCGCCGGCATGGTCGGGGCGCTGGAACTGGTGCCGGACAAAAAGAAGCGGGCCTTCTTCCCCGAACGTGGCACGGTGGGTCCCCGTTGCCGCGACCACGCGCTGAAGCACGGACTGATCCTGCGCGCCACCTGGGACGCCATGCTGCTGTCGCCGCCACTGATCATCACCCGCGCGCAGGTGGACGAACTGTTCGACAAGACGTGGAAAGCGCTCAACGACACCGCGGCGGATCTGGGCATGTGATGTCATGGCGCGGTCCGTGCGCTGCGTCACAGCGTCGCGGCCCGGGCGTATGATGTTTCCATCCCCCCGATCCTGTTCCATGGAGACCCCGATGAAGCTCAAGACCCTCACCGTCATGCTGGCCGCCGCCACCCTGGCCGCCTGTGGCGGCAAGGACGAGAAGGCCGCCACAGGCGCGCCCTCCAAGACGCTCAACGTCTACAACTGGTCCGACTACATCGCCGAGGACACCATCCCCGAGTTCGAGAAGGCCACCGGCATCGCGGTGACCTACGACGTGTTCGACAGCGACGAGATGGTCGAGACCAAGTTGCTGGCCGGCAGCAGCGGTTACGACGTGGTGGTCCCCTCGCTGAGCTTCCTCGGCCGGCAGATCCAGGCCGGCGTGTTCCTGCCGCTGGACAAGAGCAAGATCCCCAACCTGAAGAACCTCGACCCGGCCATGCTCAAGCGCATCGAGCAGCAGGACCCGGGCAACCAGTACGCTGTGCCGTACCTGTGGGGCACCAGCGGCATCGGCTACAACGTGGACAAGATCAAGGCGGTCTTCGGCGACACCGCCGTCACCGGCAGCTGGGACGTGGTGTTCAAGCCGGAAAACGCCGCCAAGCTGAAGGACTGCGGCATCACCGTGCTGGACACGCCGTCGGAGCTGATCCCGATCTCACTGAACTACCTGGGCGAGGACCCGCACAGCTTCGATCCGGCCGTGATCGACAAGGCCGCCGCGCTCCTGAAGTCGATCCGTCCCTACATCCGCAACTTCCACTCGTCCTCGTACATCAACGACCTGGCCAACGGCGATGTCTGCCTGGTGGTCGGCTGGTCGGGCGACATCATCCAGGCGCGCGACCGCGCCGCCGAAGCGGGCAACGGCGTCAACGTCGCCTATTCCATCCCGAAGGAAGGCGCGCCGCAGTGGTTCGACATGCTGGCCATCCCGAAGGATGCCAAGAACGTCGACAACGCGTACGCCTTCATCAACTATCTGCTCGACCCGAAGGTCGCGGCGGCCAACACCAACTACGTGACCTACCCGAACCCGGTACCTGCGTCGAAGCCGATGGTGGATCAGGCCATCGCCGAAGACCCGACGATCTACCCGCCGGCCGAGGTGGACGCGAAGCTCTTCACCTTCGCGGTCCTGCCCCCGGAGGTCGACCGGCAGTACACGCGGATCTGGACGGAACTGAAGACCGGACGCTGAAAATCACGAGGGCGCGTGCCATGACGGACGCGCCCTCTGTCATCGTGCCGCCACGACGTTACCGGCGGCACAAGGGGAGAGGGGAGACGGGGAGCACGACGGCACGGAACCGGCCATTGCAACGACAGCACGCCCGCGCCGGCCTGGTGGCGATGCGGGAACCACATCAAGCCGCCCTCGCGGGCCGAATGGAGAGAGATTGATGAAACTGCGCGTACTGGCAACCACCCTGGCCCTGTGTACCCTTGCGGCGTGCGGGAAATCGGGCAGCGAAGGCGATACCGGGGCCCCCGCCGCGGGCGGCGCAAAGCAGGTCAACGTCTACAACTGGTCCGACTACATCGCCGAAGACACCATCCCGAACTTCGAGAAGCAGTCCGGCATCAGGGTCACCTACGACGTGTTCGACAGCAACGAGGTGCTGGAGACCAAGCTGCTGGCCGGCAGCAGCGGCTACGACGTGGTCGTGCCGACGATGAACTTCCTGGGCCGGCAGATCCAGGCGGGCGTGTTCCTGCCGCTGGACAAGAGCAAGATCCCCAACTACGCCAACCTGGACCCGGCCATCATGAAGCGCCTGGAGAACCAGGACCCGGGCAACCAGCACGCGATCCCCTACATGTGGGGCACCACCGGCATCGGCTACAACGTGGACAAGGTGAAGGCCGCGTTCGGCAACACCGACCTCGCCAGCAGCCTGGACATCGTGTTCAAGCCGGAGAACATCAGCAAGCTGAAGGACTGTGGCGTGACCTTCCTCGATACGCCGTCGGAGATCATCCCGATCGCGCTGAACTATCTGGGCGAGGATCCCAACAGCCACGACCCGGCCGTGATCGACAAGGCGGCCGCGCTGCTGAAGACCATCCGCCCCTACATCACCAACTTCCATTCCTCGCAGTACATCGACGCCATGGCCAACGGCGACACCTGCCTGGTGGTGGGCTGGTCCGGCGACATCATCCAGGCGCGCGACCGCGCCGTGGAGGCCAAGAACGGCGTCAACATCGCCTATGCCATTCCCAAGGAGGGCGCGCCGCAGTGGTTCGACATGCTGGCCATCCCCAAGGACGCCAAGCACGTGGATGAAGCCTATGCCTTCATCAACTATCTGCTCGACCCGCAGGTGATGGCCAACAATTCCAACTTCATCAGCTATCCCAACGCCATTCCCAAGGCGAAGGAACTGATGGACAAGGCCATCACCGGCGATCCGACCATCTATCCCACGCCCGAGGTGGAGGCCAAGCTGTTCACCTTCGCCATCATCCCGCCGGAAGTGGATCGCCAGTACACGCGCATCTGGACGGAACTGAAGACGGGCAAGTAAGCGCCGCCGCCGGGGCGGATGGCCTCCGTCCCGGGTCCGGTGGATCCACGCGATACATCACGGTCGGCGCCGGCATGGCGCCGGCGACCAGGGGAGTTCCATGGCGGCAGAACAGGGCAATGGCGCGGCACCGAATGGCAAGGCGAGCGCGCAGGAGTATCTGCGCATCGTCGACGTGCGCAAGGAATTCGACGGCTTCGTCGCCGTGGACGACACCAACCTGACCATCCGCAAGGGCGAGATCTTCGCGCTGCTGGGCGGCTCGGGCAGCGGCAAGTCGACGCTGCTGCGCTGCCTGGCGGGCTTCGAAAAACCGACGTCCGGCAAGATCTACCTCGATGGCCAGCTGCTCAACGACCTGCCGCCGTACGAGCGGCCGCTCAACATGATGTTCCAGTCGTATGCGCTGTTCCCGCACATGACGGTGGAACAGAACATCGCCTTCGGCCTGAAGCAGGACGGCCTTTCGAAGGAGGCCATCAGGAAGCGCGTCGAGGAGATGCTGGCGCTGGTGCAGCTGGGCAAGCTGGCCAAGCGCAAGCCGCACCAGCTGTCCGGCGGCCAGCAACAGCGCGTCGCGCTGGCTCGATCGCTGGCCAAGGGTCCGAAGCTGCTGCTGCTGGACGAGCCGATGGGCGCGCTGGACAAGAAGCTGCGCTCGCAGATGCAGCTGGAACTGGTCAGCATCATCGAGAAATCCGGCGTGACCTGCGTGATGGTCACCCACGACCAGGAAGAGGCCATGACCATGGCCACCCGCATCGCGCTGATGGACCAGGGCTGGATCCGCCAGGTGGGCACGCCGGATGAGATCTACGAGCAGCCCACCAGCCGCTTCGCCGCCGAGTTCATCGGCTCGGTCAACCTGATCGAGGGCGTGGTGGAGGAGGACGAGGCCGACTACGTCACTATCCGCTCGCCGCAGCTGCCGGACCCCATCTACATCGGCCACGGCATCTCCGGCTTCGAAGGGCAGGAGGTCGGCTTCGCGGTGCGGCCGGAGAAGCTGGGCATCGGCAAGCAGGAGCCCGAGCAGCCCCACAACAAGGCCAAGGGCGTGATCGAGGACATCGCCTACTTCGGCAGCCACTCGGTCTACCACGTGCGCCTGCCCAGCGGATACAAGTTCATGGCCAACTTCGCCAACGTGCAGCGCTGGGCCAGCGAGGGCCTCACCTGGAACGACGAGGTCTGGGTGTGGTGGGGCGACAACGACGGCGTGGTGCTGACCTCATGAACATCCTCCGCTCCCTGGGCAAGCGTCTGCCGGGGCCACGCTGGGGCGTCATTTCGGTGCCCTATGTGTGGCTGCTGCTGTTCTTCGCCATCCCGTTCCTGATCGTGCTGAAGATCTCGTTCGCCAAGCTGGCGATCGCGATGCCGCCGTACACGCCCATCCTGGAGTACATCGACGAGGCGCTGACGCTCAAGCTCAACCTGGGCAACTACACGGCGCTGTTCACGGATTCGCAGTACATCCAGGCCTATCTCAGTTCCATCAAGATCGCGGCCATCTCCACCTTCCTGGCCCTGCTGGTCGCGTACCCGATCGCCTACGTCATCGCGCGGCTGCCGCCCTCGACGCGGAACATCGCGATGATGCTGGTGGTGTTGCCGTCGTGGACGTCGTTCCTGATCCGCGTCTACGCCTGGATCGGCATCCTCAAGAACAACGGCCTGCTCAACAACCTGCTGATGAAGATCGGCATCATCGACGAGCCGCTGCAGATCCTGTACACGCCCATGGCCGCGTACATCGGCATCGTCTACTGCTACCTGCCGTTCATGGTGCTGCCGCTGTACACCAACCTGGTGAAACACGACCATCGCCTGCTGGAAGCCGCCTACGACCTGGGCGCGAAGCCGTGGAAGGCGTTCTTCACCATCACCCTGCCGCTGTCCAAGGCCGGCATCATCGCCGGCTGCATGCTGGTGATGATCCCGGCGGTGGGCGAGTTCGTCATTCCGGAGCTGCTCGGCGGCCCGGATACGCTGATGATCGGTCGCGTGCTGTGGGGCGAGTTCTTCAACAACCGCGACTGGCCCGCGGCATCGGCGGTGGCCATCGTGATGCTGATCCTGTTGCTGATCCCCATCCTGATCTTCAACCGCGTGCAGCAGCGCGAGCTGGAAGGGAGGCTGACATGAGCCGTGTCGGACAACGCGCCGTCAACTGGACGGTGCTGGGGCTGGGCTTCGCCTTCCTGTACGTGCCGGTGTTCATCCTGATGGTGTACTCCTTCAACGAGTCGCGCCTGGCCACGGTCTGGTCCGGCTTTTCGTTCAAGTGGTACGGTGAACTGTTCCGCGACGACAAGATGCTGCGCGCGGCGTGGATCAGCATCAAGGTGGCGTTCTGGACGGCGACCGCCGCGGTGGTGCTGGGCACCATGGCGGCGCTGGTGATGACGCGCATGCGGCGCTTCCCGGGCAAGACGCTGTTCGGGGCGCTGATCACCGCGCCGCTGGTGATGCCGGAAGTGATCATCGGCCTGTCGATCCTGCTGATGTTCGTGTCGCTGGGCGAGTTCGTCGGCTTCAAGCCCGGCGGCATCCTGTCCATCTGGATCGCGCACGTCACTTTCACCCTCGCGTTCGTCACCGTGGTGGTGTCTTCGCGTCTGTCCGAACTGGACAAGTCGCTGGAGGAGGCCGCGATGGACCTGGGGGCGAACCGGATCAAGGTGTTCTTCCTGATCACGCTGCCGATCATCGCGCCGGCGCTGGTCTCGGGCTGGCTGCTGGCCTTCACGCTCTCGCTGGACGACGTGGTGATCGCCAGTTTCGTCGCCGGACCCAGTTCCACCACGCTGCCGATCGAGGTGTTCTCGTCGGTGCGACGAGGGCTCAGCCCCAAGATCAATGCGCTGGCCACGCTGATGATCCTGGTGGTGAGCGTGGCCGCGTTCCTGGGGTGGTGGTTCATGTATCGCGAGGAGAAGCGTCGCCAGCGCGACGTGCAGCTGGCGTTGCAGGAGAACGGGTAGACCGCGAAAGGGCGTAGGCGGGCCACGTGCGGGCGCGCCTAGGACCTTTGCCCCGTCATCCCAGCGAAAGCTGGGATCCATCTTGCTTTTCTGTCTGGCGCGAGCGAGCTGTGCGCGAACGTCAACATGGGTCCCAGCGTACGCTGGGATGACGGCAGCGGACGTCCTGCGACGGTCGAGAAGTCCCGCCACGGCGCCATAACCTCGTCGCATCCACAATCCTTTTCTCGTCCGGCAAACCACGACTTGGAAGAAGCCATGACCGTCGAAACCATCAATCCCGCGACCGGCAAGGTCGAGTATCGCCACGAACTGATGGCCGCTGCGCAGGTCGATGCCACGCTTGCGGCCGCGCAGCAGGCCTTTCCCGCATGGGCGGCGCTGTCGCTGGCCGAGCGCGGCAAGGTCCTGCGCGCGGTCGGCGTCGAGCTGCGCCGCCGCCGCGAAGACATCCAGCGCATCATGACGGCGGAGATGGGCAAGCTGCGCAAGGAAGCCCTGGCCGAGGTCGACAAGTGCGCAGGAGCCTGCGACTACTACGCCGACCACGCGGCCGACTACCTGCACGACCAGCCCGTGTCCACGGACGGGCAGCGCAGCTACGTGCGTTACGAGCCTATCGGCTGCGTGCTGGCGGTGATGCCGTGGAACTTCCCGATCTGGCAGGTGTTCCGTTTCCTTGCGCCGGCGCTGATGGCGGGCAACGTGGCGGTGCTCAAGCACGCCAGCAACGTCCCGCGCTGTGCCGACGCGATCACGGAGGTGCTGGCGGCGGCAGGGCTGCCGGCCGGGGTGTTCGGCGTGCTGCATATCGACAACGAGCAGGCGGCCGAGGTGATCCGCGACGCGCGCGTCGCCGCCGTGACGTTGACCGGTAGCGAGCGCGCGGGGCGCTCCGTCGCCGCCAATGCCGGTAGCCAGTTGAAGAAGAGCGTGATGGAGCTGGGCGGCAGCGATGCCTTCATCGTGCTGGACGATGCCGATCTCGACAAGACCGTCGCGGGCGCCGTGGCCTCGCGCTTCGGCAATGCCGGCCAGACCTGCATCGCGGCCAAGCGCTTCATCGTGCAGGAAGGCATCGCAGATGAATTCGTGAAGCGCTTCGTGGAGGCGGCGGCCAAGCTGCGACTGGGCGATCCGCAGGACGACGCCACCACGCTGGCGCCGATGGCGCGGCAGGACCTGCGCGACGAGCTGCACAAACAGGTGCAGGCGAGCGTGGCCAAGGGCGCGAAGGTGCTGCTCGGCGGCGAACCCGATGCGTCGCACGCGGGTTATCCGGCGTCGATCCTCGATGCGGTCGCGCCCGGCATGCCCGCCTACGAAGAGGAACTGTTCGGCCCGGTCGCGAGCATCCTGCGCGTGAAGGACGATGCCGAAGCCGTGCGGGTCGCCAACGACACCACCTTCGGTCTGGGCGGCAGCGTGTGGACCCGGGACGTGGACCGTGGCGACCGGATCGCGCGCCAGCTGCAGGTGGGTGCGGCCTTCGTCAATGCCATCGTGCGCAGCGACGTGCGATTGCCGTTCGGCGGCACCAAGCGCTCCGGCTTCGGTCGCGAACTGGCGGAGCACGGCATCCACGAGTTCATGAACATCAAGTCGGTCTACATCGCCTGATTGATCCGCAGGAGCGCCCAGGGGCGCCCTGCAACGATTGTCCGCTTCGATGGAACGGATGGTTACGTCGGCCGCCGTTCCTAAGCCGCCATGCCGGTGCCATCTTGTCGGCAGTTGAACTGGAGGCGCCATGAGCACCCTGACCGATACCACCCCCGCCCGCGTGATCCGTACCGTACGCGGCCGACCCACGTCCGATGGCGCGGGCGTCAAGCTCACGCGCGTGATCGGCGGTCCCGACCTGCCCGACCTGGATCCGTTCCTGCTGCTGGACGAGTTCGGCACGGACAAGGCCGAGGACTACATCGCCGGCTTCCCGGAACATCCGCATCGCGGCTTCGAAACCGTCACCTACATGCTCGACGGCCGCATGCGCCATCGCGACAACCATGGCAACGAAGGCCTGCTGACGCCGGGCGCCGTGCAGTGGATGACGGCCGGGCGCGGACTGGTGCATTCGGAGATGCCGGAACAGGAATCCGGGCGCATGCGCGGGTTCCAGCTGTGGGTGAACCTGCCCGCGCGCGAGAAGATGACGGCGCCGAAGTACCAGGAGTTCGCTCCGGATCGCATTCCTGTCGCCAAGCCGGCGGCAGGCGTGGAGGTGAAGGTGATCGCAGGCCGTGTCGGTGACGTGCAGGGCCCGATTTCGCAGCCTGCCACCGATCCGGTGTATCTCGACATCGCGCTCGATGCGGGCAAGGCGTGGGAGTACGCATTGCCGGCCGGGCACAACGCGTTTGCCTACGTGTTCGAAGGCGCGCTCACGGTGGGTGAGGGTGACGAAGCGCGACCGCTGGATACGCACGAAATGGGCGTGCTCGGTGGCGGCGAAGTGCTGCAGGTGCGTGCAGGCAGTCGTCCTGCGCGTGTGATCGTGGTGGCAGGCCGTCCGCTGCGCGAACCGGTGATGCGCCACGGCCCGTTCGTCATGAACACCCGGCAGGAACTGATGCAGGCCTTCGTGGATTTCCAGGAAGGCCGCTTCTGAAAGAGGGAGCGGGCCGGGATACCCTCCCGGCCCGCGCCATCAGTTGCCCGCGGAAAGCTGCGCGCTGGTGGCGCGCACGTCGAGCTGCTCGGTCAGTGCGATCAGCGAGCCCAGTTCCTCGGCCGATTCGGCATTGATCCAGACCTGTGCATAGCGGTCGTTGTCGAGTTCGACCACGGTGATGCGGCGGGACTGCATGCCCGGCATGTCGCGGCCACCCAGGTCCAGCCGGTACCAGTACACGTCCTCGCCGGAGAAGGTGCCTTCCTCTTCGCGCAGGCGACGTTCCAGGCTGATCCTGGGATCGCGCGAGGTCAGCATCACGTTGAGCACCTGGCGCCCGTCGGCGGTGACCGCCTTGCAGGCGATGAAGGTGGTGTCCACACGCTGTTCCCACTGCAGGCCCGCACTGGCGGGCAGGGTGGGGCAGGGCGGCGCTTCCTGCGACCACGCGGAGGTGGAGGCCAGCAGGAGGCAGGCGGCGATCAAGGTCTTCATGCGGTGTCCCCTTGGTTGGTCGCCCGGAAGGCGTTCTGCGAGTCTTCCGAACACCGCGACGGGCCTGCGGCCCCGTTCCTTCCCTTGCTGTCCCCGGTGTCGGTTGCCGTGTTCCCCCGGCAATGGTCCGACCTTAGCCCATGCTGCGCCGCAGAACAACGCTGCCGGTTCCGGAAGCGCGCATGCGAGGCAGGGAAAACGCGTTGCCCGGCAGGGCCGGGCAACGTCGGCAGGCTTCAGCTGCGTTCCCGCCCCAGCCAGCCGTACAGCATGCCGCCGATCAGGCCACCCAGCACCGGGGCCAGCCAGAACAGCCACAGCTGGCCGATGGCGGCGGGCCCGGCGAACACCGCGACGGCGGTCGAGCGTGCCGGGTTCACGGACGTGTTGGTGACCGGGATGCTGATCAGGTGGATCAGGGTCAGGGCCAGGCCGATGGCGATGGGGGCGAAGCCCGCCGGCGCGCGCCCGTGGGTGGACCCCATGATGACGATCAGGAAGAACGCGGTGAGCACCACTTCCGTCAGGAAGGCGGCGGCGACGGAATAGCCCCCGGGCGACATCGCCCCATACCCGTTGCTGGCGAACGCGCCGGCAGCGTTGGGGTCCACCGCGAACGCCGGCTGCCCGCTGGCGATCTGCCACAGGATGAAGCCCGCCGCGATGCCGCCGGCGACCTGCGCCACCACGTAGGGCAGCAGTTCTTTCGCGGAGAAACGGCCACCGGCCCACAGGCCCACGCTGACCGCCGGGTTGAAGTGTCCGCCCGAGATGTGGCCGAACGCATAGGCGCCGGTCAGCACGGTCAGGCCGAACGCGAGCGCCACGCCCAGGAAGCCGATGCCCAGCGGATTGCCGTCACCGCCGAAATGTGCGGCCAGTACGGCGCTGCCGCAGCCGCCCAGGACCAGCCAGAACGTCCCCAGGAATTCCGCCGCGAGTTTCTTCGTCAGACTCATGCCAGCCCCCAATGCGTGCGTGCCCCGTCACATGACGGTGGGCGCACGATAGCGGAACCGGAACGACACAGGTGTTTGCTTTGCGTTAGCCGCCCATGCTTCAAACGCGACTGAAGTAAAACTCACATTTCGCACGCCGGCGCGGCTCAGCGCTCCGGCAGCGGAATGAACTCGGTCTCGCCCGGCACCTGGCCGAAGCGGCCCTCCAGCCAGTCCTGCTTGGCCTGGTCGATCCGTTCCTGCGAACTGGACACGAAGTTCCACCACATGTGCCTCGGCGCATCCAAGGGCTCGCCGCCCATCAGCAGGCCCTTCACCGGCGTCTTCGCCCGCAGCACCGGACGGCTGCCGCGGTCGAACACCACCAGATGCTTCTCCGGGATGTCGGCGCCATCGACCTGTGCGTCGCCTTCCAGCACGTACAGCGCCCGCTCGACATGGCCTGCGTCGATCTCCAGTTCGGCATCGGGCTGCAGGTCCACGGCCACATTGAAGGTGCCGCTGAAGACCTTCACCGGCGACTCCTCGCCATAGGCGCGGCCCGCGATGACGCGCAGGCGCGCGCCGGCGCGCTCGACCACCGGCAGGGTGGCGGCCGCGTGGTGGTGGAACTCGGGCGCGACCTCCTCGTACGACTTCGGCAGCGCCACCCAGGTCTGCATGCCATGCACGTCGTGGCGGCCGGTGCGCACGTCGGCAGGCGTGCGCTCGGAATGGGCGATGCCGCGGCCGGCGGTCATCCAGTTGACGTCGCCGGGCGCGATCACCTGCTCCGAGCCCAGCGTGTCGCGATGATGGATGGCGCCACTCCAGAGGAAGGTCACCGTCGCCAGGCCGATGTGCGGATGCGGGCGCACGTCGATGCCGCGCCCCGGCTCGAACACGGCCGGCCCCATGTGGTCGACGAACACGAACGGCCCCACGCTGCGGGCCTGCAGGCTGGGAACGGCGCGGCGGACGTTGAAGCCGCCGCCCAGGTCGTGCACGCGCGGCGCGATGATCGTGGTCATGTCATGTCCTCGTTGGATGGCCCGCAGCATCGCATGGGCCGATGCCGGACCCGACGACGATACGGAAACGGTCCGTTGCGCGTCATCCCCCATCCGGGCAGGTAAGGCGGTCAGTCGCGGCGCGAGGCCAGGCGATCCGCCAGACGGGTGGGTTCGGGCAGGCGGTAGCCGCGCAGCGTGCGCAGGACGGCGTCCAGCGCGCCCTGCATGGACACGCGATGGCCCGGCGAGACGAACAGCGGGTTGCAGCGCACCTTGCTGCGCAGGGCCCAGCCGATCTGTTCGCCGCGATGGAGCAGCGGCACATGTCCGCCGGCCTCGGCACCCAGCGGATCGTGCCGTCCGCACAGCACGTTCTTGGCCACGCCGATGCTGGGCAGGCCGGTCACCACGCCGAAATGCGCGGCAATGCCCAGTCGCCGCGGATGCGCGATGCCGTGGCCATCCACGAACACCAGGTCCGGCGTGTGCGGCAGGCGCTCGAGCGCGGCGACCAGGGCCGGCAGTTCGCGAAAGCTCAACAGCCCCGGGACATACGGCATCGAAGTGGGAACGCGCACGACCTCGGTCGCGACCGGCTGCAGCGTATCGGCGGCCAGCAGCACGGCGGCGGCGCGGGTGATGGCTCCGGCGTCCTCGAACCCGACATCGAATCCGCCCAGCCAGCGGGGTGCTTCAGGCGCGTCGTCGCGCAGCATCACCTCCGCGGCCAGGCGTTGCTGCACCCGGCGTGCATCGGCGGCACTGCCGTCCCAGTCGCCGAACAGGCCGCTCATGGCCGCGACGAGGCACCGTAGCGCTGCACTTCCAGCGACGCGCGGCCGTCCGCAGCGAAGCGCACGATGGACATGCGGTCGTACTCGGTGTCGTCCATCGGCACAGTGGCACAGGCACACAGCGCCGCCACCAGGTCCGGCACGGTGTTGCTGTGGCTGACGACCAGCACGGTGCCCGCATCGTGCGCCTGGCGCCACTGCGCGGCGACCTCGGCCGCGGGGCCGCGCGCGAAGTACGCCTGCACCGGCACGCCGTGCAGCGCGGCGGCCGGCTGCGCGGTCTGCTGGGTGCGGCGGAACTCGGTGGCATAGGCGGCCACCAGCGGCGCGTCGCGCAGGCGTTCGGCCAGCGCGGCGGCGCGAGCCCGTCCTGCGGCGGACAGTCCGGGATTCTCCGGATCGTCGGTCGCCTTCTCGGCGTGGCGCACCACCACGAAGGTCAGCGGTGCACTGTCGCGCGGCGCCGTGGTGCCGCACGCGGCCAACAGGTGTACCAGCAGCAGGGCGAGGAGAACACGGAACCGTCGCGGCATACGCAGGGGATCCTGGGACAAGGGTGGGTGCCGAGCGTGCAATGCGGGCAGGACCGGTGCAAGCGGCATCGTCACGGCTTGGCCGCTACGATAGGGCCAGGTCCGTGAAGAAGGGGAGACCATGCGCAAGTGGCTGCGCCGGCTGGGCATTGCGGTGGTGCTGATGGCGGTGGCGTCGGCGACGGCGTTGTACAGCTACGGACGCTTCGCCGAGGCGGCACGGGGGCCGGCCTCGCATGCGCTGCCGACCGCGGCCGATGCCACCGCGCTCGACCGCGCCGTCGCGCCCCTGCTGCGCGCGCATCCCGGGCGCAGCGGCATGGCGCTGCTGGCCGACAACCTGGACGCCTTCACCGTGCGTGCCGCCAGCGCTCGTGCCGCGGGGCGCAGCCTGGACCTGCAGTACTACATCTGGAACCACGACTTCACCGGCAACCTGCTGGGCTACGAGGTGCTGCGCGCGGCCGACCGCGGCGTGCGCGTGCGCCTGCTGCTGGACGACATGACCGCGCACGGCAAGGATTCTCACCTGGCCGCGCTGGATGCCCACCCCAACATCGAAGTGCGCCTGTTCAATCCCTCGCGCAGCCGCGCCGGCGTGCTGGGGCGGGCCAGCGAAATGCTGCTGCGCCCGGTGGCGATGAACCGTCGCATGCACAACAAGGCCTGGATCGCCGACGGCCGGGTGGCGGTGGTGGGCGGACGCAACGTGGGCGACGAGTATTTCGATGCCGCCGCGCAGACCAACTTCCTCGACCTGGACGCGGTCCTGGTGGGCCCGGCGGTCCGGCAGACGTCGGCGATCTTCGACGACTTCTGGAACAGCGCCTCGGTCATTCCGCTCGCCGCGCTGTCCGGGGCCGAAGAGGGCGCGCTGGCGCGACTGCGCGCGCATGGCGACGCCGGCTATCGTTCCACGCGCGCCGCCGACTATGTCGCGCGCCTGCGAAGCAGCCCGGGATTGCCGGCGCTGGTGGGTGGAAACGCGCTTCACTGGCTGGATGAGGTGGGCGTGTACTCGGATCCCGCTGCCAAAGGACAGGGCGAAGGGAAGGCGCAATGGCTGGTCCACCGGCTGGGCAGGGCGATGGGCCTGGCGAAGCGCGAGTTGCGGGTGATCTCGCCGTACTTCGTGCCCGGCGAGGAGGGCACGCGCTGGCTGGTGGGCAAACGCGCGCAGGGCGTCGACGTGAGCGTGCTGACCAATTCGCTGGCGGCCAACGACGTGATGGCCGTGCACGGCGGCTACGCGCCGTACCGGGTTCCGCTGCTGGAGGGCGGCGTGACGCTGTACGAACTGATGCCGCACGGACGTCAGGACAGCAGTCTGTTCGGGTCAAGTGGCGCCAGCCTGCACACCAAGGCATTCGCGGTGGATGCGGAGCGCGGCTTCATCGGGTCGTTCAACCTCGACCCGCGGTCGGTCAACCTCAACACCGAGATGGGCATCCTGTTCCGCGACCGCGCCGCCACCGCGGCGCTGCTGCGCAGCTACGAGGCCAAGATCGCGCCGGACAAGAGCTATCGCGTGCGCCTGCTCGACGGCGAACTGCGTTGGGACGATGCATCCGTTGCGCCGCCGCGTACCTGGGACCGCGAGCCGGAAGCCAGCGCATGGCGCCGCTGGACCGCCCGCGCCGTGGGCTGGCTGCCGATCGAATCGCAGCTGTAGCGCTCAGGCCTCGCGCAGGTCGGCGTTGCGCATCAGCTGTTCGAACACGCGGAAGACCTCGGGATCGATCTTCTGGTGCTGCTCTGCATGCAGGATGCGCATGGCCGTGTCGTGGCTGCGGGCTTCGGCATACGTGCGGCGCGTGGTCATCGCATCGTAGCTGTCGGCCACGCGCAGCAGGCGCGCGCCCAGCGGGATGGCGTCGCCGGCCAGTCCATCGGGATAGCCGCTGCCGTCCATGGCTTCGTGATGATGGCGGATCAGCGTGGCGACCTCCGAGGCATGCGCATGGCCGCTGGCCAGGAAGATGCGCTCGCCCAGTTCGCTGTGCGCGCGAATGGCCGGCCAGTCGTCGTCGGGCACCGTGCCCGGATGCAGCAACACGCGGTCGGGCACGCCGATCTTGCCCACGTCGTGGAAGTGCGCCGCCAGCTCCAGCTGCTCCAGCTGGGCCGGCTCCAGGTCGAAGCACTGGCCCAGCGCCCGTGCGATGCGCCCGGTGCGGTCGCAGTGCCCGCGCGTATAGGCGTCGCGCACCTCGATCGCCAGTGCCAGCGACTCCATCGAGCAGGCGATGTCGCCGAAGTCGGGGGAGGGATCGAAGCTCACGGCGTAGCGACCTGGGACGGGACGTGGGACAGGGTGGCGGAAACTTGGAAGGCAGGCAAGGCGGTCGTCCTCATGGGGACAGCGTCGCCAGCAGCGCTTTCGCCGCATTGAACCGGTCCGGGGCGTCGGGCAGCGGGACCTTGATGCGCAGCTTGTCCGGCCCGTCCATGGCATAGAGCCTGGGCTGTTTCTGGATCAGCTGGATCACCGCCATCGGGTCGATGTTCGGCTTGCTCTCGAACACGATGCGACCACCGTGCTCGCCGAGCTCCAGCTTGCGGATGCCCAGCGCATTGGCCGCCAGCTTCAGTTCGGCCGTGGCGAACAGGTACTTCGCCGGATCGGGCAGCAGGCCGAAGCGGTCGATCATCTCCACCTGCAGATCGCGCAGGTCCTCCTTGTCCGGCGCGCTGCTGATGCGCTTGTACAGGGTCAGGCGCGTGTGCACGTCGGGCAGGTAGTCTTCGGGGATCAACGCCGGCACGTTGAGTTCGACGTCGGCGCCGCGTCGCTCCTGGCCCACGTCCACGTCGGGCAGGTGGCCGGCCTTGATGGAGCGCACGGCGCGTTCCAGCAGCTCGGTGTACAGGCTGAAGCCGACTTCGGCCATCTGCCCGCTCTGGTCCTCGCCCAGCAGCTCGCCGGCACCACGGATCTCCAGGTCGTGCGTGGCCAGGGTGAACCCCGCACCCAGCTCGTCCATCGAGGCGATGGCCTCCAGCCGGCGCTGCGCGTCGGCCGTGATGCTGCGCTTGTCGGGCACCACCAGGTACGCGTAGCTGCGGTGGTGCGAACGACCCACGCGTCCGCGCAGCTGATGCAGCTGCGCCAGGCCGAACTTGTCGGCGCGGTTCATGATGATGGTGTTGGCGTTGGGGATGTCGATGCCCGACTCGATGATCGTCGTGCACAGCAGCACGTTGAAGCGCTGCTTCTGGAAATCCAGCATCACCTGTTCCAGCTCGCGCTCGGGCATCTGCCCGTGCGCCACGCCGATGCGCGCCTCCGGCACCAGTTCCTGCAGCTCGCGCTGCATGCGGCCGATGCTCTCCACGTCGTTGTGCAGGAAGTACACCTGGCCGCCGCGCGACAACTCACGCTGGAAAGCTTCCCTCAGCAGCGCGTCGTCCCAGGGCGTGACGAAGGTCTGCACCGCCATGCGGTTGGCCGGGGGCGTGGCGATGATGGACAGGTCGCGCAGGCCGGCCATCGCCATGTTGAGCGTGCGCGGGATCGGCGTGGCGGTCAGCGTCAGCAGGTGGACGTTGGCGCGCAGCGCCTTCAGCGCCTCCTTCTGGCGCACGCCGAAGCGCTGCTCCTCGTCCACGATCACCAGGCCCAGGTCCTTGAACTTCACGTCCGGCTGCAGCAGGCGATGGGTGCCGACGATGACGTCGAGCTTGCCTTCGGCGAGCTTCTCCAGTTCCGCCTTGATCTCCTTGGCGGTCTTGAAGCGGGACAGCACCTCGACCTTCAACGGCCAGTCGGCGAAGCGGTCGCGGAAGTTGCGGTAGTGCTGTTCGGCCAGCAGCGTGGTCGGCACCAGCACGGCGACCTGCTTGCCGGCGCTGGCGGCGGCGAAAGCCGCGCGCACCGCGACTTCCGTCTTGCCGAAACCCACGTCGCCGCAGACCACCCGATCCATCGGCTGGCTGGACTGCAGGTCGCGCAGCACCGCTTCGATGGCCGCGCGCTGGTCGGGCGTCTCCTCGAACGGGAAGCCGGCGGCGAACGGTTCGTACATCGGCCGGTCAACGTGCAGTGCCAGGCCCGCACGCGCCTGCCGCCGTGCCTGGATCTCCAGCAGTTCCGCCGCCACGTCGCGGACCTTCTCTGCCGCCTTCTTCTTCGCCTTCGCCCAGGCTTCACCGCCGAGGGAATGCAGAGGGGCGGTTTCCGGCGAGGCACCGGAGTAGCGGCTGATCAGGTGCAGCTGCGCGACCGGCACGTACAGGCGGTCGCCCTTGGCGTATTCGATCTCCAGGAACTCGCCCGGCATGCCGCCCACGTCCATCGCGATCAGGCCGCGATAGCGACCCACGCCGTGGTCCTCGTGGACGATGGGCGCGCCCTCGGTCAGCTCGCCGAGGTCGCGGATGATGGCTTCGGGTTCGCGGCCGGTGCGCCTGCGGCGATGCGCCTGGGTGGCGCGCTCGGGGAACAGCTGCCGCTCGGTGAGCACCGCGATGCGCGGGTCGTCGAGCGCGAAGCCGTCTTCCAGCGGTGCCACGGTGATGGCGAACCGGTCGCGTCCGGTACGGAACGCGGTGAAGTCCGCCAGGACCTCGGGGACGAGCGCGGCGGCTTGCAGCACCTCCAGCAGCGCCTCGCGCCGGCCCGGGGAATCGGAGGCGATCAGGACACGGCCGGGATAATGGCCGAGGAACGACTTCAGCGCTTCGCCAGCGGGCGCATCCTTCGCCGCCACCGGCAGGGGCGGAAGCGGCTGGTCGCCCAGCGGCAGCGCATCCCCATGGCGGCTGTGCTGCGGACCGCAGACCTCCACGCGCTGGCGCTGGTTGAGGCGCTCGCGCAGGCTGTCCGGCGACAGGTAAAGCTCGTCCGGCGGCAGCAGCGGACGCTCGATGTCGTGGCGGCGCTGGTCGTAGCGGTTGCGCGTCTGCGCCCAGAACGCTTCCGCCGCTTCGCCGAAGCCGTCGGTCAGTACCGGCAGCGCGTCGGCGTGCAGGTAATCGAACAGCGTGGAGGTGGCATCGAAGAACAGCGGCAGGTAGTACTCCACGCCCGCCGGCGCCAGGCCCGATTTCAGGTCCTGGTACAGCGCGCTGCGGCGCGTGTCCACGTCGAAGCGGTCGCGCAGCAGGGTCATCGCACGTTCGACCGAGCGCTCGTCCAGCGGCACCTCGCGGCCCGGCAGCAGCTGCACCGATTCCACCCGGTCCAGCGAACGCTGGCTTTCCGGGTCGAAGTGGCGGAGCGAATCGATGGTGTCGTCCAGCAGTTCGATGCGCAGCGGCGCGTCGGCGCCCATCGGGTAGACATCCAGCAGCCCGCCGCGCACGGCGAAATCGCCGGGGTCGAGCACCTGCGGCACGTGCCGGTAGCTGGCGGCCTCGAGGCGGCGCTTCTCGGCATCGAAGTCCAGCCGCTGGCCCATGCGGTAGTCGAAGCTGCCGCCGGCGATGTGCTTCAGCGGCGAGAGGCGCTGCATCAGCGTCTGCACCGGCACCACCACGATGCCCTTCTCCAGCGTCGGCAGGCGATGCAGGGCCGAGAGCCGTTGGGAGACGATGTCCGGATGCGGACTGAACTGGTCGTAGGGCAGGGTTTCCCAATCCGGGAACGCCACCACCGGCAGGTCGCCGGCGGTGCCGAGCAGCGTGTGCAGGTCGGCTTCCAGCTGGTGCGCCTCGTGGTTGTCGCGGGCGACCACCAGCAGCGGGCCTTCGTGCGCGCGCGCAGCCGAGGCGATCGACCATGCCAGCGCCGTAGGCGAGGCGGGTGCGCGCCACCAGGCGCGGGACTGGCTGCCGCGGGGCAGCGGGGGAACGGGGAGGGCGGGATTCTTGGGGTCGGTCATGGGTACACGGAACAACGGCAGCGCCGGACACCATGGGGTGCCCAGCGCGAAGGGATGCGCAGTTTACCAAGCAGGCCCGCAAGGGCCGCTCACGCGTCGGAACGGATCATTCCGCGGTCAGCGGGTCGATCACCTGGGCGACGACGGAAATGCGGTCGACGGGGAACCCGCCACGGCGCGCGTGTTCCAGCACGATGTCCTCGTTGGGTGCGCGGTAGACGCAATAGATCCTGTCGTCGGTGACGTAGCTGTGCTCCCACTGGATCTGCGGACCCAGGTCGTCCAGTACGCGGCAGGAGGTCTGCGAGACGGATCTGAGCTCGGCGGGCGTCATCAGGCCGGCGCCCTGGATGTCGCGTTCGATCAGGTAACGGGGCATGACGACCTCCCGGAACGGTGGCGGGGGCCACGTCCTCATCCGCTGACACGCGTTGAGCGGCCGGCGCGGGCCGACCGCCTGTCGGCGGCGTCAGGGCTCTTCGTTGAGGTCCAGCACCACGCGGACCAGGCCCGAGCCGTCGCCCTCGCGCACCCGCTTGAAGCCCAGCGACTGCGCCAGCGCAAGCATCGGTAGGTTGGTGTCCAGCACGTCGCCGTACAGACGGTCCAGTTTCTTCGAGCGGGCCCACTTGGCCAGCTTGCGCATCAGATGGCGGCCCAGGCCCTGGCCGGCGATGAAGTGGCTCACCAGGATGGCGAACTCGGCGTCGCGCGTGCGCGGCACCAGCGCCGCGCGCGCGACCGCGCCGACCAGCGCTTCGCCAGGGGGCAGCGGCTCGGCGGCGACCAGGGCGAACTCGGTGTTGGGGTCGGGATGGGTCAGGCGCTGCGCCATTTCCGGCGACAGCTCCTTCAGGGCGTACAGGAACCGGTGGCGGATCTCTTCCGGTCCCAGCAGGCCGAAGGCGCCCTGGATGGGGCCGGCATCTTCCGGGCGGATCGGGCGGATCAGCAGTTCGCGCCCGCTGGGCAGGCGGAAGTGTTCATGCCACGGAGGCAGGCGTTTCGGCGCGGTCATGGGGCGATGCTCGCATGAAATCCTGAGGGGCGGCGAGGGTCGAAGGGCACGCGGTTCAGGCAGCGTGGCGTTTGCCGCGCAGGCGCTGGACCGCGGTCACCACCGCCAGGATGACGGCGCCCGCCACCACGCCGACGCCCGCGTTGAACAGGTTTTCCCACAGCACGCCCCATCCGCCGTGGGTGTAGGGCTGGATGAGGTGGTGAAGCGCCGGGATGCTGTGGACCAGGATGCCGCCGCCCACCAGGAACATCGCCGCGGTGCCGGCGATGGAGAGGAATTTCATCAGGTAGGGCGCGCTGTACAGGATGCCCCGCCCGAAGGCCCGCTTGAAGCGCGCCCAGCCGCTGTCGCGCGTGTCGGCGGTCAGCGCCAGGCCGGCGTCGTCCAGCTTCACGATGCCGCCCACCAGGCCGTATACGCCCACGGTCATGATCGCCGCGATGGCGACCAGCGTCATGACCTGCTCGATGAAAGTGCGTCCGCCCAAGGTGCCCAGCGAGATCACGATGATCTCGGCCGACAGGATGAAGTCGGTACGGATGGCGCCGCGGATCTTGTCCTTCTCGAACGCCACCATGTCGACCTTGGCATCCTGCACCGCGGCCAGCCGCTGGGCATGCGCCTGCTCGTCCTCGCCCTTGTGCAGGAACTTGTGTGCCAGCTTCTCCACGCCCTCGAAGCAGAGGAAAGCGCCGCCCAGCATCATCAGCGGCGTCACCAGCGGAATGTTGTACCCGCGTCCGTGCAGCCAGGTCTCCAGGGCGCTGATGGCCAGCGCGGCCGGCACCAGGATGGCCTTGTTGACCATCGAGCCCTTGGCCACCGCCCACACCACAGGCAGCTCGCGGTCGGCCTTCACGCCGGTCACCTGCTGCGCATTGAGCGCCAGGTCGTCGCCCAGCACGCCTGCGGTCTTCTTCGCGGCCACCTTCGTCATCACGGACACGTCGTCCAGCAGGGTGGCGATGTCGTCGATCAGGGCGAACAGGCTGGATCCGGCCATGGAAGAAGGGTCGTCGGCAGATAAGGGAGGGAATTCTCGCACAGCACCCTGACGGCGCCGTGTGACGCGGAGACCCGTCAGGCGGGTGGGCGCAGCCACTCCAGCCGCTGGCTGGCGCCGGCTTCGCCCAGGGCGGCGGCCAGCACCGGCAATACCGGCGCCAGCGCGTGTTCCAGCTGCCAGGGAGGATTGAGGACCAGCATGCCGCTGCCGGTCAGGCGCAGGGGCGAGTCGTCGGGCCGTACCTGCAGTTCCGCCACGAACGCACCCCTGGACGGCAGCGCTGCCGCCTTGCGGAAGAAGGGCTGCAGGGTGCGCCGCTGTTTGATCGGATACCAGACCGCATAAGTCGCCGCCGGCCAGCGTTCCAGCGCGTCCCGCAGTGCGGCGATGATCTGCGGGTATTCGGCGTCCTGTGCCTCGTAGGGCGGATCGATCAGCACCAGCCCGCGGGCGATGCGCTGCGTGCCGGCGCGCGGGGGCAGCAATGCCTTCATCGCACCGTAGCCGTCGCGTGCATGCACGGCCACGCGCGGGTCATGGGCGAACAGGTCCTTCAATGCGGCGGCTTCCTCCGGCTGCAGTTCGCAGGCTGCCAGCCGGTCCTGGTCGCGCATCGCCTGCGCGACCAGCAGCGGCGAGCCGGGATAAGCCACCAGCGCGCCGACGGGGTTGTTCGCCTGCACCGCGCGCAGGTAGGCCTCGACCAGTGCCGGCAGGTGGGGCGCATCGAGCAGGCGGAAGACCCCTTCGTCCGCCTCGGAGGTCTTGCGGCTCTCCGCCCCGCCCAGCAGGTAGCGGCCACGGCCGGCATGCGTGTCCAGCACGAAGAACGGCGTGTCCTTGCGCTTCAGCGCGTCGACCAGGGCCAGCAGCACGATGTGCTTGAGGACGTCGGCGTGGTTGCCTGCGTGGAAGGCGTGGCGGTAATTCATGGCGTGCAGCATATATGCTTGCGCCATGCCCCGCGTACTGATTGCCGAAGACGAAGCCGCCATCGCCGACGCCGTGCTGTATGCGCTGCGCAGTGAAGGCATCGAAGCCGATCACTGCCTGCTCGCACGCGAGGTGGCGCCGCGCGTGCGAGCAGGCGGCGTGGACGTGGTGGTGCTGGACGTGGGCCTGCCCGATGGCAGCGGGTTCGACGTGTGCCGCGAACTGCGCGGCTTCAGCGACGTGCCGGTGATCTTCCTGACCGCCCGCAACGACGAGATCGACCGCGTGCTGGGGCTGGAGCTGGGCGCCGACGACTATGTCACCAAGCCCTTTTCCCCCCGCGAACTGGTGGCCCGCGTGCGTGCGCGCCTGCGCCGCGCGGGGGCGGCACCTGCCGCATCCCCGGTGTCCGCCGACCCCTGGGTCATGCGCGGCGCGTTCGCCATCGACCGCGAAGGCCACCGCATCCGCTACCGGCAGCAGCTGCTTGACCTGACCCGCTACGAGTACGCCGTGCTGGATGCGCTGCTGCAGCGCCCGGGCGCCATCCTCAGCCGTGCGCAGCTGATGGACCGCGGCTGGGACAGCGATGCCGACAGCGCCGACCGCACCGTCGACACCCACGTGAAGACCCTGCGCGCCAAGCTGCGCGCGGCCGGGGCCGATCCCGACCCGATCCGCACCCATCGCGGACTGGGTTACGCCGTCGAGGCCTGACGCATGCGCCTGGGGCTGAAGCTCGTGCTCGGCTTCTTCCTGATCGTCGGCATCGCCGCGTTCTTTGTCATGCGCGTGTTCGTCAACGAAGTGAAACCCGGTGTGCGCCAGGCGATGGAGTCCACCCTGGTGGACGCCGCCAACCTGCTGGCGGAAGTGGCCGCCGACGACCTGAAGGCCGGTCGCATCGCCGACGGCGGGTTCGCGCGCCACGTCGCGCTGGCCCAGCAGCGCGACCCGAAGGCCTGGGTATGGCGGTTCCAGAAGCGCTCGGTCGATTACCGGGTAACGGTCACCGATGCGCGTGGCACCGTGGTGTTCGATTCGCAGGGGCGCGACGTCGGCCGCGACAACTCGCGCTGGAACGATGTTTACCGCACGCTGCGTGGCGAGTACGGCGCCCGCTCCAGTCCGGAAACCCCGGGCGATACCGCGCATACCGTGATGCACGTGGCCGCGCCCATCTACGACCCGGGCGACCGCCGCACGCTGCTGGGCGTGCTGACGCTGTCGCAGCCCAACCGCAGCATCGAGCCCTTCATCGTCGCCAGCCAGCGCAGCATCCTGCTGCGCGGCGCCTGGCTGATCGGCATCTCGGCGCTGATCGGCGTGCTGATGACGTGGTGGCTGGTGCGCGGCATCGGCGGACTGAACCGTTATGCGCAGGCGGTCAGCGCCGGCGAGCCGGTGCCGCCGCCGCGGCCGCGCGCCGACGAGATCGGCGACCTCGGACGCGCGCTGGAGACCATGCGCCGCAAGCTGGCCGGCAAGGCCTACGTGGAGCAGTACGTGCAGTCGCTGACCCACGAGATGAAATCGCCGCTGGCCGCGATCCGCGGTGCGGCCGAGCTGCTGCAGGAGCCGCTGCCGGAGGCGGACCGCCAGCGTTTCGCGCGCCACATCCAGGCGCAGGAGCAGCGGCTCACCGAGACCATCGACAAGCTGCTCGCGCTGGCGGAAGTGGAACAGCACGGCTGGCTGCAGCGGCGCGAGCGCATCGATGCCGGCGCGCTGGTGGAGCAGGTGGTGCAGGCCGTCGACGCCAGGCTCACCCCGCATGGCGTGCGGATCCACCGCGCGCCGCCCGCGGGCACCTGGGCGGTGGAGGGCGACGCCTTCCTGCTGCGCCGCGCCCTGGGCAATCTGCTGGACAACGCGCTTGCGTTCTCGCCGCCGGACGGTTCGGTGGAACTGGTCGTCGAACAGGCGGACGGGCAGGTGCGCTTCATCGTGCGCGACCGCGGTCCGGGGATTCCGGACTACGCGCACGAACGCGTGTTCGAACGTTTCTATTCGCTGCCGCGCCCGGACAGCGGCCAGCGCAGCTCCGGACTGGGGCTGCCGTTCGTGCGCGAAGTGATGCGCCTGCACGGCGGCGAAGCCTCGCTGCGCAACCGGCCCGAGGGCGGTGCAGAAGCCGTGCTGTCGTTGCCGGCGGTCTGACACGAGACTTCACACAGCCTTCAAACACGCTTCCTGCCGGTTGCACCCGGCCACGTGACGATGCTTCCCGTATCCAACCGGGGCATCGACATGAAGTCACTGAAATTGCTGTTGCGTTTCCTCACCGTGGGCGGGCTGGTCCTGCTGCTGCTCATTCCGTTGCTGATGATCCGCGGCGTCATCCAGGACCGCGAGCGTTACCGCGCGATGGCCGAGGTGCGCGTTTCCCAGAGCATGGCCGGGGCGCAGCAGGTCGTGGGCCCGCTGCGTGTCGTGCCGTGGCGCGAGGAGCGCCTGGTCAATGCGCTGAACGAGGACGGCAAGCCCGAAGTGCGCCGGGACGTGAAGGAGGGCTATCTGCTGCAGAGCCCCGCGACCCTGGCGGTGGACGGGCATCTGCAGCCGGGCGAGCGGCGCATCGGCCTGTACACGGTGAACGTGTACGAGTGGAAGGCGGCGATGAAAGCGGGCTTCGCGCCGCTGCAGCTGCCGCAGGCCGATGGACGCATCTACGGCCAGCCCTACGTGGTGGTCGGCATGGCGGACGTGCGCGGGCTGGTCGGCACGCCCTCACTGCTGGTCGATGGCGTGCCGCGCACGTTGGCCGCCGGCACGGGTGCGATGGCCTCGCGGATGGAGGGCGTCCATGCGCTGCTGGATGTGCCGGGTGGGGCCTTGCCCGCCAGCAACGTGCACCTGGAGATGGCGCTGGCGGGCACGCAGACCCTCGGCATCGCGCCCATCGCCGACAGCAACGACATCGCGATCCGGTCGTCGTGGCGGCAACCGCTGTTCGGTGGCCGGTTTCTGCCGAACGCGAAGACGCTGGACCAGAGCGGCTTCACCGCGCGCTGGCAGGTGTCGTCGCTGGCCAGTGCGGCGCAGAGCCAGCTGGAGTCGGCATCCGGCAAACTGACCCAGGCGCCCTCGCTGCGCGTCTCGCCGGAGGGCTTCGAAGGCGATGCCGGCGGCGACACCGCCATCGACAGCGCGGTGGTCAGCCTGGTGGATACGGTGGACGTTTACACGCAGGTGGATCGGGCCAGCAAGTACGGCATCCTGTTCGTGGTGCTGACGTTCGTGGGTTTCGCCCTGTTCGAACTGATCAAGCGCCTGCCGATCCACCCCCTGCAGTACCTGCTGGTCGGGCTGGCGCTGGCGGTCTTCTTCCTGCTGCTGCTCAGCCTGTCCGAGCACATAGCCTTCTGGCAGGCCTACCTGGTGTCCGCTGCCGCGTGCATCGGACTGCAGTTCTTCTACCTGTCCGGCGTGCTGAAGAGCTGGCTGCGTGCGGCCGGCTTCGCGACCCTGCTGACGGCGCTGTACGGCGTGCTCTACCTCCTGCTGAAGTCGGAGAACAACGCGCTGCTGATGGGTTCGCTGCTGCTGTTCGGCATCCTGGCCGCGATCATGTGGGTCACCCGCAAGGTGGACTGGTATGCGCTGGGCACGGAACTGCGCTGAGGCACGCCGTGAATCGCGTACGCATTTACCATCGGGCACAGCAGGTGCTTCCCGACGCGATCCAGACCGTGGGGCTGCGCGGTCTGGCGATGTCAACCGGGCAGCTGCGACACCTGCTCTTCGGCTTGCTTCTGGGTGATGAGTCGCGCGGTGCCGTCATGCTCGAACTGGCGCGCCAGGCGGTCGACGCGATCCAGCAACAGGGTCTGGCCTATTTCGACGGCGCGACGCGTTCGCGCGGCGTGCTGTCGGGTGACGCACCCACGCATTACGAAGCCTGGCAGCATCTGTCGCCGGACGCAGAGCGTGGACGCGTTGCGGGCTGCGGCGAATGGATGGACGCGGCGCACGATGGCCTCGCGCCGGGACGGTGGCACAGGCTTGAGACGGCCTGGCGCGAGCGTGTGTACCTCACCCATGAGATCGGCCGGAATGCCTGGCTCGCGGTACTGCCGACGGCGCGTCTTGTCGTCTACGGCTGGCGGGATCGCGGATGACGCTGTTTCTGGCGGCCACGATGATGTTCCTGCTTCCCTTGGGCTTTCTGGCGTTGGTCGCGGCGGCGGCGGGCTTCTTCTGCACACGGCTGCAGCCGCTCATCCTGGTCGCGATGGCGTGGGGCGTCGGCAGGTTCTGCGCCGGGCTGGCGGCAGGCGAGATGTTCGCGCCCATGCTGATCCCGCCGATGCTGCTGGCCTTCGTCTTCGTAGTCTGCGCGAGCATCGCGCTGCGCCGGGGGATGGAGCACGGCTACCGGTTGGAAGCGGCGGACAGGGCCGCAACGGAGTAGCGCGCCACGGGACAGCTGTTCGGCCATGGAGGGCCACCTCGCTCCGGCCGATGGCGTGCGCTAGAGTTCACGGATGACCTCCGCGCACACCATCGGCCTCTTACGTGGGCCGGAAATCACGCCCTGGCTGGACGATGTCGCGCGCCTGCGCGTGGCCGTGTTCCGAGACTGGCCCTATCTCTACGAAGGCGATGCCGATTACGAACGCGATTACCTGGGCGCCTACGCACGCTCGGCCGAAAGCGTGTTCGTGCTGGCGATGGAGAAGGGTGAAGTGATCGGCGCCTCCACCGGCCTGCCGCTGGCTGACGATACCGAAGCCTTCCGCCGACCGTTCGTCGACGGCGCCATCGATCCGGAGGACGTCTTCTACTTCGGCGAATCCGTGCTGTTGCCGGCCTACCGCGGATGCGGGATCGGCCACGCGTTCTTCGATCATCGCGAAGCGCATGCGCGCGCGCTGGGACGTTTCGCCTGGACCGCGTTCTGCGCGGTGGATCGGGCCGATGACGACCCGCGCAGGCCCGTGGATCATCGCGGCAACGAGGTGTTCTGGCGCAAGCGCGGTTATGAGCGGCGCCCCGGCATGACGATGCGTCTGCCATGGAACGAGATCGGCCAGGGGGAAGTCGACCATGCGCTGACGTTCTGGTTGCGCCCGCTGGAGACTGCGCGATGAAGGTCGCCGTCGCGAAATATCCGATCCAGGCGCCCGCGGATTTTGCTGCGTTCGCCGAACGCCAGGCCGCCGTGCTGGGCGCGGCCGCCGCGCAGGGCGCGCGCGTCGCCGTGTTGCCGGAATACCTGTCGCTGGAACTGGCCGCCACCCTCGACGCCGGCACCCAGGCCGACCTGCATGCCTCGCTGGCCGCGATCCAGCGCTACCGCGAGGACTGGCTGGCGTTGTATGCGCGCCTGGCGGCGTCGCTGGACATGTATATCGTGGCCGGTACCTTCCTGCTGGCGCAGGGTAATGGCCGCTATCGCAACCGCTGCGACGTGTTCGCGCCGCAGGGCGCGCACCTCTGGCAGGACAAGCTGCAGCTCACCGGATTCGAAAAGGGCCTCGGCGTGATCGAGGGCGGCGATGCGCTGAAGGTGTTCGACCTGGATGGCGTGCGCACTGGCGTGGCCGTCTGCTACGACAGCGAATTCCCGCTGCCCGTGCGTGCGCAGGCCGAAGCCGGCGCGCGGCTGCTGCTGGTACCCAGTTGCACCGACACCGAGGCCGGCGCGACCCGCGTGCGCGTGGGGTGCCTGGCGCGGGCGCTGGAAAACCGCGTGTTCGTGGCGCAGTCGGTGACGGCGGGCGAGGCGCCCTGGAGCCCCGCGCTGGACATCAACACCGGCGAAGCCGCGATCTTCGCGCCGATGGATCGCGGCTTGCCCGCCGATGGGGTGGTGGCGCAAACGACAGGCGACCAGGTCTGGGCGATCGCCGAGCTGGACCTCGATGCGCTAGACCGCAGCCGGGCCGATGCGCAGGTGGCCAATGATCGCGACTGGATGGGCCAGCTGAAGCCCGCCGTCGCACGCGCCAAGCTTCACGCGTGGTAGCAGCGCCCTCGCGCGCGACGCTTTTCGGACATCCCCGGCGCCTCATCCGCGCCTACAGAGAGCATTGCGCGTGCGCTGCCTGCGCGGTTTGCAGGCGACCTTGCGGCGCCGCTCGCCTTATCCCAGCAGGCTGACGCCGGGCACGAGCCAGATCGACAGGCCGGCCAGGGCCGAGCCGATGACGGTCGCTGCCAGTACATCGCTGGGGTAGTGCAGGCCCAGCACCACGCGCGACGCGGCCACGCAGGCAGCAAAGGGAATCAGCAGCGGCGCCAGTCCGGGGTAGTGCGCCAGCGCCACCAGGGTGAAGGCCACCGCATGCAGCGTGTGCCCGGACGGGAAGCTGAATTCGTCCAGCGGTGCGATCCAGGCGCGGATGCGCACATCGGAGGCGAACGGGCGCGGCCGGCGCGTCCAGCGCTTCAGCCCCTTGTACAGCGTCAGTGCGATCACCCCGGTGGCGGCCAGGTGCGCGGAGGCGGCGAGGCCGTCCAAGCCGTCCACGACGATCAGTGCTGCCATCAGCACATACCAGAACACGCCGTCGCCCAACCGGCTGACGACCGCGAAAAAGTGGCGCACGCCGCGCCATTCGCCCCAGCGGTTCGCGCGCAGGCACCAGCCGGCATCCTGGCCAATGAAGGCATTACGCGGTGGCGATGGACGCATGGTGGCTTCTCCGGGTCAGGGCGAGGTCGGTCAGCAGGGCATCGAAATCGGCCGCGACCTGCTCGGGACGCAGGGCGCGCATCGCGGCGACGGCGGCTTCGCCCATCGCGCGGCGGGCTGCCGGATCGGTGGCCAATCGCAGGGCAGCGGCCATGAATGCATCGTCGTCCTCCACCGCCGCGCCGTGCACGCCATCGACCAGGTGCTCGCGCGCGGCGCCGTAGTTGAAGGCCACCGTCGGCACGCCGCTGGCCATGGCCTCCAGGGTGACGTTGCCGAAGGTTTCGCTGTGGCTGGAAAACAGGAACAGATCGCCGCTGGCGAAGTGGCGTGCCAGCGCTTCGCCGCGCTGCACGCCGCAGAACACGAAGTCCCGATGTTCCTGCGCCAGCCGCTCGCGCACCGGCCCGTCGCCGACCCATACGAACTTCGCCGTCGGATGCTGCTGCCGGATCGCGTCGAAGGCCCGGATCGACAGGTCCAGGTTCTTCTCCGCCGCGATGCGGCCCACGTAGATCACCGCCAGGTCGTCCCGGCCCAGGCCCCACTGCGCGCGCAGCGCCTCGTCGCGGCGTGACGGGCTGAAGTGCTGCGCATCCACCGCGCGCGCCAGGCGCACGGCGTGATGGAAGCCCTGCGCCTGCAGGAAGTCCGCCAGTTCGCGCGTCGGCACCAGCGTGGCCTGCGCGCTGTTGTGGAAGCGGCGCATCCAGCGCAGCGCGGTGTGCTGCAGGAAGCGCACGCCATAGTCGCGCATGTATTCGTCGAAGCGCGTGTGGAAGCCGGTGGCTACCGGAATGCCCAGGCGGCGCGCCGCGCGCACGGCCGACCAACCCAAAGGGCCTTCCGTGGCCACGTAAATCGCATCCGGCGGGGACTCCTTCCACAGCGCGAGCAGGCGCCGGGTGGCCGGCAAGCCGAATTTCAGGCCGGGATAGCGCGGCAGGCGGGCGCCACGCACCAGCAGGGTGTCATCGGCCGCCTCCGATTCGATCGCCTGTCGCGGCCGCACCAGCGAGACGGCGTGCCCGCGCTGGCGCAGGCCGGTTTCCAGCCCCTGCACGGTGAGGGCGACGCCGTTGACTTCCGGCGGGTACGTCTCGGTGACGATGGCAAAGCGCATGCGCGGCTCCACGTTTTGCGCATGCTGGAGGGGGTAGGTGTCGCAGGTGTTGCGGTTTGGTGACCGCAGGATGACGGCGTGTGCGGCGAGACCTTCACACGATGCCCTCGGGCCGCGTCCGTCGCCGATTTCGTCAGTGTCTCGAAGCGCTCAGCGTGCCGAGCGCTTGCGGGGAGGCCCTGCATCCTTGCGTACACGGGTCTCGTAGGCCTTCACGACCAGCGCCCTGACGACCGCAGGCGTGGCACGGGCCAGGTCCACCCGCAACCCCAGCACCTTGCTACCCCAGAACAGCTTCTCGACGCATGCCGGATGCATCGCCAGTGCCTGTTCGCGGTCTACTTCGCCGTTGAACACGTGCAAGTGCGTTTCTTCCGGCGGTATCGTCACGAAGATCTTGCCGCGCACGCGGAACGACGAATAGGTGTGGTGCGGTTCCTCGGTGACGGCGTCCAGCGACAACGCATGCCTGCGGACATCGGCGATCTGCATGGTGCTCCCGGCGTGTGGCGCAGGGTGTCGTGATCTCAGGCCGGTGGCTGCCCACGCGCCGCCAGCCGGTACCCCAGCCAGGCCATCGGCAGGTAGGCGAATACCAGGTCCAGCCCGGTGAACCACAGCGGCGAGGGCAGCATGGCGACGGCGGCGATGCCGCCGATCAGGAAGAAGGCGCCCACCACCCAGGCCGGGCCGCAGGTCCGCCCAGGGGTGGCCAGCGTGGCGATGAAGGCGCCGACGAGCGTGCCGACCGCATGCGCCAGGAACGGGAACAGGAAGTGCTTCGGCTCGAACAGCGGCATCGCCGCCTTCAGGCCCTCGGTGGTGGCGGTGTCGACGCCGGCCGGCGGCGGAATCACATGACCGCTGAGCATCACCAGCGCCATGTTGACGAGACTACCGACGACCAGCCCGGCGATGACCGCCAGGATCAAGCGGAACACACGCTTCATGACAACCTCCGGCAGGGATGCGAGGGATTGCTGGCCGGCTTGGGGCCGGCCGCCTTCGAGCGACTATAGCCGGGCCTCAGTGCCCGGTGGCACTGGGGCCGCTTCTTCACCACGCAAACCCTTCTTCCCAGTCGCCCGGCGGTAACCACGTGGTCTGGTCCGGCGAAGGGGCATTGATCCGGCCCGTCGCCACGCTGTGGGCCACCATCGGTTCGATGTCCGAGAAGCGGGCGGCGCGCGAGCCGATGCCGGCGCCGATCAGGTTGTTGTGGATGTCCATGGCGTTGGAGCGTCTGCCGCGCCGCTCCATCACGCCGTTGACCAGATCGATGGCGCGCGCGTCGAACGTATAGGCCACGACGGCGCTGGCGAGCGTGTGCCGATAGGCATCCAACGGGCCGTGTCGGCCGCCCGGGAGCGGGCTTTGCAGGACATGGGACCAGGTGTAGGTCAGGACGAAGGTGGGATAGGTCGCCAGGACCAGCGCAAGCAGCGCGAGCCTGCGCAGCCAATGGCGCGTGCGTTTCGACGGCATCATGTGGCTCAGGATCAATGGTCGGTGGGTTCGACCACCACCGCCGTGCCGTAGCACAGCACCTCGGTCAGGCCGGCCATCACATCGGTGGCGTCGTAGCGCACGGCGATGATCGCGTTGGCGCCCAGGTGACGGGCATGCTGGAGCATGTCGCGATAGGTCTCGTCGCGCGCCTGCTCGCACAGTTCGGTATAGATGGTGATGTTGCCGCCGAACAGCGACTGCAGGCCGCCGAGGAAGTTGCCCACGATCGATCGCGACCGCACGGTGATGCCGCGCACCATGCCCAGGTTGCGGCGGATACGGTAGCCGGGCAGTTCCATGGCGGTCGTCACCATGGCGTCGCTGAGGTACGGCCCGGTGGTAGGCGAAGGCGCGTAGGCGGAGGACGAGTTGTAGGGGTCGGTCATTGGGCGTCCAGAAGGGGCGTCGTGCGGAAGAGGGCGCGACGCGGTGGGTCAGGGGTCGAGGTGGCTACGGAGTTCGGTGACGACGGCTTGCCAGTCATGAAACTCGTCCCAAGCATTCACGCACTCGCCTTGAGCCAGGCAAACACGGAGAGGAAGAAGAGAGAAAAACCGGCATACATCATGATCTTTGCGAACCTCGTGTAATGACGCTCGTTCGGGCGCTCGTCGTAATGGTCCACCACGATGGATCCCATGATCAGGCAAGCGCAGACCACCGCGCCGTACATGAACCAGACGGCGTCGCCGTACAGATGTATGCCACCCACCGGGCCGCCCCGATTGAACTGGATCGGCAGGAAGAAGTGATTGGATATCCAGCAGAACGTGCCGTAAGCGAACAACAACGTCGCGGAGAGGATCAGGATGACCCGGTCCCGCTTGGCGATCCTGTTGGGGACATGCGCTTTCTTCAAGGCACCCGCCCACCCCGCGCCGCGGTGAACAGCGCATACCACTCCTCACGCGACAGCGGCACCTCATCGGCCGCGGCGCACGCCACGAGCCGGACCGGATCGGTGGTGCCGACGATGGGTTGGATGCCGGCGGGATGGCGCAGCAGCCAGGCGAGCTGGATGGCTTCGGGGGTCACGCGGTGCGCTTCGGCTAGTTGCCGCAACAAGGTCGAGGTCTCGCGGACCACGGGGTCCGCGAACTCAGAGAGGGTGCCCAGCCTGCCGCCGGCCAGCGGGGACCAGGCCTGCAGGCGGATGTCGTGCAGGCGTGCGTGGTCCAGCGTGCCGGCGGCGGATGCGTAGGCGTGGCCGGTGGTGTTGGCGACCACGCCGTCATCGATCAGTGGCAGATGCAGCAGGCTGATCTCCACCTGGTGGGCCACCAGCGGCTGGCGCACGTGCCGGCGCAGCAGGTCGATCTGCCCGGGCGTGTGATTGCTGACGCCGAAGTGCCGCACCTTGCCGCTGGCGTGCAGCGCATCGAACGCGCGCGCCACCTCCTCCGGTTCCATCAGCGCATCGGGGCGGTGAAGCAGCAGGATATCCAGATGGTCCACGCCCAGGCGCGCCAGGCTGCCTTCGACCGAGGCCACGATATGCGCGTGGCTGAAGTCGTAGCGCTGCGGTGCGCCCGGCGGATCGTCGGCGAAGCGGATGCCGCACTTCGACTGCAGGACCATCTTCGCGCGGAGCCCGGGCGAGGCGCGCAGCACGTCACCGAACACCTGCTCGGATTTCCCGCGGGCGTAGATATCCGCGTGGTCGAACAGGGTGATGCCGTGGGCCAGCGCCGTTTCGACCAGCCGCTGCGCGTTGCGGCGTTCCTCCAGCGTGATCGGAGAGGCATCCCAGGCGCGGCTCAGATGCATGCAGCCGTAGCCGATGCGGGAAGTGGCGAGTCCATCGGCCAAGGGGTAGGTCTTCATCGTCGACACGCGCAGGACGGGACAGGCATCATGCCAGAGGGCTGCGGTACATCAGGACAGCGATCCTTCGCCGGCGAGCATCCGCGCCAGGGCATCGGCTTCCAGCGGACGGGCTAGGTGGTACCCCTGCACGTCGTCCACCCCGAGCGCCTGCAGGGCCGTCAGTTCCGAGGCCGTTTCCACGCCCTCGGCGACCACCTGCGACTGGGTCTGCCGGGCGAACTCGATCAGCGCGGCGGCCAGCGCCCTGCGCGGCGAGTCGGTATCGATACCGCGGGTCAGGCTGAGGTCCAGCTTGATGATGTCGGGATGGATCGCCAGCACGTGCCGCATGCTCGCGTAACCTGCGCCTGCGTCGTCGACGGCCACGCGCACGCCGGCCTCGCGAAGGGGCGCAAGGCGCCTGTTGAGCAGACCGTAGTCGTCGACCAGCGAATGCTCGGTGATCTCCAGCACCACGCGGTGCGGTTCCAGGTCGTCGATGTACCCGTCGACGCCGCCGCTGATGAGCGTCTGTGGCGACACGTTGAGCCCCACGTGGAAATCTCCGGCGATGCCGCGCAGGCCGTCGAGCGCGGTCAGGATGGCGTTGAGTTCCAGGCGCACACCTAGGCCGATCTCGCGCGCTTCGGCGAACCATACGTCGGGCGTTCGCTTCGGCTCCAGCCTGAAGCGTGACAGGCACTCCACCCCGACGACGCGGCGTTCGCTGCTGCGGAAGATCGGTTGGTACACGATATGCGGCTGGCCCAGCTCGAGCACCGCGGTGACGCGGGCGACCTTTTCTTCGTGCGCCTTCATGGCGTCCAGATCGCCATCGATCTGGTAGGCCAGCAGGTCGGCGAAGGCGCGCATCATGTGCAGGTCGCGCTGGCCGAGCGACAGGTTGGATGCCAGGCTGAAGCAGCAGAAGGTGCCGTACACGCGGCCATCGCGCAGCAGGATGGGCACGCTGATATGGGCCCCGATGGGCAGCGTCCGGGTCTCGGGAATATCGTGCAACACGGGAATCGCGCCCGTGTCGGGAATCAGCTGCGGGATCTGCCCCTCGACCACGCGCATGCAGTAGCCCTCTTCGAGCGGGCTCGAATCACCCGGCCGGATGGGGGCAGGATCCAGCCTGCAGGCGACATGGCGGAAGACCCGGTCGCGGCCGTTGAACTCGGACACGAAGGCCACGTCCATGTCGAGGTGGCGGCGCACCGCATCCAGCATGCGGTCCACGTTGCGGCCGATGGCCGCGGCGCCGGGACCGCCTTCGAGCCAGGCGTCGGACAGCAGTGCGTCGTGGATGCTTCGATCGATCAAGGCTTCCTCCTGAAGACAGGCGTGCGACGAAGTTGGACGGCCGTCGGGCCTGCCCCCGCTGCAAGGGCGGTCGGGGAGGATGGCGTGGGGAAACCAGGTCGCAGGCCACGCCGCGGACCTCTCGGCAGGCCCGAGTGTACCTTCATGTCACATGATGGGAAGTGCCGGCCGGTCAGGCCACGAACGGCTTGAACGCCACGCCCAGACCCTGCATGTCCTCCGGCTCGCCGACCAGGTCGGAGCGAAGCAGCGGGCGGGCATCGATCCACTTCTTGCTGACCACCAGGTCCAGGCGATCGCCGCTGGCGGTCAGGTCCAGGCGGGGAATGGCCTCGTTGTCGTGCGAGCGGTGCAGCAGCACGGCCAGGCGCAGCAGCGCGGCCTTGCGCTTGGCGCTGAGCAGCAGACGGTCGGGCAGGGCGTCGAACGCATTCTTCGGCACGCCGCGGCGGTGCGTGCGCACCAGCGCCGACAGGACCTGCTGTTCCTGGCGGGAAAAGCCTTCGATGTCGGAGTGCTCCAACAGATAGGCACCGTGCACGTGGTACTGGCTATGGGCGATGGCCAGGCCGATCTCGTGCAGGCGCGCGGCCCAGCCCAGCATGCGCGCATCGTCGTCGTCCAGACCCCAGTCCTGCTCCACCTGTTCGAACAGGCGCATCGCGGTGGCCTCCACGCGCGCGGCCTGGAACTCGTCGATGCCGTAGCGCTGCATCAGCGCCGCCGTGGACAGGTCGCGCGGGTCGTTGTCGCTGCCACGGCCCAGCATATCGAACAGGATGCCTTCGCGCATCGCCGCCTTGCTGACCATAAGGCGCTGCAGCTCCAGCGCTTCGAACGCGGCCTCCAGCACCAGCACGCCGCCGGCGATGATCGGACGGCGGTCGCTGGACAGGCCGGGCAGGTCGATGTCCTCGATGCGATCGGCCTGCAGCAGCTTGTCGCGCACCTGCGGCAGCGCCTCGGCGGTGACCGCGCCCTTGGTGAGCTTCATCGCCGCGCAGATCTCGCCGATGGCCTTGTTGGTGCCGGACGAGCCGATGGCTTCCTGCCACCCCAGGCTGCGGTACAGGCCGGCGAACTGCTGGAACTCGGCGCCGATCTCGGTGAGCGCTTCCTTCCAGCGCTTGCGCGAGAGCTTGCCGCCGGGAAAGAAGCGGCGCGTGCTGGCGATGCAGCCGGCCTGCAGGCTTTCGCGCTCCAGCGTCTCGAAGCCGCGGCCGATGATGAATTCCGTCGAGCCGCCGCCGATGTCTATGACCAGGCGGCGCTGGTTCGCTTTCGGCGGCTGCGCGTGCGCCACGCCCAGGTAGATCAGGCGCGCCTCCTCGCGGCCTGAGACCACTTCGATCGGTTTGCCCAGCGCGGCTTCGGCCGCGGCCAGGAATTCCTGCGGCTCGCGCAACTGGCGCACCGTATTGGTGGCCAGGGCGCGCACGCGCGCGGCGGGGATGTCGCGGATGCGCTGGCCGAAGCGGGACAGGCAGTCCAGTGCGCGCTGGCGGGCCGCGGCGGACAGGCCGCCCTTGCCGTCCAGGCCGTCGGCCATGCGTACGGTCTCGCGCAGGCGGTCTACCACGCGCAACTGTCCCAGCAGCGAGCGCGCCACCACCATGTGGAAGCTGTTGGAACCCAGATCGATCGCGGCCAGCAGGTCCCCGTCCTGGAGCGGCGGGGAGGTGGGGGAGGTCAGGGGCGCCATGCGGTCAGTTTAGCCAATGGCGTGGCGCAATGCTGCAGTGCGATGCACTGCGGCGATGGCGGCGTCGATCGGTCGCATCACACTTTGGCCAGCAGCGTGCCCTGCGCCGAATGCGGCGGGTCGTCGTCCGGCCTGAGCTTGACGTAGTGGCCGTCGGCCTGCAGTTCCCAGGCATTGCAGTTGTCGTCCAGGTAGTTCTGCAGGCCTTCCTTGAACACGCGCGCCGCCAGATCCTTGTCGAGGATGGGGAAGCAGGTTTCCACGCGATGCAGCAGGTTGCGTTCCAGCCAGTCGGCGCTGGCGCAGTACAACTCCGGCGCGCCGTCGTTGCCGAACCAGTAAAGGCGGCTGTGCTCGAGAAAGCGCCCCACGATGGATCGCACACGGATGTTGTCGGAGATGCCCGGCACGCCGGGGCGCAGGGCGCAGGCGCCGCGCACGATCAGGTCGATCCGCACGCCCGCCTGCGAGGCGGCGTACAGCGCGCGGATGATGCGCGGCTCGTTGATCGCATTGATCTTGGCGATGATGCGCGCCGGCTTGCCTGCCTTCGCGAGCCTGGCCTCGCGTTCGATCTTCTTGATCAGGCCCGGATGCAGGGTGAAGGGCGACTGCAGCAGGCGCTTGAGCTTGGTGGTGGGCGCCAGTCCCGACAGCTGCTGGAACAGCAGGTGCACGTCGTTGCCGATGTCCGGGTCGGCGGTGATCAGGCCGATGTCGGTGTACGCGCGGGCGGTGCCGCTGTGGTAGTTGCCGGTGCCCAGATGCACGTAGCGGCGCAGCTTGCGGCCTTCGCGGCGCACGATCAGCAGCATCTTGGCATGGGTCTTGTAGCCCACCACGCCGTAGACCACCTGCGCGCCGGCCTCCTGCAGGCGGTCCGCCACGCCCAGGTTGGCGTCCTCGTCGAAGCGCGCACGCAGCTCCACCACCACGGTGACGTCCTTGCCGTTGCGCGCGGCCTGCACCAGCGCGTCGACGATTGCCGAGTCCTTGCCGGTGCGGTACAGGGTTTGCTTGATCGCCAGCACCTCCGGATCGACCGCGGCCTGCTTGATCAGTTCGTGCACCGGCGCGAACGAATCGAACGGGTGGTGTAGCAGTACGTCGCCGTCGGCGACTTTCTCGAAGATCGCGTCGCTGTCGCGCAGCGCGCGCGGCGTGAAGGCGGGATACTTCAGTTCCGGACGCTGCACCAGGTCGTAGACCTGGATGACGCGATTGAGGTTGACCGGCCCGTTGATCGGGTACACCGCGTTGTCGGGCAGGGCGAAGTTCTGCAGCAGCGTGCGCACGATGGGCTTGGGGCAGTCGTGGGCGATCTCCAGCCGCACGGCGGGCCGGTAGCCGCGCCCAACCAGTTCGTCGCGCAGCGCCAGCGCCAGGTTCTCCACTTCCTCTTCGTCCACGACGACCTCGGAGTTGCGGGTCACGCGGAACTGGTAGGAGCCCTTGACCTCCATGCCGGGGAACAGCTCGTCCACGAACACCGACAGCACCGAGGACAGCAGCACGAAGTCGTTCTCGCCGCCGGACACGCGCTGGGGCATGTGGATGATGCGCGGCAGCGAGCGCGGCGCGCGCACGATGGCCAGGTGGCCGGCGCGGCCGAACGCGTCCTTGCCCTTCAGCACCACCACGATGTTGAGCGACTTGTTGAGGATCTTCGGGAACGGATGCGCCGGGTCCAGGCCCAGCGGCGACAGCACCGGCATGATCTCGTTGCGGAAGTACGCGCGCAGCCAGCGGGTCTGCCGCGCGTTCCAGCTGTCGCGGCCGAACACGCGCACGCCCGCCTCGGCCAGCCCGGGGCGCAGCACCTCGTTCCAGCACTTGTACTGCGCATCCACCAGCTCGGCGGCGCGGTCGTGGATCCGGTTGAGCACGGTCGCCGGACTCATGCCGTCCGCGCCGGGCGGCAGGCCGAAATCCAGCGCGTGGCGCACGGTGGCGGCGCGGATCTCGAAAAACTCGTCCAGGTTAGTGCAGGAGATACACAGGAAGCGCAGCCGCTCCAGCAGCGGCACGGACGGATCCTGTGCCTGGGCCAGCACGCGGAAATTGAAGTCCAGCTGCGACAGTTCGCGGTTCAGGTACAGCGCGGGGTCCCGCAGCACGTCGTCGGTGGTGGGAGCAGCGGGTGGCGCGTCGGGGGCGGCGTTCATGCGGTCTGATCCGTCAGGACGGGTAGGGAAGCGTCCAGGCGCGGTTCCACGCGCTCGGGACCGAAATGCACGGAGAAGGTGCTGCCCTGGCCCACCTCGCTTTCGATGTCCAGCCGGGCCTGGTGCAGGTTGAGTACGTGTTTGACGATGGACAGCCCCAGGCCGGTGCCACCGCTCTCTCGCGAGCGGCTGGTGGAGACGCGGTAGAAGCGCTCGGTGATGCGCGGCAGGTGCGAGGACGGGATGCCGTAGCCGGTGTCGCGCACGCTCAGCACCGCGCCGTCGCCCTCGCGCGCGAAACGGACGGTGATGGTGCCACCCACGGGCGTGTAGCGCACGGCGTTGCTCACCAGGTTGGAGAAGGCGCTGTGCAGCTCCTTGTTCGAGCCGGCCAGGTCCACGCCGGCCTCGTCCTGCACGACGATGGTGTGGCGGCGCTGGCTCAGCGCCTCGGCTTCGCGGCGCAGGGTGGCCAGCATCGGGGCCATGGCGACGTTCTCGTCGGGCAGGCTTTCCTGCGCCTCAAGGCGCGAGAGCGTCAGCAGGTCCTCGACCAGCTGGGTCATGCGCTGGGACTGCTTCTGCATTTCCGCCAGCATCGGTGCCCAGTCGGGATGCTCGCTGGGCTCCAGCATGTCCAGGTAGCCGTGCACCACGGTCAGCGGCGTGCGCAGCTCGTGCGAGACGTTGGCGACGAAGTCGCGACGCATCTGTTCCAGCCGCAGCATCTTGCTCACGTCGCGGGCGACAAGCAGCCAGTACTGGTCGGAATAGGGGATCAGGCGCAGGTTGAGGCGCAGGTCGGGGTCGACCGGCGACGCGGCATCCAGCATCGGTTCCGCGTTGCGGCCCGCGGCCAGCCAGTGCGACATCGGCAACGGCTGCAGGCGGTCGCCCACCGGCGCGCCGATGTCGGCCGGGTACTGCAGGCCCAGCAGGCTGCTGGCGGCCTTATTGAACCACTGCACGCGCTGGCTGTTGCGTTCCACCACCACCACCGCGTCGGGCAGGGCGGCCGCGGCGGCGCGGTAGGCGCGCAGCATGTCCAGCAGCCGGCGCTTGCGCGTGCGCATCTCGGCCTGGCCGCGGAACAGCAGGCGGTCCAGTTCGTTCCACACGCCCCGGCCCTGCGCCGGCTCCAAGCGCTGGCGTGCGGTCAGCCGCAGCAGCACCTTGCGCAGGCGCCAGTAGTGCCATGCCACCACGCCCAGCGCCGCCACGGTCACGACCGGCCATACCTGGCCGACCAGCAGGCCCACGACCACGGCCAGCGCCAGGATCAGCGCCAGCTGGCCGAGCGTCTTGAACCAGGCGGAACGGATGTCATGGGGCATGGGGCGATTGTAGGCAGATGTCTATGACAGCAGGGATGGGAAAAAGCAGGTCGCGCGACGGGTATCGGGATCCGAAGATGGTCAGCGGGGGCGCAGTGCGGCCGACGCGGTCTTCTCCGCTGTCATCCCGGCGAAGGTTGGGATCCCTGTGGCGCGTGGCCCGGCTTGCGGGGGTCCAGCGCACGCGCAACGGCACGTGCAGCATGGGTACCGGCCTTCGCCGGGACGACGGAAGTGAGGCGGCAGGTCTTTTCCGCATCCCCGCATGGGTGGGGAGAAGTGCGTTCACGTCGGAGGTCCGGACGTGCCGGCATCCTCACATCGAAGCCGAGAAGCGGTAGCCCGAGCCGCGCACCGTCTGCACCATGTTCTCCAGCCCGTGCGGCTCCAGCGTCTTGCGCAGGCGGCGGATGTGCACGTCCACGGTGCGCTCCTCCACGTACACGCTGCCGCCCCACACGTGGTCCAGCAGCTGGGTGCGCGAGTAGACGCGCTCGGGGTGGGTCATGAAGAAATGCAGCAGGCGGTATTCGGTGGGACCGATCGGCACGGGCGTGTCGCCAGCGAACACCCGGTGCGCGGCACCGTCGATGCGCAGGCTGCCCACCGCCACGCTGCCGTCCTCGTCGTCGTCGCGCGAGCGGCGCATCACGGCACGGATGCGGGCCAGCAGTTCGCGGGCCGAGAAGGGCTTGACCACGTAGTCGTCCACGCCGGCTTCAAGGCCGCCGACGCGGTCGTTCTCCTCGCCCCGGGCGGTCAGCATGATGATCGGCACGTCGCGGGTCATCGCGTCCTTGCGCCAGCGCCGGGCCAGTTCCAGGCCGCTGGTGCCGGGCAGCATCCAGTCCAGCAGGATCAGGTCCGGCACGCGGTCGGCTATCGCGTTCTGGGCTTCGCGGGCGTCGCCGGCGTGGATCGGTTCGTATTCGCCCTTGCGCAGGGCGAACGCCACCATGTCGCGGATGGCGGGCTCGTCGTCGACGATCAGGATGTGCTTCTGCACGCAGGATCCGGAGGCGTGGGGGACCGTGTCAGTAGACGACAATTTTATGACGTTTACATGACATGCCGCCGGGCTGTCACACGCCGGCCGGGCACGTGCTCAGCGGCGCTCCACGTCGGGGTCGCGGATGCCCTGGCGCCGGAGCTCCAGTACCTCCGGCGTGATGGCGGCGATGCGGGCGTCGATCCGGGCACGCGCGTAGAAGTCCAGGTCGTCCCGCTTCTTGAGGTTCTGCAGCTGGATCAGGGCCTGCTCGGGCCTGCCGTTCAGGTAGGCGGCCTCGGCGTAGGCCTCGCCGGCGCGGGCGACGTCGCCGGCCAACTCGTTGGCACGGGCGAACTGCTGCTGGAACACGGGGTCGTCGCCCGCGCGTCCCATCAGCGGGCGCAGGACGGCCTGCGCCCGTTGGCCGGCCTGTCGGCCGCCCTGCTCGTTGAGGACGCGGGCATAGGTCAGGCTGACGGCCCGGTTCTCGGGGTGGCGCTGCATCAGCGCGTCGAAGCGGCGGTTGGCCCCTTCCGCATTGCCCGTGCGCGATTCGGCCTCGCCCAGCGCCAGGGCCACCCACAGGTTGTCGGGGACCTCATCGGCCAGGGCCCGCAGTTCGGCCAGCGCCGTCCGCGTGTCGCCACCCTGCAGGTGGGCGACCGCCACGCCGTAACGCTGGGGGCCGGTCAGCGGCCTGCCAGCCTGGCGCCGCAGCGTCTCGTACTCGCGCACCGCGGCCGAGGGCGTGCTGGCGCTGAGCGCGCGCAGGCGTTCGCGGGCCCAGTCGAACTGCCCGGTCTCACCCCGCTGGAAGACCTGCGCGGGCAGGGTCACCGGGACGGGCAGCAGCGGGTTGTCGCTGCGCGTCTCCGGCAGGGTGATGCCGGAGCGCTCGAAGCGTTCGACGCGTTCGCCGCCTGGCACGCTGGTGACGGCTGTGACCTGTGTGCCCCGCAACTGGTCCGCGCGCTGGCGGGCCTCGCTGATGCGGGTAGTGGTCACCGGATGGGTCTGCAGGTAATCCGGAACGGCTTCGCGCCCGCTGCCGCGCGCGACCCGGGTGGCCTGCTGCAGCTTGGCGAAGAAGCCGGCCATGGCGTCGATGTCGTAACCGGCGCGGGAAAGGGTACGGATGCCCACGCGGTCGGCCTCGGACTCGTTGGACCGGGTGTAGTCGATCTGCCGTTGCTGCATCAGCCCCATCGCCGACGCGATGGCGGCCTGCGAGGCGTCGCCGCTGGAACTGCCGCCGGCCGCCTGCGCCAGCACGATGGCGCCCAGCATGCCCAGCAGGATCGGGATCTGGTCGCGCTGCGCCCGCTCCACGCCGCGCAGCACGTGTTGCTGGGTGACATGCGCGATTTCGTGCGACAGGACGGCGGCCACCTCATCCTCGCGGTCCGCGGTCAGCACCAGGCCGGCATTCATGCCGATGTAGCCGCCCAGGGTGGCGAAGGCATTGATCTGCCGGTCGCGCATCATGAAGAACGTGTAGGCCTGCTGCGGGTTGTCGCTGTCGGCGCCCAGGCGGTTGCCCACGGTCTGCAGCCAGTCGGTGACCAGCGGGTCTTCCAGCAGATAGCCGTAGTTGCGCAGCTCGCGCAGCATCATGCCGCCGTACTGGGCCTGGCGAGCCGGGGTGAGCAGCTCGCCGGCGGACGAGCCGATGTCGGGAAGCCGGCTGTCCTGCGACGCGGCCAGCGGGGCGGCAAGGGCCAGGGTCAGGGCGGTGGCGAGCAGCAATGGGCGCAAATGGAGGCTCCGTGGCGGATAATGACGCCGTCATCAGGATGACCGGTCGCTGATCCAGGCGAGTGAATACGTGGTTAACCGGGCCAGTACCGGTCCGCACTGTTCCATGTCGCCGGCTGGAAGCGGGCCCGGTCGGCCCGATATCGGTTGCGATCCCCCTTACGTTCCTTTCGTTCCGGAGAACTCCCTTGAGCGACACCCCGCAAGGCGCCACCGCGCCGGAAGTCATCCTCTACAGCACGGCGATCTGTCCTTACTGCGTGGCCGCCAAGAACTTCCTGAAGAGCAAGGGCCGGGACTGGACCGAGGTGCGCATCGACCTGGATCCGGCCGAACGCGAGAAGATGATCGCCCGTGCCAAGCGCACCAGCGTGCCGCAGATCTTCGTGGGCGAGGTCCATGTGGGCGGCTACGACGACATGATCGCGCTGCATCGTGCGGGCAAGCTCGACGCGCTGCTGGCGGGAGAGACCGCATGAGCGCCGGCGACGACAGCCAGGACCGCGTGAAGGCGTTCACCGAGTTCCGCCAGCGCATGAACAAGCGCATCCTGGATGAACCCAACCAGGTCGTGCGCCGCTTCTTCGCCCTGGATACGCAGACCTATCAGGCAGGCGCGCTGGACGTGAAGACCAAGGAACTGCTGGGCCTGGTCGCGTCGATGGTGCTGCGCTGCGACGACTGCATCAGTTATCACGTCGCCCAGTGCAAGGAAGCCGGCGTGACCCGCGAGGAGTTCTTCGAGACCTTCTCGGTGGGCCTGGTGGTGGGTGGTTCCATCGTCATTCCGCACCTGCGCCGGGCGGTGGATTTCCTCGACCAGCTGGAAGGTGGCGACGCCACCGCACCCGCGGCCCACGACCACGGCTGAGCCGCTCCGCCCGGCCTCTGCGCCGGGCCTGCGACCATCGTCGATTTGGGGCCGCGAGGGGCGCTCGGGCATAATGGCGGGCACAGACCTTCCCCTTCGCGCCCGCTCCGGCCCAGGCCCGCGCGCGCCCCTGTTCGGAAACCCCATTCAATGACCCAGACGATTACGGTCATCCGCGGCGACGGTATTGGCCCGGAGATCATGGACGCCACCCTGCACGTGCTCGACGCCCTCAAGGTCGGCCTGACCTATGAAGACGCCGATGCCGGCCTCGTCGCGCTGGAAAAGCACGGCGACCTGCTGCCCCAGGCCACGCTGGATTCCATCCGCAGGAACGGTGTGGCCCTGAAGAGCCCGCTGACCACGCCGGTGGGCGAGGGCTTCAGTTCGATCAACGTGGCCCTGCGCCGCCACTTCGACCTGTACGCCAACGTGCGTCCGGCCAAGTCGTTCCCGAACACCAAGTCGCGCTTCCCGTCGGGCGTGGACCTGATCACCGTGCGCGAGAACACCGAGGGCGCGTACATCGGTGAAGGCCAGTCGATCTCGGAAGACGGCGAAACCGCGCTGCTGACGCAGAAGATCACCCGCAAGGGCTCCGAGCGCATCGTGCGCTACGCCTTCGACCTGGCCCGCAAGACCGGCCGCAAGAAGGTCACCGTGGTGCACAAGGCCAACATCCTGAAGAGTACGTCCGGCCTGTTCCTGAAGGTGGCGCGCGAAGTGGCCGCGCAGTATCCCGACATCCAGTGCAACGAGATGATCGTGGACAACACCTGCATGCAGCTGGTGATGCGTCCGGAGCAGTTCGACATCATCGTCACCACCAACCTGTTCGGCGACATCATCTCGGACCTGTGCGCGGGCCTGGTCGGCGGCCTGGGGCTGGCGCCGGGCGCCAACATCGGCACCGATGCGGCGATCTTCGAAGCCGTGCACGGCTCGGCGCCGGACATCGCGGGCAAGGGCATCGCCAACCCCTGCGCGCTGCTGCTGGGCGCCGCCCAGATGCTGGACCACCTGGGCCAGCCGGAGAAGGCCGAGCGCCTGCGCGCGGCCATCATCGCCACGCTGGAAGCCAAGGATTCGCTGACCCCGGACCTGGGCGGCGAGGGCACCACGATGTCGTTCGCCAAGGCGATCGCCAGCCGCGTCTGATCGCGCTTCGTGCGCACCTGCGCGCCGTCGATGCGCGCAGGTGCGGTTTTGAGCCACGGGCCGCGTGGGTTATCCTCGATCCCATGTTCCTCATGACGCTTGCCGTCGCGCCCGATGGGATCGCTGGCGGTCATTGACTGGACCATCGTCGCCGCCTACCTGGGGGTGACACTGCTGGTAGGCGCCTGGGTGTCCCGCACGGCGGGACGTTCGCTGGACTCCTACTTCGTCGCCGACCGGTCGCTGCCCTGGTGGTGGTTGGGCACCTCCATGGCGGCCACCACGTTCGCCGCGGACACGCCGCTGGTGGTGTCTGGCCTGGTCGCCAAGCATGGCGTCGCCGGCAACTGGTTGTGGTGGTCCTGGGCCATTTCCCACATTTCGGTCGCGGTCGTGTTCGCGGCACTGTGGCGCCGCTCGCGCGTCCTGACGGATGCCGAACTGATCGAACTCCGCTACAGCGGACGCTCCGCAGCGTGGCTGCGGGGATTCAAGGCGGGATTCTTCGCCATCCTGATCAACGCCATCATCCTGGGGTGGGTGGTCAGGGCGATGGTCAAGATCGCCGCGCCCTTCGTGGACTGGCACGCGTGGCTGGGGCCTGCGGCCATGGAGGCGTTCACCGCATTCTGGCCCGACGCGCTGCTGGTCGGTTCGCTGGGCGATACGATCACGGTGCTGGTGCTGTTCTGCGTGATCGGGGCTTACTCCAGCCTGGGCGGCATCCGTGGCGTCATCCTGACCGACCTGCTCCAGTTCGCCATGGCGCTGGTCGGCGGCGTGGCCTTTGCGTGGATCGCGGTCGATCACGTGGGAGGACTGCAGGGCCTGCAGGCGGGTCTGGCACGGCACTACGACGTGGCAAGCCTGCTGGACTTCGTGCCCGGACGCGATGCCGCCTTGTTGCCGGTGCAGGTGTTCCTGACCTACATCGCCGTGCAATGGTGGGCGCAGTACTACAGCGATGGCAGCGGCTATCTCGCCCAGCGCGTGTTCACGGCACGCGACGAGCGCCACGCGACTGCGGGAACGCTCTGGTTCGCCGTGCTCAACTATGCGGTGCGTACCTGGCCGTGGGTGCTGGTGGCGCTGGTCGCGCTGGTGGTGTTTCCCATGGGCGTGAGCGGGGGTGGCGCGGATGCCGAGGTGGTGGCGGCAGACCGCGAGATGGCATATCCGGTGCTGATGGCGCGTCTGCTGCCGGCCGGCCTGCTGGGGCTGCTGTTCGCGTCGCTGCTGGCTGCCTTCATGAGTACCGTGGATACCCATCTCAACTGGGGAGCGAGCTATCTCACCCACGACCTGTATCGGCGCTTCGTCGCGCCAGACGCCAGCCAATCGCGGCTGGTCTGGGTCAGCCGGCTCTCGGTGATGCTGCTCACGGCGATGGGGGTGGTGGTGGCGTCGCGGATCGACAGCATCGAGCAGGCGTGGCGGCTTTTCATCGCACTGGGCGCAGGACTCGGTCTTCCGTCGATGCTGCGATGGTTCTGGTGGCGGGCGAACGCATGGACGGAGATCGCGGGCATCGTGGCGGCGGTGTCGTCCGCGCTCGTGCTGTATCCCCTGTTCCCCGATGCGCGCGACGAATACCTGCTGCTGGCCATCGTGGCGATCGCTACGGTCAGCGCCCTGCTGGCCACCTGGCTGACGCCGCCGGTCCCCGACGCGCATCTGGAAGCGTTCACGCGCCGCGTGCATCCGCCGGGCTGGTGGCGCGACCTGCCGGGGGCGGCCCCGAGGCGAGCGATGGGCTGGCTGGGGATCGCCTGGGTGTCGGGCAATGCCGGGGTGTTCGCGCTGATGTTCGGCATCGGCGGTTTGCTGCTGGGCTCGTCTGTGACGGGTGCGCTCTTGGTCCTCGGTGGTCTGGTCGGGCTGTGGGGCGCGTTCCGGGGCAGCGAAGCGTTCCGCATGGCGAGTGCGCCACGGTAGCTGGGCAGGTCCGGGTTCCAGCGTCCCGTTTTTGTCGGCCTATGTCCCACCCATGGGGTTGGACGCTAGGCTGGCGGCACGCACAATCCGCGGCCCCACGCAGAAGGCCCTGCCATGTCCGTCCGCCCCAGTGCGCTTGCACTGACTCCGCTGCTGCTGTTCCTGGCGCTGTTCTTCGGTGCCGGGCTGTACTACACGGCGCAGGGCGAGGCCATGGGGTTCTATCAGCTGCGGGCGCCGGTGGCGATCCTGCCGGCCTTGGCGCTGGGCGTCTGGCTGGCGCGCAGGCGCGGCGTTCCCGCGCAGCAGACCCTGCTGCAGGGCATGGGCGACGGCAACGTCATGCTGATGTGCCTGATCTTCCTGCTGGCGGGGGCATTCGCCACGGTGTCGAAGACCATCGGTGCCGTCGATGCGGTGGTCGCGCTGGGGCTGGGCGCATTGCCGGCCGGCCTGATCCTGCCAGGCCTGTTCCTGGTGGCCGCGTTCGTGTCGCTGTCCATCGGCACGTCCATGGGGACGCTGGCGGCGGTGGTGCCGATCGCTCTGGGGGTGGCCGATGCCGCGGGCCTGGACCGGGTGCTGGTGACGTCCGCCGTGCTGGGCGGCGCCATGTTCGGCGACAACCTGTCGATCATCTCCGATACCACCATTGCGGCCACCCGCAGCCAGGGCGCGGAGATGCGCGACAAGTTCCGCGAGAACTTCCGGATCGCGCTGCCCGCTGCCATCGCCACGATCGTCCTGCTCGCCACTCTGGGCGATGCCGCGCCGGTGGAAGCCCCCGACGCCGCTTCGCCCTGGTTGGTGCTGCCCTACGTGGTGGTGCTCGGCCTGGCGCTGGCCGGTCTGGACGTGGTGCTGGTGCTGGGCATCGGCCTGGTCGTTTCCGGCGTGTTCGGCTTCGTGCTGGCGCAGGAGTACGACGTGGTCTCGTTCGCCGGCGACATCTACCTGGGGTTCGAGAGCATGGTGGAGATCACGCTGCTGTCGATCCTCATCGGCGGCCTGGCGGCGCTGATCAAGGCGACCGGTGGTCTGGCATGGCTGGCGCAGGTCATCGCGAAGTTCGCGCGAGGTCATACCGGGCGCAGGTCGGGTGAACTCAGCATCGCCGCACTGGCGGCCGGCTCGGACGCCCTGACGGCGAACAACACCGTCGCCATCCTGGTGACCGGCAGCCTGGCGAAGGACATCGCGCAACGCCACGACATCAGCCCACGGCGCGCGGCCAGCGTGCTCGACATCTTCGCGTGCGTGGTGCAGGGCGTACTGCCGTACGGCGCGCAGATCCTGCTGGCGGCATCGCTGGCGGCAGTGTCGCCGCTGGCACTGGCGGGCAGCGTGTACTACTGCTGGTTGCTGGCGCTGTCCGCCATCGGATTCATGCTGTGGCCCCGCCGCGCGGCCGCACCACACTAGCGCCAGCCGATGGCCGAAATGGAACGGGGCGCCATGGGCGCCCCGTCCTGTTTCAGTAACCCGCGCGCGCTCAGTCGCGCGATTGCAGCTTGGCCAGCAGGCGCAGGAATTCGATGTACAGCCACACCAGCGTGACCATCAGGCCGAACGCGCCGTACCACTCCATGTACTTCGGCGCACCGGCTTCCACGCCGGACTCGATGAAGTCGAAATCCAGCACCAGGTTGAGCGCCGCGATCACCACCACGAACAGGCTGAAGCCGATGCCGACCAGGCCGGATTCGTGGATCAGCGGGATGTCCTTGCCGAACAGACGCAGGCCCATCGACACCAGGTAGACCAGGGCGATGCCACCGGTCGCCGCCACCACGCCCAGCTTGAAGTTTTCGGTGGCGCGGATCAGGCCGCTGCGGTAGGCCGCCAGCAGGGCGCCCAGCGTACCGAAGGTCAGCACCACTGCCTGGAACACGATGCCGGGGTACTTGAGTTCGAACACGGCCGAGATCGCGCCCAGGAAGAAGCCTTCGACCAGCGCGTACAGCGGCGCAGTGACGGGCGACCAGGTCTTCTTGAACACCGTGACCATGGCGAGAATGAAGCCACCGATGGCGCCAGCCAACGCGTAGATCGTGACGCCCGGTGCCACCATGGCCGTGCCGTCCGGGCCGGTGACCACCGATTGCGTCCAGGCGAAGGCGGCCGTCAGCACCGACAGCAGCAACAGGATGCCGGTCTTGTTGACGGTGCCGTTCAGCGTCATCGCCCCGGCGTCGCGCGAGACAACGGTGCCGCTGCCCAGGTCGAGGAAAGTCGATTCCTTCAGTGCCGGATTGCCGCTGCGTATCATGGTGCCCTCATCTGTTTGCCGGACGTCTGTCCCCAGTGGATGAGCATAGCGTACGCGGTGGTCGCTCACGTTTCGTTTGACAGGCGGGCCGCAGGTTCCGACAATGTGCGACCTCGTTGGCGTCCAGACGCCACGCCGGGACCCTCGTCGGGGTATAGCGCAGTCTGGTAGCGCATCTGCTTTGGGAGCAGAGGGTCGGGGGTTCGAATCCCTCTACCCCGACCAGTCTGATGTACTGCCCGGGTGTGTGTCGGCATGGCGGGGATGCGACAATCCGGTCCGGGCGCCCGTAGCTCAACCGGATAGAGCACCGGCCTTCTAAGCCGGCGGTTACAGGTTCGAGTCCTGTCGGGCGCGCCACTTCCGGCGCAACCGGGAGGAAGCAGGTTTCAGTGGTGGCTGTAGCTCAGTTGGTTAGAGTACTGGATTGTGATTCCAGATGTCGGGGGTTCGAGTCCCCTCAGCCACCCCACTGATTCCAGGATCTCCGCGCCGCGGGGGTTCACAGAAAAAAGCGATGCGGTTACACTACGCGTCTGATGTTTCGGGGCCGTTAGCTCAGTTGGTAGAGCAGTTGACTCTTAATCAATAGGTCCAAGGTTCGAATCCTTGACGGCCCACCAATCCCGAAAACGCCCGGCCCCGCCGGGCGTTTTTCTTTTCTATCGGAACTCAGGCGTCCTGGCGCGCTGCGGCGCGTTCCGGGGTCGTAGTGTCCGAGGGCAGGTCGAGGCGCGGTACAATCGTCGGGCCCTGCGAAAGTGGCGGAATTGGTAGACGCACTGGATTTAGGTTCCAGCGGGTAACCCCCGTGAGGGTTCGAGTCCCTCCTTTCGCACCACGCCCCGCGAACGCCGGATGGCATGGTCATGATGCGCATTGGCGACGCCCGGCGGGTGATCGCGGGCCATGCGTGCCGCCTTGGGAGGGTGGGACGCGCCAGGGCTGAGCGGCGCTCGCCCGCTCATGACCGTTTTGATGTCCGCAAAGAGCAGGGAGCTCCTGCGTCGCGGTCCCCGTCGTCTTCGGGCGGGCGCGGCGTCCGGCGGGGCTCCCCCTGCGGCAAGGTCGGCAGCCCGTGCCAGGGTTGGGGAGGGCCGACCATTGCCTTCCTGCTGGCAGCCTGCCGCGGAATCGGCGAAACTAGCAAGTTCCGTCGGGAGGGGCGCTGCGCCCTGGTCCCGGACGTCCCGGATTATCAACAGTGCCCCGGTCATGCCGTGGCCGCAGGAGTCAGTGAGTATGCAAGTTTCGGTCGAATCGGTCGGCAACCTCGAGCGCCGCATGAGCTTCAGCCTGCCGGCTGAGCGCCTGGACACCCACATCGGCGGCCGCCTGCGCGAACTGTCGCGCACCGCGCGCATCAAGGGGTTCCGTCCCGGCAAGGTGCCGGCCAAGGTCATCGAGCAGCGCTACGGCGACCAGGTGCGCGCCGAGGCCCTGGACGGCCTGCTGCGCGAGACCTTCAACAACGCCGTGCGCGAACAGGACCTTCAGCTGGCCGGCAACCCGCGCATCGAGAAGCAGGGCGAAGGCGAGCTGGATTTCGTGGCCACGTTCGAGGTGGTGCCGGACTTCGGCGACATCGATGTCGCCAAGCTCAATGTCGTCCGCCATACCGCGGAAGTGACCGACGCGGACATCGACCAGATGGTCGACAACCTGCGCATGCAGCGCCGCACCTTCCAGGTGGTCGAGCGCGGCGCCCAGGTGGGCGATCGCGTGGCGCTGGAGACCTGGTCGCAGGCGGGCGAGGAGCGCATGCCGGCCGAGGGCATCGAGAAGGGCGCCACCCTGATCGGTTCGGGCGTGATGTTCGGTGAGATCGAGCAGGCCCTCGTGGGCCTGGCCAAGGGTGACGAGAAGACCGTGTCGGTGACGTTCCCGGCCGACTGGCGCGTGCCGCAGCTGGCGGGCAGGCAGGTCGACGTGCACGTGAAGGTCACCGAGGTGGCCGAGTCGGTGGTGCCCGAGGTCGACCGCGACTTCATCCGCAGCTTCGGCGTGAAGAGCGGCGATGCCGAGCAGTTCCGCGCCGATATCCGCAGCAACCTGGAGCGCGAGCTGAAGGGGGCGCTGATGACCCGCCTGCGCCGCGAAGTGGGCGAGCAGCTGATCGCCGCCTACGCCCATGTCGAGATGCCGCCGCGTCTGGTCGAGAACGAGGCCCGCGTGATGGTCCAGCAGGCGGCCGAGCAGGCCCGCCGTCAGGGCCAGCAGGTGCAGATCCCCGACAACGCCCACGAAGGCTTCATGGACGCGGCCCGGAAGCGCGTCCTGGTGGGCCTGCTGGTGGGCGAGGTGGCCCGCCGCAACCAGCTGCGCCTGGACCCCAAGCGCCTGAACGAGACCCTGCGCCTGATCGCCTCGACCTACGAAGAGCCTGAGCAGGTCATTGAGTTGTACCGCAACGACCCCCAGTTGATGAACAGTCTGCAGGGCCGCGTGATGGAAGAGCAGGTGATCGACTGGATCGCCGAGCGCGCCCAGCACACCGAGCAGACGCTTTCCTTCCAGGAAGCCATCCGCAACTGAGCCGGGCGCCCGCCCGGGCAGAAGGTCCGGCTATCCTAGGCCGGACCTTTTCACGAACGACAGGCGCGAGAACCGATGAGTATTGAAACCAAAGCCCTCAACCTGGTGCCGATGGTGGTCGAGCAGACCAGCCGCGGCGAGCGCGCCTACGATATCTATTCCCGCCTGCTGAAGGAGCGCGTGATCTTCCTGGTCGGCGGCGTGGACGACCACGTGGCCAATGTCATCGTGGCGCAGATGCTGTTCCTCGAGGCGGAGAACCCGGAGAAGGACATCAGCCTGTACATCAACTCGCCCGGTGGCGTGGTGACGGCGGGCATGGCCATCTACGACACCATGCAGTACATCAAGCCGGACGTGAGCACGATCTGCGTCGGGCAGGCGGCCAGCATGGGCGCGCTGCTGCTGGCGGCAGGCGCCAAGGGCAAGCGTTATGCCCTGCCGAATTCGCGCGTGATGATCCATCAGCCGCTGGGTGGCTTCCAAGGCCAGGCCACGGACATCGACATCCACGCCCGCGAGATCCTCACGCTGCGCGCCAAGCTGAACGCCATCCTGTCCCACCACACCGGGCAGTCGCTGGAAACCATCGAGCGTGATACCGAGCGCGACAACTTCAAGAGTGCGGCCGATTCGCAGGCGTATGGCCTGGTCGACCAGGTGCTCGAACGGCGCCCGGACGAGTCGATCCAGCCGGCCTGATCGCCTGCATTGACCGGTTTTCCGGCCCAAATCCCCCTGTTCACGGACCCGGCTGACAGGCCGGGGCCGTGTGCTATTCTCCGACCGAAAGCCCCCGGGGCAGGTTGAGCGACCGAGTAATACCAGCATGAGCGAAGATCGTCAGGGCCGTACCGGCGACAGCACCAAAATCCTGTACTGCTCGTTCTGCGGCAAGAGCCAGCACGAAGTCCGCAAGCTCATTGCGGGCCCCAGCGTGTTCATCTGCGATGAATGCGTCGAGCTGTGCAACGACATCATCCGCGAAGAGCTGGAAGAGAAGGCCCAGTCGGCCCGCAGCCACCTGCCCAAGCCGCGCGAGATCCTCGAGGTCCTGGACCAGTACGTGATCGGCCAGAACCGCGCCAAGCGCACGCTGGCGGTTGCGGTGTACAACCACTACAAGCGCATCGAGAGCCGCAGCAAGAACGACGAGGTCGAACTGGCCAAGTCCAACATCCTGCTGGCCGGCCCGACCGGTTCGGGCAAGACGCTGCTGGCCGAAACGCTGGCGCGCCTGCTCAACGTGCCGTTCACCATCGCCGACGCCACCACGCTGACCGAAGCCGGTTACGTGGGCGAGGACGTGGAGAACATCATCCAGAAGCTGCTGCAGAAGTGCGACTACGACGTCGACAAAGCGCAGCAGGGCATCGTCTACATCGACGAGATCGACAAGATCTCGCGCAAGAGCGAGAACCCCTCGATCACCCGCGACGTGTCCGGCGAAGGCGTCCAGCAGGCCCTGCTGAAGCTGATCGAAGGCACCGTGGCCAGCGTGCCCCCGCAGGGTGGCCGCAAGCACCCGCAGCAGGAATTCCTGCAGGTGGACACGAAGAACATCCTGTTCATCTGCGGTGGCGCGTTCGCCGGCCTGGACAAGATCATCCAGCAGCGCAGCACCGAGGCCAGCGGCATCGGCTTCGGCGCCAAGGTGAAGAGCGCCGAGCGCAAGACCGAGACCGGCAAGCTGCTGACCGACGTCGAGCCGGAAGACCTGATCAAGTTCGGCCTGATCCCCGAGTTCGTCGGCCGCCTGCCGGTGGTCGCCACGCTGGAGGAGCTGGACGAGGCCGCTCTGGTGAAGATCCTCACCGAGCCCAAGAACGCCATCACCAAGCAGTTCAAGAAGCTGTTCGAGATGGAGGGCGTGGAGCTGGAATTCCGCCCCGACGCGCTGTCGGCGATCGCCCGCAAGGCGCTGAAGCGCAAGACCGGCGCGCGCGGCCTGCGCACGATCGTCGAATCCGTTCTGCTGGATACCATGTACGAACTGCCGTCACTGGAAAACGTCAGCAAGGTGGTGGTGGACGAGTCGGTGATCGAGCACAAGTCCGAGCCGTACCTGATCTACCAGAACCCGCCCGCCCCGAAGGTGGCGGCGGCCGAGTGACCGGCCCCGCAGGCGGTTCTCCGACAGGCGCCCTCGTGGCGCCTGTTCATTTTCCGGGGCACGCGTGCAACAGCCTGGTTTTGCTGCGGTTTCCATCGCGCTATTGCATCCCCGTGCCGATGGCCCCATAACGGCCCCATCGGCGCCCCGACGCCCCCTGATTCCGCACTCTGCTGGAGCCCCCCATGCCCCGCCGTTCCCAGACTGAAATCCTCGACCTGCCGGTCCTGCCACTACGCGACGTGGTGGTGTTCCCGCACATGGTCATCCCGCTGTTCGTCGGCCGGGACAAATCCATGCGTGCGCTCGAACAGGCGATGGAAGCCGACAAGCGCATCATCCTGCTCGCACAGAAGTCCGCCGAGACCGACGACCCGGCTGCCGCCGACCTGTACACGGTCGGCACACTGGCGCAGGTGCTGCAACTGCTCAAGCTTCCCGATGGCACCATCAAGGTGCTGGTGGAGGGCACGGCACGCATCGGCGTGTCCAACGTGGTAGAGCGCGACGGCTCGCTGTACGGACAGGGCGAGGAGATCGATTCCACCGACGCCCGTGAGCCCCGGGAAATCGAAGCGGTGGCGCGCTCACTGATGGGCCTGTTCGAACAGTACGTGAAGACCAACCGCAAGCTGCCGCCGGAACTGCTGCAGACGCTGGCCGGCATCGACGAACCCAGCCGGTTGGCCGACACCATCGCCGCGCACCTCGGCGTGCGTCTGAGCGACAAACAGCGCCTGCTGGAGACCATCGAGGTCGGCGAACGGCTGGAACTGCTGGTCGGTTTCGTCGACGGCGAGATCGACGTGCAGCAGCTGGAGAAGCGCATCCGCGGCCGCGTGAAGTCGCAGATGGAGAAGAGCCAGCGCGAGTACTACCTCAACGAGCAGATGAAGGCCATCCAGAAGGAGCTGGGCGAGCTGGACGAGGCGCCCAACGAACTGGAGGAACTCGCGCGCAAGATCGCCGCCGCCGGCATGCCCAAGCCCGTGGAGACGAAGGCGCGCAATGAACTGAACAAGCTCAAGCAGATGTCGCCCATGTCGGCCGAGGCGGCCGTCGTGCGCAACTACCTGGACTGGCTGCTGGGCGTGCCGTGGAACAAGCGCACCAAGGTGCGCAAGGACCTGAAGGTGGCGCAGGACACCTTGGACGCAGACCACTACGGCCTGGAGAAGGTCAAGGAGCGCATCCTCGAGTACCTCGCGGTGCAGTCGCGGGTGAAGAAGCTGCGCGGCCCGATCCTCTGCCTGGTCGGTCCGCCGGGCGTGGGCAAGACCTCGCTGGGACAGAGCATCGCCAAGGCGACCAACCGCAAGTTCGTGCGCATGTCGCTGGGCGGCGTGCGCGACGAGGCGGAGATCCGCGGCCATCGTCGTACCTATGTGGGTTCGATGCCGGGCCGCATCGTGCAGAACCTCAACAAGACCGGCAGCAAGAATCCGCTGTTCGTGCTGGACGAGATCGACAAGATGTCGATGGACTTCCGCGGCGATCCCTCGTCGGCATTGCTGGAAGTGCTGGACCCCGAGCAGAACAGCGCCTTCAACGACCATTACCTCGAAGTGGACCTGGACCTGTCCGAAGTGATGTTCGTCGCCACCTCGAACTCGCTGAACATCCCGGGTCCGCTGCTGGATCGCATGGAGGTTATCCGCATTCCCGGGTACACCGAGGACGAGAAGGTCAACATCGCGCAACGCTACCTGGTGCCCAAGCAGCTGAAGGCCAACGGCCTGAAGGCGGACGAACTCAAGATTGCCGAGAACGCGATCCGCGACCTGGTGCGCTATTACACCCGCGAATCCGGCGTGCGCAACCTCGAACGCGAAGTCGCCAAGATCTGCCGCAAGGTGGTGAAGGAGATCGCACTGGGCGGCGCCAAGGCGCTGGCCAGGAAGAAGGCCGCGAAGGCCGCCGCGATGCAGGTCACCTCCAAGAACCTGGACAAGTACGCCGGCGTGCGCCGCTACGACTTCGGGCGTGCCGAGGAGCAGAACGAGGTCGGCCTGGTCACCGGGCTGGCGTGGACCGAAGTCGGCGGCGACCTGCTTCAGATCGAGGTGGCGCTGGTGCCCGGCAAGGGTGGCATGCTGCTGACCGGACAGTTGGGCGACGTGATGAAGGAGTCCGGCTCGGCCGCCCTGTCGGTGGTGCGTGCCCGCGCCACCAGCCTGGGCGTCGACGCCGAATTCCTGCAGAAGCACGATGTGCACCTGCACGTGCCCGACGGTGCCACGCCGAAGGACGGCCCCAGCGCCGGTATCGCCATGGTCACCGCGCTGGTGTCGGCGCTGACGAAGAATCCGGTGCGCGCCGACGTCGCCATGACCGGCGAGATCACGCTGCGAGGACGCGTCACCGCCATCGGCGGCCTGAAGGAGAAGCTGCTGGCCGCGCTGCGCGGCGGCATAACCACCGTGATCATTCCGGAAGAGAACAAGAAGGATCTGGCCGACATTCCCGCCAACGTCACCGAAGGGCTGAAGATCGTGCCGGTGAAATGGATCGACGAAGTGCTGGACCTGGCGCTCGAGCGACCCTTGGCACCCGTGCCGGCCGATGGCGGTGGCGGTGGACAGCGCGCCGTGCCGACCACCGAAAAGGATGGCGACAAGGTGACGCAGCCGCTTGGCGTAAAGCATTGACGAAGGAATGGATTGACCCTGCAATCGCCCGGAAACCCGCGTCATTGCTGGGTTTTCGGGTTGCGTGGCATTTTTCGCACTGGTATAACGAGTCACCTGCGCGCGCGGGGTAAGGCCTTGTTGCGCGCGGAGACAAACGGTCGGACCCGCAAGGCAACCCTTGCCCGAGGTGCCGGCTACTCATTCCGCGGGTTTACCGCAAAGGGAGTTACTCAATGAACAAAACCGAATTGATCGATGCCGTCGCCGACGAAGCCGAAGTGTCCAAGGCGGAAGCCGGCCGAGCTGTCGACGCCGTCATCTCCAGCATCACCAAGGCTCTCAAGAAGGGCGACAGCGTGACGCTGGTCGGCTTCGGCACCTTCCAGGTCCGCAAGCGCGCGGCGCGTACCGGCCGCAACCCGAAGACCGGCGACACGATCAAGATCAAGGCGTCCAAGAACCCCGCGTTCAAGGCTGGCAAAGCCCTGAAGGATGCCGTAAACTAATCGACTCGCTGCCGATGGCAGGGTGCTTGCACCCGGGTGCTTAGCTCAGCGGTAGAGCGTCTCCCTTACACGGAGAGGGTCGGGGGTTCGAAACCCTCAGCACCCACCACATCGGGGCGATGCAAGGTAAAAAAATTGTCGGATGGGCTGGCGCAAAGCGCTTAAATCGTCTTACAATGTTCGTCTCAACGCGGAGTGGTAGTTCAGTCGGTTAGAATGCTGGCCTGTCACGCCGGAGGTCGCGGGTTCGAGTCCCGTCCACTCCGCCACTTGATCCCAAAAAGCCCGCGAAAGCGGGCTTTTTGCTGTCTGACTGCGGATCGGACACGTCGCCGCGGATCTGCCTGCGCACCGCAACGTGCCCGCCGGGCGGCGAGACGCCGCCGCGCCGGCACGCTAAACTGCGCGGCTGAACGAATCCGGGTCCCGTGCTCACATGCTGCAGAAACTCCGCGACAAAACTTCCGGCTGGATCGCCAGCCTGATCCTGGGTCTGCTGATCATTCCGTTCGCCTTCGTCGGCGTGAACGAATACATGACCGGCGGCACGGCAAGCGACGTGGCGCTGGTCGAGGCGCCGCCCACCTGGTGGGAGTCCGCGCCGCAGTGGTGGCCGGTGTCCACGCTGTGGCAGCGCGAGGAAGTCACCCTGGACGAGTTCCGCACGGCATTCGAGCAGGCGCGGCAGCAGCAGCGCCAGGCGCTGGGCGATGCATTCGATCCGCGCGAGTTCGAGAGCGCCGACAACAAGCGCAAGGTGCTGGAACAGCTGATCGACCAGAAGGTGTTGGCGCTGGGTGCCCAGCGTGCGGGCATCGTCGTGGGCGATGCGGCCGTGCAGAAGATGATCATGAGCGAACCCGCCTTCCAGGTGGACGGCAAGTTCAGCCCCGAGCAGTACCAGATGCTGCTGTCTTCGCAGGTGCCGGCGATCTCGCCGCTGCAGTTCCAGGAGCAGCAGCGCGATCGCCTGCGCATGATGCTGGTGCCCCAGGCCATCAGCGAATCGGACTTCGTCACCGAGGGCGAACAGGCGCGCATGTGGAAGGTGCTGGGCGAAACCCGCGACATCGGCATCGCCCTGCTGCCGCCGGTCGCCGAAGACGCCGCACCGGTCACCGATGCCGAGATCAAGGCCTGGTACGACGGCCACAAGGACGACTTCAAGCAGGCCGAGCAGGTGTCGCTGGAGTATCTGGAGATCAACGGCGCCACGTTGCCCGTCGCCGCAACGGCCGACGAGGCCGCGCTGCGCAAACGCTACGAGGCGGAGAAATCGCGCTTCGTCTCGCCGGAGCAGCGCGTGGTGGCCCACATCCTGATCGCGGCGGATGCGGGCGCCGATGCCGCCACGTTGAAGAAGGCCGAGGACAAGGCGGCGGCGCTGGCCAAGCAGGCGCGTGAAGGCGCCGACTTCGCTGCGCTGGCGCGCGCCAATTCCGAAGATCCGGGCTCCAAGGACCAGGGCGGCGAGCTGCCGCCGTTCGCGAAGGACGGGTCGATGGTCAAACCGTTCGAGGATGCCGCCTTTGCCATGCAGGTGGGCGAGATCCGTGGGCCGGTGAAGAGCGATTTCGGCTACCACGTCCTGCAGCTGAAGCAGGTCACCGGCGGCGCCGGCCGCAGTTTCGAGGAAGTGCGCGACGAACTGGCGGCAGAAGAGACCAATGCCGAGCGCGAGCGCGCGTTCAACGACCTCGCAGGCCGCGTGGTCAACGAGACGCTGAAGAATCCGACCGCGCTGGCTCCGGCCGCCCAGGCCACCGGCCTGCCGCTGCAGAAGGTCGGTCCGTTCTCGCGCAACGATCCGCAGGGCATCGCGACCGTGCCGGCGGTGCTGCGTGCCGCGTTCTCCGACACGCTGGTGCAGGACGGCACCATCAGCGATCCGATCGAGATCGCGCCCAACCACAGCGTGGTCATCCGCGTGACCCAGCACACGCCGGAACAGGCGCTGCCGTTGGACAAGGCGCGCGATGCGGTGGTGCTGGCCATCCGCGCCGACCGGCGCGAGAAGGCGGCCCAGGCCGCGGCGGACGCCCTGGTTGCACGCCTGCAGAAGGGCGAGTCGCTGGCGACCATCGCGGCCGCCGAAGGCCTGCGCTACAACGCACTGCCGGGGCTGCGTCGTGGCATGCCCATGCCGACCGCTGAAGCCAACGAGGCGATCTTCGCTGCCGGGCGCCCTGCGCAGGGCAAGATCACCGCCGGCAAGGTCGCGCTGGGCAACGGCGCCTATGCCGTATTCACCGTCGACAAGGTGACCGAGGGTGATATCGCGCAGATGCCGGCCGAAGAGCGCGAGGGCATGCGCCAGCAGATGGCCCAGCTCAACGGCGGCATCGCGACGCAGGCCTACGTCGATGCGCTGCGCAAGCGTTTCAAGGTCAAGGTGTTCGAAGAGCGCCTCTGAGGCGCCGCCTTCGCATCCGACCGGAATCCCGCCGCAAGGCGGGATTTCCTTTTCTGCGTCGGAAATGCCGGCGCGTGGAGTTCAACCGGCCGCGTCGTCCAGCTTCAGCACCATGCCCGGGCGAAGGACGGCATCGGTCTTCAGGCCATTGAGTCGCAGCAGCCGTGCCGGCGCAATGCAGTAACGGCGACCGATGCTCCAGGCGGATTCGCCGCGCTGGACGGTGTGCGTGCGCGCCGGGGCGGCGGACGGAGGGGCGGAATCGGAGGCGGCATCGAGCGCCGCGATGCCCCCTTGCGGGGCCGGCTCCGTGCCGGTACCCGTCGGCGCAAGCAGGCGCAGCGGTTTGCTGCCGCGGGTGAAACGGCCTGCCAGCGCCGGATTGAGTCGTGCGAGCAGTGCGGCGGACTGTTGCCGTTCGCGGGCCCAGGACGCGAGGGTCGCATCGCCGGGCAGTTCATGCGCCGCCAGCCGTGGCACCGGACGATCGAGCTGTCTGAGCCACGCGTCGCGGTCGTCGGCCTGCTGGAAGATGCAGGCGAGCGCATGCAGCTTTTCCACGTAGGCGTAGGTGATGCCGGACAATCCGGGCAGTTCCGCAGGCCGGGCATTGCGCGCATTCATGCCGGCGCGGCGCATCGACTGCAGTACCCGGTACTCGCCGGCGTTGTAGGCCATGACGGCCAGCCGCCAGTCGCCGCCGAACATGCCGTGCAGCGTCTTCAGGTACCGCACCGCGGCCTGGGTGGAGTCCACCGGCGAGAGCCGGCCGTCGTAACCGGCGCGCATCGGCACGCCATGGTTGCGTGCGGTGATGCCGATGAACTGCCACAGGCCGGCCGGCCCATTGGGATTGCGCGCGCCGGGTTTGTAGCCGCTCTCCACGAACGGGATCAGCGCGAATTCCGTGGGCAGTTGCGCCTCGCGCAGGGCGTCCACCACGTAACCGAACAGGGGCAACACGTCGTCCTCCGCCCGTGCCAGCTGCCCGGGCGCGTGGCCGAAGTGCTTCTTCCAGCGTCCGTTCGTCGCCTGGCTGTCGCACTCGGGATCGGCCAGGCCCTCGCGGAAGCGTTGGTAGATGTCCAGGCCGCTGCGTTGATGACTGGGGGAAACGTCAGCGGCATCGGGCGCGGCGACGGAGGCCACCGATGGTGCCTCCGCCGACGCGGGTGGTTCCGCCAGGGCGGCGGACGCCGACAAGCTCCAAGTCGATGCCAGCAGGGCAAGACGCAGCGCGTGGCGGCCGTTCATGCGCGGAAATCGTTCTTCCACTGCCGCAGCGTAGCGAACGTCTCCACCCGATCGGCCGGCGCACGTCCCAGGCGATGGGTGACCGCGGTGATGAGGGCGTCCTCGTCCACCCGCAGGAAGGGGTTGGTCGTCGCCTCGCCGGCCAGTGTCACGGGGAGGGTGGGTCGGCCGGTCTGGCGCATGGTGCGGGCGTCCTCGAGGCGTCGGCGCAGGGCCGGGTTGTGCGGATCCACGGTCGTGGCGAAGGCGGCATTGGACAGGGTGTATTCGTGACCGCAGCAGACCAGCGACGCGGGCGGCAGCGCCGCCAGCCGGTCGAGCGAGGCGAGCATCTGCGCGGGCGTACCTTCGAACAGGCGGCCACAGCCGAGGCTGAACAAGGTGTCCCCACAGAAGAGATGCGGAGCGGTACCGGGGCTGCCTCCATGGAAGGCGATATGGCTGCGCGTGTGCCCCGGCACCTCCAGCACGGACAGGCGCCAGTGTTTCACCTGCACCACATCGCCTTCGCCAACGCGGTCCGATGCCTCGGGAATGCGATCGTCGCGCGGGGCGAATACCGGCAGCGTCGGCCAGCGCGCACGCAGGGCGGCGATGCCACCGGCGTGGTCGGGGTGGTGGTGCGTGACCAGGACGGCGGCGGGCCACAGACCGTTGCCGGTGGCGGCGAGCACGGGCGCGGCATCGCCGGGATCGATCACCAGCGCGTCGCCCTCGTCGTCGACCAATGCCCAGATGTAGTTGTCCTCGAAGGCGGGCAGGGCGAGCAGGCGCATCGGGTGCGGACTCCGGACGGGACGGACGCCCGGGGGCGGCGTCCTCTACAATCCGAACATGCCTGCCTTCGCGTTTACCCGTCAACCCGATGCCCTGGCGTGGTTCGGGACGGGCCGCGGGGGGCCGGTCCTGGCCTCGGAACAGGCCCGGGTCAGCCAGGCGCTGACCAGCAGGACCCCGGGGCCGTGGCTCTGGGTCTCGCCGGATGGCGTGGAGCCTGCGCCTGCCGGGGACATCCCCCCCATGCGTGGCCTGCGGTTGCATGCCAGGTCGGGCGCCCAGCGACTGACCGGACAGGTGCGTTGCGGCCTGCCGCTGCCGCTGCCGACCGAGGCGGTCGCCGTGATCGTGCTGCAGCACGTGCTGGATGCGGGCGACCCGCAGCCGCTGCTGCAGGAGTGCGCCCGCGTGCTCGAGCCCGGCGGACGGCTGTGGCTGTTCGTGTTGAACCCGTGGAGCCCGTATCGGCTGCGCTGGCGCAGTACCGGCCTGGCAGCCCGGGCCTTGAGCCAGTGGCACCTGCAGCTGGCCGCGGCGGGCCTCACGACGGCCGAACACGTCCTTCACTACGGCCCTGTCTGGCGTGGCGTCCCCGACGCCCCCGGGCACGGCCCCGCGCCCCTGCGTGCGGCCCGCCTGCTTGGTGCGGAAAAACGCGTGGCGGGCATGATTCCCCCGGCTCCGGTGGCGCGCGCCTGGCGCGCCGCACCGGCGGCCTGACCTTTTTGCACGAGGACACATGAAGCACGTCAGCATCCATACCGATGGCTCCTGCCTGGGCAATCCCGGCCCCGGCGGCTGGGCCGCGCTCCTGCGCTATGGGGAGAAGGAGCGCGAACTGGTCGGGGGCGAGGCGCAGACCACCAACAACCGCATGGAGCTGATGGCGGCCATCGCCGCGCTGGAGGTGCTGACGGAGGGCTGCCGGGTGACGCTGCACATCGATTCGCAGTACGTGCGCCAGGGCATCACCGAATGGATGCCGGGCTGGGTACGGCGCGGCTGGAAGACGGCCGGCGGCGACCCGGTGAAGAACCGCGACCTGTGGGAGCGTCTGCATGCCGCCACCGGCCGGCATACGATCGAATGGAAGTGGGTCAAGGGCCACAATGGCGATCCGGACAACGAGCGCGTCGACGTGCTGGCGCGCAACGCGGCGGTGCGGTTCCGCAACGGAGCGGTGGCATGACGATGGCGGTGATGCCCGGCCAGATCGTCGCCGAGACGCCGCGCCTGTGCCTGCATGCCATGTCCGATCGCAATGACGACGACGCGGCGCTGATGCTCGCGCTGCTCAACGACCCGGGCTTCATCCGCCATATCGCCGACCGCGGCGTGCGCACGCTGGACCAGGCGCGTGCCTACCTGCGTGACGGCGCGCTGCGGAGCTATGCGGAGCATGGCTTCGGCATGTACGCGGTACGGCGCAAGGACACCGGTGCGCTGATCGGCAACTGCGGCCTGGTCCGACGCGAGGGGCTGGACGGCCCCGACCTGGGCTACGCATTGCTGCCCATGCATGCTGGCCAGGGCTTCGCCAACGAGGCCGCGCAGGCGGTCATCGCCGACGCTGCCACGCGACTGCGGCTTGGCCGCCTGCAGGCCATCGTCAATCCCGACAACGTCGCGTCGATCGGCTTGTTGCAGAAGCTGGGATTCGAATTCGACAGAATGATCGTGTTACCGCACATCGAGCATGCGCTCGACCTGTTCCACCTGCCCCTGCCCAAGGAAGCCTCCGCCTGATGCGCCAGATCGTCCTCGACACCGAAACCACCGGCCTGGAGTGGAAGAAGGGCAACCGCGTGGTCGAAATCGGCTGCGTGGAGCTGATCGAGCGCCGGCCGACCGGACGGACCTACCACCAGTACATCAATCCGCAGCGCGAGTTCGAGCAGGGGGCGGCCGAGGTCACCGGCCTCAGCCTCGAGTTCTTGTCGGACAAGCCCGTGTTCGCGGCGATCGCCGACGAGTTCCTTGCCTTCATCGACGGCGCCGAGCTGGTGATCCATAACGCCGCCTTCGACGTGGGGTTCCTGGACTACGAGCTGTCGCTGCTGGGGGAGGCCTACGGTCGTCTGGGCGACCGCGTGACAGTCGAGGATTCGCTGCTGCTGGCCCGGCAGCGGTTCCCGGGGCAGCGCAATTCGCTGGATGCGCTGTGCAAGCGGTTGGGCGTGGACAACACGCACCGGCAGTTGCACGGCGCGCTGCTCGACGCCCAGTTGCTGTGCGATGTCTACCTGAACCTGACGGCAGGGCAGCGCGAGATCGGGTTCGGTGGTGCGGAGGAGGCGACGTCGGGCGCGGCGGCGGCAGTGGTCCGCCATTTCGATCCCGCGGTCGCGGGCGCCCGTCCGCGCGTGACGGTGTCGGCGGACGAACTGGCCGCGCACGAGGCGCGCCTGGCGACGCTGCGCAAGAAGGCGGGAGGGCGCTGCCTGTGGGATCCGCCGGTGCTAGAAGCCAGCTGAAACGGATCAGTGGCAGCGCACCAGGATGGCGGTGACGTTGTCCGAGCCGCCGCCATCCAGCGCGGCGGCGATCAGCGTATCCACGCATTCCTGCGCGCTGCAGTCGTCGTGTTTCAGCGTGGCGGCGATGCTGGGGTCGTCGACTTCCTCGGTCAGGCCGTCGCTGCACAGCAGCAGCTGCATGCCCGGGCGGAGTTCGCCCGTCATCGTCTCCACGTTGAGGTGGTTCGGATCGGTGACGCCGAGGGCCTGGGTGACGACGTTGCGGTGCGGATGCGTGCGTGCCTGCTCGCTGGTCAGCGCGCCCTGGGCGATCAGTTCCTGCACGTAGCTGTGGTCCTGGCTCAACTGCGCCAGCTGGCCTTCCCGCCACAGGTAGGCGCGGCTGTCGCCGACCCAGGCCACCTCGAAGCGGTTGCCCTGGATGCGCGCGGCCACCACGGTGGTACCCATGGGCAGGGTGTCGTTGCGGCGGCGGGAGGTGCGGATGATCTCTTCGTCGGCGATCCGGATGGCCTGCGCCAGCGGCGTGCCGTCGCGGATCTCGCGCACGATGGTCTCGCGCGCCAGTGCGCTGGCCACTTCGCCGCAGGCATGCCCGCCCATGCCGTCGGCCACCAGCCACAGGCCCAGCTCGCTGTCGCCGTAGTACGTGTCCTCGTTCAGCTCGCGCCGGAGGCCCACGTGGGAGATATGGCCGAATTCGATCATGGTGCCCTGTCTGTGCGGACGGCGTTCGCCTATCCCGTCATACGCAATGATCCGGGTGGACAGGACATCGGGCAAGGCGGGTGTGCCACGGGGCGTGGCCGGAGTTCACGCACGTGCAGGCGAAATGAGGCACGGAGACGGCCGACGCACCAGGGGGCGCGGTTTCGGCTTGTCCGGACGCGGCCTGCCACGTATCATTCACGCCCCGGCAAGCGCCGGGCCACCGGAGAGGTGGCAGAGTGGTTGAATGTACCTGACTCGAAATCAGGCATACGTTAATAGCGTATCGAGGGTTCGAATCCCTCCCTCTCCGCCAGTTTCAAGAAAGCCCCCGCAAGGGGGCTTTTGCGTTCCGGGGCGCGCGCCGGCGCCTAGAATGTCCTCCCCAGCCGTGGAAGTCCCCCATGTCCGAGATCCTCGTCCCCGTGTCCTTCGGCGAACTGCTGGACAAGATCGCGATCCTGCAGATCAAGTCCGAACGCATGAGCGATCCGGCCAAACTGGCCCATGTGCGCGATGAACTGGCCGCGCTGGAAAAGACCTGGCTGGCGCATCCCGTCGCCGGACACGACATCGCCGAACTCCGCGCCAGGCTGAAGGCCGTCAACGAACGGCTATGGGTGATCGAGGACGACGTGCGGCTGAAGGAGAAAGCGCAGGCGTTCGACGACGACTTCGTCCGCCTGGCACGCAGCGTCTACATCGAGAACGACGAACGCGCGCGGATCAAGAAGGCCATCAACCTGGCCCTGGGCTCGAGCTACGTCGAAGAGAAGTCCTACCAGGACTACCGGGTGGGCGGCACGCCCTGAGCGCGGAACCGCTCACGCCGCCAGGTCGGCGCAGCGGCGTTCGAACGCGGCGATGGCGTCGTCCACGGTGATCAGTGCCATCACGCCATCGTGTTCGATCTTGGCGCCCCATTTCAGCTCCGATGCCGGCTTGCCCCTGTAGCGGCGCGCGGCATCGTCGTAGCGGTCCACGCAGTAGCGCACGCTGGAGTACGGGCCGCTGCGGAGCGGGTTGCTGGCGGCATGCAGGCCCAGCACGGCGGTCCCCATCGCATTGGCGATGTGCATGGGGCCGGAATCGGGCGTCATCACCAGGTCCGCGCGCGCCAGCAGGGCCGGCAACTGCTTCAGGGTGTCCCTGCCCACAAGGTCCAGTGCGGGCGCCCGCATGGCGCCGATGATGGCATCCGCAGTCCGGCGTTCCAGGTCGCTGCGTCCGCCGCAGAGCACGATGCGCCATCCCTGGGCGGCGGCATGGTCGGCCACCGCCGCGTAGCGGTCGGCGTACCAGTTGCGGCGTTCGTGGCTGGAGCAGGGCGAAATGACCAGCGTGCGCATCGCGTCCGTAGGCCACTGCGCGCGGGCCCAGGCATGCGCGTCGGCGGGGACGGGCAGGTCCCAGGTGACACCGGTCTGTTTCAGACCCAGCGGTTCGCAGAAGCTGCCGATGGCATCCAGCACGTGGATGCCGGGACGGTCCGGGATCCGCTCATTGATGACCAGGCCGTGCAGGTCCTTGGAGCGGCTGCGGTCGTAGCCGATGCGCCTGCGCGCGCGGATGAAGGCCGACAGCAGGTTGGCGCGCAGGGCCACCTGCATCTGCAGCAGCGCATCGAAACCTTCGGCCGGCAGTTCCGCCCGCAACGCCCGCATGCCCGCCAGGCCCGTCTTCTTGTCGTAGGTGTGGAAGGTGACGCCTTCCAGGCCCTCCAGCAGCTTGAAGCCTCCCTTGTCGATCACCCAGTGCAGGCGCGCCTGGGGCCAGTGGCGCTGCAGCGTGCGCACCAGCGGGACCACATGGGTGACGTCGCCCAACGCGGACAGGCGGAGCAGGCAGAGCGATTGGGGAATCGTGGACAAGTGTTGTTAGACTCGCTGGATGGTCGGTTTTGACGCCTCGGAATCCCTGACGCCGTTCCGCGAAGGCCGCGGATACGGTGCGATTCTGTTCGACCGCAAACACCTGCGGCAAGCCAGCCCGGACTGGTTCTCGCCGGAAAAGTGGGGTGAACGCGCCCGGCCGGTCGACAGCGGGGGCCGCGGCGGCGCCTGGTTCATCGATGCCCCTTCCAGCCAGTGCGTGTTGCGGCACTACCGGCGCGGGGGCCTGGCGGCGCGATTCAGCCGCGACCGCTACCTGTGGCATGGCCCGGACAAGACGCGCAGTTTCGCCGAATTCCGTCTCACCCGTGCCCTGTTGGCGCGTGGATTGCCCGTGCCGCGCCCGGTGGCGGCGAGCTACGTGCGCGACGGCATGTTCTACCGCGCCTCCATCCTGCTGGAACGGTTGATGGACGTGCGCACGCTCGCCGACCTCGCTGCGAAGACGGAAGGGCAGGCGCCGTGGGAAAGCACGGGCCGTCTGGTGGCGCGCTTCCACCGCGCCGGCCTGGACCACGCGGACCTCAATGCCCACAACATCCTGTTCGACGGGGATGGCCACGGTTGGCTGATCGACTTCGATCGCGGACGCCTGCGCATTCCCGCCACCGCCTGGCGCGAACAGAACCTCGCGCGCTTGAGGCGCTCGCTGCTGAAGCTGCGGGGCGAGCGCAGCGCGGACGACGTGGGTCTGGCCTTCGCCCATCTGCGGCGCGCCTACGATCACGCCTGGTCGCGGGGGTACTGAGGTGGAATGGGTGCTGCGCTTCCACGGCGTCGGTAACGCCAGCGCGGTCGAGCTGGGCTCGGCGATGGCCACGCTCGAACGCGAGGGCGTGCCATGGTTGACCATCGATTGCGGGGGCGAAGGCCTGACCGCTTTCCAGGCCCGCTACGGCGACATGCCGCGGGCGGTCTTCATCACCCACGTGCACCTGGACCACGTGGCGGGGATGGAACGGCTGTTCGTGGCCAGCTATTTCGATCCTGCGCGGCGCGGCCAGGTGCGCCTGTACGTGCCGGCGCCGCTGGTACCGCTGCTGCATCAGCGCATTGCCAGCTATCCGAACGTACTGGCCGAGGGCGGCGCGAACTTCTGGGATGCGTTCCAGCTGGTGCCGGTGGGCGAGGCTTTCTGGCACGACGGTCAGCGGCTGGAGGTCTTCCCGGTGCGGCATCACTGGCCCGATACGGCGTTCGGCCTGCGCCTGCGCGGCAGCGTGGTATGGACCGGCGATACGCGGCCCATTCCGGAAATGCTGGCGCGCCATGCCGATGCCGGCGAACTGATCGCGCACGACTGCGGACTGCACGGCAATCCCTCGCACAGTGGTATCGACGACCTCGAACGCGAGTATCCGCCCGCGCTGCTGGCCCGCTGCGTGCTTTACCACTACGCCAGTGCCGAGGACGGTGAAGCCCTGCGCGCGCGCGGGCATCGGGTCGCGACGCCCGGCGAGGGCGCGGCGCTGTCGCCGCCCCGGCAGGTCGAACTGCCGTGAGCGACAGCCACCTGCCGTACGACCTGCTGGGACGTCCGCTGCACGACCTGCGCCTGTCGGTCATCGACGCCTGCAACTTCCGCTGCGGCTATTGCATGCCGGCGGACCGTGTGCCCGAAGACTACGGCACGGATGCTTCGCAGCGCCTGTCCTTCGACGAGATCGAGACCCTGGTGCGCGCCTTCGTGCGACTGGGCGTGCGCAAGCTCCGGCTGACGGGCGGTGAGCCCCTGCTGCGCAAGCGCCTGCCCGAACTGGTGCGCCGGTTGGCCGTCATCCCGGGTTTGGAGGACATCGCGCTGACCACCAACGGCGTGCTGCTCGCCCAGCAGGCGCAGGCCCTGCACGACGCCGGCCTGCGGCGCATCACCGTCAGCCTGGACGCGCTGGATCCGGAGGTGTTCGCCGAGATGTCCGGAAGGCGCGGTCAGGTCGGCGAGGTGCTGGCCGGCATCGACGCCGCGGTGGCGGCCGGCTTCAAGCGGTTGAAGATCAATACCGTCGTGCAGCGCGGCGTCAACGAGGGCCAGGTGGTGCCGCTGCTGGAGCGCTTCCGTGGCACCGGGCATGTCGTGCGTTTCATCGAGTTCATGGACGTGGGCGACAGCAACGACTGGCGGCTGGAACGGATGGTTCCGTCGTCGGTGCTGCGCGACCGCATCGCCGCGCGCTGGCCGCTGCATCCCGTGCAGGCGGACTATCGGGGCGAGGTGGCCGAGCGTTACGGATTCGACGATGGCGGGGGCGAAGTCGGTTTCGTCAGTTCCGTCAGCACGCCGTTCTGCGGCGACTGCCATCGTGCGCGCGTGTCCGCGGATGGCCGCTTGTTCACCTGCCTGTTCGCGTCCGCGGGCGCCGACCTGCGCGCGGTCCTGGCGCAGGGCGAGGACGCCTTGGTCGCGCATGTGGCCGGCCTGTGGTCGGCGCGCGGCGACCGCTACAGCGAGCTGCGCGGCCGGCCGGAAGTGCGGGACCGGCGCCGTGTCGAGATGTATCTTATCGGCGGCTGATTCCCCCAGGACCCGCATGCCCCGCACCGCACTGACCCATCTGGATGCCGCCGGTCGACCCGCGATGGTCGACGTTTCCGGCAAGGCCGTCACCGCGCGGGAGGCACGGGCGACCTGCCGGGTACGCTTTCCCGCCGACGTCGCACGACAGCTGAAGCGAAACGGCCTGCGCAGCGCGAAGGGCAGCATCGTCGATACCGCCATCATCGCCGGCACGATGGCGGTGAAGCGCACGCACGAACTGATCCCGTTCTGCCATCCACTCCCCATCGATGGGTGCCGGTTGGCCATCGACTGGGACGGAGAGAGTGCGCTGCTGATCGAATGCCAGGTCCGCACCGTGCACCGCACCGGGGTGGAGATGGAAGCGTTGACCGGTGCCACCGTGGCCGCGTTGACGGTGTACGACATGTGCAAGGCGCTGTCGCACGCCATCGTGCTGGGACCGGCGAAGCTGGTGGGCAAACGCGGCGGCAAGCGCGATGTGGGGGCACCGTGAGCGTCACCCTGACTCTGCTGTATTTCGCCAGTCTGCGCGAGCGCGCGGGTGTGCCCAGTGAGTCGCTCAGCACCGAGGCGGCCGATCTGGCCGGGCTTTATGAGGAGATCCAGGCCCGCCACGGCATCGCCTGGCCGCGCGAACACCTGCGCGTCGCCGTGGATGGCGAATTCGCGCGCTGGCAGGAACCGCTGCGGGCGGGCAGCGAGGTCGCCTTCATCCCGCCCGTGAGCGGAGGCTGAGCGATGCCGCGTTTCCTACTGTCGGCGGAGCCGCTGGACGTCGCCGCGTTGGGGGCCAGCCTGCGTGATCCCCGCGCGGGCGGCTTCGCGACGTTCGAGGGCTGGGTCCGCGACCACCACGCCGGTCGCGCGGTGGATGGCCTGGACTATGAAGCCTATGGCGCCCTAGCCGAACGCGAAGGCGAACGGATCGTGGCCGAGGCGATGGCGCGTTTCGATGTGCTGGCGGCCTGCTGCGCGCACCGTGTCGGCGCCCTCGCGATCGGCGATCTGGCCGTGTGGGTCGGGGTGAGCGCAGCGCATCGTGGCGCCGCCTTCGACGCCTGCCGCTACATCATCGATGAAGTGAAGCAGCGCGTGCCGATCTGGAAGCGCGAACACTATCGCGAAGGCGATGCGGACTGGCTGCATCCCGTGGCGGACGGCCCGTGAGCGCGGTTCGGGCGGTCGCACTCGGCATCGGCATCGCCCTGGCATGCCTGGGCGCACGTGCGACGCATGCGGCCGAACTGCTGGTGGGCAACAAGTCCGCGGACACCGTGTGGCGGCTGTCGCTGCGCGACGGACGCAGGACGGGCGAGTACAGGACGGGCGAGGCACCGCACGAAATCGCGGTGGCGCCGGACGGCCGCACGGCCGTGGTGACGAACTATGGAGGCTCGCAGTCCGGCAACACGCTGTCGGTCCTGGACCTGGTGGGGGGCAAGCCCACGCGCACGATCGACCTGGGGCAGCACAGCGCCCCGCATGGCATCCGCTTCCTCCCCGACGGTCGCCGGGTGCTGGTCACCACGGAAGCCACCGCCAGCCTGGTGGTGGTGGATGTCGCGTCGGGCGAAGTCGAGCGGACGCTCGACGTGGGCGCGGGCACCGGCCACATGATGGCGTTGTCGCCGGACGGGCAGGTGGCCTACCTGACCAAGATCCAGGCCGGCACGGTCAGCAGGATCGACCTGGCCACCGGTGCGCGCGTGGAACGCGCCGCGGGCAAGGGCGCCGAAGGTGTCGCGGTGCGGCCGGACGGGGCCGAAGTCTGGGTGAGCAATCGCGAGGACGGCACCCTCACCGTGCACGACCCGCGCACGCTGGCCATCAGGCGCCGCATGAGCAGCAAGGGCTTCCCGATCCGCGTGACCTTCGCTGCCGACGGTACGCTCGCCTTCGTCACCAATGCGCGCGCCGCGACGCTGGCCGTGTTCAATGCGCGCACCAAGGTCCCGTTGGCCACGGTCCCGCTGTCGCGCGAGGACATGACTTACCAGCCCACGATGCTCGGCCATGCGGCGCTTCCCATCGGAGTGGTGGTGGCGCCGGACCGTCCGCGCGCCTACGTGGCGATCAGTGGGGGCGATCGCATCGCCGTGGTCGACACGCAGCGCTGGCAGGTCATCGACTACTGGGTGACCGGACGTGAACCCGACGCCCTGGCCTTCATTCCTGACTGATCAGCCGGCCTGACGGGAAGAAGAGGCCTCGCCCAGTGACTCGCTGAAAAGGCGGTGGCCCCGCCGGCTGACCTCGGCGCCCGCATCGATCGATACCGTTGCTGCCTTCCGGCCCTGGCGGGATTTTCGACCTAGCGTCGCGAGGGGCCGACGGGGCCACCATAGAAACGAAACCGCGCCTTGGCGCGGTCCGTCGTCACCCGCCATGGCGGGTTGCGATGAATCTGGCGGAGAGAGGGGGATTCGAACCCCCGAAGCGCGGTTTAGACGCTTACACACTTTCCAGGCGTGCTCCTTCAACCACTCGGACACCTCTCCGGGACCTGAACGCGGCTTGCGGCCGCTTTCAGGGGCGTGAATTCTAGCCCCCGCAGGGGGGGCGCCACAAGCGAAACCGGCAAGCGGTCCCCGGCGGGAGGACGGACTTGCGCAGCGTGGCACAATGGCGGCATGTCCTATCTCGTCCTCGCCCGCAAGTGGCGTCCCAAGCGATTCGCAGAGCTGGTCGGCCAGGAACACGTGGTCCGCGCGCTCACCAATGCGCTGGACAGCGGCCGCGTTCACCATGCCTTCCTGTTCACGGGTACGCGCGGCGTGGGCAAGACCACCATCGCCCGCATCTTCGCCAAATCGCTGAACTGCGAGAAGGGCACCAGTGCCGATCCCTGCGGCCAGTGCGCGGCCTGCCTGGACATCGATGCCGGCCGCTATATCGACCTGCTGGAGATCGACGCCGCCTCGAACACCGGTGTGGACGATGTGCGCGAAGTGATCGAGAACGCGCAGTACATGCCCTCGCGCGGCAAGTACAAGGTCTATCTGATCGACGAAGTGCACATGCTGTCGAAAGCGGCGTTCAACGCGCTGCTGAAGACGCTGGAGGAGCCGCCGGAACACGTCAAGTTCCTGCTCGCCACCACCGACCCGCAGAAGCTGCCGGTCACCGTGCTGTCGCGCTGCCTGCAGTTCAACCTCAAGCGCCTGGACGAGGAACAGATCCGCGGCCAGATGACGAAGATCCTGGGGGCGGAAGCCATCGAGGCCGATGCGACCGCCATCGCCCAGCTCGCACGCGCCGCCGACGGCTCACTGCGCGACGGCCTGTCGCTGCTCGACCAGGCCATCGCCTACGCCGGTGGTGCGCTGCGCGAGGAGGGCGTGCGCACCATGCTGGGTACGGTGGACCGTACGCAGGTCAGCGCCATGCTGGCGGCCCTGGTGCAGGGCGATGGCGAGGCCCTGCTGCAGGTGGTGGCGCGGCTGGCGGAGTTCTCGCCCGACTGGGCAGGCGTCCTCGATGCGGTGGCGGAAGCGCTGCATCGCATCCAGGTGCGCCAGCTGGTGCCGTCGGCCAGCGTGGAAGCGGAGGGCGTCGATGTCGATGCGTTCGCCGGCCAGCTGCGGCCCGAGGTCGTCCAGCTGTGGTATCAGATGGCGATCAATGGGCGTCGCGACCTGCACCTGGCGCCGAGTGGGCGCGCCGGCTTCGAGATGAGCCTGCTGCGGATGCTCGCGTTCCGTCCCGCCCAGGCCGGCGAGATGCGCGGCGACGCGCGCACGTCTTCCGCCAGCGTCACGCCGGCATCCGCGCCAGTGGCGTCGGCACCGGCTTCCAGCGCTTCCGCGCCTGTGCAGGCGAGGGTGACCGCCACAGCGGAGCCGGTCATGCCGCCGCAACAGATGGCGCGCGAAGAGATGCCGGCGCCGGCACGCGTTGCCGTCGACGACATGCCGCCGTGGCCTCCGGCCGAACCGGCGAAGGTTGGCGCATCTGCACCTGCGCCTGTATCTGCAGCGTCGACGACGATGCCGGCCGACATCGGCATCACCGATGCCGAAACCTGGCTGCATTTCGCCGGGACCTGCGGCCTGAAGGGCGTGGGCAAGCAACTGGTGGACAACGTAGCCTTTGCCGGTTATGCGAACGGAACGTTGACCTTGGCGCTGGACAGCGGCTTCGACTACCTCCGCTCCGAACGCACCCTGGGCGAGCTGCGCGATGCGATCGCCAGCCGCTATGGCGTGGCGCCCCGGCTGGCCTTCGCCACCGCGGCCGAAGGCGAGACGCTCAAGCAGCGCAGTCACCGCCAGCGCGACGAGCAGCAGAACGTCGCCGAGGAAACCTTCATGAACCATCCGGACGTGCGGCAGCTGATGCAGCAGCATGGCGCCAGGCTCGTCCCGGATTCCATCCGACCTTACGAAGAGTGATCACGACATGCGTGGAAACATCGCCCAACTGATGCAGCAGGCGCAGAAGATGCAGGAAAACCTGCAGCGCGCCCAGGAAGAACTGGCCAAGCTGGAGGTCACCGGCAACGCGGGCGGCGGCATGGTCAGCGTGACGCTGACCGGCGCCAAGGAATGCCGCAAGGTCCGCATCGACCCCTCGCTGCTGTCCGACGCCGAGATGCTGGAAGACCTGATCGCGGCGGCCTTCAACGACGCCTCCAACAAGGTCGATGCCGAATCAAAGGCACGCATGGGCGCGGCCACGGCCGGGATGCCGATCCCGCCGGGCATGAAGCTGCCGTTCTGAGCGTCGTGGCGGGCAGGGGGAGGGCAAGCCGTCGTTGCGGTTGGCCCGTCTGCACGCTGCCGCATAGCCGCGACCAACCGCATCCGTGTCCACACTCCTCGAACAACTGATCGAGTCGTTGCGCGTCCTGCCCGGTGTCGGGCAGAAGACCGCGCAGCGCATGGCCTACCACCTGCTCGACCGCGAGCGGGACGGCGGCAAGCGCCTGGCCGGCGTGCTGGCGGAGGCGCTGGACCATATCGGCCATTGCGCACAGTGCCGCGACTTCACCGAGAGCGAGATCTGCGCTTTGTGCGCCAGCGGCAGCCGCGACCGTCATCAGCTGTGCGTGGTGGAGTCGCCGTCGGACCGGCTGGCGATCGAACAGGCGACCGGTTACCGCGGCCTCTATTTCGTCCTGCATGGACGGCTGTCGCCGCTGGATGGCATCGGTCCGCGCGAACTGGGGCTGGACGCACTGTCCGCGCGCCTGGCGCAGGGCGAGGTGACCGAACTGATCATCGCCACCAATCCCACCGTCGAAGGTGAGGCGACCGCGCACTATCTGGCGCAACTGGCGCGCCAGCAGGGCGTGCGGCCGAGCAGGCTCGCCCACGGCGTACCGCTGGGGGGCGAACTGGAATACGTGGACCGCGGCACGCTGGCGCACGCGTTCGGTGGCCGCAGCGAAATGAATTGACCGTACCCGCACGAGGACGCGCCCCATGACCGACACCATCTTCGCCAAGATCATCCGCCGCGAAATTCCCGCGACCATCGTCTACGAGGACGAGGAGGTGCTGGGCTTCAAGGACATCGCGCCGCAGGCGCCCGTGCACGTGCTCTTCATCCCGAAGAACGAAGCCATCCCCACGCTGGACGACGTGCGCCAGGACCAGGCGCACCTGATCGGCAAGCTGGCGCTGGCGGCAGCCGAATATGCGCGCCGAGAAGGCTTCGCCCAGGACGGTTACCGCATCGTCATGAACTGCCGTGAGCATGCGGGCCAGACCGTGTTCCACATCCACCTGCACCTGCTCGCCGGTGCAGCGCTGGGGCGCTTCGGGACCTCCGCCTGAGCGATGCGATGCAGGCCCATGAAAAAAGCCGCTCATCGAGCGGCTTTTTTTCCATACCTGCGCGGCTAGCCGGTCACCACCAGCCCCAGTAACCCCAGCGCGGGCCCCAGAAGGGGTCGTAGTACGGATAGGGGCGGACTTCCACTTCGCGCACTTCCGGCCACAGGTACACCACGTCGGCGGCGACGCGCGGCAGCTGGTAGTCGTATTCGCCGATGCGTGCCGTTTCGTAGCCCTCGATCTTGCCGATGAAGGTCACCTCGCGGCCTTCGGCGAACACGGCAGGGTCGTAGAAGCCGGCGCGGCACGCGATGAAGCGGCCGTCGGTGGCATCCGGTGCGGACGAAAGCGGTCGGCCGGTGGCGCCCAGCGGGCGCGACACCAGTTGGAAGCAGGTCGAGTTGGGCCCCGGCGTGGTGCTGATGATCCGGCCGCCCCAGCGGACCGGCGCACCTACCTGGGGCGTGGCCACCGCGTCGCGCGGATTGACCTGGGTGAAGCTGCCCTGCAGCGGCTTGGGCGCCGTTGCGCAGGCGGAAAGCAGCGCGGCGGCTGCGACGAGGACAGCGAAGCGAAGGTTCATGGCCAGTCTCCAGCGGTTATGGGCGGTGCCGGCGCAGGTCTTCGATAAGAGCCCGCTGGTCCCCCTCACCCGGAGCGTAGCGCGCAGCGGCGAAACGGCGGCTGAGCGAAAACAGCAGATTGGCGCCTTGTGGGCGGCGTGGCGCCACGCGTCGCGCCCAGTCGCCCGCGGTTTCATGCGGTTCGCGGCCTAGTCCCAGGCGGGCATAGCGGGCATCCAGGCGATGCCAGGCCCGCAGCAGCGGATCGCGTTCGCGCTCGCCCCGCGCCAGGAACCATGCCATCCAGGCCAGGGTCGCTACCGCGCACAGGCCGAACAGCAGCGCCAGTCCGCGGGACCCCAGGCCGTTCCCGCCCAGCCGCTCCAGCAGGCGCGCCTGCCGCTGCGCATCGAAGCCCAGCACCAGGTCGTTCCAGCCGCGGCGCAGCCAGTCGCTGACGCTGCCGAAACCCTCCAACGTCAGGCGACCGGCCTCCACACCTTCGCCGAGGCGGTCGTCCAAGGTGTCGTAGATACGCTCGGGTGCGACCGCCGCGGTCGGGTCCACGCGCACCCAGCCGCGCCCCGGCAACCAGACCTCGGCCCACGCATGCGCATCCATCTGCCGGACCACCCAGTAACCGCCGAGGCGGTTGTACACCCCGCCCGTGTATCCGGTGACCACGCGTGCCGGCACGCCCGCCGCGCGCATCAACACGACGAAGGCGGAACTGAAATGTTCGCAATAGCCCTGCTTGCGATCGAACAGGAACTCGTCGACCGCATTGCGGCCGGGCAGCGGGGTTTCCAGCGTGTAGGCGAATTCGGCCCGGATCCAGTCCAGGGCGCGCCGGACCAGGGCGGCATCGTCCGCACCGGCTTCACGCCGCCACTGCGCGGCCAGGGCGCGCGTGCGCGGGTCGAAGCCGGCGGGCAACTGCAGGGCCTGCTGGCGCAGCAGGTGCGGCAACGCGACTTCGAAGCTCGCCGGCGTGGACGCGCGCATGCGCCATCGGGTCAGCGCGCTGAGCGGCGTGCGCACCGTCATGCCGTAGTCGTTGGCCAGATGCGCACCCTCGGGCGCGGCGACCGCCAGGTCGAGCGCGACCAGCTGGCGGCGGTCGGTGGGCTCGACCTCAAGCTGGTAGTCCCATTGCCGGTCGCCGTGCTGGACGCGTGCAGGCGGCAGGCCGCGCAGCCACGGGGCCTGGGTCCAGGTGCGGCCGTCGTAGTTCCACATGACCGGGCCACGCCAGTACATCTGCTCGGGTGGCGGGGTCGCGCCGAAGAACTGGGCACGCAGGGCAGGATCCTCATCCGCCATCAGGTCCAGCCAACCGCCGGGCGACATCTCGTCGCCCAGGCCCGGCTTGGAAAGGGCGCGTTCGGGAACGCCCCAGAGCGGGGTGGCGAAACGCGGGAACAACCAGAACGCCGCCAGCACCAGCGGCAGGCCGATCAGCACCAGTCGACCCACCAGCGCCATGCGGGGCACCACGTCCGGTCCCGTGGCCACGCTGCGCGCCTCCACGTCGGCCAGCCTGTGCAGCGCGACCAGCGCACTGCCGATGCCCAGGGCCCCCAGCACCATGGTCAGGGGGCCCTGGTCGAGCAGGAACGCCGCGAACGGCGCGAACAGGGCGAAGCCCAGCAGGCTGCGGTTGTCGCGCAGGCTGCGGGTCTCACCGGGCTTGATCGCCAGCATCGCGGCCAGCAGCGCGCAGCCGGTATCGCGACCGAAGCGGAACCCCGTTACCGACAGCACGGCCGCCAGCATCGCCAGCGCCAGCAGGATGCGCACGAATGCCGGAAGCGGCCGCCGCCACGATGCGGCGGTCAGCACCAGTCCCGTTGCGGCCAGGCCGAGGGCGAGCGCGGTCGGCAGTTGCACCAGCAGCGCCAGCAGGCACAGCGCCGTGCTGGCCAGCGTCCACAGGCGGCTGTCGCGATCGGGGATGAGGGCGACGTCAGCGTGCGGCATCGGCATGCGGCATCAGCGCGAGGGCGCGCAGGCAGAGGTGGCGATGGGCGGGGCCATGGGAGGGCCCGAGGGCCGGCTGGCCGGGCAGGGTGAGGCGGTAGCGGCGATCCGTGCGCTCGGCCTGTTCCACCCAGTGCGCGAGTCGCCGGATGCGCTGCTCGTAAGGCAGCGCGCCCAGCGCGTCCCATGCGAGCGACACCTCGATGCCCACCGGCTGCTCGTATTCGCGCACCAGCAGGGTGTCCCGGCGGGCCGACGGTTTCCATGCGATCGTGCGCGGTGCATCGCCGGGACGATAACCGCGCAGGTGGTGGACATCGTCGCCGGCCGGATTCAGGCGGGCGTGCTGGCCGTTGTTCCCGCCTTCGGGCAGCGGCGGTCCCTGTACTTCGGGGGCCGGATACACCAGCAGCGGCGACGGCCAGACCCACGACCACGCGCGCGCCAATCCCAGCGGCTGCGTGGTCGACACCCGCAGGCGGCCGATGTCGTGCCAGCCGCGCTGGCGCGTATCCAGCAGGAGTTCGGCGACCGCACTTCCTTCGGGCGGCAATGGCGGCACGAACGTGCTGGCATCCAGCGCATCCAGCCGCAGGCCGTTCCGTCGGCGTGCATCGCGCGCGGACAGCGCCACGTGCACCTGCAGGCGCTCACCCGCGAATACCGGATCGGCCGACACGGCGTCCACGCGCAAGCCGGACAGCTGCAGGTGGGCGAAGATCAGGCTGGCCATCGCCGTGGCGCCGAGCAGCAGGGCCAGCAGCAGGGCCGGGTTGTTGTTGTAGTTCAGTGCGCCCAGCGCCATCGTGAAAACGAGGGCGGCGTAGAACAGTCCGAACCGCGTGGGCAGCACGTAGACACGGCGACGGTCCAGGCGGACCGGCAGCGCCTCTACCGCGCGCGGCCGCGCCCACTGGGCCAGCCACCGGGCCGCCGATGCCTGCATCGCCACCTTCAGTCCACCGGTACCGCGTGCAGGATGGCCTTGGCCAACACGGAGGCGGACGCCGCTTCCGCTTCCGGCACCAGCCGGTGCGCGGCCACCGCGGCGAACAGGGCCTGCACATCCTCGGGCAGCACGTGGCTGCGTCCCAGCAACAACGCATAGGCGCGCGCTGCGCGCAGCAGGGCGATGCCGGCGCGCGGCGACAGGCCCACCCGCACGCCCGGGTGCTGCCGGCTGCGCGACAGCAGCGCCTGCACGTAATCGATCAGCGCATCGCTGGCGTGGACATCGTTCACGGCAGCGCGCAGCGCCAGCACGTCCTCGGCGGACAACAGCGGCAGGGCCTGTGCGATCAGAGTGCGCCGATCGCTGCCGGCCAGCAGTTCGCGTTCGGACGCCGGATTGGGGTAGCCCAGTGCCAGCCGCAGCAGGAACCGGTCCAGTTGCGAGTCGGGCAGGGGATACGTGCCCGACAGGTCCACCGGGTTCTGCGTGGCGATCACGAAGAACGGCGTCGGCAGCGCGTGGGTGGCGCCATCCAGGGTGACCTGGTGTTCGGCCATCGCTTCCAGCAGGGCGCTCTGGGTGCGCGGCGGGGCACGATTGATTTCATCCGCCAGCAGCACGTTGGTGAAGACCGGCCCGGGATGGAAAGTGAAGGCGCGCGCCTGCGCGTCGTACACCGACACGCCCAGCACGTCGGCGGGCAACAGGTCGGAGGTGAACTGCACGCGCTGGAAGCCCAGGCCGAGGGTGGCCGCCAGCGCGTGCGCCAAGGTGGTCTTGCCCAGTCCCGGCAGGTCTTCGATCAGCAGGTGGCCATCGGACAGCAGCGCGACGAAAGCCAGCCGCACTTCGTGCGTCTTGCCCAGTACCAGTGCATTGACCTGCGCCTGCGCCCGTTTGAGGGCGTCGGCGAGGCCTTCGGATAGCATAGGGCGGGTGCTGGGAATGGCGGACATCGCGCTCTCGGTTCCGATCGTGGTCCGGAGAAGTGTAGCGAGATGGACGAAGAACAACGCGCGCGCCGATGGTTCCTTGTCGTGTGGGCAATCGTGACGGTGGTCAAGGTCGCGATCGCCGCGCGCCTGCCGCTGTTCGTCGATGAGGCGTTCTACTGGCAGGAGGGGCAGCACCTGGCGGCGGCGTATTCCGACCTGCCGGGGTTGACCGCGTGGCTGACGCGGCTGGGCGTGGAGCTCGGCGGGCATCACGTGCTCGCGGTGCGCGCGCCGTTCCTGCTGATCGCGGCGGTGCTGCCCTGGCTGGTGGCGCGCAGCGCCGCGCACTGGTTCGGCGCCGTCGTGGGATGGCAGGCGGCGTTGCTGACGGTGCTGATGCCGCTGTCGGGCACGCTGGGCGTGCTGGCGCTGCCCGACGTGCCGATGGCGCTGGCGACCGTGCTGTGCGCCGATGCGGGGGCGCGCATGCTGCGCGGCGTCGATGCGATGTCGGCCACCGAACTGGCGCTGGGCCTCATGCTGGGCGCGCTGAGCCACTACCGTTTCATCGGCGTGATCGGCGTGGGCCTGATCGCGCTGCTGTGGCTGCCGCAAGGGCGCGGCGTGCTGCGCGATGCGCGGGTCTGGGTTGCCCTGGCGGCGGGCCTGCTGGCGTGGGCGCCTCTGCTGGCCTGGAATCTGGAATACGCCGATGCGGGCCTGCGTTTCCAGTTGCTCGACCGTCATCCGTGGCGCTTCCATGGCGACGGCGCGCGCTTCCTGCTGGTGCAGGCGGCACTGGCCACGCCCCTGCTGTTCTGGGCGATGCTGGTGGTCAGCGTGCGCGGCATCCGCGGCGAGGGCGGCGGCGAGGGCGGCACCGGGCCCGAATGGCGCTATTTCGCGTTGCTGGGCGCGGTGTCCACCTTCGGCTTCTGCCTGTTGGGTTTCTTCGCCGACAACGAGCGCGTCAGTTTCCACTGGACGCTGCCGGGCTATCTGGCGCTACTGCCCATCGTGCCGCTGCTGCTGTGCGAATGGCCCCGCAAGAGGCGTCTGGCGACCTGGGGGCTGGCGGCCGCCGGCACGGTGCTGATGCTGGGTTACTACGTGGTGGTGTCGGTGCCCGGCCTGCGCCTGCAGGCGGCCGGCAGCAAGTACTACCCGGAGAATTTCGCCGGCTGGGACCGACTGGCGATGGAAGTGGAACAGGCGCGGGCGCGCATGCCGGAAGGAACCGGGTTGCTTGCGGACAGTTTCAAGACCGGCGCCGAGCTCGGTTTCGCCCTCGCGGACGCGCGCATCCCCGTGCTCGACCATCCGCTCAACCGCAAGCACGGCCGTGCCCCGCAGCTGCAGCTGTGGGGCCTGCAGCGCGATGGCCGCGTGAGTGCGCCTACCCTGCTGGTGGTGGGTGCGACGGACGTGAAGTTCAGCGCGCTGCTCGCCCACTACCAGCAGCTGTGCTCCGTGGTCGGCCCGTTGCCGCCGCCGCAGGCCGTGAACATCGACCATGGCGCGCGCCGCTTCCTGCTGTTCGCGCTGCCGGCTGCCCGCCACAGCGGTGCCTGCATTTCGCCGGCCGTCGCCCATATCGATGTGCCGCAGGCCGGCGCCCGCGTGGCGCGCCGCTTCAGCGTGGGCGGATGGGCGGTCAAGGACGGTGTGGGGGTGACCCAGGTGGAGGTGTTGCTGGATGGCCGGGTGGTCGCCACCGCGACGGACTTCACCGACAACACGTGGCTGCAGCAGTTCCTCAAGGGCGGATCGCGCGACCCGCGCATGCCGCGCGTGCAGTTCGAGGCGCAGGTGGACGCCAGTGGGCTGCCCGCAGGTCGCCATTGGCTGGGCCTGCGGCTGACCGGCGGCGACGGCAGCGTGGAGACGTGGGCCGAACAGCCGGTGGTGCTGCGCTAGCGGATCAGGGCAGGTCGAAGCCTGCTTCGCGCAACATCCTCGCCACGGCGATCAGGGGCAGCCCCACCAGGGCTGTCGGGTCGGAGGACTCGATGGCATCGAACAGGGCGATCCCCAGTCCTTCCGACTTGAAGCTCCCGGCGCAGTCGAACGGCTGCTCCGCGTCCACGTAGCGTTCGATCTCGGCCGGGGCCAGGGCGCGGAAGCGCACGGTCGTGACATCGGCCGCTTCCAGCACGCGCCCGTCCCGGACCATGCACACGGCGGTGTGGAAGCGGACCTGGCGGCCGGACATCGCCCCCAACTGGGTGAGCGCCGCCTCGCGGTGGCCAGGCTTGCCCAGCGGCGCGCCATCCAGTTCGGCAGCCTGATCCGAGCCGATGATCCACGTGCCGGGGTGCTGCGCGGCGATCGCCTCCGCCTTGGCGCGGGCCAGGCGTGCTGCCATGGCCGGGACGGCCTCACCGGGCAGGGGCGATTCGTCCACCTCCGGCCGCGCGATATGGAACGGCAGGCGCAGCCGTTCCAGCAGCTCGCGCCGGTAGCGGGACGTGGAAGCGAGCATCAACGGCATGGGAGGGGCACCGACAGGACGGGCGAGGGAGTCTGCCCGTGGGCGCGGCGGGCGGCAAGCCAATCCTCGGCGGGTGGGGTGGTTTGACAGTTCAGGGTTTGATCCTTAACATTCAGCGGCTTATGTCCGCGAATACGCCCGAGCTGCTGGATGCGTGGCGCATGGTCGCGAACCGGCGCAGCTTCGAAGGCCGCCTGCCGTTGTCTGCCATGACCCGCCTGCAGGGCCTTCTGGCCGATACCGAAGGCGACGTGCGCTACACGGTGGAGTTCGACCACGATGCGTTGCGGGTCCCGTACCTGGAACTGCACATCGAGGCCGGCCTGCCGTTGGTGTGCCAGCGCAGCCTGCGGCGTTTCGTGCTGCCGGTGGTACTGACGCAGCGGTTGGGTCTGGTGCGCAGCGAGGAGGAAGAGGCCGCGCTGCCGCCCGACTACGAGGCATTGCTGGTGCCGGAAGACGGCATGCTGCGGCCTGCCGACCTGGTGGAGGACGAACTGGTCCTCGCCGTGCCGGTGGTGGCGGTGGACCCGGCGTCCGACGCGGTGGAACGCGAATGGGCGGCGGACGAAGAAGAGGTGGCGAAGACCAGTCCGTTCGCGGCGCTGGCCTCGCTGAAGAAGAACTAGCCGCTACGGCGGTCTGGCAACACGAACCGCAAGGTTCACCAACAGATACGAGAGCTGGAGCAATCCCATGGCTGTGCAGAAATCCCGCGTCACCCCGTCCCGTCGTGGCCAGCGTCGTTCGCACGACGCGCTGACCGCCAAGCAGCTGTCCACCGACCCGACTACGGGCGAGACGCACCTGCGCCACCACGTGACCGCCGACGGTTACTACCGCGGCAAGAAGGTCATCGCCACCAAGACCTCGGCGGTCGAGGAAGATTGATCCATGCAGCGCGCCCGCCCACTGGCCGGGCGCGCCTTCCGCATGATCGATGACAACCTGGGCCCGCGGTCGGGCCGGCAATGGGAGCGTGCATGAGCGAGCCGGGCAACAAGGGGCGCATTTACGCGCGCATCGCCGGAACGGGCAGCTATCTGCCTGAAAAGGTGCTGACCAACGAAGACTTGGCCAAGCTGGTCGACACCAGCGACGAATGGATCCAGTCCCGTACCGGCATCCGCGAACGCCACATCGCCGCCGAAGGCCAGACCGCTGGCGACCTGGGTTACCAGGCCGCGCTGCGCGCGCTCGAAGCCGCAGGCGTGGATGCCTCCGATATCGACCTGATCGTCGTCGGCACCACCACCCCCGATCTTATCTTTCCGTCCACCGCCTGCCTTATCCAGGCGCGCCTCGGTGCGACCGGGTGTGCTGCGATGGACGTCAACGCCGCCTGCTCGGGCTTCATCTACGCGCTGAGCGTGGCGGAGAAGTTCATCCGCTGCGGCGACGCCAAGACCGCGCTGGTCATCGGAACCGAAACCCTCAGCCGCATCGTCGACTGGACCGAGCGCACCACCTGCGTGCTGTTCGGCGACGGCGCCGGCGCTGCCGTGCTCAAGGCCGACACCGAGACGGGCGTGCTCAGCACGCACCTGCACGCCGACGGCAGCAAGAAGGAACTGCTGTGGAACCCGGTGGGCGTGTCGGCCGGCTTCAACAAGGACGAGCCGAACAACGGCATCCGCATCCACATGAAGGGCAACGACGTCTTCAAGTACGCCGTGAAGGCCCTGGATGGCGTGGTCGACGAGACGCTCCAGGCCAATGGTCTGGACAAGCACGATCTCGACTGGCTGATCCCGCACCAGGCCAACCTGCGCATCATCGAGGCCACGGCCAAGCGCCTGGACATGTCGATGGACCAGGTGATCGTGACGGTCGACAAGCACGGCAACACGTCGTCCGGTTCGGTGCCGCTGGCGCTGGATACGGCGATCCGCTCCGGGCGTGTCGAGCGCGGCCAGTTGCTGCTGCTGGAAGCGTTCGGCGGCGGCTTCACCTGGGGTTCCGTGCTGCTGCGTTACTGAGCCACGCGCACGCACCTCCCGCCTGAGGAAAGGCGACGCTTCGCAGCGTCGCCTTTCGCGTTTCCGGCAACTTCATCGTGCGTTCGCGCGGTGCCCGCCATGGCGTGCGACACCTTGCCGCAGGCGCGTGCGCAATACGCCCCGGTACAGACAATCCGGCAGGTTCGCCCGTATCATCGCGGCCTGTTTTCACGCAGGGTGTCCGAGTGACTTCCACGCATCTCGCTTTCGTGTTCCCGGGCCAGGGTTCGCAGTCCGTCGGCATGCTGGCCGAACTGTCCGAGCTGCATCCGATCGTGCGCGAGACGTTCGCCGAAGCCTCCGACGGCGCGGGTGTGGACCTGTGGGCGCTGTCGCAGGGCGGTCCCGAGGAAATGCTCAACCGCACCGAATACACCCAGCCTGCGCTGCTGGCCGCCGGCATCGCCGTGTGGCGTGCATGGCAGCAGCAGGGCGGACCCGTGCCGGCGCTGCTTGCCGGGCACAGCCTGGGCGAGTACACCGCACTGGTCGCCGCGGGTGCGCTCTCGCTGAAGGATGGCGCGCACCTGGTGCGCCTGCGCGGGCAGCTGATGCAGGACGCCGCACCGACGGGCGTCGGCGCGATGGCGGCCGTGCTGGGCGCCGAGGATGCGCTGGTGGCCGAGGTGTGCACCCTGGCTTCCGACAGCAAGGTGGTCGTACCGGCGAACTACAACTCGCCCGGCCAGATCGTGATCGGCGGCGACAGCGAAGCGGTCGAGCGCGCCATCGCACTGCTCACCGAGCGTGGCATCCGCAAGGTGGTGAAACTGGCCGTCAGCGTGCCGTCGCATACGCCCCTGATGCGGGAAGCGGCGAATCGACTCGCCGAGGTGATGGCGGGCCTGTCATGGCAGGCGCCGTCGCTGCCGGTGGTGCAGAACGTCGATGCGAAGGTGCACGATGGCGTGGACGCGATCCGCGACGCGCTGGTGCGCCAGCTGTACCTGCCGGTGCGCTGGACCGAATGCGTGCAGGTGCTGGCCTCCCAAGGTGCCACGCGTATCGCCGAATGCGGCCCCGGCAAGGTGCTCGCGGGACTGGTCAAGCGCATCGACAAGGGCCTGGATGCGCGAGCCATCGGCGGCGTCGGCGACTTCCAGGGCGCACTTGCCGACTGGCAGGGCTGACGTACGCCGCGTCCGCTTCCCTTATCCTGAGCCGCCACGCGCGGAACATTCCGAGGTCATCATCATGAGCAAGCCCCTGCAGGGTGAAATCGCGCTGGTCACCGGCGCCAGTCGCGGCATCGGCGCCGCCATCGCCGATGAACTGGCGGCACAGGGCGCGACCGTCATCGGCACCGCGACCACGGCGTCCGGTGCGCAGGCCATCGGCGAACGCATGGCGGGCTTGGGCGGCCATGGCCGTCAGCTCGACGTGACCGACGCGGCCGCAGTGGATGCGTTGATCGACGCCATCGCCAAGGAATTCGGCGCCATCTCCATCCTGGTCAACAATGCCGGCATCACCCGCGACAACCTGCTGATGCGCATGAAGGACGAGGACTGGCAGGCCATCCTCGACACCAACCTCACCAGCGTCTACCGCACGTCCAAGGCGGTGATGCGCGGCATGATGAAGGCGCGCAAGGGCCGCATCATCAACATCGCCTCGGTGATCGGCGTGACCGGCAATGCGGGCCAGGCGAACTACGCCGCGGCCAAGGCCGGTATCATCGCGTTCTCCAAGTCGCTGGCCAAGGAAATCGGCAGCCGCGGCGTGACCGTCAACGTGGTCGCTCCCGGTTTCATCGCCACCGACATGACCAAAGACCTGCCGGAAGACACCAAGAAGGCGCTCGGCGAGCAGATCGCGCTGGGCCGCCTGGGCGAGCCTTCCGACATCGCCCACGCCGTGGCCTTCCTTGCGGGTCCGGCGGCCGGCTACATCACCGGCGAGACCCTGCACGTCAACGGCGGCATGTACATGCCGTAAGAATTAGCTGTAAGTGGTTGATTAGGTGGCGTTTGGCGATACCTGCCCGGCGTCCCCGGTTTCCACTACACTATCCCCGGTTTGCCTTCGCCCGGCGTCGGCAGAATCCAACAAGTCACCCATCTCCGTCTGGAGCGAATCCATGAGCAGCATCGAAGAACGCGTCAAGAAAATCGTCGTCGAACAACTCGGCGTGAAGGAAGAGGAAGTCACCACCAGCGCATCGTTCGTCGATGACCTGGGCGCCGACTCGCTGGACACCGTTGAACTGGTGATGGCGCTGGAAGAAGAGTTCGAATGCGAAATTCCGGACGAGGAAGCCGAGAAGATCACTTCGGTGCAGCAGGCCATCGACTACGTCAAGGCGCACGTCAAGGCGTAAGTCCGGCGTCTGCAGCAAACCGTGTCGGGGCCGCGCATGCGGCCCCGCGCGTATCCGGCCCCCATGCGCCCGCGTAGGGCGCGGCCGCCAAGAGTCATGAGGAATCCGATATGAGCCAGCGTCGTCGCGTCGTCATCACCGGCATGGGCCTGGTGTCCCCCCTGGGCAATGACATGGCCACCAGCTGGGACGGCATCGTCAACGGGCGTTCGGGCCTGGGTCCGATCACCACCTTCGACACCGAGGGCTACAGCACGAAGATCGCGGGCGAGATCCGCGGTTTCGACCCGACCGCCTTCGTGCCGCCGAAGGACGTGAAGAAGATGGACTCCTTCATCCATTACGGCCTGGCCGCGTCGCTGATGGCGATGGAAGACGCCGGGCTGGAGGTGACGGAGGCCAATGCCGAGCGCATCGGCGCCATCATCGGCGCGGGCATCGGTGGCATCCTCGGCATCGAGGAAACCGCGGTGAAGTTGCACGAAGGTGGCCCGCGCAAGATTTCCCCGTTCTACATCCCCAGCACCATCATCAACATGCTGCCGGGCCACCTGAGCATCATGAAGGGTCTGAAAGGCCCCGGTTATTCGGCGGTCTCGGCGTGCGCCACGTCGAACCACTCCATCGGCATCGCCATGCGCACCATCCAGTACGGCGATGCCGACGTGATGGTCGCCGGCGGTGCCGAGCGCGGTTCGTCGCCGACCTCGGTGGGCGGTTTCTGCGCGATGAAGGCCATGTCCACCCGCAACGACGATCCGACGCGCGCGTCGCGTCCGTGGGACAAGGACCGCGACGGCTTCGTGCTGGGCGACGGCGCCGGCATCCTGGTCCTGGAGGAGTACGAATATGCCAAGGCGCGTGGCGCCCGCATCTACTGCGAGCTGGCGGGTTTCGGCGCCTCGCAGGACGCCTTCCACATGACGGCGCCCAGCGAGAACGGCGAAGGCCCGTCGCGCTGCATGCTGTCGGCGCTGAAGGACGCCGGCCTGAATGTCGACCAGGTGGAATACCTCAATGCGCACGGCACCTCCACGCCGCTGGGCGACCTGGCCGAAACGCTGGCCATGAAGCGCGCGCTGGGCGACCACGCGTACAAGATCATGGTCAGCTCCACCAAGTCGATGACCGGCCACCTGCTGGGTGCGGCGGGCGGCGCGGAAGCCATCTTCTCCGTGCTGGCCATCCACCACGGCATCATCCCGCCGACCATCAACCTGGACGAGCCGGGCGAAGGCTGCGACCTGGACTACGTGCCGCATACGGCGCGCGAGAAGAAGATCGACGTGGCGATGTCGAACGGCTTCGGCTTCGGCGGCACCAACGGCACGCTGGTGTTCAGGCGGATCTGAAGCGGTGCCGGAAAAATCGACGACGTCACCTCGGCGAAAGCCGGGGCCCAGCGTCTTACGCTTCAACCGCAGGACAAGGCACTGGGTCCCGGCTTTCGCCGGGATGACGAAGCCATGATCGAAACCCGCGCACTCCCCGCCACCACCGACCTGCTGGCCCTGCATCGCCTCGATCCGCAGCGCTATCCGGTGTTGCTGGAATCGGTCGCGTCGGGCACCGCCCAGGGCCGTTGGGACTTCCTGCTGGTGACCGATGGCACGGGGCTGCGCCTGGACGCCGACGGCATCACCCGCGATCTGCAGGGCAACGCGGAGACCGGCGACTTCCTTGCCGCGCTCGATCGGCACTGGCTGGCCGAGCGCACGCCGCGCGAGGAGCCACGCTGGCCGTTCCGAGGCGGCTGGGCCTTGCTGCTGGCGTATGAGCTGGCGCAGCAGGTGGAGCCGGTGCTGCAATTGCCCCGTGGGGCCGCGGCGCACCCCGTCGCCCTCGCACTGCGCTGTCCCGCCGCCGTACTGCGCGATCGCAGCACCGGCGATTGCGTGATCGTGGCGGAAGCGGGGCAGGGCGACCTGATCGCACGCACGGTGGCCGACGTGGCGGTAGCGACGCGACAGCCGGACCTGCCCATGTGGCAGCCGCCGTCACGCATCGACGAGGACGCGCCGGAGCGCTTCACCGAAGGCGTGCAGCGCATCCTCGATTACCTCCGTGCCGGCGACATCTTCCAGGTCAATCTCTCGCGCGCCTGGCATGCGCACTTCGAAGCGGAACTGGATCCGGCCGCGCTGTACGCCCGCCTGCGCACCGCCAATCCTGCGCCGTTCGCAGGCCTGTTCGCCACTCCGGGCTGGACGGTGGTGAGTTCATCGCCCGAGAGGCTGGTCTCGGTGCGTGGCGAGGTGGTGGAGACGCGCCCGATCGCCGGCACCCGCCCGCGCTTCGAGGGCGACGACGATGCGGCACGCATCCGCGAACTCGTCGGCCACCCCAAGGAACGCGCCGAACACGTCATGCTGATCGACCTGGAACGCAACGACCTGGGCCGCGTCTGCACCTCGGGCAGCGTGCAGGTGGACGAGCTGATGACGGTGGAGAGCTACGCGCACGTGCATCACATCGTCAGCAACGTGCGCGGTCACCTGCGTGCGGATGCGACGCCCGGCGACGTGATCCGTGCCACCTTCCCCGGGGGCACCATCACCGGCTGCCCGAAGGTGCGCTGCATGCAGATCATCGCCGAGCTGGAACAGGAGCCGCGCGGCGCCTACACCGGCGCGTTCGGCTGGCTCAACCGCGACGGCGACCTGGACCTGAACATCCTGATCCGCAGTGCCGAAATCCTCGCCGAGGGAACGGGCAGCGTGGCCCGCTTCCGCACCGGCGCCGGCATCGTCGCCGATTCGGTCCCGGAAAAGGAGCTGGACGAGACCCGCGCCAAAGCCCGTGGCGTGCTGAAGGCGCTGGAAGGCTGAGCCCGCGCCTACAGCCTGAGACGGCGACCGGGTATCCTGCACAGCCCGCTTCAAGCACCGAGGACTACGTGGCGTCAGCTCTCAAGCGCGGTTGCCGCTTCATCGTCATCCTGTTCGCCCTGCTGCTGGCCGTGGCGGTGGGTGCCGGCCTCTGGCTGTGGCAGGGGCATCGGGGTTTCGCGGATGCGCCCATCGGCGGCACGACGGCCGATGCGACGGTGGAAGTGGCCTCGGGCGATGCCTTCCCCACGGTCCTGCGCAAGCTGCGCGAGAGTGGGGTGTCGCATGGCACCGACCTGCAGTGGCGCCTGCTGGCGCGCCAGACGAACACCGCCAGCCAGCTGAAGGTCGGCGAGTACGCCCTGGCGCCCACGCTGACCCCGCGCGAGTTGCTGCAGCGCATGCGGGAGGGGCGCACCCTCCAGTACCGGTTCACGCTGGTGGAGGGCTGGAACATCCGCCAGGTCCGCGCGGCGCTGCGCAACGCCTCGCCCCTGCAGCAGAAGACCGCGCAGATGAGCGATGCCGAACTGATGGCCGCGCTGGGCCACCCCGACCAGCATCCGGAGGGACGCTTCCTGCCCGAGACCTACGTCTATACACGCAGCGAGTCCGACCTGGACGTGCTCAAGCGTGCCTACGCCGCCATGGAGAAGGCACTGGCCGCGGCCTGGGAAGCGCGTGCGCCCGGCATCCCGCTGCAGTCGGCGGAGGAGGCGCTGATCCTGGCCTCGATCATCGAGAAGGAAACCGGCATCGCCGAGGAACGTCCGGCCATCGCCGGCGTGTTCGCGCGCCGGCTGAAGATCGGCATGCCGCTGCAGACCGATCCCACCGTCATCTACGGCATCGGCAGCGGCTACGACGGCAACATCCGCCGCCGCGACCTGACCACCGACACGCCGTACAACACGTATACCCGCAAGGGGCTGACGCCCACGCCGATCGCCATGCCCGGCGCGGATGCGCTGCGGGCGGCAGTGAATCCGGCCGACGGCGATGCGCTGTATTTCGTCGCTGTCGGCGACGGCAGCGGCCGGCACATCTTTTCGGCCACGCTCGCCGAGCACAACGCCGCCGTCGCGCGCTACCTGGTCACCCGCCGCGAGACCCTGCGCAAGGCGGAAGCGCCATGAGCGAGGCCGTGCTGACCCAGCCACGCCTGGTCACGCTGGAAGGAGGCGAGGGCGCCGGCAAGACCAGCGCCATCGCGGCCATCCGCGACCGCCTGCAGGCGGCCGGCCACGAGGTGGTGCTGACGCGCGAACCCGGCGGTACGCCGCTGGCCGAGCGCATCCGCGAGTTGCTGCTCAATCCGCAGGACGAAGCGCTGGCGCCGGAGACCGAGCTGCTGCTGATGTTCGCCTCGCGCGCGCAGCACGTGCGCGAAGTGGTGCGCCCTGCGCTGCGTCGCGGCGCGTTCGTCGTCAGCGACCGCTTCACCGACTCCAGCTATGCCTACCAGGGCGCGGGCCGCGGTCTGGATCCCGAGTGGATCGCCGCCCTCGAGCGCCGCGCCGTGGGCGTGAAGCCCGGGCTGACCCTGCTGCTTGACTTGGATGTGCGCGAAGGCCGTGCCCGTACCGCCGGCCGCGACCTGTGGCCGGACCGGATCGAGAGCGAGCAGGACGACTTCTTCGAGCGCGTGCGCGCCGGCTTCCGCGCGCGCGCCGCTGCCGAGCCGCAACGCTTCCGCGTGATCGATGCGGCGCAGCCGCCGGCAGGCGTTGCGGCCGCGGTGGAAGCGGCCATCACCGCCTATCTGCGTACGCTGACGGACAGCGACCTGGCATGAGCACGGCGTTCTCCCCCTGGCAGCAGCGTGCGTACGACCGTGCGGTCGCGGCGCTGGAGGCCGGCCGCCTCGGCCACGGCCTGTTGGTCTGCGGCCCTGCGGGGTTGGGCAAGCGCGCGGTGGTGGACCGCCTGGCGCGCCGCGTGCTGGCGCAGCAGCGCGATGCACGGGGCGAACCCGTGCCGAACGATCGTAGTGCGCACCTGATCGAGGCCGGCACCCATCCCGACCTGCAGGTGGTGTCGTTCGCGCCCACCAAGGACGGCAGCAAGCTGCGCACCGAGATCGTCATCGACCAGGTGCGCGAGGTCGCGCAGAAGCTGGCGCTGACACCGCAATACGGCCAGGCGCAGGTGGCGATCCTCGATCCCGCCGACGCCATCAACCGCGCAGCCTGCAACGCACTGCTGAAGACGCTCGAGGAGCCTGCCCCGGGCCGCTACCTGTGGCTGGTCAGCGCGCAACCCGCGCGCCTGCCGGCGACGATCCGCAGCCGTTGCCAGCGCATCGAGTTCCGCCTGCCCCCGCACGATGAGGCCCTCGCCTGGCTGCGGGCGCAGGGCCATGCCGAAGCCGTCGCCCAGCGCGCCCTGGACGCCGCGCGCGGCCATCCCGGCCTGGCGGACGACTGGCTGCGCCACGATGGCCTGGCCCTGCGCGAAGCCGTCGCGCGGGACCTCAAGCGGCTGGAGCAGGGCGAGATCGGCGTGGTGGAGACCGCGCAGCGCTGGGCCAACGATGAACTGGCCGATGCGCGCCTGCGCCATGCCGCCGATCTCGCGCTGGAGCAGGCGGGCCGCATCGGCTTGACCGATCCGGCGCGATTGAACAAGCTGGCCACCTGGTTCGACGCCGCCAATGGCACCCGCGACCTGTTGCGGACCACGGTGCGCGCCGACCTGGCCATGGTGGAACTGCTGCTGGCGTGGGCCGGCAGCGACCGCGGACGCGCCGTCGGCGCGCGGCGCGGCTGACCGACACGCACGGAGACGGGGAATGAATGCAGCAGGTGGACGGCAGGGCATCCTGTCACTGGCAGTGAAGGACAAGGCCGCGCTGTACAACGCCTACATGCCGTTCGTGAAGGGCGGCGGCATCTTCGTGCCCACGCCCAAGCGCTACTTCCTCGGCGACGAGGTCTTCCTGCTGCTCACGCTGCCCGAGTCCAGCGACCGCCTGCCGGTGGCCGGCAAGGTGGTCTGGGTGACGCCTGCAGGCGCCCAGGGCAACCGCGCGGCCGGCATCGGCGTGCAGTTCGCCGAGACCAGCGAAGGCGAAGCGATCAAGAACCGCATCGAGACCATGCTGGCCGGGAGCCTCAGCGGCGAGAAGCCCACGCACACCATGTGAGGCGCGTCCGCGTCGCGCGCGGACACCCGCTTTCACGCAGGCTTTCGTCCCGGCTGGCCAGCATGCAGGCCTCGTTCCCCGTGGCAGGCATTCCATGGCGCGCCCCATCTGGACCGGTACCCTGTCGTTCGGTCTGCTCAACATCCCCGTGTCGCTGATGTCCGGCGAGCGCAAGGTCGACATCAGCTTCCGCATGCTGGACTCGCGCGACAGGAAGCCCATCCGCTTCGAACGCGTGAACGCCGAGACCGGCGAGGAAGTCCCTTGGAGGGACATCGTCAAGGCGTTCGAGTACGACAAGGGCAGTTACGTGGTGGTGGAGAAAGAGGACATCGCGTCGGCCGCCCCGCAGACGCACGAGTCGGTGGAGGTGGAGGCCTTCATCGACCGCGACGACATCGGCATCCGCTTCTACGAAAAGCCCTACATCCTGGTGCCCGGCAAGAAGGCCGAGAAGGGCTATGTGCTGCTGCGCGACACCCTGGCCAGCACCGGCAAGGTGGGCGTGGCGCGGGTGGTGATCCGCACCCGCGAATACCTGTGCGCGGTGGTCCCGGAGGGTGATGCACTGGTCCTGATGATGCTGCGCTATCCGCAGGAACTGGTGGAACCGGACGAGTACAAGCTGCCCGCCGGCAAGGCGTCGGACTACCGCATCACCGCCAAGGAACGGGAGATGGCCGAGAGCCTGATCGGCTCGATGTCGGCCAAGTGGGCGCCGGACGACTATCACGACGAGTTCCGCCAGCGGCTGGAAGCCATCATCAAGAAACGCATCAAGGCCCGCGGCGCTACCACGAAAATCAAGGACGACGACGCGCCCGAGCGCGAGGACGCCGCCACCAACGTGGTCGATTTCATGGCGCTGCTGCAGAAGAGCCTGGACACCAAGAAGCGCACGCCGGCGAAGACGCCTGCGAAGAAGGTGCCCGCGAAGAAGGCCCCGCGCAAGGCGGCCAAGGCCGCGAAGAAGGCCGCCGCGAAGAAGGCGGCGCGCAAGGCCGCGTCGCGCTGACCCATGGCGGGCGGGCGCCGCGTCGTGCCGGTGAAAGGCGTCGGCACCGGCGCCAGCGGACGCGCCTTCCTGTACGTGCTGCCCTGCGCCTATGAAGACCACGCTAAACTGGGCATCGCCACCGATCCGCTGCGGCGCATGCAGGCGTTCTCGCCGCGCTACTACGCGTTCTTCGATCTCGACCGCGGCTGGCTGGCCGAGGCAGCCAGCGTGCGCGAGGCCCGCAGCTGGGAGACGCGTCTGAAGCGCGATCTGCGCCTGCACGCCGCGCCGCCGCCGCTCATCGTGCCCGCGCGTGCGGCGGGCCGGACCGAATGGTTCCGGGGCGTGGAAACCGCCTTGCGCGCCGCACGCACTGCCCTCGAGGATGCGGGTTTCGCCGTCCATCCGCTGCGGGGCTGGGTGGCGGAGCGGCTGGCCGCGCAGTGCGAGCACCTGGGCGCGGGCGAGCAGGCCGCCATCGCCCGCTACGGTCCCGTGGACGGCTGGCCGCTTGCACGGTCGGGCACGCCCTGGGCCGTGCTGCGCGACGCGCTCGATGCCTACCGCGTGCTCGACGTGCCGCTGGACGATGCCGTTTCGCCGGCCCTGCGTGCGTGGCATGCACGCAACAGCCTGTCGCCTGGCTGACCCCGCGCACGGCCCAGTCGCTACTTGCACGCGCTGTTGACGGCTGTGGCGTCATAAGGGGGGGCGAGGAGCCTCCATGAGCCTGCAGGAATACCGTCGCAAGCGTCGTTTCGACCGCACTCCCGAGCCGGACGCGGACGCGCCGCGCGGACGCGGCAAGCGACCCATCTTCGTCGTACAGCTGCACCACGCCAGCCGGCGCCATTACGACTTCCGCCTGCAGGTGGGCGACACGCTCAAGAGCTGGGCGGTGCCGAAGGGCCCCAGCTTCGATCCCGACGTTAAACGTCTGGCCGCCGAAGTCGAGGACCACCCCATCGACTACGCCGAGTTTGAAGGCGAGATACCGAAAGGGCAGTACGGTGGCGGCCATGTCGCCACCTTCGACCGCGGCCTGTGGAGCACCGATGGCGATGCCGAGGCGCAGCTGGCGAAGGGGCACCTGCGCTTCCGCATGTTCGGCCACAAGCTCAAGGGCGGCTGGCACCTGGTGCGCACGCATGCGCCGGCGCGCCAGCCGCAGTGGTTGCTGTTCAAGGAACGCGACGCTTTCGCCGGCCCGCGCGAGGCCGATGATCTGCTCGAAGACGTCATCCCGCCACCGGGCACGCGTCCCGCCCGGCGCAGGCGCGCAGCGGCGAAAGCCGGCGCACGCGCAGCATCCCGCGCCAAGCAGGCCGCCGCGCCCCGTGAGCGCTGGGCGCATCGCGCCGCCCGGCTCGATGGTGCGCGCGCCACGTCGAAGCATCCGGGATTCCGCGCCCCGCAACTGGCGAAGCTCCAGCAGGAGGTGCCTGCCGGCGATGACTGGCTGCACGAAGCGAAATGGGACGGCTACCGCCTGATCGCCGAAATCCGGCGCGGCCGCGTGCGCCTGTGGTCGCGCAACGAACGCGAATGGACCAGCCAGGCGCCGGAGATCGTCAGTGCGCTCGAGGCGCTCGATCTGGACGAGGCGGTGCTCGACGGCGAACTGGTCGCCGCTGCGGGACGGCAGGAGGACTTCGGCCTGTTGCAGGCCACACTGGCGGGCGAGAAGAACGCCACGCTGTCCTATGTTCTGTTCGACATCCTGCAGGTCGATGGCGTGGATCTGTCTGGCAGCCCGCAGTACCAGCGCAAGGCGCTGCTGGCGGAAATCCTGAAGTCGCCGCCGGACCGCCTGGTCTACAGCTCGCACATCGTCGGCCGTGGCGAGGAGGCATTGAAGATGGCGATCGAGAGGGGGCTGGAGGGCATCATCTCCAAGCGCGCCGACGCGCCCTATCATGCCGGCCGCGGCGATGCCTGGCGGAAGATCAAGCAACGCGATGCCGACGAGTTCGCCGTGGTGGGCTTCACCGCGCCGAAGGGTCGGCGCGCCGGGCTCGGTGCACTGCTGCTGGCCGCACCCGACGGCGCCCGCGGCTGGCGTTATGCCGGGCGCGTCGGCACGGGCATGAGCGATGCGCTGCTCGATTCCTTGGCCAAGCAGCTGGCCAAGGGCGCGCGCGCTACGCCCACCGCCCAGGTGGACGTGGACGATCCCGAACTGCGCCGCGCGCGCTGGGTCGTGCCGCGCCTGGTCGCCGAGGTGTTCCATCACGGCCGCGGCAATCAGGGTCTGCTGCGCCAGCCCGCGCTGAAGACCCTCCGCCGTGACAAGCGGCCGGCGGACCTGCGTGAAGCACGTCCCTCTGCCGGAGATACCGCCATGCCCGCCACGCGCACGCACGCCCCCGACGCCGGGATCGAACTGACCCATCCCGGGCGCGTGGTCTTTCCGGACAGCGGCGTCACCAAGCGGCAGGTGTTCGACTACTACCGTGCGATGGCGCGCTGGCTGCTGCCCGAGTTGGACGGGCGCCCGCTCTCGGTGGTGCGATGTCCGCAGGGCGCAGGGCGGCCGTGCTTCTTCCAGAAGCACCACACGGCCGGCATGGATCGGGTGGAGGCGGTGCCGCTGGAAGAGGAGGGCGGCACGCGCGCGGATTACCTGGTGGTGCGCGATGAGGCCGGTCTGCTTGAACTGGTGCAGTTCAATGCGCTGGAATTCCATCCCTGGGGTGCGCGCGCCGACGCCCCGGACCTGGCGGACCGCATCGTCATCGATCTCGACCCGGGCCCCGACGTGGCGTGGCCGCGCGTGGTGGAGGCCGCGCGCCTGGTGCGCAAACGCCTGCGTGCCCTGGGGCTCACGTCGTTCGTACGCACCTCGGGCGGCAAGGGCCTGCACGTGGTGGTGCCGCTGAAGCCTTCGTGTCCCTGGCTGCAGGTGAAGGCGTTCGCACACGCCTTCGCCGACGCGATGGCCGCCTCCGATCCGCTTGCCTATGTCGCCACCGCGACCAAGAAGTTCCGCAAGGGCAGGATCTTCATCGACTACCTGCGCAATGGGCGCGGCGCCACCAGCGTGGCGTCCTTTTCGCTGCGGGCGCGCGAAGGCGCACCGGTCGCCATGCCGTTGCGCTGGGAAGAACTGGGACGCATCAAGGGCGGCGATGCCTATACGTTGACCAGCGCGCCGCGCCGCATGGGCCGGCTGCGGGCGCATCCGTGGGGCGACTATGGCCGGCGCAGGCAGGACCTGGCATCGGTCAGCAAGGCGCTCTCCGCACTGGAGGAATCACCCGTGCCGGAACAGCGGCGTCGCAAGCGCTCATGATCCGCGGCGCGTGCGCTTGAGGAAGCGGGTCGCCGCCTGTTCCCATTGCCGGGGGCCACGCGCATTCGCCGCCACGCGCTGCAGGCGGCCGTCTTCCCAGCCTTCGAACACGCGCGGGTCCACGTAGCAGCGCTCGCAGATGCGCGGGGTGTTGCCGAGGATGGCGGCGGTGTCGCGCAGGACCTGCATGCGGACCTGCCGACGGGCCGCTTCCGCCTCGGGCACCTCAATCGTCGCCAGTGTGCGGAAGGCGAACAGCGTGGCGCCCCAGGTACGGAAATCCTTCGCGGTGAACGGGCCGCCCAACACCTCCTGCAGGTAAGCGTTGACGTCACCGGAGCCGATGCGTTGCACGGTGTCGCCGTCGCGGTACTGGAACAGCGCCTGGCCGGGCAGTTGCCGGCAGCGGCGCACCAGCCGCACCAGGCGTGCATCGTCGACGCGCGCTTCCAGCGTCTTGCCACCCTTGCCGCGGAAGGCGAAGCGCACTTCGCTGCCGGCGATGAAGCGCGCATGCACGTTGCGCAGCGTGGTGATGCCGTAGGAGCCGTTGGCCTTCTGGTAGCTGGCGTTGCCCACGCGCAGCAGGGTCTGCCCCAGCAGGGCCACCACCAGCGCCACGACCTTGCCGCGCGGAAACCCTGGCAGTGCCAGGTCGGCGCGGACGCGTCGGCGAAGGCGAGCAGGCGGTCGTACTTGCGTGCACCGCGTTCGGCATGCCAGTCGCGATGGTAGCGGTACTGCTTGCGGCCGCGTGCGTCGCGGCCGGTGGCCTGCAGGTGTCCGTTGGCCTGCGCGCAGATCCACACGTCGGTATAGGCCGGCGGAATGGCCAGGCGACGGATGCGCGCCAGCGTGGCCGGCGCGCGCACAGGGCGCCCGCGCGCGTCCAGGTACACGAAACCGCGCCCGCGCCGCTGCCGTCGCAGGCCGGGCATCGCATCCGAGGTATGCAGCAGCCCGGCCATCGCGCCTCAGAAGTCGTCCACGAATTCCAGCACCAGGCCGTACTGGCCTGCGATGTCGGCGGCGGCCTCGCGGACCCGGTCGGCGTGCGGCGACAGCACTTCGATCTCCAGGGCGCGCACATCGCCGCCGCGGTCGTCCATCAGTCCGGCGGAACTGGAATCCTCATCGTCCATGTGCGGCATGAGGTCGGCCAGTTCCTCGGCCCGCTCCACGCCCTCCATGCCGTGCAGGTCGGCCAGCAGGGCATCGAATCCGGTACCCGGACCGGTGGCCCGAAGTCTGATCATGGTCATGGCGTTCCTCTGCGCGTGGCGCGTATGTGTCCGCGCCGAACTTAGGCGTGGCCGGGTCACGCTTTCGTGAAGCCGACGCCGCCGCGCCCGATGGTGTTCAGGCACGGCATGGCGTCCGACATCGTCGCGCATCGCGCTACCATCCGAACCGGCTTCTGCTTCTTGTGGGGAACAAGGATGAAGGGGATGCACGGAATCGCACGATGGCGGCTGGGTGCCCTGCTGTGCCTGATGTTGCTGTGCGTGTCGTTGCGGGCGCACACGCAGGCGCTGGTCGGCCTGCGTGTACTGCCGCATGCGGGCGCCGACACATCGTTCTCGGGGTGGCGGCATGAAGGACCGGTGCCACCCCTGCTGACCGTCCCGCTGGAGCTGGGCGACGAGGTGTATGGCGCCACCCTGCAATTGAAGCCTGCGCAGCCGGGTGAAACCTGGCGCGTGCGCGTGCAGTACGAAACCAGCCTGGGCCTGAGCGCGGAAGGGCCGCACCTGGACCTGACCGGCTGGAAGCACTGCGTCTCCGGCTGGGAAGCGGCGGAGGCGGTGGATGCGGTCTCGTTCGTCCTGCCGACGCCGTCGGCCGAGCAGCACGCATGCTTCCCGCCCTACACCCAGGCAGAGCTGGAGCAGGCGGTACGCGCGTACGCCACCGCTCAGGGCGACCCGTCGCAGGCGGATGACTGGATTCCTCGCATCGGCCAGGACGATGCGCTGGGCACGGTGCTGCCGTTCGTGGCGATCAGCACGGTGCGGGTGCGGGTGGAGGTGCTGCGGAAGGGCAGATGGGTGGTGGTATCGACGGTATCGTTCCTGCCGCCGATGGGGTGTTGAGACACGTTCGCGCGCTCGACGCCGCCTGCGCCCGCTTCCACACGAAAAGGACACGCCGCATGGGGCCGTCACGCGATCTCGGCTTTCGTGTCGCGATCTCCTGCACGCAAGCAAGGACTGTGAGGCGCTGCTTGGCGCGACTGCGAACGGGTTCAACAAAACGATGGATTCTTCCGAACAAGCGCCGCGAGGCTCGCCGCTGCGATCTTCACGGCATGTCTACGTACTCCAACCTAAGCTGAAGTGGACTTGCGGCTACCGCTGAAAAGGCCGCTATATTCCGGGGCCCCAAGACGAAGGAGGATTGGAATGTTTACGACCAACAAGAAGAAACACCTGGCGATGGCGCGTGTGCTCGGCGTGGCGATCGTCGCGGGCGTGGGCCTTGCCGGCTGCGCCACCTACGATGACGAGTTCGCCACCATCAACTCGCGCCTCGACCAGCTCGACACCAAGGTGCAGGGCGCTGCGCAGAGTGCCGAATCCGCCAACCAGTCCGCGCAGCAGGCCAACCAGCGTCTGGACCAGATGGAAAGCCGCGTCCGGCAGCTCGAGGAGGCACCGCGCCGCGTGCCGCGCGGTTGATCGTTCTCGCCACGTTGTGACGAACGGTTTCAACCCGGGATCCGGTGACCTCTTGTGGTCACCGGTTTCTCTGCTTTGCCCACTTTTCGTTTCGAGGAATCGTCCCATCCGCATGTTCATGCACCCTGCGATCCGGAGCGCCTGTGGCGCACTGCTGTTGGCGCTGGCTTTCGCGAGCGATGTGGTGCGCGCCGAAGAGAGCACCGCATCCTCCGTCGCGTCCGTCGACCTGCTTCCGCCCGAACAGGACGTGTCCGAGACGGTGATCGAGCTCGCCGGTTGGGTGGTCGCCGCCAAGGACAGCGAAGGTTTCCCGTTCGCGGTCATCGACAAGGCCGCTGCGCAGATCCTGGTGTTCGGCGGCGATGGACGCCTTCGCGGTGCAGCGCCAGGTCTCTTCGGCTCGGCGATCGGCGATCACACGGCCCCGGGCATCAGCGGCCTCGCGCTGCGCGAGATTCCGGGCCGGGATCGGACGACGCCTGCCGGTCGCTTCGTGGGCGGTTATGGCCCGTCGATCGATGCGGGTCGCGTGCTGTGGGTGGATTACGATTCCGCAGTCTCCATCCACCCGACGGCGACCGGCGTCCCGGCCGAGAGGCGCGTCGAGCGCCTGGCCTCGCCCTCGCCGGACGACAACCGCGTCACGCACGGCTGCATCAACGTCGCACCCGAGTTCTACGAGCAGGTCATCCGCCCGACGTTCGAGCGGGGCGGGGTGTTCTACATCCTGCCGGACAAGGACTCATTGGCGGACACCTTCCCGGAGTTCGTGCGCAGTCGCGCCACCGCGCAGAGCAGCAAGGGAAGACGCGCACGGTCCGCGCGCCGCTGAAGAGCGCATTGGCGCACCGCCTCTGGCGTGCGATGCCTTGAAGCGGTTGACCCTGCGCGCGGCTCGATCATCCCCACCTTCGGTGAATTCACCTGATCCGGCCGTCCGGGCGCACAATGCGCTCCCTCATTCGATCTGGATCACGCATGGACACCGAAACCATCCTCAGCGCCGCCCTGCGGGAAGCGGGGTACGGGCCTGACGCCATAGGCTCGGCCTTGCCGAGGATCCTGCGCATCCTGGAAGCCGAGGACGTACGCATCGAAATGGGGCGCCCGCTGTCGCGCAAGGAGCGCGAGTACGTGCGCCTGCAGCTCGAACTCGGGCTCGGGGTATCCGAGATCGTGGCCGCCATGAAGAAATGAGCGGCGGCGCGACCTGCGGACGGGGAGCCTTATGAAGCCTGTCGCCGATCCGCGCCGGTGGGATCCCGGTGCCGCAGGTAGGGCAGGGCGAACAGGTACAGGCCGGTGAACAGCTGCAGGAACAGCGGTGGCAGCGGCGCGTACGTCACCCACGCCGGCGGTTCGCCCTGTGCGGCCGCGCGCCAGGCGAAGTTCAGCGCGACCGTCAGCGTGAACACGATCGAGAGCCCACGGTGGCTCTGTCGTGAGAAGCGGGCGAGGCTCATGCCGTCTCCTTGCGCTGGCGTTCGATCATCTTCCAGCCGTTGCCGGACGGATCGCGGAAGCCGGCGTCGACCTGGCCGTAGCGGCTGAAGGGTTCCTGGATGAATTCCACGCCCTTCGCGCTCAGCGCCTCGTAAGCCGCACGACAGTCCTTCACCTGCAGCACCAGGGGCGGCATGGCGCCCTTCGCCACCAGTCCGTGCAAGGCGTCGGCGGTGGCGGCGTCGTGCACCGGCGGGCCGGGCCGGAACAGGCCCAGCTGCAGGGTCGGTTGTTCCGGGTGCTGCACCGTCAGCCAGCGATAGCCGCCGTTGCGCACGTCCGCATGGACGCGGAAGCCCAGCCTGTCCACGTAGAACGCCAGCGCCTCGTCCTGGTCGCGCACATAGATGCCTATTACCTCGATGCCTTCGCTCATGGAGCCTCCTCGGTCGGGGCAGCCACCTTAGTCGCGCACGCCCGCCGGCGCTTCTCCAGAACTGCGCTCTTCAGGTCCGGACGTTCCACCGCGCGCACCACGCACTCGGGCATGCCTCCGCGGGTGTCCAGGGCGTTGCGCGCACGCACGCGGCATTCGCCCGGGCTTTCGCCGGTGATGTCGCGGAAGATGCGGCCGAAGGTGCCGATGCTGCGCCAGCCGGTCTGCAGCGCGATGTCGATGACGGGCGCATCGGTGTCGCGCAGCAGGGCCGCGGCGCGCTCGATGCGTCGCGTCAGCAGGTAACGGTGCGGCGGCAGTCCGAAGGCCTGCTTGAAGCCGCGGGCGAAATGCGCCGGCGAAACCGCGCTGAGCTCGGCCAGCCGCGGGATGGGCCAGTCCTGGTCGGGAGCGGCATCCATGCGGCCCTTCGCGCGCAGCAGCCGGCGCAGCAGGTCAGGGCGGGGTTTCACCGTGGAGGACACTTCGCGGATACGGGGGGCCATTGTGCCGCGTCCGCCCCGCCGACCCAGGATGGCGATAATGGCCGGGCCCGCCGGCCCGGCATCGATGAGGTATTCGGCATGATCCTTCGCACGAGGTTTCTCCTGGTGTGGCTGCTGGCCGTCGTGATGCCGGCGGCGTGGGCGGCGCCGCCCGTGCCTGCCGTCTCGGACGGTGCGGGCGTGGAGGGCCCGCTGGCGCACCTGCCGGCGCTGAAGGGCGACTATTTCCCGCTGACGGACCGCGGTTCTGGGCGCGTGCACCACATCTTCGTGCGCTACCCCGAGGGCTACGACGCCGCCGCGCCGACGCGCTACCCGGTGGTGTACGTCCTGGACGGGGACAGCCTGTTCCCGCTGCTGGCGCCGACGCACCTGTTCCTGCATTACGACGAGCAGTTGCCCGAAGCGATCATCGTCGGCATCGCCTACGGCGGCTTCGACCCGGCCGTCAACCGGCGCAATACCGACTTCACCGCGCCCGGGCCGGATGCCACTCCGGAGCAGGGTGGAGCGCCGGGCTTCCTGGCCTTCCTACGCGACCGGCTGGTGCCCGAAGTGGAGCGCCGCTACGCCGCCGACCCCGCACGGCGCATCCTGCTGGGGCAGTCGCGTGGCGGTTACTTCGTGCTGTGGTCGGCGCGCGAGGCGCCGGACCTGTTCTGGGGGCGCATCGCCAGCAATCCGGCGCAGGGCCCGGCGCGGGAGCAGCTGTTCGCGCCGGCCTCGGCCCATGCCCGCCAGGACCTGCGGGTGGCAGTGGTCAGCGGCACCCGCGATACCGCCGCGCGCCGGCAGATCGCACGCGAGTGGGCCAGTGCCTGGTCCGCGCAGCCGCCGGCGCCCTGGCAGGTGGCGCTGATCGAGATCGAAGGCGGCACGCACGCGGCCACCATCGGCGAGGCCTACCGGCGTGCGATGCGCTGGCTGTTCGAACCGGCCGCCACGGCGCCGCGCGGAAAGCCGGGACCGTAACCGCGTTCACGGTTTGGCGCCGATCGTCGGACGGGCGGGTCTCGTGTAACACAACCGGCACGCACGGCCCTTACCCTGCGCGCATGGACACGTTGGCCGACATCCGGGCCGTACTGGCCGCCGCCGGGGAGCGCATCGAACGCGGAGCGCTGCGCGAGGAGCCGCGCGTGTTCATGGACCGGCTGTGGCGGCAGGTGTACGACACCGCCCCCGACGACCTGCAGCCCTACGTGTGGGCGCGGCTGGCGGATTTCTCCGCGCAGCTGGGGCTGGTGGGCGAGCTGTCCGCGCATCGTAGCCCGGTACGCGCGCCGCCCGAGGTGTTCGCACGGCGCTGACCCGCACTACGGTGTCGGCGGATCCCACAGGCGCTCGTCCAACGGGGCTTCCGACAAGCCCCGCAGCAGCGTCATCACCATCTCGTTCTCGCTGACGCCGTTCTGCCGGGCCAATTGCTTGAACACGTCTTCACTCATGGTGGTCAGCGGGATGAGATTGAAACGCCAGCCGCCCGGTTCGCGCTCGAACTCGAAATCGACCGGCAGCTCGGTGGCGCCGATCTTCAGCCGCGCCGCCGCGCGGTCGCCGTCCACCTGCACGGTGCCCAGCTCGCTGCGCTCCACGCCTTCGCGGCCGATCCAGCCACGATCCACCGCATGGGTGAACACCCGGCGTCCGTCCATCGCGCGCAAATCGGCGGCAGGTACGCGGGCACGGATGATCAGCACCTGCAGGCGCTCGGTCATGGGCAACGCTTCCAGCGCGGCGCGTGGCGCAGAGAGGGCCAGTTCGCGGTAGCGCGCGTACTCGCGCAGCGTACCGGTGGTGACGTTGTCGGCGGCGCGCTCGCCCTGCTGTGCCAGCACGGCCGCCTTGTACGCCGCGAAGGTGGCGCGCACGGCGGCTTCGTCGCCGGCCGCGCGCGCATCGAAAAGCGGAGTGAGCAGCAGGCTCAGGATCAGCCAGCGGAGCATGGGAACATCCGGAACAAGGGGGTGCCATGGTAGGCGATGGGCGCCCGCACGACTCACATTGGCCTCATCCGCACGGTCTCCGCGTTTTTTCACGGCATGGAAGCACGTACCATGCACGGTGCATGAAAACCGAAATCCGACCCGCGCGGCTGTCCGAAGCCGCTGAACTGTCCGCGATGATGCGGCGCACCTTCCTGGCCGCCAACGGCCATTGCAGCACACCCGAGAACGTCGCGGCGTTCGTTGCGCAGGCCTATACGCCCGAGCGACAGGCACAGGAGATCCGCGACCCGGACACGCTCACGTTGATCGTGGAACAGGACGGTGTGTGGGCGGGCTTCGCGCAACTGCGCTGGGGCACGCTGCCGCCGACCGACGTGGGCCTGCAACCCACGGTGGAGCTGGCGCGCATCTACCTGGACGAAGCCTTCCACGGCCGTGGCATTGCGGCGGTGCTGGTCTCGCACCTGCTGGCCGCCGCACGCCTGCGCGGCTCGCGCTCGGTGTGGCTGACGGTGTGGCAGGAGTCGTCGCAGGCGATCCGCTTCTGGCGCAAGCACGGCTTCCAGATCGTCGGCCGGTCGATCTTCCACGTGGGCGACGACCCGAAGGAAGACTGGGTGATGGCGCAGGTGCTGCCGGAGGGCTGAGCCGCCGCGCGGTGGTCGTCAGGACTCCGCGCGCTTGAGCTGCAGGGTGTAGTCGCCGGGCGGCAGGCCTTCGATGTGCAGGCGCAGGTTGACCGGGCGGATGCAGGCGGGAACGGGGCGGCCGGGTTCGGTTTCCGCAACGTGTACGTTCACCGTCGCACTGAGCGTGGTGCCCTCGCGCGCGACCTGGAGGACGTTGATCGGGTCGAGGGACTCGCGCGAGGACAACCAGATGTCCTGCTCGAAGGTCGTGCGCGAGCCTTCCACATGCGTGCGCAGGCCGGTGTCGGCCTCGCCGCCGCAGCCGCCCGCACGCTCATGGACCTCCAGCACGCCGGACAGCACGGCGGCATCCGGCGCGGCTGCGGCGGGCGCCGCCCAGAGCGCCAGGGCCAGCAGCACGTCGGCGAAGGCCATGGTGCTCGCCTCCGGTCAGACCGTGGCCGTGCGCAGCGCCGGATTGTCCCAGCCCGGGCGCGGCGCGAAACGGTCGCCGTGGCGGGCCTGCAGCGCCTTGAGCTTTTCCAGCAGCGCGTCGGGGCCCACCGCCTTCACATGCTCGATCGGGCCGCCGCGGAACGGGGCGAAGCCGGTGCCGAAGATCACGCCGGCATCGAGCAGGTCGCTGTCGGCGACCACGCCGTCGTGCAGGCAGGCGACGGCCTCGTTGAGCAGCGGCAGGATCAGGCGGTCTTCCAGGTCGCCCGGCGCCTTGTAGTCCTGCGGGACCTGCGGCTTCACCGCCTTGCCGTTCTCCCATCTGTAGAGGCCCTGGCCGTCCTTCTTGCCACGCTTGCCGGGTTCCACCGTCGCCAGCGCCGCGGGCAGTTGCAGGCCGAGGAAGGGCGACAATTCGGCGCCCACGCCCTGCGCCACGTCCAGGCCGACGGTGTCGATCAATTCGATCGGGCCCATCGGCATGCCGAACTTCACCGCGGCCTTGTCGATGACCGGACCGGGGATGCCTTCGGCGTAGGCGGTGGCGGCTTCCAGCATGTAGGGGAACAGCACGCGGTTGACCAGGAAGCCCGGCGTGCCGGCGACCGGCACCGGGAACTTGTCCAGCGCCTTGCAGAACGCGGCCAGGCGCCTGACATTGGCTTCGTCGAGCGCGTCGTGCTGGACGATCTCCACCAGCGGCATCAGCGCCACCGGATTGAAGTAGTGCAGGCCGGCGAACTGCGCCGGACGCTGGATGTGTTCGCGCAGTTCGGTCAGCGGGATCGACGAGGTGTTGGTGGTCAGCAGCGCGTCGGCCTTCAGGCGCGGCTCGACGGTCTGGTACAGATCGCGCTTGGCCTCGGGGTTCTCGATGATCGCCTCGATCACCAGATCCGCCTGCGGCACGCCGTCGCCGGCCAGGTCGCCCTTCAGGCGCGCGGCCACGGCGGGGCGCTTGCTCTCGTCCTTCACCTTCTTGGCGAACAATTCCTGCGCACGCGACAGCGCGCCATCGATGAAGCGCTGCTCGCGGTCCTGCAGGGTGACGTTGAAGCCCTTGTAGGCGGACCACGCCGCGATGTCGCCACCCATCACGCCGGCACCGACGACGTGCACGTGCGCGATGCCGTGGTCTTTCCCGCCAAGGCCCTTCAAGCGTTCGGTGAGGAAGAAGATGCGGATCAGGTTGCGCGCGGTCGGCGTGCCGGCCAGTTTTACCACCGCCCTGCGCTCGGCATCCAGACGCGCCTGGATGCCCTTGCCGCCGGCGGTTTTCCAGACATTGATCAGCGCATACGGGGCCGGGTAATGCGCCTTCGGCGCCTTGCGCGCGACTTGCTTGGTCATCTGAGGCGCGAGGATCTGGCGGGCGAGCCAGCTGTTGCTGATCCAGCCGGTGAAGCGCTGCTTGAATGCGCGCGGCGGGCGCGAGCCGATCAACGCGACCGCGGCGTCCACCAGCACCGCCGAATCGGCGATCTTGTCGACCAGGCCCATGACCTTGGCCGAACTCGCCGACAGCGTGCGGCCGGTGAGCATCATGTCCATCGCCTTAGGTGCGCCCACCAGGCGCGGCAGGCGGGCGCTGCCACCCCAGCCGGGGAAGATGCCCAGCTTCACTTCGGGCAGGCCGATGCGGGTGGAGGGGTCGCTGCTGGCCACGCGGTAATCGCAGGCCAGCGAAATCTCGGTGCCGCCTCCCATGCAGAAGCCGTGGATCGCCGCGACGGTGGGGCAGGGCAGCTCGGCCAGTTTCTGGAACACGGCCTGGCCGCGGCGGATCGCATCGTTGACGGTGCCTTTGCGGTCGAACTCCTGGAATTCCTTCAGGTCCGCGCCGGCGATGAAGCCGCTGGCCTTGGCCGAGCGCAGCACCACGCCCTTGGGCGGATCGATGGTCAGGCGCTCCAGGATGTCGGCCAGTTCGATCAGCACGTCCTGCGAGAACGCATTGACGCTGGTGCCCTGGCGGTCGAAAGCCAGTACGACGATGCCGTCGGCGCGCAGCTCCGTCTGCCAGTGACTGAATCGCAGCCCATCGAAGTTCGCGGCCATGCAGGGACCATCCGTTCACGTATGGATAAGGCCGCTATCATCCCGAGGTTGTTTCATCCCCGTCAAATCCACATATCAACGAGAACGTCGTCACGGGCGTGACCGGCGGCAGGGGGATGTTCCCGCTGCTCCGGTTAAATTCTTGATAGGGCAACGGTTTGGACAAGGCGTTGAACTTTCCTCCGCTAGCGCGGTCACAGGGCACGGCCACCGCCGAGCCGACAGGAGTGCGGCCCGGCATGGCCGAAACAGATCCAACCCAGGAGCTGGACCTCGAGCTGGTCAGGCGCGTGCAACGCGGCGACAGTGCGGCCTTCGACCTGCTGGTGCGCAAGTACCAGCATCGCGTGGTGGCGCTGATCGGGCGTTACATCCATGACTGGAGCGAGTGCCAGGACGTGGCCCAGGAGACGTTCCTGCGCGCTTACCGCGCGCTGGGCAATTTCCGGGGCGATTCCCAGTTCTATACGTGGCTGCACCGTATCGCCGTGAACACCGCCAAGAACCACCTGGTCGCGCACAACCGACGTCCTCCGACGGCGGACGTGGATGCCGCCGACGCCGAGCAGTACGACATCGGCGCCCGGCTGCGCGATACCGACACCCCCGAGCGCGAACTGATGCGCCAGGAGATGGAGGCCACGGTGATGAAGGCGGTGGACGGGCTGCCGGAAGAACTGCGCACCGCGATCACCCTGCGCGAGGTGGAAGGCCTCAGGTACGAGGAGATCGCGCAGAAGATGGATTGCCCGATCGGCACGGTGCGCTCGCGCATCTTCCGGGCGCGCGAGGCCATCGACGAACAACTGCGTCCCCTGCTCGACACCGACAGTGCAACCCGGGAGCGTGCCCGCTCATGACTGCCCGCAACGAGACACCCACCATCGACAAGCTCGACATCCATCATCGCCAGCAGCTGTCCGCCCTGATGGACGGCGAGTTGCTGGCCGACGAAGCCCGCTTCCTGCTGCGACGCCTCCAGCACGACCGCGACCTGGCCGGCTGCTGGGAGCGCTGGCAGCTGTGCGGCGACGTGCTGCGTGGCCGCGCCCAGGCGCCGGCACCGGCAGGATTCGCCGAGCGCGTGGCGCTGGCGATCGCAGGCGACCCGGCCGCATCGAATGCAGCGCAGGCCGCGCCGTCGGCTCCGGCCGCGCGTCCGCGCAACCTGCTGGCCCGCTGGGGCGGGGGGGCTTTGGCGGCTTCGGTGGCGCTGGTCGCCCTGTTCATGGCCCGCCAGCAATCGCCACAGGACGTGCCGGTCGGCGATGGCGCCCAGGTCGCTTCCACCCAGACCACCACACCGGCGACGGCGCCGGCATCGCCGGCCGATCCCGCTCCCGATGCCGAAGCCTACGCGGCGGCAGCCGTCGCCGTGGCCGCCACGGTGCCGCGGCGCCAGGACGCCACGCGCCGCAGTGCGACGCGCAGCCAGCAGGCGGCGCGCAGCGCCCAGCGCGTGGCACGTGCCGATGCGCCGGTGCGCGCGACCGGCAACGTCAGCGCACAGCGCGCGCCGCTGGAAGCGATGGCGGCGCTGTCGGCCGCAACCGCGCTGCCAGCGGCCAGCGATCCGTTCTCGCATCGCGCGCAGGACGCCGTCGTCGCCTCGCGTCCCTGGCCACGCTCCGCCCTGTCGGGCTATCCGTCGGCCACGGGTGCGCTGACCACCGGGTACAGCGCGGATTCGGCAGCGCGGACGTTCTATCCGTTCGAACCGCGTCCCCAGTCCGCCCCGTCGGTGGCGGTACCCGCCGACGCGCCGCGCGAATGACGTTCCGGCACCCGGTCGCACGCCGGGTGCCCTCTCAACCCTGTTTCCCCTTTCTATCGAGGCATGCATTCGATGACTCCTCACGCCCGTAACGGCCTGCTGGCCGTGTTGATGCTGACCACGCCGCTGGCCGCCTGCGCGCAGCAGGCCGAGGCGCCTGTCCCCGTGGCCGCCTCCGCGCCCGCGGTGGCGCAATCGGCCGCCCCGCAGCTGGTGACCGGTCTACCGGACTTCACCCAACTGGTGGAACAGGTCGGGCCGGGTGTGGTGAACGTGGAGGCCACCGTCGGCTCTCGCCGCAGCGCGCAGGCCAGCGATGAGGAAGCGGACATCCCCGAGATCTTCCGGCGCATGCTGCCGCCCGGCTTCCAGATGCCCGGCCCGGGCCAGCAGGGGCCCCAGCGGCGCGGTACCTCGATGGGCTCGGGCTTCATCATCTCCGCCGATGGCTACGTGCTGACCAACCATCATGTGGTCGACGGTGCCGACGAAGTGAAGGTGACGCTGCCCGACCGCCGCGAGCTGACGGCCAAGGTGGTCGGCAGCGACCAGCAGTACGACGTGGCCCTGCTGAAGGTGGAGGCCAAGGGCCTGCCGACGGTACGCATCGGCAATTCCGCCGCGCTCAAGCCCGGCCAGTGGGTCGTCGCCATCGGCTCGCCGCTGGGACTGGATCATTCGGTGACCGCGGGCATCGTGAGTGCCGTGGGGCGCAGTGCCTCGCCGGAGCAGCGCTACGTGCCCTTCATCCAGACCGACGTGGCGATCAATCAGGGCAATTCGGGCGGTCCGCTGCTCAATACGCGCGGTGAGGTGGTCGGCATCAACTCACAGATCTTCTCGGTCTCCGGCGGGTACATGGGCATCAGCTTCGCGATCCCGATCGATCTGGCGATGGGCGCGGTGGAGCAGCTCAAATCCACCGGTCGTGTGAGCCGTGGCCAGCTGGGTGTGCAGGTGGGCGCGGTCACGTCGGACGCGGTGAAGGGCTTCGGCCTTCCCGACAACCGCGGCGCGCTGGTCAACGACGTGGTCAGCGGCAGTCCGGCGGAGAAGGCCGGCATTGGCCCGGGCGATGTCATCCGGTCCGTGAACGGCCGGCCGATCAACGATTCAAGCGAACTCCCGCCCGTCATCGGCGCGATGGCGCCCGGCACCAAGGTGACCCTGGGTCTGCTGCGGGACGGGAAGTCGCGCGATGTCGCCGTCACCCTGAGCGAACTGGATGAAGGCGAGACCGCTGCGCGCGCCCTGCCGGCCGCGCCCGATTCCCCCGCCGCACCCGCCGGCCGCAACGTGCTGGGCATCCAGACGCAGCCGCTGGACGCCGACAGCCGCAAGCGCCTGGGCCTGGAGTCGGGCGACGGCGTGCTGGTCAGCCGGGTGGAAAGCGCCGCCGCGCGCGAGGCCGGCCTGTCGCCCGGCATGGTCATCCTGCAGGTGGGTCGGAACAAGGTGAACAGCCCGGCGGCACTGGACCGCGAACTGGCGGCCGCCAAGCCCGGCGACACCGTCATGCTGCTGGTGCGCAGCCGCGGCGTGACCCGCTTCGTGGCGGTGACGGTCGAAAAGGACTGACCCGCCCCGACATCCGCGCATTGCCCCGCGCCAGCGGGGCAATGTTGTTGGGGCCCGGGCCCATCCCATCCCCGGGTGAGACAGGCCGCGGCCCGGCCGTGCGATAATGTCGCGTTCTCCTGACGACGGCACAGGCCGCCGCCCCCATGTCTTCTGATTCCATGCGGAATATCCGCAACTTCTCCATCATCGCGCACGTCGACCACGGCAAGTCGACCCTGGCCGACCGCATCATCCAGCTCTGTGGCGGCCTCGAGGCCCGCGAGATGGAAGCGCAGGTGCTCGACTCCAATCCCATCGAGCGCGAGCGCGGCATCACCATCAAGGCCCAGTCCGTGTCCCTGCCGTACAAGGCCAAGGACGGGCAGGTCTACCAGCTCAACTTCATCGACACGCCTGGCCACGTCGACTTCAGTTACGAAGTCAGCCGTTCGCTGGCCGCCTGCGAAGGCGCGCTGCTGGTGGTGGACGCCGCCCAGGGCGTGGAAGCGCAGTCCGTCGCCAACTGCTACACCGCGGTGGAGCAGGGCCTGGAAGTGGTGCCGGTGCTCAACAAGATCGACCTGCCGACGGCCGACATCGAGCGCGCCAAGGCCGAGATCGAGGCCGTCATCGGCATCGACGCCGACGACGCCGTCGCCGTCAGCGCCAAGACGGGCCTCAATGTCGACCTGGTGCTGGAAGCCATCGTCCAGCGCATTCCCCCGCCGACGCCGCGCGACACCGACAAGCTGCAGGCGCTGATCATCGACTCCTGGTTCGACAACTATCTTGGCGTCGTCTCGCTGGTGCGCGTGATGCAGGGCGAGATCGGCCCCAAGAGCAAGATCCTGGTGATGTCCACCGGCCGCACCCACGAGGTGGACAAGGTCGGCGTGTTCACCCCCAAGCGCAAGGAGCTGAAGAAGCTCGGCGCGGGCGAGGTGGGCTGGATCACCGCCTCGATCAAGGACGTGCACGGCGCCCCGGTGGGCGACACGCTGACCCTGGCGGGCGATCCGGCGCCGGGCCCGCTGCCCGGCTTCCAGGAAATGCAGCCGCGCGTGTTCGCCGGCCTGTTCCCGGTCAACGCAGAAGACTACCCGGCGCTGCGCGAGGCGCTGGAGAAGCTGCGCCTGAACGATGCCGCGCTGCGGTTCGAACCGGAAAGTTCGGAGGCCATGGGCTTCGGCTTCCGCTGCGGCTTCCTCGGCATGCTGCACATGGAGATCGTTCAGGAGCGCCTGGAGCGCGAGTACGACCTGGACCTGATCACCACCGCGCCGACCGTCGTGTATGAAGTCCTCAAGACCGATGGCACGGTGCTTTCGCTGGACAACCCGGCCAAACTGCCGCAGTCCAATCTGATCGACGAGGTGCGCGAGCCCATCATCCGCGCGAACATCCTGACGCCCGAGACCTACATCGGCGCCATCATCAAGCTGTGCGAGGAAAAGCGCGGCGTGCAGATCGGCATCCAGTACCTGGCCAGCCAGGTGCAGATCAGCTACGAGCTGCCGATGGCCGAGGTGGTGCTGGACTTCTTCGACAAGCTGAAGTCGGTCAGCCGCGGCTACGCGTCGCTGGACTATTCGTTCCTGCGCTTCCAGCCCGGCCCGTTCGTGCGCCTAGACACGCTGATCAACGGCGACAAGGTGGACGCGCTCAGCCTGATCGTGCACCGCAGCCACGCCGACCGGCGCGGCCGCGAGCTGTGCGAGAAGATGAAGGACCTGATCCCGCGGCAGATGTTCGACGTGGCCATCCAGGCCGCCGTGGGCTCGCAGATCATCGCGCGCAGCACGGTCAAGGCCATGCGCAAGAACGTGCTGGCCAAATGCTATGGTGGCGACATCACCCGCAAGAAGAAGCTCCTCGAGAAACAGAAAGAGGGCAAGAAGCGGATGAAGCAGGTGGGCCGCGTGGAGATTCCGCAGGAAGCCTTCCTGGCGGTGCTGCAGGTGGACAGCAAGTAATCCGGTGCAGGGACCGGCGGCGGCAGCGCCGTCGCCGGCCGGCACGTGCAATCCAAAGGACGCTCGATGAGTTTGATGACCTGGTTCGAAACGTTGCTGGTGGTGGCCACGCTGGGCAGCGGCGCGGTGTGGCTGCTGGATGCCCTGTTCTTCGCCAAGCGCCGCAAGGCCAAGGGCGGGCTGCTGGACGAGGAACCGGTGCTGGTCGACTACTCGCGCGCCTTCTTCCCGGTGCTGGCGGTGGTCCTGGTGCTGCGCAGCTTCATCGCCGAGCCGTACAAGATCCCGTCCAGCTCGATGATGCCCAACCTGCTGATCGGCGACTTCATCCTGGTCAACAAGTTCTCCTACGGCCTGCGCCTGCCGATCACCAACCAGAAGTTCGTGGCCATCGGCGAACCGGCGCGCGGCGACGTGGTGGTGTTCAAGCCGCCGCACGACCCCGAGAACAACTGGATCAAGCGGGTGATCGGCCTGCCCGGCGACAAGGTGGGCTTCCATGGCGACACCGTCTACCTGAACGGCCAGCCGCTGAAGTACGAGACCCTGGGCGAGTACGGCGGCGCCGACGGGCGGGCCGAGGCGTTCGGCGCCACCCTGCTGCGCGAGGACTTGCCCGGTCGGCCGCACACCATCCTGGAAAGCGTGGGCTTGCCCCCGCCGGGAGGCGGCGAGGGGGACTGGGTGGTCCCGCCGGGCCACTATTTCGTGATGGGCGACAACCGCGACAACAGCCTGGACGGCCGTTTCTGGGACTACCATTTCCTGCCGGAGCAGAACCTGCGCGGCAAGGCGTTCCTGGTCTGGCTGAACTGCCAGGGCTGGTTCTGCAAGAATGGCTTCGATGCCTCGCGCATCGGCAACGGCATCGAGTAAGCGGTCCAACATCCACGGGGCAAGCACGGGGGAAGCACGATGAAGCGAAACCAGAGTGGCATGACGTTGTTGGGATTCCTGCTGGTACTGGTGGTGGTGGGCTTCGCCGCCTTCATCGCCATGCGGCTGTTCCCGATGTACCAGGAGTTCTACGCGGTCAAATCCTCGCTCAAGGGCGTGGCGGCCGAACCCGGCGTGTCCGACATGGACCCGGCCAAGATCCAGGACCTGTTCTTCCGGCGGCTGTACATCAACTACTCCGAGAGCGTGAAGCCTTCCCACGTGAAGATCGAGCGCATGGACGGTGGCTGGAAGATGAGCGTCAACTACGAAGTGCGTCGTCCGCTGGTGGGCAACCTGGACGTGGTCGGCAAGTTCGACGCGTCCGAGCCGCTGACGCGGCGTGCGCCGGAATAAGGAGTTGGCGGTTGACCGCATCGGCCATGCCTTCGTCGACCAGGGCCTGCTCGCGCAGGCCCTGACGCATCGCAGCGCCGGTGCGCCGCACAACGAGCGGCTGGAGTTCCTGGGCGACGGCGTGGTCAATCTGCTGATCGCCGAGGCGCTGTTCCAGCGCTGGCCCAAGGCGGACGAAGGTGCCATGACCCGGGCACGGGCCGAACTGGTCCGTGAGGCGTCGCTGGCCACCATCGCGCGCACGCTGCAGCTGGGCGAGCGCCTGACGATGGGCCCGGGCGAAATGAAATCTGGCGGCCACCGCCGCGATTCCATCCTGGCCGATGCGCTGGAGGCGGTGGTCGCGGCCATCTACCTGGACAGCGGCTATGAGACCTGCCGGGCCGTGGTGCTGCCGTGGTTCGAGACCGCGCTGGCGGCGCTGCCGGTCGGACGGCCGGAGAAGGACGCCAAGACCCGGCTGCAGGAATGGCTGCAGGGACGCCAGCGTCCTTTGCCCCTCTACGAACTGGTGCTGGAAAGCGGCGACGACCACGCCAAGCAGTTCGTCGCCCGGTGCACCACGCTGGATCCACCGCTGACGGCGGACGGCGAAGGCACTTCCCGTCGCAACGCCGAACAGGCCGCCGCAGCGGCCCTGCTCGAGAAGCTCGACATTTCCAGATGAGTACCCCCCGGTGAGCGATTCCCCTTCCCACCGCAGCGGCAGCGTTGCCGTGATCGGTCGCCCCAACGTGGGCAAGTCCACCCTGACCAACGCCCTGGTGGGCGCCAAGGTCAGCATCACTTCCAACCGGCCGCAGACCACCCGGCACCGCCTGCTCGGCATCGCCACGTTCGCCGCCGGCAAGGACCCGCCGGCGGGGCAGATCGTGCTGGTCGACACCCCCGGCCTGCACAAGCAGCAGGGCAAGTTCTCGGCATCGGCCATGAGCCGGGTGATGAACCGGGCCGCGCGCGGTGCGCTGGAAGAGGTCGATGCCGCGCTGATGGTGGTCGAAGCCGGCCGCTGGGACGAAGAAGACACCCTGGCCTACAACGTGCTGCGCGACGCCGGCATCCCGGTGGTGCTGGTGGTCAACAAGGTCGACCGGCTGAAGGACAAGGCCGCGCTGCTGCCGTTCCTGGCCCAGGTGGGCCAGGAGCGCGAATTCGCCGCGGTGCATCCGGTATCGGCGCTCAAGCGCAATGGCCTGGAGGCCCTGGTCAAGGACGTGCTGGGCCTGTTGCCGGAAGCGCCACCCGCGTTCGGCGAGGACGAAATCACCGACCGCAGCGAGCGCTTCCTCGCCGCCGAACTGGTGCGCGAGCAGCTGATGCGCCAGCTCGGTGCGGAACTGCCGTACGCCACCACGGTCGAGATCGAGCACTTCACCACCGAGGATTCGCCCAAGGGCGAACTGGCCCGCATCGGTGCGGTGATCTGGGTGGAGCGCGAGAGCCAGAAGGCCATCGTGATCGGCAAGGGCGGCGCACGCCTGAAGGACATCGGCAGCAAGGCGCGCCAGCAGATGGAGCATCTGTTCGGCCGCAAGGTCTTCCTGGAGACCTGGGTGCGCGTGCGCGAAGGCTGGTCGGACGACGAGACCGCGTTGAAGGCCTTCGGCTACGAATAAGGTGTCGCACCCCTGATGCGCATCACGGGCGAGACCGCCTTCGTCCTGCACGCGCGCCCTTGGCGCGAGACCAGCCTGCTGGTCGAAGTGCTGGGCAACGACCACGGGCGCATCGGTCTGGTCGCACGCGGGGTGCAGGGCCCGAAGCGGCATGTGCTGCGCGCCGCGCTGCAGCCCCTGCAGTGCATCCGGCTGGACGTCGACCTGCGCGGCGAGCTGGGCCGGCTGCTCGCCGCCGAGGCGCTGGACGCAGCGCCACAGCCGGCCGGGGACGCGATGCTGGCGGCGTTCTACCTCAACGAACTGGTGCTGCGCCTGGCGCCACGGCACGACCCGCTTCCTGCCCTGTTCGAAGCCTATGCGGACGCGCGCGAGGGCCTGCGGCAGCGCGAAGGCCTGGCGTGGACCCTGCGACGCTTCGAGCGCGACCTGCTGGAGGCGCTGGGCGTGGGCTTTGCGCTGAACGAGGACGCCGAGGGCGATCCCATCGATCCTGCGGCACGTTACCGGCTCGATCCCGAGCAGGGGCCGCGCCGCCTGCTCAGCGACCGCGGGCACGAAGAGCGGAGTCGGGCCGCGACCGGTCGGGCGTTGCTCGCGCTTGCCCGTGATGTTCGGCCGTCGGCGGACGACCTGGCCAGCCTGCGGCTGCCGCTGCGGTCCGTGCTGGCGCACCACCTGGGCCCGCGCGGGCTGAAGTCGTGGGAAATGATCGGCGACCTGGGCCGGCTGAAGCGCGCGGGCCCGTCGGCCGGGTAGGGCTCAGGACACGGGCGCGAGCAGGCGTGCGCAGGCAGCAGCGAAGGCCGCGCGAAGGTCCCGATCCGCCGGCGCGGCGTGCCAGCGCGAGGCGATCGCCGCCAACGCGGTTGCACCCGCGAAAGCGCAGCTGGCCTGCAGCCGATGCAACTGGGCGCGCAGCGCGGCATGGTCGCTGCGGTCGAAAGCCGCTAGGCAGGCGCTGCGGGTGGTGGGCAGTTCGGACAGGAACAGCTGCCGCACGCTGGCCACGTGCTCCGGGTTGCCGGCCAGCGCCGTCAGCGCCGCACGATCATCCCAGTCGGCAGCATCGTGGGGCTCGTCACTCCCGCCACGCAGGACCGCACGCAGCGCATCAACCAGCGCCTGTGCCGACAGGGGTTTGACCAGGACCTCCGCGAAACCCGCCTGCAGTAGCGCGTCGCGCGTGGCCATCGTGGCGTCGGCGGTGTGCGCCAGCGCGCTGGCGGCCGCATCGGTCTCACGCAGGTGCTGCAGCAGCCAGGTGCCGCTGCCATCCGGCAGGTTGGCGTCGATCAGCCAGGCGTCGAACGGTCCGCTCGCCGCCAGCGCCTGCGCGCAGTCCTCCGCGACATGCACCCGTGCCGGCAGTGTCGCCAGCGCGGCCGACAGGAAGGCCGCACTGATGCGATCGTCTTCCACCAACAGGATCGAGGGCATCGTGCCGGGAGCGGAGTTCATGGCGGGGCTTCCTGCGGATCGGGGTCATTCTAGCCTCGGAGTGCCATTCGGCCGCATGCGACAATACGGCCCCTTCCGACTCACGCAGCCTGACGCCACGTGGCACGCACCCGTTCCCCCCGCATCGACAAGACCCCCTTCGAAGCCATCATTACCGACCTGACCCACGACGGCCGCGGCGTCGCCCGCCGCGATGGCAAGGCGGTGTTCGTGTCGGGGGCGCTGCCGGGCGAGCGCGTGATGGCCGAGCAGACCGCGAAGAACCGCCACTTCGACGAGGCCAGGACGCTGGACGTGCTGGAGGCCTCGCCCGACCGCGTCGCGCCGCGCTGCCCGCATTTCGGCACCTGCGGCGGTTGCGTCCTGCAGCACATGGACGAGACGCGGCAGATCGAAGCCAAGCAGCGCGTGCTGATGGAGAACCTGGAGCGCATCGGCCATGTGTCGCCGACGTCCGTGCTGCCGCCGCTGACCGGCGCCAGCTGGGGCTATCGTCGGAAGGGGCGTTTCTCGGTGCGCCGGGTCAACAAGAAAGACAGGACCCTGGTCGGTTTCCGTGAACAGGATCCGCGCTTCGTCGCCGACCTGTCCGAATGCCACACGGTCATTCCGGAGATCGGCGGCAAGGTGGCGCAGCTGGCCGCCCTGGTCGAAAGCCTGGACGCGCGCGAGCACATCCCGCAGATCGAATTCATCGCCGGCGACGCGGGCGAAGATTTCAGCGGCGTCGCGCTGGTGTTCCGCCACCTGCAGCCGCTGAGCGACGGTGACCGCGCCAGGCTGGCCGCATTCGGCCAGGCCAACGCTTTCGCCATTTTCCTGCAGCCGGGTGGCGTGGAAAGCGTCCACGCGCTGTGGCCCGATGCACCGCAACTGGCGTTCGCACTGGCGCCCTGGGACGTGTCGCTGGCGTTCCGGCCGCTGGATTTCATCCAGGTCAACGCCGCGCTCAACGAGAAGATGATCGCGCGCACGTTCGAGCTGCTCGATCCGCAACCACAGGACCGTGTGCTGGACCTGTTCTGCGGCCTGGGCAACTTCACCCTGCCGATGGCGCGCCTGGTGGGCGAGGTGGTCGGCGTGGAGGGCGAGGCCGGGCTGGTGGCGCGCGCCCGCGACAACGCGCAGCGCAACGGCCTGTCGAACGCGCAGTTCCATGCCGCCGACCTGACCCAGGACCAGCGCGGCACGGCGTGGATGCGTCAGGGCTTCGACAAGCTGCTGCTGGATCCGCCGCGCTCGGGCGCCATCGAAGTGCTGCAGCAGCTGCCGCTGAAACAGTTCGACCGCATCGTGTACGTCAGCTGCCACCCCGGCTCGCTGGCGCGCGATGCCGGCTACCTGGTCAACGAGCAGGGATACGTGCTGGTGTCGGCGGGCGTGATGGACATGTTCCCGCATACGGCGCACGTGGAGTCCATTGCCCTGTTCGAGAGGCGCTGATGGGCATCGAAATCGAACGCAAGTTTCTGGTTGCCGGCGACGGCTGGCGCGCGGCCGCGCACGCGGTCGTGCCCATGGCGCAGGGGTACATCAACGACATGGGCGCGATGGACCGCGGCGAGCAGAAGGCCTCGGTGCGGGTACGCATCCAGGGCGACGAAGCGTTCCTCAACCTGAAGTCGCGCGAGCTGGGCCACACCCGCCAGGAATTCGACTACCGCATTCCGGTGGACGATGCGCGCGCGTTGCTGGCGCTGTGCGTGGGCGGGTTGGTGGACAAGCGGCGGCATCTGGTCCGGCACGTTGGCCACCTGTGGGAAGTGGATGAGTTCCTGGGCGAGAACGCCGGCCTGGTGGTCGCCGAGATCGAACTGGACCATGCCGACGAGGCATTCGAGCGGCCGGACTGGCTGGGAAGCGAAGTGACCGACGATCCGCGCTACTACAACCTGGCGCTGGCCAGCCATCCGTACACGCGCTGGGCCAGGTGATCGCCTATCGCACGGGCGCATCCGCGTGGGAAGGCGGCGCGTAGGAGGCGGTAAACCGCTGCCACCCCCGCCATGCGCCGCAAGTCCGACCTGCCCAGCAAGCCCTGCCGCACCTGCGGTCGCCCGTTCACCTGGCGCCGCAAGTGGCGCGACATCTGGGATGAGGTGGCGCATTGTTCGGAACGCTGCCGACGGCAGCGGGGCCAGCGGAAGTGACGCCCTCGGAACACGGGCGGAGCGCGCCGCCCGCCCACACGCTCCGCCTGATCCTCGGCGACCAGCTTGACTCGCAGCATCCCTGGTTCGCGCGGGTGGATCCCGGCGTCCTGCACGTGATGATGGAGATGCGGCAGGAAACCGACTACGTGCTGCACCACGCGCAGAAGATCGTGGCGATCTTCGCCGCCATGCGTGCCTTCGCCGCCCGCCTGCGCGCGCAGGGTCACCGGGTCCGCTATGTCGCCATCGACGACCCCAGCAACCGCCAACGGCTGACGGAGAACCTGGACGCGCTGCTCGCGCTCCACGGCGCCTCGACGTTCGCCTACCAGCCCGCCGACGAGTGGCGACTGGACACGCAATTGCGCGAATGGGCGGCCACGCTCCCCATCGCGGTGGAACGCGCGGCGGACACGCACTTCCTCGCCGCGCGCGACGAGGCGGGTCGGCTGTTCGGTGCACGCCGGCAATGGCGCATGGAAACCTTCTACCGCCACATGCGACGCCGGCTGGGCGTGTTGCTGGAACCCGACGGGACGCCGGCCGGTGGACGCTGGAACTTCGACCAGGACAACCGTGCCGCCTGGCCCGGCACGCCGCCTGCGCCCGCGGACTGGCGCAGGCCACACGATCATCGCGTCCTGTGGCGCACCATCGAGGCCGCGGGCGTGGCCAGCTTCGGTGCTCCGCAGGCCGATGCGCTGCGCTGGCCGCTGGACCGCGACGAGGCGCTGGCCGATCTGGACGCCTTCGTCGAACAGGCATTGCCCTGGTTCGGCCAGTACCAGGATGCGATGAGCACCCAGGCGCCGCGCCTGTTCCACTCGCTGCTCTCGTTCGCCCTGAACACCAAGATGCTGCATCCGGCCGAGGTGATCGCGCGCGCCGAGGCGGCATGGCGTGCGGGACATGCGCCACTGCCTGCGGTGGAGGGCTTCATCCGCCAGATCCTGGGGTGGCGCGAATACGTCCGTGGCGTGTACTGGGCGAAGATGCCCGGCTACGTGGCGCTCAATCACTTCGGCCACGACACGCCCTTGCCGGACTGGTTCTGGACCGGCCGCGTGCGCATGCGCTGCCTGGCCGATGCCATCGGACAGTCCTTGGCGCAGGCGCATGCCCACCACATCCAGCGCCTGATGGTGATCGGCAATTTCTCGCTGCTGGCCGGCCTGGATCCGCAGGCGCTGCATCGCTGGTACCTGGGCGTGTACATCGATGCGTTCGAGTGGGTCGAGCTGCCCAACACGCTGGGAATGAGCCAGTTCGCCGATGGCGGACGGCTGGCCAGCAAGCCCTACGTCAGTGGCAGCGCCTATCTGCATCGCATGAGCGACTACTGCAACGGTTGTCCTTACGACCGCCGGCAGCGCACGGGCGCGCGCGCCTGTCCGTTCAATGCCCTGTACTGGGACTTCCTGGACCGGCACCGGGTCGTCCTGCAAAGCAATCCCCGCATGGCGCTGGCCTACCGCCAGCTGGCGCGGATGGACGGCGCCGCGCGCGAGGCGCTGTCGATGCAGGCCCGGCAGGTCCGCGGCATGCTGGAAGACCTGTGAGGCCGCACGCCGGCGCTGGCGCGTGAACGCCCGCATCTGACGGCCGCGCGGGCTTCTGCGACAATGCCGGCTCCGCGCCCCTTGGCGCCGCTTCGAGGCTTTCCCCGCAATGCTCGTCATCGGCATCGCCGGCACCGAACTCACCGCGCAGGAGCGCGACTGGCTGCAGCACGACGCCGTGGCCGGCGTCATCCTGTTCACCCGCAACTTCGCCTCGCGTAGCCAGGTGGCCGAGCTGTCGCAGGCCATCCGCGCTGCCGCGCCGCGCCCGCAGCTGGTCTGCGTGGACCAGGAAGGCGGGCGCGTGCAGCGCTTCCGCGACGGCTACAGCGATCTGCCCGCCCTGGAGGGCTTCGGCAAGCTGTATGCGCAGGATCCGACGCTGGCCCTGCAGCGTGCCGAAGAGCACGCCTGGCTGATGGCCAGCGAGATCATCGCCAGCGGCGTGGACCTGAGCTTCGCCCCGGTCGTGGACCTGGCCCGCGGCAACCGCGCCATCGGCAACCGTGCGTTCGACGCCGATCCGCAGGTGGTCGCCGATTTCACGCGCGCCTACGTGCGCGGCATGCACAGCGCCGGCATGGCGGCCACGCTGAAGCATTTCCCCGGCCACGGCACCGTGCTGGAAGACACCCATTTCGACGATGCCGTCGATCCGCGCCCGCTCGACGTGTTGCGTGCCGAGGACCTGGTGCCGTTCGTCGCGGGCATCGAGGCCAAGGCCGACGCCGTGATGATGGGGCACGTGAAATACCCCGCCGTCGCTCCGGAGCCGGCCGGCTATTCGCCGTTCTGGATCCAGAAGATCCTGCGCGAGGAAATGGGTTTCCGCGGCGTGGTGTTCTCCGACGACATCGGCATGGCCGCGGCGTTCTCCGCCGGTGGCGTGAAGCAGCGCATCCACGACCATCTGGATGCGGGCTGCGATGTGGTGCTGGTCTGCTCGCCCAAGCTGGTCGAGGAATCGCTGAAGGCGGTGGAAGGCCGCGCGCTGAATACCGCCGCCGTTCTCGGCGTGCTGGGTCGCGGTGCGCTGGGATGGGATGGGTTGATCGCGGATGCGCGCTATGGCCAGACGCAGTCGCGCGTGATCGAAAGTCTGAAAGGAGTGGCTTGATGGAATCGCTGGGCAATCCGCGGCCGAAGCTGGCCGATGCGCTGGCCAACGCCGACCTGCTGGTCGATCGCGCGACGATCGACCTTACCATCGCGCAGATGGCCGCGCCCATCGCACGCGACTACGCCGGTGAGGTGCCGGTCTACCTGACCATCATGCACGGTGCGCTGCCGTTCGCCGGCCAGCTGGCGCTGGAACTGGGCGCGCGCGGCCTGGACCTGGAGTTCGACTACCTGCACGCCACCCGTTACCGCGGCGAGACCACCGGCGGCGAACTGGTGTGGAAGCACCGACCGGCGACCGCGCTGTACGGCCGCCGCGTGCTGCTGGTGGACGACATCCTGGATGAAGGCCATACGCTGCTGGCGGTGAAGCAGTGGTGCCTGGAGCAGGGTGCCACCGACGTGCGGATCGCCGCGCTGACCACCAAGCAGCACGATCGCTGCGTGGAGGGCATCAGTGCCGATTACGTGGGCATGCAGGTCCCCGACCGCTATGTGTTCGGTTTCGGCATGGACTACCACGAGCAGGGACGCAACCTGCCGGGCATCTACGCGCTGAAGGACTGAGCCATGGCCGACATCGCGCTTGCCGTCATCGGCGGCACCGGCGTCTACCGGCTGGCCGACCTGCAGGACGTGGAGACCCGGGTGCCGGACACGCGCTTCGGCGCGCCTTCCGGACCGGTCCGCATCGGCACGCTCGAAGGCCTGCGCGTGGCGTTCCTGGCCCGTCATGGCGAGGGGCATTCGGTACCCCCGCACCAGGTCAACTACCGCGCCAACCTGCAGGTCCTGAAGGACCTCGGCGCCACCCGCGTGCTGGCGCTCAACACCGTGGGCGGCATCACCGATGCCTACGGCCCGCGCGTGCTGGCCTGTCCCGACCAGCTGATCGACTACACCTGGGGCCGTATCTCGACGATCTGCGAAGAACCGGGCAGCGACGTTCTGCATGTCGATTTCGGTGATCCCTACACGCATTTACTTCGCCGGCAGGTGCTGGCCGCGGCGCGCGCCTGCGGCGTTGAACTGGTCGATGGCGGCTGCTATGGCGCCACCCAGGGGCCGCGGCTGGAGACGCGTGCGGAGATCCGCCGGATGCGGCGCGACGGCTGCGATCTGGTCGGCATGACAGGCATGCCGGAGGCGGGCCTGGCCCGCGAAATGGGCCTGGAATACGCATGCCTGGCCATCGTCGCCAACTGGGCGGCGGGCTGCGGAACGGACGAGGAGATCACCATGGATGAGGTGCTGGCGAACGTCGCTGCGGCCTCGGCCGGTATCCCGGCCCTGATCGCCGCGGTGGCGCGCGGGTGATTGTCAACGCGCGCGAGCCTTTGCATACTCGGCCGGTGTGACCTCCCGTCACACACACCACCCGCATCCAGAAAAGGAAATACAAGCGCTATGCCGTACGGTACCGTGAAATGGTTCAACGATGCCAAGGGCTTCGGATTCATCGCGCCAGAAGATGGCAGCGCCGATGTCTTTGCGCACCACACCGCCATCAACAGCAAGGGCTTCCGCAGCCTGCAGGAAGGTCAGCGCGTCAGCTACGAGCTGACCCAGGGCCCGAAGGGTGCACAGGCGTCCAACATCACGCCGGCCGCCTGATCCAAGACGATTTTCTTGAACCCCGCTCCGGCGGGGTTTTTTAACGCCTGCATTCCGCCCCCCCTGCGCCGGCGCTACAGAGAAGTCGCCTGAGTGAAACCGCTGCACATCGCCATCGTCGGTTACGGCACCGCCGGCCAGGCCGCCGCGCTGCTGCTCGCGCGCGACGGACACCGGGTGGAGGTCTTCGAACGTGCGCCGGAACCGGGTCCGGTCGGCGCGGGCTTCCTGCTGCAGCCGACGGGCCTGCAGGTGCTGTGGGAACTGGGCCTGTTGCCCGACGTGACGGCGCATGGCCGACGGATCAATCGCCTGTACGGCGAAACGCCGTGCGGTCGCGCCGTGATGGACATGCGGTACAGCGGTCTGGATGCGCGCCTGTTCGGTCTGGGCATGCAGCGTGGCGCGTTGTTCACGCTGCTGGCGGATGCGTGGGCGGGGCAGGGTGTGCTCCACCCCGGCCACGCGATCGACGCCATCAGCGACGACACCCGCCGCATCCGCGATCCGCACGGCCGCTGGCACGGTCCGTTCGACCTGGTGGTCGCAGCGGACGGATCGGCCTCGCGCCTGCGCGGCGCCACCGGCGCGGTGAAGCGCGAGGCGGTGTATCCTTGGGGCGCGCTTTGGCGACTGGTGCCGCAGGGCGACTGGGCGCGGGGCGACGAACTGCGGCAACGCTACGTCGCCGCGCGCAAGATGATCGGCCTGCTGCCGGTAGGTACGCGCCCCGGCGACGACACGCCGCGTCTGAGCTTCTTCTGGAGTCTGCCCGTTGCCGACTTCGATGGCTGGCGTGCGCGCGGACTGCCGGCATGGCGCGACGAGATCGCCCGCCTGTGGCCCGAGGCGGATGCCCGTCTGGCCGATACGGTCGACCCGGACCAGTTGGCGCGCGCGAGCTATCGCGACGTCACCCTGCGTCACTGGCACCGCGATCGTCTGGTCGTGCTGGGCGACGCCGCGCATGGCATGAGTCCGCAGCTGGGACAGGGCGTCAACATGGCGCTGATGGACGCGATGGCGCTGCGCGACGCACTGCGCCTGCAGGCCGATGTCGCCTCGGCCCTGCAGGCCTACCAGCGACAGCGGCAGGCCCATGTCGGTGTCTACCAGTTCTGGAGCCGCTGGCTGACACCGATCTTCCAGTCCGATCTCGACTGGGTCGCGCATGCGCGCGATGTCGCCTTCCTGCCTGCGGGCCGTCTGCCCGGCGGGCGCGGCCACATGCTGCGCGTGCTCAGCGGCACCCAGCACGGTTTCCTCGGCACGCTGGCGCTGAAGCCGGATTTCATGCGGGCGCTTGACGGCATCCGTGCTCCCGCCTCGGAAAAGATGTAACCCGCGGCGCGAGAAGCGCGCACGTTCGCCACGGGGAGCGAGGTGCGGGTGCCGGCCGCAGGCGCCGCGGAATTGCGCGAGAATCGGCCGGACGCGCAGCGGGAGCCGGTGATGGACGACCTACCTTCTTTCGAAACCCATCGGGTCGACAACCAGCCGCCTCCGTTCGAGCCGCGCGACCTGTGGACGGACGACCTGGCGCTGCGTGAGGCGGTCGCGCGCGAGGGCGCTTCCGCCTTCGCATCGCGGCTCGCGGCTTACGGTGCACTGGCCGGCGATGAACTCTATAGCTGGGCTTCGACGCCAATCGCGACCGGCCGCGCCTGCGCACCCACGACCGCCATGGCCGGCGCATCGACACGGTCGAATTCCATCCCGCTTACCATCGCCTGATGGAGGCCGCGAAGGCGCATGGGGTGGCGGGGCTGCCGTGGCACGAACCCGGACCTGGCGCGCACGTCGCGCGCGCGGCGCTGAGCTACCTGCATCACCAGGCCGAAGCCGGCACCAGTTGCCCCCTGACGATGACGCATGCCGCGGTGCCGGTCCTGCAGCGCGAGCCGCGTCTGGCCCACTGGGCGGCAAAGGCCGCCGCACCGCACTACGATCCGCGCGACATCCCCATCGCCGACAAGGCCGGCATCACCCTGGGCATGGGCATGACCGAGAAGCAGGGCGGGTCCGACGTGCGCGCCAACACCACCACGGCCACGCCGCGTGGCGATGCCTATGCATTGGTCGGGCACAAGTGGTTCTTCTCCGCGCCGATGTGCGACGGTTTCCTGGTGCTGGCGCAGGCGCCGGCTGGGCTGAGCTGCTTCCTGATGCCCCGGCGCCTGGACGATGGGGACCGGAACGCATTCCGGCTGATGCGGCTGAAGGACAAGCTGGGCGACGGGTCGAACGCCTCCAGCGAGGTCGAGTTCACCGGTGCGCATGCCTGGCGCGTCGGCGAGGAGGGCCGGGGCGTGGCGACCATCATCGAGATGGTCATGCTGACGCGCCTGGACTGCATGCTGGGCTCGGCGGCGGAGATGCGCATGGCGCTGGCGCAGGCATTGCACCATGCGCACCATCGCCGCGCGTTCGGCAAGCCCTTGGTCGCGCATGCCCTGATGCGCAACGTGCTGGCGGACCTGGCGCTGGAGGCGGAGGCGGCGCTGGTGTTCGCGCTGCGCGTGGCGCGCGCGGTGGACGCGGCCCCGCATGACGCGGGCGAGGCGGCATTCGCCCGCATCGCCACCGCCGCCGGCAAGTACTGGATCTGCAAGCGCGCCCCGGCCTTCGTCAACGAGGCGCAGGAATGCTTGGGCGGCGCGGGGTACGTGGAGGAATCCATCCTGCCGCGGCTGTACCGGCAGGCGCCGCTCAATTCGATCTGGGAAGGCAGCGGCAACATCCAGTGCCTCGATGTGCTGCGCACGCTGGCGCGCGAACCCGGCGTGCTCGGTGTGGTCGACCGCGAACTCGCGTCCGCGGCGGGGACGGACGCGGCTTACGATGCCTTTGTCGACAGGCTGCGTGCGGCGTTGGCAGCCACCGGAGAGGCCGGCGCACGCCGGCTGGTCGAGCGCCTGGCATTGGCGCTGCAGGCCGCGGTGCTGCTGCGCGCGGGTAGCCCCGTGGCACCGTTGTTCGTGCGCAGCCGGCTGGCGGGCGAACATGGCCTGGCGTTCGGGACGCTGCCGGAAGACGCGGACGTGGAGCCTGTGCTTGCACGGGCATGGCCGGCATGAGGCGCTGGCTGCCCATCCTGCTGACCACCTTGGGCATCACGGCGCAGGCGCAGGCGCCCCGCGAGCCACCGCCTCCATTGCTGCCTGCCGCCCAGCAGGCGGATGCGATCCATGTGTACAAGGCGCAGCGCCGCCTGGACCTGCTGCGCGGCGACCAGGTGATCGCCACCTACCGCATCGTGCTGGGCGGCGCCCCGATCGGGCACAAGCGCGAGCAGGGCGACCAGCGTACGCCGGAGGGCGATTACCGCATCACCTACCGCAATGCACGCAGCCGCTTCCACCTGTCGCTGCGCATTTCCTACCCCAACGACACCGACCGCCGGCAGGCGCTGGCGCGCGGCGTCGATCCGGGCGGCGACATCATGATCCACGGTGCCACGCCGCCCGGTTCGCGCGTCGACTGGACGGAAGGCTGCATCGCCGTGACCAACGACGAGATGGATGCGATCTGGCAGCGCGTTCCCGTCGGAACGCCGATCCGCATCGCGCCCTGAGAGCGTTCAGCGCGTCGCGGAGCGGGAAGCGAGGGCGCGCGAGCCGGTGATGATAAGGCGGACCATTTCCGACAGCTGGTCGATCAGTTCGGGATCCTTCGCCCGCGGCAGGTCCATGGCGGTGGCGCCCATCGCGAACACCAGCCGGGTGATCGCCTTGGAGACGATCGCGGGCTCGTGGAGCGGGGCGTTGTCGCGTGCGGCCAGCCGCACCAGATCCAGGCACAGCTCCTCTTCGAAGAACTGCAGCTCGCGTTCCACCGCGTGCTTGAACGCGTCCGAGCCCACGTTGCCTTCCCGCAGCAGCACGTGGAGCAGCTTGTCGTCGGCGCGCAGCTGCTCGATGAAGGCTTCCACCGAACCGCGCACCACGCTGCGGTCGGTGCTGGCTGCGCGATGGCGCGCCTCGCCGATGATCTTGCGCAGCGAACGGCCCGCCAGGTCGATCAGGGCCACCGCCAGTTCGTCCATGTCGCGGAACTGGCGATAGAAGCTGTTCGGCGCGATGCCGGCTTCGCGGGCGACCTCGCGCAGGCTGAGCGTGGAGACGCTGCGATGGGGGCCGACCAGTTTCAGGGCGGCCGCCAGCAGGTCCTCGCGGGAGATCGAGGCCTTGCGGCCGGGGCCGTGGTCGTCGGGGTGCAGCGGTTGCGGGGATGAGGTCACGCGTGCGGGCCCGACATACGGAGTGGTAGGGCCATCATAGCCCCGTAAATTAATATACAAGTGTATACACATGCGTCTTCCCGCGGGTATAGTGGGGCCATGAATGCCCAGATCCGACCGCCGGCCCGCCGGCCCGGCCCCCTGAAACGCCTGATCCGGCCGCTGATCAAGCCGGATGTGTTCGATTTCTGGGCCTCGCGCCTGCATCGCACCTGGACGTGGGAGCGCCCGCTGGCGCGGCTGGTGGCGCGCGAAGCCGCCTCGGCCGACGCCGTGACCCTGCTGCTCAAACCCAACCGCCACTGGGCCGGCCACCGCGCCGGCCAGCATGTGAACCTGGGTATCGAGATCGACGGCGTGCGGCTGACCCGCAGCTACAGCCTGACCGCGCCGCCACGTGCCGACGGCCTGCTGCCGATCACCGTCAAGGCGATCGAAGGCGGCAAGGTGAGCCGTCACCTCTGCCATGACGCCCGCATGGGCGACATCGTCGACCTGGGCCAGGCGTTCGGTGAAATGACGCTGCCCGCGTCGCCGCGTGGCGCCTTCCTCCTGCTGGCTGCCGGCAGCGGGATCACCCCGTTGATGGCGCTGGTGCGCGAACTGGCCGGCCAGGGCATGCCGGCCGACACGACGCTGCTGTACTGGGTGCGCCGGTGCGGGGAAGCCTGCTTCGTGGACGAACTGCGCGCGCTCTCCGCCGCCCATCCCCGCTTCCGTTTCCGCCTGCTGCTCACGCGCGAGGCCGCGCAGGCCGCGGACGAGGCCGAAGGCCGCATCGACGACGTGCTGTTGGATACGCATGTCGGCGACCTGTCCGCACGGCAGGTGATGGCCTGTGGTCCGGGCGGGTTCGTCGAAACCGCGCGCAGCCTGCTGGCGCCGCGCGTGGCGACGTTTCAGGCCGAAGCCTTCACCGCGCCGCCGGTGCTGGTGGTGGACGAGGGCGAAGTCGACATCCGCCTGCAACGCAGCGGCCGCACGCTGCGGGTGCCGCGCGGCGAATCCCTGCTGGTGGCGCTGGAGCAGCAGGGCCTGAAACCGCCGTCCGGCTGTCGCATGGGCATCTGCAACACCTGCGCCTGCGGCAAGTCGTCCGGCAGCACGCGCCACCTGCCCAGCGGCGAACTCCTCCACGAACCCACCCAGGCGCTGAAGCTGTGCATCCACAGTGCCGCCACCGACCTCGAGCTGGATCTGTAATGGCCACCCCTGCGACTTCCTCCCGCAACCGCGCGCTGAGCGCGGAAGAACTGGACCGCTTCGGCGCTGAACTCGACGCGTTGCGCGCCCGCACGCTGGCGACCCTCGGCGCGCGCGATGCGCGCTACATCCGCAACGTGGTGAAGGCGGTGCGCTACAGCAACCTGATCGGGCGCGCGCTGCTGTTCGCGGCGGCGATCGCCGGCGGCCTGTGGCTGGCCGACAGCGCGGTCGGCTGGCTGTTCTGGGTGCTGTGGGCGCTGGGCGCGCTGTCGCTCGGCCTGGGCAAGATCCTGGAGAACATGGAGCTGGGCCACAACGTCATCCACGGCCAGTACGACTGGCTGGGCGATCCGCAGCTCAACGGCAAGAGCTACGACTGGGACATCGTCGGCACCGCCGACAACTGGCGGTACACGCACAACTTCCGCCACCACACCTACACCAACGTGCGCGGGCTGGACGACGACATCGGCTACGGCCTGCTGCGCATCTTCCCCGAGCAGAAGTGGAAGCCGTTCTACCTGGCGCAGCCCGTCATCGCGGTGGTGTTCGCGCTGCTGTTCCAGTGGGGCATCGCCATCCAGAACCTCAAGCTGGGCCGCTGGTGGCACGGCAAGATGAGCAGCCGGCAACTGCGCGTCACATCGGCGCCGGTGGTGCGCAAGATGGGCAGGCAACTGGCCAAGGACTACGTGATCTACCCCGCGCTGGCCGGCCCGTTCTTCCTGCCCGTGCTGCTGGGCAACCTGGTCGCCAACGGCCTGCGCAACGTGTGGACCTACGTGATCATCTTCTGCGGCCACTTCACCGCCAACGCCGAGACGTTCCCGAAGGAATGCGTCAAGAACGAATCGCGCGGCCACTGGTACCTGCGCCAGCTGCGCGGTTCGTCCAACCTGCGCGGCGGCTTCCTGATGAACGTGATGTCGGGCAACCTGAGCCACCAGATCGAACACCACTTCTTCCCGGACGTGCCGGCCAACCGCTATGCGGAAATGGCCAAGGAAGTGCGTGCCATCTGCGCGCGCTACGGCCAGCATTACAACACCGGCACGCTGCTCACCCAGTTCGGCCAGGTCTGCTGGCGGATCGTGCGGCACGCCTTCCCCAGCCGGCCGCCGAAGTTCGCCCCGCTGCGGCACGCCGACGCCACTGCGTGAGGCGCGCAGGCGCGCGCGCCTAGCCGTCCGGCGACACCGCGCGTGCTGCGCGGGCAATGCTGCGCTTGAGCTGCCATTCGGCGAAGAACGAGGCCGCGATCAGGCCGGTGCCCAGCAGGCCCAGCCACTGGAACCACGGGTTTTCGAAGACTTCGTCGGCCAGGTCGTTGTCCTGCAGTTGCAGGCGCAGCAGCCTGAGTTCGATGGCGAGCGCGTCCGTGTCCGCGCGGACCTGCTGAAGCGATCGTTCCGCCTTCAGCGCAATACGGGCGAGGTGCGCCTGCTCGGCACGTTCGGCATTGTCGCGACGCTCCACGGTCACGACCAGCGCGCTGGTCAGCAGGATCAGCAGCGTGCCCAAGCCGCGCAGCAGCGGCGGCAACGGTTCGGGGATCATGCGCGGTCTCCTGCGGGCAACACGGCATCCTAGACCCGTGCGCGGGCGGCCGTCATCGTCGCCGGCGGATCAGTCGAGGAACTGCAGGCGCGCCAGTTCCGCGTACAGGCCGTCCTGGGCGAGCAGTTCCGCATGCGTGCCCTGGGCGACGATGCGGCCGCGATCCATCACCACGATGCGGTCCGCCTTGAGCACCGTGGCCAGCCGGTGCGCGATGACCAGCGTCGTGCGCCCGGCCATCAGCCGCTCGAGTGCATGCTGCACGGCGCGCTCGCTTTGAGCGTCCAGTGCGCTGGTCGCTTCGTCCAGCAGCAGGATGGGGGCGTCCTTCAGCAGGGCGCGGGCGATGGCGATGCGCTGCTGCTGGCCACCGGACAGGCGCGCGCCGCGTTCGCCGAGCTGGCTGTCGAAGCCTCCCGGCAGTTCGCGGATGAAGTCGTCCGCTTCGGCGGCCTCGGCGGCCGCCTGCAGCTCGGCATCCGTGGCGTCGAGCTTGCCGTAGCGGATGTTCTCCGCGGCGCTGGCGGCGAAGATGGTGGGCTGCTGCGGCACCAGGGCGATGTGTTCGCGCAGATGGGCCGGATCGAGGTCGCGCAGGTCCACGCCGTCGATGCGCACGCTGCCGGACTGTGCATCGTGGAAGCGCAGCAGCATGGAGAACACGGTGCTCTTGCCGGCGCCCGACGGACCGACCAGGGCCACCGTTTCGCCCGGGCGCACGGTCAGGTCGAAATCGTCGAGCGCGGGCAGGTCGGGCCGCGAGGGGTAGTGGAACGAGACGTTGTCGAAGCGGATCTCGCTCTTTACCGGGGCAGGCAGGCGACGCGGTGCCGCGGGCGCGCGGATCGTCGGCGTTTCGTTGAGCAGTTCGGCGATCCGGCCCATGCCGCCGGCGGCGCGCTGCAGCTCGTTCCAGACTTCGGCCAGGGCGCCCACCGATCCGCCGCCGATCAAGGCGTAGAAGACGAACTGGCCGAGTTCGCCCGTCGTCATGCGTCCGCCGATCACGTCGTGCGCACCCGACCAGAGCACCAGCACCACCGCGCCGAACACCAGCGTGATGACCGTGGCGGTGACCAGCGACTGCGCGCGGATGCGCTTGCGCGCGGTTTCCACGGCGACCGATACCGCATCGCCGAAGCGCTTGAGTTCATACGGCTCGCGCGCGTGCGCCTGCACGGTGCGCACGGCGCCCAGGGTTTCGCTGGCGAGCGTATTGGCGTCGGCCACGCGGTCCTGGCTCGCGCGCGAAGCTTTCTCCAGCCGGCGGGCGCCCAGCACGATGGGCAGCACCGCGAGCGGGATGCCGACCAGTGCGTAGGCCGCCAGCTTCGGGCTGGTGACGAACAGCATCACGATGCTGCCGATCACCGTGATGCTGCTGCGCAGGGCCACCGACATGCTGCTGCCCACGACGCTGCGCAGCAGTTCGCTGTCGGCGGAAAGGCGCGAGACCAGTTCGCCGCTGCGGGTGCGGTCATGGAACTCGGCATCCAGCCCGATCAGGTGCCCATACAGCTGCCTGCGCAGGTCGGCCACGACGCGCTCGCCGAGCAGCGAGACGAAATAGAAGCGGGCTGCGCTGGCGATCGCGAGCACCAGTACGACGATGAAGACGCCCAGGAACACCCGATCGATGTTCCCGCCGCTGTGGAAGCCGCCGTCGATCATCTGCTTGAACGCGACCGGGAAGCTCAGCGTCGCCGCCGACGCCAGCGCCAGCGCGCACAGCCAGGCGGCGAACAAGCCCGCGTGCTGGCGCACGAAGGGCCACAGCGCGCGCAACGTGCCGAGCTTGGCCTTTGATTTGGAAGGGTCCGGGGTGTCGGTGGCGCTGTCGGTCATCGGGGAGATCGGATCAAGGCGACTGTGGGAGGCGTTGCGATCCGTCGGGATCCCGCAGCGCCTCCCGCATCCGCCTCGCGCAGCGCGTCAGGCCGTGGCCGACATCACGCGCACACGGTTACGGGTGGCGTCGCGCAACTGGGTTTTCAAGCCGTCCGCGCGATCGGCGGGCAGTTCGATCACGAGCCGGGCACCGGATTCGTCGAACGATTCGTCCTGTTTCACCGCCAGATGGGTGGCCAGTGCGCCATGCACGACGCCCAGATCGTCGAACGGACAGGCCAGGACCAGGGACGTCATCGCCACCACGGGCAGGCGCGGCGCCTGCCGCAGGCACTCGGCCGCCGCCCCGCCATACGCGCGCACCAGGCCGCCGGCCCCCAGCTTGATGCCGCCATACCAGCGGGTGACCACCACCATCACCCGGTCGAAGCCCTGGCCGTCGATCGCGGCCAGGATCGGGCGACCCGCCGTGCCGGCGGGCTCGCCGTCGTCGCTGGAACGGTACTCGCCTCCGATCCGGTACGCCCAGCAGTTGTGCGTGGCATCCGGTACGGCGATCTCGCGCAGGAATGCCAGCGCGTCGTCCGGCGTGGCGACCGGCGCGGCCTGGGCGAGGAAACGGCTGTGCTTCACCTCCAGCAGGTGGGAGGCGCGCCCGGCAAGCGTGTCGGTCACGGGGTTCCCAGCAGCGGGCGCAGATCGTCCGGGACGCGCTGGAACGGGTGCGCCTGGACGAACAGCTGCAGGCTGCGCAACGCATTCGCGCTGTCACCGAGGTCGCGCCGCAGGCGGATGCGTTCCAGCCATTCGTCCGGCGGCAGCCGTGTGTCCTCGTCCACGGGGACCTGCAGGTCGGTGCGGCGCAGCGCGGTGCGGGCGGCGCTGGGCTGGCTGCTGCCGGCGCTGGCGGCCGGGGGCGGTGGTGCGGGCGGCGAGGGGGGTGTCACGTCGGTGGGCACCGGGGCGGCTCCCTGAGCGCGGGTGGGCATCTCCCGGTTCTGGACGCGGCTTCCGGTCACGGTGATCGAATCCAGCGCGCGGGCGTCGGTGGCCCGGGCCTTCTCCTGCCGCGCCTCTTCGTAGCGGACCCGTTGTTCCTGCTGCTGTGCGGCCGCGCGTTCGCGCGCCTGTGCCGCAGCCGCAGTGTCCTGCATCTCCATCGCTTCGTCCGCCACCACCGGGGCGGGCGCCGACGTGGGTGCCGACGCGCTGGCGGCCTCGGCCGGGAAGGCCTGCGGCGCGGAACGCGTGATCCGCGGCGTTTCAGGTGCGGACAGGCCGGGCACTGCGGGAATCAGTCCCAGCGGTCCCCGCTTGGGGGCCGCCTCCTGTCGCGCGGCCGCTTCCGCATTCTTGCGCGCGGGGCCTGACGTCGCGGCGTCGGCGGGGGCCGCGGGCGGCAGCGCCGGGGCAGGCGCTTCCTGTACGGCGACGGGGGCGGCGCTGGCGGCGGCCGGATCGATGTCGGCCTCGGCGCTGTCGATCACCCCGGCGGGCGCGCGGACAGGCGCCGCGGCCGGCACCTCGCTGGCCACCGGGACCTCGTAGGCAGGGCGCAGTTGCCAGGCGACGCCGGCGGCAAGCAGGACCGAGGCGGCCACACCCAGGCCCAGGGGCCAGCGGCGACGCGGCGGCGGTACCTGCCCACCCGGCGCGGGCGCCTCCTGCACGGCCGCACGGGCGGCCGCCAGGATGCGCGCGTCCAGTCCGGGCGAGGGACCACCGTGCGGACCCAGCCGGGACAGCGACTGCGCCAGCGCGCGTTCTTCGGGCGTCAGGGGCTCGTGGGGGGTCTTCATTCGTTCAATCTCGTCCGCAACCGGTCCATCGCATACCGCAACCTCGATTTCACGGTTTCCCGGCCCACGCCGGTGATCTCGCCGATCTCCTCCAGGGTCAGTTCCTGTTCCAGCCGCAGCAGCAGCACTTCGCGCTGCTCCGGCGGCAGTTCGTCCATGGCCAGCTGCAGGCGCCGCCGCTGTTCGAACTGCGACAGCTGGCGCTCCGGCGTGTCCGGGTCCGGCACGCGCTCGGTGCGGGCCTCGGCGTCCTCGGGTGCGGGCGGACGGTGCTTGAGTGCGCGCCAGTGGTCGTTGAGCCGATTGTGCGCGATCCGGTACAGCCAGGTCCCGAACGCGGCTTCAGGTTTCCAGCCCTGGCGCGCCGCGATCACGCGCTGCCAGGTGTCCTGGAAGAACTCGTCCGCCAGCGCGGCGTCGCGCAGGTGCCGCAGCAGGAACCGGTACAGCGGCCCGCGATGGCGTGCGTAAAGCTGTTCGAAGGCCGACGCGTCGCCGCTGGCGTAGGCCAGCATCAGGGTTTCGTCGGCAGGCTCGGCAAGGTCGTTCACCGGCACCAGCGTAAGCGGTCCGCGCGTGCGCGTGAAGCTGGGACACGCGGGAGCAGCCGGTGCGAGCCGCGCGCGGCAGGCCGACCGGAGGGCGGATCTGGCGGGAGCAGGGGAAAGGCGCACCTGTTCCGGAACGGTCCGGAACGTGCGGCGGGGTTGCGGTGGTCGTTTCCGTTCAGGGCCCGGCTGGCGGTATGCTCGCCGTGGGGGATATCCAGATTCACGCACCGTCTCTGTCGGGACACGGTCATGCCTACGCCATCGGTCAGCGCAGACAATCCGGCCAGCACGCCCGCGTCGCCCGCAGAGCGGATCGCGGCGACCCTGTGTGGCCTGCTGCCGCCGGGCGCGGAGCTGGCGGTGTGCTGGCGCGACTGGGCGCTGGGCGGTGGCAGCGCGGCCACGCCGGGGGCACCGGCGGCGCTGCGGCGGCGTGCGGACCAGGCGCTGGCCGACGCGGCCGAGCACGACGATCCGGACCTCTGCGTGCACGCCTGGGACAATGCCGACGGCAACGCCCGCATGGCGCTGGCGGTAGCCGGAGCGCACGCCCGGCCGGCCGAGCATGAAGCGGCATGGCTGGCGCTGGCGCGTACCCTGGTGGAAACCACGCTGGACGCCTCGCGCGCGCAGGCGCGCATCGTGTCCCTGGAGAAATCCAAGCGGCTGCAGCAGGCCCTCTACGAGATCGCCGATCTGGCCGGTGCCGACCTGGAGATGCCCGAGATGCTCCGCCGCATCCATGCGGTGGTGAACTCGCTGATGTATGCGGAGAACTGCTACATCGTCCTCTACGACGACCAGCGCCGCACGGTCCGCTTCCTGTACTTCGCGGACCAGCGCGATCCGTACGTGGCCGAACCGGAGCGCGAGTTCGGCGAAGAGGAAATGGCCAACAGCATGACGTTCGCGCTGCTGCGCCACGGCCAGCCCCTGCGGGGACCGTCGGCGGTGATCCGGCAGAAGCTGGGCGTGATCCGCGACCCGTCGCACGGGCCGGACAGCCTGGACTGGCTGGGCGTGCCCATGCGCCGCGACGACCGCGTCTGCGGCGCCATCGTCGTGCAGAGCTACGACACGCCCGCCAGCTATGCCGACGAGGATCGCGCGCTGCTGGGCTACGTGGCCCAGCACATCCTGACCGCGCTGGACCGCAAGCATGCGCACGTGGAGCTGGAGCATCGCGTGGCGGTGCGCACGCACGAGCTGCAGCGCGCCAACCGCGAGCTGCAGGCCGAGATCATGGAGCGCAAGCGTGCCGAGAAGCTGCAGCGCGCGCTGTTCCGCATCACCGAGCTCGCCATCACCTCCGAGACCCTCGAACGCTTCTATGCCGACGTACACGTGGTGGTGGACGAACTGATCGACGCGCGGAACTTCTACATCGCCCTGGTCTCGGACGACGGTGAGCAACTCAGCTTCCCTTACTCGATCGACGAGCGCGACCCGATGCGCAAGTCGCGGCGCATGACCAATGGCCTGACCGAGTACGTGATCGCCACGGGCCGCCCGCTGTTGGCCGACCGCCCCGTGATCGCCCAGCTGGCAGAACAGGGCAAGCTGCAGCAGCACGGGCCGCCGGCGTACAGCTGGCTGGGCGTGCCGCTGTTCCGCGGCGAGGACGTGGTCGGTACGGTGGTGGTGCAGAGCTACACCGAAGAAGTGAAGTTCACCTCGCACGACCAGAACCTGCTGACGTTCGTGGCCCACCACATCGGCAACGGACTGGACCGGCAGCGCACGCACGAACGCCTGCGCAGCGCGCACGCCGAACTGGAGCGAAGGGTGGACGAACGCACCCGCGAACTGGCCGAGGCCAATCACCAGCTGCGCGCACAGATCGGTGAGCGCCTGCGTGCCGAGCAGCAGCTCACTTACCAGGCGACCCACGATGCGCTGACGGGTCTGCCCAACCGTCCGCACCTGCTGGACCGTCTGTCGGCCGCCATCGAGCGCGCACGGCATGGCGACGGCCAGGCCTTCGCCGTGCTGTTCCTCGACCTGGACCGCTTCAAGCTGGTCAACGACAGCATGGGCCACGCCGCCGGCGACGAACTGCTGGTGGAGGTGGCGCGGCGCATCACCCTGAGCGTGCGCGAGGACGACGTGGTCTCGCGCCTGGGCGGCGACGAGTTCGCCCTGCTGGTGGAATACACGGACGGCGTGGAGAACGTGCGCGACTTCGCCCAGCGCCTGCTGGCGGTGCTGGGGCGGCCGATGTGGGTGGCCGGCCGCGAACTGTTTCCTTCCGCCAGCCTGGGCATCGCCGTGTGGCACCCGCGCTATCGCAATGGCGAAGAGCTGCTGCGCGATGCCGATGCGGCGATGTACCGCGCCAAGGAACAGGGGCGCGACCGCTGCGCCATGTTCGACGAAGCCATGCGCGAAGCGGCGATGCAGAGCCTGGATCTGGAGGCCGACCTGCGCCGCGCGATCAACCATCGCGATTTCCTGCCGTTCTACCAGCCCATCCGCCGCATGGACGACGGGCGGGTGATCGGCCACGAGGCGCTGCTGCGCTGGCAGCACGAGCGCCGTGGCCTGCTGCTGCCGGCCGAGTTCATCGGCCTGGGCGAGGACAGCGGCCTGATCGAACAGGTCGACTGGCTGCTGTACGAGCAGGTGGTGCGGCAGATCGCGCGGGGCGTGGACGGCTACATCTCGGTGAACGTGTCGCCGCGGCATTTCCGTTCGCCCGACTTCGGCGATCGCCTGCTGGCGATGTTCGAGGCCCATGGCGCCGATCCGGCCAGGTTGCGGCTGGAGATCACCGAGGTCGCGCTGCTCGACGACGCCCCGCGCACGCTGCGCATCCTGCGCACGCTGCGCCAGCACGGCATCCTGGCGCAGCTGGACGACTTCGGCACCGGCTTCTCGGCGCTGTCGTACCTGCACCGGTTCCCGATCTCCGTGTTGAAGATCGACCGCAGCTTCGTGTCGGGACTGGGCGCCGAAGCACGACCGGAGAGCCTGGCGCTGGTGCGCGCGATCCTGGCGCTGGCCGGCACGCTGGGCATCGAGACCATCGCCGAAGGCGTGGAAACCGAGGAGCAGCGCAGCGCGCTGATCGAGCTGGGCTGCCATCTGGGCCAGGGCTACCTGCTGGGACGGCCGATGGCGAGCCTGGAGCAGGTCGGCGTAGCCGACACGGTACAGGCCGGGTAAAGCGGGAGGGCGGCGTCGATGCCGCCCTCCTTGCGACTCACTCGCCGGCGATGGCGGGCGCATCGGCCGGCACCGCGACCAGCCTCCGAGCCTGGTCGACCAGCGCGATGAACTCCGCCTTCAGCCCGTGCGGGTCGCGGCCGCCGGCCTGTCGTGCCGTGCGGGCCACATCGCGCCAATCCCATGCATCGATGCGCTGGCCGCCACGCAACAGATCGGCGTAAGCCGCCACCGCGCTGGCGAACCGGAACGCGTCGCTGGGCTGCGTGGTCAGCGATGTGCGTGCGACCGGCGCCTCGATCAGGCGGCTGCTGTCCTGCCCCGGCAGCTTGTAGCGCAGGCGCACGTGCGCGACCTCGTCGGTCGGGGCCCCGGCGGCCACCTGCCTGTCGCCATAGCGCAGCGCGGGCAGGCGGTCGGCGCCGCTGCCCACCGGCGTGATCTCGTACAGCGCGGTGACCTCGTGGCCCGCGCCGATGTCGCCGGCATCGACCTTGTCGTTGGCGAAATCCTCGTTGGCCAGCACGCGGTTCTCGTAGCCGATCAGGCGATACTCGGACACGACCGCGGGGTTGAACTCCACCTGGATCTTCACGTCGCGGGCGATGGTCAGCAGGGTGGACTGCATCTCGTCCACCAGCACCTTGCGGCCTTCCTGCAGCGTGTCGATGTAGGCATGGTTGCCGTCGCCCACATCGGCCAGCTTCTCGGCCAGTGCGTCGTTGTAGTTGCCGGTGCCGAAGCCGAGCGTGGTCAGCGCGATGCCCGACCTGCGCTGGTCGGCCACCATCGGTTCCAGCGCATCCTGGCTGACGGTGCCGACGTTGAAGTCGCCATCGGTGGCCAGGATCACGCGGTTCACGCCTTCCTTGACGAAGGCCTGCTTGGCCATCGCGTACGCCAGCCGTATGCCGTCGCCGCCGTTGGTGCTGCCCCCGGCCTGCAGCCGGTCCAGCGCGGCGAGGATCTCCTCGTGGCGGTCGCCCGGCGTGGGCGGCAGCACCAGTCCGGCCGAGCCCGCATAGACCACGATGCTGACGCGGTCCTGACGGCGCAGCTGCGGCACCAGCTGGGCGAAGGACTGCTTCAGCAGCGGCAGCTTGTCCGGCGATTCCATCGAACCCGACGTGTCCAGCAGGAACACCAGGTTGGCCGGCGGCAGCGTCGCCTTGGGTACGTCGTAGCCCTTGATGCCGACCATCAGCAGCTGGCGCTTGGCGTTCCAGGGCGCAGGGGCGAGTTCGGTGGTGACGTTGAACGGACGGCTGCGGTCTGTCGGTGCGGCATGACCGTAGCGGAAGTAGTTGATGAATTCCTCCGCGCGCACGGCGTCGGCCGGCGGACGCTGGCCCTCGCGCAGCATGCGTCGCACATTGCTGTAGCTGCCGGTGTCGACGTCGACGGAGAACGTGGAGACGGGTTCGTCCAGGGTGCGCTTGACCGGATTGTCGTCGCGTTCGGCGTACTTCTCGGTGTTGGCCGGCGTGGCGAGCGGCGCGTGGGCGACGCGGTATTCCATCGCCATCACCGGTGCCGGCGGTGCAGGCGGTGCGTAGACGTGCCCCGTGGGCATGACAGCCTTGGCCTGTCCGCGGTGCAGGCGGGTTCCGGTCACCACGATGCTGTCCAGCGTGGCCTGCTCGCTGCGTGCGGCAGCCGCGGCCTGGCGGGTGAGCTGGGCATCGGCCGCGGCGGTGGCCGCTTCCGCCTCGGGTGCGTGCTGTGCGGTGGGACTGGACTGGCAGGCGGCCAGCAGGGCGGCGGCCAGCAGGGTGACGGTCAGACGGTGCGACATGGCGTGACTCCGTGTGTGGGACAGGGAGTCGAACGCGCGGGGTCGGGAAATGGGGTTGCGCGAGGCGGTGGCTCCGGATCCGGAGCCTATACGGGGCCGGCCGCGTCAGTCGATGGCGCCCACATCCATGCCGTCGTAGGCATCCAGGCCGTGTTCTTCGGCGAAGCGGTACAGCGCCTGGTTGCGCTCATGGAGGCTGTCGGGCGTGTGCACTTCGGTCTTCTCGACATGCAGCCACCACAGGTCCGGGTCCTTACGGTTGTCCTTGTCCTCCAGGTACAGCGCGATGACGCGGTAGCCCTGCGCCTGCAGCAGCGGCACGACCGCTTCCAGTGCGGGACGCGAGCCATGCGTGAAGAAATAGCCCCATACCAGCGGCTTGCGCAGGTCCCAGGAGGTTTCCCTGGCCATGTTGTCGAACATCTCGACCAGTTGTTCGCGGGTGATCATGTCGTGCTCCTGATGTGGCGCGCGCGTCCGGCTGGCCGCGCGTTGAAGAGGGGGGCCGTGGACCGGTCCTAGGATTCGGCGCGCAGCGTCAGGCGGCCATCGCCGACCTGTGCGTCGACGCGCTCACCCGGCTGCACCTGCGCCACCGAGCGCACCAGGGTGCCGTCTTCCTTGGTGATCAAGGCGTAGCCGCGGGCGACGGTCGCCAGCGGGCTGACGGCTTCCAGTGAACGCGCCAGCGCGCGCAGGCGCAGGGCGTCGCGTTGCAGCGTGCGTGCGACCGCGGCCTGGGGGCGGGGGGCGAGGGCCAGCAGCCGCGCGCGCAGTTGTTCCAGCCGACGCCGGGGTGCGTGGGCGCGCAGCACGGCGTCGGCATGGCGGAGTGCGGCCTGGCGACGCGCCTGCTGGTCGCGCCACAGCGCATGCAGGCGGCGTGCGGCGTCTTCCTGGCGACGCCGCAGCATCTCCAGGCGCGCCTGTGGTCGCAGCGCATGGAGGCGCAACGCAGCGCGGTCGGCGCGTTGCATGGCGTTGCGCAGCCGATGCGCCTGGGTCGTCGCGAGCCGGCGCTGCAATGCCTGCACGCGCGCCAGCAGGTCGCGCTGGTCCGGTACCAGCAGTTCGGCCGCGACCGAGGGCGTCGGTGCGCGCAGGTCGGCGGCGAAGTCGGCGAGGGTGAAGTCGGTCTCGTGGCCGATGGCGGACACGACGGGAACCGGCGAGGCCGCGATGGCGCGCGCCAGGCGCTCATCGTTGAAGGCCCACAGGTCCTCCAGCGAGCCACCACCGCGGGCGACCAGCAGCACGTCGTAACGCCCGCTGCGCGCCGCACGCTGCAGCATGTCGACGATCTGGCCCGCCGCGGTTTCGCCCTGCACCTGCACGGGCAGCACGTCGACCTCCACCAGGGGATAGCGGCGTTGCAGCACGCTCAGCACGTCGCGTACCGCCGCGCCGGTGGGCGAGGTCAGCACGCCGAGGCGCCGCACGTGGGCGGGCAGGGCGCGCTTGCGCGTGTCGTCGAGCAGGCCCTCCGCGGTGAGCCTGGCCCTCAGTTCCTCGAACGCCCTTCGCAGCGCGCCTTCGCCGGCTTCTTCCAGACTGTCGATGACCAGCTGGTAGTCGCCGCGTGCCTCGTACAGCGTCAACCGACCGCGCGCGAGCACGCGCAGGCCCTCGCGTGGCGCGAACTTCAGCCACTGGCTCTTGGGCTTGAACATGGCGCAGCGCACCTGCGCGCGCGCGTCCTTCAGGGTGAAGTACAGGTGGCCCGAGGCTGGGCGGGTGACGTTGCCCAGTTCGCCCTCCACCCACACCAGCGGGAACGCGCCTTCCAGCAGATCGCGGGCGAGCGTGTTCAGCTGGGTAGGCGTCAGGATGTCGCGGGCGGTGTCGGTCATGCGGCAAGGATAAACGGTGGCGCCGGAGGGCGACGCAAGAGCATGCGACACGCGGTCGCAGTCGGGCGGCCGCATTCCGTGATGGAATGCCGGGGTCCCGATGGCCGGAAACGTCCGCATGTCCCTGTCACGCTGGTCCCGCCTCGTCTTGCCTATGCTGATCGTCGCGCTATCGGCCTGCTCGCCCGCCGACGCGCCGGCCCCCGCCGTCGGCGCCGCCCAACCCAAGGTGGAAGACCTGCGCCTGCCGTCGCCTGCCCGTGCCGCGCAACCGGACCTGGTCACTGCGCCGGATGGTGCGCTGCTGCTGAGCTGGGTGGAGCCGATGGACAAAGGCGGGCATCGGCTGCAATGGAGCCGCCGCCCTGCGCAGTCCGGGGACTGGCAGGTGCCGCGCACGATCGCCGAAGGCGCGAAATGGTTCGTCAACTGGGCCGACACACCGCACGTCCATGCCTTGCCGGACGGTTCGCTGTGGGCGCACTGGCTGCGCAGCACGGGGCCCTCGCGCATGGACTACGGCATCGACCTGGTGCATTCCGGCGATGGAGGAGCGACGTGGAGCGCGCCGCAGCTGGTGCATCCCGCCGGCACGCCGGGCGATCACGGCTTCGTGACGTTCTGGCCGCAGGCGCGCGACCGGTTGGGCATCGCCTGGCTGGACAGCCGGCAGAAGGCCGTCGAGGGTGCGCATGCGCATCACGATGACGGCCATCACGGCGGTGGCGCACCGATGATGCTGCGTGCCGCGATCTACGGCGAGGAGGCGAAGCAGGACGCCGAGTGGCCTCTGGACACGTCCACCTGCGACTGCTGCACCACCTCGTCCGCCGTGACGGATCGCGGCGTCGTGGTCGTCTACCGGGGACGCAGCACCGACGAGATCCGCGACACGCGCATCGTCCGCTTCGATGGCCAACGCTGGACGGTTCCGCGCGACGTGCACGCGGACGGCTGGCGGATCGCGGGATGCCCGGTGAACGGGCCGATGGTGGTCGCCGATGGCGCGACGGTCTGGGTCGCGTGGTACACGGAAGCGGAGGGCATGCCGGAGCTGCGGGCAGCGCGCTCCACGGATGCGGGCGACACGTTCGGCGCGTCGGTGACGCTGGCGAAGGGCCCGCACGTGCTGGGTCGCCTGGGGCTGGCACGCGGCGACGGTCATCTGCTGGTGAGCTGGCTGGAGCAGGCACCCGATGAGCGCCAGACGCTGGTGCTGGGCCGTTACGACGACGCGTGGCGGCAGGCGCATCACGTGCGCGTGGCCACCCTGTCCGCGCGTGGGCGGGCGAGTGGAATCCCTCGCCTGCAGTGGCACGACGATGCCGCATGGCTGGTGTGGACCGATGTGGCCGTCGACGTGCCGGGCCTGCACGGCGCACGCGTAAGGTGGCCCCGATGAGACGGGTGCGACATTCCGTCGCATCTGACCTCCAGAGTCCTTAACGCTTAGAATTCGGCGGTGATCCGCTCACGCGCCTTCCTCCGACCGATGCTGCAGCTGGCCCTGCTGGCCGCGCTGCTGATGGCGTTCGCGCCATCCATCACGCGGTGGATGGCGAGCGACGGGCCGCAGGTGCTGGCCGGCTGGACCGAGCTGTGCACCACCGAGGGCATCCAATGGGTCGACACGCGCGCCGAGTCGCCGGCCGGCAAGTCGCCGCTGCCCGATGGCATGCCGATGGGCCCGGATTGCGCGTACTGCACGCTGGCGGCGGCGCTGCCCTTGCTGCTGCTGGCCATCGCGTTGCTGTTCCCCCGTCTGGCCGGCGACGCGATCGCAGGCGTGGTAACGCTGCCACGCGCCAGGCGGCTGCGCCTGCGTGGCCTGGGCGGGCAAGGACCGCCCGTCCTGCTCTGAACCACAAGACCCCTGATTGACCGTGCGGCCCACGCGCCGCGTCCTTGTGCTTTGGAGTTTCCATGTCCCTGATGTCCCGGGCGACGCCGCGCGCGTCGTGCCTGTCCGTGGCCGTAGCCGCGGCCCTCTCGCTTGCCCTGTCCGCGCATGCCGCCGAACCCGTCGTGTTGCCTGATGGCGCGCGCGCCACCGAGCTAGATACGGTTGAAGTCAAAGGCCACAAGGCCGACCTTGAACAGACGGCCGGCACCGGCACCCGCCTGTCGCTGAGCCTCCTGCAGACGCCGGCGTCGGTCACCGTGATCGATCGCGACACGTTGGATGCGCGCGGCGTGCGCACCACGCAGGAGGCGCTGGCCGGCATCCCCGGCCTGACCGTGGCATCGCCGCCCGGCAACGGCAATGCGGTGACCTACCGTGGCTTCTACGGCAGCCAGATCACCCAGCTGTTCAATGGCATCGACGTGCAGTACGCCAGCATCGCCGCGCGTCCGGTGGATGCATGGCAGTACGAGCGGGTGGAGGCGATCGGCGGGCCATCGAGCTTCCTGTACGGCGCCGGCGCGGTCGGCGGCACGATCAACTACGTCACCCGCCTGGCCCGGCTGGATCGCGACGAAGCGGGCATGCGGGCCTCGTGGGGCTCGTTCCGCGACGGCACGCTGGCGATGGGGGCCAACGTGCGCCTGGGGGGCGACGACGCGCGCCAGGCGATCCGCGTGGATGCGAGCTCGCGCGACGCCGAAAGCGGGATCGACGGGCAGGAACGCGAAGCCTCGACGCTCGCGGCGTCGTGGCTGGTACAGATCGCCCCCATGCTGCGCCACACGCTGGCGGTCGAGTTCCAGCAGGAGGACAGTCATCGTCCCTACTGGGGCACGCCGGTGCGCCAGCCGGCGACCGGTCGCCTGTCGGTGCTGCCGCAGACGGTGGGTCGCAACTACAACGTCGCCGACGGCTACTACGGACAGGACGTGCGCTGGGTACGCTCACTGCTGGAGTGGACGCCGGGCGAGCACGACACCGTGCGCAACACGGTCTACCACTACGACGCGCTGCGCGATTACCGCAACGTCGAGAGCTATCGCCTGACGGCCGACAACGACGGCGTCATCCGCTCCGGCACGCTGCTGCAGCGGCACGACCAGCAGGTCTACGGCAACCGGCTGGAGTGGAGCCACGACGGCGCGCTGTTCGGGCTGCCGACGCGATGGGCCACCGGTCTGGATGTCAGCTACAACCGGCAGACGCGCTTTCCGTTGTCGCTGTCGGCCACGGTGGACACCGTGCCGCTCGACGCCGTGACGCCGGGCCGCTTCCTCGACGTGCCCGGCACGTCGATCGTCTACACGCCCGACCGCACCAACCGGCTGCACACGCAGGCGCTGTACCTGGAGAACCTGACCGAGCTGACGTCTTCGCTGTCGCTGCTGACCGGCCTGCGCCGCGACCGCATCATGCTGGACGTGGTGAACCACCGCGCGGTCACGGCCACCAATCCCGCACGCTTCGAGCGCGAGTACACGCCCACCACGGGACGTGTCGCGCTGAACTGGGCCATCACGCCGCAGGCGAGCGTGTATGCGCAGTACAGCACCGCGGCCGATCCGCCGGCGGGCATCCTCAGCACCGCCAACTTCGCCACGCTGCGCGACTTCGATCTGACCACGGGACGGCAGGGCGAGATCGGCGCGAAGTTCCAGTCGCGCGACGCGCGCCACTTCGCCACGCTGGCCGCGTACCGCATCGTGCGGCGGAACCTCGCCATCACCGATCCCGCCAATCCGGGACAGACGCTGCCGATCGGCCAGCAGTCCTCGCGGGGCATCGAAGCGACGTTCGGCTGGCGACCGCTGGAGGCGCTGAAGGTCGAGGGCAACCTGGCCCGGGTGGATGCCACGCTCGATGATTTCCACGAGAACGTCGGCGGCGTACCGGTGTCGCGCGCCGGCAATCGCCCCACCAACACGCCCTCGCGCGTGGGCAACCTGTGGGTGGACTACGCGTTCGGTCCGCGCTGGTCGGCGGGCCTGGATGTCCGCGGCGTCTCATCGCGCTACGCCAACGCCGCCAACACGCTGTCGACCGCCGGTTACGCCACCTGGGGCGCGCACCTGGGCTTCAAGTGGAACGGCAGCACCGAGCTGAGCGTGCGTGGCCGCAATCTCGGCGACCGCACCCACGTGGTGTACGCGCTGGGCAGCACGATGGCCTATCTCGGCGATCCGCGCAGCTGGGAAATCGTGCTGCGCAAGACCTTCTGACCGCATCGCCCGGGATTGCCATGGACACGATCTTCTTCCTCTGCGTCGGCAGCTGGCTGATCGCGTGGGCCTGCGCACTGGGCCTGTGCGGCCTGGGGCGCGTGGCCGCGCATGCACGGCCGCTGACCCTGCTCGACACCTTCTCGTCCACATCCGATACGGAAACCACGACATGAAACGTTCCCTTGCCAGCCTGACGCTCCTGCTGCTGTCGGCCTGCCAGCCGTCTCCCCATGAAACCCAGCCGCCGGCCCCGCCATCCGCCGCCGTGACCGTCGCCGGGCCGTGGCTGCGCGCCACGCCGCCGGGCGCACCGGTCGCCGGCGGCTTCCTCACCCTCCACAACGGCACGTCGGCCGATGACCGCCTGCTGGCGGTCGAAAGCGCCGCGGCGCAGCGCGTGGAGATCCACGAGATGCGCGACGAGGGAGGCGTGGCCCGGATGCGCGAGCTGGTCGATGGCCTGCCGTTACCCGCAGGCACCACCGCCGAACTGAAGCCGGGTGGCCACCACCTGATGTTCATCCAGCCCACGCGCGCACTGCCGGCGGGCGAACAGGTGGACGCGACGCTCGTGTTCGAGCGTGCGGGCCGCCTGCCGGTCGTGTTCGAGGTCAGGCCGCTCGGTGCGGCGGCGCCGCACCACTGACATCGCCGCCGTCGTCTCTTCCCCCTTCGAATCCCCGCGGGTGCCCGTCGCCCGCCTACTGGAGTCTTTCATGCATCCGTGTTTCCTTCGCCGTCCCCTCGCCATCGCGGTCGCCTTCGCATGCGCGGCGCCTGCCATCGCGCACGTCGACGCCGCCCCCGACGCCGCCACGCTCGATCGCGTGGTCGTCACCGCCGCGCCCGTCTCGCCGCTGACCTACGAGGCCGACCCGACCCTGCCGCGCCAGCCCGTTCCTGCCAGCGACGGCGCCGACTACCTGAAGACCATTCCGGGATTCACCGCCCTGCGCAACGGCGGCACCAACGGCGATCCGGTGCTGCGCGGCATGTTCGGCTCGCGCCTGAACCTGTTGACCAACGATGGCAGCATGCCCGGCGCGTGCCCGGCGCGCATGGACAACCCGCTGTCCTACGTGGCGCCGGAAACCTACGACCGGCTGGTGGTGGTGAAGGGACCGCAGACCGTACTGTGGGGGCCGGGTGCATCCGCCGGTACGGTGCGCTTCGAGCGCGATACGCCGCGCTTCGATGCGCCCGGCCTGCGTGTCGATGGGAGCCTGCTGGGCGGCTCGCACGGGCGCAACGACCAGGTGCTCGATGCGACCGCCGGTGCTTCGCGTGGCTATGCACGGCTCAGCGCCAACCGCTCCGAGGCCGACGACTACGAGGATGGCGACGGCCGGCGCGTGCCCTCGGCCTGGAAGAAGTGGAACGCCGACCTGGCCCTGGGCTGGACGCCGGACGCGGACACGCTGCTGGAGTTCAACGCGGGCATCGGCGATGGCGAGGCGCGCTATGCGGGCCGCGGCATGGACGGCTCGATGTTCCGCCGCGACAGCGCCAGCCTGCGGTTCGAGAAGCGCGACCTGCCGGGGGTGCTGGAATCCGTCGAAGCCAGCGTGTTCCGCAACCAGGTCGACCATCTGATGGACAACTACACGCTTCGCGAGCCCAACCCGATGAGCGCCATGCCCATGCCGATGGCGGCGAACGTGGAACGCCGCACCGATGGCGGACGCACGGCGCTGAGCGCGAAGGGCGACGGCTGGGAACTGACGGGCGGCGTGGACATGCAGCTCAGCCGGCATCGCCAGCGCAGTGCGATGGGCCGCGGCACCTATCGCGCCGAGCCCTGGGAAACCGATGCGCGGTTCGAGACGCGCGGCGCCTTCGCCGAAGGCACTTGGCACGTCGCGGAGCAGCAGCGGCTGGTGGCGGGCGCACGCGTGGATCGCGCCGAGGTCCAGGACCGTCGCGCGACGGCCGGGATGATGGGCATGCCGAATCCGACCGCCGGTCTGACCCGGAAGGAGACGCTGCCGGGGGGCTTCGTACGGTTCGAGCACGACCTCGCTGTCGTGCCCGTCACCTGGTACGCCGGGGTGGGGCACACCGAGCGCATGCCCGACTATTGGGAGCTGTTCTCCGCCGACAGGGGGCCGATGGGTGCGCCGAATGCGTTCGCGGGCATCGCGCCGGAGCAGACCACGCAGTTGGACATCGGCCTGCAGTACCGCAGCGCGCGGCTCGACGCCTGGGTGTCGGCCTACGCGGGCCGCATCGACGACTACATCCTGTTTTCCTACATGAGCGGCGGCATGATGGGGATGATGTCGTCGGTGGCGAATGTGGATGCCCACGTGCGTGGCGCGGAAGCCGGGGTGGAAGTCCGTCCCCGCGAGGGCTGGAAGCTGGGCGCCACCCTGGCCCACGCATGGGGCGAGGTCCGTCATGGCGGCGCGTTGCCGCAGATGCCGCCGCTCGAGGCCAGGCTCACCGCCGCGTACGAAGGTTCGCGGTGGAGTGCGGGGGTGTTGCTGCGCGCCGTGGCGGGACAGGATCGCGTGGCCCTCGACCAGGGCAACGTGGTCGGGCGCGATCTGGGCCCCAGCGCCGGCTTCGCAACGCTCGCGCTGAACGGCGGCTACCGGTTCAACGACCAGGTCAGGCTGATCGCCGGCATCGACAACGTCTTCGACCGCACCTACAGCGAGCACCTCAACCTGTCCGGCAGCGCCGACTTCGGCTATCCCGCCGATCCGGTGCGGATCAACGAACCGGGACGGACCACCTGGGTGAAGCTGCAGCTGGCGTACTGAGGCTGGCGGCGCATCGGCTGCCGGCATGGGACGGGCATCGCGGTCGACGCCGACCGCGACCCATCGCGCTGACGGCTATTCGTCGACCCAGCGCCGCTCCGGTCCGGGACGCTTGGCCAGCTTGCGCTGCAGCGAGCGCCGGTGCATGCCCAGCAGGCGGGCGGCGGCGGAGATGTTGCCTTCGGTTTCGGCCAGCGCCTGCTGGATGTGCTCCCATTCCAGCCGGCTGAGCGGCGTCATGGTGTCTTCGGCAGCCTCGATGTCGTCGATCGGCGTGGCGGGTGTTTCCAGGCCCAGCGCGCGCAGGATGGTCGGCACGGTGGCCGGCTTGGGCAGGTAGTCGTCGGCGCCGCGCTTGATCGATTCCACGGCGGTGGCGACGCTGGCGTAACCGGTGACCAGCAGGATCTGCATGTCCGCGCGCAGCGCGCGCAGCGGCTCGATCAGGGTCAGGCCCGAATCGCTGCCCAGCTTCAGGTCGACCAGGGCGAAGTCGGGCAGGTATTCGCGCGCCCGCGCCAGTGCGCTGGCCGCGTCCAGTGCGATTTCCGTCTCGATGCCCTTGCGCGCCAGGCTGCGCTGCAGCGTGCGCGCGTAGAGTTCGTCGTCGTCGACCAGCAGGCCTTTCATCGGATGCCTCGCATCAGGGAGATTCGTCGTTGCCCGCCACCGGCAGGCGGAACTGCACCTGCACGCCCTTGGGCGGCACGGCGCGCATGGTCATGCGCCCACCCAGCCGCTCGATGGTGGCGTGCGACAGGGCCAGGCCCACCCCCATGCCTTCGGGCTTGCTGGTGCGGAAGAGTTGTTCGGACTGGAACGGCACCGATTCGTGGAAGCCGTTGCCGTAGTCGCGCACGGTGCCCACCAGTTCGTCGCCCTCGCAGCGCAGGTCCAGGTCCACCCGTTGCGATCCGGCCTGGCGGCTGGCGTCGGCCGCGTTGTTCAGCAGGGCCTGCAGCAGGTGGCCGGTGGAGGCGTCGGTGGCCAGCCAGGGGGGCAGGGCGCCGGTGCGCTGCAGTTCCACCGTCGGGCGGATCAGCTGCCAGCGCTGCACCACGTCGTCCAGGTCCACGCGCTGGCGCACGCCCATGTCGGCCGAGGCGGCGAGCGCGCGCACGCGGTCGCGGCACACGTCGATCAGCTGGCGCATCGTGCCGGCGTCGTCGCGGACATCGGCGTCGCTGGCGTGCTCGCGGATGTCCTCGGCCAGCAGCGTCAGGGTGGCCAGCGGGGTATTCAGTTCGTGCGCCACGGCAGCCGCGTGGGTGGCCAGCGCGACGATGCCCTCGTTGCGCGCGAAGCGCTCGCGCAGGCGCGCGAGTTCCTGTTCGCGCATCCGCAAGGCGGCCACCAGGCGGGTGGAGAAGTACAGCACCATGCCGGCCGAGAGCACGAAGTTCACCGCCATGCCCCACAGGTGCACGTTGAACTGGCCGCCATGCAGGTGCGGCAGCGGGCGGCCGAACACGGCGGTCATGATGTAGCCCAGCAGGCAGGCCACGCCGGTGGCCAGCACCCAGCGCAGCGGCAGGGCCAGCGCCGAGACGGCGATTAGCAGCAGGAACATGGAACTGAACGGGTTGCCGATGCCGCCGCTCCAGGCCACCAGCCAGGACAGCACCGCCACGTCCACCAGCATGTGGGCGAAGGCTTCCCCCGGGCGCTCCTCGCCGGGCCGGCGGCTGCGCCAGGTGGCGTATACGTTGAACAGGGCCAGCGCACCGATCCCGCCCCACAGCGGCCAGCGGGGCAGGGCGATGCCCAGGGGACCCAGCGCGACCAGCACGGTCACCGCCTGGCCCACGATCGCCACCCAGCGCAGGTTGCACAGCGTGCGCAGGAACGACGGCGTGGTGGTCAGCAGGGTATTCGGCATCGGTACATGCTAGTGCAAGCGCGCCCACGCGGCCTGCGGCACGGCGTCGCAGGCGGGCGGGGCGCCCACGTTACAATGCCGGCATGCACGACGCCGTCACCCGCCCCACGCCCCCTACCGACGCCGCGCCCTGGCCGCGCCGCATCACCCAGGCCGTCCAGATCGGCAACACCGTCGTCGGCGGCGGCCGCCCGGTGGTGGTGCAGTCGATGACCAACACCGATACCGCCGACATTCCCGGCAGCGTGAAGCAGGTGGCCGAACTCTGGCGCGCCGGCTCGGAGATGGTCCGCCTGACCGTCAACAATCCCGAGTCCGCCGCCGCCATTCCGCGCATCCGCGAGAAGCTGGAGATGATGGGCGTCTCGGTGCCGCTGATCGGCGACTTCCACTACAACGGTCACCAGTTGCTGGCGGGCGAGCCGGCCTGTGCCGAAGCGCTGGCCAAGTACCGCATCAACCCGGGCAACGTGGGCTTCGGCAAGAAGAAGGACACCCAGTTCGCCCAGCTCATCGAGTTCGCCATCCGCTACGGCAAACCGGTGCGCATCGGCGCCAACTGGGGCTCGCTGGACCAGGCGCTGGCCGCGCAGCTGATGGACGAGAACCACGCGCGCGAGGTGCCGTGGGACGCAGGCCGCGTGCTGCGCGAGGCGCTGATCCGTTCGGCGGTGGATTCGGCCGAACGCGCGGTCGAGATCGGCCTGCCGCGCGACCGCATCGTGCTCTCGGCCAAGGTCAGCGGCGTGCAGGAGCTGATCGCCGTCTACCGCGACATGGCCAGCCGCACCGATTTCGCCCTGCACCTGGGGCTGACCGAGGCCGGCATAGGCAGCAAGGGCATCGTGGCGTCCAGCGCCGCGCTGGCGGTGCTGTTGCAGGAAGGTATCGGCGACACCATCCGCATCTCGCTGACGCCGGAACCGGGCCAGTCGCGCACGCAGGAGGTCATCGTCGCGCAGGAACTGCTGCAGACCACCGGCCTGCGCGCGTTCACGCCGATGGTCACGGCCTGTCCCGGCTGCGGCCGCACCACGTCCGAGTTCTTCCAGGAACTGGCCAAGGTCGTGCAGGAACACGTGCGCGGCCGGATGCCGGAGTGGAAGGTGACCCATCCCGGTGCCGAGAACATGACCCTGGCGGTGATGGGCTGCGTGGTGAACGGGCCGGGCGAATCGCGCCACGCCAACATCGGCATCTCGCTGCCGGGCACGGGCGAGGCGCCCGCGGCGCCGGTGTTCGTCGATGGCGAAAAGAAGGTCACCCTGCGCGGCGAGAACATCGCGCAGGAGTTCATCGCCCTGATCGACGATTACGTCGAGGCCAAGTACGCGCGTGCGGCCGGCTGACCCGCTGGCGAACGGCCGGCGCTTCATCGCCGGCCTGTTCCGTGAACACGGCCGGCGCCTGCTCCTGCTGTTCCTCTGCCTGCTGGCGCCGCTGTGGCTGTTCGTCGAACTGGCCGACGAAATCCACGAGCTGGAAGACTTCTACTTCGACGATGCGCTGCTCTGGCACGCGCATGCGCTGTCCAGCCCGACCCTGGACCGGTTCTTCGTGGTGGTGTCGGCGCTCGGCTACCAGTGGGGCGTGGTCCCGGCCGACATCGCGCTGACGCTGGGCCTGCTGGTCGCGCGTCGCTGGCGCGAAGCGACCTTCGCCGGCGTCTCGCTGGGTGGGTCCGCGCTGCTGAACATGGCGACCAAGCAGTTCTTCCAGCGCGACAGGCCGGCGCTGTGGGAGTCCATCGCGCCGGAGCACACCTTCAGTTTCCCCAGCGGCCACGCGATGGGCTCGGCGACGCTGGCGATGGTGGTGGTGCTGCTGTGCTGGCACACGCGCTTCCGCTGGCCGGCCGTCGTGCTCGCCGCGCTGTTCGCGCTGACCGTCGGAGCCTCGCGCATCTACCTGGGCGTGCACTATCCATCCGACATCCTCGGCGGCTGGGCGGCGGGCATCGCGTGGGTGTCTGGCGTCTACCTGGTGCTGTACCGCATCCGCGAACGGCCATGGCAGGTGCGGTAAGGCCTTCTGCTCTTCTGTAGGAGCGACGTGAGTCGCGACCGCATGAGTTGAATATTGCGGATGCGTAGCTGATAGCGTCCTGTCCGCGTCGCCATGTTGCGTGAGATAGGGGGTGTGGCGGCGGAGAGCCTGCGGTCGCGACTCACGTCGCTCCTACAACGAGCCGGTTCTACGGCGCATACGCCCGCTCGCGTTCTTCCTGCAGGCGCTGGCGCAGGTACTGGTCGCGGGTGAGGCCGGCGGGAATCGTGGTGGCGGCCATCACCTCGGCGACCACCTGCGCTTCGCGCGTCTTGTAGGCCTGGAAGCGCGGGTCGTTGCGCTGCTGTTCGAGGAAGGCGGCCATGCGCCGGTCGGCATGGGAGCGATAGCGGTCGGCGATGGCCGCGACTTGCTCCGCCTGCCGCGCGGGATCGTCCACGGTCGCCTTGACCAGCGCGGTGCGCAACAGCACGGCTTCGCCCGCGGACAAGCCGCCCGCGGCTTCGTACTTGTCGATCTGGCGCGTCAGCGCATCGGCGCGTTCGCTGCGTTCCACCGCGCGCAACGACGCGGAACGCGCGAAGAAGTCTTTCGCATCGGCCTCGAAGCGCTGGCGCTCGAGGTGCTCCTGCGCCTGTGGCGTGGCTTGCAGGGAAGCCAGGGGCGACACGCCGTCGGCCGCTTCAACCGATGATCGCGGCGCGACCGGCCTGCCCGGGCCGTCGCGCTTCCACCAGACGATGGCGGCGACGAGAACCACGCAGGGCACCAGCAGCGTCAGCCATTTCTTCATGCAGGACCCCCTCTGTGCCGGGACCGTCGAAGCACGACGGTCCCGGACCCGGACATCATCCCAGCAACTGGTCCACCAGCCAGTACAGCAGGTTGAACGGCTTGGCCTTGTCGGCCTTGTCGTCCTGCTCGCTGGCATCCAGCACCTTGCCACGGCCATCCAGCACGCTGTCGATGAAGTGCTTCAGTTCCAGGTTCTGCGCCTGCACGTCGGCGTTCTTGAAGTCGACGATGGTGGTGCAGTGGCTTTCGTTGAGCGCGCGGTACTGCGGGAAATAACCGCCGACGTTGTCCAGGCCATTCAGGCGGTCGCGCAGGCGTGCGGTGTCCATGTCCCAGCGCGCATGGATGCGGGCTTCCTTGGTCGCCTGGTCGGGTGCATTGGCGATGTCGGGATAGAAGCGCTCGTACGAATACGATGAATAGTTGAGGTCTTTCCAGAAGTGCGTATGGCCCAGGCGGTCGTTCGCATACTTGCTGGACAGCGCGGGATACAGGCTGCCGAGTTCGTCGAGATCGAACTGCGGCAGGCCGCTGGCGAGATAGGGGAGCGGGCCATTCGGCTGGTCCAGCCCCCAGGCACTGCGGATCAGGGCCATCAGCGGTTGCGAGGGATAGTCGACCGGGTTGCCGTTCTTCGGCGTGGGGAAGATCGGACCGGAATCGTCGATCAGGAAGCTGCGCGTGGGCGCCAGGTCGCGGCGCAGCGGGTGGTAGCTGGTCAGGCTGCCGGCACCGCCGGCGCTGCAGCCGGTGGACAGCATCTGGGTGGGCCGTGGCAGGTTGTCCTTCAGCCAGCTCACCACCGCGCGCACGTTGCGCACGCCGTTGTGGTGCCACACCAGCGGCGCGTTCTGGCCGCTCGGGTCGTCGTAGACCGCCACGCGGTCGCCGCTGTAGATGTCGCCGGTGCAGTAGGGGATGTAGACCATGTTCCAGCCCTGCGTCTTCACCGCATCGAACGGGCTGACGCGGGTGACGAAGGGGCTGACCAGGCTCGCGCCCGGGTTCAGCAGGCTCATGTAGTCGTCGGGAATGCCGTTGGGATTGCGTGCGCCGCGTACGCCGGTCTGGCCGGTGCAGCTGGCGTAGTCCCAGCAGGCGCCGCCGCCCTCCATGTAGACGATGGTGTTGCGCGTATCGGCCACGCGGTTGACGAAGAACTTGAAGGGCGAGCCGTCGCCGCAGACCGCGCCGGTCGAGGGCGCCAGCTGGATGGTCTGCCAGGCGTCGTAACGGCCGGGCTGGAAGCCGTCGCTGAAGCCGGACGGGTTGGACAGCAGCGGATAGCTGCCGGTGCGCTGCGCGGCGGTCACCTTGTTGTCGGCCTTGGGCGGCGAGACCAGGTTCACCAGGGTCTGCCAGAAGCTGTAATCGCCTTCTTCGGCCTTGAGTGGCGCGGCGATGGCGATGGCGAGCGCTGCGGTGGAGAGGACAAGCGGCAGGCGTGCGGGTCGTACGGGTGCAACCATGATCGGATCCTCCGGCGAGAGTCTGTGGACGTTCAACGGGATGGACTGCCTTGGCGTGCGGCACGCGTGGGGGCGGCGACCGTACAGCGGCGCATGGTGGTGCGTTCGTCGCACCACGGGATTAAGTCCGCGTGATGGCGTCGGCTTTGGCTGCCCTGGCCCCCGGAATTGGCCGCGATGCCCCCCTTCGGCGCCCGCGCGGGCGGTCAGGTAAACGCAGCGATCCCGCGTCGCAGCACGCAGGTGGTACAGGCGTGCGGTATCGCGCCGGGCAACGGATCGTTGCGGGCGGACGCCTTGCCGCAGGCCGGCCGTGGATCGAACATGCGCACGCACGCCGCCGAATGCGCCGTGGACTTCCCGGGGATGGCAATGCAGGAACTGGTCGACCGATACGGCGCACTGTTGGTGTTCGCCAATGTGCTGGCTTTGTCGCTGGGTCTGCCCGTGCCGGCGATGCCCACCCTGGTCCTGGTCGGTGCGGGGCTGGCGCTGCAGCCGGAGGCGATGTGGCTGCCGCTGCTGGGCGTGCTGGCGGTGTCGGTGGCCGCCAGCCTGATCGGCGACAGCGTGTGGTTCTATGCCGGCCGCCGCTATGGCAACCGCACGCTGCAGTCGCTGTGCCGGCTTTCGCTGTCGCGCGACACTTGCATGAAGCGCACGGAACGCTTCTACGGGCGTTTCGGCGTGCGCGTCCTGTCGGTGGCGAAGTTCATTCCCGGCCTGTCCATGGTGTCCGTGCCGCTGGCCGGCGCCATGCAGGCGAGGCTGCCGCTGTTCCTGCGTTACGACGGCCTGGGCGCTGCCCTGTGGGCCGCGCTGGGGCTGGGACTGGGCGTGGTGTTCGCCCGCCAGGTGGAAACGGTCATCGACGCGCTGTCGCAGCTGGGCACCGGCGCCGGTGTGCTCATCGGCGTGCTGCTGGCGGCCTACGTGGGCTGGCGCTGGTGGCGTCGGCGCACGCTGCTGAGGTCGCTGGAGGGGGCGCGGATCGATCCGCCGGAACTCGAAGCCCTGGTCCGGGCGGGCCAGCCGCCGGTGGTGTTCGATATCCGCGCCCCGGGTTTCCGCGACGTGGACCCGTACGTCATCCCCGGCGCGGTGTTCGCCGACGAGCGCCAGTTGGATGGGATCCTGGCCACGTATCCACGCGACGGGAAGGTCGTCATCTACTGCGCCTGCCCGGATGAAGTATCCGCGGCGTGGATGGCCGCGAGGCTGCGCGAGGCCGGCTTCCGCGACGTGCTGCCGCTGCGGGGCGGCATCGATGCGTGGCGGGACGCCGGTTACGGGGTGGAACGGATCGGCGGCTGAGCGCGTCCGCCGCGGTCAGTGCTCGATGCACACCCGGTTGCGGCCTTCGCTCTTGGCGCGGTACAGGGCCGCGTCCGCTGCGGCCATCATCCGGCTGACGGTGTCGCGCTCGGGGGTCAGTGCGGCAATCCCGATGCTGACCGTGATGCGTTGCGGCTGGCCGCCCGGCCGGAACACCACCGCTTCCACCGCCTCGCGCAGGCGCTCGGCGAAGCCGTAGGCGGCTTCCGGCCCGCACTCGGGCAGCAGCACGGCGAATTCCTCGCCGCCGATGCGGGCGGCCGCGTCGTCGTTGCGCACATGCCGGCGCACCAGCCCGGCGATCTGCTTCAGCACCTGGTCGCCGGAGATGTGGCCGTAGCGGTCGTTGATCGGTTTGAACAGATCCACGTCGATGATGCACATGGTCAGTGCGCGCTGGTGGCGCATGGCGCGGGCGATCTCCTTCTCCACCGTTTCGATGAAATGGCGGCGGTTGTACATCTCGGTAAGCGCATCGTGGGTGGCGAGCTGGTAGATCTCCTCGTGGTAACGCGCCTCCACGCTGCTGTGGCTGATGAACTTCAGGATGCTCTCGCCCAGGGTGATGTGGTCGCCGTCGACCAGCGCCGACTGCGCGACCGGCGTATCGTTCAGCCGGGTGGTGTTGGTGGCGCCGAGGTCGCGCACCCAGTAGGTGTCGCCGTCGCGCCAGAGTTCGCAGTGCAGGCGAGAGACGCTGTTGTGCGGGATATGCAGGTCGGCTTCCTGCGAGCGGCCCACGCGCACCCGGGCGGTGTCGATGTCCGCACGCCGGCCCAGGCCTTCGCCGTGGATCACCACCACGCAGGCCGAACGCGGCGAGGCCGGCCGCGGGCCGTCGCTCAGGATGGTCCGTTGCGTGGTGGGTGGATCGTGGGGGTCCCGGGACATGCGCGTGCGGCTGGCAGGTGCGGGCCCGAGTGTACCGGATCGGTCGGTCAACTCACGCTTCCGATACCATGCCGGGGCGCACAGGGGACCGTGGAATGACATCGCAGCCTTACGACGAACTCGCACCCACCGAGAGCCTGGCCACGCGCCTGCAGGATGCGCCGACCGCGGCCGACGGCACGCTGGCGCCCGGGGCGCGCCTGGGGCACTACCGCATCGAGGGCCTGCTGGGTCGCGGCGGCATGGGCGAGGTCTACCGCTCCACCCAGCTGGAACCGGTGCGCCGGGAGGTGGCCCTGAAGCTGATGCGCGCGCAGCGCCTGCAGGCCCGCCACCTGGCCTGGTTCGAAGTGGAGCGGCAGGTGCTGGCGCAGATGCGCCATCCGGCCATCGCCCAGATCTACGATGCCGGCACCACGGAGGAGGGCTATCCCTTCTTCGCGATGGAGCTGATCGAGGGCAGCCCGATCACGCGCTACTGCCGGGAGCAACGGCTGTCGCTGGACGAACGCGTGGCGTTGTTCATCCGCGTCTGCGAGGGCGTGCAGCACGCGCACCACAAGGGCGTGGTCCACCGCGACCTGAAGCCGGGCAACCTGCTGGTGGACACACTGGATGGCCGGCCCGCACCGAAGATCATCGATTTCGGCATCGCGATGGCCGCGTCGCTGGCCGGCGATGCCGCACTGGAGCGCGCCGGCACGCCGGAGTACATGAGTCCCGAGCAGGCGCTCGGCGATGCGCGGCAGGTGGACACGCGCAGCGACGTGTACTCGCTGGGCGTGGTGCTGTGCGAACTGGTGAGCGGCGTTCGCCCCGAGGCCGTGGGCGAGACCTGGTCGGCGGAAACGCCGACCGCCGTCGCGCCGTCGTCGCGGCTGGCGGCGCTGCCGGCCGAGCAGGCACGACAGGTGGCGCAGGAGCGCGGCCTGTCGCTGCCGCGCATGCGCGACCGCCTGCGCGGCGATCTGGACTGGATCGTGCTGAAGGCCATGCAGCACGACCGGGACGCCCGCTACGGGTCCGTCGCGGCGCTGGCCGACGACCTGCAGCGCTATCTCGAGGGGCGCACCGTGGCGGCGGTACCGCCGAGCCGCGCCTACATCTGGCGCAAGTTCCTGCGCCGCCACCGCGCCGCGGCCGTCGCCGCGGGCTTCGCGCTGGCGGCGTTGCTGGGCGGTCTGGGCCTGTCCCTGTACGGCCTGCAGCAGGCGCGCACGCAACGCGCACTGGCGGAAGCGCGCAGCGCGGAGCTGGAGAAGGTGGCCGCGTTCCAGCAGTCGATGCTGGAGGGGATCGACATCGAGACCATGGGCGTGGGCCTGGCCGAGGGTCTGACGGCTCAGGTGGCCGAACGCGCCCCGGCGGCCGCCGACGCGTTCGGCGCGACCCTGGCCAAGGCCAGTACCGGCGATCTGGCGCGCGACCTGGTGGACCGTCAGCTGCTCGCCAACGCGGAAGCCGCGATCGCCCGTGACTTCGCCGACCAGCCCGACGTGGCCGTCGGCCTGCGCGAGTCCGTGGCGCGCGTCTACGCTGCGATCGGTCTGTACGACAAGGCCGCCGAGCTGTTCGGCCGGGTGGCCGAGCATCGCGCCACGAACCTCGGCGACGGCGCACCGGAGACGCTGCGCGCGCGCAACGAGCAGGTGCAGGCGCTGCTGGAGGGGGCGCACATCGACCAGGCCGAGGCCGTGCTGGAGAAGGCGCTGCCGCGCGCCTTCACGCTGCCCGCCAACGACCGCGTGCGGGTCAAGCTGGAACTGGCGCAGGCGCAGGTGATCTCGGCCCGCGGCGACCGACCGCGGGCGAAAGGCGTCGTCGAAGCGGTACGAGCCCGACTGCTCGAGGTCGCCGGCGAGCGGGACCCGGCCACCCTGGAGGCCACCAACAACCTGGCCGCCGTACAGCGCAACCTGGGCGAACTGCCCGAGGCACGCGCGAACATGGAGCAGGTGGTCGCCGGCCGCACCGCGGTGCTCGGTCCTGACAACGAGGAGACGCTGTCGGCGATGGGCAACCTGGCCGTGCTGCGCATCATGAACCGCGAGAAGGACGCCGCCATCGCCATGCAGCGCGACCTCACTTCGCGCTACGTGCGCAAGCTGGGCAGCGAGCATCCGGTCACGCTGCAGGCACGCAGCACGCTGGCGACGATGATGGTGGACGCCGGCGACGCGGCCGCCGCGCTGCCGCTGCTCAAGGATGCGCTGGCCGCGCGCGAGCGCGTCCTCGGGCGCGATCACCCGCAGACGGTAAGGACACGCCTGAACCTGGCCACGGCGTACGCACGAGTGGAGGATTACGCGGCCGCGCTGCCGCTGGAGGAACAGGTCATCACGGTGCGTAGCCGGCTGCAGGGCCCATCGCATCCGGACACGCTGTCCATCCTGGTCAACCATGCCGGCACGCTGCTCAACGCGAAGCAGCCCGAAGCCGCGCTGCGCCTGCTTTCGGACGTGCAGCCACTGGCGTTGAAGGTGCTGGGTGAAAGGCACCCGCAGGCGCAGATCACCATGGTGATACGCGCCGAAGCCCTGCGCGTGTCCGGGCGCACGCGCGAGGCGCTGGACGAGTACCGCCGCCTGTTCGAACTGCGACGCAAGGTGCTGGGCGAGACGCACGTGGAAACGCGCACCGCGGCGTGGAACCTGATCGACACCAGTCGCGAACTGGGCCTGACCACGCAGGCCGACGCGCTGGAGCGGCAGTACATCGCCCCCCTGCTGACGGCCGATCCGGCCATGCTGGCCGATGCGGACGCCGAGTTCGTCAAACGTTATCGAGAGGGCAGGCGGCCTGGCAAACAGGGCTGAGCGCCGGCCACGTCACTCGCCGGGTTTGGCCGCCGCGCTGGGCGCCTCGGACGCGGCGCGGCGCGACAGCACCGCCTCGCGGTGCGCGATGTAGGCGTTGGCGCCGAAGATGATGCCGGCGCCGGCCAGCGTCCATGCGTCCAGCGTTTCGTCGAACAGCAGCCAGCCGAACAGCGCCACCACCGGCAACTGCATGAAGCTGATCGGCGTCAACGCCGAGACCTCGCCCAGCTTCAGTGCGCGCGTCCACAGCATGTGGCCGCCGGTGCCCAGCACGCCGGCGGCTACCACCCACACCCAGGTGATGCCCTGCGGCCATTCCCATACGGCCAGTGCCGGCAGCAGCGACATCGGCACCCACAGCAGGGTGGTGTAGATGACGATGCGGTCGGCCGGCTCGGTCTGCGAGAGCTGCTTGATCTGGATCGCCACCAGTGCGCTCATCACCGCCGCCAGCACGGCGATCATCGCGTCCGCGGTGAATTCCGCGGTGCCGGGCCGCACGATCACCAGCACGCCGACGAAGCCCAGCACCACCGCGGTCCAGCGGCGCGCGCGCACGCGTTCGTTGAGCATCGCGGCCGCGGCCAGGGTGACGAACAGCGGCGTGGAGTACGACAGCGACACCGCCTGCGCCAGCGGCAGGTGGCCGATGGCCCAGAAGCCGGCCAGCATCGAGCAGATGCCGATCACGCAGCGGAACAGGTAGCGCGGGAACTGGGTGGTCTTCAGGAACCCCGGGCCGTGTCGCAGGATGAGCGGCGCCGCGGCCAGCAGGCCGAAGAAATTGCGGAAGAACGCGATCTCGAACGTGTGCAGGGTCGCCGAGGCCAGCCGGATCGCCACCACCATCAAGGCGAACAGCACCGTGCTGCCCAGCATCAGCACGGCGGCGCGGAAGTGGGCGGGAATGGCGGGCATGCGCGGTGGTCGGGCTACCAGCGGGCGCCGATGATCTTCGGTTCCGGCTCGATGCCCACGCCGAAGCGCGCGTGCACGGATTCGGCGATGCGCCGCGCCAGCCCCAGCAGCGCGGCGCCGGTGGCCTGCCCGTGGTTGACCAGCACCAGGGCATGCGCGGCGGAGACGCCCGCATCGCCGTCGCGGTGGCCCTTCCAGCCGCAGGCTTCGATCATCCACGCAGCGGACAGCTTGCGGTTGTGCGGGGCGTCGCCACGGAATGTCGGCAGCGTGGGATAGTCGACCAGCAGCGCGTCGGCCTGCGCCTGCGAGACGATGGGATTCTTGAAGAAGCTGCCGGCATTGCCCACCACGGCCGGATCCGGCAGCTTGCGTCGGCGGATCCGGATCACCGCCTCGGCCACTTCGCGCGCGGTCGGCGCGGAGATTCCCATCGCGCCGAGTTCTTCGCGGATGCCGGCGTAATCCAGGCGCAGGTGCGGCGTGCGCGGCAGCACGAACTCCACCGCCGTCACCAGGTAGCGGTCGGCCTGGTGCTTGAACACGCTGTCGCGGTAGGCGAACGCGCAGGCGTCGCTGTCCAGCCGCACCATCGCGCCCGCATGGCGGTCCAGCGCTTCGACCACGGCGATGAACTCGCCCACCTCGGTGCCGTAGGCGCCGATGTTCTGGATGGGCGAAGCGCCGGCGGTACCGGGGATGAGGGCCAGGTTCTCCAGCCCGCACAGGCCCTGCTCCAGCGTCCACATCACCAGCGGGTGCCAGGCGACGCCGGCATCGGCGCGCACGCGCGCCTGTTCGCCATCGTCGGACAGCACGCGCAGGCCATGCGTGGCCATGGCGATCACCGCGCCCGGTGCATCGCCGGCGAACAGCAGGTTGCTGCCGCCGCCGATCACCAGGCTTTCGGATTCGGCGACCTGCGGCAGCGCCATCACCTCGCCCAGCGCCGAAGCGTCGTCCACTTCGACCAGCCAGGGCGCCGACGCCTGCACGCCGAAGGTATTGCGGTCCCGCAGCGGGGCATTGGCGGTGAGGCGGTAGCCTGGCGTCATTCCGGCGCCACCGGCCCGCGACTCGGCGCTTCGCGACGGCGTCGGATGGCTTCCACGCATTCGCGGATCAGCTCCGGCCCGCGGTACACCAGGCCGGTGTAGCACTGCACCAGCGATGCGCCGGCGGACATCTTCGCCACCGCATCGGCGCCGGACAGGATGCCGCCCACGCCGATCAACGGAATGGTGTCGGGCAGGCGCGTGCGCAGGCGGCGCAGGACCAGCGTGGCCTGGCCCATCAACGGCGCGCCGGACAGGCCGCCGGTTTCCCGCGCCAGCGGATGGTCCTGCACGCTCAGGCGCGACACGGTGGTGTTGGTGGCGATGACGCCATCCACCTGCATGTCGCCCAGCACGCGCGCGACCGCGTCGATGTCGCTGTCGGACAGGTCGGGCGCGATCTTCACCAGCATCGGCACACGCTTGCCGTGCTGCGCCGCCAGGTCCTCCTGCGCATCGCGCAGCGTGCCGATCAGCTGGCGCAATGCCTGCTCTTCCTGCAGTTCGCGCAGGCCGGCGGTGTTGGGCGAGGAGATGTTGACGGTGACGTAGTCCGCCAGCGGATAGACGCGTTCCAGGCAGTACAGGTAGTCGGACGCGGCGCGCTCGTTGGCGGTGTCCTTGTTCTTGCCGATGTTGATGCCCAGCAGGCCGCGGTCGCGGCGCGCGGCTTCGACGTTGCGCACCAGCGCGTCGACGCCCTCGTTGTTGAAGCCGAGGCGGTTGATGACCGCCTGGTACTGCGGCAGGCGGAACATGCGCGGCTTCGGATTGCCCGGCTGCGGCCTGGGCGTGACCGTACCGATCTCGACGAAGCCGAAACCCAGCGCGAACAGCGCGTCGATGTGCGCGCCGTTCTTGTCCATGCCGGCGGCCAGGCCGACCGGATTGGGGAAGGTCAGCCCCATCACCTTGGTGGGCATCGGGGTGATGGGACGCGCCACCAGCGGCGTGGTGCCGGTGCGGTAGGCCAGATCGAGGGCTTTCAGGCCCAGGCCGTGGGCGGTTTCGGCATCCAGGCCGAAGAGGAAGGGTCGGGCGAGGGGATACATGGCGGCAGGCGGGATCAGTTCAGCGTCGCCAGCCAGGCCAGGCCGCCCAGGAACATGAAGAGCACCACGATGCCGATGATCCACAGCAGCGCCGACAGCCAGCCCAGGATCAGGCCGCCGATGGCCAGTCCGTCGCCCTCCAGCGCGCCGCCGCTGCGGCGGATCTCCGCGCGCGCCATGTGACCGGTGACGATCGCCACCAGCGTGCCCAGGACCGGCAACAGGGTCCAACCGAGGATGCCGGACACGAGGCTGGCGATGGCGAGACTGCTGGTGGTGCGTGCTGGGTTCATCAGGAGCTCCGTGCAGGGGTCAGGGAGGCGATGGCACTGGATCGGGGGCAAAAAAAACGCGCCGCCCGATGAGGGAGGCGCGATTATCCCAGATGCTGGCCCGTTCAGGGCAGCCGGCATGCGGGCATGCCGGCCGTGTTGCGGGTCAGAGGTCGAACTTGATGCCCTGCGCCAGCGGCAGCGAGTCGGAGTAGTTGATCGTGTTGGTCTGCCGGCGCATGTAGACCTTCCATGCGTCCGAGCCGGACTCGCGGCCGCCGCCGGTTTCCTTCTCGCCGCCGAAGGCGCCGCCGATCTCGGCACCGCTGGTGCCGATGTTGACGTTGGCGATGCCGCAGTCGCTGCCGGCCGCCGACAGGAACTGCTCGGCCGCTTTCAGGTTCTGGGTGAAGATCGACGAGGACAGGCCCTGCGGCACAGCGTTCTGCATGTCGATGGCTTCGTCCAGGGTCTTGTACTTCATCACGTACAGGATGGGGGCGAAGGTCTCGTGCTGGACCACTTCGTCGGAGTTCTTCAGGCCGGTGACGATGGCCGGCAGGACGAAGTTGCCGGGGCGGTCGATCGCGGTGCCGCCGGTTTCGACGGTGCCGCCGCTGGCCTTGGCCTTGGCGATCGAGTCCAGGAACTGCTGCACGGCGCCCTGGCTGTTGAGCGGACCCATCAGGTTGGCCGGGTCCAGCGGGTCGCCGATCTTGCCCTCCACCTGCTTGTACGCCTTAATCAGCGTGGACAGCACGGTGTCGTAGATCGATTCGTGCACGATCAGGCGGCGCGTGGTGGTGCAGCGCTGGCCGGCCGTGCCGACGGCGCCGAACACGATGCCGGGGATGGCCAGCTTCAGGTCGGCGGTTTCGTCCAGGATGATGGCGTTGTTGCCGCCCAGCTCCAGCAGGCTGCGGCCCATGCGGCGCGCGACGCGCTCGCCGACGGTGCGGCCGACCTGGGTGGAGCCGGTGAAGCTGATCAGCGGGATACGCTTGTCGTCGACGAACTGCTGCGCCAGTTCCACGCCGGCGTCGTTGATCAGGAAGAAGATGTCCGGGAAGCCGCCTTCCTTCAGCGCCTCGTTGCAGATCTTCATGCTGGCGATCGCGGTGAGCGGCGTCTTGTTGGACGGCTTCCAGATGCAGACGTCGCCGCAGATCGCGGCCAGGAACGAGTTCCACGCCCACACGGCGACCGGGAAGTTGAACGCGCTGATGATGCCGACCAGGCCCAGCGGGTGGTACTGCTCGTACATGCGGTGGCCGGGACGCTCGGAGTGCATGGTGTAGCCGTACAGCATGCGGCTCTGGCCCACGGCGAAGTCGGCGATGTCGATCATCTCCTGCACTTCGCCATCGCCTTCGGGCTTGCTCTTGCCCATTTCCAGCGCGACCAGCGAACCCAGCGCGTCCTTGTGCCGGCGCAACGCCTCGCCGCACAGGCGCACGGCTTCGCCGCGGCGCGGGGCCGGGGTGGTGCGCCAGATCTTGAACGCGGCCTGGGCGCGGGCGACGACCTTCTCGTAGTCGGCCTGGCTGCTGGCATGGACCTCGGCGATCACCTCGTTGGTGGTCGGGTTGATCGATTGCAGCAGGCCGGCGTCGGTGGTCGTGGACCACTCGCCACTGCCGAGGTAGGTGCCGGAGTTGGTGCTGGCAAGGCCGAGGGCCTTGAGAAGGTCTGCGGGCATGAAGTGCTCCAGGGATCGAATGCGGGGATGCGGCCGGGGCCGCATCGCGGGGGCATGATTCTACCAGAGCGGGCGGGCGCGAACGCCGGGAAAACCCGTGCATTTCAACCGCTTACGTTGCCGTTGATTCGCTGTCGGCGTCTGTTCGGATTGCCGAGCCGGAGGTGGCGCTATCGGCGATCTGCCGATGCGCGGCGGCGCCTGCAGGGCAGGGAATGGCGGCCCCGACACGATTCGAACGTGCGACCTGTCCCTTAGGAGGGGACCGCTCTATCCAGCTGAGCTACGGGGCCGAGCGGATGGATTCTCGCACGATCCACGCACGCGTTGAACGCCGTGGCACTGTAATGCGACCCGCATTTGCCACGAAACGCATGGACCTGCAACGCGACGACCTGACCCATCCCGCCGTGATCGCCCTGCTGCGCGAGCATCTGGCGTGCATGCACCGCATATCGCCGCCGGAAAGCGTGCACGCGCTGGACCTGGATGCGCTGCGTGGACCCGACATGCGCTTCTGGACGTTGTGGGACGGCACGGTGCTTGCGGGCTGCGGGGCGCTGCGCCTTCTGGAGGCGCGTCATGGCGAGGTAAAGTCGATGCGTACGGCGCAGACCCACCTGCGCAGTGGCGTGGCCTCCCGCATGCTGGATCACATCGTGGATGACGCGCGCCGGCGGAGCTGTGCACGCCTCAGTCTGGAGACCGGTTCGATGGCGTACTTCGCACCGGCGCGGGCGCTGTATGCCCGCGCGGGCTTCATCGTGTGCGGGCCCTTCGGCGATTACGTGGACGATCCCAACAGCGTCTTCATGACCCGCATGTTGTAGATCGCGGCCGATTGGTTTCAGTTGCATCCATCTGAAATCATTGGCTTTGTTGCGTCGCAGCGCTTGACAGACCCCGGGGGTGCCGTGGTCTTCTTCGTGCATGCGCTCCCACGCCCACGCCACTGCGGATACGACGACGGCCCCGATGCCGTCGACCCCGCGTGCGCACGGCGGACGCACGACCCTGATTATGACCATTACCACCCTGACTCGTCAGGTGCGGCTGGTCGTGTTCGCGTAATCCGCAACCCACGGCCCCGCACCCGGATCAGGATGCAGGGCCACCCCGATTCCTGATGCGTGCCGGGCCTCCTTACCGAGGTTCCTGACCCATGTCGTCCCGCAGCGCCGAAGTCGAACAGCCCAAACCCCGCACCGTCGTCCACAAGTTCGGCGGCACCTCCGTCGCCGATGCCGAACGCTATCGCCACGTGGCCAAGCTGCTGCTGGCGCGCGACGAGGAGGTGCAGGTCACCGTGGTGTCGGCCATGAAGGGCGTCACCGATGCGCTGATCGAACTGTGCGAGCTGGCCGCCGCCAACCGGCCGGAATGGCACGAAAGCTGGCATGCGCTGCGCGCCCGTCATCGCGGTGCGGCGGTGGCGTTGCTGGGTGAAGCGGCCGGGCCGGTGATCGAGTGGGTGGACGAGCGCTTCCAGAAGCTCGAGGAGATCCTCAACGCGCTGATCGTCATCGGCGGCCTGCCGGAGCTGGTGCTGCAACGCGTCCAGGGCTTGGGCGAAGTGTGTTCGGCGCGCCTGCTCGGCGAATACCTGACGCTGCAGGGCGAGGACTGCGCCGTGCTGGATGCGCGCGAGGTGCTGCGCGTCGATCATGGCGAACTGGGCGTGGTGGTGGACTGGGAGGACAGCGCGCGGCGGCTCGCGGCGTGGCGGGACGCGCACCCGCAACGGCGCGTGGTGGCCACCGGCTTCGTCGCGCGTGACCGTGAGGGGCGCTTCACCACCCTGGGCCGCAACGGCAGCGACTATTCCGGCGCAATCTTCGCGGCGCTGTACGACGCGGCCGAACTGCACATCTGGACCGACGTCGATGGCGTGCTGTCCGCCGACCCGCGCGTGGTCCCCGAGGCGGTACAGCTGGGCGCGCTGAGCTACGACGAGGCCTGCGAACTGGCGTACTTCGGCGCCAAGGTCGTGCATCCGCAGACCATGTCGCCGGCCATGGAACGCGGACTGCCCATCATCATCCGCAACACCTTCCATCCGGAACATCCGGGTACCCGCATCACCGCCGAGCGCGATGCGGTGGGCCCGGTGAAAGGCCTGACGCTCAGTGCCGACCTGGCCCTGCTCAACCTGGAAGGCACCGGCCTGATCGGTGTGCCAGGCACGGCGGAGCGCGTGTTCGCCGCGCTGCGCAACGCGCATGTCTCGGTGGTGATGATCTCGCAGGGCTCCTCCGAGCATTCGATCTGCTGCGTGGTCAGGGCCAGCGAGGCCGCCAAGGGACAGGCATCGCTGCTGGATGCCTTCGCGCACGAGCTGGACACCCGCCAGATCCAGCGCGTGCAGCGCCGCGACGGCGTCAGCGTGCTGGCCGCCGTCGGCGACGGCATGGCCGGCACCCCGGGCGTGTCGGCGCGCCTGTTCGGCGCGCTGGGGCGCGCGCAGGTGAACATCCTGGCGATCGCCCAGGGCTCATCCGAGCGCAACATCTCCGTGGCCATCGACAGCGCCGACGCCACCAAGGCGCTGCGCGCGGCGCATGCCGGCTTCTGGCTGTCGCCGCAGACCTTCGCCATCGGCGTGATCGGGCCGGGCAACGTCGGCGCGGCGCTGATCGAGCAACTGCGGGCCGCGCAACCGCAACTGCTGGCCAAGGCCAACCTGGACCTGCGCCTGCGCGCCATCGCCTCCAGCACGCGCATGGTGCTGGAAGAGCGCAGCCTGGGCGACGACTGGCGTGCGCGTTTCGACGCCAGCACGCAGGCCGCGGACCTGGACCGCTTCACCGAGCACCTGCTGTCGGCGCACATGCCGCACGCGGTGATCGTGGACTGCAGCGCCAGTCCGCTGGTGGCCGACCGTTACGCGGGATGGCTGGCCGCCGGCATCCACGTGGTCACCCCCAACAAGCAGGCCGGGGCCGGTCCGCTGGCGCGCTATCACGCCATCCGCGAAGCCGCGTCCGGCAGCGGCGCGCGCTTCCGCTATGAAGCCACCGTCGGCGCCGGCCTGCCGGTTATCTCCACGCTGCGCGACCTGCTGGATACGGGCGATGCGGTGGTGTCGGTGGAAGGCATCTTCTCCGGCACGCTGGCATGGCTGTTCAACAAGTTCGACGGCAGCGCGCCGTTCTCGCAGCTGGTCACCGAGGCGCGTGGCCTGGGCTATACCGAACCGGACCCACGCGACGACCTGTCCGGCACCGACGTGGCGCGCAAGCTGGTGATCCTGGCCCGCGAAGCCGGACGCGAACTGGCGCTGGAGGACGTGGACGTGGAGAGCCTGGTGCCCGAATCCCTCCGCCAGGCCAGCGTGGACGATTTCATGGCCCGGCTGCACGAGGTGGATGCCGGTTTTGCCGACCGGCTGGCGAAGGCGCGCGCCGCCGGCAACGTGCTGCGTTACGTCGCCCGGCTCGATGCCGAAGGCCATGCCAGCGTGGGGCTGTTGGAACTGCCCGCGGCGCACGCATTCGCCAACCTGCGCCTGACCGACAACATCGTGCAGTTCACCACGCGCCGATACTGCGACAATCCGCTGATCGTGCAGGGCCCGGGCGCAGGCCCGGAAGTCACCGCGGCCGGCGTCTTCGCCGACGTGCTGCGCGTGGCCGCGGGGCAGGGCGCGAAGCTGTGACGCATCCGGGAACGAACGACATGGAGTGGGCATGAGGCAGCAGGCAAGTGCGTTTTCGCCGGCATCGGTGGGCAACGTGGGCGTGGGATTCGACATCCTGGGCCATGTGATCGAAGGCGTCGGCGACACCGTGACGGTGCGTCGCATCGAGGCGACGGATGTGCGCATCACCGGCATCCACGGTGCCACCGTCGACCTGCCGCTGGATGCGCCGGGCAATACCGCCGGTGCGGCGCTGATCTCGCTGCGCGAAGCGCTGGCGCTGCCGTTCGGCTTCGAGGTGGAGATCGGGAAGGGCATTCCCCTCGGTTCCGGCATGGGCGGTTCCGCCGCTTCGTGCGTGGCGGCCCTGGTCGCGGCCAATGCCTTGCTCGATGCGCCGCTGACGCGCGAGCAGCTGTATCCGCACGCCCTGGTCGGCGAGGCGGTCGCCAGCGGTGGCAAGCATGGCGACAACCTGGGGCCGATGCTGTTGGGCGGCCTGGTGCTGTCCACGGCGGACCGGCTGGTGCGGGTGCCCGTCCCGGACCATTGGCACAGCGTGCTGGTGCATCCGGAAGCGATCCTGGAGACGCGCCGCGCGCGCGCCGCACTGCAGGGCGCCTACGAACTGAAGGAGTTCGTGGCGCAGAGCGCGAACCTTGCGCTGGTGCTGGCTGGCTGCCATGCCGGCGACGCGGGACTGGTGCGTGAAGGCCTTCGCGATGTACTGGTGGAACCGCGGCGCGCGCCGCTGATCGTCGGCTTCGGCGCGGCGAAACAGGCGGCACTGGACGCCAATGCGATGGGCGCCAGCATTTCCGGTGCCGGCCCCAGCGTGTTCGCCTGGTTCGAATCGCGAGGCGAGGCCGAAGCGGCGGCGCCCGCCGTGCAGGCGGCCTTCGCGGCCGCCGGTTTCGACAGCCAGGCCTGGGTGTCGCCGATCAATGCGACGGGCGCCGAACTGCTGTCCGAGACCTGATTCCCTTCCCCCACGGCCGCCGCACACGCCGCCTTGCCACGACAGACCATGAACTTCATCTCGACCCGCAACACCGCACCCGCCGCCACGCTCAGCCAGGCCATCGCCGCCGGACTGGCCCCCGATGGCGGGCTGTACGTACCGGACGTGCTGCCTGCGCCGTGCGAGCTCGCGGCCGGGGACGACATCGCTTCAACTGCCGCCACGCTGCTGGCGCCGTTCTTCGCCGGTGATGCGCTGGCAGGCGAACTGGCGGCGATCTGCCGGGAGGCGTTCGATTTCCCGGCGCCGCTGCGCCCGCTGGGTACGCCGGACGACCACGTGCTGGAGCTGTTCCACGGGCCCACGGCGGCATTCAAGGATTTCGGTGCGCGCTTCCTGGCCGCCAGCATGGCGCGTGTACGCCGCAACGAGCACGCGCCGCTGACGATCCTGGTGGCGACGTCCGGCGATACCGGTGCGGCCGTCGCCGCGGCATTCCACCGCCAGCCCGGCCTGCGCGTGGTGGTGCTGTATCCGGATGGCCGCGTATCGCCGCGCCAGGCCCACCAGCTGGGCTGCTTCGGGGACAACATCGTGGCGCTGCGCGTGGGGGGTTCGTTCGACGACTGCCAGGCGTTGGTGAAGCGCGCGTTGAACGACGCCGAGTTGCAGGCGCAGGCCCCGCTCAGTTCCGCCAACAGCATCAGCCTGGGCCGCCTGCTGCCGCAGATGAGCTACTACGCGCATGCGGCATTGAGCCACCGGGCAGCCACCGGCCGAACGCTGAATCTCGTCGTGCCCACGGGCAACCTGGGCAATGCGCTGGCCGCGATCCTCGCCCGCACGCTGGGGGTGCCGCTGGGACGCATCGCCTTGGCCACCAACGCCAACCGTGTGCTGCCCGACTTCTTCGCCGGCGGCGCCTATGCGCCGGCGGCGAGCGTGGCGACGCTGGCCAATGCGATGGACGTGGGGGCGCCCAGCAACTTCGAACGCCTGCGCTGGCTGTACGCCGGCGATGACGTAGCGTTGCGCGCGGCCTTCACCGCCAGCGAGGTCGACGACGCCACTATCCGCGAGGTGATCGCGCGCCGCTATCGCGACCACGGTGAAGTGCACTGCCCGCATACCGCCACGGCGGTGAAGGTGCTGGAAGACCTGCGTGCGCAGGGCGGGGAGGGCGACTGGGCCGTGGCGGCGACGGCGCACCCGGCCAAGTTCGAAAGCGTGGTGGAACCGCTGATCGGGCGCGCGGTGGAGGTGCCGCCCGCGCTGGCGGACCTGCTGTCGCGTCCGGCGCATGCCGATCCCATCCCTGCCGACTACGACGCCTTGCGCGAGCACGTGCTGCAGTAGTCGGGATCCATCTGGCACAAGGCAGGATGCTCCTGCGCTAACCTCATTCGATGACGCGCCATTTCTTGCCCGCCCTCTTGCTGGCCACGCTGCTGTACGGGATCGCCCCGCCTGCCGCGCAGGCGCAGTCCGTTGTCTCGCCGCCCGACGTCCGTGCGCTGAAGCCCGGCGAATTCCTGTGGTACCCGCAGATCGCGCCGGAAGGTCCGGTGGTGCTGGTGGTCAGCCTGGACGAACAGCGCGCCTATGTGTATCGCAACGGCATCGCCATCGGTGTGTCGACGATCAGCTCGGGCAAGGCGGGCAAGGAAACGCCCACCGGCGTGTTCACCATCCTGCAGAAGAACAAGGACCATCGGTCCAACCTCTACAACGATGCCCCCATGCCGTACATGCAGCGGCTGACCTGGGACGGCATCGCCCTGCATGGCGGCCACCTGCCGGGATACCCGGCATCGCATGGCTGCGTGCGCCTGCCGCAGGCGTTCGCGGAGAAGCTGTTCGCCATCACCCGTTTCGGCGATTCGGTGGTGGTGGCCAATGCGAAGGCGTCGCCGGCCAGCGTCGTGCATCCCGCGGTGCTGGCGCCGGTCATCGCGGGCGGGCAGGCCGCCCACCCGGCGCTGTCGGCCTACGAGGTCTACTGGAACGAAGCCGCCTCGTCGGAAGGCCCGGTCAGCATCCTCGTCAGCCTGTACGACCAGCGCGTGTCGGTGTTGCGCAACGGCGTGCTGATCGGTTCGGCGCCCTTGCAGAAAATTCAGGATTTCGCCCTCAACGGCACCGTGCTGCTGGTGATGACGACGGAGATGGAAGACATCCCCAGCCTGCTGGATCCGCAGCAGAAGGAGCACCGCTGGGTCGCCCACCGCGTGCTGGGCGAGGCGGACACGCCCATGCCGTCCCTGCGCTCGCTGGGCGATGCGCTCTGGATCCCGCAGGACTTCGCCCGCCGGCTATACGGCATCCTGACCCCCAGCACCACCGTGCTGCTGTCGGACCTGCCGGGCGTGCGCGCAACGCCGGCCGAACAGCCGACGGTGCCGGTCTTGGAATCGGATGAAGCGGGCCCCACGTCGGCTTTACGCTGAGCGGTGTGGAGGGAACCCGGGCACGGCGCATCCTGTCCCCCCGTTCCCGAGCCTGATCATGAAGCGTTGCCTGTCCGTCCTGCTGTTGAGCTGCACCCCGACCGCCGTGGCGCTGGCGGCCGACGCGCCCCCGAGTGTCGGCCCCGGTCGTCTGGCCGAGGCCCTCCATCGGGCGGCACCGGGTGTGGACCGCGAGGTGCTGGCCATGGCCACGCACGCGATGGCCTGCACCTTGCGGCGCGGCGATGCCGACGTGCCGATGCGCCGGCTCAGCGTGATCGACTACAGCCGACCGTCCACCCAGCCGCGGCTGTGGGTGTTCGACCTGGAAAAGGCCCGCCTGCTGTTCGAGGAGCGCGTCGCCCATGGCCGCAATACCGGCGAGAACCTGGCCACCCGCTTCTCCAACGCCACCGGCAGCTACATGTCCAGCCTGGGCGCCTTCGTCACCCAGGAGGCCTACCGTGGTTCCAACGGGTACTCGCTGCGCCTGCAGGGACTGGAGCCCGGCTTCAACGACAAGGCGCGCGAGCGCGCCATCGTCATCCACGGCGCTCCCTACGTCAGCGACGCGCTGGTGCGTTCGCAGGGCCGGCTGGGCCGTAGCCTGGGGTGCCCGGCCGTCAGCACCGCGGTGGCGCGGCCGTTGATCGACAGCATCCGCGGCGGTTCCTTCGTGTTCGCGTACTACCCCGACCCCGCCTGGCTGAAGCAGTCGCGCCTGTTGAGCGCCGATTGCGGAAGCGGCGTGGCCGCTCGCCCTGCATCCTCGGCTGCGGGCCGCTGACGCGGATCAGGGCTTCAGCGGGATCCTGAGGAAGCGGCGTCCGTCCCGATCCGGGTCGGGCAGCCGGCCGGCGCGGATGTTCACCTGCAACGACGGCAGCAGCAGGACGGGTGCGGCCAGGGTGGCATCGCGCGCCTCGCGCATGGCCACGAAGCTGGCTTCGTCCACGCCGCCGCCCACATGGATGTTGCGCGTCTTCTCTTCGCCCACCGTGGTTTCCCACGCGAAATGGTCGCGTCCCGGCGCCTTGTAGTCGTGGCACAGGTACAGGCGCGTGGCGTCCGGCAGTGCGAGCAGCCTGTGGATGGAACGGTACAGCGTGCGCGCGTCGCCTCCGGGGAAGTCCGCGCGTGCGGTGCCATAGTCGGGCATGAACAACGTGTCGCCGACGAACACCGCCTCGCCGATGCGGTACGACACGCAGGCCGGCGTATGGCCGGGCGTGTGCATCACCTCGACCTGCAGCCCGCCGATTGTGATGGTCTCCCCGTCGCGGAAAAGACGGTCGAATTCGCGGCCGTCGCCGCTGACATCCTCCAGTCCGAACACGGGGGCGAACGTGCGCTGCACCTCGGTGATGCGCGCGCCTATGCCGATCGGGGCACCGGTTTTTTCCTTCAGGTACGGCGCTGCGCTGAGATGGTCCGCGTGTGCGTGCGTCTCGAGCACCCAGTCGACGGACAGGCCCTGGCCAGCGGCGAAGCCGAGCAGGTCATCCGCCGAGCGGTGCGACACGCGACCGGCGCGGTGGTCGTAGTCCAGCACCGGATCGATGATCGCGGCACGGCGCGTGGCCGGATCCCAGACCACGTAGCTGACCGTGTGGGTGGCTTCGTCGAACTGCGCATGCACCCGGGGTTGTGTCATGGCAGGGCTCCTGGCGGGTTGCGGCGGACCATCATGGCAGCCCGCACGCACCCGGCCAAGCGCTCTCAGGACGCTTTCGCGGAGAACTCCTCGAACGCTTCCAGCGCATGCGCCGCATACATCAGCGATGGGCCACCGCCCATGTAGACGGCGACGCCCAGCATCTCCTGGAACTCCTCCGGCGTGGCACCGAGGCGCACCAGCGCCCTGGCATGGAAACCGAGGCAGCCGTCGCAGCGCGCCGCCACGCCGATCGCCATCGCGATCAGTTCCTTGGTCTTCTCGTCGAGCGCACCAGCGCCCATCGCGCCGCGCGCCATGGCGCCGAATCCCTGCATCACCTCGGGCGCGGCCGTGCGGAAGGGGCCGAGGTGCCGGTTGATGCGGGTGGTCAGTTCCTGATAACGGTCTGCACTGGACATGGGAATACCTTGTGGTGTCGGATCAATCGTGTCGCACGATGGGCAGGCCGTGGCTCTGCCACGCCGCCATGCCACCGGCCAGGTTGAGGTGGGCGCGCGCGGGGTCGCCGGACAGGATGGCCTGGGCCACGCGCGAGCGCATGCCGCTCTGGCAGACCAGCACGACCTCGCGCGTACCGGCGGGGAGGCGGGCATCCAGCAGCGCGGTGCCGCCGGCGCGCAGTTCGCCCAACGGGATGTTGAGCGCGCCCTGCACATGACCGCGTGCGAACTCGCCCTGTTCGCGCACGTCGACCAGGGCGGCTCCCCGGTTGAGGCACGCGACCGCTTCCTGCGGAGAAGCCTGCGCCCCGCGGCGTCCGAACAGGGACTTGAGCATGCCCAGCATCATGACCTTCGCGTGCGCTGCCGGGGCGCGGGCGCCGCGGCCGGTGCGCAGTAGATGCCGTGCAGCGTATGCATGACCTGCGCCGCCGGCCCGGGCATCAGCGCGTAGAACACGTTCTGGGCCTCGCGGCGCGTCTGCACCAGGCCTTCTTCGCGCAACACGGCCAAGTGCTGCGACAGCGCGGACTGGCTCAGGTCGAGCAGGGCGTTGATGTCGCCCACCGAGCGCTCGCCCGCGGTCAGCAGGCACAGGATCTGCAGACGCTTCTCGTTGGCGAGGGCCTTGAGCAGTTGTGCCGCATCGCCTGCATGCGCCTGCATGGCGGCGATGTCGAACGTGGACGTGGAGAGGCTGCGGGTCATGCGGGTTCCGGGGTGAGGGGATGGCCGGCATTGCGCCATGCGGTGAGCCCGCCCGCAAGCGAGCGCACACGGGTGAAGCCGAGCGCCTGCAGGCTGTCGGCCGCCAGCGCCGAGCGTCCGCCGGTGAGGCAGTACAGCACCAGCTCACGGTCGGCGAAGGCCAGCGCTTCGCTGGTGGTGCAGGCCATCGCCGGGTGTGCGTGGATCTGGAATTCCAGCACGCCGCGCGGCAGGTTGATCGCGCCCGGCAGGTGGCCCTGCGCGTATTCCGAGGGTTCGCGCACATCGATCAGGACGCAGTCGTCCTGCGCCGCCAGCTGGTCGGGCGCGATCTCTTCGATACGGCCGCGTGCCTCGGCCACCAGATCCTGGACGGTGCGTGCCATGGATGCCTCCAATACATTAGTTGACGCTAATATTAGTAGATGCTAATTTGTATTGCAAGCCGACCGGCACTCCTGCCGGCGGCGGCCATCGAACCTGGAGGGGAAGACATGGCACGCATCGTCGTATTGGGTGCAGGCATCGGTGGCATGAGCGCCGCCTATGAACTGCGCGGCACCCTGGGCCAGGGGCCGGAGATCACCGTGATCGGGGAGGGCGACCGCTTCTCGTTCACGCCCTCCAACCCCTGGGTCGCCGTGGGCTGGCGCAAGCCGTCCGATGTCGAAATGCCGGTCGCCCGCTACCTGGCGAAGAAGAACATCGCCTTCGAGGGCGTCGGCGCCGAGCGGGTCGAGCCCGACCACAACCGTGTGCGGCTGCGCGACGGGCGCACCCTCGACTACGACTATCTGGTGATCGCCACGGGTCCGCGACTGGCGTTCGATGAAGTACCGGGCCTGGGGCCTGAAGGCGGCTTCACCCACTCGATCTGCACCACGCCGCACGCGACCACCGCGTGGCAGGCCTACCAGGCCTTCCTCGAGAACCCGGGGCCGGTGGTCGTGGGTGCCGCGCCGATGGCCAGCTGCTTCGGGCCGGCGTACGAGTTCGCGATGATCCTGGACAGCGACCTGCGCAAGCGCAGGCTGCGCGACAGGGTGCCGATCACCTACGTCAGCCCGGAACCGTACGTCGGACACATGGGGCTGGGGGGCGTCGGCGATTCCAAGGGCATGATGGAATCGGAGTTCCGCCAGCGCCACATCCAGTGGATCACCAACGCGAAGATCACCGCGGTGCGCGACGGCGAGATGGACGTGTCCGAAATGGACGATGCCGGTCAGCCGAGGAAGATGCACACCCTGCCGTTCCGATATTCGATGGTGCTGCCGGCCTTCACCGGCGTGCCGGCCGTGCGCCAGGGCGAGGGGCTGTGCAATCCGCGCGGCTTCATCCTGATCGACAAGCACCAGCGCAACCCGGCCTATCCCAACATCTTCTCGCTCGGCGTGTGCGTGGCGATCCCGCCCGTGGAGGCCACGCCGGTGCCGACGGGCGCGCCCAAGACCGGCTTCATGATCGAGTCCATGGTCACCGCCGTGGCGCACAACATCCAGGCCGAGCTGGCCGGCAGACCGGTCACCGCCGAAGCGACGTGGAACGCCATCTGCCTGGCGGACATGGGCGACACCGGCGCGGCGTTCGTGGCCCTGCCGCAGATCCCGCCGCGCAACGTCACCTGGGCCAAGGTCGGCAAATGGGTGCACGTGGCCAAGATCGCGTTCGAGAAGTACTTCCTGATGAAGATGAAGTCCGGCAACACCGAACCGATCTACGAGAAATACGTGCTCAAGCTGCTCGGCATCATGCGTACCCGCTGATTTCCCTCCCCATTCCATTCCCGGAGAACATCTCATGAACCTCGACCGTGCCGTCCTCGGCTTCGCCGGCGTGATGACCCTCGCCAGCCTGGCGCTGGCCCACTTCGTTTCGCCGCTGTGGCTGTGGTTCACCGTCTTCATCGGCGTGAACATGCTGCAGGCCAGCGTGACCGGCTTCTGTCCCGCCGCCATCGTCTTCCGCAAGCTGGGCGTACGCGCCGGCTGCGCATTCAAGTGAGCGCGAGGCCTGCCGTGAGCCGCATCGTGATGTCGTCGCGCCCGTTGTTGCCGCTGTTGCTGGTGGCCGCCCTCGCCGCGTGCGGGCATGAAGAACCCGCCGCGCCTGCCGCGCGCATCGAGGGACTGCAGACGTTCCAGGTGAAGACTGCCGACGCGGTGGGCGGCCGTGTCTGGGAGGGCGTGGTGGAAGCCGTGCAACAGGCCACGCTGTCGGCGCAGACGAACGGGCGCGTGGTCGCCGTGGCGCGCGACGTCAACGACCGCGTGGCGGCAGGCGACGTGCTGGTGCGGCTCAGTGCGGTCGAACAGCAATCCGGTGTCGACGCCGCCCGCGCCCAGTTGCGCGCGGCCGAAGCATCCGCGACCGAGGCGGAAGCCAACTACCGGCGCTTCGCCAACCTGGCGAAGGACCAGTTCGTCTCCCGGGCCCAGCTCGACCAGGCCCGGATGGCGCGCGATTCGGCGGCCGCCGCGCGCGACGCCGCCCGCGCCCAACTGGCCAATGCCGGCCAGCAGACCGACTACACCACGGTGCGCGCGCCTTACGCGGGTATCGTCGCCACCCGCGATGTCGAACCCGGCGAGAGCGTCGGCATCGGCCAGACCCTGATGACCGTGTTCGCACCGGGCGCCCTGCGCATCGAAGTGGCGGTGCCGCAGTCGGAAGCGGAGGCGGTCCGGGCCAACCCCACCGCCGTGGTCACCTTCGACGATGGGCGCCGGATCGATGCCGCCGACGTCACCGTCTTTCCGGCCGCGGATGCGTCCACCCACGCCGTGCGGATCCGCGTGCAGCTGCCGGCGCTCGACGTGCCGCCGCAACCCGGGCTGACCGCGAAAGTGGCGTTCCCGGCCGTGAAGGGCGTGGCATTCCCGCGCGTTCCCACCAGCGCGCTGGTGCGCCGCGGCGAGGTGACGGCGGTGTACGTGCTCAGCGACGGGCGGCTGTCGTTGCGTCAGGTCAGGCTGGGTGATGCGGCCGGCGATCAGGTGGACGTGATTTCGGGATTGAAGCCCGGCGAGAGGATCGCCACCGATCCGGTCGCCGCGCAGCAGGCGCTGGTGGCGGCGCGCAAGGACGACTGACATGGCATCGCTCCCGAACCCGCCGCGACTGGGTATCTCCGGTCGCCTGGCGCGCACGTTCCAGGCCAACCCCCTGACGCCGATCCTCGCGCTGCTCGGCCTGCTGCTGGGGCTGGTGGCGGTGATGATCACGCCGCGCGAGGAAGAGCCGCAGATCGACGTCACCATGGCCAACGTCATCGTGCCGTTCCCGGGCGCGGATGCGCGCCAGGTCGAGCAGATGGTGACCTATCCGCTGGAACAGAAACTGTCCGAGATCGAGGAGATCAAGCACACCTATTCGATCAGCCGGCCCGGCATGGCGGTGCTGACGGTGGAGTTCGACGTGGGCGTGAAGCGCCAGCCCGCGCTGGTGCGCCTGTACGACAAGGTGTTCTCGAACCAGGACTGGATGCCGGCGAACCTCGGCGTGGGCCAGCCCATCATCAAGCCCAAGGGCATCGACGACGTGCCGGTGATGGCGCTGACCCTGTGGACGGACGATCCCCAGCGCGGCGCACGCGACCTGGCCGAAGTGGCCCACACGCTGGAAACCGAACTCAAGCGCATCCCCGGCACGCGCGACGTGTTCACCCTGGGTGCGCCGGAGCGTGCCGTCATGGTGCAGCTCGATGCCGCGCGACTGGCCAGCCACGGCCTGGCGGTGAATGATCTGTCCGCGGCCCTGCAGGCCGCCAACCTGGCGCGCCAGGCGGGCGAGCGCGTCGGTGCGGACGGGGTGGTGCAGGTGACCTCCGGCCAGTTCCTGGCCGATCGCGCGGACGTGGCCGGCCTGGTGCTGGGCGTGTCGGGTGGCCAGCCGGTGCGCCTGGAGGACGTGGCGACGGTCCGCGATGCGGCCGATGCGCCGTCGAGTTACGTGTGGCACGGTGCGCCAGCCAAACGCTCGGGACCTTCCAGTGGCGTGGCGCCCGCGGTGACGCTGGCCATCGCCAAGAAGCCGGGCAGCAATGCGGCCGATATCACGTCCGCCGCCCTGGCGCGGGTGGAGGCGCTGCGTGGCAGCGTGATTCCCGACGGCATCCAGGTGGAGACCACGCGCGACTACGGCCTGACGGCCAGCGACAAGGCGCAGACGCTGATCAAGAAACTGGTCTTCGCCACCGGCTCGGTGGTGCTGCTGGTGCTGTTCGCGCTGGGCCGCCGCGAGGCCATCGTGATCGGCAGCGCGGTGGTGCTGACCCTGGCGGTCACGCTGTTCGCATCGTGGGCGATGGGATTTACCCTCAACCGCGTCTCGCTGTTCGCACTGATCTTCTCCATCGGCATCCTGGTGGACGATGCCATCGTGGTGGTCGAGAACATCCACCGGCACATGGCGCAGGGCGGCATGTCGCTGGCCGAGGCCATTCCGCCCGCGGTGGACGAAGTGGGCGGTCCGACCATCCTGGCCACCTTCACCGTGATCGCGGCGTTGATGCCCATGGCCTTCGTCACCGGCCTGATGGGGCCGTACATGCGGCCCATCCCGATCAATGCCTCGGTCGGCATGCTGCTGTCGCTGATGATCGCGCTGGTGGTCACGCCGTGGCTGTCGCTGAAGCTGCTCAAGCGGCATGCGGTCGCGCCTGCAGGTGAGGGCGCCGCCCACGGGCATGCGGAAGGCACCATGGCCGCGCGCCTGCATCGCCTGTTCGAGCGCGTGATGACGCCCTTCCTGGATGCCGGCGCGGGTGCGCGGCGCCGACGCCTGCTGTTCGTGGCGATGGCCGCGCTGGTGGCGCTGGCCGCCAGCCTGGCGGTGTTCAAGCTGGTGGTGCTGAAGATGCTGCCGTTCGACAACAAGTCCGAACTGCAGATCGTGGTCGACCTGCCCGAAGGCCGCACGCTGGAGGACACCAACGCCCTGCTGGCCGAGCTGGCCGGCGTGCTGGACCGCACACCGGAAGTCCTGCACTACCAGGGCTATGCGGGTACGGCCGCACCGATCAACTTCAACGGGCTGGTGCGGCAGTACTACCTGCGCGAGGGTGCGAACGTGGGCGACCTGCAGGTGAACCTGGTGGACCGCCACGACCGCGAGCGCAAGAGCCACGAGATCGCCGTCGCCCTGCGCCCGCAGTTGGACGCGATCGGCCGTCGCCATGGCGCGTCGGTCAAGGTGGTGGAGGTGCCGCCCGGGCCGCCCGTGCTGTCGCCGATCGTGGCCGAGGTGTACGGGCCCGACTATGCCCGCCAGCGGCAGGTGGCGCGGGCGCTCGAGCAGCGCTTCCTGGCGACCGAGGGCATCGTCGACGTGGACACCAGCGTGGAAGGCGATGCACGCCGCGACATCCTGGTGATCGACCGCGTGCGCGCGGCGCGCCTGGGCGTGCCGCAGTCGGCGATCACCGAGACGATCGCCGCGGGCCTGTCGGGGCTGGACGCCACCCACGTGATCGATGGTGGCTCGAAGTACCCGCGTCCGATCCGCCTGCGCCTGCCGGTGGCCGACCAGGCTTCGCTCGACGGTCTGCTCGCGCTGCGGGTGAAGGGTGGCAACGGCCAACTCGTGCCGCTGTCGGAACTGGTGCAGGTACGTTCCACCTGGTGGGACGGCGCCATCCACCACAAGGACCTGCTGCCGGTGGTGTACGTGATGGGCGACGAGAGCGGCACGGTCGACAGCCCGCTGTACGGCATGTTCGACCTGGTCGGGCAGGTGTCGGACAGCGCCATCGACGGCCAGCAGGTGGGGCAGTTCTACATCCGCCAGCCGCCCGAGACCGCCGGCTTCGGCATCAAGTGGGACGGCGAGTGGCAGATCACGTACGAGACCTTCCGCGACATGGGCATCGCCTACGCGGCCGGCATGGTGCTGATCTACCTGCTGGTGGTGGCCTACTTCCGCAACTACGTGGTGCCGCTGGTGATCATGGCGCCCATTCCGCTGACCGTGATCGGGGTGATGCCGGGTCACGCCCTGCTGGGCGCGCAGTTCACGGCCACCAGCATGATCGGCATGATCGCGCTGGCGGGCATCATCGTGCGCAACTCCATCCTGCTGGTGGACTTCATCAACCACCTGGTCGAGCGCGGGCAGTCGCTGGAGTCGGCGGTCGTCGACGCCTGCGCGGTGCGCGCGCAACCGATCGCACTGACCGCACTGGCGGCGATGGCGGGTGCGTTCTTCATCCTCGACGACCCCATCTTCAACGGCCTGGCGATCTCGCTGATCTTCGGCATCCTGGTGTCCACGGTGCTGACGCTGGTAGTGATCCCGTTGCTGTACTACGCGCTGAAACACCGCGCTTACAAGGAATCCGACGCATGAGTCCATCTAACCCGCAACGGCTGCTGTGGTCGGCTTGCCTGGCGTGGGCCGTCACGGCGTGTGCCCCCGGGGCCGTCGGCGATGCGGGCCGGAACGTGGCCGAAGTCCGCCCGCAGCAGGGTGCCGAAGCGCCACGGACCGCACCCCCGCTTGATCCCGATCTCGATCGTGCGAAGGCGGCCGCACAGGCCTTCAGCGTTCGCCTGCGTGGCCGCCTGCAGGCGGCGATGCAGGCCGGTGGCCCCACGGCGGCCGTGGAGGTCTGCCATGCCGAGGCGCCGGCCATCGCAGATTCGGTGATGGCCGAGCACGGCGTGCGCCTGGGCCGCGTCGCGCTGTCCGGGCGCAACCGCAACGCCGGACAGGCCGCCGACGGGTGGCAGCTCGCGACGCTGGAGGCCTTCCAGCAAGCCGTCCTGGAGGGAGCGCCTGCCGCGGAGCAGGTATCCGTGGTCCGCGAAGGCCTGCCCGAGGGCGTCGCGCTGCGCCTGATGCGGGGCATCGCCACCGAACCCGGCTGCCTGGCCTGCCATGGCGCGCAGGTCGCCCCGGCCGTCCGCACTGCCATCGCGGCGCATTATCCTTACGACGCGGCCACCGGCTTCGCGGTGGGCGACCTGCGTGGCGGACTGTGGGTCGAAGTGCCCGCCACCGCTGCCCACACCCCTCAGGAGGCCACGCCATGAGCACCGACGCGCCGATCCGCATCACCCTGGAACAGGAAGAGGACTACAGCTTCCGCATCCGCTTCGACGACACCACCATCGCCGACCTGATGACCGACGAGCCCGAGCCGCTGGGCAAGGGTGAGGGCCCGAACCCGACGCGGCTGCTGGTGTCGGCCGTCGCCAACTGCCTGTCGGCCAGCCTGCTGTTCGCGCTGCGCAAGTTCAGGAACACGCCGGGCAGGCTGGTCACCCATGCCACCGCGGAGCTGGTGCGCAACGAGCAGGGCAGGCTGCGCGTGGGCCACATCCATGCCGATATCCAGCTGGCCGAGACCGGCACGGCGCACGCCTCGCTGGAACGCATCCTGGCCCAGTTCGAGAACTTCTGCGTGGTGACCGAGAGCGTGCGCCACGGCATCGAGGTTTCCGTCAGCATCACCGACGCCGACGGCGTCCAGCTGCACGGCACGGCGCGGACGGAGCAGGCCGCGTCCTGAGTTGCAGGTGGGGGTGGCTGCTCTTGTGGGAGCGACGCGAGTCGCGAAGTGCCCGCGGGAACGCTTCATCGCGACTCACGTCGCTCCCACAGGGGCGCCGAAAGGCCGCGTAAGTCCCGCGCCCCCGGATCGCCGCCGGCCACCGAGCGTGGCATCATCCGGTCCTCTGCCGTCCGTATCCGAAGCCGTCCGTGATCGCGCCCATCAAGGGAAAGGCCACCTCGCTGGACATCGCCCACCTGGCGGGCGTGTCCCAGCCCACCGTGTCGCGGGCGCTGCGGGGCAGCCCGATGGTCAACGAGGAAACGCGCAAGCGCATCCTGGCCATCGCCGAGCAGCTGAACTACAAGGTCGACAAGAACGCCTCCAACCTGCGCCGCCAGCATTCGGGCACGCTGGCCCTGCTGTTCTTCGAAGATCCGACGCCGGACGAATCGGCCATCAATCCTTTCTTCCTGTCGATGCTGGGCAGCATCACGCGTGCCTGCGCGCTGCGCGGCTACGACCTGCTGATCTCGTTCCAGCAGCTGTCCAACGACTGGCAGGCCGACTACGAAGACAGCAAGAAGGCCGACGGCATCATCCTGCTGGGGTATGGCGACTACCTGGAATCGCGCGGCCGGCTGGAGAAGCTGGTCGAGCAGGGCACCCACTTCGTGCGCTGGGGCGCCGTCCAGCCGAATACGCCCGGGGTGTCGATCGGTTGCGACAACACCCAGGGTGGCCACGACATCACCGCGCACCTGGTCGCGCAGGGACGGCGACGCATCGCGTTCCTGGGGCATGCGTCCAACCACTATCCCGAATTCTTCGAGCGCTACCTCGGCCATCGCCAGGCACTCGAAACCGCGGGCCTCTCAGCCGATCCCGCCCTGCAGGTCGATGCCCTCACCACGGAGCAGTCCGGCCACGACGCGGCCACCGAACTGCTGGCCCGCGGTGCACCGTTCGATGCGATCTTCGCCGCCAGCGACCTGATCGCCGTCGGCGCCATGAAGGCGTTGCTGGAGCGCGGGTTGCGCGTGCCCGACGATGTCGCCGTGGCCGGCTTCGACGACATTCCGCTGGCCAGCTTCATCAATCCCGGCCTGTCCACCGTGCAGCAGGACACCAAGCGCGCGGGTGCGTTGCTGGTCGAGACCTTGCTGGCGCTTATCAACGGCGAGCCCGCCGAAAGCCAGACCATCCCGGTGAAGCTGGCGCTGCGCGGGTCTACCGCAGCGAAGTGAGGGCGCCGTTGTAGGAGCGACGTCAGTCGCGACCGCAGACCGTGCATGTCATGAACTCGTGCCGACCTGCCGACCGCAAGGGTTCGCCTTGGGCATCCTGCGCCGAAGTGGGCTGACGGCATCCGGTCGCGACTGACGTCGCTCCTACAGTGGGACCCCTCAATCCGCCTTCGGCGCCTTGCGCGCCATCAGCTCGGCCAGGCGCGCGCGCGTATCGGCGCGGGTGATCGGCGCGTCCAGCAGGAACACGCGCACACCGTGCGCCGGTACCTCGGCCTGCAGGCGGTTGCGCACACGTTGGGTCTTGCCGGTGAACGCATCGCGCCATTGGCCGGATTGCAGGTGCTCCGACACCGACAGCTTCGCCGGTGTATCCGCCTTGTTCAGCAGCACCAGCGCGGTCTGGGTGACGCCTTCGTGCTGCAGGACGCGGTAGAAGATCGCCTGGTCGCCTTTCAGGCGCACGTTGAGCTGCAGGCCGCGCTGCAGGGCCGGGGTATCGCGGCGCAGCTGGGCGATGCGCTTGAGCGGGGCGAAGATCGGGCTCTGTGGTGCCGCGTCGATGCGTTCCTGACCGAAGTAGTTGCGGTTGCCGGCGTGTTCGGCATTGCCGCGCTCGAAGCCGATCTCGGAGCCGTAATAGATCACCGGAATGCCGCGCGCCGTGAACAGCCAGTTGTGCGCGTCGATGAAGCCCGCGTCGCTGGCCTTCATGCGCGCCATGTCGTGGTTGTCGTAGAACGTCATCAGGTCGTACGGGTTGGCGTACGGGCCGTCTTCCAGGTACAGCGCCTTGCCGATCTCCTCGTAGCCGGTGCCCGGTTTCTCGAACACTTCGGTCAATTTCGCCTTCAGCGGAAAGTCCAGCACGCTGTAGCTGCCGTTGCGGGCCCAGGTATGGCCGGCGATGCTGGCGGCGTCGTAGTTGAAGTTCTCGCCGAACATGAAGAAGCCCGGTTTCTTCGCGCGGATGCGGTCGGCGAATTCCTTCCAGAACGCGTGCGGCATCCAGGCGATGGTGTCCACGCGGAACGCCGCCGCGCCCTGGTCGATCCACTGCTCGTATGCGCCGACCAGGTACTCCATCACCGCCGGGTTGTTCTCGTTGAAGTCGGACAGCTGCGCCAGGCCACCGCCGGTGTTGTAGAAGGCGTGCAGCGGCTTGCGACGCGGGTCCAGCCTGTCCGGATGCAGGTTCTGGTGGTCGGCGATCAGCCTGCCGTCCCTGTCCCAGACCTTGCCGTACTGGGGTTGCATCTTCGGCATCGAATACGCGGGCGAGCCGTGGTTGCCGACGATGTCCAGCACCACGTCCAGCTCCTGTTCCTTCATGGCGCGGGTGAAGCCGGCGAAGTCTAGGCCTTCGCTGGGCAGGTGTTCATCCAGTTTGTAGAAGTTGATGCCCCAGTAGCCGTGGTAGCCGGTCTTGCCACGGTCGGTGAACATCCCGGCCCACTTCACTTCTTCGCCGCCGGTGAAGGCTTCATCCGGGTTGTCCACGATCGGCGTGATCCACACCGAGGTGAAGCCGAGGCCGCGGATGTAGCCGGCGTTGTCCAGCACGCCCTTGAAGTCGCCGCCCAGGTAACCGATGTTGTCGGTCTGGCCCTCCGGCGCGCCGGGAGTGGGGCGGTCGAAGGTGCGGTTCGCGCCGCCCTGGTCGCGGTGGTCGTTGGACGGATCGCCGTTGACGAAGCGGTCCGTCAGCACGAAGTACACCGCCTCCTTCGCGAAAGGCTCCGTGGTGCCGTAGAAATCGTCCGCGGCAAGTGCGGCAAAGGGGGCGCAGAGCAGGGCGGCCAGGCTGGCGGCGAGCGGTCGGCGTGGAAACTTCATCAATGGGCCTGCGAAGCGAGGGGGACGGGCGCGTGCGCAGGTTCGCGCACGCGGACGAGTGCCAGCGCCGCCAGCAGCAGGCTGGCGCCGCTGATGACCAGCGCGAAGACCGCGTCGTTGGCGAAGAACGCACGCAGGGCAGGGCCCAGCAGGGTGGCGGCGACGATCTGCGGGATCACGATGAACATGTTGAAGATGCCCATGTAGATGCCCATCTTCTCCGCCGGCACATGGCTGGACAGCAGGGCGTAGGGCATCGACAGGATGCTGGCCCAGGCCACGCCGACCAGAGCGAACGAGCCGATCAGCCAGGCCGGATGCGGCACGAACCACATCGACAGGAAGCCGACGCCGCCCAGCACCAGCGAGCCGGCATGCACCGCCTTGCGGTTGAGCGGGAAGCGCGCCGCATAGAAGCTCAGCAGCAGGGCGACCAGCATCGACGACAGCCCGTAATAGCCCATGTAGGAGCCGACCAGGTCGGCCGCATTCTGGAAGGCGGCATTGGCCGACTGGAAGGCGGCGGCCTGTGCCGGGACCGCCATGTCGAAGGCCGCCGGGTCCGGCGCAGGCGCCTTGAATACGTGTTCGGTGAGGCCGGGGGTGGCCATGCTCCACATGGCGAAGAAGGCCAGCCAGCTGAAGAACTGCACCAGCCCCAGGCGGCGCATCTGCGCGGGCATGCGGACCACGTGGTGGACGATCTCGCCGGCGAAGTTGCCGCGGCGCTTCTGTTCGTCGCGGAACCGCTGCAGGTCCTCCGGCGGATACTCGGGCGTGGTGAGGATGGTCACCAAAATGCTCGCCATGAAGACGAAGGCCCCGATGGCGAACGCCACTTTCACCGAGGGCGGCACCACGCCCGGACCGGCTTCGTTCGGTACGCCGAGCTGGGCGATGAACCAGGGCAGGTTGCTGGCCACCCACGTGCCCACGCCGATGATCAGCGTCTGCAGCACGAAGCCGTACGAACGCTGTTCCTCGGGCAGCTTGTCGGCCACCAGCGCACGGAAGGGCTCCATGCTGATGTTGATGCTGGCATCCAGCACCCACAGCAGGCCTGCCGCGATCCACAACGTGGGCGAGTGCGGCATGAACACCAGGGCGATGGAACTGAGGATGGCGCCGATCAGGAAGAACGGCCGCCGGCGCCCCAGGCGCGGATGCCAGGTACGGTCGCTGAGATAGCCGATGATCGGCTGCACCAGCAGGCCGGTCAGCGGCGCGGCGATCCACAGCAGCGGCAGCGCATCCTTCTCCGCGCCCAGGGTCTGGAAGATGCGCGACATGAAGCCGCCCTGCAGCGCGAAACCGAACTGGATGCCGAGGAAGCCGAAGGACATGTTCCAGATCTGCCAGAAGGACAGGCGTGGCTTGGCGGTCATGCAGGATTCCTGGCGGAGCGTGGACGAGGGCGTGCGCGAAGGTCGCGGGCGTGGCGGCATCTTGCAGGCAAGCGCGTGCGTTTCCATGCTGCACCGCAAACAATGCGGATAGCGCACCGGGTGCGGCCGATCGTGCCCGCCGAGCGTCGAGTTACCGCCCAAGCCCTTGCCGCACCTGGATTTCGGCCGTTCCTTCCAGTCTCGGATGCCGATCAACGCGCTACGCTCGTCCGCCGACGCTCGCGTTGCATGCATACGTATTCATGCGCGCCCATGACGCCTCGCCCTCACGCAGGTCGGCGGGGCGTGGAATAGTGGCGCCCGCCGTGCGCACCGGAGGGGTGCGCCATGCATGCAGACCGGTGCCGCAATGAAGAAGAACAATTGGTGGCGCGGAGCGGTGATCTACCAGATCTACCCCCGCAGCTTCCTGGACACCAACGGGGATGGCGTGGGCGATCTGCCCGGCATCGTCGAGAAGCTGGACTACATCGCGGGCCTGGGCGTGGACGCCATCTGGATCTCGCCGTTCTTCAAGTCGCCGATGGCCGATTTCGGCTACGACATCGCCGACTACCGCGACGTGGATCCGATGTTCGGCACGCTGGCCGACTTCGACGCCCTGCTGGCCAAGGCGCATGCGCTGGGCATCAAGGTGATGATCGACCAGGTGCTGAGCCATTGTTCGGTGGAGCACGCCTGGTTCAAGGAAAGCCGCGAGAGCCGCGACAACCCGAAGGCCGACTGGTACGTGTGGGCCGATCCGAAGGAGGACGGCACGCCGCCCAACAACTGGATGTCGCTGTTCGGCGGCGTGGCCTGGCGCTGGGAGCCGCGCCGCGAGCAGTACTACCTGCACAACTTCCTGGCCAGCCAGCCGGACCTGAACTTCCACAATCCGGCCGTGCAGGACGCCACGCTGGACAACGTGAAGTTCTGGCTGGACCGCGGCGTGGACGGCCTGCGCCTGGACGCGATCAACTTCTGTTTCCACGATGCGCAGCTGCGCGACAACCCGCCCAAGCCGAAGGACAAGCGCGTGGGTCGCGGTTTCAGTCCCGACAATCCCTACGCGTACCAGTACCACTACTACAACAACACGCAGCCGGAGAACATCGGCTTCCTGGAGCGCCTGCGCGCGCTGCTTGACCGGTATCCGGACGCGGGAGCGCTGGGTGAAATCTCGTCGGAAGACTCGCTGGCCACCACGGCCGAGTACGTCACCGACCAGCGCCTGCACATGGGCTACAGCTTCGAGCTGCTGACCGACGACGGCACGGCCGGCTACATCCGCGACACGGTCGAGCGCCTGGAAGCGGCGATGGTGGAAGGCTGGCCGTGCTGGGCCATTTCCAACCACGACGTGCAGCGCGCCGTGACGCGCTGGGGACGCGGCGATGCCTCGCCGGCGTTGGCGGCGCAACTGGTGGCGCTGGTGTGTTCGCTGCGCGGCTCGGTCTGCCTCTACCAGGGCGAGGAACTGGGCCTGCCCGAGGCCGACGTGCCGTACGAAGCGCTGCAGGACCCGTACGGCAAGACGTTCTGGCCGAACTTCAAGGGCCGCGATGGCTGCCGCACTCCGATGCCGTGGCACGAAGGCGAGCAGGCCGGCTTCAGCCAGGGTCAGCCCTGGCTGCCGATCCCGGCGGAGCACCGCGCCATCAACGTGGCCGCGCAGGACGCCGATCCCGACTCCATCCTCAACCAGGTGCGGGGCTTCCTGACCTGGCGACGCAGCCAGCCCGCACTGCGGCTGGGCCGCATCCGCTTCCTAGATGCGCCGGAACCGGTGCTGGCGTTCGTGCGCGAGACCGAAGGCACCGCGATGCTGGTGGTGTTCAACCTGTCGCCGCAACCCGTCGCATGGGAGCTGCCCGCCGGCCTGTCGCCGCACCCGGTGGACAGCCACGGCCTGCCGTCCGGCACCGTGCAGGATGGCACGCTCGCGCTTCCGGCCCGCGGCGTGTACTACGCCGTCATCGATTGAACTGGAGTGCCGTGAACATGGGCAGCGGAGTGGTTCGGATCGGCATGGCACTGCTGCTCTCCGTCGCGTCGTGCGCGGTGCTGGCACAGGATGTCGCGTCGCCTTCACCGCCCGCTCAGCGGGTTGTCGGCGAGGGCGTCACCGGTACGTTGCTGCGCCATTCGCAGTTTCCCTCGCGCCTTGTCGCGGCCCGGAACGTGGATGTGTGGCTGCCACCCGGCTACGACGAGGCGAAGGACGCACGCTATCCGGTGCTTTACATGCACGATGGCCAGAACGTGTTCGATCCTTCCAGCTCCTACACCCGCGTCGACTGGGGCGTGGATGAGGCGATGACGCGTCTGATCGGCAACGGCCATGTGCGAGCGGCCATCATCGTGGCCGTGTGGAACACGCCCAAGCGCCTGCAGGAGTACATGCCGCGCAAGGCCCTCCGGGGCGAGAGCTTCATCCCGACACCGGGCGACCCGCCGTTCCCGACGGCCGAGATCGTCGCCGACGCCTACCTGGCCTTCCTGGCCACCGAACTGAAGCCGTTCATCGATGCGCAGTACCGCACGTTGACGGGGCCGTCGGACACGTTCGTGATGGGGTCCAGCATGGGCGGGCTGATCTCCGCGTACGCAGTGATGGAGTTTCCCCACGTGTTCGGTGGGGCAGGGTGCGTCTCCACGCATTGGCCGATCGCCGGCGGCATCGTCGAGGACTATGTGGCGACGCATGTCCCCGCGCCCGGTCGGCATCGCTTCTATTTCGACTACGGCACCGAAGCCATCGACGCGCAGTACGAGCCGCACCAGCAGCGGGTCGATGCGGCGATGCGCGCGCGCGGTTACCGGCCCGGCGTGGACATGGTGAGCCATCGTTATCTCGGCGCGGCCCACAACGAGGCCGCGTGGCGCGATCGCATCGAAGTGCCGCTGGTGTTCCTGCTGCGTCCCTGAATCGCCGGCGGATCCCGGTGCCCCACTGCGCAGGTGAATGCGCTTCGCATCCGGCGAGGGTGGCGTTCGCACGCCTGCGTGCAGGCATGGATTGCGCGTTACATGATGACGCGGAATATGCATGAATACGTATGCAGCGCGGTTTGTGCAGCTGCGTGCACCACTACCATGGCCGCACGTTCCGGGGCACCCGCCCCGGCGTGGCAGAGCCGGGCGATCGCATCGCGCGACGCACCTGGTTCATCGCATACAACGTCCTTGGAGAGGGGAACATGCAACTCAAGCGCAACCTGCTTAGCGCGGCGTTGGCGTCCGCCATCGCGCTGGCCGCGACCGGCGTACAGGCCCAGACGGCCGAAGCCACCGCAGAACAGAACCAGCAAGCCGACGCCACCGAGCTCGATACTGTCGTGGTGACCGGCATCCGCCGCGGCATCGAAAGCGCCATTTCGGTGAAGCGCGATTCCACCTCCATCGTCGAAGCGGTATCCGCCGAAGACATCGGCAAGCTGCCGGACGTCAGCATCGGTGAATCCATCGGTCGCCTGCCGGGCCTGGCCGCCCAGCGCGTGGCGGGCCGTGCGCAGGTGATCAGCGTACGCGGCCTGTCGCCCGACTTCTCCACCACGTTGCTGAACGGTCGCGAGATGGTCAGCACCGGCGACAACCGCAGCGTCGAGTTCGACCAGTACCCATCCGAACTGGTCGCTGGCGTGACGGTGTACAAGACGCCTGACGCCGGCCTCATCGGCCAGGGCCTGTCCGGCACGATCGACATGCAGACCGTGCGTCCGCTGAGCTTCGATGCTCCGGTGGGTACGGTGGGCGTGCGTGGCCAGCGCAACTCACTGGGCAACGCGGCGAACGCGTCCGCCTACGGTGAGCGCGTCAATGCCAGCTACATCACCCAGAACGAAGCCCGCACCTTCGGCTTCTCGATCGGCTATTCGCATACCACGACCCCGATCCAGGAGAACCAGGTGGGCCTGTACGAGCCCTGGCAGGCGATCGGCGACAACTGGCGCCCGGGCGTGGCAGCGGGGACGTTCTATTCCGACGGCATCAAGGCGCTGCGCCGCACCGGCGAAACCAAGCGCGATGGCGTGATGGCCACGCTGCAGTTCCGTCCGTCGAATGCCTGGACCAGTACGCTGGACCTGTTCCATTCCGAGGCCGAGCAGGTCGACACGGCCAACCAGTTCGAAGTCCACATCGGCGACTACAACGGCGGCTATGGCCGGTTGCAGGTCACCGATCCGAACATCAATGGCAACAATACCTTTACGGGCGGCACCGTCGGCAATGTGTATCCGCTGGTGCGTGGCATGTACAACCGCCGTGAAGACGAGATCAACGCGTTCGGCTGGAACAACGAGTTCACGGTGGGCCAGGCGCGCATCGTGGCCGATCTCGGTTGGTCGCGCGCGAAGCGCGACGAGCTGAACCTCGAGAACAATACCCAGATCCTTCCGGCACCTCAGCTCGATACCCTTCAGCTGCAGATCCGCAACAACGGCTTCTCGCAGATCAACCCGGGTCGCGACTATTCCAATCCCGACTCGCTGTATCTGACCGGCACGATCTACGGTTCGGGCTACGGCAAGGTACCGAATGTGGTCGACGAGCTGCGTACCGGCAAGCTGGCGGCATCCTTCCCGGCCCCGTCGTTCCTGTCCTGGATGTCCGACATCGATGTCGGACTGAACTACGCCGACCGCGAGAAGAACAAGCGCCAGCCGGAAGGCAACATCAACCTGGGCGCCCAAGGCATTACCACCATTGCGTCGGACCTCCAGTACGCGCCGGTCGATCTGAGGTTTGCCGGCATCGGCTACATCCCGTCCTGGAACGTGCCCGGCGCCGTGGCGCGCTACATGACGTTCGAGCCCAGCGACGACGCGTTTCCGTACCTGGTCGCCAAGGCGTGGGACGTGCGGGAGAAGACCACCACGGCCTACCTGCGCGGCAACATCGACACCGAGTGGGGTAACGTGAGCGTGCGCGGCAACGTCGGCGTGCAGGTCCAGCGTGTCGACCAATCGTCCGACGCGATCCGGCTTTCCAACGGAGGCAATCCCCAGCCGATCAGTATCGGCAAGACCTTCACGGACGTGCTGCCGAGCATGAACCTGGCGTTCGGCTTCGAGAACGACCAGACCCTGCGCGTCGCCCTGGCCAGGCAGGTCGCGCGGCCGCGCGTGGACCAGTTGCGCGCTTCGCTTGAGGTGAGCGCTTCTGATTCGGAGAATGGGGACACCGGCTTGCGGGACAGCTTCGCCAATGGCGGAAACCCCGAGCTTGATCCGTGGCGCGCTGATGCCTTCGACGTGTCGTACGAAAAGTACTTCGGTACCAAGGCATACGTGGCGGCGGCGTACTTCTACAAGGATCTGAAGTCGTACATCTACACGCAGGACGATCCTTTCCATGATCTGTCGGAGTACACCTCCGGCTTCGCCCCGATCAACGGCGTCGAAGTCAACCCGATCGGCAAACTGACCACTCCGCAGAATGGCAAGGGTGGCAAGCTGCAGGGCCTCGAGCTCACGGCCTCGCTTCCGTTCGACATGTTCAGTGACGCGCTGCAGGGCTTCGGCGTGGTGGCCAGCGCCACGTTCAACGACAGCGACATCAAGATCCGTGATCCGGAAAGCGCATCCAGCGTTGGTTCGGGCGACATCGATCTGCCTGGCCTGTCCAAGCGCGTCTACAACCTGACGGCGTACTACGAGAGGAACGGCTTCGAGGCGCGCGTCAACCAGCGTCGTCGTTCCGACTTCATCGGCGAGATCGGCAACTTCAATGGCAACCGCACGCTGCGCTACGTCGTCGGGGAGAACATCACCGACGCGCAGGTCAGCTACACGTTCCCTGAGGGACATGCGCTGAGTGGTCTCAGCGTGCTGTTCCAGGCCAGCAACCTGACCGACGAGGCTTACCGCACCTACGCCGGCACCAAGGATCGGCCGCTGGAGTATGTGGAATGGGGTCGCAGCTACCTGCTGGGCGTCAGCTACAAGTTCTGATCCACGCGATACCTTAAGTTCTCCCAGCCCGTCGGCCCTGTGCCGGCGGGCTTTTTCTTTGGATGAGCGGAGTGGGTGGCGCAAAGAAAAAAGGCCAGGCTTTCGCCTGGCCTTTCGTGTTGGATGGTGGAGCCAGGGAGGATCGAACTCCCGACCTCGTCATTGCGAACGACGCGCTCTCCCAGCTGAGCTATGGCCCCACAAGAGCGGCGCCATTCTAGCCCGCGGCGGGCGCCTGTGCCAAGCCTGGGCCGGCCAGGATCGGCTCCAGCACGGGTTGCAGTTCGGCGCGTCGCCAGCCGGCGAGGGAGGCGGGCCACTGGCCGGATTCCAGCAGCGCTTCCAGGTGGCGCCGCGAAGCCAGCACGCCGTCGGGCAGGCCCATGCTGGCGCTCCGGGTGGACACGGCATCCTGCAGTCGCTTGAGCCGGGCCTTGTCGCCGTCGCTGGCGGCATGCGCCAGCGGCATCGCGGCCTCGTCGTCCACGGGCGTGGTGAGCGCCTGCCACAACGGATCGGCCAGCTTGCGGGGCGCCTTGGGCTGGCTGTCGAACAGGCGCAGCAGCGCCGTCTTGTCCGTTGGCGGCGTGCGCGCCAGTGTCACGGCCAGCTCGTTGTCCAGGATCCAACTGCGCGGCTTGTCGCTGGCCCGGGCCTGCGCCTCACGCCAGCGCAGCAGGCGCACCAGGCGGCGTTGCGCATCCGCATCGAGGAACTGCGCACTGCGCATGCCCAGGTGCGGCCAGCGCTCGCCTTCGTCCTGCGCGGCATTGTCGACGAAGCGCGCGCAGTCCTCCTCCAGCCAGCCCAGTCGTCCCGAAGACGCCAGCGCTGTCCGCAAGGCATCGTGCACGGCGAACAGGTAACGCACATCGTCGGCGGCATAGTGGAGTTGCGATTCGCTGAGCGGTCGTCTCAGCCAGTCCGAGCGCGTCTCGCCCTTGGGCAGCACGACGCCGGTGATGCGCTCCACCAGCTTCTGGTAACCGATGCCTGCCGCCACTCCGGCCAGGGCGGCGGCGATCTGCGTGTCGAATAGGGGGGTGGGCAACGCATCGCAGGCTACCTTGAACGCCACCAGATCCTCGCTGGCGCTGTGCATCACCTTGGTGATCGCGGGATCGGTCAGCCACGGCCGCAGGGCGTCGGTCATGCCGGGGGCCAGCGGGTCGACCAGCAGCACGTCGTCGTCCAGCGCGATCTGCACCAGCGCGAGTTGCGGCCAGAAGGTGCGCTCGCGGACGAATTCGGTATCCAGGCCGATCCGCGTGGGCCGGCGCTGCAGGTGCGCATCCAGCGCGGCGGGGGTGTCTATCCAGTGGGGCAACGTGGTCTCCGCGTAATGCGTCGTTTGCTCAGTCAGGGGACAATAACCTAAGGTCCCGGCTCAGCCAGTATCGTCTGACGGTATTGTCTGCCGGCATTCTCTCACGGGGGCCGGTCGCTCCCATCACGGAGGGTGTTTGCGCGCGATCCTTGCCGTCATGTTGCTCACGCTGCCGTGGCTCGCCGCGTGCTCGCGCGATGCGGCGGGTCCGGGCGACGCCAAAGGCGCCACCGATGCCGTACGCATGCCCAGCGTGACGGTCAGTGGCGACGACAGCAGCGTGGAGGAGTTGAACTGGCGCCCGCCGGCCGTGGCGCTGGCGCCCGAGGGCGTTGCCGATGCGCATCGCCGTGCCGCGGCGGCCCTGTCCGACGGGCGTCTGTTCGATACGGCAGACGATGCCATTCCGCTCTACCTTGCGCTGTTGCGCCTGGATCCTGCGGACGCCCGCGCCAGACGCGGACTCGACCGCAGCCTCGACCGGTTGCTGGAGCAGGGGCGGCAGACGCTGCGCCATGCCGAAGACCGCACCGAATCGTTGCGGCGCGCACGCCAGATCGCGGCCGTCGCACGCACCGTGGCGCCCGGCGATACGGCGGTAGCGACGTATCTGGCCCGGGTGGACGAAGTCGATCAGCTCACCCGGCTGAACGTGGCCAGCGAGCGGGCGCTGCGCGAGGGCCGGCTGGGCGAAGCAGGTGGCGGCGCGCTGGCCGGCTTCCGTGAAGTGCTGAAGTGGAAACCGGGCCAGCCGCGTGCGCTGCAGGGCGTGGCGGCGGTCGAGAGCGCGATGATCCGGCGCGCCGAAGAGGCCGCCCACGGCAGCGACTTCGCCACCGCCCGGCGCTGGCTGGACCATGCCGCGCAGGTCCGTCAGGACGCGCAGACCGTGGCCGACGCGCGCGTGCGGGTGGAAGCCATCCGCCTGGCGCGCATCGTCGAACTGCGCGACGCCGGCGTGCGCGACCTGGTCACGCCACTGGGCCTGAAGGATGCGCGGATCAAGCTGGCCGAGGTCCTGCGCATCGCCGAACCGGGCAATCGCGTTGCCGCCGATTTCCGGCAGCGCATCGACCTGGCGACCCATTACGGCCTGTTCCGTCCCGGCCAGGCGTTCACCGATGCGTTGCATAACGGCGGTCGCGGGCCCGAAATGGTGGTGGTACCGCACGGAGGCTTCCTGATGGGCGCGGGCGACGACGAGGTCGATGCCGCCGATGCCGAGAAACCCGCGCACTACGTTCGCTTCGACCGCGGCTTCGCCATGGCGCGGCATCCGGTGACGGTGGGCGAGTTCCGGCGTTTCGTCGAGGCCACCCAGTACCGGCCACGGGCCACCCGGCGTGGCCACTCCATCGTCTATGACGAACGCAGCGGCAATTTCGTCCGTCGCAGCGGGGTGGACTGGCGATCCGACTACGCAGGCCAGCCCGCCAACGACGACATGCCCGTGCTGCACGTGAGCGTGTACGACGCTGAGGCCTATGCCGAGTGGCTGGCCGGCCAGACCGGGCACGGCTACCGGCTTCCCAGCGAGGCTGAATACGAATACGCGCTGCGCGCCGGCCAGCAGGGACGCTACGCCTGGGGCAACGGCCAGCCGCCGCGCGGTGTGGCCAACCTGACCGGCGGCAACGACCGCTCGCCCAGTGGCCGCACCTGGAACAACGCGTTCGTCGGTTATGGCGACGGTTACTGGGGACCGGCGCCGGTAGGCCGTTTCCGCGCCAATGCCTTCGGCCTGAAGGACCTGGACGGCAACACCAGTGAATGGGTCGGCGACTGCTGGCATGCCAGCTACCGGCGCGCTCCGGCGGACGGGGCCGCATGGTTCAACCCCGGCTGCCGGTCGCGGGTGGTGCGCGGCGGTTCCTGGGCCAGTTCACCGGCGCAGGCGCGCGCGGCATGGCGTTCGTCTTCGGATTCGGATATGACTAATGCGCGGGTGGGTTTCCGCGTCGTTCGCGGCATCTAGCCGCCAGGGAGAGGGTGATGAGGCAAGATCCTTACGGTCGCTCGCAGTACGGGCAGGGCGGCGGGCGTCGCGGCGGCGGACTGGGCAACCTGCGCTGGCTGATCCTGCTGGGCTTTCTGGTGTACGGCGGGTGCTATTACCTGAACAACCGCGTCGTCGATCCGTACACCGGCGAGAAGGTGCTGATCGACAATTCGATCGGCGTGGAAGAGGAGAAGGCGCTCGGCCTGCAGGCCTACGAGGAAATCCTGCAGCAGGAGCAGCCGGTCGATCCCAATTCGCACATCGCCCAGCAGGTGCGCACCATCGCGCAACGGTTGATCGCCAAGGTGCCCGAGGTGGAGGCCGCCATCGCGGCGGAGAAAGGCACCCAGCCCAGCGGCAACTGGAAGTCCTTCGACTGGGATGTCAACGTCATCCAGTCCGACCAGGCCAATGCCTTCTGCCTGCCCGGCGGCAAGATGGCCGTCTACACGGGCCTGATCCCGGTGGCGCAGAACGCCGACGCCGTGGCCGTCGTCATGGGGCACGAGATCGCCCACGCCCTGCTGCGCCATGGCGCGCAGCGCATGTCGCAGCAGAAGCTCACCCAGATCGGCCAGATGGCCGGCGCCATGAGCGGCATGGATCCGCAACAACAGCAGATGGTGATGGCCGCGATGGGCTACGGCTACCTGCTGCCCTACGCACGCGAGCACGAGACGCAGGCCGATGAAGTGGGCCTGATGCTGGCCGCGGCGGCCTGCTTCAATCCGCAGGAAGCCGTGCCGCTGTGGCAGCGCATGAGCGAAGCCAGTGGTGGCCAGGCGCCGCCGGAGTTCTCCTCCACCCACCCCAATCCTGGCACGCGCATCCAGAACCTCACCGCGCTGATGCCCAAGGCGATGGCCTACCGCGCGAAGTTCTGCCCGCAAGGGGCGGCGCAGTGAAGACGCTGGCAGGTCTCGTGCTGCTGGGGCTTGCGGCCGCCGCGCCGGTGCAGGCGGCGATCAAGGATGCGCAGCCTAATGGCTTCACCCTCGAGAATTCCGAATGGGTACCCGTCGCGCCGCAGGTGGCCTACGCGGCGCTGGTCAACGATGTCGGCCGCTGGTGGCCGGCCGACCACACCTGGTGGGGCGATGCCTCGAAGCTGTCGATCAGCGACAAGGCCGGCGGCTGCTTCTGCGAGATCGACGGCGCGCAGCAGGCCTGGCATATGACGGTGACCTTCACCGATCCGGGCAAGCTGATGCGTATGACCGGCGGTCTCGGCCCGTTGCAGGGCATGGGGCTGCACGGCGCGCTCGAGTGGCGCTTCGCCGAAGAGAACGGCGGCACCCGCATCACCCTGTGGTACCGCGCCGGCGGTTACACGCCGGACGACATCGGCAAGTTCGCGCCCGTCGTGGACAAGGTGCAGGGCCTGCAGCTGGGCGGCCTGGCGACGTTCCTGCGCAAGGGCAACGAGGGCGCCCCGCGCTGAGCCAGGCGCATCCGGCCACCGGGACGAAGGCTGCCTTCGGCCGCTTTGCCTGAGGAACGACATCAACGCTCGGCTCGAGCCGGAGATCGGCGCACAGGCCGTGTGCCCACTCCGGTCGGCCATGCAAGGGAGGGGGGCGTGTTCAAGAGAATCGCGATCGTTGTCATGGTGCTGCTACTGGTACTGGCGCAGGGCTATTTCATCTATGCCATCCAGCACGGTGCCGGCGACGCATTCGCCGAGACCTGGGCCGGTTTTGACATCGTCCAGTCGGGCTACTCGCATTTCGTGTTTCGCACGATCAAGGGATGGTGGTCCTTGCCCATGCTTTGTCTGTGCCTTGCGACGGTGGCCGCAAAAAGCGGTCGGACGCGCCATGCAGCACTTGCGCTCACGGTCAGTGTCGTCGGCATCATTGCGTTGTTGGCGGCTGCGTACGCCCCGGGGTTGTTTATCTCCGTATGAGTTTCGTCGATGGAGGGCCGGTGAGCCGGTTCCATCGCGCATCCAGCGCTGTACATCGTCCGCCAGCGCAGGGCGATAGCCTGTTTGCCGGAAGCCACGTTCAAGGAGTGAGATCCATGCCCCAGATCATCCCCATGCAGCCAGTCCGCCACCTGCCGCGGGCGATCGCGTTCTACGAGAAGCTCGGTTTCACCCTCGAAGACCGCCGCGACGACTGGGGCTGGGCCAGACTACGCTGGGGCGATTGCCAGGTGATGCTGGACCAGTCGATCAACGTGAACCCGGACGCGCCGCGCGGCGCGGTGCTGTACCTCCATCCCGACGACATCAGCGTCTTCCATGCGCAGGCGCGGGCGAACGGGCTGGACGTGTCCGAATTGGAGACCACCTTCTACGGCATGCGCGAGTTCCGGATCGACGATCCGGATGGCAACCGGCTGTGGATAGGGCAGGTGGAGGCCGCCTGACCTCCACGGGCGAGGAATCGCGTTGGAAGAGCGTGTGCCCCACACGGGTGCGCTCTCCTTCCCTCATGGAGCCCTTGCCATGCCCGTACAGCGCGATCGTCCGTATGCCGGAATGAACTTCCACGTCGACCTCGGTCTGGGCGACGGACCCGATGCGGGCGTGTCCGAGGTGGTCTTCCCCGAAGCCCGCCTGCAGGTGAACGAGTACCGCAATGGCAACCACAAGGTGCCGGAGGTGACGAAACTCCCCACGCTGACCCGGTACGAGAACCTGCTGCTGCGCCGGGGCGTGACCGGTTCCCTCGCCTGGTATCAGTGGTGGGACGAGGCACGCAATGGGGGCGATGCGCGGCGCACGGTCACCATCACGTTGCTGGACGAGCAGGGCAACCCGGTGATGCGTTGGCGCTTCCTGCGGGCGCGACCGGCGGCCTACTCGCCTTCACCGATGGATGCGGCGCTGGGCGACACCCTGTTCGAGACACTCGAGATCGCTTTCGAACGTTTCGAAATGGAATGACGGTCAGGCGCCCGGATCGCGCGGGGAGGGTTCGCGCAGGCAGTCCAGCGCGAAGCCGATGGCCAGGCCGAGCAGGGCACAGCCAAACGCCATGGCGGCGGACGAAGGTGCCTTGCCGGTCAGGTGGAACAAGGCCAGACCCGCCGCGATGCCGAGCAACGGAGGGACAACCAGGCGCGGCCTGTTCCACAAGCCGCCGAGCAGTGCGGCGATCAGTTCCATGGCCGACTCCCGATGATCGACATCGGGAGCATAGCCCGTGGCGCTCAGAGCTTGCTGAAGAGCGTCGCCGCCACCAGCAGGCCGAAGCCGGCAACCACCAGCCAGAACGCATGCGGAGCGAGCACCGGCACGTAGCCGAACTTCGCGGCGATGCCGCCGCCGCCCAGCAGCAGGGCGATCAGCCAGACACCGAAGGTGGGAGGAGTGAGTTTCATCGGGGAGTCTCTTGAGGGTTCGTGAAGAGATCGTCGTACGACCGGGAATCCGGTCAGAAGCTCATGAACAGGCCGCCGTTCACCGGCACGTTGGCGCCGGTGATGTAGCCCGCATCGTCCGCGGTGAGAAAGGCGACTGCGCGCGCGATGTCGGCTGGCTGGCCGATGCGGCCGACGGGGACCGATGCGACGGTCCGCTCGCGGACCTCGTCCGGCATGGCCCGGGTCATCGGCGTTTCCACGTAACCGGGCGAGACGCTGTTGACGGTCACGCCCTTGCGCGCGACTTCGCGGGCCAGCGACATCGAAAAACCGTGCAGGCCGGCCTTGGCGGCGGCGTAGTTCACCTGGCCGAAGTTGCCGGTCTGGCCGCTCACCGAGCTGATGTTGACGATGCGGCCGAAACCGCGCGCCTGCATGCCGTCCACCGCGTGCCGGCACAGGTTGAACACACTGTCCAGGTTCACGCCGATCACCGCGTCCCACTGCGCCTTGTCCATCTTGCGCAGGGTGGCGTCGCGGGTGATGCCGGCGTTGTTGACCAGGATGTCGAGGGTGCCGTGGCGCGTTTCCACCTCGTGCACGAAGGCGGCGCAGGCGTCGAAGTCGGCCACGTCGACGACGGCGGTCTCGATGTCCAGCGACGCGGTACGGGCCCGGAACTCGGCCAGGCGTTCGGGGGAGGCGGGCAGGTCGGCGGCGATCACCTTGCGGCCGGCGTTCGCCAAGGCCTGGCAGATCGCCAAGCCCAGACCGCCCAAGCCACCGGTCACCACGGCAATGCGTTGCGTCATGCGAAGTTCCTGAGGGTGTGGCTCAAAAAAAGGCCCGCGCAACAGGGCGCGGGCCGGGTCTCACTACGTAGAGGATCAACGCGCGCGCGTTTTCGGCGTCTCGCGCGGAGCGTCCTTCGGCTTGACCGTCGTGGGGCGGCCCATGCCGCCGGTCAGGTTGCGCTGGAACTCCTGCCACAACTCCATGTTGCGTTCGGTCAGCTGGTTCATCATGGTCCAGGGCGTCTGGCCCAGCAGGTTGCCCATCTGGCTGCGGAACTGCTGCTGCTGCTCCATGAACAGCTGCATGCTGCGCTCCAGGTAATTGCCCATGAAGCCCTGCAGCGAGTCGCCATAGAAGCGGATGATCTGGCTGAGCAGCTGCGTGGACAGGACCGGCTCGCCGTCCTGTTCCTGCTCGCTGATGATCTGCAGCAACACCGTGCGGGTCAGGTCGTCGCCGGTCTTGGCGTCGCGGACCTCGAAATCCTCGCCGTCCACGATCAGCTGGCGCACATCCTCGATGGTGATGTAGCTGGAGATCTCCGTGTCGTACAGACGACGGTTGGGATACTTCTTGATGATGCGGATCGCAGCCATTGAGTCTTCGCTCTAAACGCGTATTGCAGCAGCATGACGCAGCGCAACAGCCCTTGCAACAGGCCGGAGGGCAGGGTGTCCCTGTTCAGGGAAAGCGGGGCGCCGGAACGGGAACGACGTGCTCCTTCGCCGGCGGCTGCATCGCAGGAGGCCGGCGCCCCCGATCCCCGTTCCCGCGCTGCCTCACCATCCCATGTGGTGGCCGCCGTTGATGTCCAGGTTGGAGCCGGTGATCCAGCTGGCCTGTTCGTCGACCAGGAAGGCGACCGCGTAGGCGATCTCTTCGGGCTTGCCCAGACGACCAGTGGGAATATCGGCGGCGATCTTGGCGCGGACTTCCTCCGGCACCGCCATCACCATGTCGGTGGCCACGTAGCCGGGCGACACCGTGTTGACGGTGATGCCGAGCTTGGCGTTCTCGCGCGCGAGCGAAATGGTGAAGCCGTGCATGCCGGCCTTGGCGGCGGCGTAGTTGGCCTGGCCGTACTGGCCCTTCAGGCCGTTGATCGAACTGATCTGGATGATGCGGCCCCACTTGCGGTCGCGCATCCCTTCGATCACCGGACGGGTGACGTTGAACACCGAATTGAGATTGGTGTTGATGACATCACCCCACTGGGTGGCGGTCATCTTGTGGAAGGTACCGTCGCGGGTGATGCCGGCATTGTTGATGAGGATCTCGACCGGGCCCAGCGTCTGTTCCACTTCCCTCACCATCGCCTGCGCCTCGTCCGGCGAGGTCACGTCGCCCTTCACCAGCGCGATGTCGTAACCGTCCGCCTTCATCTGCGCCTGCCACGTGCGCGCCTTTTCCTCGTTGCGGTAGTTTGTGGCGACCTTGTGGCCCATGTCGGCCAGCTTCTTGCAGATGGCGGTACCGATACCTCCGGTGCCGCCGGTGACTAGGGCGACGCGCGATGTCATGTGGGGGATCTCCGTATACCGCCGCAAGCCGACGGCGATCCGATTCTAGACAGCGCCTGCAACAGGGGTGTTGTGCGCCGCAGCGAACGTCATGTGTGTCACTTTGGGCAGGCGCTCGGGCCGGAAGCCTCGGGCCGCGGCCTGCATCGTCTGGGCCACCGTCGGCAGGCCTGCGAGCACGGCAGGCGCCTGTCCCAGCGCCTGCCAGGCGGCGCGGAGGGCGGGCAGGGGGGACGCATCGTCCACCGGCAGGGCGGCCATCGACTTGGACAGCTTGTCGCCGTGGGCGTCGACGATCAGTGGCAGGTGCAGGTAGCGCGGCGTGGGCAGGCCCAGCGCACGCTGCAGCAGGATCTGGCGGGGGGTGGAGTCGAGCAGGTCCGCCCCGCGCACGACATCGGTGATGCCCTGTTCCGCATCGTCCACGACCACCGCCAACTGGTAGGCCCAGAAACCATCCGCTCGGCGCAGGACCACATCGCCGACGTCGCGGTCGACCGCCTGCGCGATGCGGCCCTGAAGGCCATCGATGAAGTCCACGGTGCTGCCATCGGTGACGCGCAGCCGCACGGCGGCCGGCCGGGAGGGGTCGCGCGCGACGCAGCGGCGATGGATGCCTCCGACAGACGCCAGCTCGCTGCGGCTGCAACGGCACTCGAAGGCCGCGCCCCCGGCCAGCAAGCGCTCCAGTGCATGCGCATACCGCGCATGGCGCCGGTTCTGCCAGACGACGGGCAGGTCGGAGGTCATGCCGAATGCGGCCAGCGTGGCCAGTTGGGCATGGGCGGCGCCCGGAACTTCGCGGGGGGGATCCAGGTCCTCCACACGCACCAGCCACTCCCCCTGATGGTGTCGCGCAAGCAACCAGCTGCCCAATGCCGCCACCAGCGAACCGAAATGGAGCGGACCGGTAGGCGAGGGCGCGAAGCGTCCGCGGTAACGAGGGTGGGGAAGCGTCTCGGTCATTCGTCGGAAAGAAAGGAAAGCTGAACCACACAGTCAGCCATTGGCTTGAATTCGTGTCGCTGCAACCGCAATTCTGCGGCGTCCACCTCTGTTCTTGCACGTCATTTCTGGAGCTTCAACCGTGTTCACGCGCGTCGCCCTGTTCCTCGCCACCAACCTGGCCGTCCTGGTCCTGGCCGGCATCGTCATGTCGCTGCTGGGGGTGAACCCCAACCAATTGGGGGGGCTGCTGGTCTTCGCCGCCATCTTCGGCTTCGGCGGATCGCTGATCTCGCTGCTGACCTCCAAGTGGATGGCCAAGCGTGCCACCGGCGCGCAGGTGATCGAGCAGCCGCGTAACGATGCCGAGCGCTGGCTGGTGGCCACCGTGCAGCGCCAGGCGCAGGCGGCCGGTATCGGCATGCCGGAAGTCGCTGTCTACGATGCGCCGGAGATCAATGCCTTCGCCACCGGCGCCAACCGCAACAATGCCCTGGTGGCGGTGTCGACCGGCCTGCTGCGTTCCATGAACCAGGACGAGGCCGAGGCCGTGCTCGGCCACGAGGTGGCGCACGTCGCCAATGGCGACATGGTCACCATGGCCCTGCTGCAGGGCGTGCTGAACACCTTCGTCATCGTGCTGGCGCGCGTGGTGGGCGGCGTGGTGGACAGTTTCTTGTCCGGCAACCGCGAGGGCGAGGGCCGTGGTTTCGGCTACTACATCATCGTGATGGTGCTGGAAGTGGTGTTCGGCCTGTTCGCCACGATGATCGCCATGTGGTTCTCGCGCCGCCGCGAATTCCGCGCCGACCACGGCGGCGCTTCGCTGGCGGGCCGGCAGAAGATGATCGCCGCGCTGGAGCGCCTGAAGCAGCAGCAGCGCCCCAGCACGCTGCCGGCCCAGGTGGAAGCGTTCGGCATCGCCGGCGGCATCGGCCAGGGCATGAAGAAGCTGTTCCTCAGCCACCCGCCGCTGGAGGAGCGCATCGCCGCACTGCGGGCGCAGCAGGCCACGGTCGCATGAGCCGCGCGAGACCGCAGGAACGAAAAACCCGCCGGAAGGCGGGTTTTTCTTTTACCGCGAGAGGGCGGTCAGCTGAAGTCGTAGTTCATCAGCGGTCCCGGCGCCGCCAGGAAGTTGCCTTCCACGTAATCCACATTGGCGGTGAACAGGAAGGCCATCGTCGCCGCATCCTGCACATGCTCGGCCACGGTCACGATGCCCAGCGCCTGCGCGCGCTCCGCGATCTCGCGGATCTTCTGCTGGTGTTCGGCATTGCGGCCCAGGTCCTCGCTGAAGACGCGGTCGATCTTGAGGAAGGTGGGCTGGAAGTGCGACAGCAACTGGAACGAATCCAGGCCCGCGCCGAAATGCTCCAGGCCCACATGGCAGCCCAGCTTGGCCGCGGCGGTCTGGAAGGCCTGCGCCTGGCGCAGATGGGTGAACACCTTGGCCTCCGGCGTCTGCAGCCACAGGCGGTCGCCGGGCACGTCGTGGGCGGCCAGCTGCCGGGCGATGAGGTCGAGCAGGCGGTTGTCGGCGAAGGATGCCGGGCTGACCTTGACCACCATGCGCGTGTCGTGGCCGTTACGCTTGCGTTCGGCCAGCACCTCGATGGCGCGGTTCACCACCCAGCGGTCGATGGCGTCGAGCAGGCCGTTGTCCTCGGCGATGCCGATGAAGGACTGCGGCTGCACGATCTCGCCGTTGGATTCCAGGCGCAACAGCGCCTCGTAGACCTCGCCGGGCTCGGCCTGCAGGCTGACCACGGGCTGGTAGTGGAGGCGGAAGCTGTCGTCCTGCAGCGCTTCGCGCAAGCGCTGGATCCAGTTCTGCACGCGCTCTTCTTCGGCGCGGTCGACGGCGCCCGGATCGAAGATCTCGAAGCGGTTGCCGCCCAGGTTGGTGGCGGCCTGCAGGCAGTCCGTCGCGCGCGTCAGCACGGGGCCGACGCTGGCGATCTTCTCGCCGATCTGCACGCCGCCCAGGCTGGCGGTCACCGAGGCCGAGCGTTCGCCCACATTGAACACGTGCGAGGCATAGGCCGCGCGGAGCTTCTCGGCCAGGGCGGCGGTATGGGCGTGGTTGCCGCGCAGCAGAACGGCGAACGTGCGCTCGCCGAAGCGGGCCGCGATGCAGCTGTCGTCCAGCTTTTCGGACAGGCGCGCCGCCAGCGCGGCGGCCAGGTCGTCGGCCGAATCGATGCCAATGTCGGCCAGCAGGCGCTGGTAGTGGTCGGGTTCGACCAGCAGCAGGCCGTACTGGTCTTCGCCGCGGGCCACCGCGGCCACCGCCGTCTCCAGCTCGCGCAGGAAGGTGGGGCGGTTGAGCAGGCCGGTGACCATGTCGCGCTGGCGCAGATCCTCCACCTCGCGGGCCAGTTCGGGATCGAACTCCTCGCGGCGGCGGAACACCACCTGCACGCAGGGCTCGCCCTCGTAGGTGGCGGTGGCGAATTCCAGCGTGGCCGGGAAACTGTCGCCGTCCAGGCTGCGCGCTTCCAGCTCGAAGCGCGGCGGCGGCGGTTCGCCCTTGCTGAGCTTCTTCAGCAGGGCCTTGAAGTCGCTGACGTACTGCGGACCCACCAGGTCCAGCAGCGACAGGCCTTCCACATCCTCGAACGACTCGAAGCCGAACATCTCCAGGTAGGCATCGTTGGCCCGGATGTGCATGCCTTCGTGGATGTAGGCGATCGGGTCGCGCGATGACGAGATCAGTGCGTCGCACCGGCGCTCGGTCTCGCGCATCTGGCCTTCCAGGCGGCGCTGCGAACGGCGCGCGTCCAGGTCGGCCCACTCCCGCCGCAGTACGGTCAGCACGTGGTCCGGCCGCCCGCGCAGGGCGACCGCGCGTGCGCCGGCCGCCTGGTCGGCCAGCAGGTCGGTCTCGGTGATGGCATCGGCCAGCACGATGACGGGGATGTCCTTGCCGCTCCCGTCCACCTGTGCCAGTACCGTGGCCAGCGGGATGCCCTTGGCGGTGCGGGAGGCCAGCAGCAGGTCCATGGGCTGGGACGCCACCATCTGTCCCAGTTCGCCGGCGTCGAGCGGCCGCAGGGGGCGCACGGCGATGCCGCCGTTGCGCAGGGTGGACACGATGGCCTCGGCGTCTTCGGCGCTGTCGTCCACGAGGGTCAATCGAAGGGTGGTGTCTTTGCCGATCTGCATGCAGCGGGTCCGCCGGGGGTGCGGGTTTAATACACGAAGGGGCGCGAAGCGTCCAATGCACGCGTCGCAGATGCGGCGGCGCGTCGCAGCCTGCGGCCTAGAGCGGACGCTTGCCGGTGTCGCCGGGGATCTCGCGCACCAGTCGGGGCACGAGGTAGCCGGACAGCCGGGTGGCCAGGCCGGCGTGGAGCGCGCGTGCATGCGCGTCGTCCACTTCGAAGTGGGCCACGCCGGCGACCCGGTCGAGCTGGTGCAGGTAGTAGGGCAGCACGCCGGCCGCGAAGCCGCGTTCGCTCAGTGCGGCCAAGGCGTCCACGCTGTCGTTCACGCCACGCAGCAGCACGGCCTGGTTGAGCAGGTGCACGCCGGCCGCGCGCAGGCGCCCGAGCGCCGCGTCGACGGTGCCGTCGAACTCGTTGGCGTGGTTGGCATGGACCACGAGGGTCACCGGCCAGGGCAGGGTCGAAAGCCAGCCCATCAGGCCGTCATCGACGCGCTCGGGCACCACGATGGGCAGGCGGCTGTGGATGCGGAGGCGGCGCAGGTGGGGAATATCCGCCAGCGCGCCGGTCAGTTCGGCCAGCTTGCCGTTGGACAGCGACAGCGGATCGCCGCCGGAAAGCAGCACTTCCTCGATCGAGGCGTCCTGGCGGATGAGGTCGACAGCGTCGCGCCAGCCGTCGCGGGCCGCGGTTTCCTCCGCATAGGGGAAGTGGCGACGGAAGCAGTACCGGCAGTGGATCGCACAACTGCCCGTGGCCACCAGCAGGGCACGGCCGCGGTACTTCTGGAGGACGCCGGGCGCGGTTTTCGCCGCGCCGTCGCCCACCGCGTCCAGGCCGAAGCCCGGCATGGGGCGCATCTCGTCGTCCAGGGGCAGTACCTGGCGCAGCAACGGGTCGCTCGGGTCGCCGTGACGCATGCGGGCCACAAAGCCGCGCGGCACCCGCAGCGGGAACTGGACCATCGCTTCGTCCGACAGGCGCGGGGCCAGGCGGTCCAGCCCCAGCAGGTCCAGCAGCTCGCGCGGATCGCGCACGGCCTCCCGCAGGGCCTGCTGCCAGCGGACGGGCACCAGCGCGGCAGGCTGTCGGGGTTCGGGGGCTGCGGTTATCATGTCGGGTCTGAAAACAAGCACCCGCCGGGTCCGGCGGGTCCCCCATTCTATCCGGCCGGCCGTGTCCCGCGGCGGGTTTGTCTCACCCCAAGGAGTTTATCCATGGCCAGTTACGGCATGAACGATGTCAAGAACGGGATGAAGATCCTCGTCAACAACGAGCCTTCCGTCATCACCGACACCGAGTACGTGAAGCCGGGCAAGGGCCAGGCGTTCACGCGCGTGAAGTACCGCCAGATCCGCACCGGCCGCGTGCAGGAAATCACCATGAAGAGCACCGACTCGGTCGAGGCGGCGGACGTGGTGGACACCGACATGCAGTACCTGTATTCCGATGGCGAGTACTGGCACTTCATGCAGCAGGAAACCTTCGAGCAGGTGCAGGCCGACAAGGCCGGCATGGCCGGCGCCGAGAAGTGGCTCAAGGGCGAGGAGCAGTGCGTGGTCACGCTGTACAACGGCACCCCGATCCAGGTGACCCCGCCGAACTTCGTCGAACTGAAGATCGTCGAGACCGATCCGGGCGTGAAGGGCGACACCGCCGGTACCGGCGGCAAGCCGGCCACGCTGGAAACCGGCGCGGTCGTGCGCGTGCCGCTGTTCGTCGGCCAGGACGAGATCATCAAGGTCGACACGCGCTCGGGCGACTACGTCAGCCGCGTGAAGTGATGGAGCATCTTGCGCTGTATCTGGGCGTCTGGGCGGTGGGCGTGCTGCTCGCCGGCCTGGGCGTGATGCTGTGCTGGAATGCGACCCTGCCGCGGCTGTTCCCCAGCGTGCCGCGGCTGGGCTACGGGCGCGCCCTGGCCCTGATGCTGCTGTGCTGGCTGCTGTTCGGCGCCGGCGCCATCGGGCTGACCTACACGCTGGGATTCTGAGCCGAGGCCCCATGAGCGACCGCATCCCCGAAGCCTGCGACCTGTTGATCGAAGCCGGTTTCGTGGTGCCGGTCGTCCCCCACGGGGTGGTGCTGGAACACCATGCGGTCGCCGTGACCGGCGGCCGCATCGTGGCGGTCCTGCCGGTGCCGGAGGCGCGTTCGCGCTTCGCGCCGCGCGAGACGGTGTCGCGCCCGGATGCGGCGCTGATCCCGGGCCTGGTGAACGCGCATACGCACAATCCGATGACGCTGCTGCGCGGCGTCGCCGACGACCTGCCGCTGAAGGTCTGGCTGCAGCAGCACATCTGGCCGATCGAGGCGGCCGTGATCGGCCCGGACTTCGTCGCCGACGGCATCACCCTGGCGATTGCCGAGATGCTCCGTGGCGGCACCACCTGCGTCAACGAGAACTACTTCTTCCCCGACGTGCAGGCGGCCACCTACAAGCGCCACGGCTTCCGGGCGCGCGTGGGCCTGCCGGTGATCGACTTCCCCACCGCGTGGGCGGCGTCGGACGACGAGTACTTCGACAAGGCCGACGAGGTGCACGACCAGTGGCGCGACGACGCCCTGATCGCGACCGCGTTCGCCCCGCATGCGCCGTACACCGTCAACGATGCGAACTTCGAACGCGTGCGCATGCTGGCCGACCAGCTGGACATTCCCGTGCACCTGCACCTGCACGAGACCGCGCAGGAAGTCGAGCAGTCGCTGGAAAAGCACGGCCAGCGTCCGATCGCCAGGCTGGACCGGCTGGGGCTGGTCAACGAGCGGCTGATCGCCATCCACATGACCCAGCTGACCGAGGCCGAGATCCATCTGTGCGCCGAGCGTGGCGTCAGCGTGGTGCATTGCCCGGAATCCAACCTCAAGCTCGCCTCCGGCTTCTGCCCGGCCTGCGCGCTGGAACGGGCGGGTGTGAATCTGGCCATCGGCACCGACGGCTGCGCCAGCAACAACGATCTGGACATGTTCAGCGAAACCCGCACCGCGGCCCTGCTGGCCAAGGCGGTGGCGCAGGATGCCGCGGCACTGGATGCGTTCAGCGCGCTGCGCGCGGCCACCCTGGGCGGGGCGAAGGCGATCGGCTTCGACGACCGCGTCGGCTCCATCGAGCCGGGCAAGGAGGCCGACCTGGTGTGCGTGGACCTGTCCGCGCTGGAAACCCAGCCGCTGCATCACGTGGTGTCCCAGCTCATCTACGCCACCGGGCGCCAGCAGGTCAGCGACGTCTGGATCGCAGGCCGGGCCCGGCTGCGGCAGCGCATGCTGGTGGATATCGACATCGAAGGCGTCCTGTCCAACGCGCGCCAGTGGCGCGAGCGGATCGCCGGCATCCGTCTTTCCTGAGCCATGCGTGACGGTGTCATGGCCGGCATCGTCTTACAATGACGGCATGACCACCTCGACTGCGCCCCGCGACGACAATTTCAGCCAGGCCGAACTCGACAAGTTCGGCGCATTGGCCAACCGCTGGTGGGACCCCGATGGTCCCCAGAAGGCGCTGCACGCGCTGAATCCGGTCCGCCTGCAGTACGTGCGTGATCGGGCACGTCTTGCCGGCGCGACCGCGCTGGACGTTGGCTGTGGCGGCGGATTGCTGAGCGAAGCCCTTGCAAGCGAGGGTGCTCAGGTCACCGCGATCGACTTGGCGCCGGAACTGGTGAAGGTGGCGCGACTGCACCGGCTGGAATCCGGTGTGCAGGTGGACTACCAACTGCGCTCGGTGGAATCGCTGGCCGAGGAGCGGCCCGGCAGCTTCGACGTGATCACCTGCATGGAAATGCTGGAGCACGTGCCCGATCCAACGTCCATCATCCGCGCCTGCCATGCACTGCTGAAGCCGGGCGGGCAGCTGTTCCTGTCCACGCTCAACCGCACGCCGGCGGCGTTCGCCCTGGCGATCGTCGGCGCGGAATACGTCGCCCGCCTGCTGCCGAAGGGCACGCATCACTACAAGGAATTCATCCGTCCGTCGGAACTGGCCGCGTGGCTGCGCGATGCAGGGCTGCAACTGCAGGACGTGTCCGGCCTGGCCTACGAGCCGTGGCGGCAGCGCGCACGGCTGAGTACGCGCACCGACGTGAACTACCTGGCCTGCGCGGTGAAGCCGTGACGTCGGCGGGGTTCCCGCGTGCCGCCCTGTTCGACCTGGACGGCACGCTGCTGGACAGTGCGCCGGACATGCTGGCCACCGCCAACAGGATGCGGGCCTCGCGGGGCATAGCGCCGATGACGCTGGACCTGTTGCGGCCGCACGTCTCCAAGGGCGCGCGCGCCATGCTGGCCGCCGCGTTTCCGGAGATGGAACAGGCTCCCCGCGAAGCGCTGGTACCCGAATTCCTGGCGATCTACCAGGAAGAGTTGGGACGGCACAGCGTGCTGTTCGACGGCGTGGCCGCGATGCTGGCCGCGCTCGAAGCGGCGGGCAGCACCTGGGGCATCGTGACCAACAAGCCCGAATACCTCGCGCGCGATATCCTGCCCCAGTTCGGCTGGGATACGCGTTGTGCGGTGCTGATCGGCGGCGACACGCTGGCCGAGAAGAAGCCGCACCCGTTGCCGCTGCAGGTCGCCGCCGAACGCATCGCCATCGCCATCGCCGATTGCGTCTACGTGGGCGACGACGAGCGTGACATCCAGTCCGCCCGTGCCGCCGGCATGCCGTCGGTCGCAGCGCTGTGGGGCTATCGCCAGGCGCATGAGGAGCCGGCGCTGTGGTTGGCCGACGTGATGGTGGGAGTGCCCGCTGCGCTCATCGATCCGTCGGCATGGCCTTCGGCCCGGAGTTTCGTGGGAGCGACGTAAGTCGCGACCGCACGATCGCAGTCCTCCGCTGCCTGCGCGCACCCGCATCCCGGTCGCGACTTGCCAGTACCGGCATGCCGGTACTCCTCCTACAGGGTTCCACTGCATGTCCGATTCCGCCGCCCTCGACAGCTTCCTCGACAAATGGCGCGCACGCTGGCCCGAGTGGTCGGTGGGCGAGATCTTCGTCGTGCCGGAGCGACGCGACATCGTGGTGGCATGGTTCGCGCTGTTGCAGGAGTTCGAGGACGTGCTGAACATCGCCGGCGACCCGCTGCCGGCGGACGCCAAGCTGGCCTGGTGGGGCGAGGAACTGCGCGGCTGGGCCTCGCAACGCTCGCGTCATCCGCTCGGCCGTCGCCTCGAACCGGTGCGCGCCGACTGGGCGCGGCTTGCCGACGCGTTGCCCACGCTTGCAGAAGCTCGCACGGTACCGCGGGATCGCGAGGCGGGCTTCGCCGCGTTGTCGCGTTATGGCGAAGCGGTTGCCGCCGTGGAGAGCGGGGTGCTGGGTCGCATGCCCGCCTCGCAGGCCATCGTTACGGAGATGCTGTCTGCCCGCTTGATGGAGGTCGGCGGCGTGGCCGTGCCGGTGAACCTGCAGCAAGGCGCGGATGAAGCAGGCCAGCTCAGGGCCTGGGCCACCGCGTTGCACGAAGCCTGGCCCCCGCGCGACGGCGCGCGCGAGCGTCGCCTGCTGTCCGCATATATGCAGGGCCGCCTTCTCCGTTTCGCGCGCCGGGGCGAACCTGCGCCGCTGCCGTCGCGGGCCTCTCTGCTGTTCACCGGCTGGCGCGCCGCGCGCGGCGGCTGAAGGGCCCGCTTATCGCGCCGATAGGTTCGGAAGCATGCTGTAACGGACTGTTTCATCGAGGGGTTCGGGGGCAGGGGGTACAATGCGCGGCATCCACTCCCCTGTGCATGACGATGGCTCCCTCGCTCCCCGCGGCGCCCCGCGCCGATCTTCCCGATGTCGCCCACCAGCGCGTGCCGCTGGCGCGCCCCCTGGACTGGGTGGGCATGGAGAACATCGCGTTGCCGGTCCGCCTGCCGGACGGGCAGGGTGGGCAGCTGCAGGTGGCCGCCAGCATCGACCTGTCGGTGAACCTGGCCCATGCCGATGCGCGCGGCATCCACATGTCGCGTCTCTACCTGGAATTGCAGGACGGTCTGGCGCGCGAGTCCATCACGCCTGCGGGCCTGCGCCACCTCCTGCAGACCAGCGTGGACTCACAGGCCGGGCTGGCCACGCAGGCGCGGCTGCGCATCCGCTACGAGGCGCTGCTGCAGCGGAAAGCGCTGGAAAGCGATTACGCCGGCTGGAAGCGCTACCCGGTCGAGATCGAGGCCACACTGGCCGACGGTCATCTCCTGCTGGCGCTGTCGTTCGCCGTCGAATACTCCAGCACCTGCCCGGCGTCTGCCGCGCTGTCGCGCCAGGCCAACGCCGAGCGCTTCGCCGAGGATTTTGCAGCGGCACGTCCGCTGTCGGTCAACGTGGTGCACGACTGGCTGGCCTCCGAGCGCGGCCTGGCCGCGACGCCGCATGCGCAGCGCAGCCGGGCCAGTGTGCGTGTGGAGTTGCGGCCGCAGTTCGACGAGTTGCCGCTGGTGGCGCTCGTGGACGCGATCGAAGCCGCGCTGGGCACGCCGGTGCAGACCGCGGTAAAGCGGGTGGACGAACAGGCCTTCGCCCGCCTCAATGCCGAAAACCTGATGTTCTGCGAAGACGCCGCGCGCCGCGTGGCGTCGGTGCTGGCGAGCGATCCACGCATCGCCCGTTACGACGCCACGGTGGCGCACTACGAGAGCTTGCATCCGCACGATGCGGTGGCCCGGGTCAGCGGCAGCAACGACTGAGGTCTCGGTTGCCGGATGTGGGAGCGACGTGAGTCGCGAGGCTTTGCGTTGAGCGCGATCGCGACTCACGTCGTTCCCACAACGGCAGGGCGGGTCACTTCCCGCGTTCGAGTACCAACAGCGGATCGATACGCGTATCGAACCAGTTCATTCCCCAGTGCAGATGCGGCCCCGTCGCACGCCCCGTGGCGCCCACGGCTCCGATGACCTGTCCAGGTTCGATCCGGTCGCCCACCTTCACGTCGATGCGTGACAGGTGCAGGAAATTGGAACTGACGCCATGGCCATGGTCCAGCAACACGGTGCCACCGGTCAGATAGAGGTCGGGCGACGCGAACGTCACCACGCCACCGGCGGGCGCTTTCACCGGCGTCCCGTCCGGCGCCGCGATGTCCATGCCCGAGTGACCCGCGCCGGGCTGGCCGTTGTAGACGCGCGCATTGCCGAAGCGGCCGCTGATGCGCCCCTGCACGGGCCACTGGAAAGGAAGCGCGAAGTCGGTGCGCTCATCGTCGCGCTCGCGCGCGGCGGTGACCAGCGCCTGCTCGCGCTGGATGCGCGCGGCGATCTCCGGCGGTGGATTGACGGTTTTCGGTGGCACGCCATTGACATGTTCGACCGGCCAGTCGCGCGGCGTCACTGCGATGCTGACGGGTTCCACGCGGCCCGAGGGCAGGGTGACATCGACCTTCAGCGGGCCGGTCTCATCGCGGCCCACGCCGAACGCGACGGTGCCGTAGCCCGTAGCGCGCAACAAGCGTTCGCGGTAGCGCACCTGGCTGCCCGGTGGCACCTTGCCGAACACCAGCGCGCCCTGCGGCACGCTGGCGGGAAACACGACACGCTCTTCCTGTGGAACCGGGGCTGCCGGCACCACGTCCTGCGCAACGACCAGCGGCACCCAGCCGGCACAGACAGCGGCGAACAGCGCCGCGACGATCAACTTCAACGCGCGAACTCCAGGCGCTGGCCGTTGGGTGTGCCGACCAGATGCTGGCCATTCCAGACCATGCGGCCATTGACCCAGGTGGCGCCGATCCGCGAACGGAACGTGCGGCCCTCGAACGGCGACCAGCCGACCTTGGACAGCACGTCCTCGCGCTTCACCGTGAACGGCTCGTCGTCGATCAGCACCAGGTCGGCGAAATAGCCTTCGCGCAGGTAGCCGCGCTCCTTCACGTCGAACAGCTGCGCCGGGGCATGGGCGAACTTCTGCACCACGCGGGCGACGTCCATGCGGCCTTCGTGCACCAGTTCCAGGGCGGCCACCAGGGCGTACTGCACCAGCGGCAGGCCCGAGGGCGCCTGTACGTAGGGCTTTTCCTTCTCTTCCAGCGTGTGCGGGGCATGGTCGGTGGCCAGCACATCGACCACGTCGTCCACCAGCGCCTTGATCAGCGCCTCGCGATCGCCGGCATCCTTGATGGCCGGATTGCACTTGATCAGATTGCCCAGCGCGGCGTAGTCGGCACGGTCGAAGCGCAGGAAATGGATGCAGGTCTCGGCGGTGATCTGCTTGCACTTGCCATCGGGCTGCACCAGCGGGCCCGGCGTGAACAGCGCCAGCTCGTCGGCCGTGGAGATGTGCAGCACGTGCAGACGGGTGCCGTGCCTGCGCGCCAGCGACATCGCCAGACGGGTGGACGTGATGCAGGCCTCGCGGCTGCGGATGTCGGGGTGGTGCTCGGCACTCAGCGCATCGCCGTACTTGGCCTGGAATGCCGCCAGGTTGGCGTCGATCGTCGGCGTGTCTTCGCAATGGGTGATGATCGGCGTGGGCGCTTCGCGGAAGATCGCGTCCAATGTGTCGGGATTGTCGACCAGCATGTTGCCGGTGGACGCGCCCATGAACACCTTGATGCCCGGCGCGGTCTTCGGGTCGAGCGTGCGGATCGCCTCCAGGTTGTCGTTGCTGGCGCCCAGGTAGAAGCCGTAGTTGCCCCAGGCGCGTCCCTTCGCGCGCTGGTACTTGTCCTCCAGCGCGGCCGCGTCCAGCGTCGGCGGGCTGGTGTTGGGCATGTCCATGAACGTGGTCAGGCCGCCGGCGACCGCCGCGGCGGATTCGGTGGCCATGTCGCCCTTGTGCGGCATGCCCGGCTCGCGGAAGTGCACCTGGTCGTCGATCATCCCCGGCAACAGCCAGCGCCCGGCGGCATCGATCACCGCATCGTCGCCCTGGGGCCGGATTTCGGCGGCGATGCGGGCGATGCGTCCGTTCTCGATGCGCAGGTCGCCTTCGGTGACGCGACCTTCGTTGACCAGGCGGGCATTGACGATGACGGTGGCGGGCATCAGTGGTGTCCTGAACAGGAGTGGGTGGGGGAGGCGCCGTCGCGGGCAGGGACCGGGTCGTGGCCGCCGGGATGCAGGGGATGACAGCGGCCGATCCGGCGAAGGGCCAGCCAGCCGCCCCTGAACGGTCCGAACCGGCCGATCGCCTCCATCGCGTACTCCGAGCATGAAGGCACGAACCGGCAGCGCGGCCCCAGCAGCGGGCTTATGAAGCGCTTGTAGCCCTTCAACAGCAGGATGAGCAGACGGGCGAGCATGTTCCGATGATACCGCGTCGGGTTGCCGCTGCCCGCCGGGTAGGCTATAAAAGCGCGCTTTCCCGATGCTCGGGAAGAACAAGGAAGCGTTGTTCGTGGCTGCGAAGAAACCTGCGAAGAAGGCCGCCAAGGCCGCCAAGAAGCCCGTTCAGGCCGTCGCCAAGAAGCCTGCCGCGAAGAAGGTTGCCGCCAAGAAACCGGCTGCAAAGCCGGCGGCCAAGAAGGCGGCGCCCAAGCCTGCTGCCAAGAAGGCCGTCGCCAAGAAGGCGGTACCGGCCAAGAAGCCGGTCGCCAAGCCGGCGGTGAAGAAGGCCGCACCCGCCAAGAAGGCGGTTGCCAAGCCGGCCAAGCCGGCCAAGCCTGCCGTCGCCAAGAAGCCCGCGCCGGCGCCCAAGGCGACCGCCGCCAAGGCTGCTCCGGTGAAGGCACCGGCCAAGGCCACGAAACCCGCTCCTGCCAAGCCCGCACCGAAGCCTGCCGCCAAGCCGGCTCCGGCAAAGTCCGCCCCCACCGCGGCTGCGACCAAGACTCCCGTGCCTGCGCCCGCCCCCAAGGCGGCAGTCCAGGCCCCGGCGCCCGCCGCCAAGGTTCCGTCCCCCCCGAAGCCTGTGCCAGTCCCGAAACCGAATACCAAGACCGCCAAAGCCACGTCCACCGCCGAAGCCCCCGTGAGTCCCCGTCCCGCCGCCACCCGCCCGATCGGCAAGGTCGCGGTCGCCGTGGCCGCCCGGCCTGCGGCGCCGGTCGTGCGCGGCAAGGTGAAAGAAGTGCCCTACAAGACCGATGAAGCCACCGGCCGTCCCATCGTGCCGACCGGCTACAAGCCCTCGCCCGAAGAGGAGTACATGAGCCCCTTGCAGCTCGAGTACTTCCGTCAGCGCCTGCTGCAGTGGCGCGCCGACCTGGTGGAGGAATCCAAGCAGACCATCGAGAACCTCAAGGACGAAGTCCGCGATATCGGTGATGAAGCCGAGCGTGCGACCCGCGAGACCGAGAACTCGCTGGAACTGCGCACCCGCGACCGCTACCGCAAGCTGATCGGCAAGATCGACAGCACGCTCAAGCGCCTCGAAGGCGGCGATTACGGCTACTGCGTCGACACCGGCGAAGAGATCGGCCTGGATCGCCTGGAGGCGCGCCTGACCGCCGAGCGCACCATCGACGCCCAGGAGCGCTGGGAGCATCTGCAGAAGCAGCAGGGCGACTGAGTCCTGCATCCAGCGCATGGAGAACCCCGCCTTGGCGGGGTTTTTCTTTTCCGGCCCGGACGATCTTGGCCTACTGCAGTTCGCGCAGGTCCAGCCGCCGCAGCCGGGGTGCCTTCCATGCCGTGATGCCGGCGACGGAGAGGATGGCGAAGCCGCCGAGGATCACCGCGGGTACCAGTCCCAGCAGCCTGGCCATCGTGCCCGCGTAGAACGCGCCCAGTTCGTTCGACGAACTGACGAAGATGCCATTGATCGACGACACCCGGCCGCGCATCTCGTCGGGCGTGGACAGCTGCAGGATGGTCGAACGCACCACCACCGACACACCGTCGCACATGCCGTAGAACAGCAGGATCGCCGCCGACAGCCAGAAGCTGCGCGACAGGCCGAACGCGATGACGGCCAATCCGAACCCCGCCACCGCGAACAGCAGCACGCGGCCGGCGTGCTGCTGCAGCGGATGGCGAGCCAGCCACAGGCCCACGCACACCGAGCCCGCCGCCGGCATCGCACGCAGGATGCCCAGGCCCTCGGGGCCGTGGTGCAGGATGTCGTGGATGAACGCCGGCAGCATCGCCACCACGCCGCCCAGCAGCACCGAGAACATGTCCAGCGCCATCGCACCCAGCATGATCTGGTTGTTCCATACGAAGCGCGCGCCCTGCGCGATGCTGGCGAAGACGGGCAGGCTGACCGCAGGCGGTCCTGGCTCCTCCACGCGCAGCCGGGCCAGCACGATGCCCGCGAGCAGTGCGAACACCACCGCCATCGCGTACGAGAGGGTCTTGCCGCCGAATCCCACCAGCACGCCACCCAGGGCGGGGCCGGTGACCAGCGCAGCCTGGAAGATCACGCTGCCCAGGCCCGCGGCCCTGACGAAGTCCTCGCGCGGCAACACCTTCGCGAACAGGGCGTTGTAGACCGGGCTGAGGAATGAGCGCGCCATGCCGGTCAGTGCGATGGCGGCGTAGATCGGCCATGTGCCGTCGAACGGCAGCCGGCCGGCCGCCACCGCCACCAGGATCACCGCCGTGGTCGCCAGCGCGCCGCAGGCGATCATCCCGGTCCGCCGTCGTGGCAGGTGGTCGACCAGATAACCGGCGAAGGGTGCCACGCAGAAGAACGGCAGGACCTCGGCCAGCCCGACCAGGCCCAGCGAGAACGGATCGCGGGTCAGTTCATAGATGTGCCAGCCGACCGTGACGGCGACGATCTGGTACGACAGCAGTGCACAGATGCGGTACGCCAGCACCGCCGCGTAGCCGCGGTTGCGCAGCAGCGAGAAGGCGGAGCGGGACCCGGCTTCGCTCACTTCGCGTGGGTGGCCGTCTCGCGGATGAAGGCCAGCAGCGAGGCCAGGCCATTGCTGCGGGTGGGCGATAGATGCTTGGCCAGGCCGATGTCGGCGATGTAGTCGGGCGTGGTGTCCAGGATCTCTGCGGCGGAGCGGCCCGAATAGACGCGCAGCGCCAGGAAGATCAGCCCCGACACGATCGCCGAGTCGCTGATGGCATGGAAGTCCAGCCGCGCCGCATCGCCCTCGGGCACGATCCAAACCATCGACTGGCAACCGAGCAGGCGGTGCTCCTCGCGCTTCCATTCCTCAGGGAACGGCGGCAGCTTGCGGCCCAGGTCGATCAGGTACTGGTAGCGTTCGGACCAGTCGCCGAAGAAGGCGAACTCATCTTTGATGGCCGCCTGTGCGTCGGCGGCGGTGGGTTCGAGCGGGAAGATCGTGTGGGTCATCGTGTTATCGGTCAGGTCCGGCGTTCGGAGCTCCTCTCCCCCCGGAGGGAGTAGGAAAAGAAGGCATCACGCCCGCTTCCAGCGCACGCCCTGCGGCGTGTCTTCCAGCAGGATGCCCTCGGCCGCCAGCTGGTCGCGGATGGCATCGGAACGGGCGAAGTCGCGGGACTTCTTCGCCGCCGCTCGTTCGTCGATCAGCGCCTGGATGCGGGCGTCATCGTCGCTGGACGCGCCGCGACCGAACCATGCGGCGGGATCCTGCTGGAGCAGACCCAACACGCGGCCGGCACCGAGGAGCTCACCCTTCAGGCGCTGCCTGTCCGCATCGGTGGAGGCTTTGCGCGCCTCGGCGGCGATGCGCGCGATTTCGGCCAGCGCCTGCGGCGTGTTGAGGTCGTCGTCCAGCGCATCCTCGATGACCTGGGGTGTCGCAGGCATTGCGTCCACATCGCCGAGATCGCGCAACGTCCCGTAAAGCCGGTCCAGCGTGTTCTTCGACTGTTCCACCAGCGATTCGGACCAGTCCAGCGGCTGCCGGTAGTGGGCCGAGAGCAGCGCGTAGCGCAGCGCTTCCGGCGGATGCTGCTGCAGCAGGTCGTGGACCTTCTCGATGTTGCCCAGCGACTTGCTCATTTTGGCGCCGCCGAAGTTGAGCATGCCGTTGTGAACCCAGAAGCGGGCGAATGTCTTGTGCGAGCCGTCGGCGTGCTTGTGCGCGCATTCGCTCTGCGCCACTTCGTTCTCGTGGTGCGGGAACTGCAGGTCCACGCCACCGGCATGGATGTCGATGGTCTCGCCCAGGTGGGCGGCGGCCATCGCCGAGCATTCGATGTGCCAGCCGGGGCGGCCGATGCCCCAGGGGGAGTCCCAGCCCGGCAGGTCCGGCGTGGAGGGCTTCCACAGCACGAAGTCGCCCGGGTCGCGTTTGTACGGGGCCACGTCGACGCGGGCGCCGGCCAGCATCTCATCGGGATCCCGGCGCGAGAGCTTGCCGTAGTCCGGGAAGCTCGCCACCGAGAACAGCACGTGGCCTTCGGCGGCATAGGCGTGGCCGCCGGCGATCAGCTGCTCGATCATCGCGATGATGTGGGCGATGTGGTCGGTGGCGGCGGGCTCGATGTCGGGCGCGAACTCGCCGGTCACGCCCAGCCCGGCCATGTCCTCGCGATAGGCGGCGGCGTAGCGGTCGGTGATGGCCGAGATCGGCACGCCCCGTTCCCTGGCGGCGGCGTTGATCTTGTCGTCCACGTCGGTGATGTTGCGTGCGTAGCGCAGCCCGCCGTAGCGCCGGCGCAGCAGCGCGGCCAGCACGCCGAAGACCACCGGCCCGCGGGCATTGCCGATATGGACGTAGTTGTAGACGGTGGGCCCGCACACGTACATCGTGGGGACGGGGCCGAGCGGTTCGAAATCCTCTACCCGACGGGTGAGGTTGTTGTGCAGGCGCAGGGTCATGGAGGCGGGGCAGGGGAAAGCCGGTCGATTCTACCTTCTGCACCGGGACCGGGGGTCGGTGCGGCCTGGCGACGCCGATGTTCAGCCCCACTCAAGGCGCGGTCCCTACACTGTGACACCGGGATACCACTTTCAGGCCACATGCACCGCCTCCGCTCCGCCTTCGCCCTGTCCTGCCTGCTGCTCGCCGCGCCCGCCGTGGCGCAGGAGCGGGTGATTCCTGCGGAAAACGTCCGCCTGGACTACGCGCAGGTGCTGAGCGTCGAGCCGGTGTACCAGACCCTCCGGGCCACCCGCACCGAGCAGCGCTGCGACGAGGTGCCGGTGCCCAAGCCGGAACGGCCCGTGCAGGAAGAGAGTCGCTGGAACAAGGTGGTCAGCTCCGTGCGGGGCTGGTTCGGCGGCGAGGACGAGGCAGATGCGCCCCCGGTGGCGCCGCCCACATCCACCGTGAAGGTCAATTGCAGGGTGGTCCCGGTCGAACGCGAATTCCAGCGCCCTATCGCCTACGACGTGGACTACATCTACAAGGGCGTGAAGTACCGCTCACGCCTGGCGGAAGATCCGGGCAACCGCCTGCGCATCCGCATCTCCGTGGTGCCCTACGTGGCGCCGGCCCAGGCGACGGCCAGCGGGCCCTGATTCCGTGCACGGTTGCACACGCAACCGAATCCGTCCTTGCGCTGCGCCGCAGCACATGCGAGCATTCGCGCCCATGAAGATGAACGCACACGCCCACGCCGACAGCGCGGCCCGCCAGGCCTCGGGCATGACCTCGCGTGCGCGTCGACCGGAATCCTGCATCTAGCTGGGTAGCCCGGACGTTTTCGCCTGTTCACCGGAACCCAGCCAGAGGCTGGGTTTTTTCGTTTCTGAAGCCCGTTTTGCCACATTCCCGACACCAGGATGCCGTAATGAAGCACTTCTTGAACACGCAGGACTGGAGCCGCAGCGACCTCGACGCGCTGTTGACCCAGGCCGCCCTCTACAAGCAGCACAAGTTGGGTGACGCGCTGAAGGGCAAGTCGATCGCGCTGGTGTTCTTCAATCCGTCCATGCGCACCCGCACCAGCTTCGAGCTGGGGGCGTTCCAGTTGGGCGGCCATGCCGTGGTGCTGCAGCCGGGCAAGGACGCATGGCCCATCGAGTTCAACCTCGGCACGGTGATGGATGGCGACACCGAGGAGCACATCGCCGAAGTCGCGAAGGTGCTGGGCCGTTACGTGGACCTGATCGGTGTACGCGCGTTCCCGAAGTTCATCGACTGGGCCTACGACCGCGAGGACATCGTGCTGAAGTCCTTCGCCAAGTATTCGCCCGTGCCGGTGATCAACATGGAGACCATCACCCATCCCTGCCAGGAGCTGGCGCATGCGCTGGCGCTGCAGGAGCACTTCGGCACGTCAGATCTGCGCGGCAAGAAGTACGTGCTCACCTGGACCTACCACCCCAAGCCGCTGAACACCGCGGTGGCCAACTCGGCCCTGACCATCGCCACGCGCCTGGGCATGGACGTGACCCTGCTGTGCCCCACGCCGGACTACGTGCTGGACGAGCGCTACATGGGTTGGGCCGAGCAGAACGTCGCCGAAAGCGGCGGTTCGCTGCAGGTCAGCCACGACATCGAAAGCGCGTATCGCGGTGCCGACGTGGTGTACGCCAAGAGCTGGGGCGCGTTGCCGTTCTTCGGCAACTGGGAGCCTGAGAAGCCCATCCGCGACCAGTACAAGCACTTCATCGTCGACGAGGCCAAGATGGCCCTGACCAACAACGGTGTCTTCAGCCATTGCCTGCCGTTGCGCCGCAACGTGAAGGCCACCGATGGCGTGATGGATTCGCCGCAGTGCATCGCCATCGACGAAGCCGAGAACCGCCTGCACGTGCAGAAGGCCATCATGGCCGCGTTGATGCAGCAGTAACCCCACCGATTCCCGAACAGAACCCGCCCCCATGAACCAGTCCAAAGACATCGTCCTCGCCTTCTCCGGCGGCCTCGACACCAGCTTCTGCGTGCCCTACCTGAAGGAGCGTGGCTGGAACGTGCATACCGTGTTCGCCGACACCGGCGGCGTGGATGCCGAAGAACGCGCCTACATCGAACAGCGCGCCGCCGAGCTGGGCGTGGCCAGCCACGTCACCGTCGATGGCGGCCCGGCGATCTGGGAGGGCTTCGTCAAGCCGTTCGTGTGGGCGGGCGAGGGTTACCAGGGCCAGTACCCGCTGCTGGTGTCCGACCGCTACCTGATCGTCGACGCCGCGCTGAAGCGGGCCGCCGAGCTGGGCACCAATGCCATCGCGCACGGTTGCACCGGCATGGGCAACGACCAGGTGCGTTTCGATCTTGCGGTAAAGGCCAGCGGCGACTACCGCATCGTGGCGCCGATCCGCGAGATCCAGAAGGAACACACCCAGACCCGTGCCTACGAACAGGCTTACCTGGAAGAGCGCGGCTTCGGCGTGCGCGCCAAGCAGAAGAGCTACACCATCAACGAGAACCTGCTGGGGCTGACCATGTCCGGCGGCGAGATCGACACCTGGTCGGCTCCGGGCGAGTGCGCCCGTGGCTGGTGCGCGCCTCGTGCTGAATGGCCGGTGGAACCGTTGCGGGTGACGGTCGGCTTCAGGAACGGCGAGGCGGTCAGCCTGGACGGACAGCCCGTCGCCGGCGCCGCGCTGCTGGCGAAATTGAACGCGCTGTTCGCGCCCTATGGCGTGGGTCGCGGCGTGTACACGGGCGACACCGTGATCGGCCTGAAGGGGCGCATCGTGTTCGAAGCGCCGGGTCTGGTGTCGCTGCTGGCCGCGCACCGCGCGCTGGAAGAGACTGTGCTCACCAAACAGCAGAACCGCTTCAAGCCAGAGATCGCGCGCAAGTGGGTCGAGCTGGTGTACGAAGGCTTCTACCACGATCCGCTGAAGGCGGACCTGGAAGCCTTCCTGCAGTCCTCGCAGGCCACCGTCAACGGCGAGGTGATGCTGGAAACCCGCGGCGGTCGCGTCGATGCGGTGGCGGTGAAGTCCCCGCACATCCTCAACGCCAAGGGCGCGACCTACGCGCAGTCGGCGGACTGGGGCGTCGAGGAGGCCGAGGGCTTCATCAAGCTGTTCGGCATGAGCTCGACCCTGTGGGCCGAGATCAATCGCTGAGTCTTCTGGAAAAGCCCTGCCGTCATTCCAGCGCAAGCTGGAATCCAGTTTGATTCTGCTTCGGGCGCTCCAGAAGCAAGAACAAAATGGATCCCGGCGTACGCCGGGATGACGTTCGAAACGACGACGGTCCACGGACACACACCATGCTGCCATCCGTTCTCCAGCACCTCGACAAGCTGGTGTCCTTCGACACCCGCAACCCGCCGCGCGACATCGGCACCGACGGGATCTTCGACTATCTGCGCACGCAGCTGGCGGACTTCACCATCGAAGTGACCGACCACGGCGCCGGTGCGGTGTCGTTCTTCGCCGTGCGCGGGCAGCCGAAGCGGGTGTTCAACGTGCACCTGGACACCGTGCCGTCCTCGCCGGCGTGGAGCGCCGATCCGCACCTGCTGCGCATCGAAGGCGACCGTGCCATCGGCCTGGGTGCCTGCGACATCAAGGGCGCAGCCGCGGCGCTGGTGGCCGCCGCGCAGGTGATGAAAGGCGATGCCGCGTTCCTGTTCACGACGGACGAGGAAGCGAACGATGCGCGCTGCATCGCGGCCTTCCTGGCGCGCGACCACGGATTCGGCGAAGCCATCATCGCCGAGCCCACGCAGTGCCAGGCCGTGCTGGCGCATCGCGGCATCAGCGCTGTCCGCATGGCGTTCAAGGGCCAGGCCGGGCACGCCTCCGCCGAGAATGCGCTATCGCTCAGTGCGCTCCACAATGCGATGCGCTGGGGCACATCGGCGCTGGATTTCGTGCAGGCCCAGCATCACCTGCGTTTCGGCGGCCTGACCGGCCTGCGCTTCAACATCGGACGGGTCGAGGGTGGCATCAAGGCGAACATGATCGCGCCCAGTGCCGAAGTCCGTTTCGGTTTCCGCCCGCTGCCGTCGCAGGATCCGGCCGAGTTGCACGCCACTTTCCGTGGCTTGGCCAATGCCGATGCGCTGGCCGAGTACGAAGAGACCTTCCGCGGCCCGTCACTGCCATCGGGCGATGTGGCCCGTGCGGAGGAACGCCGCCTGGCCGCGCGCGACCTGGCCGACGAGTTGGGCCTGCCGATCGGCAACGCCGTGGATTTCTGGACGGAGGCCTCGCTGTTCTCGGCGGCCGGCCTGACCGCCTTCGTCTACGGTCCCGGCGACATCGCCCAGGCACATACCGCCGACGAGTGGGTGTCGCTGGAACAGTTGCAGCGGTACGCCGAGAGCGTGGCAAGGATCCTCCAATAGCACCGTAGGGCGGGCCTCGGCCCGCCATGCGCAATGATGATGACGGCGGGCCGAGGCCCGCCCCACGAAAGCAAGAGACATGGAATCGAACAAGCAAACCCGCCAGACCATCATCCGGCTGCTGTCCAGCATGGCCAGCGCGAAGGAGATCTCGCAGTACGTCAAGCGCTTCTCGCAGCTGGACGCCAAGCGCTTCGCCGTGGTGAAGGTCGGCGGGGCCGTGCTGCGCGACGATCTTGAGTCGCTGACGTCCTCGCTGACCTTCCTGCAGGAAGTCGGCTTGACGCCCATCGTCGTGCACGGCGCCGGTCCGCAGCTGGACGAGGAAATGACGGCGGCGGGCATCAGCAAACAGACCGTCAACGGCCTGCGCGTCACCACGCCGGAGGTGCTGGCCATCGTGCGCAAGGTGTTCCTGCAGCAGAACCTGGCTCTGGTCGAGGCGCTGCAGCAGGTCGGTGCGCGCGCGACCTCCATCGTGTCCGGCGTGTTCGAGGCCGAGTACAAGGACCAGGCCACCTATGGGCTGGTCGGCGATGTCACCCGCATCAATCAGGCCCCGATCGAGGCCAGCCTGAAGGCGGGCTCCATTCCCGTCATCGCCAGCATGGGCGAGACCGTCGGCGGGCAGATCCTCAACATCAATGCCGACTTCGCCGCCAACGAACTGGTGCAGGTGCTGCAGCCGTACAAGATCATCTTCCTGACCGGCACCGGTGGCCTGCTGGATGCGGAAGGCCGGGTGATCGATTCGATCAACCTGTCGACCGAATACGACGAACTGATGGCGCAGCCGTGGATCAACGGCGGGATGCGGGTGAAGATCGAGCAGATCAAGGATCTGCTGGACCGCCTGCCGCTGACCTCGTCGGTGTCCATCACCAAGCCCGCCGAACTGGCCAAGGAGCTGTTCACCCATCGCGGTTCAGGCACGCTGGTGCGGCGCGGCGAGCGCGTGCTGCGGTTCGAAGGCAGCTGGGACGGCGTGGACCTGGCACGACTGAAGACGCTGATCGAATCCAGCTTCGGCCGGACACTGGTGCCGGACTACTTCCGGCGCACCACGCCTTACCGCGTCTACATCAGCGAGAACTACCGCACCGCGCTGATCCTCACGCGGGAGGAGGGCTTCGCCTACCTGGACAAGTTCGCCGTGCTGGACGACGCACAGGGCGAGGGCCTGGGGCGCGCGGTCTGGCACGTGATGCGCGAGGAGAATCCGCAGCTGTTCTGGCGCTCGCGCCACAACAACCAGGTGAACATCTTCTACTACGCCGAGTCCGATGGCTGCTACAAGCAGGAAAAGTGGAAGGTGTTCTGGTACGGCATCGAGGATTTCGCCGACATCGAGCGCTGCGTGGCCCACTGCCGCACACGCCAGCCGACCCTGAAGGACTGACCATGGCGATCTACGACCTGCCGCCCGCATGGCGTGAGGTGCCCACCCTGGCGGGGCGGCATGCGCACCTGGAGCCGATGGCGCATGCGCATGTTGACGGTCTGCGCGCGGCCCTGGCGGGCGACGCGCTTGCCGCGCTGTGGTTCACCCAGGTGCCGACGGCGGCCCGGGTGGACGCGTATGTGGATGCGGCGCTGGCGGCGCAGGCCGATGGGCGCGTGCTGCCGTTCGTGGTGCGCGATACGCAGGGACGCGTCGTCGGCAGCACCCGGTTCTACGGAATGGAAGCGGACGTGCCCAAGCTCAGCATCGGCTACACCTGGTACGCGCCGGAAGTGCAGCGGACCGGTGTCAATACCGAAGCCAAGCTGCTGCTGCTCACGCATGCGTTCGAGACATTGGGCTGCATCAGCGTGGTGTTCGAGACCAGCTGGTTCAACCACCGCTCGCGTGCCGCCATCGCCCGGCTGGGCGCCAAGCAGGACGGCGTCCTGCGCAACCACAAGCGCCACTCCGACGGCTCCCCGCGGGACACCGTCGTCTTCTCGATCATCGACGGCGAATGGCCGGCGGTGAAACGCAACCTGCTGGCCAAGCTGGCACGGCACGAACAGGATTCCCCATGAGCACCTCCAAGACCGTCGGCATCGTCGGCGCCCGCGGGCACACAGGCGCCGAGCTGATCCGCCTGATCGCGCGCCATCCGCACCTCGAACTGGCGTTCGTGTCCTCGCGCGAGCTCGACGGACAGAAGGTCAGCGAACACATCCCGGAGTTCTCCGGCGAACTGCGCTACGAGAACCTGAGCCACGAACAGGTGGGCGGCAAGGGCGCGGACGCGGTGATCCTGGCGCTGCCCAACGGCAAGGCCGCTGAGCTTGTCACGGCCATCGACGCGCAGGCGCCGGATACCGTCGTGGTCGACCTATCCGCCGACTACCGTTTCGATGAGCGCTGGTATTACGGCCTGCCCGAACTGACCCGGCAGAAGTACGCAGGACAGAAACGCATCAGCAATCCGGGCTGCTATGCCACCGCCATGCAGCTGGCCATCGCCCCGCTGAAGGACCGTCTGGCCGGTCCGCCGCAGTGCTTCGGCGTGTCCGGCTATTCCGGCGCGGGCACCACGCCGTCGGACAAGAACAACCCCGAGCTGCTGCGGGACAACCTGATGCCCTACGCGCTGGCCGACCATCTGCACGAGCGCGAAGTCAGCCGCCAACTCGGTCTGCCGGTGGAGTTCATGCCGCACGTGGCGCCGCACTTCCGTGGCATCACCATGACGGTGAACCTGTGGCTGCAGACGGCGATGAAGATCGAGGACGTCCGCGCGCTCTATCGCGAGCGCTATGCGGGCGAACCGTTGATCCAGGTGCTGGACGAGGCGCCCTGGGTCAGCCGCATTGCCGGCAGGCACGGCGTGGAGATCGGCGGCTTCACCGTGGCCCCCGGCGGCAAGCGTCTGGTCGTGGTCGCGACCCTGGACAACCTGCTCAAGGGCGCGGCGACGCAGGCGATGCAGAACCTCAACCTGGCGTTCGGATTCGACGAACTGGACAGCATTCCGCAGGAGACGACGGCATGAGCGACCTGTTGTGGCAGAAGCCCGGCGTGGCGGTGGATGCGGAGATCCAGCGTTTCCTCGCCGGTGACGACGTGGTGCTGGATCGCGAGTTCTTCCTGCACGACATCCAGGCGAGCACCGCGCATGCCGAAGGCCTGCAGCGCATCGGCATCCTGTCGGGCGACGAACTGGCCGGGTTGAAGCGCGAACTGGCGATCCTTGCCGAGGATTTCCAGCGCGGCGACTTCGTGCTGGATGAGCGTTTCGAAGATGGCCACTCCGCCATCGAGGCGCGGCTGACCGAACGTCTGGGCGATGCCGGCCGCAAGATCCATACCGGACGCAGCCGCAACGACCAGATCCTGGTGGCCACGCGGTTGTGGCTGAAGGAAAAGCTGGCCCGCGTGGCGGTCCTGTCGCGCGAGATCGCCAAGGTGGCACTGGACCGCGCGCAGGCCGAACGCGACCTGCCGATTCCGGGCTACACCCATATCCAGCGCGCCGTCGTATCGTCTGCCGGCATGTGGTGGGCGGGCTGGGCGGAAGCCTTCATCGACAATGCCATGCGCGCGCGCGACACGCTGAAGCTGGTGGATGCCAATCCGCTGGGCACCGCGGCGGGCTACGGCGTCAACCTCAAACTGGACCGCGAGCACACCACCGCCGCGCTGGGCTTCGCGCGCATGCAGGTCAGCCCCCTCTACGCGCAGCTCTCGCGCGGCAAGTTCGAACTGGCTGCGCTGGAAGCGCTGGGCGGCGCCACGCTGGACCTGCGCCGCATCGCCTGGGACCTGTCGCTGTTCACCAGCGCCGAATTCGGTTTCGTCGAACTGCCGGCGCAGTACACCACCGGCAGTTCGATCATGCCGAACAAGCGCAATCCCGACGTCATCGAACTGATGCGTGCGACCCATGCCAGCGTCTCGGCGGCACGGTCCGAGATCGAGCATCTGCTGTCGCTGCCGTCCGGGTACCACCGCGACCTGCAGGCCAGCAAGGGCGCCATCTTCCATGGCTTCGGCCGCGGCCTGCCGGCGCTGGAACTGCTGCCCGCGCTGCTGGCCAACCTGGAGTGGCGCGAAGACAAGCTGCGTGCTGCAATCGATTCCGGCATGTACGCCACCGACGTCGCCGTTGAGGCCGCGGTCGCCGGCGTGCCGTTCCGCGAGGCCTACAAGGCCGCTGCGGCATCGGCCGACAGCGCGGGGCAGGGGCGCACGCCGGAAGGCAGCTTGGCCGCGCGCGTGTCGCCCGGTGCGGCCGCCGATCTGCGCCTGGATGAACTGCTCGCCCGCTGGGACGCGCTGTGATCCGATACCTCGTCATCGCAATGCGTCGTCCCTCGTTCGATGACGCGGTGATCGCGCCGCATCTTGCGTTCCTTGACGAACTGCGTGCTGCCGGGCAACTGGACATGACCGGCGGTTTCAGCGACAGGAGCGGTGGCGCCTACGTGCTGGTTAACGTGGCCTCGCTGGACGAGGCGAAGGCGATCGCCGCACGCGATCCCCTGACGCTGACCGGCACGTCAGACCTGACAGTTTACGAATGGAACACCCGCTGAGCTGATCCGATGACCCACGCCATGCCGCCGCCGTTCTCCGAACACCCGTTGCCGGCCTGGCGCCGTGCCGTGCTCAAGGTCGGCAGCAGCCTGCTGGCGGGCGAGGGCGAAGGACTCAGTCCGCGCCATGCGCTGAACCTGGCGCAGTTCGTATCGTCCAGCATCGCGGCCGGGCGCGAAGTGGTGATCGTGTCGTCCGGGGCGGTGGCGGCGGGGCGCGGCCTGTTGCATCGCAAGCCACAGGCCGGGGGCGCGATGGCGGAACGGCAGGCCTTGGCGGCGTTGGGGCAGGCGCAGCTGATCGCGCTGTGGCAGCGCTTCTTCGATCGACCGGTCGCGCAGGTGCTGCTGACCCATGACGACCTGCGCAACCGTCGTCGCTACCTCAACGCACGCGCGACGCTGCAGGAACTGCTGGCGCTCGGCGCGTTGCCTGTGGTCAACGAGAACGACACGGTCTCCGTCGACGAGCTCAAACTGGGCGACAACGACAACCTCGCCGCTGTCGTGGCCGCGCTGGTGGATGCCGACGCCCTGTTCATCGCCACCGACATCGACGGCTTCTACACCGCCAACCCGCGCACGCAGGCCGGGGCGCAGCCGATCCTGGACGTGGAAGCGCTGACGCCCGAGTTCTTCGCCATGGCCGGCGGCGCCGGCAGCGGTGTCGGTACCGGTGGCATGCACACCAAGCTGGAAGCCGCGGCGAAGGCGGCCGCCGCCGGCATCGAGACGTTCCTGTTCAACGGCACGCAGGCGGGCACCGTGTCCGCCCTGGCGCGTGGTGCGCTGATCGGCACGCGTTTCCGCCCCGCGCAGAACCGTCTGGCTGCGCGAAAGTACTGGCTGCGCAACGTGCCGGTGGAGGCCGGCGCCATCGTGGTGGATGCCGGTGCGGCGAACGCGATGGGGCAGAAGGGTGCCTCGCTGCTGCCGGGCGGCGTGACCACGGCGGAGGGCGACTTCCGCCGCGGCGACATGGTCGAGCTGGTGCTGCGCGACGATGCAGGCGAACGCCGCATAGCACGGGGCGTCAGCCAGTACTCGGCGGTGGACATTCGCCGCATCGCCCGGCGCCATTCGCGCGAGATCGAAGGCATACTCGGTTACACCTATGGCGAGAACGTCGTGCATCGCGACGATCTGGTGCTGCTGTGAGGCATCGCCGCCCCGTACCACACGCTTTTGTAGGAGCGCCCTCGGGCGCGATGCTCCTGCTCGGGAATCCAGATCGAAAAGCATCGCGCCCGAGGGCGCTCCTACAAGGGCATGGGTTCCATGACCGATCATGAGCAAGGAAATCGAATGACCGACATCAAGACGCTGGCCCTGCAATGCCGCGACGCAGCGACGGCCATCGCATCCTTGCCGACGGAGGCCAAGAACGCCCTGCTGCGCGCGATGGCGGATGCCCTGCTGGCCGACGAAGCCGTGATCCTGGCCGCCAATGCACGCGATATCGAAGCGGCCGCCGCAAAAGGCATCGGCAGCGCCATGCTGGATCGATTGCGGCTCGATACGGCACGCCTGCAGGGCATCGCCGCTGCCGTGCGCGAAGTGGCAGAGCTGCCGGACCCCGTGGGCCAGGTCACCCGTGCCTACGACCGGCCCAACGGAATCCATGTCGAGCGCGTGCGCGTGCCGCTCGGCGTGATCGCGATGATCTACGAAGCGCGCCCGAACGTGACGGCCGACGCCGCCGCGCTGTGCCTGAAGGCCGGCAACGCGGTGATCCTGCGCGGCGGATCGGAAGCGATCCATTCCAATACCGCCATCGCGGCATCGCTGAAGCGCGCGCTGCGTGATGCCGGCCTGCCGGAGGCGGTGCTGACGCTGGTCGAAGACCTGCGCCGGGAGACCATCCTGGAACTGATCCAGCTCAGCGACATCATCGACCTGGTGATCCCGCGGGGCGGCGAGGGGCTGATCCGCTTCGTGGCCGAGCACGCGCGCGTGCCGGTGATCAAGCACTACAAGGGCGTCTGCCACCAGTACGTGGATGCCGGCGCCGACGAGGACCTGGCGCTGGCGCTGCTGGTGGACGGCAAGGTGTCCCGGCCGTCGGCCTGCAACGCACTGGAGACCCTGCTGGTCCATCGCGACATCGCGCCGAGCTTCCTGCCGAAGGCGGCGGCCGCGCTGCGCGCGCGCGGCGTGGAGCTGCGCGTGGACGAGGCGGGCAGGGCATGGATACCGGATGCGGTAGCGGCGACCGAAGAGGACTTCGCCGCCGAGTTCCTTGACCTGGTCCTCGCCATCGGCGTGGTCGACGACCTCGACGCCGCCATCGCCCATATCCGCCGCCATACGTCGGACCATACCGAAGTGATCGTCACCCGCGATCCCGCCCACGCGGACGCGTTCGTGCACGCCCTGCGTTCGGCCGTGGTCATGGTGAACGCGTCCTCGCGCTTCTCCGATGGCGGCGAACTGGGGTTGGGCGCGGAAATCGGCATCTCCACCACCCGGCTGCATTCCTACGGCCCCATGGGCTTGGAAGCACTGACCGTCGAGCGCTTCGTGGTGCGCGGCGAAGGGCAGGTGCGGCACCCCGGGTTGATGGGGGCGCTGGGGGCGAAAAGTGACGTGTAGCGTCATGTGTTTGTGATGCGCGTTACAAAATACGGTTAAATCTCCGTTATTGCGCTATGTGACGTATGGCACGGTAATTGCATTGAAGGGGCGCCCCCCTGTCGATGCAATCCCCCATGTACGACGTCAAGACGTCCCTCCCGCTGCCGGACACCTCACCGCCTGAACCGGCCGCCGAGCCGTCCTGGCAGCCCCTGGGCGAAGCCGCGCCCGCGTACCGCCGCTTCTATGTACCCGTCCGGGTGAAGTACGTCCTCATCCTGCTCGCGTCGCTGGCCTGGGCCGCGATGTCGGTGAAGCTGTCCCAGCCCTGGTTGAACGAGCTGTCCAAGCCGCTGGGCTTCCGGTTGGCGCTGTTCGTGATCGCATTCATCGCGTACGTGCCGGGCTTCATGAATGCCTTCCTGATCGGTTCCATCCTGTCCGACCGCCGCCCGGTGCTGCGCAAGTACGACCGTCTGCCGGACGTCTGCGTGCTGGTCGCCTGCTACAACGAGAGCGAGAACATCGCCGATACCCTGACCAGCCTGGCACGCCAGGACTATCCGGGCAGCGTGGAAGTGGTGGTGATCGACGACGGCTCGACCGACGACAGCCTGGCCATCGCCCGTGCGATGTCCGTCCAGCTCGCGCGCCCGGGCCTGCGGATCCGCGTGCTGGCGCAGCCGAAGAATGGCGGCAAGTCCAAGGCGCTGAACCGCGGTCTGGCCGAGACGCGCCAGGCGCTGGTGGTCACCGTGGACGGCGATTCCTACCTGCGCGCCGATGCGCTGCGCAAGCTGGTGGAACGCTTCCTGTCCGATCCGCCCGGCACGGTGGCCGTCGCCGGCGCGGTGCTGGTGCGCAACTCGCGCGAGAACTGGCTGACACGCAGCCAGGAGTGGGACTACTTCCACGGCATCGCCGCGGTGAAACGCATGCAGAGCATGTACCACGGCACGCTGGTGGCGCAGGGCGCGTTCTCGCTCTACACCCGCGCGTCGCTGGAAGGCGTGGGCGGCTGGCCCGAATGCGTCGGCGAGGACATCGTGGTGTCGTGGGCGCTGCTGGAAACCGGCGCGCGCATCGGCTATTGCGAAGAGGCCTGCCTGTTCACCAAGGTGCCCACGAAGGTGGGCCAGTTCGCCCGCCAGCGCCAGCGCTGGTCGCGTGGCCTGATGGAAGCCTTCGCGCGCCACGGCCGCCTGCTGGTGAAGCCGCGCATGACCACGCTGTTCATCTGGTGGAACCTGCTGTTCCTGCCGCTGGACCTGGTGTACACGTTCGCCTTCATTCCCGGCATCGTGCTGGCCTTCTTCGGCTATTACTGGATCGCCGGCATCATGACCCTGTTGGTGCTGCCGCTGGCGGCGCTGTGGAACATCGTCATCTTCCGGGTGCAGTCGCGCATGTTCAAAAGCCAGGATCTGCGGGTCCGGCGGAACATCTCCGGCTTCGTGTTCTACACGCTGGCCTACACCATGATCCTGCAGCCGGTGTGCGTGATGGGCTATGCCGCCGAACTGCTGCGCCTGCGCAAGACCTGGGGGACCAAATGATGAAGCCCTATCTGATGACCGCCGCGCTGGCCCTGGCCGGCGCGGCCCCCGCTGCGCTGGCGCAGGCGGAAACCGACGGAACCACGCAGGCCGTGCGCACCGATCTGTGGGTGGGATCGGACGCGGATGGCAACGAGGCCCGCAAGCTGGCGCTGGGCTGGGACGTGGACCATCGCGACATCGAGCACTGGTGGGGCGTGAAGGTGGAGCACGCGCGCTTTTCCGGGCGTGGCTGGCGCGATGACCAGGACCGCGTGTTCGTCAGCGGTGCGGGCGATGCGGGCGAGCGGTGGCGGTGGGATGGCGATGTGGGCACGAACGGGGACGACCTGATCGGCCGTGCCTCGATCCATAGCCTGGACGCTTACCGCAAGGAGTTCTTCATCGAGCGCGACGTGCTGGAGACGCGCAACGGCGTTGCACAGGGCTGGGTGCAGACCTTCGCGGGCGCGGGCATCGACGTGCCGATGGGCGAGCGCTGGTCGGCCAGCGGCGTGGCGGGCCTGCAGGACTTCGGGGTGGGCGACAACCTGCGCACGCACCTGCGCGGCAACGTGGTATTCGCGGTGGCGCCGGAGCAGGGTCTCAGCCTGCAGCTGCGCACGCGCTACTATCGCAACAGCGAGCCGCGCGAGGCGGACTACTATTCGCCGCGCTGGTATGGCGAGGCGCTGGGCGTGGTGGGCTGGCGCCGGCACGTGGGCGGCTATCAGTACACGGCGCGCGCGGGCCTGGGCCGGCAGCGCAGCTCGGGCGACACGTCCAAGCGGGCGCGCATGCTGGAAGTGGGCGTGGAGACGCCGCGCTGGAAGGACGCATGGCTGCGGCTGGATGCCGGCTACACGGATACGCCGGTGCTGACGGATACTGGGACGGATAGCTATTCGTACCGGTACCTGCGGCTGCAGGCGTTCGTGGCGTTCTGATTCGCCGCTGTATCGTCAGGCTTGCATGTGCCGACGAAAGGCTGGTCGGTCCAAGGTGCTACCGGGGCCTGTTCTTAGATCAGGGTAGGCGCACAGTCCTGAAGGTGGTATTGCCAATCACCTTCTCGTTGAGTTGTCCCAATCCCTTGGTGAAACCCTCTGCAGTAACAAATTCATCCGCACCAGCTGCGATTGCGCAACTGATATGAAGCGCGTCGCACGCGCCAAGTCCATGAATGCCGCCAAGCTCCAATGCCTGCATTTGCACGTCATCGAGGCATGGTACGCGGTGTGCCGCTTCGAAGAACGTCCTAAAGAACTGTAGTTCTTTCTCTCGCTTGTTCTTGGTGGGCATTGGAATCAACTCCAATTCCACGATTGAACTGTAGAGAAACTCGGCGTCCCCCCGGTCCAATTCTTGAATGGCTAGTTCGGAAACGTCGTCTTCTTCGGCTAAGAATGCAAGTCTCAACACGCAGGCGTCGACGTATACCGATGGCATTACTCAATGCCCCTCAGCTTCCGCATATCTTCGAGGATATCGGCCGCCGGCATAAGCCGGACCCCACTCTTGATTGCTTCCCGGCGAATACTCATCAACTTCTGTGCCAGGGGCGTTCTTGGCTTGTAGAGTGGCTTCGTTGAGGTTGCGTGAATCGTATAGGTGCCTTCAGTGCTCATGGACAGCACAGGGAACAATTCAGTAGGAGTAATCTGTTCAACTGCACTTGCATTCCCTGTCGTAAATGCTGCCAGCGTGGCAAGTAACCAGTGAGGAGAGACGCCTTTAAGGTTGGTGAACCCAGGTGTCCCATTCGCGCCTGGAGCGCCATATTTTTCAATCGTCTGTAGCATCGTAGTGAGGCTTCAGTTGTTCAAGCGTGGATGGCTTCAACAGTGAAAAGAAGTGCGCTTTGTTCAGGTCGTGCAGCTGTTCGAAGTTGGCTCGCAGCTCGTCCCAGAATGATTGTCTAGTTGGGGCCAAATTAATGGTGTCAACATCAACCACCACGCCGTTCCTGCCGTCCTGTGCGTAAGCGGGGCTGACAATCTGCGTGACTATGCGAACGGACTCGGTTCCATTCTCGACTTTAAGCTGCACAACGTCATGTGACTCTACGCCCGCGACTTCGACTCTTGTGTTTAGCCAGTCAGTACGCGCCGCAGTGCCCAAGTCGATGATGTCTGCATAGCGCAGGGATATGCGCTCAACCGAGCCGACAAACTTTCGACCTTTAAGTTCCTCAAATACTTCTAAGGCATGGGCCGAGAATTTGGTCCAGCCGGCATAAGGTGGTAGCTGAGCGACCGTGATTGAGTGTGGCCCAATGGCAATTACATTGTTGTCGTGGCGCAACTGAATGTGCGGCAAGTACTTCAATGCGTCCTGCTTGCTGGCGAGGGACGTAGGTATCTGCGCGTTTGGGAGCGTCTTCACCTCGTCGTACTGAGAGAAGCGCTCTGAGAGGATGCCGGGCAACAGGTTCACGGCCGAGGCATCCGTGGATTCGAAACGCATCTCGGCAACGACTTCGAGGAGTGGCTCGGTTTCCAGTCGTGTTGGTAGCCTATCCGTCACGAGACCTCCCTTTGGCGGCTCAACCTTACACTGCTAATCGGAGTCCGCGCTAGCGGTGTCTGAAAGGGTCTGGCTAGTCCGAATGGGTCGGTCTAAAGGCCGCGAAGCTCAGACCCCTTCGCAGTTACCCTGCACTTACGAAAAAACCGCCACAAGGGCGGTTTCGTCCTAACTTCATGTTTTTATTGGTCGGGGAGACAGGATTCGAACCTGCGACCTCTACGTCCCGAACGTAGCGCTCTACCAGACTGAGCTACACCCCGACTGAGCGCGCCATTGTAGTGACCGGCCCGGGTTCCGGCAAGACCCGGGGCCGACTTTTCGCCACGCGCCAGTCCGCGGCACCGGAAGGCTGCGGCCGATGGCGCCGGACACGTAAAATGCGCGGTCTACGCATGTCGGAGTTGCCCGCTTGATCAAGCCCCGTACCCCGCCCGGAGTGATGGAACTGCTCCCGCGCGAGCAGATCGCCTTCCAGCGCATGCTGGACACCATCCGCAGGAACTACGAGCGCTTCGGCTTCCTGCCCGTGGAAACGCCGGTCTTCGAGCTGTCCGAGACCCTGCTGACCAAGTCCGGCGGCGAAACCGAACGGCAGGTCTACTTCGTCCAGTCCACCGGCGCACTGGCGAAGGAAGGCGAGGGCCTGCCCGAGCTGGCGCTGCGCTTCGATCTGACCGTGCCGCTGGCCCGTTACGTGGCCGAGCACGAACACGAACTGACGTTCCCGTTCCGCCGCTACCAGATCCAGCGCGTCTACCGCGGCGAGCGCCAGCAGCGCGGCCGCTTCCGCGAGTTCTACCAGTGCGACATCGACGTGATCGGCAAGGACGCACTGAGCGTGCGCTTCGATGCCGAGATCCTGGCGGTGATCCATGCCGTGTTCAGCGACCTGGGCATCGGCGACTTCACCATCCAGCTGAACAACCGCAAGCTGATGCGCGGCTTCTTCGAGGCGCAGGGCGTCACCGACGGCGAACAGCAGGCGCTGGTGCTGCGTGAAGTCGACAAGCTGGACAAGCGCGGCGCCGACTACGTGCGCGAGACGCTGACCGGCGAAGGCTTCGGCATGTCGGCCGAGGGCGTGAACCGGATCCTGGACTTCGTCGCCGTGCGCAGCAACGGCCATGCCGATGCGCTGGCGCGCCTGGACGCATTGGGGCAGGGCAGCGACACCTTCAACCAGGGCCTCGCCGAACTGCGCGAGGTGCTGGAACTGGTGAAGGCATTGGGCGTGCCAGAGAGCGCGTACTGCCTGAACTTCTCCATCGCCCGCGGCCTGGACTACTACACCGGCACCGTCTACGAGACCCAGCTGGACGGGTACCCGCAGATCGGCTCGATCTGCTCCGGCGGCCGCTACGAGGACCTCGCCAGCCATTACACCAAATCGAAGCTGCCCGGCGTGGGCATCTCCATCGGCCTGACCCGCCTGTTCTGGCAGCTGCGCGAGGCTGGCCTGATCGCCGGCAGCGACGAGAGCAGTGTGCAGGCCATGGTCGCCCTGATGGACGAGGGCCAGCTGGCCGAGTCGCTGGATATCGCCCGCCGCCTGCGCGCGGCCGGCATCAATACCGAAGTACAGATGGAAAGCCGCAAGCTGGCCAAGCAGTTCCAGTACGCCTCGCGCGCGGGCATCCGTTTCGTGGTGCTGGCGGGCGAGGACGAACTGGCGCGTGGTGTGGTGACGGTGAAGGACCTGCTGCGCGAGCAGCAGTTCGACGTGAAGCGCGAGGAACTGGCCAGCAGCCTGAAGGTGGAGCTGGAACAGGCACGCGCACTGGCGGGGCGCTGACATGAAGCCGATCCTGCTGGATGGCGCCTCGCTCACCCGCGACAAGCTGGTCGAGATCGCGTTCGGCGCCAGCGTCGAACTGGACAAGGGCGCGCTGAAGTCGGTCGCACGCGCGGCCGACTTCCTGGCCGAACAGGTCCGCCGCGAGGAACCGATCTACGGCGTGTCCACCGGCTTCGGCAGCAATGCCGACAAGCTGCTGGGCGCGCATCCGCTGCGCGACGAACTGCCGGGCGCGACGAAGTCCGGCCGCTCGCTGCACGAAGAGCTGCAGTACAACCTGATCGTCACCCATGCTGTCTGCGTGGGCGAGCCGATGGCGCCGGAGATCGTCCGCGCCATGTTGGGCATCCGCATCAACACGTTGCTGAAAGGACACTCCGGCATCCGCGTCGAGACGTTGCAGGCGCTTGCCGCGATGCTCAATGCCGGCATCGTGCCGGTGGTGCCGTCGCTGGGCTCGGTGGGCGCATCGGGCGACCTGGCCCCGTTGTCGCACCTGGCCATCGTGCTGCTGGGCGGCGGCGAAGCCTTCCACGACGGCGAGCGCATGCCGGGTGCGGAAGCCCTCAAGCGCGCCGGGCTGTCGCCGGTCTCGCTGTCCTACAAGGAAGGCCTGGCGCTGAACAACGGCACGGCGCAGATGCTGGCGATGGGCGTGCTGGCGACCTACCGGCTGGACCAGTTGCTGGATACGGCGGACCTGGCCGCCGCGATGACCATCGATGCCTTCGCCGGTCGCCTGGGCGCCTTCGCCGAGGAGGTGCACGCCCTGCGGCCGCACCCGGGCCAGGTGCATGTGGCGGCACGGTTGCGCGACCTGCTCGACGGCTCCACGCTGGCCGACATTCCCTATCATCTGGTGCCACGCTTCCGCCCCTGGCTGCCGGACAGTTGGGATACGCCGGAAGCGCAGGCGCTGCGCTTCGACATCGGCTGGGACTGGGTACCCACCGGGCAACGCCACGGCCGCGAGAAGTTCTACCAGCGCTTCATGCCGTTCCGTGGCGGCAAGAAGCACCAGCCGCAGGACAGCTACTCGCTGCGCTGCATCCCGCAGGTGCATGGCGCCGTGCGCGATGCGGTGGAGCAGGCCAAGCGCGTGCTGGAGATCGAACTCAACGCGGTCACCGACAACCCGCTGGTGTTTCCCGACCGCGAAGCGGAGCATGTCGAGGAGCAGGTGATCTCCGCCGGACACTTCCACGGCATGCCGCTGGCGCTGGCGATGAGCTATGTGAAGGCGGCCATCCCCACGCTGGCCTCGATCTCCGAGCGGCGCCTCAACAAGCTGGTCGATCCGTCCACCAACGACGGCCTGCCGGCGTTCCTGATCGGCAACGAGGACGGCACCGAGTCGGGCCACATGATCGTGCAGTACACCGCCGCGGCCATCGTCAACGACCTGGCCAGCCGCGCGCATCCGGCCAGCGTGTTCTCGGTGCCGACCAGTGCGAACGCGGAGGACCACGTGTCGATGGGCGCCAACGAGGCGCGCCACGTGCTGGCGATGGTGCAGGACCTGGGCAAGGTGCTGGCGCTGGAGCTGTACACCGCCGCGCAGGCGCTGGACCTGCGGCGCGACATGATCAATGCCGCGCGCGCGCTGTCGGTCCGAACCGATGCGGAAGGACTGGCCACCAAGGTATCGGGTGGCCCATCGCCGGGCGCCGAGGGGCGCGACGTGTTCCTGGCCGAGGTCGATGCCCTGCGCGCCGCCCTGGCGGCCAGCGAGGCCTTCCATCCGGGTCATGCCGTGGCCGCCGCGCATGCGGCGATCCGCGCGAAGATCCCGTTCCTCGACCGCGACCGCGCGCTGGATGGCGAAGTCGCCACCGCCGTGCGCCTGGTGGAGTCGGGGGAGATCCTCGCCGCCGTCCGGAACCGCTGAGTAAGAAGCTGTAGGAGCGACGTCAGTCGCGACCGCACGAACACATCTGCCCTGATGCCAAGGCAACCAGTGACGGAGCGGTGGTTGAGGCGATAGGTTGACACGAGTTCCGTGCGCCTACGATTCACGGTCGCGACTGACGTCGCTCCTACAGTAGCCCCTGTCGCCTCACAACGTCCGCACGCAATCCCGTCCTTCGGCCTTGGCCGCATACAGCGCTTGGTCCGCCACCTGCAGCGCGGACTCCAGACTGTCGCGGGCCTCCAGGTCGACGCAGTGCACACCGATGCTGGCCGAGACCGCGATCTCCAATTCGCCACTTCGGCATGGTGCGGCCCGTAGTGCCTGGCGCAGCTCCTCGGCCACCACGCTGGCCTCGCCCAGGCCCATGCCGGGCAGGGCGGCGATGAACTCCTCGCCGCCGAAGCGCGCCAGCAGTGCACCGTGCGGCCGCAGCGTCTCGGCCAGCGTGTTCGAGGTGCAGCGCAGGCAGTCGTCGCCGACCAGGTGGCCGTAGGTGTCGTTGATGCGCTTGAAGTGGTCCAGGTCGATCATCAGCAGCGAGATGGGACGCCGCGAGTTGCGCGACTGCGACAGCAAGTGCTCGAACGCCTCGCGGAAGTGGGTGCGGTTGTACAGATCGGTCAGGCCATCGAGGCGGCTGGACTCGCGCAGGCGGTGGTGGGCGGTCTCGAGTTCGGACATGGTCTGCCGCAACTCTGCGGTTCGCGATACCACCTGCTCCTCGAGCGAGTTCTTCGCCTCACGCACGATGCGCTCGTTCTCGTTGCGCAGCGCGGCGTAGCGGTAGCCCAGCGCCACCGACAGCAGCAGCATCTCCAGCGCCGAACCGATCTGCACGCCGTATTCGGTCAGGAAGGTCTTGGGCAGCAGGCCGAAGGCCAGCGCCACGAAGATGCCCGTGCCCAGCAGGAACATCGCCCACGCCAGCAGGAAGACCTTGGCCGGTCGGTAGCCGGTACGCACGACCATCAGCGTGATTACCGCGATCCAGACGATGCTGGGGAACACCGCGGCCGACGCGATCGGCGTGGCCACGTGGTAGGGCAGCTGGGTGGCGGCGATGCCCAGCAGCACGAAGAACGCGATGATCGCCTTGCTGATGCGGTCGCCCAGGCGCCATCGCGTGTTGAGGTCTAGGAACGTACGCGAGAACTGTTGCATGCCGATCTGCGCCAGGCAGACCGAGAGCGGTACCGACTTGTCCGCCAGCCAGGTGGAATGCGGCCACAGGTATTCGAAGCCCAGCCCGTTCAGGGTGAACAGCACCAGCCCGAACGCGGTGATGTGGAACAGGTACCAGAAGTAGCTGCCGTCGCGCAGCACCAGCCACAGCACCAGGTTGTAGAAGAACAGCGCCAGCAGGATGCCGTAGTAGATGCCGATGCCCAGCTGCCCGTCGCGCGAGAGCTCGGCGAAGGCGGCGGGCGTATACAGGAACAGCGGCACCTGCATCGAACTCTGGCTCTGCACCCTGACCAGCAGTTCGACGGGCTGGCCGCTGGGCAGGTCCAGCCAGAAGTTCGGATGCCGGTAGCGGATGCTGCGCTGCTCGAACGGGAACGTGTCGCCGCCGGCGTGGTGGACCATGTGGCCGTCGGGGTAGCGCGCGTACACGTCGATGCGGTCGCTCAGCGCGTACTGCTGTACCAGCAGCCAACGCTGTTCGCGCGGATTGCCGTTGACGACGTTCACCCGGAACCAGAACGCGCCGGTCTGGAAGCCGAACGAGGCATCGCCATCGGGCAGGGGGGCGAAACGGCCTTCGGCCAGCAGGCGCCTGGCGTCCTCGACCGTGGCCGCGCCGCCGGCGTCATGCAGGTAGGTGGTCTGCGGTGCCAGCGGCAGGTAGCTGGCGTCGTGCGCGATGTACGCCTGCGTCGCGGCCGCGGCACCCAGTGGCCATAACGCCAGCAGGAGGAACCACTGCACCAGCCGCCGATGCCATGTGATGTCGTCCCGTTGCCCCATGCCCGTCCCCCCCGGGTGGCCGGTCAGGGCGCCGCGGCGGTTACCCGCGGCGCCTTCCGGCGTCCTTGGCAGTGTACTCATCGTCCTTGCCCGCTCCAGCCCATCGTCGGTCCCCTGGCGTGCCCATGCCGGAAGTAACGGAAAACGACCCCCATTCCAGCCAGTGTCCGGGTTGACGGCCGCGCTACCGTTCGTTTAATGTATTAACACGTTAATACATTATTGCGTACATTCCCGACATGAAGCGCCGCTCTCCCCAGGACGAAGTCGCCGACAACGCGCCGCTGCAGGCCCTCGCCGAGGCCCTGGCGGCGCTGTCGGAAGCGGGCGAGGTGCGTGCCTTCCTTGAAGACCTGTGTACGCCCGCCGAGCTGGAGGCCATGGCCGACCGCTGGCGCGTGGTGCCGCTCCTGTTGAAGGGTGTGCCCTACCGGGAAATCCACGATCTCACCCAGGTCAGCGTGACCACCATTGGCCGCGTCGCCCGCACCCTGGAGCGGGGCGCCGGTGGTTACGCCGCCGCCGTCCACCGCCAGCAGGCGGCGACGGCTTCCGCCTCCCACTGAGTCCTCCCATGAGCCCCTCCCTGACCCCCGCGACGCGCGAGCGTCTGCGCATCGCCATCCAGAAGAGCGGACGGCTGGCCGAGCCGGCCCGCACCCTGTTGGCCGCCTGCGGCCTGAGCTGGCGCGAAAGCCGCGACAAGCTGTTCTGCTATGGCGAATCCCTGCCGGTCGACCTGCTGCTGGTGCGCGACGACGACATTCCCGGCCTGATCGCCGACGGCGTGTGCGATTTCGGCATCGTCGGCCGCAACGAACTGGATGAACAGGCCGGCGAGCGTGCCCTGATCGGGCTGCCACAGGCCTACCGCGAACTGCGCCCGCTCGGCTTCGGCAACTGCCGGCTGATGCTGGCCATTCCCGAAAGCTGGGAATGGGAAGGTCCGCAGCAGCTGCAGGGCCTGCGCATCGCCACCAGCTATCCCTCCGTGCTGCGGCAGTGGCTGCAGGCGCGCGGGATCGATGCCGCCGTCGTCGAGCTGTCCGGTTCGGTCGAGATCGCCCCCAAGCTGGGCACGGCGGACCTGATCTGCGATCTGGTTTCCAGCGGTGCCACGCTCGCCGCCAACCAGCTGAAGCCGGTGGAAACGCTGCTCGAGAGTGAGGCGGTGCTGGCCGGCCCGGCGCGCGAGTTCGACGACGCCCGTGCCGGTCTGGCCGACATGCTGCTGCGCCGCCTCGACGGCGTGCTGAAACTCAAGGACAGCAAGCTGCTGATGTTCCGTGCCGAACGCGAGACCGTGCCGGCGCTGTCGCGCCTGCTGACCGACAGCGAGGGCCTGGTCACGCTTCCGGGCGGCGAGGACGGCCCCCTGTCGCTGCAGGCCATGTGCCATGGCGTGGTCACCTGGCAGCGGTTGGAGGAACTGCAGCGCGCCGGCGCGCAGGGATTGATGGTGCTTTCGGTCGAGAGGTCGCTGGCATGAGCGCTTCGCCCGCTCCGGTGTACGACTGGAATGCGCTGGATGCTGCCGGGCGCGACGCCGTGCTCGCACGGCCCGTGCAGGCGGTCGCGCAACGCACGCGCGATGCCGTGGCCGGCCTGCTGGCCGACGTGCAGGCGCGCGGCGACGTGGCGCTGCGCGAGGTCACCGCACGTTTCGACGGCGTGCAGCTTGAAACCTTCGAGGTGGGCGAGCAGGAATTCGCCGCAGCGCAGGCCGCCGTGCCCGTCGAGCTGCGCGAAGCCATGCAGCAGGCCGCGGACAGGATCGAGGCCTTTCACCGTGCCGGCATGGCGCAGCCATATGCCGTGGAAACCGCCCCCGGTGTGGTCTGCGAACGCATGATCCGGCCGATCCCGCGCGTGGGCCTGTACGTGCCCGCGGGCAGTGCGCCGTTGCCGTCGACCGCCTTGATGCTGGGCGTGCCGGCGCGCCTGGCCGGCTGCCGCGAAGTCGTGCTGTGCACCCCGCCGCGCCGCGACGGCAGCGCCGATCCTGCTGTGCTGGTGGCCGCACAACTGACCGGCGTGCGCCGCGTGTTCAAGCTGGGCGGCGCGCAGGCGATCGCCGCGATGGCCTTCGGCACGGACAGCGTGCCGAAGTGCGACAAGCTGTTCGGTCCCGGCAACAGCTACGTGACCGAAGCCAAGCAGCAGGTCGCGCAGGCTGGCGCCGCCGCCATCGACATGCCAGCGGGTCCCTCGGAGGTGCTGGTGATCGCCGATGCGGGCGCCGACGCAGCCTTCGTCGCGGCGGACCTGCTTTCGCAGGCCGAGCATGGCCCGGACTCGCAGGTGCTGCTGCTGTCCGATGACGACGCCCTCATCGCCCGGGTGCAGGACGAACTCGCCACACAGCTGGCCCGGCTCGACCGGGCGGATATCGCGCGACAGGCATTGTCTGCGTCGCGCCTGGTCAAGGTCGCCACGCTCGACGATGCCTTCGCCATCAGCAACCGCTACGCGCCGGAACACCTCATCCTGGCGCTGCGCGAACCGCGCGCGTGGCTGGACAAGGTGGAAGCCGCCGGCTCGGTGTTCCTCGGCGACTTCACGCCGGAAGCCTTGGGCGATTACTGCAGCGGTACCAACCATGTGCTGCCTACCGCGGGTGCGGCGCGTGCGTACAGTGGCGTCAGTGTGTCCAGCTTCCAGAACTTCGTCAGCGTGCAGTCGGCCAGCCGCGCGGGCATCGCCGCCATAGGCGACTGCGCGCTGACGCTCGCGCGGGCGGAAGGGCTGGGTGCGCACGCCCATGCCGTCGCGCTGCGATTGCGCAAGGCGGACGCATGAGCAGCGTCCTGCCCCTTGTGCGTCCGGACCTGCGCGATTTCGCGGGCTACAAGTCGGCCCGCAGCGAAGCCCTGCGTGGCGAGGTGTGGCTGAACGCCAACGAATCGGCGTGGGCCAATCCGGCCGACGGGCACGGTCGCAGCCGCCGCTATCCGGATCCGCAGCCACCGGCGCTTCGCGCGCGCCTGGCACAGCTGTATGGCGTGGCCCCGGAGCAACTGCTGGTCGGGCGCGGCAGCGACGAAGGCATCGACCTGCTGGTGCGCGCGCTGTGCGTGCCCGGACAGGACGCCATCGTGGTGACGCCGCCGGTGTTCGGCATGTACGTGGTCTGCGCTCGGCTGCAGGGCGCACGCATCATCGAGGTGCCGCTGGTCGATGGCGACGCCGGTTTCGGCGCCGATCTTGACGCCATCCGCGAGGCGGCGTTCGGTCAGGGGGCCAAGCTGGTGTTCCTGTGCTCGCCCTCCAATCCGGCGGGTTCGGCCATCCCGCTGGACGGCATCAAGGCCCTGGCACACGCGCTGGAAGGCCACGCGCTGGTGGTGGTGGACGAGGCCTACGGCGAATTCGCCGACGGCGCGTCCGCGACCACGCTGCTGGGTGCGCACGCCAACGTCGCCGTGTTGCGTACGTTATCGAAAGCGCATGCCCTGGCCGCCGCGCGCATCGGCGTGGTCATCGGTGGCGCGGAACTGGTCGCCGTGCTGCAGCGCTGCCAGGCACCGTATCCGGTGCCCACGCCGTGTGCCGACCTCGCGCTGGAAGGCCTGTCCGATACGGCGCTTGAGCAGACCCGGGAACGCGCGGCGGTCGTGCGTCGTGAGCGCGAACGGCTGCTGTACGCGCTCGCGCGGATACCCGGCGTACGCCGCGTCTATCCTTCGCAGGGAAACTATCTGTTGGTGCGCTTCGACGATCCCGATGGCGCTTTCCGTGCACTGCTCGCCGCCGGCGTGGTGGTGCGCGACCAGCGCGCCGCGCCCCAGCTGGGCGACGCATTGCGCATCACCATCGGCTCGCCGGAACAGAACGATCGCGTGCTGTCGGCCCTGAACACGAATCCCACCCCATGACACCGATCCTCTTCATCGACCGCGACGGCACCCTGATCGAGGAGCCCGAGGATTTCCAGATCGACGCCTACGAGAAGCTGCGCTTCGTCCCCGGGGTCGTTCCCGCGCTGCTCAAGCTGCGCGACGCGGGCTACCAGTTCGTGATGGTCAGCAACCAGGACGGCCTGGGTTCGGAGCAGTACCCGCGCGCCTCGTTCGAAGGGCCGCACGCGCTGATGATGCAGGTCTTCGAAAGCCAGGGCATCCGCTTCCGCGACGTGCTGATCGACGAAAGCTGGCCGCACGAGAATCGTCCCACGCGCAAGCCGGGCATCGGTCTGGTGATCCCCTACCTGCAGGACCGCAGCATCGACTGGGCGCGTTCGGCGATGGTGGGCGACCGGCAGACCGACAACCAGTTCGCCGAGAACCTGAACATCCGGGCATTCCAGCTGAAGACCGCGCAGTTCGGCGGCGAGTGGGACTGGGCCGGCATTGCGCATGAACTCGCGGATGCGCCGCGCCGTGCGGTGGTGCAGCGGAACACCAAGGAGACGAAGATCCGCGTCGAGGTGGACCTCGACCGCATCGCCGAGCCGGTCGCGAAGACGGGATTGCCCTTCTTCGACCACATGCTGGAACAGATCGGCAAACACGGCGGGTTCGCACTGGACGTGCGCGCCGATGGCGACCTGTACATCGACGAGCACCACACCGTCGAGGACACCGGCCTCGCGCTGGGGCAGGCGCTGAAAGAGGCGCTGGGCGACAAGCGTGGCATCGGCCGCTATGGCTTCACCCTGCCGATGGACGAGACGCTGGCCAGCGCCGCGCTGGATTTCAGTGGGCGGCCATACTTCGTCTTCACCGGCGAGTTCCGGCGCGAGCGCGTCGGCGACCTGCCGACCGAACTGGTGCCGCATTTCTTCCGTTCGCTGTGCGATGCGGCAGGCCTGAACCTCAACCTGAAGGTGGAAGGCGACAACGACCACCACAAGGTCGAGGCCAGCTTCAAGGCGCTGGCGCGCGCGCTGCGCCAGGCGGTGAAGCGCGAGGGTGCCGAACTGCCGTCGACCAAGGGGGCCCTGTGACGAAGGTCGTGCTGGTCGATGCCGGCGGCTCCAACATCGGCTCGGTGCGCTACGCGCTGCAGCGCCTGGGCGTGGACGCGGAACTGACTGGCGACGCGGCGACGATCCGCGCGGCGGACCGGGTGATCCTGCCCGGCGTGGGTGCCGCCGCCGTGTGCATGGCGCGGCTGCGGGAACTGGACCTGGTCGACGTGCTGCGCACGCTGGACAGGCCGCTGCTGGGCGTCTGCGTCGGTGTGCAGCTGTTGTTCGCGCATTCCGAGGAGGACGACACCCCCTGCCTGGGCCTGCTGCCGGGACGCGTGCGCAAGCTGCACGCCGCACCCGGCATCCGCGTGCCGCACATGGGCTGGAACACCCTGCAGTGGCGACGCGGCGGTTCGCTGGTGGAGGGCATCGCCGACGGCGACCACGCCTACTTCGTCCACAGCTATGCCGCCGCCGTCGACGACGACTGCCTGTGCAGCAGCGAGCACGGACAGCGCTTCGCCGCCGTCGTGCAGCGGGGCAACGTTGCGGGGGCGCAATTCCATCCCGAGCGCTCGGGCGCCGTCGGCGCGCGACTGCTGAAGAACTTCATCGAGTACGGACTGCAATGACAGGTTTCACGGTATATCCCGCCATCGACGTGCGCGATGGCCGCGTGGTCCGTCTGGCACAGGGCGACTACGCCCGCGAGACCCGGTACGAGGGCGCGCCGCTGCAGGTCGCGCAGCGCTATGCGGCACAGGGTGCCGAATGGCTGCACCTGGTCGATCTGGATGCGGCGCGCGCCGGCGGCTATACACTCGCGCCGTTGCTGGGGGAGATCGCGCGTACGACCGCGCTGAAGGTGCAGACGGGCGGTGGTGTACGCCATCGCGACGACGTGGCACGCATCCTGGACGCCGGCGCACAGCGGGTGGTGGTCGGCTCACTGGCGGTCCGTGAGCCGGATACGGTGCTGTCGTGGCTGGCCGAATTCGGCAGCGAGCGCATCACCGTGGCGCTGGACACGCGGCTCGATGCCGGTGGTGCGTGGCGCCTGCCGGTGCATGGCTGGACCGAGACCGCGTCCGAGACCCTGGACGAGCTCGCCACGCGCTACGCCGATGCCGGCCTGCGCCATCTGCTGTGCACCGACATCGCCCGCGACGGCATGCTGAGTGGGCCCAACCTCGACCTGTACACCTACCTGCGCGCCACCGTGCCGACGTTGGCGGTGCAGGCCTCGGGCGGCGTGAGCGCGGTGGCGGATATCGTCGGAGCGCGCGAAGCGGGTTGCGCCGGCATCGTGCTCGGGCGCGCCTTGCTGGAAGGCCGCTTCGCCCTGCCGGAAGCGCTGGCATGCTGAGCCGGCGCATCATTCCCTGCCTGGACGTGCGCGAAGGCCGCGTAGTCAAGGGCGTGAAGTTCCGCGACCACGTCGACATGGGCGATATCGCCGACCTTGCGCTGCGCTACCGCGACGAAGGGGCCGACGAACTGGTGTTCTACGACATCAGCGCCAGTCCGGAAGGCCGTTCGGTGGACTACGCCTGGATCGAGCGTGTATCGCGGCTGCTGGATATTCCGTTCTGCGTGGCGGGCGGCATCCGCGACGTGGAGACCGCCCGTCGCGTGCTGTACAGCGGGGCCGACAAGGTGTCGGTCAACACGCCCGCGCTGGAGCGTCCGGAGCTGATCGGCGAGCTGGCGCAGGCCTTCGGCGTACAGTGCGTCGTGGTCGGCGTGGATTCCATTCTGGAAGCCGACGGCGAATGGCGTGTGCGCCGCTATACCGGCGACCCCTCGAAGATGCAGGGTGCCGGACTGAGGACGCTGGACTGGGTCGTGCAGGCGCAGCGCCTGGGCGCCGGCGAAATCGTGCTGAACTGCATGGACCAGGACGGCGTGCGGCGGGGTTACGACCTGGTGCAGCTGCGCGCGGTACGCGCCATCTGCGAAGTGCCGCTGGTCGCCTCGGGCGGCGCGGGCGAGGTGGCGCATTTCATCGACGTGTTCCAGCAGGCGGATGTGGATGGCGCGCTTGCAGCCAGCGTATTCCACAGCGGGCACATCCGCATTCCGGCACTGAAGCAGGCATTGGCGCAGCAAGGCATCGAGGTGAGACGTGGCGACTGACAACCGGCGACCGGCGTTCGACGCCACCCGTCTCGACTGGGACAAGGGGAACGGCCTGCTGCCCGTCATAGTGCAGCACGCCGCGACGCTGCGGGTGCTGATGCTGGGCTACATGAACCGCGAAGCGCTGCAGGCCACGCTTGCCGGCGGGCGCGTGACCTTCTTCAGTCGCAGCAAGCAGCGGCTGTGGACCAAGGGAGAGAGCTCCGGCCACGTGCTGGAACTGGTGTCGGTCGAAGCCGATTGCGACGACGACACGCTGCTCGTCCTCGCGCGTCCGCACGGTCCCACCTGCCACCTGCAGCGCGCCAGTTGCTTCCTGTCGGCACCGTCGGCATTCCTGTCGGAACTGGATGCCCTCGTTGCGCAGCGAGAGCGCGAACGACCGGCGGACAGCTACACCACGCGGCTGTTCGAGGCCGGTGTGCGCCGCGTCGCCCAGAAGGTGGGCGAAGAGGGCGTGGAAACCGCCCTGGCCGCCGTCGCCCAGGACGAAACCGCGCTGCTCGGCGAGAGTGCGGACCTGCTTTACCACCTGATCGTGCTGCTGCGTGCACGCGGCCTGTCGCTGGCCGATGCCGTCGATGTGCTGCGGGAGCGGCACGCCCCCCGATGACGCATCCCCACCGACTGTAGGGGCGGCCTCGGGCGCGATGCTCTTCGCTGCTGCTGAAAAAAAGCATCGCGCCCGAGGGCGCTCCTACAAGCGCATCGGCCCTGCGCCATAATCCTCCGGTCCTTCCGGCTGGAGTCGCCATGCGCGCTTCGTTGATTGTCCTCGTCCTGGCGTTGCTGACGGTCCCCGCCCATGCGCTGCCGCCGCCGTGCAGTTGGGGACAGGTGTACGAGGACCGCAACGGCAACGGGACCCGCGAGGCAGGGGAGCCGGGCCTCCCGGGCATCAAGGTGTCCAACGGCATCCAGATTGCGGTGACGGACGCGCGGGGCGAGTACAGCCTCGATTACATCGACGGCCGCACGCTCTTCATCATCAAGCCGGCGGGCTACGATCTGGCGGCGCGCCCCGACGGCCTGCCGGCCCGCTGGCGCAACCTGCAGTACCACGCCGGGCCCGCGCTGAAGTACGGCGGCATCCCCGAGCGCCAGCCCGATTGCACGCACTTCGGGCTGCGTCCACGGGCAGCGGTGAAGGACAGCGCACTCGACGTACTGCTGTTCGCCGACAGCCAGACGTCTTCGGTGACGGACGTGGACTACTACTGGCGCGACATCGTGCAGCCACTGGTCGGCAGGCACGGCGCCGCGCTGGGCCTGACCCTGGGCGACGTCACCAACGACGACTTGTCGCTGTACCCGCAGATCCTGCGCACGACGATGAGCCTGCAGGTACCCTGGCTGTTCATCCCGGGCAATCATGACCTCGATTTCGATGCCGCCGGCGATGAGGATTCGCTGCGCACGTTCCGCCATCACCTGGGACCGGACACGTTTGCGTGGGAAGAAGAGGCGGCGACCTTCATCGGCCTGGACGATGTGATCTACCAGCCGGGTGGCACGCCTGCGTATTTCGGCGGGCTGCGCGAGGACCAGTTCGCCTTCCTGCAGGCGTACCTGCCCACGGTGCGCAAGGATCGCCTGCTGGTGATCGGCGTGCACATCCCGTTCTACGAATCCGGTGCGCGCGGCTTCCGCCCGCAGGACCGCGAACGCCTGTTCGCCATGCTGGAGGACTTCCCGCATGTGCTGCTGCTCAGCGGGCACACCCACACCCAGCGCCACTGGTACCACGACGCATCCACCGGCTGGCACGGGATGCGGCCGCTGCATGAGTACAACGTCGGCGCGGCCTGCGGCGCCTACTGGTCGGGCATCAAGGATGCCGAGGGCATTCCCGACACGACGATGGCCGACGGTACGCCGAATGGCTATGCGCGGCTGCGCGTGGACGCCGGCGGCGCCTACGCGCTGTCGTGGCATCCGGCGCGCGATGCGGACGGCAGCGGCATCGGCCTGCACGCGCCGCGCGTGCTGCGGAAGGGGGCGTATCCGGCGTGGGGCGTGTTCGCCAATGTCTACATGGGGGATGCGGAGACCCGCGTGGAGTACCGCATCGACGGCGGCGAATGGAAACCGATGAAGCGCGTGGAGCAGCCCGACCCCAGGCTGCTGGTGGAGAACATGCGCGACGACACGGTCGATGCGCTGCGTGGCTACGACCGCTCGCCCGAAGCGGAGGCGTCCCAGCACCTGTGGCGTGGCGCGCTGCCCACCGACCTGGCCGAGGGCGAGCATGCGGTCGAGGTGCGCGCCTTCGACCGGTGGCAGGGCGAGCGATCGGCCCGCACCTCGTACCGCCTGCAGGTTGCGGAGCCCTGATCATGGCTGCTGTGGAACTTCCCATCGAGCACTTCATGGATGCTGCGGCGTGGGAACGCTGGCTGGAGGAGCATCCGGGATCCACGGGCGTGTGGCTGAAGATCGCCAAGAAGGACTCGGGCGTCGCGTCGGTGAGCTACAGCGAGGCACTGGACGTGGCGCTGTGCCATGGCTGGATCGACGGACAGAAGAAGGGGTACGACGCGCAGTGCTTCCTGCAGCGCTTCACGCCCCGGCGTGCACGCAGCACATGGTCGAAGATCAACGTCGCCCGGATCGAAAGCCTGGTAGCGGCGGGTCGCATGCGGCCCGCAGGCCTGCGCGAAGTCGAGGCCGCCAGGGCCGATGGTCGCTGGGACGCGGCTTACGACGGTGCGAAGTCGATGGAGGTGCCGCTGGAACTCGCCAAGGCCCTGGCGAAGAACCGAAAGGCCAAGGCTTTCTTCGACACGCTCGACAAGACCAACCGGTACGCGGTGTGCTGGCGCGTGCAGACAGCGGTGAAGCCGGAGACCCGGCAGGCACGCTTGGAAAAGCTGTTGGCCATGCTCGCGCGGGGCGAGAAGATCCACGGGGCCTGAAACGGAAGCGCCTCCCGAAGGAGGCGTCCTGGAACCTGGCGGGCGAGCGAAGGCGGGCGGGCGAGGTTGACGTGGCTGGCTGGCGAAGGCGGGCGGGCGACGTGGCGCGCAGTCTAGGCAATCCGCACGATGCGTGTAGAAACGCGAATCGCTCTCGAATAAATCTCAGCGGGCGGCGCGGCTGGATCGCACACTGAGCCACGCCCCGGCCAACAGCATCGCGATCGCGACGGCCTGGATCCCATGCAGCTCCGCGCGACCCGAGATGACCAACAGCAACGTCGACAGCAAGGGCGCGAGATAGGAGAGGCTGCCCAGCAGGGCGATGTCGCCGCGCTTGGTGCCGTGGTCCCAGAGCCAGAACGCGGCGCCTACGGGGCCGGCACCCATCACGGCGAGAACCAGCCATTGGGTGGCATCGGGCGCGACCGTGCGTTCGAACAGCAGATGAACCGCAGCGCCCAGGACCGAGACGCCCGCGCAGGCCACGGTGATGGCGGCGGTGGGGACGTCGGCGAAGCGGCGGTTGAGCACGGAATACGCGGCCCAGATCACCGCGGCACCCAGTGCGGCGAGGTAGCCCGGCACGTGCGCACGGTCGACCTGCAGGCCATGCCCGCGGGTCACCAGCAGCGCCGCGGCCACCAGGCCGAGCAGCGTGCCTGCCCACTGCCCGGCACGCACCGTCACTCCGCCGACCAGGCCGGCGAAGACCACGATCAGCAGCGGCCACAGGTAATTGAGCAGGTTCGCCTCCACCGCCGGCGCGCGCTTGAGCGCGATGAAGTAGAGCGCGTGGTAGCCGAACAACGCCAGCGTGGACAGCGCCAGCGCCGCGCCGGGTTGGCGCAGCTCGCGCCAGCCCGCGGCGCCGCGCAGTGCCGCGCGCGCCAGTCCCAGCAGCGCCGCGATGCTGAAACTGACCGCAAGCACCTGGAACGGGGGCAGGTTGCCGGTCGCGGTCGTCAGTACCGCCAGCGAAGCCCACAGCAGGATGGCGGCCAGCCCCGTCAGCGTAGCCGTGCGTTGCGACGCCATGGTTCGGATTCAGTCGGGCAGGGCGATGTCGGCGAACGACGCCACGCGCACATGCCCGTGCGCGGCCTCGCCCTCGCGGGGCTGAGGATAGTCGTCCAGGCGGTCGATCAGGCGCGTCTGCAGGCCGGCTTCGCGCGCGGCATCCAGCTCTTCCACCACATCGGACAGGAACAGGATGGCATCGGCCGGCACACCGATGCGCCCGGCGATCACCCGGTAGCTGTCGGCTTCGCGCTTGCCGCCGACTTCGGTGTCGAACCAGTCGGAAAACAGCGGCGTCAGGTCGCCGGCGTCGCTATGGCCGAAGAACAGCTTCTGCGCCGGCACCGAGCCGGACGAGTACACGTACAGCGGATAGCCGCGCGCGTGCCAGTCGCGCAGCGCGGGCGCCGCGTCGGGATAGATGTGGGCGGTGAAGTCGGCATCGCGATAGCCCGCCTGCCAGATCATGCCCTGCAGCGCCTTCAGCGCCGTGTGCTTGCGGTCCTGGTCGATCCAGCCCTGCAGCGTCTCCACGATGACGTCGTCGTTGCAGATGCTGCCGTGCTCGGTGGCCACCACGTCCAGCCAGCGGCGGACCTCCGGGTCGTCGCGGTGGTCGCGCACGAAGCCGGGCAGGGCGCGCCGCGCATACGGGAACAGCACGTCCTTCACGAACGAGATGCTGCTGGTGGTGCCTTCGATGTCGGTCAGGATGGCGGAAACGGGCATGGCGATGTTCACGGTCACGGTAGAGCGGAGCGCGCTCCGCTGCTCTTGTTCTGGATGGGGTCGTGCCGCCGGGCAGGCCCCGGGTCGGCAGGATCGATCAATGCCCGTCGGTCAGACCGTCGTAGCGCGGGAACTGCTGGGCGATGGTGGTGCCGGTGAAGTGGCCCACCCAGCCATCCGGCTCGGTGAAGAAGCGGATGGCGACGAAGCGGGGCTCCGGGCCCATGTCGAACCAGTGCAGCGCGCCGTCCGGCACGGCGATCAGGTCGCCCTGCACGCACTCGATCTCGTAGACCCTGCCATCCACATGCAGCGTGAACAGGCCAGAGCCCGCCACGAAGAAGCGCACCTCGTCTTCCTTGTGGTAGTGCTCGTCGAGGAACTTGGCGCGCATCGCCTCGCGCTGCGGGTTGTCCGGCGCGATGCTGACCACGTCGACGGTCTTGAAGCCGCGCTCGGCCACCAGACGCTCGATGTCGGCGCGATAGGCGTCCATCACTTCTTCCGGCGAGGCGCCGGGCTCGATCGGCTTGTTCGCCTTCCAGCGTTCGAAGGTCACGCCGATCTTCTTCAGCTCGGTGGCGATGAAATCGGGGTCGTAGCTGGCGAACTCCGGAGTGGCCGGGTCGGATTCCTTGAAGATGCGCAGGCGGCTCATGGCAATGGCGTGAGGCGGCGGGGGGAACGTTAGGGTAGCAAACCCGGCCCGGACGCCCTGTGGCGGAAAGGTAACGCGGCGATAACCGGCGGTTATCAGCCGCGGCAGCCGAGCTTGCGCAACTCCAGTTCGGCCGCGAACAGGAATTCGAAGGCTTCCAGATGCCGGCGCGCCTCGGCCATGGTGCGGCCCCATGCGTACAGGCCGTGGCCGTCGATCAGGTAGCCCCATAGCGGCTGCCGGTCCAGCAGCGCATCGACCTGCGCGGCCAGGGTCGGCATGTCCTGGGTGTTGGCGAACACCGGCACGTCGATGGCCATCTCGTGGGTGTGGTTGCCGTGGAAGGCCTTCAGTAGTTCGAAGCCCTCCAGCCGGACATGGCCGGCGCCGGCGAACAGGCGCGAGGCCACCGTCTGCACCAGCGAGTGCGTGTGCAGCACGCAGCCGATCTCGGGGTAACGCCGATAGAGCTGGGTGTGCAGCAGGGTTTCCGCCGAGGGGCGATGGTCGCTGCCGACGGCCTTGCCCTCGAAGTCCACCACCATGATGTCCGTCTCCACCAGCCGGCCCTTGTCGCGGCCGGAGACGGTGATGGCCGCATGCCGTTCGTCCAGGCGCTGCGAGAAGTTGCTGCTGGTGGCCGGGGTCCAGCCCAGCTGCGACAGTTCGCGCACGTTGGAGATGATGGACTGCGCGCGGTCGCGCAGCTGGTCGGCGTCGTAGGGCAGGGCGTTCATGCCGCGCATTCTAACGGAACCCGTCCGGCGGCCCGACTGATTGATCCTGCTCAATGCGGTCGGCGGGCCGGAAGCGCGACACTGCAGCCTCCTTCCCGCAGGTGCCCAGCCAGATGAGCCACGATGCCTCCCGCCGCCGTTTCCTGACCACCACCCTGACCGCCGCCGCCGTGGCCCCGCTGGCCTGGCACGCGGTGCGTGCCGAGGCTGCCGCGCCTGCCGCCCTCCCCAAGCTGGACGCCAACAACCCCATCGCCAAGGCGCTGGCCTACAGCGAGAACGCCGCCACCGTGAAGCATCCCAAGCACAAGGCGGGCGATCACTGCGCCAACTGCAACTTCTTCAAGGCGCCGGCGGGCCAGGCCTATGGCCCGTGCACGCTGTTCCCGAAGAACTCGGTCGCCGCGAAGGGCTGGTGCAGCGCCTGGGCCAAGAAGCCCTGATACGTCCGGTTCACGGAAAGCAAAAAAGGCGCGGTACACCGCGCCTTTTTCTTTGCCCTATACCGGCCCCGCTCAGCGCGGCGTGCGCAACCGGCTGTGGCGGTAGCCGTACAGGAAATAGATCAGGAAGCCGACCGCGGTCCAGACGCCCATCAGCATCCAGTTGTGCGCCGTCATCGCCGACAGCAGCGCCATGCAGCTCAGCACGCCCAGCGAGCAGACCAGCCAGGCCGCGGGGATGCGGAACGGACGCGGCAGGTCCGGCTGCGTGCGGCGCAGCACCAGCACGCCCACGCAGACCGAGGCGAACGCGATCAGGGTGCCCATCGAGGTCAGTTCGCCCAGGATGTCGAGCGGGAACAGTGCCGCCAGCAGGGCGATGCCCACGCCGGTGATGACCGTGTTGATGTGCGGCGTGCGGTATTCGGGATGGATCTTGGTGAACACCGGCGGCAGCAGGCCGTCGCGCCCCATGATCATGAAGATGCGCGGCTGGCCGATGATCATCACCAGCACCACCGACGACAGGCCGATCAGCGCACCGATCTCCACCGTCACCCGCAGCCAGCCCAGTTCCGGATGGGCGGCCACCGCGGTGACCACCGGCTCGGCGGTGCCCAGCGCGGTATAGGGCACCAGGCCGGTCATCACCGCGGCCATGGCGATGTAGAGGATGGTGCAGATGGCCAGCGAGGCCAGCATGCCGACGGGCAGGTCCTTCTGCGGGCGATGCGATTCCTGGGCCGCCACCGACACCGCCTCGAACCCGATGTAGGCGAAGAACACCATCGCCGCGCCCCGCAGCACGCCGTCCCAGCCGAACTTGCCCGGGCCTTCATTGGCCGGAATGAAGGGCTGCCAGTTGCCCGGGTCGACGTACTGCCAGCCAGCGATGATGACCAGGATGATCAGGCCGGTCTTCAGCACCACCATCGCCATGTTCATGGCCGACGACTTGCGGATGCCGACGTAGCACAGCCAGGTCAGCAGCAACACCAGGAGGGCAGCCGGCACGTTGGCGATCGCGCCGGTGGGGCGCAATTGCGCGTCCAGCGGCGCGCTGACGAAGGCTTCGGGCAGATAGATATTCGCGTGTTCGAGCAAACTCAGCAGATAGCCGGTCCAGCTGACCGCGACCGCGGACGCCGACACGCCGTATTCCAGCACGAGCATCCAGCCGATGAACCAGGCGGTCAGTTCGCCCAGCGTCGCGTAGGTGTAGGTGTAGGCGCTGCCGGACACCGGCACCATCGCCGCGAATTCGGCATAGGCCAGCGCGCAGAACGTGCAGCAGATGGCGGCCAGCACGAACGACAGCATGATGGCGGGGCCGGCGTGGTTGGCGGCGGCCTGGCCGGTGATCACGAAGATGCCGCCGCCGATCACCGCGCCGATGCCGAGCGCAGTCAGGCCCCACGGGCCGAGCGTGCGGCGCAGGCTGAGCCCTTCGGCTTCGGTATGGGCGGCGTGGGGGTGCTTGGTGGCCAGGAGCTGTCGGAGCATCGTGCGTGGTCTCGGGACGTTATCGAGGAGTACAACCAAAAAGGCCGGCGGTGTGCCCGCCGGCCTTGAAGACGATCAGGCGCGCTGCCTGAGTTTGCTGTTCCGGAAGCCGTAGGCGAAGTAGATCACCTGCCCCAGCACCGTCCAGCCCACGAAGATCTGCCAGTGTTCCATGAACGACTGCATGAACAGGAACAGGCAGGCCAGCACGCCCAGCGGGCAGATCAGCCAGAACATGGGCACGCGGAACGGACGGGCGAGGTCGGGGCGGGTGAAGCGCAGCACCAGCACGCCGAGACACACGGTGGCGAAGGCCAGCAACGTACCCATCGAGACCAGTTCGCCCAGCACGCTGAGCGGCATGAAACCGGCCAGCAGGCAGGCCAGCACGCCGACGATGATCGTGCCGACGTAGGGCGTATGGAACTTCGGGTGCACCTTGCCGAACAGGCGCGGCAGCAGTCCGTCGCGGGACATCGAATAGAAGATGCGCGGCTGCGCCATCAGCATCACCAGGATCACCGACGAAAGGCCGGCGATGGCGCCGATCTCCACCGCCGTCTTCAGCCAGCCGACGCTGGCGCCCGGATCGGCCTTCAGGACCTCTTCCAGCGCGGTGGCCACCGGCTTGGCGGTGCCCAGCAGGCTGTAGTGGGTCATGCCGGTCAGCACCGCGCAGACGGCGATGTAGATGACGGTGCAGATGGCCAGCGAACCTAGGATGCCCTTGGGCATGTCGCGCTGCGGATTCTTCGCTTCGCCGGCCGCGGTGGAGACCGCGTCGAAGCCGATGTAGGCGAAGAACACGATGGTCGCCGCGCGGAACACGCCGTCCATGCCGAACTGTCCGGGACCGGTGTTCTCCGGGATGAAGGGCGTCCAGTTGGCCGGGTCCACGTACTGCACGCCGAAGCCCAGGAACGCCGCGATGACGAGCACCTTGATCGCCACGATGATCGCGTTGACGAAGGCCGACTGGGTGATGCCGACATAGCACAAGCCGCTGACCGCCGCGACGATCAGCACCGCGGGCAGGTTGATGATGCCGTTGGTGGCGACGAACCCGCCGTCGGCCCAGGTGATGGGCGCGGTGGCCAGTTGCTCGGGGAAGGGTACGCCCAGCGTGGAAGTCAGGAAGCTCACCAGGTAGCCCGACCAGCCCACCGCGACGGTGGACGATGCGAACAGGTATTCCAGTACCAGGCACCAGCCGATGAACCACGCCACGGCTTCGCCCAGGGTCGCGTAGGAATAGGAGTACGCGCTGCCGGACACCGGCATCATCGAAGCGAATTCGGCGTAGCACAGGCCCGCCATGGCGCAGGCGAAGCCGGCCAGCACGAAGCTCAGCATGATCGCGGGGCCGGCATGGTTGGCGGCGGCCTGGCCGGTCAGCACGAAGATGCCCGCGCCGATCACCGCACCCACGCCCAGCATGACCAGGTGCTTGGCCGTCAGCGTCCGTTTCAGGGTGGCTTCGCCGTCCAGGCTGCCTTCGAAGGGTTCACCGGCATCGACGTGGCCTGCCGGCGCGACCGGCTTGACCCTGAACAGAGCTTTGAGCATTCGCAGCGTCCCCTGAGATGACTGAGTGCCGATGGACAGGCCCACCGGGCGGTGACAACGGTCATGGGGACGGTCCCCACGGAAGGCCGTACCTTGCCAAAGCGGGCGGGGGATCACAAGCGCAGGTGCAGCATGGCCGGCGATAATCGGCGCCGTCTTCGCCATCCCGGAAAGGAAAAGCACGTCGTGTCAGCCGCTTATGCTTCGCTACGAGAACACCTGGCCGATTACGGCCGCCGCTGGCCCGACGAAGAAGCGGTCATCGCCCAGTTCCTGGCCCTGCTGGACGGGCCGGCCAACCCGTTCGTCCGCGAGCGGCTGGAAGGCCATCTGACCGGCGGCGCGTGGCTGGTCAGCGGTGATGGCCGGCGCATCCTCATGACCCATCACCGCAAGCTGGACCGCTGGCTGCAACTGGGCGGGCACGCCGATGGCGACACCGACATGGCCCGCGTCGCACTGAAGGAAGCCGAGGAGGAGTCGGGCCTGTCCGACCTGGCGGTGGAGGGCGACATCTTCGATCTGGACCGCCACTGGATCCCGGAGCGCAAGGGGGTTCCCGGGCACTGGCACTACGACGTGCGCTACGTGGTGCGCGCAGGCGGCAGCGAGGCCTACGTGGTCAGCGAGGAGTCGCTGGACCTGGCCTGGCGCGACATCACAGCGCTCGCGGGCGATGCCGACGTGTCGATCAGCCGCATGGCCCGCAAGTGGCTGGCGATGCAGACCCTCGCGGGCGAGGATGCCGCTCTGTAGGAGCGCCCCATGGGCGCGATGCTGCTGCCGGCGGATGTGGAAAAGCATCGCGGGCATGGCCCGCTCCTACAGTCGCCTGCGCGACGAAACTCAGGAGCGCCAGCCTTGCCACGCCAATGCTTCCTGCTCAGTACAGCACGCGTACCCGCAACGTACCGTCGATGGCCGCCATCGCCTCGCGCAGGCTGGTGGTCTGCTCCTCGTCGGCGGTGACGTCGATGACCACGTAGCCGACCTTGGGATCGGTACGCAGGAACTGGCCGTCGATGTTGATGCCGCGGTCGCGGAAGATGTCGTTGATCTGCGACAGCACGCCCGGCACGTTGCGGTGGATGTGCAGGATGCGACGGCTGCCGTCGTGGCCGGGCAGGGTGACCTCGGGGAAGTTCACCGCCGACAGCGTGCTGCCGTTGTCGCTGTAGCGCACCAGCTTGGCCGCCACCTCGATGCCGATGTTGTCCTGCGCTTCCAGGGTGGAGCCGCCGACATGGGGGGTGAGGATGACGTTGTCCAGCCCGCGCAGCGGCGACTCGAACGACTCGGCATTGCCCTTGGGCTCGACCGGGAACACATCCACCGCCGCGCCGCCCACCTGGCCCGACTTCAGCGCATCGGCCAGCGCGTCGATGTCGACCACCGTGCCGCGCGAGGCGTTGATCAGGTGCGCGCCGCGCTTCATGCCGGCGATCTGAGCCGCACCGAACATGCCCTGGGTGGCCGGCGTTTCCGGCACGTGCAGGGTCACCACGTCGCTTTGCGCCAGCAGATCGTCCAGGCCGATGGCCGGGCGCGCGTTGCCCAGCGAAAGCTTGGTCTCGATGTCGTGGAACAGCACGTGCATGCCCAGCGCCTCGGCCAGCACGCCGACCTGCGTGCCGATATGGCCGTAGCCGATGATGCCCAGCGTCTTGCCGCGCACCTCGTGGCTGCCCGCGGCCGACTTGCTCCAGCCGCCGCGGTGGCATTCGGCATTCTTCTGCGGAATGCCGCGCATCAGCATGATGGCCTGGGCGATCACCAGCTCGGCCACGCTGCGGGTGTTGGAGTAGGGCGCGTTGAAGACCGGGATGCCGGCCAGCTCCGCGGCATCCAGGTCCACCTGGTTGGTGCCGATGCAGAAGCAGCCCACTGCGATCAGCCGGCGCGCCTGCGCCAGCACGTCGTCGGTCAGATGCGTGCGCGAGCGGATGCCGACGATGTGCGCCTCGGCGATGCGGCGCTTCAGTTCGTCTTCCGGCAGGGACTTCTCGTGGAACTCGATCTGCGTGTAGCCCGCCGCCCGGAAGGTCTCCACCGCAGTCCGGCTGACCCCCTCCAGCAACAGTACGCGGATGTCCTGCTTCGGGTACGAGGTCTTCTTGTTCGACATTGCCGGAAGGTCGTGCGGGGAATGGAAAGGGGTCGTCACTATGCCAGATGCGCGCCGTCGATGCTGCGGCGCGGAATGGAATGCTCGGTTGCCGATTTCCCGGCTTGGTTGCCTCTGAAACGACCTCGCCATCGGCTGGACGCCGCACGGCATCGCTGGCACCCTGAGCGCCCCCGAAAACCCACCCGTGCAATGAGCGATCCGCGCCTGCAAGCCCTGCTCGACGCCGCCCCCGGGCTGCGCCTGAAGACCGATCCCGCCGACCTCGAGCACTACGGCCGCGACTGGACCCGGCGCTGGACGCCCGCGCCGCTGGCGATCGCGTTGCCGGCCACCGTCGAGGACGTCCAGGCCGTCGTGCAGTGGGCCAACGCGCATCGCGTCGCGCTCGTGCCGTCGGGCGGCCGCACCGGCCTGTCCGGCGGCGCCGTGGCGGCCAACGGAGAACTGGTGCTCAGCCTGGAGCGCATGAACCAGGCGCTCGATTTCAATGCCGTGGACCGCACGCTCACCGTGCAGGCCGGCATGCCGCTGGAAGCCGTGCACAATGCGGCGCGCGAGCAGGGCCTGGTCTATCCGGTGGATTTCGCCTCGCGGGGCTCGTGCGCCATCGGCGGCACCATCGCGACCAACGCGGGCGGCATCCGCGTGATTCGCTACGGCAACACGCGCGAATGGATCGCCGGCCTGAAGGTGGTCACCGGCGCCGGCGACGTGCTGGAGCTCAACAAGGCACTGATCAAGAACTCCAGCGGCTACGACCTGCGCCATCTGTTCATCGGGTCCGAGGGCACGCTGGGCGTGGTGGTGGAAGCCACCGTGCGGCTGACCGATCCGCCGCCGCCGACCAACGTCATGCTGCTGGCGCTGCCGTCATTCGAGGTGCTGATGCAGGTCTTCGCCGCGTTCCGCGAGCGCCTGCAGCTGGAGGCGTTCGAGTTCTTCACAGACCGCGCGCTGCAGCATGTGCTCGCGCACGGTGCGCAGAAGCCATTCGACGAGGTGCACCCGTACTACGTGGTCACCGAGTTCGCCATCGGCGACGAGGCGAAGGAAGCCGCCGCGATGGCCGCCTTCGAGGCCTGCATGGAGCAGGGCTGGATCAGCGACGGCGTGATCAGCCAGTCCGACGCGCAGGCCGCGCAGCTGTGGCGCCTGCGCGAGGGCATCACCGAAGCCCTGGCCCGCTACGTGCCGTACAAGAACGACGTGTCGGTGCGCCTCTCGGCCATGCCGGCGTTCCTGGCCGAGACCCAGGCCTTGCTGGGCGAGGCGTATCCGCAGTTCGAGGTAGTGTGGTTCGGCCATATCGGCGACGGCAACCTGCACATCAACGTGCTGAAGCCCGATGGTATGGAAAACGCGGACTTCGTCACCCAGTGCGAGCAGGTCACCAAGCTGCTGGCGGCCTCGCTGAAGCGCCACCACGGCAGCATTTCGGCCGAGCACGGCATCGGCCTGGTGAAGAAGGGCTATCTGGAGAGTACGCGCAGCGCCGACGAGATCGCGGTGATGCGGGGCATCAAGCGGGTGCTGGATCCCAATGGCCTGATGAATCCGGGCAAGCTGTTCGACACCTGACCCGCGTTCGGCACCCGCAACCCTGTAGGAGGGACGATACGGGCGATGCTCTTGCGAGCGACCGGATTCAGGTGCTCGCCGGGCATTTGCGGGTACTCTTTGCGCTCCGCGCCGGTCACGGCGTTCCCCCGTGTGGAAATCTCCATGTCCCGATTGATCCTGGCCGGCGTGCTGCTGGCGTTCTCCGTGCCGGCACTCGCCGGCAGCTTCGCCGGTTCGTCGGCAGGCGCTTCCTCGGCCGGTTCGTCGGCCTCGTCCGACAGCTCCTCCGGCGACGACAAGATCGTCGTGCAGGCACGCGAGGATGCCGCCAGTTTCGTGGCCAGCAATGGCCGCATCCGTGGGGCCCAGCTGGAAGCCGCGCTGCGCCACCTGCGCGAAACGGACGAAGCCGCGCGTCGCGCCAGCGACATGCAGCTGGCGCAGGCCATCCTGGCCCGTTGATGCACCCGCGTCGGCCCCGGGGCCGGCGCATCGCCGCGCTCCTGCTGTGGGCGTGGCTGGGCCCGGTGGCGACAGCGTCCGCGCTCGACATCGATCCCACATATCTCGCCACTGACGATGTCGTCGCGACGCAGGCACTGGTCGACGATGTGCTGCCGCGTCTGCCGCAGGCATGGCGCGACGGCTTGCCTGCCGGGCTCGTCCTGGAATGGCGTGACGGCCTGCCCGCGCACGTCGCCGGCCGTCGGGTCGGTGACCGCATCCTGCTGCCGCGCCGGCTGCTGCAGGCATGGCGGATGCGCGAAAGCGTGCCCGCGAGCGATACGGGACCGGGGATGGTCCGTCATGCGCTGGTACACGAACTGGCCCACGCCTACGACCGTGCGCAGCGCAACGTCCTGTCCGGCGATCCGCGCCTGCGCGATCTGGCGGGGTGGCAGCGCAGCGTGTTCGCCGTCGCAGGGCGTCGTTCCCGCAACGATTTCGTCGCGCGTACACCCGATCCTTATGAGCTGGAACGCCCTTCCGAATTCGTAGCGGTGAATCTCGAGCATTTCGTGCTCGACCCTTCCTACGCTTGTCGGCGTCCGGCGCTGCATCGCCACTTCTCGGCCCACTTCAGCGTGCCGGCGACGGCGCATGCCTGCGCACCCGGGTTGCCGTTCCTGGACGTGGATGCCGAGGCGGGCGAGGCCTCGTTGCTGGCGCTGGATCCCGCCCGCGTCTACGAGGTGGACTACCTGCTGGCCGAAGGCAACACGCAGGCGATGAGCCGCTGGGGACACAGCATGCTGAGGCTGGTCGTGTGCGCGCCGGGACGAACGCCGGGGCCAGACTGCAGGCTGGACCTGGCCCATCATCGCGTGCTGTCGTTCCGCGCCTTCGTCGGCGACGTGCAGATCTCCGGCTGGCGCGGATTGACCGGCTCGTATCCGTCGCGCCTGTTCCTGCTGCCGCTGGACCAGGTGATCGAGGAGTACACCCGGGTCGAGCTGCGTGGCCTGCAGTCCATCCCGCTGCGCTTGCAGGAGGACGAAATCGCATCGCTGCTGGAGCGGGCCGCGCAACTGCACTGGAGCTACGACGGGCGCTACTACTTCATCGGCAACAACTGCGCGGTGGAGACGTGGAAGCTCCTTCACGACGGCGTGCCGCGGCTGGCCGACGCGCCATTGGCCAGCATCACGCCCACCGGTCTTCTGAAGAAGCTGGAACGGCAGGGCGTGGCCGATGCCGCCGTGCTGGAAGACGCCGGTGAAGCGCGGCGGCTCGGTTACTACTTCGAACCGATGAGCGCGCGCTACGACGCCCTGTATGCCGTCGCACGGGACGCGCTGGCGCTGCCGCACCCGGATGCGCAGGCTTGGCTGGCCCTGCCACCCGCCGGACGCGCCCCCTGGCTGCCGCAGGCGGACCTGCGTACCAGCGCGGCCTTGCTGGTGCTGGAGCACGCCGCACAGCGTCGCCAGCAGCTGTTGCTGCGCGATGCGCTGAAGCGACGCTACCTCGGTCGCGACGCACCGGACGACATCGCGCCCGCACTGCAGGCCCTGCGTACGTGGCTGGGGGATACCGGGTTTGTCAGCAGGCCGTCGGAGCTTCTGCCGGACGGCTATGGACTCCCGCAGTCCGAGGAACGCATGCGCGTGGCGAAGGAAGCGCAACTGCGCTTAGCCCGACTGCGTGAGCAGGACGGGGCGCTGCGGGAAGACCTGGAGCGCTGGCTACCGGCGGACCAGCGCGACGTGCTGCGCGGCATCGAGGCGAACCTCGAGACGATTGGTGCGCGCCTGCGCCACCCGTAGCGTGCGCCATGCGCACGACCACGGAGCGCTTCTTGGCGCAGCGGGAGTCGGCGGATCGTGCGCGCAGCGCACGCTACTTAGTCTGCGCGACCGCCGAATTCGCCCGTGGTCGTGTTGACCAGGATGCGCTCGCCGGTGGTGATGTACTCCGGCACCATGATCTCGATGCCGGTGCTGAGCCTGGCCGGCTTCGGGCGCTTGGTGGCGGTGCCGCCCTTCAGTTCCGGCGGCGTTTCCACCACTTCCAGCGTGACGTGCTGCGGCAGCTGCAGCGCGACCGGCAGTTCGTCGATCACCTGCACGTAGCAGCCGCTCAGGCCGTCGGTGATGTAACCGGCGTCGTCGCCGATGACGTTGGCGTCCAGCGTGTATGGCGTGTAGTCCTCATCGTCGAGGAACACGAACGCATCGCCGTCCTTGTACGAATACGTGGCCTGGCGGCGCAGCAGCTCCACTTCGGACAGGTTGTCGTCGGCGTCAAAGCTGGCGTCCAGCTTGTTGCCACCCGGCACGCTGTACATGATGAAACGGAAGCGCACGTTGCCGCCGCGGCCCTGCGGCGAGCTGCGCTCGATGTCGCGGATCTGGTACACGCCGCCGTTGTGTTCGACGACGTTGCCTTTCTTGATCTCGAAAGCTTTCATATGAATGCGAGGAGTGAGTGGAGAGGAGTGAGGAGTGAGTGGAAGGGCGGAAGCGGGCTCTGGCTCACTTCTCACGTCTCTCCACTCGTCGCTGCTTTTACTTAGGCGCCAGACGCACGGCGCCGTCCAGGCGGATGGTCTCGCCGTTGAGGTAGGCGTTGCCCAGGATGTAGGCGACGAGGTCGGCGAATTCTTCCGGCTTGCCCAGGCGGGACGGGAAGGGGATCGACGCGCTGAGCGACTGCTGCACGGCTTCCGGCATGCCATCGACCATCGGGGTCCAGAAGATGCCCGGGGCCACCGTCATCACGCGGATGCCGAAGCGCGACAGTTCGCGCGCCATCGGCAGGGTCATGCCGACCACGCCGCCCTTCGATGCCGAATAGGCCGCCTGGCCGATCTGGCCTTCGTATGCCGCCACGCTCGCCGTGTTGACGATCACGCCACGCTCGCCGTCCGCGTTCGGCGCGTTGTGCTGCATGAGGCTCGCGGCGGCCTTGGCCACGTTGAAGCTGCCCACCAGGTTGACCATCACCGTGGTCTGGAAGGTGGAGAGCGGCATCGGTGCCTCCTTGCCCAACACCCGGCCGGCGCCGAGGATGCCGGCGCAGTTGATCGCAGCATTCAGTCCGCCCAGGGCGTCCTTCGCCGCGGCGATGTTGGCGGCCACGCCGGCCTCATCGGTCACGTCGGTGCGGAAGTAGCGGACGTTGGCCTCGCCCAGCTCGGCGACCGCCGCGGCGCCCTTGTCGTCGTTGACGTCGAACAGCGCGGCCTTGCCGCCATGGTCGACGAGATGGCGGGCGACGGCCAGCCCCAGGCCGGAGACGCCGCCGGTGATGACGGCACGGGTATCGGAAAGCTGCATGCGGCGGACCTGCTGCGGAAAAGCCGGCATTTTACGCGATGGCGGGTGGCGAGGGCGCCATGGACCCACTGTAGGAGCGACGTCAGTCGCGACCGCGAACCATGACGGGCAGTGCCCCTTGTCGGGCCGGTAAGCAAGGCGCCCCGGGGTTCGTGGCCTGCGAATGAGGACGTGGGAGCGGAAGGTCTCCGGTCGCGACTGACGTCGCTCCTACAGGGATCATCACGCTCAGGCGTGCAGCGCCCGCTCCAGCGGGCTGTCGGCCAGCCGCCGCGCGAATTCGTCCGGCGACAGGCCGGGCGCGAACAGGAAGCCCTGGCCGACGGGGACGCCGAGATTCAGCAGGAACTGCCGCTGGGCCTCCGACTCGACGCCTTCGGCCACCAGGCCCAGGCCCAGGCTGCGGGCGATGGCCGAGACGGCCTGGCAGACGGCCACGTCCGATCGGTTGTTGGGCACGCCCTCGGTGAACAGCGGGCTGAGCTTCAGGCCATGGATGGGCAGGCGGCGCAGGTAGTTCAGTGCGCTGTAGCCTTCGCCGAAGTCGTCGATGGTCAGCATCACGCCCAACTGGCGCAGGTCGGCGAAGGTGCGCAGCGTGGCGGGGGCGTCCTCGATCAGCACGCGCTCGGTGAATTCCAGTTCCAGCGCCGCGCCGGGCAGGTCGAACTCGGTCAGGATCGCGCGCACGCGGTCGGCGAGGTCGTCGCCGGCGAACTGGCGGTACGACACGTTCACCGCCACCCGCACGATGCCAAGTCCCTGGTCGCGCCACGCGGCCACCTGCCGGCACGCTTCGCGCAGCACCCAGCTGCCTATCCGGACGATGTCGCCCGTCGTCTCCGCATGGCTGATGAACACGTCCGGCCGCAGTTCCCCCAGCTGGTGGTTCTGCCAGCGGATCAGCGCTTCGCCGGCGATGATGCGGCCGTTGCGCAGGTCCACCTGGGGCTGGTAGACCAACCGGAATTCCTCATTGTCCACCGCCCGCCGCAGCTGCGTCTCGATCTGCAGGCGGTCCTGCTGGCGCTGCGCCAGCTCCTGGGTGAAGCTCTGCCAGCCGTTGCGCGCGCGATGCTTGCTGTCGTACATCGCGATGTCGGCGTTCTGGATTAGCTGCTGCGGACGCAGGCCGTCGCTGGGGGAAACGGCCAGGCCGATGCTGGCGGTGATGGCGAACTCGTCCTTGCCGAAGCGGAAGGCATCGGCGAACGCCCCCAGCACCGCATGCGCCAGCTTCTCCGGCATATGCGGATCCTCGCCGGCATCGCAGATCACCAGGAACTCGTCGCCGCCGAAGCGCGCGATCATGCCATCGGTACCCACCGCGCCGCGGATGCGGTCCGAGGCCTGCACCAGCAGTTCGTCGCCGGCGTTGTGCCCCAGCACGTCGTTGACCATCTTGAAGCGGTCCAGGTCGATGTACAGCACAGCCACCTGCGCGCGTTCGGGGTCGGCCAGGCGCGCTCCCAGTTCGGTCAGTACGGCGTCGCGGTTCATCAGGCCAGTCAGCGGGTCGGTGCGCGCCTGGATGCGCAGCGTTTCCTCGGCCTGCTTGTCCTGCGAAATGTCCTGCATGGTGCCGGTGATCCGCGATGCGCCGGGATCGCCGGGTTCGGCGTCCCCGATCACACGGATCCAGAACGGGTGTCCGTCGGCCTGCGTGCCCTGCAGCTCCAGGTCGAAGCCCTGGCCGCCGGCGGTGATCAGGTCCAGCGCACCGCGCAGGCGGCGGCGGTCGGATTCGCGCAGGCACGACAATACGTCGTCCAGCGTCACCAGCGGGCGCGCCGCGCCGAGGATGCGCTGGGCCTCATCGGTCAGGTAGACACGGTCGCGGCCGATGTCCCATTCCCAGCCGCCGATGTGGGCCAGCGACTGCGCGCGGTCGAACAGCGCACTGTCGCGCTTGAGTTCGGTGACGTCGCTGAAGAGCGTGGTCACCTGCGACGGCTGGCTTTCGCCGGGGGCGAACTGCGGCACCGAGGTGGCGGTCAGCCAGATCAGGTGCTTGCGCTCCCGGTGATACATGCCCAACAGCACGCTTTCCACCATCTGCCCGGTGTCCAGCGCACGCTGCGCGGGCAGTTCGTGACGCTGCATCTCGCGCCCGTGCTCGTCGACGATGTGCCAGCGGTCCAGCGCCAGTTCCTGTCCCACGCGCTGGTCTTCGCGGATCCCGAAGATCCGCATGGCCGCGCCATTGCAGTACTGCACCACCAGCTCGCGGTTGTTGACCACGATCCCTTTGTCGATGGTCTCCATCAGCTCGCGGTAGCGCATTTCCGCGAGCCGACGGGAGCTGATGTCGCGTGCGACCGCGACGATGCTCTTGCGTCCGTCGAAGTTGATGTTGGCCGAATGCACTTCCACCGGGAACCGCGTGCCGTCGCCCCGCATGTTGGTGACTTCGATGACGTAGGTCTCGCCGCGGTTCAGCGTTTCCCAGACCGGCACCAGGTGGTTGCGCGGCAGGTCCGGGTTGAGCACGTTGATGTTGCGCCCGACGATCTCCTCGCGTGGCCGCTTGTAGGCCTGCATGCCGGCCTTGTTGAGGTCCAGCACCGTGCCGTCCTCGGCGATGATGCTGACCGGGTCGGGTACGGCGTCGAACAGGTTGCGGTAGCGCGAACGTTCGGTGTCGGCCTCCTGCTGCTTGGCGAGCAGGGCGTCGCGTGCCTGCCGCAGGAGCAGGGCGGTGGTGTCATCCGGGCCGCGTTCGGCAGCGGCGCGCTCCAGCGCGGCGACGAGCGCCGACAGGTCGAGACCTTCGCTGGCCGCGCCATGGCTCATGTGGCGGCCGCCAGTGCCTTGCCGGCACGGCTGCCGGTCTCGCGGCCCAGCCGCGTCGCCAGCCAGCGCCCGGTCTCGGCCAGCAGGTCCAGGTCCACGCCGGTGCGCAGGCCCTGGCCGTGCAGCAGGTAGACCACGTCCTCCGTGGCGACGTTGCCGCTGGCACCCTTCGCGTAGGGGCATCCGCCGGCGCCGGAGACCGCCGCATCGACCACGCGAACGCCCACCTCCAGACAGGCCAGCAGGTTCGCCAGCGCCTGGCCGTAGGTATCGTGGAAATGCACGGCCAGCGCCGGCAGGGGCACTTCGGCGGCGACCGCCTTCAGCATGTCGGCCGCCTTGCGCGGCGTCCCTACGCCGATGGTGTCGCCCAGCGAGATTTCATAACAGCCCAGCGCATGCAGCCGTTTCGCCACGCGCACCACGTCCGCCAGCGGCACCTCGCCCTGGTAGGGACAGCCGAGCACGGTGGAGACATAGCCACGGACTTTCACGCCATCGGCGGCGGCGCGTGCCAGCACGGGGCGGAAACGTTCGATGGAGGCGTCGATGGACGCGTTGATGTTCTTCTGGTTGAACGCTTCGGACGCGGCGGTGAACACCGCTACTTCCTCCACGCCCACGGCGCGCGCACGGTCGTAGCCTGTCTCGTTGGGCACCAGCACCGGATACGCCGTGCCCGGTCGCCGCTGGATGGCCGAAAACACCTCGGCCGCATCGGCCAGCTGAGGCACCCATTTCGGACTGACGAAACTGGTGGCTTCGATGGTCAGCAGGCCGGTGCGCGACAGGCGGTCGATCAGCGCCACCTTGTCGGCGGTCGCGACCTGCGTCTTCTCGTTCTGCAGGCCGTCGCGCGGCCCCACTTCGACGATGCGGACGAAGTCGCCGTCGGGAGGAGGCGAGGGCAGCGTCATGTGCCCGCCTTCGCGCGGCGCATGCGCAGGGTCTTGGCCTTGCCGTCGAACGCGTCGAAGAGTTCCGGATGCCTGCGCAGCAGGTCGCGCAGCTGGGCGGGACTGCCTTCGAACAGGTACGTGCTGGCGTCGGTCTCGCGTGCCTTGAGGCCGCCCTGTTGGACCCGCTGCATGATGGCCACCGTGTCGAGCATCGCGATCTGCAGCGTATCGTCATGGATGCGGTATTTCAGCAACGTGACGGCACCCGCGGGCATGCCTTTGGGTATCGGCGGCGCGGCCTCCTTGCCGGTACCGAACAGACCTTCCAGTTCCTTGAACCCGAGGGCGAGGTAGCGGTCGCCGTCCACTTCGAAGCCCAACGCATCGAAGCCGGGTTCGTCCTGGCGATTGTTGTCGCGCAGGCGGACATGGCAGGTCGCGTCGACGTCGGCATAGTCGTCCTTGCCCAGGGGCACGCGATCCTGCGGGCTGTCGGGCAGGGGAATCCAGTGTCCGACCAGGGCCGGGTCGCAGGTGAGCGGGGCAGGGGCTTGTTCGAACATGACGCATCCGGCCAGCAGACTGGCCGCCAGCAGCACGACGGCCCACGGACGCAGCGGCCCCATGGCGGCCCTCACTCCAGCGCCACGAGGACGGTATCGGCCTCGACGAAATCGCCGGCCGTCGCACGCACGTCGGCAACCACGCCGTCGCGCGACGCCTTGACGGCCAGTTCCATTTTCATCGCTTCCATCACCAGCAGCTCCTGTCCGGCCACCACTTCATCGCCGGGCCGCGCCTTCACCAGCACGACGCGTCCCGGCATCGGTGCGAGGATCTTTCCGCTCCCCGACGCCTCGGCCATATCCGTGCGCCGGTAGGCCGGCACCGTCTCCACCGCCGTCCGTTGTTCCCCATCGTGCAGCGTCAGGCGGGTGCCATGCCGCAGGATGCGGAATCGTCGCGCCTGTCCATGAATACGCAAACCGAGCAGGTCGCCGGTCAGGCGGGCGTCCTCGACTTCGTGCACCTCATCGGCCAGTTCGATGCGATAGCGTCCGCCATGGCCGTGCGTCAGCGCCGTCCAGGTCTGCCCCAGGTGGGCGAAGGCGAGGGGGCGCGCCCCGGCATGGCCCAGCCGCCAGCCGTCGGCGATGGCCCAGGGCGAATCCGGTTCGTCGCCACCCCGTGCCGCGTCGCGGGCGCGGGCTTCCTGCCAGAGCAGCTCCGCGGCCACGAGGACCACCTGCTGCGTGGATGCCAGCGACGGGGCGGGCATGAACTCGTCCAGGTGGCGGTCGAGGTAGCCGGTGTCGATCCAGCCCCCGGTCACGGCCGGATGCCGGACCAGCCTTTCCAGGAACGCGATGTTGGACTTGGGGCCGGCGATGTCGCAGCGCGCCAGGGCGTCGCGCAGGCGGGCGAGCGCCTCCATCCGGTCGGCACCATGGACGATCAGCTTGGCGATCATCGGGTCGTAGAAGATCGTGACCGTGTCGCCTTCCACCACGCCGGCGTCGATCCGCACGCCCGGGGACGCCTCGGGTAGCGCAAGCCGTTCCAGGCGACCGGACCCGGGCAGGAAACCGGCCTCCGGGTCTTCGGCGTACAGGCGCACCTCGATTGCATGACCCTGCTGGCGGATGTCCTCCTGGGCCAGGGGCAGCGCTTCGCTCGCGGCCACGCGCAGCTGCCATTCCACCAGGTCCAGCCCGGTAACGAGCTCGGTGACCGGGTGCTCCACCTGCAGGCGGGTGTTGATCTCCATGAAATAGAACTGCCCGTCGGGATCGACGATGAACTCCACGGTGCCGGCGTTGACGTAATCGATGGCCTGCGCGGCCTTCACCGCCGCATCGCCCATCGCCGCGCGCAGCGCGGGCGTCAGGAACGGCGAGGGGGATTCCTCCAGCACCTTCTGGTAGCGGCGCTGGGCCGAGCATTCGCGCTCATTGAGGTGCAGCGTGTGGCCGTGCGCATCGGCGAACACCTGGATCTCGATGTGGCGCGGCGACGCCACGTAGCGCTCCAGCAGCACGCGGTCGCGGCCGAAGGCGTTGGCGGCCTCGCGCTGGCAGCTTTCCAGCTGGGCGATGAAGTCCTCCAGCCGGTGCACCACGCGCATGCCCTTGCCGCCACCACCGTGGGCGGCCTTGATCATCAACGGGAAGCCGATGCGCGCGGCTTCGCGGGCCAGCGTGTTCGTCGACTGGTCCTCGCCGGTATAGCCGGGGACGACGGGCACGCCCGCGGCCGCCATCAGTTCCTTCGCACCGGCCTTGCTGCCCATCTTGCGCATCGACGCGCCCGAGGGCCCGATGAACACCAGGCCGGCCGCGGCGACGGCATCGGCGAAGTCGGCATTCTCCGACAGGAAGCCGTAGCCGGGATGGATGGCCTCCGCGCCGGCTTCCCGGGCCGCCGCGATGACGGCGTCGCCGCGCAGGTAGCTGTCCGCCGGGCGCGGCCCGCCGATCAGGTAGGCCTCGTCGGCCTGGCGTACGTGCTGGGCATCGGCGTCCGCCTCGGAGTACACCGCGACGGTGCGGATGCCGAGCCGACGGCAGGTACGGATGACACGGCAGGCGATCTCGCCGCGGTTGGCGATCAGGATTTTCGAGAACACGGCTTCTAGCCCTCCCCTTCAAGGGGAGGGTTGGGTGGGGATGGTGCGGCTGTCCGTGGGATCAACGAGTCGAGAATCACTTCAATCACCCCTTCGATGTTGTCGAACACATCATTGTTCCAGAACCTGAGCACCTTGAATCCTGCACTTTCGAGGAAACGGCTGCGCTCCGTGTCGTAGTGCACGTCGTCGGCATGCTGGCTGCCATCCAGTTCCACCGCGATCTTCCGCTCCAGGCAGGCGAAGTCCAGGATGTAGTCACCGAAGGGATGCTGCCTGCGGAACTTGCATCCCGCCACTTGCCGGCCGCGCAGGTATTGCCACAGCCGGTGTTCCGCTTCGGTGGGCCGATTGCGCAGCGTGCGTTGCAGTTTGCCTTTGATGATCTTCCTGTTCGTTTGTCCTTGCATGGTGATTCCTTCCTTGAACACCATCCCCACCCAACCCTCCCCTTGAAGGGGAGGGCTCTGGAGCGCGGCAGCCTGTCACGCCGGTACGTGGCACTCCGCTCAGTCCTCCACCCAGCGGGGCGCGCGCTTGTCGAGGAAGGCGGACAGGCCTTCCTGTCCTTCCGGCGACACCCGCAGGCGTGCGATCAGGTCGGCGTTGTCGCGGTCGGCACGATCCCGGTCGGCCGTGACGGCCACGCGTGCGACCAGCTGCTTCGCGTGCGCTGCGGCCACCGGTCCGGCCTTCAGCAGCAGCGCGATCTGGCGCTCGATGGCGGCGTCGAGCGCATCCGTTTCGACCACCGTGTGCAGCAGGCCGATCCGCAGCGCCGTGGCGGCATCGAAGATCTCGCCGGTGGCGAACCAGCGCCGTGCCTCGCGCGCGCCGATCGCCGCGATGACGTACGGCGAGATCACCGCCGGCAGCAGGCCCAGCTTGCTTTCGGTCAGGCCGAACTTCGCCTCGGGCACGCCGATGGCGATGTCGCAGCAGGCCACCAGGCCCACGCCACCGCCGAAGGCCGCGCCCTGCACGCGGGCGATCGTGGGCTTGGGCAGTTCGTCCAGGGTGCGCATCAGGCGCGCAAGGGCGAGGGCGTCGTCGCGGTTCTCGGCCTCGCTGGCCGACGCCATGCCGCGCATCCAGTTCAAATCTGCACCGGCCGAGAACGACGCCCCGCTGCCTTCCAGCACCACCACGCGCACGGCCGGGTCGCCGGCCAGCTGGTCCAGGGCGCTGGTCAGGGCCGAGATCAGGCCGGCGTCGAACGCATTGTGGAGGGCGGGGCGGTCCAGGCGCAGGCGGGCCACGGCGCCGACGCGTTCCAGTGCGAGGGGATGTTCCTGCGGGGCTTCCGCCATTGCGGCCGTTCCTTGCGAAGTCGCCGAATGATACCGGCACGCTGCGTTGCCGCCTTCCTGCACTGCGGCGATGCTACAATGAGAATAGTTCGCATTTGAGAGCCTGGCGTGATCCTCACAGACCTACCCTCGCGTATCCCCGCCATCGTCGAGTCCGTGGAAGAGCACGGTCCGCAGGACGCCATCGCCCGGCGCCTGCGTGAACTGGGCTTCGTCAATGGCGAGGAAGTGGAAGTGGTCGCGAAAGGCCCGCTGGGTGACGAACCGCTGCTGGTGCAGGTGGGCTTCACCCGCTTCGCACTGCGACGTTCCGAAGCCGCGCGGATCCGCCTGCGCAACGGAGCCGCCGCATGAGCGCTGCAGACGCCTCGACGCTGCGGCTGGCGCTGGTCGGCAATCCGAACTGCGGCAAGACCGCGCTGTTCAACCAGCTGACCGGCAGCCGCCAGAAAGTGGCCAACTACGCCGGCGTTACCGTCGAGCGCAAGGAAGGGCGGCTGCACTCGGCCGCATCCGGCCGCCACTACGCGGTGCTCGATCTGCCGGGCGCCTACAGCCTGCACGCGGCCAGCCTGGACGAGGCGGTCACCCGCGACGTCTGCCGCGGCTTCTATCCGGGCGAGCCCGCGCCCGACGTGCTGGTCTGCGTGGTGGACGCCACCAACCTGCGCCTGCACCTGCGCTTCGCGCTGGAGGTGCGCGAACTCGGGAAGCCGATGATCCTGGCGGTCAACATGATGGATGCCGCGCAGCGCCGCGGCATCGCCATCGACCTGGCCGCACTGGAGCGCGAACTGGGCGTGCCGGTCGTCGAGACCGTGGCGGTGAAGCACAACGGCGCGCGTGCGCTGGTCGAACAGATCGATCGCACGGCAGCGCACCCGCACGAACCCAGCGCGCGCCTCGCCGAGGGCGCGGACCTGCACGCTGAAACGCGCCGGCTGTTGTCGCTGGCCGTGACCATGCCCACGCGCACGGCGAAGATCGATGACGCACTGGACCGCTGGCTGCTGCATCCCGTGTTCGGCCTGCTGGCGCTGGCCGTGGTGATGTTCCTGATATTCCAGGCCGTGTACGCCTGGGCGACGCCGCTGATGGACCTGATCGAAGCGGGTACGGGCGCGCTCGGTGGCTGGGCCGGCGGCTTGTTGCCTGAAGGGCCGCTCAGCAGCCTGCTGGTGGACGGTATCATCGCCGGCCTGGGCGGCGTGATCGTGTTCCTGCCGCAGATCCTGATCCTGTTCGCCTTCATCCTGGCGCTGGAGGAAAGCGGCTACCTGCCGCGCGCGGCGTTCCTGCTCGACCGCATGATGGCCTCGGCCGGTCTGTCCGGCCGCTCGTTCATTCCACTGCTGTCGAGTTTCGCGTGTGCGATCCCCGGCATCATGGCCACGCGCAGCATCCAGGACCCGCGCGATCGCCTGGCGACGATCCTGGTGGCGCCGCTGATGACCTGCTCGGCACGGCTGCCGGTCTACGCGCTGCTGATCGGCGCGTTCATTCCGCAGAAGACGGTGTGGGGCATCTTCAATCAGCAGGGCCTGGTGCTGTTCGGCCTGTATGCCGCCGGCATCCTCAGTGCGCTGGTCGTTTCGTGGGTGATGAAGAAGTGGCGTCGCGACAAGAGCGAGCATGCGCTGCTGCTGGAACTGCCCTCCTACCGCATTCCGCACCCGCGCGACCTCCTGATCGGCCTGTGGGAGCGCGCGATGATCTTCCTCAAGCGCGTCGGCGGCATCATCCTGGCCCTGACCATCCTGCTGTGGTTCCTGCTGAATTTCCCGGCGCCGCCCGAGGGCGCGATCGGTCCGGCGATCGACTACAGCTTCGCTGGGCGCATCGGCCACGCGATGGCGGCGTTCTTCGCGCCGCTGGGGTTCAACTGGCAGATCTGCATCGCGCTGATTCCCGGCCTGGCCGCACGCGAGGTCGCGGTGTCGTCGCTGGCGACCATCTACGCGTTGTCGGCCGCCGACGACGACGCGGCGATCCAGGCGCTGACCCCGGTGATCAGCGATGGCTGGTCGCTCGCCACCGCGCTGTCGCTGCTGGTGTGGTTCATCTACGCCCCGATGTGCATCTCCACGCTGGCCACGATCAAGCGCGAGACCAACTCGTGGAAGCAGATGGGCTTCGCCGCGTTCTACCTGTTCGCGCTGGCCTACCTCGCCTCGCTGGTGACCTACCAGGTCGCCAGCGCATTGGGCGCCGGCTGAACCATGGACGCCTCGCTCGCCCTGCAGTACGCCATCATCGCCATCGCGGTGGTGGTCAGCGCGTGGGTGGTGCTGAAGAAGCAGTTTCCCGGCCCGGTGCGCAAGGCGCGGACCGCGCTGGCGCTGCCGCTGCTGCGCGAGGGCAGGGCGGCGTGGCAGCGGAAGCTGGGGCGCTGGATCGCCCCGGCGGGTTCCTCGGCCAATGATGCCGCCTGTGGCGGCTGCAGCGGATGCGGATCCGACAGGAAGGGCTGACCACGCGTCTTAATGCCGCGTGCGCCGCCCTGCAGCCTTGCCGGTGGCGGGGTTCAGTTCCACGGACAGGATGAAGCTGCGCCGTTCGTGCGGCTGCATGGCGCCGACGCCGACGACCTGGCGGGTGACTTCCTCACCCCGGTCGTTGCGGATCGACAACACCACGCTGTATTCCCACGCTGCGCCCTCGGCGGGTGGCTGCAGCGTGCCCTCGATGCGCAAAGGGGTGAGCGCAGGCACCGCGTTGGCGCCCGCGCCGGGTTCGAAGCGCAGGTGATGGCGGCAGCCGGGGCAGACCGCCGCACTCTCCAGGATGGTCGCCTTGCAGTGCGGGCAGGTGCGGGTGGCGCCGGCACTGCCGGGGCGGGGTTGGCTCATGCGGCGGTGCCGGGCTCCGTGCCGCCTACCTTGCCGGCCTTGGCCGGTTCGTCCCAGCCGAAATCGGCCTGTCCGCGCATGCGGGAACCTGCCGCCACGGTGAGCGAGCCGGCCTTGACGTCGCCGACCAGGACCCCGGAGGCGAGCAGTTCGACGCGCGAGGCCGATTCGATGTTGCCCTCGAGTTCGCCGGCGATGGTGACCTTCTTGGCGCGGACGCCGCCGTTGAGCTTGGCGCCGGTTTCGATGGTGAGGTCGCCCTGCACGTTGACATCGCCCTTGAACCTGCCGGCGATACGAATGTGACCCGTGCCCTCGATCTTGCCCTCGATGGTCAGGTCGGCGGCGATCAGCGACTCCTTCAGCGTCTCCTGCGGCGTGCGTTCCGGTGCGCGGGTACCCGGCGGAGCGGTGACCGTCGGCGAGAAATCGGCTACGGCCGGGGCTTCACGCATGCCGGCGGGCGTGGGTTCGGTGGGAGGCGCGACGGCCTCTTTCTTCGCGGGGCCTTGGTCTTTCCAGATGGACATGCAGGGGATGCTCCGGGTGGCAGGGACCTTGGACTATCGCCGCCCTTTCGCGCGCACACTGTGACCTGCGCAGCCGATTGATGGCGTGGCACAGGCCAGGTGGGCGTGGTTCACCCTGGAGTCGGGCTTGTGCGCGCGGCGCTCACAACGATGAAGAGGAGGCGCTGCACGAGCGCGCGCCCGATGCTACATCCGGAATACGCCGAACTTCGCCGGCTCGATCGGCGCGTTGAGCGAGGCCGAGATGCCCAGGCCCAGCACGCGGCGGGTATCGGCGGGGTCGATGATGCCGTCGTCCCACAACCGCGCGGTGGCGTACCAGGGACTGCCCTGGGTCTCGTACTGGTCGCGGATGGGCGCCTTGAAGGCATCTTCCTCTTCCGTGCTCCAGGCCTTGCCCGCGGCTTCGATGCCGTCGCGCTTCACCGTGGCCAGCACGCTGGCGGCCTGTTCGCCGCCCATCACGCTGATGCGCGCATTCGGCCACATCCACAGGAAGCGCGCGCCATAGGCACGGCCGCACATGGCGTAGTTGCCGGCGCCGAAGCTGCCACCGATCACCACGGTGAACTTGGGCACGGACGAGCATGCGACGGCGGTGACCATCTTGGCACCATCCTTGGCGATGCCGGCGTTCTCGTACTTGCGACCGACCATGAAGCCGGTGATGTTCTGCAGGAATACCAGCGGGATGCCGCGCTGGTTGCACAACTCTATGAAATGCGCGCCTTTCAACGCGCTCTCGCCGAACAGGATGCCGTTGTTGGCGACGATGCCGACCGGATAGCCATGCAGGTGGGCGAAGCCGGTCACCAGGGTCTTGCCATAGCGTGCCTTGAACTCGTCCAGTTCGCTGCCGTCGGTGATGCGGGCGATGACCTCGCGGATATCGAACGGCCGGCGCGTGTCCTTGGGCACGATGCCGTACAGCTCTTCGGCGGCATACAGCGGCTCGCGCGCCTCGCGCAACGCGATCGGTACGGATTTGCGGCGGTTGAGATGGCCGACGATGCCGCGCGCGATCTCCAGCGCATGGCGGTCGTCCTCGGCGAAGTGGTCGGCCACGCCGGACACGCTGGTGTGCACCTCCGCGCCGCCCAGCGCCTCGGCATCCACCACCTCGCCGGTGGCGGCCTTCACCAGCGGGGGCCCGCCCAGGAAGATCGTGCCCTGTTCCTTCACGATGACGCTTTCGTCGCACATCGCAGGCACGTAGGCGCCGCCGGCGGTGCAGCTGCCCATGACCACGGCGATCTGCGGGATGTTCTCCGCGGACAGCCGCGCCTGGTTGTAGAAGATGCGGCCGAAATGCTCACGGTCGGGGAAGACCTCGTCCTGCAACGGCAGGAAGGCACCGCCGGAGTCGACCAGGTAGACGCAGGGCAGGCGGTTCTCGCGCGCGATCTCCTGCGCGCGCAGGTGCTTCTTCACCGTCATTGGAAAATAGGTGCCGCCCTTGACGGTGGCATCGTTGGCCACGATTACCACCTCGTTGCCCATCACGCGGCCGATGCCGCACACCATGCCGGCCGCGGGCGCAGCCCCGTCGTACATGTCCTCGGCGGCGAGCGGGGCGATCTCGAGAAAGGGCGAGCCGGGATCGAGCAGGGCGGTGATGCGGTCCCGTGCCAGCAGCTTGCCGCGCTCGGTATGCCGGTTGCGGGCCTTCTCGCCGCCACCGTCGGCGGCGCGCGCCAGCCGGCGGTCCAGTTCCTGCACCAGCACACGATGATAGGCCGCGTTGGCAGTGAAGTCGGGCGAGCGCGGATCGAGTTGCGAGGCGATGGCGGGCATGCGGTACGGAAAGGCAGGAAAGGCGGCATCAGACCATAAAGCCCGGCACGCGCCAAACCGCAGTGCAAAAGAAAAGGCCCGCTTGCGCGGGCCTTTTCCGATTCGCGCGAACGCGAGTCGATTACTTCTTGACTTCTTCAGCCTTGGCGTCGGCCTTCTCGGCCACTTCGGCGGCCTTGTCGGCGGTCGCCTGGGCGGCGTCGGCGGTGGCCGAAGCAGCGGCGGCGGCAGCGTCGGTGGCGGCGGCTTCGGTCGCAGCAGCGGCGTCGGAGGCGGCGGCCGTGGCGGCGGCAGCGGCGTCGGCGGTGGCAGCGGCGGCAGCGTCGCCCGCGGCAGCAGCGGCGTCGCCGGCGGCGGTGGCGGCGTCACCGGCAGCGGCGGCGGCCTGGTCGGCGGCGGCAGCGGCGTCGGCAGCGGCGGCGTCGGTGTTCTCGCTCTTCGTGCAGGCGCTCAGTGCCAGGACGGCGGCGACCAGCAGGACGGTGCTCTTGATCTTCATGGTGGATCCCCAAATCGGTAGTGTGGAAGATGGTGTCGGGCAAGGCCCCTGCATCCGATCGCGAACAGGCGCGACACGGAAGAGAGCCCGGTCCCGGATACAGAAAAAGCCGCCAGCGAACTGGCGGCTCTCTCAGTTTAACGCCAAATCAGGCAACCGCCAGCAGATTACTGCTTGGTGGCTTCCTTGGCAGCGTCGGTCGCGGCTTCGGCGGTGTCGGCAGCCTGGGCAGCGGCGTCGGCAGCAGCGTCAGCGGCTTCCGTCGTGGTGGCGGCAGCAGCGTCGGTCGCGGCGGTGGCAGCGGCGTCGGCGGCAGCGGCAGCGGCGTCGGCCGACTGCTGGGCGGCGTCGGCGGTCGCTTCGCCGGTGGCGGCGGCGGCGTCGGCGGCAGCCTGGGCTTCGGTCGCGGTCGCGGCGGCGTCAGCAGCGGCGTCGGCGGCCTGTTCCTGGTTCGAGCACGCAGCCAGGGCGAAACCCAGAGCCAGCGCGATCAGAGCCTTGTTCATGGTCATCGTTGAATTTCCTCGTCGTTAGTTAGGCAACGCGCAATTGCGCGCCTGCAACATGATGACAAGCCCATTACGCGTGTCAAGCGCCTGGCCGGTTATCTTTGTCAATCCGTTGTTAAACCTTATGGGGCGGGCGAAGCACGGCCGCTTCGCCCCCCATGTTTGCGCAAGAACTCAGACGATCTCGACCGCGACGGCCGTGGCTTCGCCGCCGCCGATGCACAGGGTGGCGATGCCACGCTTGAGGCCGCGGACACGCAGCGCGTTGACCAGGGTGACCACCAGGCGCGCGCCGGAGGCGCCGATCGGATGGCCCAGCGCACAGGCACCGCCGTTGACGTTGACCTTGGCGTGGGGGATGCCCAGTTCCTTGATCGGCGCCATGGCCACCACGGCGAAGGCCTCGTTGACCTCGAACAGGTCCACCTCGTCCACGGTCCAGCCGACCTGCTTGAGCAGCTTGTCGATGGCCGCGACCGGCGCGGTGGTGAACCACTCCGGCGCCTGCGAATACGTGGCGTGGCCGACGATCCGGGCCAGCGGCTGGATGCCGCGCCGGGCGGCTTCGTCGGCGCTCAGCAGCACGGTGGCCGCGGCGCCGTCGGAGATGCTGGACGAACTGGCCGCGGTGACGCTGCCGTCCTTCTTGAAGGCGGGCTTCAGGGTGGGGATCTTGGCGACATCCGACTTGCCCGGCTGCTCGTCCGAGGCCACTTCCACCTCACCCTTGCGGGTGGCGACCTTGACCGGGACGATCTCGCCGTCGAAGGCGCCCGAGGTCTGTGCCGCCTGGGCGCGGGTGACCGATTCGATGGCGTAGGCGTCCTGCTCCTCGCGGGTGAAACCGAACTTGGCCACGGTGGCCTCGGCGAACACGCCCATGGCCTGGCCGTCGTAGGGATTGGTCAGGCCGTCCCAGGCCATGTGGTCGACGGCCTGGAAGTTGCCGTAGCGGTTGCCGGTGCGCGAGTTGGGAATCATGTGCGGGGCATTGCTCATGGACTCCATGCCGCCGGCGACCACGATGCTGGCCGACCCGGCCTTGATCAGGTCATGGCCCAGCATGATGGCCTTCATGCCCGAGCCGCACACCTTGTTGATGGTGGTGGCGCCGGCCGCATCGGGGATGCCCGCGGCGCGGGAGGCCTGGCGAGCGGGCGCCTGGCCCAGGTTGGCCGGCAGCACGCAGCCCATGATGACCTCGGACACGTCCGCGGCCGGAATGCCGGACTGCTCCAGTGCCGCGGCGATGGCGGCGGCGCCCAGCGTCGGGGTGGGAACGCCGTTGAACTGGCCAAGGAACGAGCCGATGGCGGTGCGCTTGGCGGCGGCGATGACGATGTCGGACATGGGGGGTTCCCGCGTGGAGTGAGGCGCCGATTATCCCGCCCCCGCCCGACGGCGGGCAAATCGGCCGTTGGTACAGGGCCGCGCCGGCGTATGCTGGTGGCAGGAGGGGAGCATGGCGGAACCACCAGCGACAGACCCGGCGGCGCGTCCTTTCGTCGTGCCCTGCGCCGATCTGGACCCGGGCGCGCCCTGGCGCTGGCTGCGTGCGGGCTGGCGGGACCTGCGTCGCGCGCCGGCATTGAGCCTGCTGTTCGGGGCGGTGATCGTGCTGATCAGTGCCGGCATCTCATGGCTGGCCTATGCGCTGGGGCGCTTCGCGCTGCTCGCGACCCTGCTGTCGGGCTTCGTGTTCGTGGCGCCCCTGATCTGCGTGGGCCTGTACTGCGTCAGCCGGGCGCTGGAGCAGGGCCGCACGCCGCGTCTGCGCGATTCGTTCGTGCTTGCGCGCCGCGTGCTGGGGCAGGCGGGGGTGTTCGCGCTGGGGCAGGGGGTGATCATCCTGCTGTGGTCGCGCGCCGGCATGATGGTCGGTGCGTTCTTCCCGTACGACGGCGGGGATCCGGGCGCGTTCTGGGAGTTCCTCGCGCTGGGGTCTGCGGTCGGCGCGGTGTTCGCCACGCTTACCTTCGCCGTTACCGCCTTCTCATTGCCGATGATCGCCGACCGCGACGTGGACATGGTGACGGCGGCCGTCTCCAGCGTGCATGCCGTGATGCGCAACAAGCGCGTGATGCTGGTGTGGGGCCTGCTGCTGGTGGTGCTGACGGCGATCGGCTTCGCCACCGCGCTGCTGGGCCTGGGCGTGCTGATGCCCTGGCTGGCGTATGCCAGCTGGCACGGCTACCGGGAGACGCTGGATGCCGCCGCGTGGCCGGCGCTGGAGTGAAGGAACGGGTAAAGTCTTCGTGGGGTGATGCAGGGGTGCATCACCGACATCAGGGAGAACGGGGATGAAGGGATGGCATGACGTAACGCATGGCCGCACGCGCGCGGCCTGCGTGGTGGCGCTGGTATGGGTGCTCGGGGCATGTGGAGGCGGAGGCGGGGGCAGTTCGGTGCGGCCGGATCCGCCGCCGCCGACAGGCCTGGGCTTCACGCCGAACGTCGTCATCGATGGCGCGTTGACCCAAGTGAATGCGCCGACGGCGTCGGACCAGAATCCTCCGGCCAGCCTGCCGCAGTACAGCCAGCATCTGCAGGTGATCCGCGCCGCCGGCGCGCTGGGCAACGGGCTGACCGGGCAGGGCGTGACCATCGGCTTCGTGGATACCGGCGTGAACCGCAATCACCCCGCCCTGAGCGGACGGGTCAGCGCCAGCTTCGTCAATGTCGATCCCGCGACCAACAACACCAGCGTCGACGACGTGGTGGGTCACGGCACCGTGGTGGCGCAGATCGCCGCCGGCCGTGGCATCGGCAACTGGGGCGGCGGCGTGGCCCCCGGTGCGAACATCGTCTCCTCGCGCATCATCAACGACACGCGCCCGGACGACGACGGTAGCGGCGAGGGCAACGAGATCCGGGCGGGCCAGGGTTATGGCGACTTCTTCCGCAGCATCAACGGCCAATTGGCCGGTGCAGGCGCCAGGATCATCAACAATTCGTGGGGCGGGCTTTACTGGAACGACGCGGCGCTGACGACGGAACTGGCGTCCGCCTACCGGGATTTCGTCATCGGCCGCGGCGGCCTGATCGTGTTCGCCAATGGCAATGCCGGCGACGTTCCCGCGCTACGCGCCAATCCGTCCGACAACGCCGCGTTGCCCAGCCTGTCCGCCGCAGCGGCCGACCTGGAACGCGGTTGGCTGACGGTGGCGGCGCTGGACCCCGACAATCCGATCAGCCTCACCGACTACTCGCAGGCCTGCGGCATCGCCATGAACTATTGCCTGGCGGCGCCGGGCAATGTGGTGTTCATCGATCCTGATGCGCGCGTGGGCGATGCCAGCTATGACCTCTATCGGGGGGGAGGTACCTCTTACGCAGCGCCGCAGGTGTCGGGTGCAGCGGCCGTCGTCTGGTCCGCGTTCCCGTACTTCGACAACGATCTGGTGCGCCAGACCTTGCTGGGCACCGCCCGCGATCTCGGAACGCCGGGCGTGGACGCGGAATTCGGCTGGGGCCTGCTGGATGTGAGTCGCGCGGCGAACGGACCGGGCAATTTCGCCTGGGGCGATGTGCGCGTTTCCTTCAGCGGCCACTCGGTATGGCGAAACCAGATCGTGGGCGCGGGCGGTCTCATCAAATCCGGCAGCGGCGTGCTGACGCTGCTCAATTACCAGTCCTATACCGGCGACACGCGCGTACAGCAGGGGGGGCTGGATATCCGCTACGGGCTTTCTTCGAATCTCACCGTCTCCAGCGGCGCCACGGTATGGGCGCGTGGGGGCATCAACGGCAACGTACAGAACAACGGCCTGTTCCTCAACAGTGCCGAGAATGCCGCGTCCATCGACAATGGGCACAGCTTCACCCAGTCGGCCAGCGGCAACCTGGGAATCTGGCTGGGCAGTCCACTCCGCGTCGGTGGTGCGGCCAGTCTCGCCGGCCAGGTGTCCGTACTGGGCGTCAAGGGCGGTTACGTCACCCAGGCCAGGGAAACACTGCTGACGGCATTCGGCGGCGTCAGCGGTGCGTTCGGCAGCCTGCGCGGCGCGCCCAACGTGTTCCTGGAAGCTTCATTGTTGTACGACCCCAACAACGTATTCCTCGATATCAAGCGCATCGACGTCTCGCGTGCGGTGTCGGCCCTGGCTCTGCCAGCCCCCACCAAGGCATCCGCCGCGCGCGTGGAAGCGGCCATGTCCGCCATCGATGCGCAACTTGCGGGGACAGCGGCACCCGGCATCGGGCAGGATTTCATCGATGGCGCTGGCGTGCTGCAGCGTGCGGGCAGCATCGCCGAGGCCGATGCCTCCTTGCGCAGCCTGTCCGGCGATCTGCATGCGGTCGCCGACGCGATGACTTACGACGTCATCGGCGCCGGACGCCGTGCGCTGGGTGCCCGTGCGGAAGCGCATGCAGCAGATGCAAGCCGCGGGCAGGACTGGTACCAGGCATTGGGTGCACCGGGTCAGGGTGCGCTGGGCATGGCACGTTACCAGGCCGATGGCTGGCTGCTGGGCAGCGAAGGACAGCTGGGTCGCCAGGGGTTCGCCGGCATGGCATTCGGCGAAGCCCGCGCCAGCGGCGGTGCGCAGGCAGGACGGGACCGTGGTCGCGACCGTCAGACCCAGGCGATCGCCTACGTGGGCGGCGACTGGAACGGCACGCACATGGTCGGCCTGCTCGGCGCGGGACGTTTTGACCGGCAGATCGACCGCGGCCTCTTGCTGGGCAAAAAGATGCAGGGCGTCGCCACCGGCTACGCCGGCCGCTACTTCACGGCGAGCGTAGAAGCCGGTCACCGCATGGGCCGCCACCAGGCCTGGGTCTCGCCGTACGCAGGCCTGGAATTCACGCGCATGCAGCGCGATGGCTTCATCGAACAAGGCGCGCAGGGCTTCGGGCTGACCACGCGCGACAGCCGCACCGACCGGTTGCAGGCGCTGGCCGGCGTGCGCGCGTACCGGGGTTGGGACACGTCGCGCCTGGGCACGGTATCCCTGCAGGCGTACGCCGAATGGCAACGCACGCTGGATGGACGCGACCTTGACGTGGATGCCCGCTTCGTCGGGGCGGACAGCTGGGCCCCGCTGGCGATGGCGGAGCGCGCGAGCACGCACGCAGGCGTGGCCCTGGAACTGTCGCCGTGGCGCGAAACAACGCTATCGTTCGGCTACGACCTGCGCAATGGCAGCGAGGAACGCAACGACCGGCAGTGGTCGTCGCGGGTGCGCGTGGGCTTCTGAGCGCATTGCGCGACGGATGCCAACATCAGGTGGGCCCCAACCCGCCGTCGCGAGGGAGCCACGAGAGGGTGGGCCAAGGCCCACCCGACGGCATGGCAGGGGCGGATCATCCCCGGCCGTCGAACAGTTCCCGCCCGATCAGCATGCGGCGGATCTCGTTGGTGCCCGCGCCGATGGCATACAGCTTGGCGTCGCGGAGCAGGCGGCCGGCGGGGTACTCGTTGATGTAGCCGTTGCCGCCCAGGGACTGGATGGCTTCCAGCGTGACCTGCACGGCCGCTTCGGAGGCATGCAGCAGGCAGCCGGCCGCCGCGGCGCGCGAGCCCTGGCCTTCGTCGAATCCGCGCGCCACCTGGTAGGCGAAGGCGCGGCTGGACTGCAGGGCGGTGTACATGTCGGCCAGCTTGCCCTGCATCAGCCCGAAGGTGCCGATGGCCGCGTCGAACTGCTTGCGTTCGCGCACATAGGGCAGGGTGATGTCGAGTGCCGCCTGCATCAGGCCGATGGGTCCGCCGCTCAACACCAGGCGCTCGGTGTTCAGGCCGCTCATCAGCACGCGCACGCCCTGGTTGACCTCGCCCAACACGTTCTCGGCCGGGATCTCGCAGTTCTCGAACACCAGTTCGCAGGTGTTGCTGCCGCGCATGCCCAGCTTGTCCAGCTTCTGCGCGGTGGAAAAGCCCTTCATGCCGCGCTCGACGATGAAGGCGGTCATGCACTTGCTGCCCGCGTCCTTGCCGGCGGTGCGCATGTAGACCAGCAGCACGTCGGCTTCCGGCCCGTTGGTGATCCACATCTTGTTGCCGTTGGCGACCCAGACGCCATCCTTGAGCTCGGCGCGGCAGCTCATCGAGCCGACCACGTCCGAGCCTGCGCCCGGCTCGCTCATGGCCAGCGCGCCCTTCCACTCGCCGCTGCACAGCTTCGGCAGGTACTTCGCGCGCTGGGCGGCGTTGCCGTTGAGGTAGAGGTTGGAGACGCACAGGTTGGAGTGGGCGCCGTAGCTCAGGCCCACCGAGCCCGAGGCGCGCGAGATCTCCTCCATCGCCACCAGATGGGCCAGGTAACCCATGCCGCTGCCGCCGAACTCGGGGTCCACGGTGATGCCCAGCAGGCCCAGTTCACCCAGCTTGGGCCACAGGTCCTGCGGAAACGCATTGTCGTGGTCGATCTGCGCCGCACGCGGCGCGATCTCGGTCTGCGCGAACCGCTGCACGGCCTCGCGCAGCGCATCCAGTTCTTCGCCCAGCGGAAACCCGCTGACGGTATCAGGTCGCATTCGGTCCTCCCTCCTATTGCGGCCAATCCATGTTGTCGATGGAACGTCCTACGTCAGTGTTCGCCGCGCAGATGCCCCATGAAGCGCGGCGCGGTGCGGCCCAGCGGAAGCTTCAGCTTGCCGATCGCGGTCATGCGCGCCTCGGCGATGCGGTCGGCGGCGTACTGCGGCGCGATGTTTTCCTTGTCCGCCAGGTCGAAGATCCTGCCGACCGTGTGGTAGATGGTCCGCATCATGCGCATGGCGCGCTCGCGGTTGTAGCCGTCGATCTCCAGCGACACGTTCATCACGCCGCCAGCGTTCACCGCGTAATCGGGTGCATACAGGATGCCGCGCTTGGCCGCTTCCACGCCGGTGACATGCGACATCTGGTTGTTGGCGGTGCCGCAGATCACCTTGGCCTTCAGGCGGGGCAGGGTCTGCTCGTTAATGGCGTATTCCAGCGCGCACGGGCTGAACACGTCCACCGGCAGGTCGTAGATCTCGTCGGGCTTGACGGCTTCGGCGCCGTATTCCTCCACCGCGTGTTCGACCAGCGCCGGATTGAGGTCGGTGACGAACAGCTTGGCGCCGCGTTCCTTCAGCAGCTTCACGTACTCCATGCCGATGTGGCCCAGGCCCTGCACGGCGAAGCTGTACTTGCCGATCTCCTCGTTGCCGAACTTGCGGTTCAGCGTGGCCATCAGGCCCTGCAGCGCGCCGTAGGCGGTGAACGGGGCCGGATCGCCGGAACCGCCGTGTACCTGGTGCACGCCCACCACGTATTCGGTCTCGCGGTAGACGTTCTCCATGTCGTTGACGTCGGTCCCGACGTCTTCGGCGGTGATGTAGCGGCCGCCCAGCGAATCCACGTAACGGCCGAAGCTGCGGAACAGCACCTCGGTCTTGTCCACGGTGCTGTCGCCGATGATCACGGCCTTGCCGCCGCCGACGTTCAGGCCGGCCAGGGCGTTCTTGTAGGTCATCGTGCGGCTCAGCCGCAGCGCGTCGTTCAGCGCCAGCGCGCTGTCGGCATAGGGCCGCATGCGCACGCCGCCCAGCGCCGGGCCCAGCACGGTGCTGTGGATGGCGATGATGGCCTTCAGCCCGGCATCCGGGTTGTGGCAGAAGATGACCTGTTCGTGGCCGGAAGTGTCGAGGGTTTCGAAGATCATGGGTGGGCTCCGGTGCGCGGGTGGGGCCGGCGCGGGCTTGCCTTCACGGCTAACGGGTTGTCAGAAAAGAAAAAAGCGACGTTTCCGGAACATGGCCGTGGTCGTCGCAGGGCGGCAGTTTAATGCAATCGGCGGTGGGCGGCATGACCATGTCGCCAAGGCACATCGGCCGCGAGGCCGGTTGTACAAATCGAACGGTCGTGCTATTTCTGCCCGCATGACGCCGCAAGCCGCCACCCACAAGGGCAACGCCACCCGCGAGATGATCCTGGCCCGGGCCTACGACATCGCCGCCCGGCACGGTCTGGAGGGCCTGTCCATCGGCGAGCTGGCCACGGCGTCCGGCATGTCCAAGAGTGGCGTGTTCGCCCACTTCGGCTCGCGCGAGGACCTGCAGCTGACCGTGCTGGAATGGACGGCCGACCGGTACGCCCGCGTCGTGATCGCCCCGGCCATCGGCCAGCCGCGCGGCCTGCCGCGCCTGCGCGCGATCATGGAGAACTGGTTCCGCTGGGTGTGCGACAACCCGGATGGCTGCGTCATCCTGGCGGCCGCACACGAATACGACGCCCGTCCGGGCCTGCTGCATGATCGTGTCGTCGACTGGCTGCTGCAGCTGCGCCAGCAGCTGGTGAAGGCGATCGGCATGTGCATCGACACCGGTGAACTGTCGCCGAAAACCGACCCGGTCCTGCTCGCGTTCGAACTGTTCGCCGTCGCCCAGGGCCTGCACGACGCCCGGCTTTACGACGCCGAACAGGCGCCGTTGCTTGCCCGCCGTTCCCTGGACCGCCTGCTGGCGTCCTACGGCGCCCCCGCTGTCTCCACCCCCGCCTGACGCTCCCGAGGTCCGCCGCCATGGCCGCTGTCACTGCCCGTCAAAATAGCACGACCGTTCGCAAACCTCTCGCGCTGCGCCTGCTGAGCGTCCGCCTGGCCGTCGGCAGCTGGCTCGCCCCGCGCAGCACGCTGACCCGCGCGTTCCAGCTGTTCTGCACGCCCATGCCCGGTGCCCGCACGCGGGCGAGGCAAGCCGATACCGGCGGCGCGCGCGTGGGTGAACTGGTCTTCGGTCGCGAACGGCTGACCACTTATACGTGGGGCGATCCCGCCCGCCAGCCGACCGTCCTGCTGGCCCATGGCTGGTCCAGCTTCGGCCTGCGTTTCCTGCCGTGGGTGGAACCGCTGCGTCGCGCCGGCTATGCCGTGGTGACGTTCGACCAGCCCGCGCATGGCCGCAGCAGCGGCCGCCGCGCCACGCTGCCGATGTTCGCCGACGCGATCGCCCGCGTAGGCGAACACGTCGGCCCGCTGGCCGCCGTCGTCGGCCATTCGCTGGGCGGGGCAGGGACCGCCATCGCCATGGCGCGCGGGCTGCAGGCCGAACGGGTGATCCTGCTGGCGCCCGCGGCCGATCCCTTCGACGCCGCGCGCCGCTTTGGTGGCATGGTCGGGCTGGCGCAATTCCTCAGCCGGCGCCTGTTCGACGAGTACCAGGAACTCACCGCCCACGACGTGGGTGATCTGCATGCCCACGCCACGGCCCCGCGCATCGGTCGTCCCGGTCTGATCGTGCACGACCTGGAAGACACCGACGTGCCGTGGTGCGAGGGCGAACGCTACGCGCGCTACTGGCCGCAGGCCACGCTGCTCAGCACCACCGGCCTGGGCCACCACCGCGTGACCATCGCGCCGGAAACGCTCGACGCGTCGCTGCGCTTCCTTCGTGGCGACCCCGTCGGCCAGCGCGTCGTTTCCACGCATGCGCTGCCGTTCGGGCTGGCCTGAAGTCGTCTGCACCGTGGCGCTTGCTAGACTCGGTGCTCCTCCGTGCCGCCATGTCCCATGCCCATCGATCCGTTGCAGGCCTGGCAGGAAGCCGAGCACCTGATGTCCGCGGGGCAATCGGAACCTGCGGCTGTGCGCTACCAGCAGTTGATCGATCTGGACGGGTGGCAGTCCCCGGCGGCGCTTCGGCTATCCACGCTGGCCGCGCGGTCGGGGCGCATACGCGACGCCGTGGCGTTCGCCTTGCGGGCGTCGGCACCCAGCCAGCAGGAGGACGACGCCGCGCTCCTGGAGGCGCTCACCCGGCAGCTGTTCGATCTCGGTGAGATCGAGGCGGGCCTTGCATGCGCCCAGGCTCCTGCGTTGTCTTCGGCGACCGATCCGGACGTGTTGCGCGGTCTTGGTCAGGCACTGTTGTCGCAATCGTTTCCTGACATGGCAGAGAAATTCCTGCAGCGAGCGCAACGCATCCGCGACGGTGGAGCGCCGGCGCGATACCTGCTTGGACTGGCCGCCTTCTACCAGGGGGACGAAGCGGAGGCCGAAAGAGCCTGGGAAGCTGCCCTGCAGCGCAATCCGATGATGCCGCCGGTGCACCGGTTGCTGGCCAAGCTGCGCAGGCAGACGCCTGCGCGCAACCACATCGACCGTTTGCGCGCCACGGTGGCGCGCATGCCCCAGGGGCATCCCGAGGCGCCTTGGCTGCATTACGCGCTGTTCAAGGAACTGGACGACCTGGATGACATCGAAGGCGCGTGGCAGGCGCTCGTGCAGGGCATGCAGGCCAGGCGTCGCCAGATCGCCTACGACGCCGTGGCGGAGGCCCGCCTGTTCGACCGTCTTCAAGATCGGTCTGTTCCCGCGACCGGTGTCGCCGTGTCCACCACCGCGCCCGCGCCCATTTTCATCGTCGGCATGCCGCGATCGGGCACCACTTTGCTGGAGCAGATTCTGGCGCGTCATCCTCACGTCCAGGATTCGGGCGAACTGCGCGACATGCTGTGTCAATTGCGCTGGGTCTGCGACCGTGTGGGTGGGCCGCACCTGGATGAAGCGCTGTGCGTCGCGGCCGAACAGGCCGATATGGGACTGCTCGGTCGTCGCTATCTCGAGAAGACCGCATGGCGCGCCAATGGGCGAGCGTTCTTCACCGACAAGATGCCGGCCAACTTCCTGCTGGTGGATCACATCGCGCGTGCGCTGCCACAGGCCAGGATCCTGCACATGGTGCGCGATCCGATGGAAGTGTGCTTCTCCAATCTCAAGGAACTCTTCGTCGACGCCTATCCGCATACGTACGACCAGCGCGAGATGGCGGCGCACTTCATCCGCTATCGGGGCCTGATGCGGCACTGGCACTCGCGTCATCCCGGCAGAATCCTCGATATCTCCTACGAAGACCTCGTCCGCGCGCCAGAGGCGGCAGCGCGTCGTGTGCTCGATTTCTGCGGCCTCGCATGGGACCCGGACGTACTGGCTATGGGACCCCGCACATCTTCGGTCGCGACAGCCAGTGCCGCGCAGGTGCGTGAACCCATCCACGCGCGCTACGTGGGCCAATGGCGCCGGTACGCGCACCACCTGCAGCCGATGCAGACAGCGCTCGACGAAGCAGGGGTCTGACACATCGAGGATACGGGGGCGTATCGTGAGATGGCCCGGTCCATTGGTATGCAAAAGGTGAGGTGCTCACGCACGAGCGGCTACAATCCCGCTTCTGCATTCGTACCGTGAGTGAGCACGCGTGAGTACACCCGCCAGCCAGTTTCCCGCCGCCCAGACCGACCGTACGCCGCTGCGCTTCGTGACCGCGGCCAGCCTGTTCGACGGGCACGACGCCGCCATCAACATCATGCGGCGGCTGATCCAGGGCGAGGGGGCGGAAGTGATCCACCTGGGCCACAACCGCAGCGTCGAGGATGTCGTGCGCGCCGCGCTGCAGGAAGACGCCGACGGCATCGCGCTGTCCAGTTACCAGGGCGGGCACGTCGAGTACTTCAAGTACATGGTCGACATGCTGAAGGAACGCGGCGCCGGCCACGTACGCGTGTTCGGCGGCGGCGGCGGCACCATTACCCCGGAAGAGATCGCCGAACTGCAGGCCTACGGCGTGGAGCGCATCTACCACCCGAACGACGGCATGAAGATGGGCCTGGTGGAAATGATCCAGGACGTGGTGGCGCGTGCGCAGCACGCGCGGGAATCGGGAACAGGGAATGGGGAATCCCTGCACGCCGTCAGGCCCGATCTCCACGACGAAGCCGCCATCGGCCGCATGATGTCCGCCATCGAGGATGGCGTTTTCAATGAGCAGGAGCTGGCCAGGCTGCGCAAGCAATGGGCTGCCGCCGGCTCCGATTCCCCATTCCTCGTTTCCCATTCCCGCACGGGCGGAACGCCCGTGATCGGCATCACCGGCACCGGCGGCGCCGGCAAGTCGTCGGTCACCGACGAGCTGATGAACCGCTTCCTGTCGTGCTTCCCGCAGATGCACATCGCGGTGATCTCGGTCGATCCCACCCGCCGCCGTACCGGTGGCGCGCTGCTCGGCGACCGCATCCGCATGAACGCGCTGCGCAGCGAGCGCATCTACATGCGTTCGATGGCGACCCGCCGCCAGCACGTGGCGACCAATGCCGTGCTGAAGGACTGCATCGCCTTCCTGAAGTCGCTGGGCTTCGACCTGGTGATCGTGGAGACCGCCGGCATCGGCCAGAGCGATTCGGAGATCGTCGACCTGGTCGACTTCCCCATGTACGTGATGACCAGCGACTACGGTGCGGCCAGTCAGCTGGAGAAGATCGACATGATCGACTTCGCCGAGCTGATCGTGCTGAACAAGTATGACAAGCGCGGCGCCGAAGACGCCCTGCGCGACGTGCGCAAGCAGTGGAAGCGCAACCGCGTGGCGTTCCAGACCGCGGACGCCGACGTGCCGGTGTATCCCACCATCGCCAGCCAGTTCAACGACCCCGGCGTCAGCTGGATGTTCGCCAACCTGTGCCGCCTGCTGCGCGACAAGCTGCAACTCCCGGCGGAGAAGTGGACGCCCGCCCTCGACACGGAGCTGAAGGAGCCGCGCGCCACCGTGCTGATCCCCGGCAGCCGCGTGCGCTACCTGGCCGAGATCGCCGAACAGGGCCGCGGCATCAACCGCCGCATCGAGACCGAAGCCGAGACCGCCAGCCGCGCGCAGCATTACTGGAATGCGTTGAAGGACCTGGACGATCCGGCGTTGCCGAAGGCGCTGGAGTTGTACGCCTCGGACGCATTGCTTCCCACCTCTCCCCTTGCGGGAGAGGTCGCCGCGCCCCGCGCGGCGGGAGAGGGGGCGGGCGCGGACTCACCCTCTCCCCAACCCCTCTCCCGTGAAGGGAGAGGGGCTCACATCGTCGACCGCTCCCTGCTGGCCCTGCGCCAGCGCTACAACGACGCCGTGCAGTCGCTGTCGTCCGAAGCGCTCAAGCTGCTGCGCGAATGGCCGGCGCGTCACAAGGCGGTGACCGACCCGGTGAACGAGTACCAGGTGCGCGGCAAGACCATCCGCATCGACAACTACACCACCTCGCTCAGTCACCAGCAGATCCCGAAGATCGCGCCGCCGCCGTACCAGGGCTGGGGCGAACTGCTGACGTTCCTGCAGAAGGAGAATCTGCCGGGCAGCTATCCGTACACCGGCGGCGTGTACCCGTACCGCCGCACCGGCGAGGACCCCATCCGAATGTTCGCGGGCGAGGGCACGCCGGAGCGCACCAACCGCCGTTTCCATTACCTGAGCGTCGGCCAGCCGGCCGCGCGCCTGTCCACTGCCTTCGACAGCGTCACCCTGTACGGCGAGGACCCGGCGCCGCGCCCGGACATCTACGGCAAGATCGGCAACTCCGGCGTCAACATCCCCACGCTGGACGACATGAAGAAGCTGTACTCCGGCTTCGACCTGTGCGCGCCCACCACCTCGGTGTCGATGACCATCAACGGCCCGGCGCCGATCATCCTAGCGATGTTCATGAATACCGCCATCGACCAGCAGGTGGAGAAGTACCTGAAGGCCGACGACGCGCGCTGGGCCGAGGCGCAGAAGAAGATCGACGCCTTCTTCGAAGGCCGCGTGCGTCCGCAGTACCACGGCGAACTGCCGCCGACCAACAACGGCCTGGGCCTGGGTCTGCTGGGCATCACCGGCGACCAGCTGGTGGACGCGGACACCTACGCCCGCATCAAGGCCGAGACACTGGCGACCGTGCGCGGCACCGTGCAGGCCGACATCCTGAAGGAAGACCAGGCGCAGAACACCTGCATCTTCAGCACCGAGTTCGCCCTGCGCATGATGGGCGACATCCAGCAGTACTTCGTCGACAACGGCGTGCGCAACTTCTACTCGGTGAGCATCAGCGGCTACCACATCGCCGAGGCCGGGGCGAACCCGATCAGCCAGCTCGCCTTCACCCTGTCCAACGGCTTCACCATCGTGGAGTACTACCTGGCGCGCGGCATGAAGATCGACGACTTCGCGCCCAACCTGTCGTTCTTCTTCAGCAACGGCATGGACCCGGAGTACACCGTCATCGGCCGCGTCGCCCGCCGCATCTGGGCCCGCGCCATGCGCGAGCGCTACGGCGCCAACGAGCGCAGCCAGATGATGAAGTACCACATCCAGACCTCGGGCCGCTCGCTGCACGCGCAGGAGATCCAGTTCAACGACATCCGCACCACGCTGCAGGCGCTGTATGCGCTGTTCGACAACTGCAACAGCCTGCACACGAACGCCTATGACGAGGCGATCACCACGCCGACGGAAGAAAGCGTGCGCCGCGCGGTGGCCATCCAGATGATCATCAACAAGGAGCTGGGGCTGAACTTCAACGAGAACCCCTGGCAGGGCAGCTTCGTCGTCGACCAGCTCACCGACATCGTGGAAGAGGCGGTCTACAAGGAATTCGAGGCCATCAGCGAGCGCGGCGGCGTGCTGGGCGCGATGGACACCATGTACCAGCGCGGCAAGATCCAGGAAGAGTCGCTGTACTACGAGCACAAGAAGCACGACGGCAGCCTGCCGCTGGTGGGCGTGAACACCTTCCTGCCGCGCGAGCATGGCGGTGAGATCGCCACCGAGATCGAGCTGATCCGCTCGACCGAAGAAGAGAAGGCCCAGCAGATCGCCAACGTCCGCGCGTGGCAGGCCAGCCGCAACGGGCTGGCACCGGAAGGCGAGACCGACCACAGCCACGCCGCGGCGCTGGAAGAACACGCCGAGCCCGAAATCCACGACGGTCACGGCCTGGCCTACCTGCAGCGCACCGCCCGCGAGCGCCGCAACGTGTTCGAGGCCCTGGTCGAGGCGGTCAAGACCCACAGCCTGGGCCAGATCAGCCACGCGCTGTACGACGTGGGTGGCGAGTACCGGCGGAACATGTAGGCCGGTTTGCCGAGTCAGATTGAGAAACCCGCCTTTCGGCGGGTTTCTTGTTTACGACGTGTGGCAAGGCCTGGAACACCAGTAACAGCCATTGGATTGTGCGTAATAGGTCTTGGCTTTCTTCACAGCTTCCTGGCAGGTGCTGTGGATGCCGAGATCGATACGGTTTGAAGGCAAGAAGCCGCAGGTGTCCACGTGCACTTCATGGTCACCGTTGTTCTGCTGCTCGCGATTGACGTAATAGCGGGGCATTGCGATGACTCCTCTGACTGGCTGTGGCGTCAAGCTAGGGCCGCCACGTCGCTGGAGTTGAGACTTGAAGAAGGGTCAACGGACCGTTCGTCGGCAGGCATGCCCGGGATGCTTGGGTCGCCCAATCCAGTCCACGGAGGCAGCGGTTGCTTCCCTCTCCCTGCGCAGCGGGGAGAGGGTGCCCGAAGGGCGGGTGAGGGGCGAGCGGAGAAGCGGTGATAACGGCGCCCGGTCATGCACCGCGCGCTGCCCCTCATCCGCCCGCTGGGCACCTTCTCCCCGCAGGCGGGGAGAAGGAAAAGCACTAGCGGTACGCCCCCGGCCCGCGCCAGATCAGTTCGCCGCGGCGGTAGATGCGCATCACGTTGACCACGTCGCGGGCGTCGCCGATGGTGGCCAGGGCGGGGTCGTCGGGTTGCATCAGGCGGCAGCCGCCGGAGCCGCGGGTGGCCACGATCTCCAGGGCGCAGACCATCAGTTCGCGGCGGCCGGGCAGGGGGAAGGAGACTTCCTTCATGCCCTGGGCCTGCCAGTCGGCGACTTTCAGTTCGTTGCGCAGGTCGTAGTAGATCTGGTGGCCGTCCACTTCCATGCTGGGGGTGGCGGCGTTGCCCTGGTTGTTGCCCTGGCGCTGGCCGGTGCCGACGGTGCGGCCGTAGTTGTCGGGGGCGGTGTCCTGGGCCAGCATGCCGGGGGGCTGGCCCCATTGGGCGGAGCGGCGCCAGGCGGGGGGACTGGACGGGGGGCGGTTCTGGGGTGGGGCGATGGCCTGTTGGCTGGCGGGGGGCTGGGGTTGGGTTTCGTCGGGGGCGACGGGGTTTTCGGCTTCGGTGACGCGGGTGGTGTCGACGGGGGAGGTGACGGGGGTGGTGACCAGGGGTTTGAGGGGTTTGGGGCGTTCGCGGGGGGTCTTGGCGCCGGTGGGGGGAACGGGCGGCTGGGTGTCGTCCTGGGTGGCGTCGCCCAGGAAGTCGACTTTGACGCGGGCACCGCCGCTACTGCTGCTCTCGGTCTGGGCCAGCTCCATGCGGGAGGAGTACAGCAGGGCCAGCACAAACAGCAGGTGCACCAGCAGGGTCACCAGCGAGGCGATGCTGCGCTCGTTCCGTTTGATGTAGCGGTCTTCCCTGTCCAGCGGACTCAGCGACGCCGCGCGCGTGCGGCTTGGTGCGTCGCTCATGTGGGGGTGAGGGGGGCGGGGAGTGTAGGCTTCATCAGAGCAGTGCTCAACTGGCCTTGCAATTATAGGTGGTGCAGCGGCTAGGCGATGAGCGCACTCACTGCGCGGTACTTGGTCGATGATGCTCCCATTGAGCGTCTAGTAAAAAAGTAGCAGTCACGGCTATTGCACGAAACAGAAGACAAAAAAGGAGCTTTTCTTATGCCTGAACTATTCGAAGAGACGACACTCTGGAGAAGCTCCCTCGGAGCAGATGACGTTCATGTTAAGCGACTTGCGGGGGCACTTCTGACGGCGAGGAAGAACGTGCAAGACCTTCTGAGTGGTATTCCCGGCGACATGAAGGGTTATACGGTCCATGACGTTTCGCACCTTGACGCACTCTGGGAAATTGCTGACTTGATCGCAGGGCCGGACTTCCAACTAAATCCTGCGGAAGCTTTTGTTTTTGGAGTATCGGTGCTGCTTCACGATTCGGGGATGTCAGTTCTTGCGTATCCCGGTGGAATTGACGAGGTCGTCAAGACGGACGTGTGGGGTGAGTGCGCAGCTTCCTTTGGCGTTGCTGGACAAGATATCAATTCTATTCCGTCTGGCTTGAAATCCTCTCTTGTTACGAACGTTCTTAGAATCTTGCATGCACAGCAGGCGGAAAAGCTTGCTACGCAAACTTGGTCGATGGGATCAAGGCACTTTCATTTGATTGAAGATGACGACCTTCGAAATCACTATGGTCCTATAGCAGGAAGAATCGCCCACAGCCATCACTGGGACTCTCAAAGCCTTTCTTTGAAATTTAGCTCAACGCTGGGCTCATTCGGAGGTATGCCGTCATCTTGGACAATTGATGGAGTGAAGGTGGCTACTCTACTTCGATGCGCTGATGCTGCGCATATTGATCACCGTCGAGCTCCGCGTAGGTTGTTTGCCATGACGAAGCCGCAGGGTTTGAGTGAAGTTCACTGGAACTTTCAGTCGAGGCTTGCAAAGCCATATGTGAGTAATAGGCGCCTGCAGTACTCGTCAATTGATCCTTTTGACGTGTCTCTGGTCGACGCTTGGTATCTTTGTTTTGATACGGCGCAGATGATTGATAAAGAATTAGCAGACGCCGATGAAAACTTAAGAGGTAGAGGGGCGGGTTTCGTAGTTACTGGTGTTCAGGGTGCTAAGTCGGTCGAGAAATTCTCGCAGAATGTCGCAACAGCGGGATGGAAGCCTGTTGGAGTAGATGTTCAGGTATCTGACGTGCCTGCGTTGGCTAAGACGCTTGGAGGGGAGGCTCTATACTCAAGCAAAATTGCGCCGATTAGAGAGCTGATTCAGAACGCCGCAGATTCGATCGATGCCCGTGTGCAAATCGACTCCGACTTCAGTAAGAGCAAAGGAAGGATCGTTGTTCGCATTCGTGAACTGGACGCGCGTTGGGTTTTGGATGTGGAGGACAACGGCATAGGTATGTCTGAGAGGGTTCTTACTCGTGCTTTGCTTGATTTCGGAAAGTCCTTCTGGCGATCGGAGATGATGCGTGAAGAGTATCCAAGCATGCAACGCGGCTTTCAGGAATCAAGAGGTAAGTTTGGGATAGGATTTTTCTCAATATTTATGTGGTCTGAGAAGGTTACTGTAGTTTCAAGGAAATTCAGCGAGGCGCAATCGGCGACGATGGCTATTGAGTTCCTCGGGGGGATATCGAAGCGTCCTATACTTCGTGAAGCCCATGCTAGAGAGCGATCATCGGAGACGATAACAAGGGTTTCCGTTGAAATATCTGAAGAAATCGCAAATTTGCTCCTAGGTAAAGTCACTCGGCCGCAGAGGCGCCAAACAGTGCTTGGTCGTCTTGAGGGAGGGGCGTATTCATTTGGCATGGAGGATTTCTTGATTGATGGCCGTTCAGGAAATCCTGTGCAAAATATAACCGCTGCCCTTGATATTGATGTGTATTTGGAATCTGGCGGAAATCTATCTCTTGTTAATAATAGGGCGTGGAAATCTCTGAGTTCACGTGATTTTATTGAATATTTCTCGAAGGTTTGTGGGGACTTTGATGCGGACGCTGGTGCGGAACTGCTTTCCGAGGTGGTGGAGTGCGGCCGATCTGTCGGAAGAGCGCTCATGGTCCCGGGATACTTGGAAGACAAAAATTCGATGCTTCTAGTTCACGACAAGGGAATAACTGTAGGTTTTCAAGGAAGGCTTGGAATGTTTGGTGTTATTGAGGGTGCGATATCTAATGCTGCTCGTGACCGAGTCGCCGTTGTTGCTCCGAATAAGAACGAAGGGTGGATGAATGAGCAGGTCGCTCGAATATTTCTGTCTGCTCAAGATCCTGCGCGACAGATTGCAGCTCAGAAGACTCTTCTTAGATTTGGGAGGTTTGCATCGGATAAAATACTTTTTATTCTTGACAGGGAGATGGTGTCCCTTGAGCAGGCCCTAGATAAAATCGCAACATCCGGTCACGTTGATATTAGACTGTCAGAGGCGAGTGGGCGATTTGAGTGGAGGGAAGCTTCCGATCTTGGGTTTATTATTGGCCTTAATGTTGACCCTCACCTGCTTTCGGTTCTATGCGGGATGAGCTTGCGCAATTATGATATGTCGAATATCCATACCTTGTTCGCTGGTGAAGCGAATAGTTTCGGTATTGGTAAGGTATTCTCAGAGATCGGTAGAGTGCTGGGCGTCGACCATAAGGTTGACGTGCGCATGGTGGATTCAGATGCTTATAGTCGAAGAAAAGATATGTTGATATCGGTTAGTCGAGCGAAAAATGTCGAATGAAAACGGAACTTGTACGACCCGCTCGACCCACGCTAAGCCTTCCAGTGTTGACGGTCCCGTCGGATAGGCCGTTGCCGACCTTCCTTCGAATCCCGTAACGCGGGCTTGAGCCCGCCCTACGCCCGCCAGCTGTCAGGGGTCGGGTCGCGTAGGGTGGGCCCTGGCCCACCTGCTTTCGCCTTGCGATGCCTGGAGACCCCCGGCATCCGGCTGCCATGGCCGCCAACGTGCCTCTCTTCTCTCACTACGGTCCAACGTTTGACCAAAAAGGGTCCTTCTTCTCTCACTAAAGCCCAACGTTCGACCAAAAAGGTTCTCTCATCTCTCACTAAGGTCCAACGTTCCACCAAAAAGGGTCTCTCTTCTCTCAGTAAGGCCCAACGTTCGACCAAAAAGGCTCTCTCGTCTCTCACTTAGGTCCAACGTTCCATCAAAAAGGTCCTCGCGAGACCCGAAAAGCCCCGCGCGACAGCCGAAAAGGCTCAAAACCGGCGCCGGGCATCCCGAGCCCAGCCTGCCCCGGGAACCCCGCGCACCGCACCGCCCAGCGCGTCCATCCCCACACCGATACATCGCCAAGACGGGCAGGGCGACCCGGCACGGCGACGAATCCGCCCCCGTGCACCCCGATGTCGCACCCGCGTGGCCGCGGCCCGACCACGGTCAGCGCCTTCGCCCGCACACCCATGGCACCATGCGCCCATCCCCTTGTTGTGAGACGACGCATGCTGCGCACGCTGTTCCTGCTGCTTTGCCTGGCCCCGCCCGCCGCCCTGGCCGCCACACCCGTGTTCGACGTGCACGTCCACCTGCGCGACGGCGAAACCTCCCTGCGCGAATACCGCGACAAGGTCCACGCCGCCGGCCTGCAACTGTCCGGCATCGGCGCCATGTGGTTCGGCGGCCCCCACCAGGCCCGACAGGGCGAGCTGGACAAGATCCGCGCCGGCAACGACAAGGTGATCGCCCTGGCCGCTGCCCACCCCGACGTGCTGCCCATCGCCACCGTCCACCCCTACGACGGCGACGCCGCCCTGGCCGAACTGGCCCGCGTGGCCGCCGCCGGCGTGAAGGTGCTGAAGATCCACGCCCACACCCAGGGTTTCGACGTGGCCGACCCGCGCGTGGAGGCCCTCGCGCGCCGTGCCGGCGAACTCGGCATCACCGTGCTGATGGACAACGCCAACATCCTGCCCGGCGACAGCGAAAAACTGTTCAACCTGGTGGTGCGCGTACCGAAGACGAAGTTCATCCTGGCCCACATCGGCGGCCTGAACTTCCGCTTCTGGAACATCCTGGCCCTGGCCCGCACCGCCGACGGCTTCGGCTTCGACAACCTCTACTTCGACATCTCCGCCACCGTGCTGGTGGTGGCCGATTCGCCGGTGGAAGACGAGTTCATCTGGACCCTGCGCAACGTGGGCATGGACCACGTGCTGCTGGGCTCGGACTACCCACAGATCGGCCTGGGCACCACCGTGGAGGCGTTCGAGCGCCTGGACCTGACCGCCGACGAGAAAGCGAAGATCCGCAGCGGCAATGCGATGAAGCTGTTCGGCCGCTGACGCTTGCATTTCGTAGCCCGGGTAAGCGCAGCGCATCCGGGGCAGCGTGCAGCGCATGCGTGGACGGAACAGCGCCCCTCATCCGCCTTCGGCACCTTCTCCCCGTTGCACGGGGAGAAGGGAAGTGCGCATGCGTGTGTTGTGTTCGCGAGGGAGCAACATTCACCGAGGTAAACGCACGCAGTAACGCGCGTCGTGACGGGTCGCTGTCACCTTCAAGCTGAGGCGGTTCATCGCGACCGTGAATGCATGCGATTGTGGGCGATCGGATCGCGTCGTAGCATCGGCCAACGCCAGTCGGGAGGGATTCTGGATGCGTAGATGGACGATGGTGGCATTGCTGGGTCTGGTGGCATGCACGGGAATGCGCGTCGGGCAGACGCCCGATGAAGCGGCCCCGGCTGCGACTGCCACAAGCGGCACGTTCGCGGGCGAATGGGAGGCGTGCCCAGGCAAGACCCCATCCGATCAATGTAGTCGCTACGTGCTACTGCAACGTGGCAGTCGCATTTGCGGCACCTGGTTTCATTTCGCTTCCGGAAAAGAGTACTCGGGCAGGATCGTCGCGCGCGCCGACTCGTCCTCGGAGGCGCGGCGCACGCACGTGTGCGGTCGTCAAAGCCTCGAGTCCGATATCGAATGCGAAGACGGTTGGCAGCGCATCGACAAGCCGCTGCGGATCTGCAATGGCCAGCTTTCCGACCTGACACGTGCGGACGGCTCCTGCTTCGCCTACTACCACGCCGTGCGCATGGCGGACGACCGGCGCGACGCGCTGCTGGCGGAGCCGTGGATGCAGGCCTGCCTGTCAGGGGTTCCCGGCGACGCCCCCTAAGCCGCGCAGGCTGGAGTGCAAACCCGGCCGAGCGCGGTGCAATCCCGAGCGCGGGGTTCGGCAACCCGGCCTGCGGAGCAGCGAGGTCTCGGCTCACAACACCGGCCACCACATGAAGGCGATGGCCGCCGCGCTGCCGGCGGCCGTGAGCAGCGCCAGCAGGCAGAGCAGGGCGCCCATGGCCACCTTCACCCGCGCATGGCGCGAGCGTTCCGCCCGGAAGTACAGCGCCAGTACCGCCATCGGCACCATCCAGCTGCCGAAACTGACCAGGATGAAGGGCGCGCCGGTGTAGTCGATCGTGATGCCCAGCGGCGTGAGCACCAAGCCGGTCAGCATGATGCCGATGCGCAGGAACCACACCCCGTTCACCAGCAGGTACGCACGCAGCGCGTGGCGCCGGTGCGCGGCGAAATCCCTGGCCCGCGCACTGCGCCAGGCCAATAGCGCGAAGACCACGATCAGCAGGCCGTTCAACGAGATCGACAGGTTGCTGGCCGGGCCGAGCTGCGAGCCGCGCACCCAGACCAGATAGAAGCCGGTCAGCGTCACCACCAACGCCACCGACAGGAACACCCGGCCGTTCCACCGATGCAGCGTGGGCCAGCGCCGGCGCAGTGCGGGCACCAGCTGCCACGCCCCGGCGAAGGTCACCAGCCCGGCCAGCAGCGCGTGGCCGACGAACTGCAGGTTGCCCATCACATCGCCCGGCACGTAGCCGGTGACGTGAGGCTTGGCGTTCAGCGGTGCCAGATCGCCGTCCAGCACCGGCCCGCCGAAGAACAGCACGATGAAGGCCACGAACGCCCATTGCCCCAGGGTGGCGGCGATGAACCAGGCGGTGGCGCCGCGGGACAGCAGGCGGGAGGGGAAGGGCGGGGATGCGGGGACAGGCATGGCGGGGCTCCGGTGGGAAAGGCCCGCACGATGGAAGGCGACGCCCGCCTGCGTCCTGCCGATTCGGAATTCGGCCAGCCGGATCGCCCGTGTCGATTCGGCATTCAGCGGGGGGCCGGACATGACCGATGGCGCTTGGCGGCCCGTGCCGCGCCGGTGCACGCTTCGGCCGTCATCAGGAGGGCGCGATCATGCAGGAATGGCAGGCCATCACCACCGGTGCCGCCGTCGCGGTGGCGGTGGCGTCGCTGCTGGTGCTGGTAGGGCAACGCACCCGGCGCGATGCCGAGATCGTGTTCGCGGTGGTCAGCGGGTCGATGGCGCTGTCGCTGATGTCGCCCTGGATGGACGGCGCGCCCGCGTGGATGCGCTGGGCGGTCGCGATCGGCGGCAGTGCGACCTGCAACGGTTTCTGGCTGGTGTCGCGGGCGCTGTTCCGCGGCGACGGCGGGGTGTCCCGCGTGCACGTGCTGGTGGCCGGTGGCGTGGCGCTGCTGATCGCGGCCTACCGGGGCGGCACGCTGGGGACGCACGGCGCGGTGTCGCCGTGGGTGGCGGGCGTGGAAAGCCTGCTGACGCTGGCCAGTTCCACCCTGCTGGCACTGACCTTCCTGGAAGCGCTGCGCGGCGGCTGGTCGTCGCTGCCGCGCGCCGAACGCCGCCTGCGCGTGGCCTTCATGCTGCTGTTCGCCACCTGCGTGCTCACCGCCACGCTGCTGGGGGCGCTGGCCGCCGCCTGGCCGTCGCTGGCCTCGGTGCGGGCCGGGGTGATCCCGCTGTGCGCGATGGCGATGATCCTGTTCACCCATGCCGCGCTGTGGCACCGCCGCCGTGCCCCGGTGGCGACGGTCGCGTCGCAGCCCACACCGCGCGCGACGCCCGGTCCGCTCAGCGACGAGGATGCGCGGCTGGCGCGTGCGTTGCAGCGCCAGCTCGACACGTTGCAGGTGTACCGCGAACCCGAACTGAAAGTCGCCGATCTCGCCCATCGCCTCGGCACTGCCGAACACCGGCTCAGCCGCCTGATCACCCAGGGGCTGGGTGAGAAGAACTTCAACCAGATGATCAACCGCCACCGCATCGCGTATGCCTGCGCGCGGCTGGCCGATGCGGACGACGACGCGACCATCCTCGACATCAGCGGCGATGCCGGCTTCGCCTCGCTGGGCCCGTTCAACCGCGCATTCAAGGCGGCGACGGGCTGCACGCCGACGGCGTATCGTGCAGCGCACCGCACCACCGCGCGCGCCGAGCTGGAGTTGTCCTAGCGGGGAACCGCTGGCGTGATGCGGGGCAGCGCTTGTCGTAAGCCGGGTTGCCAAACCCGGCGCCCTTCATCGATCAAGTGCGGTCCCTGGGTTGGCAAGCCGACCTGCGTGTCGCAGGGACCTGCGATCCCAAGGATCGCGCGATGCTGGGTTGATGGAGCCAGCCCAGCCTACGCAAGCGGTACCCCGCCTCCGCACGTGGCCCCGTTAGCCGCTGTCGCCGCGCACGCGCTGCACGCGCTGCCGGTACGCGTGGACGTTGTCGCCGTCGATGCCGCTGCGCTGGGTGCCGCGGATCTCGTCGATCTTGCGGTCCGAGCCGGTGACCGGCTGGGCGACGACGTCGGTCTCGCGCTCGAAGGCGTGCGACTTGTCGGTGTTGCGGTAGTAGCGGTACAGCGCCCAGTACAGCGCGCTGGCGCCCGCGGGGCCCAGCACCAGCAGCCATAGACCATTGTCGTCGCTCATGCGCCTGCCCAGAGGATGGCGAGGGCGATGCCCTCGAGGAAGGTACCGACCGTCAGCGCCGCCAGCAGCAGCTTCCAGTGCTGCACCGGCACGCTGCCCATGGTCTCGCCGGTGCGGCCGTTGACCGCGATGTAGTGCAGCAGGCCGCCGTTCTTGCCCGGCTGGTGGTACGAGTACAGCCACACCGGCAGGTACATCGATACCCAGCGCGTGCCGTGCACGTCCAGGCGTTCCTGTTCCCAGCGCACGCCGCGGTCGTAGCGGCGCACCGAATCCTCCACCTGCGCGCGGGCGATGGACAGCAGCTGGTCCTCCAGGCGCGGGCGCAGCTGTTCCACGTCGGTGTCGCGTTTCTCCGAGGTGAAGCCGGACAGGTAGGAGGCGTTCCACTTCACCGCGTTCTTGGTGTCGAACGGCAGGATGGTGTTGATGATGTTCTGGGTGTTGACGGACGTGTCCAGGTTGCCGCGTTCGCGCGAGGATTCCAGCGGCAGGTCGTCCACGGTGAAGTCCACCTGCCGCTCGACCTGGTAGAGGTCGGCGTCGTAGTAGGTCTTCTTGTTCTTGTCGGTGCCGCGGGTGTAGCGGCGGATCAGGATCTCGCCCTTGCCCGCCACCTCCGCGCTCGCGTTGCCGTCCACGATCATGTAGGGCAGGTACACGCCGACGACGTTCTCGGGGGTGAACTGTTCCTTGAAGGCCTTCAGCGCGAACATCCGCCGCTTGTCGACGAACTGGCGGATGCGCGCCACCGCATCGTCCTTCCTGATGTGGAACGGCAGCACCGCGTCGGGCACGGCGCCGTTGGCGATCTGCTCATTCACACCGAACACGTGGCGGCACCAGTGGCAGCGCGCGGTCATCGCGTTCTCGGTGTTCACCGTGACCTCGGCGCCGCAGCCGGTGCACTTGAAGGTCATCAGCGCCGCGGCATCGGCATCGATGTCGCGCGCGCCGGAGGCGATGACCGTGCCGCGCAGGTCGGCATGGCCGGTACCGAAGCCGAAGGCCTCCTCCACGCGCGCGCCGTCCCACTCGTGGCGGCAGTACAGGCAGACCAGCAGGTCGCTGCCGATCTTGTGGCGGATGTCGGTGGCGCCGCACTTCGGGCAGTGGTTCTGCCCGTCGCGCAGTTCGGCGGAGGCGGTGTCGATGGCGACCGGATCGGGCGCCTCGATCTCCTCGCGGATCGCGTCGGGCAGGGTGGCGGGATCGATCGGGAAGGTGCCGGGCAGCGGCGGCACCTCCTGCGGCGAGCCGGGCCCCGTGGGCGGGGCCGGCGGCAGCGGCGGGGGCGCCGGACGGTTCGGGGTGGACATGGACGGCAGGCGGATTACAGGCCCAGGGCCTTCGCCTTCAGCGCGTCGTAGTCGGCCTGGGTGATCAGGCCCAAGTCGAGCATCTGTTTGGCCTTCTGCAGCTTGGCGACCGGATCTTCGGCGGCGGGGGCGGCCGGCGTGGTCGGCTGCTGCAGCCCGCCGACGCCCATCATGCCGGACGCCATGCCGATGCCCATCAGGCCGGCCGCGCCACCGTTCTCGCCGGCGGACTGGATGCCCTGGGCCACGCTGGCCTGCAGGTTGGAATTGCCGCGCGAACCGGACAGCGCATCGGCGCGCTGCACCGTCTTCAGCAGTTCGCGGGTGTTGGCGTCGTACTCGATGGAGACGATGGCGGTCTTGACGATGGCCAGGCCGCGGTCCGAACTCCAGTGATAGCCCTGTTCCACCGCGGCGGACAGGCTCTGCGCGAAGCCCAGCGAGTCCTGCTGGATCTTGGTGATGCGGTTGCCCTTGGACGGATCGTTCGTGTACAGGCTGAAGGCCGGCGCCAGCGAGCCCACCACTTCGTTGAACAGCTGGCTGGCGGCGGCGTTGTCCAGGTCGGTGAAGTCGAACACCTTGCCCGGCTGCAGGTAGCTGGCCGGCACGAAGTTCTTCACGAACAGGATGGGGTCGACGATCTTCAGCGTGTAGGTGCCGCGCGTGATCGCGCCGACCTGGGTGTTGAGGAAGCCGTCGTCCCAGTAGATCTCGGACTGGGTGCCGAAGCGGTTGTCCGGCAGTTCCTTCAGCGAGACGAAGAACGCCGCCTGCTGCGAGCCCGGCTGGCCGCCGAACTTGAAGCGCTCCCAGCTCTGGGTGATGAAGGTGGAGACCAGGCCGTCGCCGGCGAAGATCGACTTGGAGTTGATGTCATCCGAACGCCATTCGTAGCCGCCCGGCTCGGCGACGAACGCCGTGATCGCGCCGTCCTGCATCAGCAGCAGGCCGTAGCCCTCGGGCACGACGATCTTCGAGCCGTTGGTGATGATGTTGGTCGAACCGCTGGTGTTGGAGCCGCGCCCGGCATTGGTGCCCTGCGGCACCGCGGCGAACAGCGCCGCCGTCGCCGGCAGGCCCTGCGGCACCGTGTAGAAATCCTTCCACTGGTCACCCAGCACGCCACCGACCGCTCCCACCACCGCCTGTACAAGACCCATGACATCGCTCCGTGATTCGAGGCGGGTAGGGGCACCCGCCGAGTGTGACCGAGTATACAGAGCGGCATGCGGCGGTCATGGCGCAGAGGTCATGTGAGTCGGGGGCGACGTGTCGCCCGGCCAGGCGCGTGCCGGGGTGATGGGGGAAGGCGAATTCTGGCTACCATCCTGCATGGCCCACGACGACATCGACGCTTTGGACTCCGACCTGCCGCTGGTGCGCCGCGCGTTCCCGTGGCCGGTGCGCGTGGGCTGTGTGGCGGCGGGTGCGTTCGCCATCGTCATGCCGCTGTGGGAACTGGGCCGCGGGCTGTGGCCACCCAGCGTCGCGACACCGGTGTTCGCCGTCATCGTGGGCGGTGCAGGCTATGTGGGCGTACAGTTCATCCGCGCCGGGCTGTCCGGCTGGGGCGACACCTGGACGTACGCGCCCCACACCATCGTCGTCGAGCGCCGCGCGTGGGGCCGGTCGACGAGCACCCGCCTGAGCGCGACGAACGTGGCGGCTGTCGAGGTGCGCCGCAGTCAGGACAGCGACCACGACGAAGCGCCATGGCAGGTCGTCATCGTGCCGCGGCCCACGTTCTCGGGCCTGGCGGCCACCGCCGGCCCGGGCGGCGTGTTCGACGCGGGCTGCTACGGCTCGCAGGCCTACGCCGAACGCGTGCGGCGCGCCCTGCACGAGCATCTGGGGTTTTGAGCGACGCGTCTCAGCCGCGGACGGCGGCCTGGATCCTGGCGACGTCGATCTTGCCCATCGTCATCATGGCTTCGAACGCGCGCCGGGCGACGCTGCGGTCGGGATGGGCCATGGCGTCGGTCAGCACGCGCGGGGTGATTTGCCAGCTCAGGCCCCACTTGTCCTTGCACCAGCCACAGGCGCTTTCGCGGCCGCCGTTGCCGACGATGGCGTTCCACAGGCGGTCGGTCTCCTCCTGGTCGTCGGTGGCGATCTGGAACGAGAACGCCTCGCTGTGGGTAAAGGCATCGCCGCCGTTCAGGCCGATGCAGGGAATGCCGCAGACGGTGAACTCCACCGTCAGCACGTCGCCTTCCTTGCCGCTGGGATAGTCGGCCGGTGCACGGTGGACGGCTTTCACCCGGCTGTCGGGGAAGGTGGCCGCGTAGAAGCGGGCAGCTTCTTCGGCGTCGTGGTTGAACCACAGGCAGAGGGTGTTCTTCGGGGGCATGGCATGCTCCAGGGTTGGTGAGGCGAGGCGGCGCCTTGCGTCCGTGGGGAAAGACAGGGTGAAGCGGGCAACGGGCTCAGCCGGTGGCGAAGGAGCCGGTGCGGACATCGCCCTCGCGAACGTAGCGGCTGACGATCACGCCGGTCGGCGTGGCGCGCGTGCCGGCCACACGGAAGGCGGCCGCCTGCGCACCGTCATCGAACAGGCGCTTGCCGCGGCCCAGCACGATCGGATAGACCAGCAGGCGCAGTTCGTCGACGACATCGCGGGCCAGCAACTGATGCAGCAGCACGCTGCTGCCCTGGATCACCAGGTCGGGGCCGTCCGTGCGCTTGAGCGCGCGCAGCGCGTCGACCACGTCGCCGTCGAGCGCATGGCTGTGGGCCCATGCCAGGGTGTCCGGGCGATGCGTGGCGACGTGTTTGGTCGCCGCATTGAAGGCATCGGCGATGGCGCCGTGCGGGGCGTCGCTGGCGACCTGCGGCCAGTAGCCGGCGAAGATGTCGTAGGTATGGCGTCCGAGCACCAGCGCGAAGGGACGGGTGAACAGCCCGTCCATCGCTTCGCCCTCGCTGGCATAGGGCCAGGCCCAGCCGCCCAGGGCGAAATCGCCGCTGCGGTCTTCGCCGGGGCCGCCGGGGGCCTGGATGACGCCGTCCAGACTGATCATGACGGCGGCGATGAGCTTGCGCATGGGAGGTTTCCGTGCGGATCGGTGGGGTCCGCCTTGCCTGAGCGACGAGCGGGGCGGGGCGGATTCGACACAGCGCGGAGTTGATCGCGATCAATGCCGGCCGGTCGTGGCGCGCGCATGCTGCCTTCAGTTGGATGAGGAGGGTGCGCAGATGAAGGCGAACGTAGGCGGTTTCGACAAAGGGGCCCGCATCGTGGTGGGCGTGCTGCTGATCGGCTGGGCGCTGGCCGATGGACCAGTCTGGGCGTGGGTCGGCGTAGTGCCACTGGTCACCGGCCTGTTCAATTTCTGCCCGCTGTACGGTCTGCTGGGCGTCAACACCTGCAAGCGCTGACGGGGCACGCGGCTACGCCGGCTTGTTAAGCTGCCTGCAGTCCATCGACAGGCAGCACCATGCACAGACGACATTTCCTCGGGAGCGCGGCACTGGCCGCCACGTCCTTGATGCTGCCGTGGGTCGGCGGCGCGCAGGCGTTCGCGGCGCCGCCGCGCAGGCGCCTGCTGCCGCTAGCACTGAATCCCGGCGATACCATCGGCCTGGTCAGCCCGTCCGCCGCCACCGACGAGCCGCTGGACCTGCAGCTGGCGCAGGAAGCGATGGAGGCCCTGGGCCTGAAGGTGAAGGTGGGGCCGCATCTGGGCGCCCGGCGCGGGCATCTGGCCGGCAGCGACGCCGAGCGCGCGGGCGACCTGAACGCGATGTTCGCCGACCGCGAGGTCAAGGCGATCGTCTGCGCGCGGGGTGGTTCCGGCGCGGCGCGCCTGCTGCCGCTGCTGGACTACGCGGCAATCCGGCGCCATCCGAAGATCCTGCTGGGGTATTCGGACATCACCGCGCTGCACAACGCGCTGCTGTCGCAGGCCGGACTGGTCAGCTTCCACGGCCCCATCGGCATCGGCAGCTGGAACAGCTTCAATGCGGACCAGTTCCGCCGTGTGTTCTTTCAGCGCGAACAGATGGAGTACCGCAACAGCGCGGACAAGGGCGACGAACTGGTGCAGCGACGCAACCGCACCGTCACCATCACCGGCGGCAAGGCGCAGGGTGAACTGGTGGGCGGCAACCTGTCGGTGCTGGTGGCGCTGGCCGGCTCGCCGTACCTGCCGGATTTCCGCGGCAAGATCCTGTTCCTGGAAGATGTGTCCGAAGCGCCGTACCGCATCGACCGCATGCTCAGCACGCTGCGGCTGATGGGTGCGCTGGACCAGGTGGCCGGCGTGATCTTCGGCGAGTGCACCGAGTGCGATCCGGGCAACGGCTACGGCTCGCTGACGCTGCCGCAGATCTTCGACGACTACTTCAAGCCACTGAAGGTGCCCGCCTATCGAGGCGCGATGATCGGCCACATCCGCCAGCAGTTCATCGTGCCGGTCGGCGGCCGGGTGGAAATGGACGCGGACGCGGGCACGTTCCGGATGCTGGAGCCGGTGTTCGCAGGCTGAGGCCGCTGCGCCGCCAGGGGTGTCGCTAGACGGCTTTCTTCCGCCAGGACAGCGTGGTGCCCAGGACCTCGATGGTGCCACCGGCCTGGCGGAAGGCGTCCAGGTCCGCGGCCAGGACATCGTGGGTCAGGGCGCCGCGATCGCCGGCGGAGCGGCGCGCGAAGGCGCGGCTGGCGCCACGGGACGCATCGGTTGCGGGTACGCCATCTGGCGTGGTCTTGCGGGGGCGGGCCATGGGGGCTCCTGTCAGTACAAGATGAGAGGGATGCCGCGCGAGGTGCGGTCGAGGTAGTCCTCGCGCACGTCGCGGCAGTAGGGGCCGGACATCACGAAGCGTCGGCAGGTGTCCGGGCGCGTGGCATAGATGGAGCAGTGCATGTGCGCGGCGTCGATGGCCACGCACCAGCCCTCCTCGTCGCGCGCCATCACGTGCAGCCCGGCGTCGGTATGCGTGGTCAGGTGCGCGGGAATGCGGTCTTCCGGCTGCAGCACCACGGTCAGGCGGCAGCACACCGCGTCGCAGCGCGCGCACAGCGGGACCGCGGGGACGGCGACGGCGTTCATGCGGGCACCGGGGGGCGACGGGATGAGGCGGCGCCCGCCACGGGACGGGAAACGAGGGATAACGGTGTGGCCGGCATCGGGCGCTCCCGGAAGGGCGTCTGCCCGGCGGGGCCTGACGCATGGAGGAAAGCGCAGCGGGCGAACGTTGTCGGCGGTCGGACGGGACGCAAAGAGTTGAGCCCGGCCATCCTACGCGCTTGCGGCCCCCGGCGCCCGCCAGGGACGCCCGGACCTGAACGCGCCGGTCAGATTCTGGCCCGGCGCGCAGGGTGGAGGCGCTACATCTGCAGGCAGTCGATCCCGTCCAGCACGATGTGGATCAGCAGGCCGACGCCGAACCAGCGCGTCTTCTTCGGCACGCTCAGGCCCGCATACACGGCGATGGCCGGCCAGGTGTGCAGCGGGTGGAAGCCGAGACTGCAGCGGCCCGGCGCGTAGACCGGGTCGGCGAGCAGATGGTCCAGGTCGATCACCCAGGCAGCGAGCATCCACAGCGCCGCGCGCTTCCAGTCCTTCGGCCAGAACAGGCGCGCCACCGCCAGCGGCACGATGACGTGCAACAGCAGATGGAAGACGGGACGGAACTCCAGTTCAGGCATCAGCGTCGCGAGGCGATCCAGCGGTCCAGCTGGCTGGCGAACGCCTGGCGGTCGCGCGCGTTGAACGCGGCCGGGCCGCCGGTCTGCACGCCTGCGCCGCGCAGCTCGTCCATGAAGTTCCGCATCGACAGGCGCTCGGCGATGTTGTCGGACGTGTAGCGGTCCCCGCGCAGGTTGATCGCCTGGGCGCCGTTGGCCAGCACGCGCGCCGCCAGCGGGATGTCCTGGGTCACCACCAGGTCGCCGCTGCGCGCCCGTTCGGCGATGGCGTCGTCGGCCACGTCGTAGCCCCCCTGTACCTGCAGCGCGCGGATGAAGCGCGAGGGCGGGGTACGCAGCCATTGGTTGGCGACCAGGGTGACCTGCACCTGCGCGCGCTCGGCGGCGCGGAACAGGATCTCCTTCACGGGGCCCGGGCAGGCGTCGGCATCCACCCAGACCTGCGGCGCCGCGGGGATGCCATCACTCATTCGGAAGCGGTGTCGGACCCGGTCGCGGCGGGATCGGCGTCGGGGCGGGCGGCCTCGCGCTCGGCCCGCTTCTTGGCGTCCTTCTCGTCTTTCTTCTTTTTCTTGGCCAGTTCGCGCTGGCGTTTTTCGAAGGAGTAGTTGGGTTTTGCCATGGGCAGAGGGTATCCGGAGGAAGGAGAAGAAGGATCAGGAGCGCGGTCCGCAGGCGTACACGATAGCCCGCATTACCGTGGGGCGTGCGGGGGAAAGGGTCCCAGCGCCTGTTTTCAAGGACTTCGCGCCGCCACGGGCACCCGCCAGGTCGCCGGAATGCGCAGGCAGGCCGCCCAGGAGGGAGGGGCGCCGGGGTTCGCGCCGCCCCTCCGGGCTGCTATACCATCACCGCGCGGGCCGTCCCGGGGGACGTGGACGGCCATGGCGTCTTTCGATGGGGTGATCAATGCGGCGAATGCTCTGCCTGTTGCTGGCGGCCCTGGTGCTGGCCGGCTGTTCGAAACGTATCGTCCAGGAGCTGCCGCCGCCTCCACCCGAGGAGATCCCGGCACCGCCTCCGCCGCCACCTCCACCGCCACCGCCACCGCCACCGCCACCGCCACCCAGCAGCGCCGGCGAAGCTGCTGCACGCGCCGAGGCCGCGAGACGGGCCGCCGCGGACACGGCAGCCCGTGCCCGGCAGGAACGTGCGGCGGATGCCGAGCGGCAGGCCGCCGAGCGGGCGGCGCGGGAACGCGAAGCCGCGCAGTCCGGCAGGCCGCCGCGACAGGACTTCGTCAACGTCGACGTGTTCTACGCCACCAACCGCACACCTGCGGCGACGTTCGCCAGCCTGCCGCCTGGCGACCGCTTCACGGCCACGCCGGCGCGCCAGCTGGCCTACGGCACGGCACGCATCAGCATTCCGAAGTCGCACGTGGCCGGCGAGCTGGAATCGCCGCGCTGGTACCTGCTGGAATTCAAGGAAGATCCCAAGCAGCACGTCATCCTGCAGGACGTGGCGCGGCTGGAGAAGTCGCCGTTCTTCGCCCGCCTGTACGACCGCGTGGGCGCATCCCGTGGCCGCAACGCCTTCGTCTTCGTGCACGGCTACAACGTCAGCTTCCGCGATGCCGCCCGGCGCACGGCGCAGCTGGCGTACGACCTGCGCTTCGATGGCGCGCCGGTGTTCTACAGCTGGCCGTCGCAGGCGGCACTGGCGGGCTACTTCACCGATGAGCAGACGATCGCGCGCTCGGTGCCGATGATCGAAGGCTTCCTGGCCGACATGGCCGACCGTTCGGGCGCGCAGAACCTCTACATCATCGGCCACAGCATGGGCACGCGTGGGCTGACCCAGGCGTTGCGCAACCTGGTGGCGAAGCGGCCCGACCTGCGCGGCCGCTTCCGCGGCATCATCCTGGCCGCGCCGGACATCGACGCGAAGGTGTTCCGCACCGAGCTGGCCCCCGTCCTGCGCCAGGCCAGCGGACGCGTCACCCTCTACGCCTCCTCCGAGGACCTGGCGCTGAAGGCCTCCAGGCAGGTCAACCGCGGCCCGCGCGCCGGCGACACCAGCGAAGGCGTGGTGCTGGTGCCCGGCGTGGACACCATCGACGTCTCCGGCGTGGACCAGAGCGTGCTGGCGCACTCCTACTTCATGGAATCGGACAAGGTGATGGGTGACATCCGCGAGATGTTCCGCGCCAACCAGCCCGCCGCGCAGCGCAAACCGCTGCAGTCGGTGAAGCTGGGCGCGGGCATCTTCTGGAAGATCCTGCCGCCGCCGTGATGCGACGGCAGGATCCGGTGGTGGGCGGCGACGGATCCCGGCAGCGCGGGGCCGTCGGCATGCGATCGCTGCAGGGCGCACTCAAGGCGGCGCGTCGTCCCTGTAACGGGCTATGAGTTGCGCGATCTCGGCAGGCGCATCCTCCTGCAGGAAGTGTTTGCCCCGTACCTGGTGCCACGCTTCCAGTCCGAGCGCATCGCACAGCTCGGGCGCGAATCGTGCCATGTCCAGGGCGGGATCCTGCGCGCCCCAGATCACCTGCGCCGGGAACGTCCTGCCGCGGAGAGCGGCGATGATTCTTCCCTCGAACTCGGGCGTTCGCTCGAATCCCCGCATGATCTTCCGGAAGGCAGCTCCGCCGTCCTGCCTGGTCAGCAGGTCGCCGTAAGCCCGCAGTTCCTGATTGCGCGGGCCGTCATGCACCCCCATCCTGCGCATGAAGGGAATGATCAGCGGTGTTCGGGTCGATGCGGTCCAGAGGGCGCCGACGACGGGATACACGAACAGCTGCATGACCCACGGCCGGCGGAACCGCGCCACCTTCACCAGCGAGTTCAGCACGGTGAGCGACCGGATTCTTTCCGGGATCTGCCGGATGGCGTCGAACCCGATGGGTCCGCCGATGTCATGGACCACCAGATGGACTGAGTCCAGGCCGGCAGCATCGAGGGCCTTCAGGGTCCAGCGTGCCAGGCCGCTCCACGTGTAATCGAAATGCGCCGGCCGATCGGCGAGCCCCATGCCGGGGAAGTCGAATGCGATGCCTTCCATGCCACGGGTCGCCAGCTCGGGCAGCAGCTTGCGGTACACGAAGCTCGACGCGGGAACGCCGTGCAGGCAGACCACGGGTTCCCCTTTGCCTTCCCGCCAGATGCGACTGTTCGCGCCGTCGACGTCGAGGCGGGTGCCGAGCGCTTCCCACGCAGGAACGATGTCGTCGTGGCGCATGATGATCCTTGCGGTTGGACAGGCCAGGGCGCGTCGGCATCCGGTTGCCGTTTTTGCGCCAGGCGTCGCCCCGACTCTATCCGTCCCGGGCGGCCAGCGGAACCACGCGGGCCAGCGACGCCATCCGCCCCAGGCCTGCGGCGCCGCGCCGCGGTCAGCCGGCATGAAGGCCGGTACGGAGGCCGTCAGCGCCGCAGCCCGACCACGCCATCCAGTGCCCGCTGTGCCTTGAATCCGGCCTTCTCGAGCCGCTTCGCCACTTCGCCCGGCACGTCACGCCCGCTGGTGAGCCTGTTGGGACTGCCGGTGTAATGGAACAGCCTGCCGCCACGGCGCAGCACGCGCGCCAGCTGGTCGTAGAACGCCTGCGAATACAGCTCCCCGGCGATGCCGAAGCGCGGCGGGTCGTGCAGTACGGCATCGATGGATGCGTCCGGGACGTCCCTGATGGCATGCGACACATCGGCATGCGCCAGTTCAAGGCGACCACCGTGCTCGGGCGCATCCGGGTCCGGCGACCAGGGATTGAGGGTGCGTAGCCAGAGCACGTCCCCGTTCTTCTCGAACGAACGGATGCGCGTGGCGCCGGCCGCCAGACAGCAGGCGGCGAAGTAGCCGAGGCCACCGCAGGTATCGAGCACCACCTTGCCCCGCGGTTCCACCAGCGCGACCTTGCGCTGCGCATCGTCCAGCGGCGACTCCCTCGACGTCGGAAGCATCTTGATGCCGTCGATCTCGAACGTGGGCACGCCCCATTCGGTGGGCACCAGCTTGATCAGCGAGCCCGCATAGCGCGACACCGGCGCGAAGTCCTCGTCGTCCCACCAATACAGCGTCCGGTCCTTGAGCTTGCCGGGATACGGGTAGGCGATGCCGTTCCAGCGCCAGCCCTCGTCCTCCAGCAACGCCTCGCCCTGGGTACGTCCGAGGTCAAGCGAGCCCGCCCAGCGCGCCTCGCCACGCTCGCGGGCGGCAAGCAGGACGAGGGCGGTGTCACGGGTGAGCAGGGGGCCGGCGTAGCGGGGCATAGACGTCGTGCGCAGTAAGCAGGCCCGCATTTTCGCCGCGATGGCCTGCGGATGACAGGGCAGCGGGCATCGCGGACCCCGCTGGTATAGTGCCGACCCCTTGTCCACACCTTGCCGTCGCCATGAACCTGCCAGCGCGCTTCCATCCCATCGGTACCCCGGGCCAGCCCTGGGGCGCGGCAGAAAAAGCCCAGTGGCGCGCGCAGCAGCGCGTGCGGCGCCGCTACGTGGACGATGTCGGCGTGGTGATCGATGCGTTGCGCGGGCGTTTCGACGTGCAGCAGTACGGCACGATCGACTACGGTCCCGGCGAAACCTACCCGCTGTACGCCGTCCGCAGCCGCGACTGGGACGACGGCCTGCCCACCATGCTGGTCACCGGCGGCGTGCATGGCTACGAGACCAGTGGCGTGCACGGTGCGCTGCAGTTCCTCGAGCAGCGCGCCGGCGACTACGCGGGCAAGGCCAACCTGCTGGTGGTGCCGTGCGTCAGTCCGTGGGGCTACGAGCGCATCCATCGCTGGAATGCCGATGCGCTGGATCCCAACCGTTCGTTCCGCGCCGACAGCCCTGCGCAGGAATCGGCGGCGCTGATCGCCCTGGTCGCGCCGCTCAGGGAGCGGGTACTGATGCACATCGACCTGCATGAAACCACCGACAGCGACGAATCCGAGTTCCGGCCCGCGCTGGCCGCGCGCGACGGCAAGCCGTTCGAGCCGGGCGGGATCCCGGACGGGTTCTATCTGGTGGACGACAGCGAGCGCCGGCAGCCGGAGTTCCAGCGCGCGGTGATCGCCGCGGTCGCCGCCGTCACCCACATCGCGCCGGCCGATGCGCAGGGCGAGATCATCGGTTCGCCGGTGGTGGCCGAAGGCGTCATCGAGTATCCGGTGAGATCGCTCGGCCTGTGCACCGGCATCACCGACGCGCGCTACACCACCATCACCGAGGTCTATCCCGACAGCCCGAAGGCCACGCCGCAACAGTGCAACGATGCCCAGGTGGCGGCGGTGGTGGCGGCGATCGACTACGCGCTGGCGAACGGTTGAAGCGGGGCGGTTGCGACCCCATCCTGCTTCATGAAGATCGGGGGTCGACGGCGGCGTAAGCTGGCCGGCGACCAGGATCCATGAGGAGACGACCATGGCAACCGGATGGGCCGGCGATGGCGCCGTGCAGGACCAGATCGACGCGACCGTCAAGGACGGCATCGAACGTGCGCGCCGTGCATTGCCCAAGGGCCCCAGCCTGACCCGCTGCGAGGAATGCGAGAAGCCGATTCCCCTTGCGCGGCAGAAGGCGGTGCCAGGCGTGCGGCTGTGCGTGGCCTGTCAGGAGGCGGCGGACGCAGAAGGCCAGGGTGCCGCGACCTATAACCGCCGCGGCAGCAAGGACAGCCAGTTGCGCTGATGCGTGAGCGGCTGTCATGCGCACAGCAGAAGCCCCGCCGATGCGGGGCTTCTGCGTTCTGCGGCCGTTGCAGGGATCAGCTGGCGCGCTTGAGCACCTGCTTGCGGTCGCGCATGACATTGTGGCATTCGCGCACGCTGGGCAGCAGCGCCTGAGCTTCGGCGCGCGCGGCGGCGGGGGTGTCCTCGTCGCCGATGGTCTCGTTGAAGGCCTTCAGCAGGCGGTCCTCGGACTCCTCCAGTTCGGCCACGTAGCCATAGGTGGTGTCGCCCAGTGCGGCGCGGACCTTGCCGTAGAACTGCTGCATGCTGCCCACCATCGTGCCGTGCTCGGCGGGCTTGCCGCCCGCGGATGCCACCACGGCGCTCAGGCGGGTGACGATGTCCTGCTTGACGCCGGCGATCCGCATGAACAGCGCCGACAATTCGGCATCCTTCACCTTGCCTGCGGCTTCGGTATAGAAGTCGTGGCCGTCGCGGGCGATCTCGATCAGGTCGTTGAGGCTGTGCTGGATCTTCTTCTGCGTGTTCATCAGAACTCCTTTTGGGGGGATGTGTTGGACACGTCGCGGTGCCCGTGCAGGACACCGTGGCGCACGCGGCATCAACATCGCGTGACCGCGCGATGGAACCGTTCACCAACGTGCGCGCCTTGCGAAGCGGACGTAAGGGGGACGTGAGTACATGCCGTCGACGACCGTTCAAGGCGGTCAAGTCCGGCACCGGTCGGCCGATAGAACGGCGTCGGACCGGAGAAGAATGGCGGCTGCCGTGCCACTGCTGAAGAAGATGACGGGCTGGTGGAGGCAGGTGCGGTCGACCGCGCCCTCTTCCGCCTCGCCGGCAAATGCGTGTGAAGAGGGCCGGCTGCCGGAGAGTGGCGAGCGGAGCGAGGTCCCGAAGGAATGGGCGGGCACCCTGCTCAGGCTCGCCGGGGTGGAGGGCGTGCCCACGCTGGCGCCCCAGGAGGGTCTGCCCATCATCGGCGTGGCCAGGGCCTCGCTCGCGCGTTTCGCCGACGACCCGCAGCGCCTGCCGCGACGTCCCCAGATGTTGCCGCAGCTACTGGGCGCCCTGAACGATGCGGACACCTCGGGTCGCGACATCGCCGGCATCATTGCGCGCGATCCGGCGCTGGCGGCGAACCTGCTGAAGCTGGCCAACAGCGCACTGTACCGTCGGCATGCCGCGGCGATCGAAAGCCTGGACCGTGCCGTGGCGGTGGTGGGGGTGGAAGGACTGCGCCATCTCGTGGCCGTGGCGCTGATGCAGCCCGTGATGCGGACGGAGAGCGGTGTGTTCGGACGCCTGCCGCACCTGATCTGGGACCACACGCAGCATACGGCGGTAATCGCGGCCGGCCTGGCGCGCGCCAGCGGCAGGGAGCAGGTGTTCGTCGCCCAGCTGGCGGCGTTGCAGCAGGGGTTGGGCGCCATCGTCGTGGTGCAGGCACTGCGCGATGCCTGCGCGGACGCCGGTGGTGCGCTGCCCGATGCGCCCTCGCTGCAGCGGCTGCTCCAGCGCTGGTCGCCCCGCATGGGCGGTGCCATCGCCCGTGCCTGGGGTCTGTCGGCGCCCGTGATCGAGGCGCTGGCGGGGCAACGCGACCAGGGTGCCGCGGCCATGGGGCCGTTAGCCCGGGTTCTGGCAACCGCGGCAGCGCAGGCCAGTGCCGAACTGGAGGGCGTGCCGCAGGCGGATGCCGCCTGAGCGGCGCCGTCGCCAGCGCGCATCGAGCGAAGGCGGGGGCGGGCGGATCACCCTGGCCGGGCGGGGCGAATGCTCCCGCCTGCCATTTCTTCCGGCACAGGGCCGATCCCGGTGGCGCGGATATCCTGTCGGGCACGCCCGCGCGCGCTGCGCGCCCGCACCTGTCCACGGAGATCCGCCTTGAAGAAGACCCTGCTGTCCGTCGCCACCCTGCTGGCCCTGGCCGCCGCCGCCCCGCTGGCGGCCCACGAAGACCGCGCGTGCCTGGATGACGCCTGCACGCTGCAGTCGCTGTTCGCCGAAGCCGACGCCGGGGGCGCGGCGGCCGCCGGCACGACGATCGCCGCCAGGCGCTTCGGCAGCTGGGGCATCGATACGGCGGGCATGGACCGCCAGGCCAGGCCGGGCACGGACTTCTTCCGCTATGTCAGCGGCACCTGGGCGGATACCACCCAGATCCCGGCCGACCGCTCCAGCTACGGCGGCTTCGCCATCCTGCGCGACCTGTCCGACGCGCGCCTGCGCGTGCTGGTGGAAGGCTATGCGCTGGGCGATCCGGCCACCGGTGGAGACGCGGCCAAGATCGCAGCGCTGTACCGGGGCTTCATGGACGAGGCGACGATCGATGCGCTGGGCGCCAAGCCGCTGCAACCCGTACTGGCCGACATCCGTGCGGCGACGGACAGGAACGCGCTGGCCAGGCTGATGGGACGACGCGGCAGCTTCTACGACACGTTCTTCAACCTGGGCGTCAGCGACGACCAGAAGGATCCGGACCGCTACACGCTGTACCTGAGCCAGGGTGGCCTGGGCCTGGGCGACCGCGAGATGTACCTGCGCGAGAACTTCGCGCCGCAGCGCGAGCGTTACCAGGCCTACATCGCGCAGATGCTGCAGCTCGCCGGCTGGGACAAGCCGCAGGAGAACGCGAAGGCGATCCTGGCGCTGGAAACCCGCATCGCCGAGGCGCACTGGACGCGCGCCGAAAGCCGCAACCGCGACAAGACCTACAACCCGCTGGCGATGGCCGAGTTCGCGACGAAGTCCCCGGGGTTCCCGTGGACGGACTTCTTCACGGCCGCCGGCGTCGAGAGCGCTGGCCGCGCCGTGGTCCGTCAGGACAGCGCCATCCCGAAGATCGCCGCGATCTTCGCCGACACCGACATCGCCACGCTGCAGGCCTGGCAGGCCTTCCACGCGACCGACAATGCGGCACCGCTGCTGTCGAAGGACTTCTCGGTGGCGCAGTACGAATTCCGCGACAAGTTCCTGTCCGGCCAGCCGCAGCAGCGCGAGCGCTGGAAGCGCGGCGTGGCCTTCGCCGAATCCGCGATGGGCGAGGCGATCGGCCGCGACTACGTGAAGCTGTACTTCCCCCCCGAGGCCAAGGCGAAGATGGATGCGCTGGTCGCCAACGTGAAGGCGGCCATGGGCGCGCGTCTGGACACGCTGGCGTGGATGAGCCCGGCCACCAAGGCCGAGGCGCACGCCAAACTGGCCGGCTTCGGCCTGAAGATCGGCCACCCCGACACATACCGCGATTACAGCGCGCTGGTGGTTAAGAACGGCGACCTGTTCGGCAATGCGCAGCGTGCGGGCCAGTTCGAGTGGGATTTCCGTCGTGCGCGCATCGGCCAGCCCGTGGACAAGGGCGAGTGGGGCATGACCCCGCAGACGGTCAACGCGTACTACAACTCGGTGAAGAACGAGATCGTGTTTCCGGCGGCGATCCTGCAGCCCCCGTTCTTCGACCCGGATGCGGACCCGGCCGTCAATTACGGCGCCATCGGCGGCGTGATCGGCCACGAGATCATCCATGGCTTCGACGACCAGGGCCGCAAGTCCGACGGACAGGGCGTGCTGCGCGACTGGTGGACGGCCGAGGACGCGGCCAAGTTCGAAGTGCAGGCGGCCAAGCTGGGCGCGCAGTACGAGGCGTACGCATTTCCGCAGCTGCCAGGCATGCGCATCAACGGCCGCGTGGCGATGGGCGAGAACATCGGCGACCTGGGTGGCCTGACCATCGCGCTGGAGGCCTACCACCGCTCGCTGGGCGGCAAGCCGGCGCCGGTGATCGACGGTTTCACCGGCGACCAGCGCTTCTTCATGGGCTGGGGCCAGGTATGGCGCACGCTGTGGCGCGACGATGCGCTGCGCCAGCAGCTGGTCAACGGCACGCATTCGCCAGGCCACATCCGCGCCTTCGCGCCGCTGCGCAACATCGATGCGTGGTACGACGCCTTCGATGTGAAGCCCGGCGACGCGCTGTACATCGCCCCGCAGGACCGCGTGCGGATCTGGTGATGCGGTGAGGGCAGAGAGGCGGGACGCGTACGTCCCGCCTGCCGCGGGTTGCACGGCATGGACATCGCGCCGATGATGCAGGCCATCGTCGTCGTCCCCACGCCGTTTGCGTCATGCCCGCCACACCCGCGTCATCCCAGCAAGGCGATCTGTTCGGCGGCCCGCAGCCGGGCCGGTTGCATCGCCTGTTTTTCGCGCTCGTGCCATCGCCCGGCGAATGCGAGGCGCTGCGGCACCGGGCCGAAGACCTCAAGGCGGACTATCCGCAGGCGCGCTGGGTGCGTCCGGAGCGCTACCACCTGACCCTGCATTTCCTCGGTGAAAGCGAGGGGCCGCGCGAGGACCTGGTGTCCTCGGCGCGTGAGGCCATGCGCGACTGGCAACCCGAGCCGCTGGGCATCACCCTGGACCACCTGCTGTGCCTGGGCAATCCGAAGAACCCGGCCCTGACGCTGGCGGCGCTGCATCCGTCGCCGGCAGTGGTGGCCTTCTGGCGCGGGTTGCAGCAACGGCTGCTGCGGGTGGGCTTCCGGCAACCGCTGGGCCGCAGCTTCGTGCCGCACCTGACCCTGGCCTATGTCCCCCCGCGCACCGCGCCGGTGGACGTGACGCCGGTGGTGCTGCATCCGCAGGCCGTGCACCTGCTGCAGGGGAGCGAGGGCGAGCCGGACTACCAGTGCCTGGGCGAGTGGTCGCTGGCGGATTAGCCCGGCGCGCAGGGCGGCGCGACGCGATGCTGGGTGCAACGGCGTAATACAGGGTCGCCCCCGGGATGCGTTCGTCGGCCGGGCGCGGGATTCCTCTGCGGGCATGGCCGATGCAGGATGCCGCGCCGCGTTCAGCTGGGCACCCGGAATCATCCGGCGAACACCCAACGAGGAATCCGACATGAAACCCTTGCCATTGCTGTGGGCGCTGCTGCTGTGCGCGCTGTGCCTCCCGCTGTCCGCGCAGGAACGCAGTTACACCGAGGGGCCGGTGATGGAGGTCACCGCGGTCAAGGTCATGGACGGCCAGTTCGACCACTACATGACGCACCTGCAGGGGCCGTACAAGCGTGTCATGGAGGCGCAGAAGGAGGCCGGCATCATCCTGGACTACGCGGTGTACTCCACGCAGGCGCGCCGGCCGGACGAGCCGGATCTCTACCTGACCGTCGTGTACCCGAACATGGCCGCCTTCGACGGCCTGCGCGACCGGTCCGAAGCAGTGTCCAGCAAGGTCACCGGACAGAGCACGACGCAAGCGAACGCGGCCTACGCCGATCGCGGCAGGATGCGGCAGATCCTGGGCAGCAACCTGATCCGGCAGTTGAAGCTGAAATAGTTCCGCGCGGGGCCGCGCCCAAGAGCGCGGCCCGCGTCGGGCCGATCAGCGTTCGCCCGCGCGCAGCATGTCCAGCTTCGCCTGGTAGAGCTGCCGGGTGTCGCCCTGGCTCAGTTCGCGCGCCCGCGCGAGCGACCTGCCGGCGCGCCGGCTGTCGCCCTGCAGGAAGTACGCGCGCGCCAGGCCGAAGTGGAAGCGGTGCTCGCCGTCGTGCAGCGCGATGGCCTGGCGGTAGTGGCGGACGGCACGTTCCAGGTCGCCATCGCGTTCGAAGCCGGTGGCCAGCAGGAAATGATGGAACGGGTCGCGGGCCTGCACCGCATCCAACCGGGCCTGCAGGGGCCGCACGGCATCGTGCTCGCCCGCACGCTGATGGAAGGCCACCAGGTTGAACAGCGCGCCCGGATGGTCCGGATCGAGCGCCAGTGCTTGGATGTACGCCTGTTGCGCGCGCACCCGGTCACCGTTACGCAGATGCATCACGCCGACATTGCTCCAACTGGTCGCATAGCCCGGGTCCAGTTGCAGGGCTATCCCGGCGTGGCGCAAGGCGTCCTGGACCGCGCCGTGTTCCAGCAGTTCGGCGGCGCGGTTGTTGTAGTAATGGGCGACCAACCGCTCGTCGCCGATGGGGTGGGGCGGCCTGCGGGTGATGACTTCATCCCAGGCCACGTCGATGGTCAGCTTGCGTCCGCGGATGCGCACCCCGGCGTTGACGTGCTGCGTGCGGTAGAGCGTGTCCTGGTCCCGCCGCCAGGCCAGTGTTTCGTCGATCTGCTGGCCGTAGGCCTCCAGCCCGGCTTCGCGCGCCAGGGCCACGGTCAGCAGGGTGAAACTCATGCAGTTGGCCTTGCGGGTGGCGTAGGCCTGGGCCACGGTATGGTTGGCGGCCGCGTCGTAGGTCATGCCCAGTCCCTGCGGACTGAAGAGGAAGTCGACCATCCGCTCCAGCCGGGCATGCGGCAGCCGGGTGTGGTCGATGACCTGCTCGCGGAACTGCTGCTTCAGCGCCCCGGGGATCGCCAGCACGTCGGCGGGTGTGGGAGGCGGGGCGGGTTGGGCGCGTGCCGCCAGGGCCGAGGACGCCAGCAGCAGGGCGCCGAGCCACTTCGTCCACATGGTCCACCTCCGGGTCCCGCACGGGGACGCGTCCGCGTGGCCCGAGTGTAGGCCCGAATCGCAGTGCGGCATGGCGGCCACAGTCGCGTGGATGTCCTCGTCGTGAGGCATCGTGGGGGTGGGGCTCAGCGCCGGAGGTGCGCCCGCCGTACAGCGGGATGGGGCGGCTGGTACGGCGCGGTGACGCGCCGCATGCGCGGGCGGTAGGATGCCGGCATGAGCGCCGAAGACCCCCTGATCGCCTGTCCGCACTGCGCCGCGATGAACCGGGTGCCGCGAGCGCGCCTGGCGGAGGCGCCCGCCTGCGGACGCTGTCACCACCCGTTGTTCACCGGCGTGCCGCTGGCCCTGGGCGAAGCGGACTTCGACCGCCATGCACTGCGCAGCACCTTGCCGCTGCTGGTGGATTTCTGGGCGCCCTGGTGCGGGCCCTGCCTGCAGATGGCGCCGCACTTCCAGCGCGCCGCAGGGTTGCTGGAACCGGCGATGCGGCTGGCCAAAGTGGATACCGAGGCCAGCCCGGGATTGGGCAACCGGTTCGGCATCCGCAGCATCCCGACCATGGTGCTGCTGCAGGGCGGCCGCGAGATCGCGCGCCAGAGCGGCGCGATGCCGGCGGAGGCGATCGTGCGGTGGGCGAAGGGGCAGGTGGGGTGAGAGAACGGCAGCGGCGCGACAGCGCGTTTGAAACACAATGAACGTAGGGGTAGGCAGTGAAGGGGAGACCCTCGTCCCGATCCGTGCGCGCGTGCTTTCCACTCCACGACTGTCGCTGCAGCCGTTGCAGGCATCGGATATGTCTCGCTATTGCGCCTGGTTCGGTGACGCGGAGCTCATGGAGCATGCGGGCGCACGGCTGGGCACGGAAGCCGCACGACGCGCCTTTCGCGCCAGCCTTGCCATGATGAACCAGCCCGTCCCGAGGGCATGGTTGTGGGTGGCAACCGAGCGGGCAACCGGCGAGGACGTCGGCCTGATGGGACTGGTGACGAAGAGCGATGTGCCTGAGATCGGATCGATCATCGTGACCCCTCAACAAGGCAGAGGCTTCGCGTACGAAGCTCTCGCCTGCATCCGCGACGAGGGCTTTCGGCGCCTGGGGATGTCCGTCCAGTCCGGTTGCCAACTGCCTACGAACCTGAGATCGATCGGCCTGATGGGCAAGCTGGGATTCAAACAAGTGCCCGGGCGACCTGATCGCATCCATTGGCATCTCGACCGTGCCTCGTGGATGGCAGATCTTGGGCCGGATGTCGGATAGCTCGATACTTCAGGTTTTGCAGGGGGTGAGAATGAGTCATCGCAAAGGGAGCCTGGCTTGCGTCGGTGTGGGGATGACGCTGGGCGCTCATGTTGGGCCGCGCGCCCGTGCGCACATTGAACAAGCCGACGTGGTGTTCGCTGCAGTGTCGGACCCTTTGGTGGAGTTGTGGGTGCAGGGCATGAATGCTGATGTTCGCAGCCTGCAGCCGCTCTACGCCGAGGGAAAGCCTAGGACCGAGACCTATCGACAGATGATCGAGGCGATGTTGGTGGAAGTAAGGGCAGGCAAACGTGTCTGTGGGGCCTTCTATGGTCACCCTGGCGTGTTTGCGCAGGTACCGCATCGGGCGATTGCGCAGGCCAGGGGGGAGGGGTACGAGGCATTGATGGAGGCGGCGGTATCGGCGGAGGACTGTCTCTACGCTGACCTCGGAATCGATCCTGGCACCTATGGCTGCCAGCACTACGAGGCCAGCCAATTCATGTTCTACCAGCGGCGGATCGACCCTTCGGCCTACCTCATCCTGTGGCAGATCGGGGTGGCGGGGGACAGGACCTTGGCCCGTTTCTCCGCTACCGGCGCCGAGCTCCGCGCCGTGCTACTGGACCTGCTCCAGGAACAGGGGTATGCCTTATCCGATGAAGCCATCGCTTATGAAGCTGCCACCCTGCCGATCGCGGCCCCCCGGATGGAGCGCTTGACGCTCGGGGACTTGCCGCAGGCCGAACTCCGTCTTGAAACGACCTTGGTCATACCGCCCGCACGCCGGATGGAACCGAATCTGGCGGTTTCACGCCGATTGTCCGGTCTGGGGCAGTCCGGATGGTAGGTGCTTCGAACAGGTAGAGAAGCCCCTCGAAAGCAGGTATTGTCTGGTTGCAGCCCGTTCCAGGGCGGCGCTGGCGCAAGGGGCCGTCCGTCGGAGGGCGGAAAAGCGCCGGGTCATCCATCTTGATCCAGGGGAATGAGTTCGTGTCGAATCTAATCCGTTTCATGGAGTCCCTCGGGGGCTCGCCGCACTTTGCGGGCGCGTCGGCCGACGACTTCGTCGCCGCGATGGACAAGCACCATGTCCCGGTCGCGGCCCGTCAGGCGCTGCTGGACCGCGACATCCAGGCCATCTGCGAGTTCGAGAAGGCCAGGGACGTGATGTTCTGCATGATCGCGACGCCGGATGGTGCGGAAGAACAGGATCTGCCGGAGCAGGACGATGTTCCCGAGCCCGGTGAGGAGCAACGCGAGGAATAGTCGATCCTCGCTCGGTCGGGAGCGCGATGAGGTGGAGCTGACAGGATGAGTTCTAGCAAGCATCGGTACGGATCACTGGCCCTGGTCGCGTTCTTCTTGGCGGCGCCCGCGTCCGCGGGCGCGTCATTCGACGCCTTGTTCGAAAAGGCGGATGCGATACGCACCTCCCAGCCACAGGCATTCTTCCAGGTGCTCAAGGAGCTGCAGGCGCTGGAGGCGACCTCGTCGCCTGAAGACCGCATGAAGATCCGCTTGATGCGGGCACATGGCTATCTGCTCGAGGGTAAGTCCGATTCGGCGATACGCGACCTGGAGGAAGTCAGGTCGGGCGCCAAAGACGTGACGATCAGGTATCGGGCGGCTGCAATGCTGGCCAACACCTATGCGGGCAATCGAAAGTTCGAGCAGGGATTGAGCATTCTCAACGAAATGCTGCCCATGGTTTCGGAAGTGAAGGGCCGTGCTGCGAGACATCATGGATTGCTCGCCGCAGGCATCCTCTACAACCGGGTGGGTGAATTCAAGCTCGGTGGTGAGTACGCGAGCCAAGTCATCGCCGATGCACCGTCCGGGCGCAATCGCTGCATTGCCGGAAATCTAATCGTTGAATCGCGTCAGGGCTTGAATGAGAGCCTGCTCGAGGAACAGATCCTCAAGGCCGTCGAGGATTGCGAGCGCGAGGCCGAGCCTCTGCTGGCGGGATTCTCACGGACATTCCTCGCGCGCAAGTGGCATGCGGAGGGCAAGACGGCTAGCGCTATCGCGCTGCTGGAAAAGCATCTGCCCGATGTGCAAAAAACGGTATACCCGAGCCTCATTGCGGAATATCTCTCCATGCTGGCCGAGTATCGCTTGGAAATGAGCGACATCCAGGCCGCCGAAAAGCATGCGAGAGACGCAGTCGCCCAAGGCAGTACCATCGCGGGTTCGTTGCCGCTGGTGGTGGCGCACAGGGTGCTTTACGAGATCGCCAATCTACAGGGCGATACGGCAGCAGCGCTTGAGCAGTACAAGAAATACGCAGAGGCCGACAAGGCGTATCTCAACGAGATCAAGACGCGCGAACTGGCCTACCAGTTGGTGCGTCAGCAGATCGTTCAGAAGAACCAGCAGATCAACCTGCTGGACCAGCAGAACCAGGTGCTGCAGCTGCAGCGCAAGGTGGATCAGCAGGCGGCGCAGAACAACCGGCTGATCGTCATGCTGCTGATCGTGCTGGTGGCCTCCATCGGCTACTGGGCTTTCAAGATCAAGCGCGTGCAGCTATCGCTGAAGAAGATGGCCGAGACCGACGCGCTGACCGGCATCTGCAACCGCCACCACTTCACCATCCGCGCCGAGCGCGCGCTGGCCGAATGCGCCCGCAACGGCGAACAGGCCGCGCTCATCATGTACGACCTGGACCACTTCAAGAACATCAACGACCGCTTCGGCCATGGCACCGGCGACTGGGCGTTGAAGGAAGTGGCCGAGGCCAGCAAGGGCTTCTGCCGCCGCATCGATGTGCTGGGCCGCCTGGGGGGCGAGGAGTTCGCCATCCTGATGTACGGCTGCGACCTGCGCGCCGCCGCCCGCGTGGCCGAGGATTGCCGCGTGCGACTGGCCCAGATCGACACCCGCGAAACCGGCCACGTGTTCGCCATCACCGGCAGCTTCGGCGTGACCTCCAGCGTGCAGTCCGGCTACAGCCTGGCACGGCTGCTCTCCCATGCCGACCGGCAGCTCTACCGTGCCAAGCACCTGGGCCGGAACCGCGTATGCGTGTACGAGAACGAGAGCGAAGCGGTGCGTGCCGCCAGCAACGTGCTGGAGCTGCCCCAGCGGGAACGCAGCGAGCACCTCGGCGCGTAACGTTCGGCCTCAGGGCGTGTCGATGGCGGCCTCCAGGCCGTCGTGTACCGCCAGCCGGTTGCGACCCGCGCTCTTGGCCCGGTAAAGCGCACGATCGGCCGCTTCCATCCAGGCGCGCAACCCATCCTGCGGCGCCATGGACTGCGCCAGTCCCAGGCTTACCGTGGGTCGCAGTCCCGGCGCGCTCTGCACGCGCAGGGCCTCCACGCCTTCGCGGATGCGCCGCGCGACCGTGGCGGCCGCCTCCACGTCCGTGTGGCGCAGCACCACCGCGAACTCGTCGCCGCCCAGCCGGCCCGCATCGTCCTGCCCGCGGATGCTGTGGCGTATCACGTCCGCCGTGGCGCGCAGCACGTCGTCGCCAGCCGCATGGCCGTGACGATCGTTGATCGCCTTGAAATGGTCGATGTCGATCATCAGCAACGTGGCCGGATCGCCCGTCGCCGCGCACTGTTCAAGCAGCGCGGACGCGCGCTCCTGCCAGTGCCGCCGGCTGTCCAGGCCGGTCAGGGTGTCGCGCCGGCTCAGCTCGTCCAACTGGCGGTTCTGGCGCTTCACCTTGCGGACCAGGCGGTAACTGGCCTGGCTGACCGCAATGGAGTGGATCAGCAGCATGGGCAGGCAGGCGATCATCACCGCCATGCTGGTGACCGGCTGCAGTTCGAAACCGGTGGCCAGCCCGGCCGCGATGCCGCCGGCCAGCATCAGCGGCAGCGACCAGTACCAGAGCCTGTCGATGCCTGTGCTGATCTTGTCCACCGTGGCCAGCGTCACCAGCATGACGCTGGGCAGAAGATTGAACGCCATCAGCGGCACCCACATCCCCGCGAGGATCGAATCCAGCAGCAGGTTGCGGATCTCGCCGCGGAAGGGCTCGCGGTGGCGCAGCGCAAACCACAGCGCCAACTGCGGCCACAGGATGGTGGTGAACAGCAGGAAGCCCCAGTAGCCGGCGCCGGCCTGGTTCTCCAGCAGCACCATGCCGATGGGCAACGCCGCCAGGCCCATGCCCAGCATGCGCAACCGGTGGATCCGGCGCGGCAGGCGTTGGGCGTGGCGTGCCGGATCGGTCCCGGGCGGCGGTGTATCGGAAGGCATTGGCGCGAAGAGTCCCCTTGCTCATGGCGGCCATCCCCGGTACGCCGGGGGAAGCCGGAGTGTAGGTCAAAGCGTGACGGCAGGCACGTCGCGCAGGCCTGCCACCCCAGCGGCCGGTGCCCGCGATTCTTGAGTTCCGGGATAATCCGGGCCCTCCCGCCGCCGGCGCCGCCCATGTCCGATACCGCTCCCCTGTACCGCGGCGCTGCCAGGCTGGCGGCGCGCCTGGCGATCCTCGGGGCGCTGCTGTTCCTGGGCGTGGCGGGTAGCCTGCAACTCGTGCGCGATGACCTGGCCTGGCAGCAGGCGACCCTCAGCCAGTACCTGCGGGGTCCGTACGGGCTGCTGCTGCGCACGATGTACTGCCTGTTGGCCGTGGCCATCGTGGCGCTGGCGATGGGCCTGTACGTGCAACTGGCGCCGCGGGCCCGCAGTGCAGCGCCGGTTCTCCTGTTGTGCACCGGTTCGCTCGCACTGGCGGGCGTGGCCATCGGGGACTCATGGCTGCCGCAGGTGGCGCCGGACTTCCACCTGATGTTCCATCATGTCTGCGCGATCACGGCTTTCCTGTGCGTGGTCAGCGGCATGGTGATGCAGGCATGCCGCTTCCGTCTGGATGCGGCGTGGCGCCGCCACTTTCCGTTGGCCGCCACCTGGTCGGCCGCCTGCTGCGTGCTGCTGTGGGTGCATGCACTGTGGCCGCCGGCCGGGCGCGGATGGGTGCAGAAACTGCTGATCGCGCTGATCGTGGCCGCCATGCTGCTGGCGGGCACCTGGCTGCACCAGACCGCCCGTCGTGCGGACGGCGGGGCGGGGCGCTAAGCTTCGACGACACACCGGAGAACGACTTCATGATCCAGCGCTTCGACGTAGGCCCGCGGCTGTCGGAAATGGCCATCCACAATGGCGTGGTCTACCTGGCCGGCCAGGTGGCCGAGGACGCCACCCAGGGCATCGCCGGCCAGACCCAGCAGGTGCTGGCCGAAATCGACGCACTGCTGGCGCGCGCCGGCAGTGACAAGGCGAAGATCCTGCGTGCGGAGATATTCCTGAAGGACCTGCAGGATTTCGAAGCGATGAACCGGGTGTGGGATGCGTGGGTGCCGGCAGGCCATGCGCCTCCGCGCGCGACCATGCAGGCGCATCTGGCGCGCCCGGGCTGGCTGATCGAGATCGTGGTGACGGCGGCTGTCTGATCCGTGGCCAGCCGCACGCCGGGTCCTTGGCGACGTCCCACGCCGAAGCGGGGAGATGGTGGTCTCAAACTTTCCCCAGCCCAAGTGGAAGAGGCCCGCGCACGTGCGCGGGCGGCGGGGCGACGCTATCCCAATCTGGTCGACAACATGCATGTCGCTGCCAAGGCGCGGCGCGAAGATCGGGTGGGAGACGTCGCGCTGGACGAGGCTGAATGACGATTCAGCGGCCTGAGATGCAGCATGCATATCAGGCCGTAAATGTCTGTAATAAAACTGCTTTGAAACGCTAACCGGACTTCAACAACGGCTCGCGTATCGTGCGCGCCACGTTCCGCAGCCGCTGCGGCACGCACTTCCCGGGGTGCGCGCCGCAGCCCCTGCGGACGACCAGTCAGGCGTTGCGTTGCGCCAGCCAGTCGACCACGCCCTGTGCGGCCTGGCGGCCGCTGGCGAAGCACGCTGTCAGCAGGTAGCCGCCGGTGGGGGCTTCCCAGTCGAGCATCTCGCCGGCGGCGAACACGCCGGGCAATCCGCGGAGCATCAGTCCCTGGTCCAGCGCTTCCAAGGGTATGCCACCCGCGCTGCTGATGGCTTCCTCGATGGGACGCGTGCGCTGCAGCCGGAACGGAAACCGCTTCAGGGTCGCGGCGATCTTCGCGGGATCGGCCAACGCTGCCTTGTCGAGCACTTCGTACAGGAGTGCCGCACGCACGCCGCTGACGCCGGCTTCCCGACGCAGGTGTTCGCTCAGGCTGCGGGAACCGCGTGGCCTGGCCAGCCGGCGCAGCAGATCGCTTTCCTCGCGACCCGGCAGCAGGTCCAACACCAGCGTGGCATGGCCGTCGCGTGCGATGGCATCGCGAAGCATAGGCGACAGTGCGTAGACCCGACTGCCTTCGATGCCGGTGGCGGTGATCACGCACTCGCCCTGGCGTTGATGCGGGTTGCCGTCGTCGTCGCGCCAGTGCGCGGTGACCGGCTTCAGGGGCTCGCCCGCGAAACGGCTGGCCAGGTGTTCGCTCCAGCCGATATCGAAACCGCAATTGGAGGGCTGGAGTGGTGCGATGTCGATGTCGCGCGCCCGCAGGACACCCACCCATGCGCCGTCCGAGCCCAGCTCCGGCCAGCTGCCGCCGCCCAGGGCCAGCACCACCGCGTCGGCCCGCACCGAGGCATCCCCCTGCGGCGTCGAAAAGCGCAACGCGCCGCCCTCGTCCCAGCCCAGCCAACGGTGCAGCACGTGGAAGCGCACGCCCTGTTCGCGCAGGCGTCGTACCCAGCCGCGCAGCAGGGGTGCAGCCTTGAGATCGATGGGAAACACGCGGCCGGACGTTCCGACGAAGGTCTCCACGCCGAGCCCCCGCGCCCAGGCGCGCAGCACATCGGCATTGAAGTGCCTAAGCCACGCGGCGATCTCGTGCGCGCGCTCGCCATAGCGCGTGACGAAGACATCGAACGGGTCCGAGTGGGTCAGGTTCATGCCGCCCTTGCCGGCGATCAGGAACTTCCGCCCCACCGAGCCCTTGGCGTCGTAGAGGTCGACCTGCAGGCCCGCCGCACGCAGGGTTTCAGCCGCCATCAGGCCCGCGGGTCCGCCGCCGATGACGGCGACGGTGGCTGCGGGAGCGGTGGTGTCGGGCTGCGGTTGAGGCATCCGCATAGTATGCCGTGCGCCGATACGGACTTTCGTCGGGCGCACCGGCGAGGCCAGGTGCGGTATCGTCGCGCGCAGATTCGAACGGGGACTCCCGATGCATCCACTGTCGCCCGCGGCCATGCGCCGCGCCCTGCTGTTGTTGTGCCTGGTCGCGCCCGCGGCCGTTGCGAAGGAAGCCGCGCCACCGCCCGCACTGCAGGACCTCGACGCCTATGTCGAATCCGTGCGCGAGGCCTTCGATGTGCCTGGCATCGCGGTCGCCGTGGTGAAGGATGGCGAGGTGGTACTGGCGAAAGGGTGGGGCGAGCGCGAGATGGGCAAGCCGGCGAAGGTGGGTGCGCACACCCTGTTCGCCATCGCCTCCAACACCAAGGCATTCACGTCGGCCTCGCTGTCGATGCTGGCCGACGAGGGCAAGCTCGAACTGGAAGATCGCGTCATCGACCACCTGCCGTGGTTCCGCATGGCCGATCCGTACGTCACCCGCGAGATGCGCATCCGCGATCTGCTGGTCCACCGCAGCGGGCTGGGGCTGGGGGCGGGCGACCTGCTGTACTGGCCCACGACCACCTACAGCAACCGCGAAGTGGCCGAGCGCCTGCGCGATGTGCCGCTCAGCGGCGGCTTCCGCGAGCGCTACGCCTACGACAACATCCTGTACGGCGTGGCGCAGCTGGTGATCGAACAGGCCAGCGGCCAGTCCTATGAGCAGTTCCTGCGCACCCGCATCTTCCAGCCGCTGGGCATGCGCGAGACGCGCTACAACAGTGACGCGCTGAAGCCGGGCGACAATGTCGCCACCGGGCACGCCATGGCCGACTTCACCACCCTGCAGCCGGCGCCGCGCATGACGTGGCGCAACGTCTCGGGCGCGGGCGGGATCTACTCCAGCGTCGGCGACATGGCGAAGTGGATGAACGCCCAGCTCGCCGGCGGCACCTACCGCGACGCGAGGGGGCGGGAGCACGCCCTGTTCACGCCGGCTCGGCAGAAGGCGATGTGGTCGCTGGTCACGCCGATTCCGATTTCCGAACCGAAGGTGGAAGCGCTGAAGGCCGCCAAGCCCCATTTCCTCGGTTACGGCGAAGGCTGGATGGTCTCCGACTTCCAGGGCCGCAAGCTGGTGTGGCATACCGGCGGCTGGCCGGGCATGGTCTCGCGGGTGACGCTTGTGCCGGAACAGAAGCTGGGCGTGGTGGTGCTGACCAACCAGGAAGTCGGCGCCGCCTTCCACGCGATCACCCTGAAAGTACTGGATGCCTATCTGGCCAACAGCGGCACCGACTGGTTGGCGGCTTACCAGGCGCAGGTCGCCCAGGCCAGGGGCGATGCCGATGCGCACTGGCAGAAGCTGCAGGCCGCGCGCGACGCCACATCGAAGCCGTCGCTGCCGTTGGCGAAGTACGCCGGCACGCTGCGCGACCCGTGGTATGGCGATGTCGTGGTGGCGAAGGAGGGCGAGGGCCTGGTGCTGCGTTTCAGCCGTACGCCGGAACTGGTGGGTGACCTGCAGCCCTGGCAGCACGACACCTTCGTGGTGCGCTGGCGCGAACGCTGGCTCAACGCCGACGCCTTCCTGACCTTCTCCCTGAAGCCGGATGGCGGCATCCGCGAGGCGCGCATGGAAGCCATATCGCCGCTGACGGATTTCAGCTTCGACTTCCACGACCTGCGGCTGGCGCCGGTGGAGTAGTCCGTGCTTTGCGTAGGAGCGACGTGAGTCGCGACCGCACGGCATGAAGATCATGGCGTGTCATCCATGCGCTCACCAGAAGGATTCCGTGCGCGGCGTACTCGCGGTCGCGACTCACGTCGCTCCTACAGGGGGAACGCGCCACTCACTCGTGCGGCTTCACGTCCAGCAGCTCCACGTCGAACACCAGCGAAGCGCCGGGCGGGATCACGCCGCCCGCGCCGTTGCTGCCGTAGCCCAGGTCGGCCGGGATCAGCAGCGTGCGCTTGCCCCCCACCTTCATGCCCGCCACGCCGTCGTCCCAGCCGCGGATCACCTGGCCGGCCCCCAGCAGGAAGGTGAAGGGCTGGCCGCGGTCGACCGAACTGTCGAACTTCATGCCGTGCTTGTCCGGCGCCTTCTCGTCGTACAGCCAGCCGGTGTAGTGCACGGTGACATCGCTGCCGCTGGTCGCCACGGCACCGGTGCCTGCGAGGGTGTCGATACGCTTGAGGTTCGCGACGCTGCCGCCTGGCGGCGGGACGGGGGCGGTGCAGGCGGCGAGCAGGAGCAGCGAAGCGGCGAGCAACAGGGAACGCATCGAAGGGTTCATCCACGGGGCGAAAGGCGCGCAGGGTAGCGCATCCGGCTCCCCGGTGGCCCGGATTGCAGCGGGTACACTGGTGTCATGGCGAAACTCTTCCTGAATCTGCGCAACGTGCCCGGCGACGAGGCCGACGATGTACGTGACCTGCTGCGGGCGAACGCGATCGACTTCTATGAGACGCAGCCCAGCCCGTGGGGAATTTCCGCGGGTGGACTGTGGATCGAGGACGTCGACCAGCTGACGCGGGCCAAGGCCCTGATGGCGGATTATCAGGCCCGGCGTCGGACGCAGGCACGTGAAGAGCGCGCGGCGGCGGAGCGAGAAGGGCGTGCGGAGACGTTTGCAGGCCAGTGGCGCAGGCGCCCCCTGTACGTGGCCGGGGTGCTGGCCGTGATGGTTGCGATCATCGTATTGACGCTCGCGTTGCCCTGGATGCTGCTCTGAGGCGTGGGCCCCCGGTGGACGCTAGAATCAGCGCATGATCACCAACATCGCGGCCTACCATTTCACACCCATCGACGCTCCCGAGGCATTCGCCTCGACGCTTCGCGCACGCGCCGAGGCGCTCTCGCTGCGGGGTTCGGTGCTGGTGGCGGGCGAGGGGCTGAACCTGTTCCTGGCCGGCGACGCCGGCGCGATCGCCTCCTTCCTCGCCCCGCTGCGTGACGATGCGCGCTTCGCCGGTCTGAGGGTGAAGTACAGCACCAGCCGGCAGGTCCCGTTCGCGCGGCTCAAGGTCAAGGTGAAGCCGGAAATCATCAGCTTCCGTCGTCCCGGCACCACGCCGGAACAGGCGCGGGCTCCCGCCGTCGAACCCGCCACGCTTGCCCGCTGGCTGGAACAGGGGCACGACGATGCCGGCCGTCGCGTGGTGATGCTGGATACCCGGAACCAGCAGGAGATCGCCTACGGCACCTTCGCCGGGGCGCTGACGCTGCCGATCGACAAGTTCACCGACCTGCCGGCGGCACTGGAACCGCATCGCCAGGCGCTCAAGGACGCCACGGTGGTCAGCTTCTGCACCGGCGGCATCCGCTGCGAGAAGGCGGCGTTGTGGATGCAGGCCGACGGCATGGACAACGTGCTGCAGCTGGACGACGGCATCCTCGGCTATTTCGAGCAGGTCGGCGGCTTCGGCTACGAAGGCGCCTGCTTCGTGTTCGACGAACGTGTGGCGCTGCGTCCGGACCTGACGCCACTGGTGGACCAGGCCGCGGACGCCGCATGAGCGGCCTGGACGCCCTGCGCTTCGACAACCGCTTCGTCCGCGAATTGCCGGGAGATCCGGAGCAGGGCCATCGGCGCCGGGAGGTTCGTGGTGCGGTGTGGTCGCCGACCGCGCCCACGCCCGTCGCTGCGCCGACGCTGCTGGCGCATTCGCGTGAAGTCGCGGCGCTGCTTGGCCTCGACGACGCCGATGTCGCGTCTCCCGCCTTCGCGCAGGTGTTCGGCGGCAACGCGCTGCTGCAAGGCATGCAGCCGTACGCGGGCAACTACGGTGGCCACCAGTTCGGCAACTGGGCGGGACAACTCGGCGACGGCCGCGCCATCACGCTGGGCGAAGCGGTCAACGGGCGCGGTGAGCGCTGGGAACTGCAGCTGAAGGGCGCCGGCCCGACGCCGTATTCGCGCACCGCCGATGGTCGTGCCGTGCTGCGCTCCTCGATCCGCGAGTTCCTGTGCAGCGAGGCCATGCACCATCTGGGCGTACCGACCACGCGGGCCCTGAGCCTGGTGGGTACGGGCGAGCCGGTCGTGCGCGACATGTTCTACGACGGCCATCCGAAACCCGAACCGGGCGCGATCGTGTGCCGCGTGGCACCGTCGTTCCTGCGCTTCGGCCACTACCAGTTGCCGGCCTCGCGGGGCGACACGGACCTGCTGCGCACACTGGTGGACTTCACGATCCGGCGCGATTTTCCGCACTTGTCGGGGGAGGGCGAGGCGCTGTACGCCGCGTGGTTCGCCGAGGTCTGCGAACGCACGGCGATGATGGTGGCGCACTGGATGCGCGTGGGTTTCGTCCACGGCGTGATGAACACCGACAACATGTCGGTACTCGGCCTGACCATCGACTACGGCCCGTACGGATGGATCGACGACTACGATCCGGACTGGACGCCTAATACCACCGACGCCCAGGGCCGTCACTATCGCTTCGGCTGGCAACCGCGTGTCGCTGGCTGGAACCTGAGTCGCTTCGCGCAGGCCCTGTCGCCGCTGTTCGACGGAGTGGAGGCGCTGCAGGAAGGATTGCAGCGCTTCGCTGACGCTTACGCGCGGGCCGATCGCGACAATATCGCACGCAAGCTGGGGCTGTCCGACTGCCGGGATGAGGACATGGAACGGATGGATACGTTGCAGCAGCTGCTGGCACAGGGCGAGATCGACATGACGCTGTTCTTCCGTGCACTGATCGACGCGGATCCGATGGACGCGTCGCTGTCGGCCTTCGACGACGCCTTCTACGATCCGGCCAAGCGCGAGGCCGTCGCGCCGGCGCTGCGCGACTGGCTGGCCGCGTACGCCCGCCGCCGCGACGAGGACGCGCTCGATGCCGCTGTGCGCCGCGAACGCATGCGCCTGGCCAACCCGCGTTACGTGCTGCGCAACTATCTGGCCCAGCAGGCCATCGATGCCGCCGAGGCCGGCGACCTATCCGGCGTCCATGAACTGCTGGAGGTCATGCGCCGTCCGTACGACGACCAGCCGGGTCGCGCGCGTTTCGCGCAACGGCGTCCCGACTGGGCGCGGCAACGGGCAGGGTGCTCGATGCTGTCGTGCAGCTCCTGAATCGCATCGTTTCCCTGTAGGAGCGACGTCAGTCGCGACCGGATGCGGCGGCCGTGCGTGACTCCGCTCCAGGCGTGAGGGCTCGGTGTTAAGTGTCCGCTCCCGCGAGTGTTGGCCGTGCGGTCGCGACTGACGTCGCTCCTACAGGGATGAGAGCCGCGGTAGCATGGCCCATCCCACCGAGTAACGGCATGATCACCGTCCACCATCTCAACAACTCCCGTTCCCAGCGCGTGCTCTGGCTGCTCGAGGAACTGGGCCTGGACTACACCGTGGTGCGCTACCAGCGCGACGCGAAGACCCTGCTCGCGCCGCCGGAGCTGAAGAAGATCCACCCGCTGGGCAAGTCCCCGGTGGTGGTGGATGGCGAACACGTCCTGGCCGAATCCGGCGCCATCCTCGAATACCTGGTCGAGCGTTACGACACCGCGCGCCGGTTCGCGCCTTCGCCCGGCACGGCCGAGCACCTGCGTTACCGCTACTGGCTGCATTACGCCGAAGGCTCGGCGATGCCGCCGATGCTGCTCAGCCTGGTGTTCTCCCGCCTGAAGAAGGCGCCGATGCCGTTCTTCGCCCGCCCCATCGCGCGTGGCATCGCCGACAAGGCGATGGGGACCTTCGTCGGCCCGCAGGTACAGCTGCACCTGGGCTACATGGAAAGCGAACTGGGCAAGGCGCCGTGGTTCGCCGGCGACCTGTTCAGCGCAGCCGACATCCAGATGAGTTTTCCGGTCGAAGCGGCCGCGGTACGCGCCGGACTGGAGGCCTATCCGAACCTGGCCGGATTCCTGCAGCGCATCCACGCCAGGCCGGCCTACCAGCGTGCGCTGGAACAGGGCGGGCCGTTCGACCTGCTGGGCTAGGCGGAATGCAGCATCCCATGCCACCGGGTGGAACCGGATCGCCTGCGTCCCCATGACGATGGCATCGTCATTGCCGGTGTCTCCATGATCCCTTACTCGCTCCTCGACCTCGCGCCCGTCTGCGAGGGCAGCGATACCACCCAGGCGTTCGTGCACATGCGCGATCTGGCGCAGCATGCCGAGCACTGGGGGTATACCCGCTACTGGCTGGCCGAACACCACAACATGCCGGGCATCGCCAGCGCCGCGACGGCGGTGCTGATCGGGCACGTCGCTGGTGCGACGTCGACGATCCGTGTGGGCGCCGGCGGCATCATGCTGCCGAACCACTCACCGCTGCAGGTGGCCGAGCAGTTCGGCACGCTGGCGTCGCTGTATCCGGGCCGCATCGATCTGGGCCTGGGCCGTGCGCCGGGCACCGACCAGGCGACGGCGCGTGCGTTGCGGCGCTATTTCGACAGCGCCGAGCAGTTTCCGCAGGACGTGCAGGAGGTGCTGCGCTATTTCGAGCCGGTGCAGGAGGGCCAGGCGGTGCGTGCTGTGCCCGGTGCAGGTCTCTACGTGCCCGTGTGGCTGTTGGGCTCGAGCCTGTTCGGCGCGCAGCTGGCCGCCGCCCTGGGGCTGCCGTACGCGTTCGCTTCCCATTTCGCGCCCGATGCGATGGACCAGGCGCTGCTGCTGTACCACCGCGATTTCCGCCCGTCGAAGCGGCTGGCCAGGCCGCATGCGATGCTGGCCCTGAATGTCGTGGCGGCCGAGACCGACGAGGAGGCACGCTACCTGTTCACCACCCAGCAGCAGGCGTTCGTCAACCTGAGGCGCGGCCGGGCCGGCCTGGTGCCGCCGCCGATCGACGACATCGAAGCGTTCTGGGAGCCGCACGAGAAGGCCGGCGTGGCCCAGGCACTGGCCTGCGCCGTCGTCGGCAGCCGCGATACGGTACGCAAGGGCATCGCCGACTTCATCCAGCGCCACCGTCCGGACGAACTGATGCTGACGGCCAACATCTTCGATCACGACAAGCGCCTGCGCTCGTTCCAGATCGCTGCGGAGGTCATGGCGTAGCGTGCGCCGCGCGCACGACCGGCGGCCGGGCCATCCTTGCGGTCGCGCGCTCGGCGCACGCTACATCGTGCCGCGCTGGACGAAGGGCACGCGCTGATAGAGCTTGCGTTCGCCGCCACGCGGGTCGTCCTGCATCCTGGGCGTGTCGTCGAGCACCATCGTCTGCCGCCGAGGCAACGTGTACGGCGCCCAGTCGGGAAGGCCTGCGTGGTTGGGGTCGCCATGGCGGGCGAGGGCGATCAAGGCTTCGCTCATGCGCGCGGCCATCGCACGTGCCCGTGCGTCATCGCCGGTCTTCGACCCCTTGGCCGCCACGTTGTCGAACACCAGCGGGATGTCGAGCGTGTGGAAGGCGCGCAGGCGTCCGCCTTCGGCCGGCGAACGCCAGTCCAACTGGTAGACCCAGGCGGGCGCTCCCTGCTTCGCACGTTCCTCGGCCTCGATGATGGCGCCGCGCCAGGAGCGGCCCGCGGTGGTGGCGGCGAAGAACACCTCGGACGGCGTGTAGTCGGGATACAGCCGTCGGTACTCGGCGATCACCACCTCCGGCGACAGGTCGACGTACTGCTGCTCGCGCAGCTTTTGCGGCAGCTGGTCCCAGGTCAGTGCGAAGTTCGCTTCGTCGTTGCCCAGGAATGCGCGCGTCTCGTCGCGCGTGTTGCCGATGACCATCGGGATGCGTGCCGACTGTGCGGGTGCATCCGGATAGAACGGATGCCGCGGCAGGTTGTGCGTGTCCAGAACGGGCCCGAAGTAGAGTGAGGTGTCCTCCACGCGCGACGGATCGCGCACACGCGTCGCCTCCAGCAGGCGCGCCATCGGCATTGCCAGCAGCGAGGCGGTGTCGCGCGGGCCCAGCCCCAGCTCGGCGAGAAACAGCGCAGTGCGCTGCGCGGCGGCGCGCGGGCCGGCCGCGGTGACCTGCTGGCCGCTCATCGTCATCGCCCTGTGGAACAGGCCATCGGCCTCCGGCATGGCCATCAGCGTGGCGATCTTGGCGCCGCCGCCCGACTGGCCGAACACGGTGACGTTGCCCGCGTCGCCGCCGAACTCGTGCGCATGCTCGCGCACCCAGCGCAGGGCGTCGATCAGGTCCAGCTGGCCGACGTTACCGGCGTCGCGCAGGCGTTCGTCGCCGCTCTCGCCGAGATACAGGTAGCCGAACGCGTTGAGCCGGTGGTTGACGGTGACCACGACGACATCGCCGCGGCGGCACAGGTTCACGCCGTCGTAGAGGGCATGCGAACCGGAGCCGTTGTTGTAGCCGCCGCCGTGGATGTAGAACAAGACCGGACGCTTGCCGCCGTCGCGCAGGGCAGGCGTATAGACGTTGAGGAACAGGCAGTCCTCGCTGACGGACTGTCCGTCGGCATCGCCGCGCTGGGGGGCCGAGGCGCCGAAACGGGTGGCATCGCGTGTGCCGGTCCAGGCGGCTTCACGCACCGCTCGCTGGAACCGCCGGCGGGCGGTGTCGCCGCCGTAGGGGACACCACGGAACACGTGGATGCCGCGTTCCACGAGCCCGGCGATGCGCCCGCTGCGCGTGGTCGCGAGCGGCGGTCCGGAAGCCGCTCGGGCAGCGTACAGGCCGGGGCCGACCAGGCCCGCCATCGTGGCGGTGCCGGCGAGCTGGCGCAGGAAATCGCGGCGCGGGGAGGGAGAAGGCGGTTGCAGCGGCACGGAACACCTGTGATGACACCGGTTTCCAAAGGCTAGCAAAGGCGGCCCTGCCAGGAACGCCGCACTGCGTCAGACCGCCATGCCCGCCGCGTGACCCGAGGCCCAGGCCCACTGGAAGTTGTAGCCGCCCAGCCAGCCGGTGACGTCCAGCACCTCGCCCACGAAGAACAGGCCGGGCACGTGCCTGGACATCATCGTGCTGCTGGACACGCCGTCGGTGTCCACGCCTCCGAGCGTCACCTCCGCCGTCCGGTAGCCTTCGGTGCCGCTGGCGACCAGGGGCCAGTCGGCGAGCAACGCGGCGGCCTCCTTCAGCTGCGGCGCATTGAACTGCTTCATCGGCCGGTTGGGCAGCCAGACCTCGCACAGGCGCTGGGCGAAACGGCGCGGCAGCGCGTCGGACAGGACCGTCTTCAGTTCGGCGTCGGGTCGCTGCCTCTGCTGGGCTTCCAGCCAGTCCAGCGCATCGCGGTCGGGCAACAGGTCCAGTCGCAGGTCGTCGCCCGGCTGCCAGTACGACGAGATCTGCAGGATCGACGGCCCGCTCACGCCGCGATGGGTCAGCAGCATGAAGTTGCGGAAGCGCACCTTGCCGCAGCGCGCTTCCACCGGGAACGACACGCCGCTCAGGTCGGCCAGCCGCTCCTGGTGCTTGCCGCTCAAGGTCAGGGGCACCAGACCGGCGCGGGTCGGCAGCACGTCGTGGCCGAACTGGCGCGCCAGTTCGTAGCCGAAGCCGGTAGCGCCCATGCTGGGGATCGACAGGCCGCCGGTGGCGACCACCAGCGAGGGCGCCGCGAAGCGGCCCAGGCTGGTGTCCAGCCGGAACACGCCGTCGGCCTGTTCGACCTGGTGCACGCTGCAGCCGGTCTCGATGCGCACGCCGGCGGCCAGGCACTCGTCGACCAGCATCTTCACGATCAGCTTGGACGAGACATCGCAGAACAGCTGGCCCAGTTCCTTCTCGTGGTAGGCGATGCGGTGGCGCTCGACCATGTCGATGAAGTCGCCGGGCGTGTAGCGCGCCAGCGCCGATTTGCAGAAATGCGGATTGGCCGACAGGAAGTTGGCCGGTGTGGTGCCGGTGTTGGTGAAGTTGCAGCGTCCGCCACCCGACATCAGGATCTTCTTGCCGACCTTGTTGGCGTGCTCGACGACCAGCGCGCGCAGGCCACGCTGACCGGCCGTGAGCGCGGTCATGAGACCGGCCGCGCCGCCGCCGATCACCAGGACGTCGTAGGTGGGCGCCATGCGCTCAGGCGGCCCGTGCGAGCCCCGTCTGGCGGATCGCGGGAATGACGCTGACGACGCGGTCGTCGGTCATCCACTGCATCTCGCCGTCCTGGACCATCACGTTGAAGCGCATGCTGCGGACCATCAGCGCCGTCAGGGCGTCGACCGCCTCGGGCGCGATGTCGAGCACGGTCAGGTTGCGATGGCGCGCCAGCAGCGCCGCGTTCCTGTCCCACCAGAGATCGGCCGCGCGGCCGCCGTAGTTGACCACCACGACCTCGCGGGCGCGCCCGCAGGCCTTGCGGACCCGCGATTCGTCCGGCTGGCCCAGGTCGATCCACTGTTCGATCAGGCCGGTGTAGTCCTTGCGCCAGAGGTCGGGTTCTTCCTCATTGCTCAGGCCCTTGCCGAACTCCAGCCGGTCCTCGGCCATCAGCGCAAAGGCGAGCAGGCGCACCATCAGCCGCTCATCGGTCTCGGAGGGGTGCTGGGCCAGCGTCAGGCCGTGGCTGCCGTAGTAGTGGCGGTCCATGTCGCTGATCTGCAGTTCGGCTTTGACGACAGTGGACTTGAGGGCCATGGCGGGGGTTCTGCGAAAGGGGCGCCATCATACGCCGGGAGCGCTGGCCGGCCGGTCGCAGGCGGTTTTGCCGCAGGCCGGGGAGACCCCTGTTCAGCTCCCAGGAGGCCGGGATTCGCTTTTACGCGAAAACCCCGGTAGAGTGCGCCCCACTGTGCTTGCCAGGGTCACCGTGAATCGTGAGCCTGATGCGGTAGATACATCTGCTACATCTTCCCGCTTTACCAACGCCTGCAAACCCAGTCCCGATCCGGTCCATGCCGGAATCGTGGTCCTTTCATCCATGTTTCAGGAGTTAGTAAAGATGTCTGATCGTCAGACCGGTACCGTCAAGTGGTTCAACGACGCCAAGGGCTTCGGCTTCATCACCCCGCAGAGCGGCCCCGACCTGTTCGTGCACTTCCGCTCGATCCAGGGCAATGGCTTCAAGTCGCTGAAGGAAGGCCAGGCGGTCTCCTTCGTCGCCGTGCAGGGCCAGAAGGGCATGCAGGCCGACCAGGTGCAGGCGCTGTAATCCAGCCCTGAACCCTTGGTTCAAGAAAACGCCGGTGCGCAAGCGCCGGCGTTTTTGTTTGTGGGCCTCAACATGATGTTGTAGGAGCGACGTTAGTCGCGACCGCCGACTGGGAAAGCCATGGCAAGCCAATCACCAGGGACGGTGGCCGATTGCCGGGCGGTTCCGCATATGTTTCGCGGTACTCAGGCGTAGTACGGTCGTGCACGCCCTGTGGTCGCGACTGACGTCGCTCCTACAGTACGGGGTGGACGCGCCGTCAGAGCTTGCGCACCCGGAAGCTGCGCCCCTTGATCCTGCCGGCGTTGAGCCGCGCCAGTGCCGCGCCGGCCTTCTCGCGCGCGACGGCCACGTAGGTCCGCGTGGCGAAGACGTTGATCTTGCCGATCGCGGAAGCGGACAGGCCGGCCTCGCCGGTCAGGGCGCCGAGCACGTCGCCGGGGCGCAGCTTGTCGGTCTTGCCCGCGTCGATGCGCAGCGTGGTCATGGTGGCCGGTGGCGCGGTGTTGGCCTTGGGCGCTGCCGGGACGTTGCGGTCCCACAGCAGCGGCGCGCCCAGGCGTTCCTTGATCACCGCGGCCCGCGGCAGCTCGCGCGGCGTGCACAGGCTGATCGCCAGGCCTTCGCGACCGGCACGGCCGGTGCGGCCGATCCGGTGCACGTAGGTGTCGGCGTCGCTGGGCATGTCGTAGTTGACGACCAGCGCCAGGTCCTCGATGTCCAGTCCGCGCGCCGCCACATCGCTGGCCACCAGTACGTTGCAGCTGCGGTTGGCGAAACGCACCAGCACCTCGTCGCGGTCCCGCTGCTCCATGTCGCCATGCAGGGCGAGCGCGGAGAAGCCGAAGTGCTGCAACGAGCCGGCCACTTCGTCCACGTCCTTGCGCATGTTGCAGAACACCACGCACGACTCCACGCCGCGCTGCGCCAGCAGGCCCGCCAGCGCCGTCTGCTTGCGCTCCGGCTCGACGCGCACGAAGCGCTGCTCGATGACGGCCTGTTCCTGCGGCGCGTCCACCGTGACCTCCAGCGGGTCGCGCAGGGTATTGCGGGCAATGTCGCGGATGGCGTCGGTGAAGGTGGCCGAGAACAGCAGGCTCTGGCGGTCCTTCGGTGTCTTGCCGGTGATCTCGCGGATGGGCTCCTCGAAGCCCATGTCCAACATGCGGTCGGCCTCGTCCAGCACCAGCGTGCGCACGCTGCCCAGGTGCAGCACCTTCTTGTGCAGCAGTTCCTGGATGCGGCCCGGCGTGCCGACCACCACGTGCGGATCGTGCGCTTCCAGCGAACGGATCTGCGGCTCCAGCGGCAGGCCGCCGCACAGCGTCAGGACCTTGAGGTTGGGCAGGCCCACCGCCAGCCTGCGCAGCTGCTGCGCCACCTGGTCGGCCAGTTCGCGCGTGGGGCACAGCACCAGCGCCTGGGTACGTACGGAGGCCACGTCCAGCCGGTGCAGCAGGCCCAGGCCGAACGCGGCGGTCTTGCCGCTGCCGGTCGGTGCCTGCGCGATGACGTCGCGGCCGTCGAGGATGGCGGGCAGGCTCTGCGCCTGGATGGGGGTCGGTTGCGTGTAGCCGAGCGCGTCGACGCCCTGCTGCAGGCCGGGCGCCAGCGGGAGATGTTTGAAATCGAGCATGCGGCATTTTCGCAGATCGGCGCGACCACCGCCCGTCGCCTTACTGCAGGTCGGGGAACTCCTCGTCCGGCAGGGCGATGAAGGCCCAGAACGGCACCTCGTCCGCCGCCCATGCCTGCGAGGCTTCGTCCAGGATGTCGAGCAGGGTGTCGAAGTCGGTCTCGTTGCGCTCGCGCAGCGCATGGGCTTCCTCGAACAGCAGCACGTAGCCCGGCGCGGGCAGCCAGGACAGATCGCGCAGGCTGTCCGACAAGGCGTCCCAGTTGCGCCCGGAGGTGTCCGGGAAGTCCAGCACGGTGGCGATGCGCAGCAGCAGGGCTGCCTTGCCGTCGCAGCCGGACAGGTCGATGCGCCGGGCCAGCAGGCCGGCATCGCGGCCAACGGCGGCCAGCGGGCCCAGATCGTCCTCGGTGACGAAGAACACGCCCGCGCGTGCGGGGTCGGCCAGGCCGGGGTCGAAGCCGGAATCGCTCATGGCGTGGTGTCCTGGCTCATTTCGAACCGGCGGAAGCTCTCGTAGTGGTCGTCGGTGTAGTAGTACTCGCGCGGCGGATCGCCGCCGGTGACGATGCGGCGCGCGCCGCGATGCGCCAGTCCCGGTGTGTCCACCGTGTATTCGCGGTAGTAGCCGCGACCCTGACGAGGCAGGCGACCCTCGCGGTTCTGGAAGACGGCGCCGTCCTGCCGGTGCGGGAAGGGGCCGCCGCGCGCGATCAGCGCCAGCGTCGCACGCGCTTCGGGCGGGAGGAAGGCGGGCAGGGCTCGGGTGGCGGGTGCGCTTGCAGGCGGCGTGGGCACGTCCCCGGCAAGGCCGCCGGGGCGTGTGTTCTCGACCGGCGGCAGCGAGAGTGTTTCCTTGATGCGCTGCGGATCACCGCCTTCGTGCGTGGCGACGGCTGCCGTCGTATCGGGCGCATCATCGTGCTGCGACCACCACCAGGCGCCGGCACCGACCAACAGCAGCGCCACGAAGGCGATCAGGGGGAGACGCAGGCCAGCGGACTGGCGGCGGCGGGAACGTCGGCTCATGCAGCCCTCATTCGGTCAGGAAGCGGCCGCAGCCACGGTAGGTCCGGCCACCCACGGTCAGGGTCGCCGACGCCGGGTAGCGGATGTCGCTCATGCCGTCGCTGCAGGCTTCCCGCTTGGTGGTCAGCGAAACGGCGAGGCCTTCGGCAGTGCTGCCGACGTAACCTTCTTCGGTCCTGCTCGCCTGTGCCACTTCGATCCTGCGTTCGCCATAGTCCAGCTCGGCCAGCAGGCGCGGCATTGGGCCGGCCCCGATCTCCACGGTCCAGCCGGGCTCGGTACCCAGGCCTCGGAACACGCTGCCACGTGCCCTGGCTGCATCCCAAGGGGAGCCCTGGCTTGCCTGACGGCAGGTGACGGCGGCTCGGCCGGCGAGGGTCAGCGTCGCTTCATCCCCTTTGCTCCAGAACGCGTTGCCGGCGGCGTCGGCATAGCGTGCGCCCGAGGCGGCAGGTGCTTGCGCCAGGTGCAGGGTATTGCCGTCGATCTCCAGCATCATGCCGCGTGCCGGCGTATCGAAGCGTGCGCTGACGCGCTGATCCCCGCATTGCCACGGGGTCGACATGGCAGCGGCCGGTTCACCGGTGACACGGACCATGCGGAATTCGACGGGGGCATCCGCACCGGGTGTCACGGGCACCTGCGTATCGGTGACGAACCACAGCCGCCCCTGCGCGTCGCGCACACCGGCGTGCAGTCCGTACATGCCGTTCGGTCGCAATTTCGACGGATCGTAGGGCAGGGCAAAGGCGAAAGGAGGCCCTTTGAGATCGCGGAAGTCGGCACTGGCGATCACGGCGGCAGGCGTGTCGGCCAACTGCAGGTCCACCAGTTGTACGCTCAGGACCGCGCCAGGCGGGGGCGCGATGCGCTCGAGATAGGAAGCCCGGCCCTGGATCTGCGCGGCCGGTCGCGGCGTCGATGTCCCGTTGGCAGGCGGTGGCGCGGTGACCGGCGACTGGCATGCCGCCAGTCCGAGCAGGCAGGCCGAGATCAGCAGGGGGCGTAGCATCGCGCAGGCTCCTGGCGGGCGGTGATGGCGGCCAGCTTAACGGCGTTTCCTGTAATGAAGCGTCAACACGCGCCTGGCGGTGAGTCGATCGCGCGTGCCGGGTTGACCCGGCCGCACGGACTGCGCACCCTGCATGCGACTTCGACGGAGCAGGGACATGGCGGAGACGCTGACGGTCATTGGCAACTACCTCTCGCCGTACGTGCGCAAGGTGCTGGTCTGCCTTGAGCTGAAGGGCATTCCCTACCGCATCGATCCCATCGCACCGTTCGTGGGCAACGAGGACTTCAGCAGGCTCAGCCCGCTCCGCCGCATCCCGGTGCTGATCGAGGGCGACCTGGTGCTCAACGACTCCACCGTCATCTGCGAATACCTGCAGGACCGCTTCCCTGCGCCATCGCTGTACCCCGCGGATCCGGTGGAGCGCGCGAAGGCACGCTGGCTGGAGGAGTACGCGGATTCCTATCTCGGCGACGTGGTGATCTGGCGGATGTTCTTCCAGAAAGGCGTGCGTCGCTTCCTGTTCAACCAGGGCACGGACGAAGAAGTGGTGCGCAGGGCGCGCGAGGAGGAGCTGCCGGTCGCGCTGGACTATCTGGAACCGCGATTGCCCGGGGACGGCTGGATCTTCGGCGAGCTGTCCATCGCCGACATCAGTATCGCCAGCTTCTTCCGCAACGCGGCGTTCGTGAGGTACCAGGTCGATCCGCTGCGGTGGCCGCGGACGGCCGCCTTCGTGGCGCGTGCGCTGGCGTTGCCTGCCTTCGCCAGGCTGGCGACATTCGAGGACCGCACGTTGCGCACGCCGCTGCCGGAACAGCGTGCCGTGCTTGCGCAGATGGGGGCGCCGCTGACCGAAACGACGTACGGCGATGCGGCGCCGCGCTACGGGGTGATGCGGTTGGGGTGAAGCCCGTCCCTGCCGTTCTGCATGAAGCAGGTCGGCCTTTACGGCGCAGCATCCACTCGCAGCACCGGGTACAGCTGGTAGCGCTCGTCCCACGAGGGATGGCGGCGGTAGAAGAACTCCAGGCGTGCGGCAGGACTCTGCGCGAACGCCGTGTCTTCGCGCAGCCGGCGCTCGAACTCGGCTTTCACCGCAGGGTCGCGCAGCATCTCGCGTGCGACGGCTTCAGCAACGTAGTCCTCCATGTACTCCTTGCGTTCGAAGGCATTGTTGAACCGCCCCCACGCGAGCAGCGAGTCCGGCGCCTTGGGCTCCAGCAGGGCCATCACCAGGCGCGCCCTGGGCTGGGCGATGGGGACGAACAGTGCGCCCGCGGGCGTGGCGCGGGATTCGCGCGTCCAGTCGCCCTCGACCGTGAGGCGCTGGTGGGTTTCCACCGACGCGCTCCCGAAGCTGCTTTTCGTCGCACGGAACACCTGTGCGTCGCCTTGCCAGGCTTTGCCCAGCAGGCGGTACTCCACGCCATGCGTCTTCAGCATGGCCGCCACCCATGCCGCTTCAGCGGCAGGCACCAGGTAGCCCGCGCCGGGCGCTTCGACCACGATGCCCGGACGGATATCGTCCTTCAGCGGCACCCTCCATACCTGCGGCGTGGTCTCGTCGTAAAGCGTCATCAGGGCGCCGGACACGTCCGACGTCGTGCGCGTGTAGGCGTAGCCACGGAACTCCACGGTGCGCGCGGCAGGTGCCGCGACGTAGGTCAGCGGTTCCTGCCGGCCACCCAGGCTGGCCGCGGCGATATCCGCCTGCTTCGCCGTGGTCAGCCATGACGCCCCATCGCGGGCGACGTGCTCCAGAACGGACACCACCGTGTTGCGGGTGATGCGCACGCGCACCGGATACTCCTTCCAGGAGTGGGTTTCCACCAGCATCGCGATGCGGTTGCGCAGCAGGAAGTAGCCATGCGAGAAGCGCGGTGGCGGCACACCGTCCTCGAAGCCCGAGGTGGGATCGTCCTGCACCACGAAGGAGGGGTAGTAGGGCAGGGGTAGCGATCCCTGCTTCGCCAGATCGTCGATGACGCCCGTGCGCAATGCCAGGCCGGCCGTGCGCAGCCCGGCATCGCCGGCATGCACGGGCTCGACCTGGATCGAGATGTCGTGTTCGAACTGAGCGCCGTTGGTGGCGTGCAGGTCCACGGTCACCAGCGGGTCCCAGCGCTGCACCAGCTGCAGCATCGCCTGCATCTCGGGCGTGTCGGCCTTCAGGTAGTCGCGGTTGAGGTTGTAGTTCTGCGCGGTGGTGCGCCAGCCCATTTCCTTCGGCCCGCGCTGGTTGGGACGGTTCCAGGCGCCGAACCGCTCGTGGCCGTCCACGTTGAAGACGGGCACGAACACCCACACGAGCTTGTCGAGCGCACCGGCCGCCGCCTTGCCCTCCAGCACTTCGCGCAGGGCCAGGAAACCCGCATCCTTTCCGTCGATCTCACCGGCGTGGATGCCGCCCTGGATCAACACCACCGGCAGCCCGCGCCGCTGCGCCTGCTCCGGCGTCAAGGCGCCGCTGGTGGAGGCGACCAGGGCCTTCATCGGGCGGCCTTCGGGCGTGGTCCCGAACGTGGTGCAGCGCACGGCCTTCGGATACTGGCGGGCGAAGGCGTCGCACAGCGCGGTGACTTCCTCGTAGCGTCCGGTCTCGGTGAACCCGGATCGTTCGGCCACGGTGGTCAATGCAGACTGGGCGTTCGCCGCCGATGCCAGGGCCAGCAGGAAGGAGGTGCAGAGCGGACGCAGCATGGGGAATTCCTGAACAGGGCAGGGGCGCATGATGCCCGGCAATCGCGGTCAGTCCCAGTCCCCGTTCGCCTGCGCGAGGAGTTCCGGCGGTTCGACCCTGCGCGGGCGGATACGGTAACCTTCCGGGACTTTTTCGCCGGAAGATCGGATGAGCACGACCGCAGAAGCCAGCCAGGGCCGCATGCCCCGCCAGATCCCCTACATCATCGGCAATGAGGCCTGCGAGCGGTTCAGCTTCTACGGGATGCGCAACATCCTGGTGCCGTTCCTGATCAGTTCGGTGCTGCTGGCCTATCTGCCGGACCAGGCCGCGCGCGAGGGTGCCGCCAAGGATCTTTTCCACAGCTTCGTCATCGGCGTGTACTTCTTCCCGCTGCTGGGTGGCTGGCTGTCGGACCGTTACTTTGGCAAGTACAACACCGTCCTGTGGTTCTCGCTGATCTACTGCGCCGGCCATGCGTGTCTGGCGCTGTTCGAGAGCAACGCGACAGGGTTCTACACGGGCCTGTTCCTGATCGCGCTGGGCTCGGGTGGCATCAAGCCGCTGGTGGTGACGTTCTGCGGCGACCAGTTCGACCAGAGCAACAAGAGCAAGGCGAAGGTGGTCTTCGATGCCTTCTACTGGATCATCAACTTCGGGTCGTTCTTCGCGTCGCTGCTGATGCCGCTGGTGCTGCGCAGCTGGGGTCCGGCATGGGCGTTCGGTATCCCGGGCATCCTGATGTTTATCGCGACCTTCATCTTTTGGCTAGGTCGCCACAAGTACGTCAACGTACCGCCGTCGCGCGGCAACGATCCGGACGCGTTCCTCAACATCGTGCGAAGTGCGCTGATGGGCAAGGGTTTCGGGCCTGGCACGCTGGTCGCTGCCGTGGGCATGGTGGGTGCGGCGGCGATGCTGCTGCTGTGGGCGCTCAAGTTCGCGGGGGTGACGATCTGGCCCGAAGCGTGGGGCTTCGTCATCACCGCGTGCCTTGCGCTGGGCGCGATCATCGCCGGCGTCGGCTTCGGCGCCTCGCTGCAACTGGAACGCGCGCGTGGCCTGCATCCGGATGCCGCCATCGAAGGCGTGCGTTCGGTGCTGCGCATCCTGATCGTGTTCGCGCTGGTCACGCCGTTCTGGTCGCTGTTCGACCAGAAGGCGTCCACGTGGGTGATCCAGGGCAAGGCGATGGTGATCCCCCACGATCTGTGGTGGTGGCCCAGCTGGCTGGTGAAGGACGCCACCCAGATGCAGGCGCTGAACCCGCTGATGGTCATGTTGCTGATTCCCTTCAACAACCTGGTGCTCTATCCGGCGCTGCGCAGGATGGGCTTCAACGTCACCGCGCTGCGCCGGATGGGCTGGGGCATCGCCATCTCCGCGCTCTCCTGGATCGTCGCCGGCATGCTGCAGCTGCAGATGGACGATGGCCAGCAGGTGTCGCTGGCCTGGCAGACGCTGCCCTATCTGCTGCTGACCTTCGGTGAGGTGCTGGTGTCGGCGACGGCGCTGGAGTTCGCCTACAGTCAGGCGCCGATGGCGATGAAGGGCGTGATCATGGCCTTCTGGTACCTGACCAGCACCTTCGGCGGCCTATGGGTGCTGCTGACGAATGCCAGCGTCCGCGATCCGGCCGTGATCGGCTGGATCCAGGCGCAGGGATGGACGGAGAACGCGTTCCTGATGTTCTTCTTCGCCGGCTTCGCCTTCGTCGCGGCGCTGGCATTCGCGCTGTACGCCAAGACCTACCCGATGCAGGACAACTACCGCACCGCGGCCTGAGGAACACGCATGAGCGCGCCCATCACCCTGCTGCTGATCGCGGCCACCTGCGTGGTCAGCCTGGTCGCCTTCCGCACGCCATCGCTGCTGATGCGGCTGATCCTGTGGCCACCGGCGATCGACCGCCACCGCCAGTACGACCGGCTGGTGACGTACGGCTTCATCCACGCCGATTTCTGGCACCTGTTCTTCAACATGTTCACGCTGTTCTTCTTCGGCCGCCAGATCGAGGGCTGGATGGCGGCGCAGAAAGGGCCGTGGGTGTTCCCGCTGTTCTATTTCTCGGCGCTGGTGGTGTCCATCCTGCCCACTTACCTGAAGCACCAGAAGGATCCCAACTACCGCAGCCTGGGCGCGTCCGGTGCCGTGTCCGCGGTGCTGTTCGCCTTCATCCTGCTCGCGCCCTGGGCCACGATCGGCGTTTTCTTCATCCCGATGCCGGCCATCGTCTTCGCCGTGCTGTACATCGCCTACAGCATCTGGATGGACAAGCGCGGCGGAGACAACATCAACCACGGCGCGCACCTGGCCGGCGCGGCTTACGGCGTGCTGTTCCTGGTGGTGATGGATGCCGGCGTGATCGGCCACTTCCTGGAAGAACTGTCGCACCCCTCGTTCGGTTAAGCGGTCCTTGTGGTTTCGCTCACCTGCGCTGAAGGTGGGTCGTGCTATCCCGACGCCATGTCCCGTCCCAGGAGCAGCGCATGGCAACGGCACGCAAGGCGGCCCGCAGTCCCCAGGGCAAGAAGGCCGCCCGCAAGGCGGTGAAGAAGACCACGAAGAACGCCGTCCGCAAGACGGCGACGACGACCTCCAAGGGCACGCCGAAGGCGGCCGGTACCGCGGCCAGGAAAGCCGTGAAGAAGGCGACGGCCGGCAAGGTCGCGAAGAAGACAGCCGCGAAGAAAACAGCCACGAAGAAGACGGCTGCGAAGACGACGGCGAGGAAGACCACCGCCTCGCGAGATGATGCGCTGAAAGCCACGGGCACCCGCGTCGCCGGCAAGACTGCCCGCAAGGCGGCGAAGACGGCGACAGGCAGCGCCTCGCGGGCGCCGGTCGCGAAAGCGAAGAAGAAAACGGCGAGCAAAGCCTCGTCCCCGGCCCGCAACACCGCAGTGCGCAAGCGCGCAACGAAGAAGATCACGCCTGCGCGGGCGCTGGCGACTGCGCGCGCGTTGCTGGAACAGAAGCAGGAGCACGACCGGCAGCCCGCCCCCTGGCAGCAACTCGACGAGCACGATCATGGGGCTGTGCAGGGCGCTGGCTTCGCATCACCGGAAGCGGCAGGCAAGGCATTGGAACTGCACGCGGCCGAGAGCAGGATGAAGGCCATCCAGGGCAGCCTGGGAACGCAGGACCGGCGCAACCAGGGCAAGCGCGATCATCGGGGCGAATGAGGGGCGTACCCTGGAGGACGCCCATGGACCCTCCGGCGTGGCCAGGGAGGGACGGGACTCCGGCGCGGCAGTCGCGCCCGAAGGCGGACCCCTGCGCCGCGCCGGAGCACCCGATTGAAAGAAGCCTCTTGCGGTTAATCCATCAGCGAGTGCACGGCGTGCACGCTGCCGACTTCGGCGCTGGAGTAGGTGGACATCAGGCGCTCGTATACGGCGTTGTTCAGGCGCTCGAACTCCCAGTCGCTGGTATGGCCCGTGACGGTGAGCTGGTACAGGCCTTCCAGCAGGGTGAAATCGCTGGCGCTGGCGACGTCGGGCAGTGCTTCGATCAGGCTCATGGTGGAACTCCCAAGTGAAGTCTATGAGCCTGCAGAAGCAGCAATCGTGCCAACCTGTATTTTCGCGAAACCCATCACGTTTCAGGTCCGCGAAGAATCCCTTCACAAGCATGAATGTGACGCTCAGCGTCAGTTTTGCCCGGTCCACCCTGGGCATTGGGTCACAATGCCCATGAGCCCCCTGCCACGGAGATCCCATGACCCACGACGCGCTCACCCCGGATGTGCATCACGACCCCGACGCCCGCCGCCTGCACACCCGGGTGGAAGGGCATGAGGCCGAACTGCGGTATTCGCTGCGTGACGGCCGGATGGTCATCGACCACACCGGTGTGCCCGATGCGATCGGCGGCCGGGGCATCGCCGGCATTCTGGTGAAGGCCGCGCTGGACCTGGCGCGTGCGCGGGGCTGGCGGGTGGTGCCGGCGTGCTCGTACTCCGCCGCCTACGTCCAGCGGCATCCGGAGTACGCCGATCTGATCGAGGGCTGATCCCGCTGGAGGACGCCGGTGGCGCGCCCTAGAATGACGGCCATCACACGCGGAAGGAGCCCGAAGTGTCCCCCAGCAAGTCCCCCCCCATCCTGCGGACCGCCTGCCTGGCCCTGCTGGTCGCCAACGCGCTGGCGGCATGCAAGCGCGAATCCGCCCCCGGCGCGCCGCCGGCGCAGGCTCCCGCCGCATCGTCACCCGCGGCCGATGCGCCGGCCGCTCCGGTAGCCCTGAAGGACGTCATCGAAACGACCGACCGCTACGTCGTGGGCATCAGTTTTCCGGCTTCGGCCAATCGCTACCCCGGCCTGGCGAAGGCGCTGTCCGACTACGCCGCCGCCGAGCGGGCCGAGTTGATGCAGGCGGTCGAAGCCTTCGGCAACGACCAGCCCAGCGCACCGTACGAGCTGTCGCTGGCCTTCGAGCAGGTGGTGGATACGCCGCAGATCGTCGCGATCGCCGCCGATGGCAGCCGCTACACCGGGGGCGCGCATGGCCAACCGCTGATCGCAAGGTTCGTGTGGCTGCCGCAGCAGGACGCACGCCTGACGTCGGCTGCGCTGGTGCCCGACGCCAAGGGGTGGCAGGCCATCAGCGATTACGTGCGCGAGCAGCTGCATACGGCCGTGGTGACGCGGGCGGACGAGGACGAACTGCCCGCGGCCGATCGGGCGGCGCTGATCAAGAGCACGTTCCGGATGATCGACGAGGGCACCAAGCCTGAAGCGGGCAACTTCAGCGAGTTCGTGCCCGTGCTGGACACCGCAGGCCGCATCAGCGCGCTGCGCTTCGTGTTCCCGCCTTACCAGGTGGGCCCTTACGCGGATGGCACGCAGACCGTCGACGTGCCAGCGGCCATCCTGTTGCCCCACATCGCGCCGGAGCACGCGGGGCTGTTCGCCCGCTGAGTCCGCCATGCCGCACGTCCGCTTCGAGCACAGGATGCGATCCCTGTTGGCCGAGGCGGATGTGCGGATCGGTGGCGACCGGCCGTGGGACTTCCAGGTCCGCGATCCTCGCGTGTACGCACGCGTGCTCGGTCAAGGCTCGCTGGGTCTGGGCGAGAGCTACATGGACGGATGGTGGGACGCCGAGGCGCTGGACGGCCTGCTGACCCGCCTGCTCGATGCGCGCCTCGACGAGCGGGTGCATGGGGCCGGCGAACTGTTCGATGCGCTCCGCGCCCGCCTGACCAACCTGCAGTCGCGCCGTCGCAGTGGCGAGGTGGGGCGGCGCCATTACGACCTGGGAAACGACCTGTATGCGGCCATGCTGGGTCGCCGTCTGGTGTACAGCTGCGCCTATTGGCGGAATGCGCAGGATCTGGATGCCGCACAGGAAGCCAAGCTGGACCTGGTGTGCAGGAAGCTGCGGCTGGCCCCGGGCATGCGGGTGGTCGACGTGGGATGCGGCTGGGGCGAAGCGCTGAAGTTCGCCGCCGAACGCTACGGGATCAGTGGGGTCGGTGTGACCATCTCGGTCGAGCAGGCCGAGTACGCGCGCCGCCTGTGCGCCGGGCTGCCCATTGAGATCCGCCTGCAGGACTACCGCGACCTGGACGAGCGGTTCGACGCCGCGTTCTCGCTGGGCATGTTCGAACACGTGGGGGTGAAGAACTACGCGACCTTCTTCGATGTAGTCCGCCGCTGCCTGCCGGCCGATGGCCTGTTCCTGCTGCACACCATCGGCACGAACCGCTCGGTGCAGCGGACCGATCCATGGATCGCGCGCTACATCTTCCCCAACTCGATGTTGCCGTCTGCGGCGCAGATCACCCATGCGCTGGAAGGGCGGTTCGTGCTGGAGGATTGGCACGGTTTCGGTGCCGACTACGACCGCACGCTGCAGGCCTGGCGCCACAACGTGGAGGCCGCCTGGGACCGCCTGGATGCGCGCTACGACGCGCGCTTCCGCCGCATGTGGCGGTTCTATCTGGGCGCATCGATGGCCACGTTCCGCAGCCGTCGTTCGCAGCTGTGGCAACTGGTGCTGTCGCCGCGCGGCGTGCGGGGCGGCTACGTTGCGCCGCGCTGAAGATGGGCCGGAAACGGAAAGAGCAGGCCAGGGCCTGCTCTTCGTGCGTGCTGCGCGGCCTTCCTGTCAGGCTGCGGGCGGCGAGGGCAGTTCGCGGGCGTTGAAGATGCGTTCGATCACTTCGGCCAGCTCGTCTTCCGAGAACGGCTTGGTCAGGTAGGCCTTGGCGCCCTGGCGCAGGCCCCACATGCGGTCGGTGTCCTGGTCCTTGGTGGTCACCAGGATCACCGGGATGTGCTTGGTGGTGGCCTCGCGGCTCAAGGTGCGGGTGGCCTGGAAGCCGTTGAGGTTGGGCATCACCACGTCCATCAGGACCATGTCCGGCAGCTCGCGCTTGGCGACTTCCACGCCCGCGGCGCCGTCCTCGGCGGTGATGGATTCATGCCCCAGTTTCTCGACGATGCGCTGGATGCCCAGCAACTGCGAGGGTGAATCGTCGACGATCAGAATCTTTGCCATGGAGTTCCCCAGTTGTCCCCGGCGTCGATTGTAGAACGTGTTCGGGACAAGACAAATGGCAAAGGCGGTCAGGCGGTGACGCCCGTCGTGCAGCGACTGCCGTTCATCCCATTCGCACGAGCGTGCGACCGAAGGAGCCGCCGGCCAGCATGGTCCGGAACACCTCCGGCAGGCCTTCCAACGTGGTTTCCCGGGTGCAGATGGTGTCCAGGTGCGCGGGCTTCCAGTCGCTGGCCAGCCGTTGCCACACCGCGTCGCGGATGTCGCGGGCGGTGCCGGCCGATGCCACGCCCAGCAGGGAGACCCCACGGATGATGAAGGGCATCACCGTGGTCGCCAGGTCCGCGCTGGCGGCCAGTCCGGCGGTGGCCACGTTGCCGTAAGGGACGGTCTGCGCCAGCAGGCTGGCCAGCATGGGGCCGCCGACGTTGTCCAGGCCGCCGCCGAAACGGGCGGTTTCCATCGGCCGGGCCGTGGCCAGCGCGTCGCGCGGCAGGACCTTGCGCGCGCCGATGGCGGTCAGATAGCTGGCATTCTCCGGTTTGCCGCTGATGGCATGCACCTCGAACCCGGCCTTGCTGAAGATGTCCACCGCCAGCGACCCCACGCCACCGGTCGCCCCGGTGACCGCCAGTGGCCCGAGGTCCGGGGTCTGCCGGTTCTCGCACATGCGGAACAGGGCCAGCGCCGCGGTGAAGCCGGCCGTGCCCAGGATCATGCTCTCACGCAGGGTGAGGCCGGAAGGGAGCGGGATGACCCACCTGGCCTCCAGCCGCGCGTACTCCGCGTACCCGCCGTCACGGGTCTCGCTGAGGCCGCAGCCGGTGACGAGCACGGCGTCGCCTTCCTTGAAGGCGGGATCGGTGGAAGCCACCACATGCCCTGCGACATCGATGCCACCCACCAGCGGGAACCGACGCAGGATCTTGCCTTCGCCCGTGCCGGCCAGCGCGTCCTTGTAGTTGACCGACGAGTAGGCGGTCTTGATGACGACTTCGCCGGGGTTCAATGCGTCCAGGACGATGGACTCGATACCGCTGCGGTAGCCGGCGGCGTCGTTGTGGATGCGGAAGGCGGTGAAGGGGGTGGACAGGGTCATGCATGTGCTCCGTCATCCCGGCGAAAGCCGGGACCCAGTGACTTGGATTTTGCGGTCTTCACGGCACAAAAGCCAAAACATCGATGCCGACATTGGTAAGGCAGGCAGGTTCATGCGATTTCGCCATACAGATCATGCCAGTAGGGGTTCGTGTCCTCGATAAGCTCGATTCTCCAGCTTCGCTTCCACTGCTTCAGCGCCTTCTCCCGTGCGATGGCGGATTCCATCGTCTCGTGCGCCTCGTACCAGACCAACGTGTGGACGCCATAGCGGCGAGTGAAGCCGGAGACCTGATCGTTCCTGTGTTGCCAGATGCGCGCGGAAAGGCTGGAGGTGACGCCAATGTAGAGCGTTCCATTGCGCTGGCTCGCCAGGATGTAGACGCATGGTGTGCGTTCTCGCATGGGGGCATTCCTTGCCTGGATGAGGTCAAGGCCATCCTCCTCTTGGATGCGTGTCACCTTCAAGCCAAGTCGCTGGGTCCCGGCTTTCGCCGGGATGACGATGTCATTCATTCGCGGGTGGATGAGCGTCGCTGGTGCAGACCCGTGACGGCAACACCGTGCAGTACAGCGCACCGACCGTTCATCCCGGCGAAAGCCGGGACCCAGTGACTTCAGGTTCCGGCCGGGCGCGAACCCGGACAGTGAGTGTCACCGCAACGACGTACGCCGCTTCTCATCCATCCACTTGTCCGCTTGGGCCGGGGTGTAGGCGCGCATCCAGGCGACCATGGCATCGAGGTCGTCGCCATGCCACAGGTCGTTGCGTTGTTCCGGGTGCAGGAAGCGCTCTTCCACCATGCGGTCGATCATGCCCATCAGCGGCGTGTAGAAGCCTTCCACGTCGAGGAAGGCGCAGGGCTTGTCGCCGATGCCGAGCTGGCGCCAGGTCAGCATCTCGAACATCTCGTCCAGCGTGCCGAAACCGCCGGGCAGGGCGACGAAGGCGTCTGACAGGTCGAACATACGCTTCTTGCGCTCGTGCATGTTGGCGACGACTTCCAGCCTGGTCACGCCCTTGTGCGCGACTTCCCAATTGACCAGTTGCTCGGGAATCACGCCGACCACCTCGCCGCCTGCGGCGAGCACCGCATCGGCGACGATGCCCATCAGTCCGACGTTGCCGCCGCCATAGACGAGTTGCAGGCCTTCCTTCGCGATGCGGTCGCCCAGGGCGATCGCGCGTTCGGTGTAGGCGGGCTTGCTGCCGGCGTTGGAGCCGCAGTAGACGCAGATGCTCTTCATGGTCGGTGTCCTGTGTTGCCTGTTGTCTGAAACGCAAAACGCCAGGCTTGGCCTGGCGCATGCGGATCACGGCGGCGGCCTCGCCGCCGTGCGGGCCTCAATTGGCCTTGTGGATCGCGCGCTTGTGCACGGCCATCGCGGCGTCGTGCACCGCTTCCGACAGCGACGGGTGCGCATGGCAGATGCGGGCCAGGTCGTCGGCGGAGCCCTTGAACTCCATGGTGAGCACGCCCTCATGTACCAGCTCCGACACGTTGGCGCCGACCAGGTGCATGCCCAGTACGCGATCGGTTTCGGCGTCGGCGATGACCTTCACGAAGCCTGCGGGCTCGGCCATCGCCACGGCACGGCCCACCGCGGCGAACGGGAAGGAGCCCGCCTTGTAGGCCACGCCTTCGGCCTTGAGCTGCTGCTCGGTCTTGCCGACCCAGGCGATCTCGGGCGAGGTGTAGATGACCCACGGAATGGTGTCGAAATTGACGTGTCCCGGCAGACCGGCGATCAGCTCGGCGACCGCGATGCCTTCCTCGAAGCCCTTGTGCGCCAGCATAGGCCCACGCACGCAGTCGCCGATCGCCCACACGCCATCGACGCCGGTATGGCAGTGCGCGTCCACTTCCACCTGGCCACGCTCGTTGAGCTTGACGCCGGTGCCCTCGGCCAGCAGGCCCTTGCTCGCGGCGCGGCGGCCCACGGCGACCAGCAGCTTGTCCACGGTCAGCGTCTTCTCGCCTTCGGCGTCGCTGTAGGTGACCACGACTTCCTTTTTCTTGCCCTTGCCCGTGACTTCGGTCTTCGACACCTTGGCGCCAAGGCGGATGTCGAGGCCCTGCTTCTTGAACTCGCGCGCGGCGACCTTCGACACTTCACTGTCGGCGACGGCCAGGAAATCGGGCAGGGCTTCGAGGATGGTGACCTCGGCGCCGAGGCGCTTCCATACGCTGCCCAGCTCCAGCCCGATCACGCCTGCGCCGATCACCGCCAGGCGCTTGGGAACCTCGGTGAAGTCCAGTGCACCCACGTTGTCGACGATGTACTCGTTGTCGAACTTGGCGAACGGCAGCTCGATGGAATCCGAACCGGCGGCAAGGATGACGTTGGTGCCCTTCAGTTCGACGTCGCTGCCGTCATGCTGCTTCACCTTGACGAGGTTGCCCGGCTGCAACTGTCCGAAGCCGTAGTACGCGGTCACCTTGTTGGCCTTGAACAGCTGCGCGATGCCGCCGGTGAACTGCTTCACGATCGCGTCCTTGCGGCCGACCATGGTGCCGACATCGATCTTCGCGTCCTTGACGCTGATGCCGTGCTGTTCGAACTGGTGGGTCAGGTTGTGGTACTGGTGCGAGGAATCCAGCAGCGCCTTGGAAGGGATGCAGCCGACGCGCAGGCAGGTGCCGCCGAGCGCGGGCTTGCCGTCCTTGCCCAGCGCGGCATCGATGCACGCGACCTTCATGCCCAGCTGCGCGGCCCGGATGGCGGCGTGGTAGCCGGCCGGACCGGCACCGATGACGACGACGTCGAATTGTTCAGCCATTTCAGTGTCCTTTGCCTTGTGCGTCCGTCAGCGGACGGGGGGCGGTGTCTCGTGGAAGGAAATGGGGCCCCGCAGGGCCCCTTTCCAGCTCCCCGGGGGGAGCCGCAGCGGATTACATACCGAGAAGCATGCGGTGCGGGTTTTCCAGCTGGTTCTTGATGTCCACCAGGAACAGCACCGCGTCCTTGCCGTCGATGATGCGGTGGTCGTAGGACAGCGCGATGTACATCATCGGCGCGGCGACGACCTGGCCGTTCTCGACGATGGCGCGGTCCTTGATGGCGTGCATGCCCAGGATGGCGCTCTGCGGCGGGTTGACGATGGGCGTGGACATCAGCGAACCGAAGGTGCCGCCGTTGGTGATGGTGAAGGTGCCGCCCTGCAGGTCTTCCAGGCCCAGCTTGCCGTCGCGCGCCTTCTTGGCGTATTCGGCGATGCCCTTCTCGATGTCGCCGAAGCCCATGCGCTCGACGTTGCGCAGCACCGGCGTCACCAGGCCCTTGTCCGTGGACACGGCGATCGAGATGTCGGCATAGCCGTGATAGATGATGTCGTTGCCGTCGACCGAGGCGTTGATGATCGGATGGCGCTGCAGCGCGTTGGCCGCGGCCTTGGCGAAGAAGCTCATGAAGCCCAGCTTGATGCCGTTGGCCTTCACGAAGTCGTCCTGCAACTCCTTGCGCATTTCCATGACCTTGGCCAGGTTGACCTCGTTGAACGAGGTCAGCATGGCGATGGAGTTCTTGGACTGCATCAGGCGCTCGGCGATGCGGGTGCGGATGCGGGTCATCGGGACGCGCTCTTCCGGACGCGCGCCGCCGGACACGCCGGCGGTCTTGCCGCTGGCGTAGTTGACCAGGTCTTCCTTGGTCACGGCGCCGCGGCGACCGGTGCCTTCCACGGCGGCCGGATCGATGCCCTGGGTGATGGCAGTGAAGCGGGCGCCCGGGGGCAGCGCGTCGGCGCCGGCCGGTGCGGGCTTGGTGCTGGCCGGGGCGGCCGCGTCGGCCTTGGCGGCGTCGGCCTTCGGCTGCACTTCCTGGGCGCCGGCGGCCGGCTTCTTTTCCTCTGCGGCGGGGGCGGGTGCCGCGGCGGCCGCGCCTTCCTCGATGATCGCCAGCAGCTGCTGGCTGGTCACCGTGTCGCCTTCCTTGAACTTGATCTCCTTCAGCACGCCGTCGACGGGCGAGGGCACTTCCAGCACGACCTTGTCGGTTTCCAGGTCCATCAGGTTCTCGTCGCGCTTGACCGCGTCGCCCACCTTCTTGTGCCAGGCGGCGATGGTGGCGTCGGAGACGGACTCGGGAAGAACCGGAACTTTGACTTCAGTGGCCATGGGATGGGGCGTCCTGGTGTTGTTGTTGTTCGTTGGAAAAGGGCGGGCTTATTCGGCGACGTGGTCGGCGCCGAGCTTGTTGACCAGCGCGTCGGCGACCAGTTTCAGCTGCTCCTCCACGTGCTCGGCGAAATGGCCGGCAGCGGGCGAGGGCGAGCGCGGACGGCCCGCGTAGTGCAGCGTCTGCTTGTCGGCCAGGCAGGCCTGCAGGTGATGCTTGATCTGGTACCACGCGCCCTGGTTCTGCGGCTCTTCCTGGCACCACACGACCTCGGTGGCCTTGCCGTAGCGCTTCAGTTCGGCGGTCAGCTGCTCGCGCGGGAACGGGTAGAGCTGCTCGACGCGCAGGAGGGCCACGTCGTCCTGGCCGCGCTTCTGCGCGTCTTCCAGGAGGTCGTAGTAGACCTTGCCCGAGCACGCGACGACGCGCTTGACCTTCTTCGCATCGGCGGTCGCGTCGGGAATCAGGTGCTGGAACTCGCCAGTGGCCAGTTCGTCCAGCGTGGACACCGCCAGCTTGTGGCGCAGCAGCGACTTCGGCGTCATCACCACCAGCGGCTTGCGGGTGGTCATGCGCATCTGGCGACGGAGCATGTGGTAGGCCTGCGCCGGCGTGGTCGGCACGCAGACCAGCATGTTCTCCAGCGCGCACAGCTGCAGGAAACGCTCCAGGCGCGCCGAGCTGTGCTCCGGACCCTGGCCTTCGTAGCCGTGCGGCAGCAGCAGGGTCAGGCCGCTGATGCGGCCCCACTTGGCTTCGCCGGCGGCGATGAACTGGTCGATCACCACCTGCGCGCCATTGGCGAAATCGCCGAACTGCGCTTCCCAGATGCACAGGGTGTTGGGATCGGTGGTGGAGAAGCCGTACTCGAACGCCATCACCGCTTCTTCGCTGAGCAGCGAATCGATGATGGTGGCCTGCTCGGGCTGTTCCACCAACTGGCGCAGCGGCAGGTAGTAACTGTCGGTCTTCTGGTCGTGCAGGATCGCGTGACGGTGGAAGAACGTGCCACGGCCGGCGTCCTGGCCCACCAGGCGCAGGCCGTTGCCCTCCGCCAGCAGCGTGGCGTAGGCCAGGTTCTCGGCGAAGCCCCAGTCGGCGGGCAGCTCGCCGGCGGCCATCTTCACGCGATCTTCGTAGATCTTGGCCACGCGCGGGTGCAGCGCGACGCCGGCCGGGATGGTGGTGATGATCTTGGCCAGCGAATCCAGCGCCTTGCGCTTGACCTTCGTGTCGACGGGGTCGCTGAGCTTGCCGGACACATAGCGCGACCAGTCGATCGCCAGCTCGTCGCTCTTCTGCTTGGCCAGTTCGGTCGTGTAGTCGCCCGAGTCGAGCTTGTTGCGGAATGCGTCGGCCAGCGCCTTGCCGCCGTCGGCGGGAATCACGCCCGCCTCTTCCAGCCTGGCGGCGTACATCTCGCGCGCGGTGGCGTGCTTGCGGATGGTCTGGTACATGACCGGCTGGGTCGCGGCCGGCTCGTCGGCTTCGTTATGGCCGTGGCGGCGGTAGCACACCAGGTCGATCACCACATCCTTCTTGAACTGCTGGCGGAAGTCGTAGGCCAACTGCGCCACGAAGACCACCGCTTCCGGATCGTCGCCGTTCACGTGGAAGACCGGTGCGCCGACCATCTTGGCCACGTCGGTGCAGTACAGCGTGGAACGCGCGTCTTCCTTGTTGCTGGTGGTGAAGCCGATCTGGTTGTTGATGACGATGTGCAGCGTGCCGCCGACAGCGAAACCGCGCGCCTGCGACATCTGGAACAGCTCCATCACCACGCCCTGGCCCGCGAACGCGGCGTCGCCGTGCATGATGACCGGCAGCACGGCCTGGCGGGCGGCGTCGTTGCGGCGCTCCTGGCGCGAGCGGGCGCTGCCGGCCACGACGGGGTCGACGATTTCCAGATGCGACGGATTGAAGGCCAGCGCCAGATGCACCGGACCGCCCGGGGTGGCGATGTCGGCCGAGAAGCCCATGTGGTACTTCACGTCGCCGGCGTGCGCCAGGCTGTTGTCGTGCTCGAACTTGCCCTCGAACTCGTCGAACAGCTTGCGCGGGTTCTTGCCCAGCGTGTTGACCAGCACGTTCAGGCGGCCACGGTGGGCCATGCCGATCACGATGTCCTTCACGCCGCCTTCGCCGGCGCGCCGGATGGTCGTGTCCAGCAGCGGGATGAGTGCGTCGCCGCCCTCCAGCGAGAAGCGCTTCTGGCCCACGTACTTGGTGTGCAGGTAACGCTCCAGGCCCTCGGCGGCCGTCAAGCGCTCGAGGGTGCGGCGCTTGGCCTCGTCCGACAGGCCGAACTGGCCGCCCGCGGTTTCAAGGCGCTGGTACAGCCACTGGCGCTGCTCGACCTCGGGGATGTGCATGAACTCCACGCCGATCGGGCCGGTGTAGGTGGCCTTCAGGCGGGCCAGCAGATCGCGCAGCTTCATGCGCGAATGACCACCAACGTTGCCGGTGCTGAATTCGCTGTCGAGATCGCGTTCGGACAGGTTGTGGAACGCCAGGTCCAGGTCGGGCGGATTGACCGGCGGGGTCAGGCCCAGCGGGTCGAGCTGTGCGCCCAGGTGGCCACGTGAGCGGTAGGCGGTGATCAGGCGGCCGATGTTGCGCTCGCGTTCGTCGCCGCCACCGGTCACGACATGGCCGTTGTTGGCGGCCTGGCGCGCGGCGTCGGTGATCTGCTGGATGACCACCGAGTGGGGGACGTCCCCGGCCTCGCGACCCTTGAAGCCGTCGAAGTAGGCCTTCCACTTGGGACCCACGCTGTCCGGGGCGACGAGGTACTGCTCGTACAGGTCTTCGACGTAGGAGGCGTTGCCGCCATTGAGCTGCGAGGATTGCGCGAACTGCTTCAGGAGATTGTCCACGATGGCGATGGCGTGCTGTGGGGTAGTCGAGGGGCGCTTGCGGTCCATATCGCGCAGTGTCTCGGCGACATGGACGAAAACTGGGAAATTATACCCCCATGCCGGGAAAGGGGCGTAACCGGATTGGACTAAAGGCGCAGGCTGCCCGCGCCGCGGGACCCGCGATCAGAGGCCGAGCGCGCGGTATTCGGAGACCCGACGCGCGCGTTCCCACATCTGGGTGAACTCTTCGCGCAGCTGCCGTGCGCGCCCGGCATGTTCCAGGCCGGCTTCGCCATCGAAGCGGTGGCCCAGCGGCCGGTAGTAATAGCCATGGTCGTCGTTGGCGACGAAGGCCGCGGCATAGGGCAGGTCCACCGGGTCCTGCACTTCGCGGAACCCGAAGACGCTGGGCAGGCGCTGGGCCAGGCCGATCAGCGGGGCCAACGCGTGCTGGGGCGCGGCCGCGTCCTGCAACAGGATCTGGACCTGCACGCCGGTTCGGTGCGTGGCGAACCGGCGCAGCGCCTCCATCACCGGCGGGGCATCCCACAGACCAGGATCGAGGGCGCGGCTGTAGATCGCCAGTGCGCGGCGGGCCTGCACGATGATGGCGGTGGTGATGGCGATAGCTTCGGCCCGGTGGGCGATGGTGGCCGTGGCGCCCAGCACCCGGCGCATGCCCTGGTGCTCGATACCGGCTTCGAAGAAGCGCTCGCCCTCGGGCAGGAACCCTTGGCGGGCATAGAACCCTTCCGCGCCCACCTGGGCGTGCAGGGACACCGCCGGCCACTGGCGTCGGCGGGCCTCGGCCAGCAGCGCGAGCAGCAAGGCCTCGCCCACGCCCCGACCGCGCCAGGCCGACAGCACGGCCATGCGGCCGATCCGGTGGTCGGGGGTGAGCCGGGCGGTGCCGATGGGCTGGCCTTCGGCGTTGCGGGCGATCACGTGATGGCACAGCGGGTCCAGCGCATCCCGTTCGAGGTCGCGCGGAACGCCCTGTTCCTCCACGAACACCGCTTCGCGGACCCGGCGGAGATCGTCCTGTGCGGCGGTGTAGTCGACCGCCTCGACGCGATAGTCGGCCGTGCTCACGACTGCGTGTCCCCGGCGCCTGGCTCGTCATCGTCGAGGGCGAGCTGGTAGTGGCCCTGTGCGGCGAGCGCCATGACGGCATCGCGGCCGGCGTCGCTGAGCGATGCGTAGGCCTCGCCATCAATCGACTCGGCGGCTGCGAGCAGGCGGGCATCCTTCACCGGCATCACATGGTCCACGCCACTGCAGAACAGCGTGGCCTGCGTGCGGCGGCGGCGCCAGGCGAACCGGGAAAAAGGGTGCCGGAGCAGGCGGGCGCCCTGCTGCAGGTCCCATTCCAGTTCGATGCGTGACGGCGCCTCCGGGCCCGGCATCACCTCGCCCGAGGCCCGGTAGGTGGTGATGAAGCGGCCGAACCAGTCGCCCAGCCGGTCCGGGTCGTTCATCCGCAGGGCATTCAACGCCTCCACCACGCGCTCCATGGCGCGGGCGTCGATCTCGTAAGGGTCCTGGGGCGCGGTCAGGTCCTCGTCGTGGTAGCGCACGGCCTCGTCCGCATCGGCGACGAGGGTGTCCAGGTAGTCGGCGATCAGTTCCGCCGACGACGGTGCGCGCATGCCCACCGAGAAGGTCAGGCACGGGTTCTCCGCCACGCCATGGTGCGGGACCAGCGGCGGCAGGTACAGCATGTCGCCGGGCGACAGCACCCATTCGTGGGTCGGGGTGAACCGCTGCAGCAGCTTGATCGCCACGTCCTCCTGGAAGGCCAGGTCAGGTGCGGGCTTCCCCAGCGCCACGCTGGCATCGATCATCCAGCGGCGCTCGCCCTGTGCCTGCAGCAGGAACACGTCGTAGTGGTCCACGTGGGCGCCCACCGAGCCGCCGGTGGCCGCGAAGCTGATCATGATGTCGTCCACCCGCCAGCGCGGCAGGAAGCGGAACTGCGCCAGCAATTCGCGTACGTCGGCATCCCACTTGTCCACGTCCTGCACCAGCAGGGTCCAGTCGTGGTCGGGCAGGCCGGGGAAATCCTCTTCCTGGAATGGGCCGGTGCGCACGTCCCAGGCCCCGGTGGCGCGATCCAGGCTGATCATCCGCGCCAGCACGCCTTCTTCGCAGGCCAGGCCGGCCAGGTCTTCCGGCTGCACGGGCGTTTCGAAGCCGGGAAAGGCGTTCCTGATCAGCAGTGGCCGCTTGTGCCAGTAGTCGCGCAGGAAGCGCTCGGCCGGCATGCCCAGCGGATGTTCGCGCGTGGCGACGATCTCGAAGGGCAGGGCGGCGGTGCGGGACGGGTTCTTCTTCATGGTGTGGGATCCGCGCAGCGTCACGCCGCGCATGGGAAAGGGAGGCCAGCGTGGCCGGGCAGGCCGCGCGGGGCATTGATGCGCATCAAGGCCGCGCGCCGCTGGAGGGGGAGGTGGCGGCTTCCTCGGCCAGGCGCTTCTCCAGCCGCTGCATCGCGCCCTGCGCATAGCGGCGGCAGGCACTGGTGTCCATCAGCGGTGCGGCGGCCCTCGGGCCGATCCGGTTCCACAGGCCGCTCGCCGAGGGGTGCGGCGTGACCAGGATGTCGCAGTCGAGCGCTGAGACACGTGCGAGGGTGTTACGGAATGCCGCCAGGTAGCCGGGATGCGCGGCGTCGTCGCTGTAGCGGAAGACGTCGTCCGAGATCGCCGTCAGGCTGTCGGCGTAGACCATCTGGCGACAGTCGTCGCCTTCGCAGGAGCGCCAGGTCCAAGTGGTGCCACCCGGGGTGTGGCCAGGCGAGGCGATCGCCGTCAGGGCCAGCGGGCCGACGCTCACCACGCCGTCGTCGGCCAGGGTCACGATGTTGGCGACCGGCGCGATGGGTTCGGCCACCTCGAACTGCGGGTCGGTACGGTCCGGCAGGCCGCGCTTCAACGTGTCGACCGCGGGCGCGCGCGCATACACCGGTGCGCCCGTGGCCTTCTGCAGTTCTGCGAGGCTGCCGGCATGGTCGAAATGCTCGTGCGAGAACACGATGGCCCGTACGTCCTCCGGCCTGAAACCGAGTGCGCGGATGTTGGCCAGGATCTGCGGGCCCGCCTGCGGCGTGGCGGCATCGACCAGGATATGGCCCGCGTCGGAAGTGACCAGCAGCGCACTGATGCCGCAGGTGCCAACGTACCAGGTGTTGCCGTACACCTTCAAAGGTGTTGCTGGATCGTTCCAGCCCGCATCGTCGGCGCAGCCCCTGGAGGCGGGCGCATCGGAGGCGAGGGCCGTGGATGAGAGGGCGAGGGCGACTACGCTGCCCAGCAGAGTGAAGCGACGTTTCATGTGGCGATCTCGTCGTAGCCGCGATTGACGAACTGCAGCAGGCACCAGCCATGGCCCCAGGGATCGGCCAGGCGGACGATGCGGCCCCAGTCCGTGTCGCGAATGTCGGTTTCCTGCACCAGGCCGGCGTGCAGCGCACGGTCGAGGGCAGGTTCAAGGTGATCCACCACCACGTCCAGGTGCACCGGCGTCCAGTGGCGGATGTAATCGCGGCGCGCATCGGCGGCGGCGGTGGAGCCGGCCGCGTTCTGCAGCAGGTAGATCGGTGCCTGCGCCCCCAGCAGTTCGACGCCACCTTCACCGAAACGGCGCCCGGCGGTCAGCCCGAAGGCACGCGTATACAGCGCCTGGGCGGCCGGCAGGTCGGGTACGTCGATGTTGATCAGCAGATGCATCGCCGTACCCGCCTCCGAGGTCAGATGCCGCGTGCGAGACGCTCGGCCAGGCCGGTATAGCTGCCCGGCGTCATGTCCCGCAGGCGCTGCTTGGCGTCCGCCGGCAGGTCCAGCGATTCGATGAAGGCACGCATCGAATCCGCCGTGATGCCCTGGCCGCGCGTCAGCGCCTTCAGTTGCTCGTACGGATTGGGCAGGCCGTGACGGCGCATCACGGTCTGCACGGCCTCGGCCAGTACTTCCCAGGCGGCGTCGAGGTCGGCGTCCAGGCGCTGCGGGTTCACTTCCAGCTTGCCCAGGCCCTTGGCCAGGGAATCCAGCGCCACCTGGGTGTGGCCGAACGCCGTGCCGAGTGCACGCAGCACGGTGGAGTCGGTGAGATCGCGCTGCCACCGGCTGATCGGCAGCTTGGCGCTGAAGTGTTCGAACAACGCGTTGGCGATGCCGAAGTTGCCCTCGGCGTTCTCGAAGTCGATCGGGTTGACCTTGTGCGGCATGGTGGAGCTGCCGACTTCGCCTTCCTTGAGCTTCTGCTTGAAGTAGCCCAGCGAGATGTAGCCCCAGATGTCGCGGGCCAGGTCGATGAGGATGGTGTTGGCGCGGCGCGCGGCGTCGCCGATCTCGGCCACGTTGTCGTGCGGCTCGATCTGGGTGGTGTACGGGTTGAACACCAGGCCCAGGCCTTCGACGAAGCGCTGGGCGAAGGCCGGCCAGTCCACGTCCGGGTAGCTGGTCACGTGGGCGTTGTAGTTGCCCACCGCGCCATTGATCTTGCCGGTCAGCTCCACCGCGGCGATCTGAGCGCGCTGGCGCTCCAGGCGGGCCACGACGTTGGCGATCTCCTTGCCCAGCGTGGTCGGCGAGGCGGTCTGGCCGTGCGTGCGCGACAGCATGGGCTGCGCGGCCTGCGCGTGGGCCAGTGCGCGCAGAGTGGATGCGACACCATCCAGCGAAGGCAACAGCACCTCGCGGCGCGCCTGTTCCAGCATCAGGCCGTAGGACAGGTTGTTGATGTCTTCGCTGGTGCAGGCGAAATGGACGAACTCCAGCGCGGGCGCGAGCTCGGCGTCGTCCTTCAGCTGCTCCTTGATGAAGTACTCCACTGCCTTGACGTCATGGTTGGTGGTGCGCTCGATCTCCTTGACGCGGGCGGCGTGGGCCACGCTGAAGCCGTCGGCCAGCGCCCGCAAGCGCGCCTTCGCCCCTGCGGAGAAGGCGGCCAGTTCGGTGATGCCCGGCTCCGCGGCCAGCGCCAGCAGCCACTCGACTTCCACCTTCACGCGGGCGCGGATCAGGCCGTACTCCGAGAAGATGGGGCGCAGCGCGTCGACCTTGCCGGCATAGCGGCCGTCGAGCGGAGATAGGGCGAGCAGGGACGAATCCGACATGGGCGGGGCAGGGGGCTGGAAGGGAGCGTTCCATTTTACCCCGGGAAGGCGCCCCACCGGCCTGGCGTATCCTGTCGCTCCGCCAGCCACCGGCCTTCGCCGGCGCGCAAGCCGTGAAATCCTTCAAGGAGACGGTGATGACCAGCAAGAAGACGGCGGGCCGCACCCGCGTCGAGCACGACAGCATGGGCGAACTGCGGGTGCCCGCGGAGGCCCTGTGGGGCGCGCAGACACAGAGGGCCGTGCAGAACTTCCCGATCTCCGGTCGGCCGATGCCGCGTGGCTTCATTCGCGCCCTGGGCCTGGTGAAAGCGGCGGCGGCCGAAGTCAATGCAGGCCTGGGCCTGCTGCCCAAGGGCGTCGCCAAGGCCGTGCAGACCGCCGCGAACGAGGTCGCGCGCGGTGAGCACGACGCGCATTTCCCGATCGATGTCTACCAGACCGGCTCCGGCACGTCGTCCAACATGAACGCCAACGAGGTCATCGCCACCCTCGCTTCTCGCGCAGGGAAAGCGCAGGTACACCCGAACGACCACGTCAACCTCGGCCAGAGCTCCAACGACGTCATTCCCACGGCGATCCGGGTGGCGGCCCAACTTGCCGCGGTTGAAGACCTGCTGCCGGCCATCAGGCACCTGCGCAAGACCGTCGATGCGAAGGGCCGGGCGCTGGGCAAGGTGGTGAAGACCGGCCGGACCCATCTGATGGATGCCATGCCGCTGACCTTCGGCCAGGAGTTCTCGGCGTGGTCGGCGCAGCTGGCATCGGCACAGGCGCGCCTCGAGGACACGCTCAAGCGGGTGCGCCGGCTGCCGCTGGGCGGTACCGCCATCGGCACCGGCATCAATGCCGATCCCCGCTTCGGCGCGCGCGTCGCGAAGGCGCTGTCTGCCGCCACCGGCACGCGCTTCGAAAGCGCCGCCAACAAGTTCGAGGGGCTGGCCGCGCAGGACGATGCCGTGGAACTGTCCGGCCAGCTCAGTGCGCTGGCCGTCGCCCTGACCAAGATCGCCAACGACCTGCGCTGGATGAACTCCGGACCGCTGGCGGGGCTGGGCGAGGTCGAGCTGCCCGCGTTGCAGCCCGGCAGTTCGATCATGCCCGGCAAGGTGAACCCGGTGATTCCCGAAGCCACCGTGATGGTCTGTGCGCAGGTGATGGGCTACCACACCGCGGTGACGGTGGCGGGGCAGACCGGCAATTTCCAGCTCAACGTCACCCTGCCGCTGATCGCACACAACCTGCTGGACGCGATGCAGTTGCTGTCGAACGTATCGCGGCTGCTGGCCGACGACTGCATCGCCGGCCTGAAGGTGCGCGAAGCGCGGGTGAAGGAAGCGCTGAACCGCAACCCGATCCTGGTCACCGCGCTCAACCCGGTGATCGGTTACGAAAAGGGCGCCGCCATCGCCAAGCAGGCCTACAAGCAGAACCGCCCGGTGCTGGAGGTCGCGCGCGAGATCACGGGGCTGCCGGAGAAGACGCTCAAACCGCTGCTGGATCCTGCCGTGCTCGCCAAGGGCGGCATCCACGGCAAGGCGGGCGGCGGGGGCGGCTGAGAGTCCGTCTGCCGCGATGCCGCGGCAGATGCTGTCGGCCGGATCAGGGCTTGGCGGGCTCGGTAGCGGCGGCGTCGGCTTCCGCCGCCGCATTCGTTGCATCGCTGTTGTCGCCCTTGACCGCCCGGCCGATCGCACGGCCGATGTCCTTGCCGGCTTCATGGTTTTCGTTGTGGCTGGTGCGGCAGTCTTCCGCATCGCCTTCGTCCATCGACGCGTAGGGCTGGAAGGCCGGCAGCGCGGCAGCGAGGTCCTGCTGTGCCTTGTAAAGCCCAGGCAGACGGTCGCAGATCTTCATCGCTTCAGCCTCCACCTTCTTGGCCTCGGCTTCGATCTGCTTGTCGATCTGGTCCGGATTGCCGCTGAAGATGCCCTTCACCGCAGCGCCCACCGCCTTGCCGGCGAGCTTGGCCCCTTCCTTGCCGGTGGCGATGCCGGCGTCGGCGATGCCGCCCAGCTCGCGGTGATAGGCGACCAACAGCGTCCGCTGCGTATCGCTCACTTCCACCTTCTTGCCGCCGACGATGAAGTCGCCCTTTGCCGAAATTTCAGCCTGTGGGTGACCGGTCGCGTTCAGGGTGAGGTTCTGGCCCCACAGCGCACGCGAGACGGCGACGCCGTCCCCTTCCCCGGACTCGGGTGCCTTGTCCTTGCCCGAGCAGGCGGACAGCAGCACGAGGGACAGCGCGAGAGCGAGCGGTGCGAATCGGGTCATGGTCTTTCCTGGAATTTCAGTGATGTTTCGGGATGTCGATCGTGCCGGTGACGCCTTCGTGGTCGACATCACCACTTCCGAGCGAGCGGACGGTCAGTGCGCCGGCGACATTGCGCACTTCCACGCCGCCGGAGCCGACCGAGCCGACCACCACATCGCCGGTGATGTCGCGCAGCTCGGCGCCGCCGGAACCGATCGAGTCTATCTCGGCACCGCCACCGCGCGACAGGCTGAAGCTGCCCGAGCCGATGCTGCCGACGCGGGTGCGACCGTGCACGCTGTCGGCCTCCACGTCGCCCGAACCGATCGAGACGACCTTGAGGCTGCCGGCGTCATGGATGTCGATATCCCCCGAGCCCACCGAGACGGCGGCCAACCCGCGGATGTCGCGGCCCACGGCATGGCCCGAGCCCACGTCGGCGCTGAACACGGGGGCGCCCGTGACCTTGGCCTCACCCGACCCGACTTTCACCTGCACGGGCAGATGGTCCGGCAGGGTCGCCGTCAGGTTCATGTAGGCGTAGTTGCTGCCGAAGGAGATGCCGCTGAAGCTGCCCTCCTGGTACAGGCGCACGATCAGTTTGTCGCCGGCGCGGCGCTGTTCGATCTTCAGCCGCGCCAACCGGTCGGCATGGCTGCTGCAGGCGCGGCCGCTCATCGCGGCGGGGGCCCCTGCGCGCGATTCCACCGTCAGGTCGTGGGGCCCGACCTCGAATACCACGGCCTTGGCATCGCCGGTGTCCAGCACGAGCTGGCGGGGAGATTCGTGCTTGCAGTACCGGTCGGAGGCCGACGCGGGCGCCGACAGCGCCAGCGCGGCGAGCAGGGAGGAAGCGATCAGGACGGTACGCATTCTGAGTCTCCGGGAGTGATCGTGTCGGATGGGGCCGCGACTGCCGGCGAACGCGCGCTATCGGCTCGCGAACTCGCGGCGCATCTCGTTCTCGCAGTCCTCGACATCGTCCGCCTCCAGCGTGGCGTAAGGACGGAACGCGGGAAGCGTGGCGGACAGGCGTTGCTGGCGGTCCCGCAGCGCCGGCAGGCTCAGGCAGATCTGCCGCACGCCGGGTTCGACGGTCTCGCGGACGGTCTTCTCGATGCGCCGCTCCAGGCTGCCGGTCATCGCGCCGAGCATCAGGCTGAAGAGGCCGCGGTCCACCGCATCCAGCGCCGCCTGGGCACTGCGCTCGCCGATGTCGATGCCGGCCTTGGCGATGGCGATGACCTCGCCACGGTAGAGCAGCAGTTCCTGGCGCTGGTGGCGGTCGATGGCGACCGGTCTGCCTTCTACGAGGAAATCACCCAGCGGAGTGATTTCCGCCTGGGGCAACGCGCGATCCGCATGGGAGGCGCGCGCATCCGACATGCCGAAGCGAAGACTGTCGCCCAGTTGCAGGTTGCCGGTGTCGAGTTCGCGACGGGCAGCGGCGAGCTCGGTACGGACTTCACTGCGGGCATCGGCGAGGTCGGCGCTGATCTCGTTGTCGATGCGGGTATCCCCGGCGTTCGCCGTCTGTACCGCGAGCGGAAGAAGGCTGGCCAGGAACATCGTCATCAGCATGCGTGGTTTACGCGTGGAGTGCATGGCGTGTCCTCTTCGTCGTCTGGATCGATGTCGGTGGCGCTGATGCGCGGGCTAACGCGCGGGTTGGGTTGGGAACCTCAGAAGGTCCAGTTGCCGTCGCCATTGGCGTCGCCGCAGTCGTCCACATCGGCCTGGTCCATCGTGGCGTAGGGCGCGAACTCGGGCAGGGCGGCGGAAAGCGCCTGCTGTGCCGACAACAGGCCGGGCAGGCGCGTGCACAGCTGCGCGACCATGGGCTGGATCTTGGCCTTGGCCTGCTCGCCGACCTGCTTGCCAATCTGGTCGCCGTCCTGGCCCGCCAGGATTCCTTTCAGCGCGGAGGCGGCTGCGTCGATGCCGACACGGGCCCCCTCCATCCCGATCGCCATGCCATCGCCGACCACGCCGAGCAGTTCGCCGCGGTAGGCCAGCACCAGCGCCTTCTGTTCCGGGGTGGTCGCGACCGCCTTGCCTTCGATCAGCAGGTCACCGGCCGGCGTGATCTCGGCCTTGGGCAGGTGCTGTTTCTCGTTGCGGTTGAGCGAAATGTTCTCGCGGGCCAGGCGGTCGCGTGCGGTGGCGATCTCATCGCGGGCCTTGTCCATTTCCTGGCTGGCCTCGCCCAGTCCCTTGGCGGCTTCGTCCATCGCCTTGGCCACCACGCCCGTGGGGGCCTGGTTCTTGTCGGTCGGCTGGCACGCCGCCAGGGCGATCATGCCGAGCACGATGAGGGGGCGCATCCGTGAAAGAGAGGTGTGCATGTCCGGTTCCTGAAAGGGGCGGGCCCGGGTGGGCCCGCCTGAAAAGGCTGACGGGCGATTATTCGCTTTCGCGCCAGCGACGCAGATGGATCGCGCCGACGATCAGGGCCACGCCGATGGCGGCGCCGATCCACAGGTCCGCGGTGGCGAAAGCGTGCCAGCTGCGGGTCAGGTCGATGGCGTTGGCCAGTTCGTCCGGCGTGTTGATCTCGGTGTGCGGGTTGGCGGCGCCGCCTTCCAGCGTCGGGAACCACGCGCCCGGCACCACGCTCAGCAGACCGCGGTAGACCACCGTGTACCAGACCAGGTCGTGACGGATATCCAGGCCCGGCAGGATGTCGGTCATGCTGACGATCACGCACGCCAGCACCGGCACCAGCACCGCCCACAGGAACGGCTTGCTGCGCGCCCAGGCCGAGCAGAACATCAGCCAGCCGACCGCAGGCAGCGACCACATCATGTACACGGGCAGCGAGCTGATCACGCCGCCGATCACACGCAACGGGTGGGAGTGGGTGAACATCGCGCCGCCGGCCGGCAGGCCGTTGACGGTGATGGTCAGCGCCGAGATCAGCCACATCGCCACGCCGATCAGGATGCCGATACCGATGGCCAGCAGCGGTGCCAGGATCAGCGCCCAGGCCAGCTTGGACAGCACCATGTGGGTGTCCGAGACCGGCAGCGACTTCCAGAACAGCACGCTGCGGTCGCGTCGGTCGTCGTAGAGGGTGCCCAGGGCGTAGAAGAACACCACGAAGGCCAGTACCACGCAGGCCAGGATCACACCGCCCAGCAGCATGCCGTCACCGATGCCGCCGACGATCTGGTGCGCCTTCTCCGGTGCATCGTCGATGACGAAACCGCCACCGTCCATCGACCGCCGTGCGGCGATGCTGCCGATCACGGCCAGGATCAGGTTCAGTATCAGGAAGATGCCGCCGGTGATCACCGGCGCCCAGAAGAAGCCCCCGCGGTTCTCCCAGAACTCGCGCTTGATCAGCCATTTGAACGCGCCCGGCTTGGAGGGCTTGCCCAACGTCGAAGTCACGGCGTTCATGCGTAGGTTCCTTTCATGATGGCGACGAACAGGTCGGCCAGGCCAGGGGTACGGGTTTCGCCCAGCGGGGCGAGTTGCGCCTGCGGCACGCCGTCGAACAGCAGAACGGTCTTGCCGAAGGGCAGGGCGCGCTCGTCGATGGGTTTCAGGGCGCGGGCCTGCTCGACCGCCTCGCCGCTGACGAGCACTTCGGTGTAACGCTCGGCCACTTCGTCCATCTGCGCGGTCAGCGCGATCCTGCCGTCGCGGATGAACATCACGTCGGTGAGGATGTGTTCGATCTCCTCGACCTGGTGGGTGGTGACGATGATGGTCTTCTGTTCGTCGAAGTAGTCCTCCAGCAGGCGCTGGTAGAACTGCTTGCGGTACAGGATGTCCAGGCCCAGCGTGGGCTCGTCCAGCACCAGCAGCTTGGCGTCGATGGCCATCACCAGCGCCAGGTGCAGCTGCACGATCATGCCCTTGGACATCTCGCGCACGCGCAGGTTGGGCTTGAGCTGGGTATTGGCCAGGAAACGCTCGCACTTGGCGCGGTCGAAGCGCGGATGCACGCCGTCCACGAAGTCGATGGCTTCCTTGACCTTCATCCAGCGCGGCAGTACGGCCACGTCGGCGATGAAGCACACGTCCTTCATCAACTCGTCGCGATCCTTGCGCGGATCCAGTCCCAGTACCTTCAGCTGGCCTTCGAACGGGATCAGGCCCAGGATGGCCTTCAGCGCGGTGGTCTTGCCCGCGCCGTTGGGACCGATCAGTCCGATGATCTTGCCGGCCTCGATCTGGAAGCTGGTGTCGTTCAGCGCAAGCTTGTTCTTGTAGGCCTTGCGCAGGCCGTGGGCCGACACCACGGCATTGGCGATTGCGGCGTTCATCACTTGTTCCCCTTGGATTGCAGCAGATCTTCGATGGACAGGCCCAGGCGCTCGATGCGCTCGGCCACAGCCGGCCATTCTTCGGTCAGGAACCGCTCGCGCTCGCTGCCGCGCAGCTTCTTGGACGCTTCGTCGGTGACGAACATGCCCAGGCCGCGGCGCTTCTCCACCAAGGCCTCGTCGGCCAGTTCCTGGTAGGCGCGCGATACGGTGATCGGATTCAGCTGGTACTCCGCCGCCACCTGGCGCACGGAGGGCAGGGCGTCACCCGGCTTCAGGATCCCGTCCAGCATCATGGCGATCACGCGATCCTTCAGCTGGCGGTAGATGGGAGCGCCGTCGCTCCATTGGATGGATGTCATGGCTCAGCTCCTCGGACGCAGCGATTGGCCAAAGGAGAAGTAGGGCATGGCCAGCGAGGCCCGGGCCCGACGCTTGTGTTGCCGTGCCTGCGGGTTGCCGTCATCGCCGGCGACCTCGGCGGCATCGGATTCCAGCGCGCCGACCAGCGCGGTGGATTCCACGTCGGCCGTGCGTGCACCGGTGACGGTCGCCAGCACGCCGATCGCCAGCAGCAGGCCGCCGACGGCCAGGCTGGGCAGTGTGTGGGTCAGTTTCTGGTTCATGGCATCCCCCCCTGAGTTGGGTGAGTGGTGTTGTATTCAACTATAACACCAAAACACAGGCCGTCAACTGGGTTGCGGGGTTTTGTCACCCAACTGAAGGCATACTTGTCATGTTCGTACTAGTGGAGTGGGCCATGACATCCAAGTTGATGAAATCAATAGCTTTTGTTGCACTTCTTTGCGCGGCGTCGGCGGCCCTGGCGGCGGGTTTGCTGGATGTCAGCTATCGGCCGCTGACCGGCAAGACGCCCGTGAACCTGAAGGAACGCTATGCCGGCCAGGTGCTGCTGGTGGTCAATACGGCCAGCAAATGCGGTTACACGCCGCAGTACGAGGGCCTGGAGGCCCTGCACCAGCGGTACACGCCCAAGGGGTTCGCCGTGCTCGGCTTTCCCTCCAACGACTTCAGGGGCCAGGAACCCGGCACCGAAAAGGAGATCCAGGAATTTTGCACGCTGACCTACGGCGTGAAGTTCCCCATGTTCGAGAAGGTCTCCGTGGTCGGCGAAAACGCCACGCCGCTGTACAAAGCAATGACGCAGGCGACCGGCACGGCGCCGGGATGGAATTTCCACAAGTACCTGATTTCGCGCGACGGGCGCGTGGTCGCCCAGTTCCCCAGCAAGACCAAGCCTGACGATCCGGCGCTGGTGGCCGCGATCGAGCGCGAGCTTGCGGCTCCGCGTGCGGTGCGCTGACGCTGCCGTGCAGGGCGACAGGCGTGCCACAATAGGCGTTTGGCGCCATCTTCCCGGCGCGGGCTCCAGGAGTGAAAGGATGAAGCGGTCGGTCCGCGGCGTAGCCGCGTTGTTGGGAATCTCGTTTTCAATGCTGGGAGGCAGCGTGGCTGCACAGGAAAAAACCGCGCTGGTGACCGAGCGCGACAAGGTCAGCTACGCCATCGGCGTTGACGTCGGCAATTCGCTGCAGCCGGTGGGTCCGTTCATGGACACCGCGGCGTTCGAGCGGGCGATCGTCAACACGTTCGCGGGCAAGCCGGCGCTGATTTCCGAACAGGAAGCGCAGGCCACCGACCAGCTGCTGCGCGTGAACCTGGCGGTGGCCGACGGCCAGCCTATCCCCGGCATGCCGCCGGGCAGCACCCCGCCGCCGGTGGACAAGACCAAGGTGGGCCTGTTCCTGGGTACGTACGTCGTCGGCCCCTCGCTGATGCCGTTCAAGGACGAGATCGATCCGGCCGTGCTTGCGCAGGCGGTGCGCGCCGTGGCCGGCAAGACCGGCACGCCGCTGCTGACCGTGGAACAGGCGCAGACGGAGATGAAGGCCTACATGACCAAGCGCCAGGCCGGCCTTGCCCAGCGCAACCGCGAAGAGGGCGCCAAGTTCCTCGCCGGGAACAAGACCAAGCCGGGCGTGATCACCACGCCGTCCGGCCTGCAGTACACGGTGCTGCGGCAGGGCAATGGCCAGCGGCCCATGCCGACCAGCCGCGTGCGCGTCAACTACGAAGGAAAGCTGTTGAACGGCGAGGTGTTCGACAGTTCCTACGCCCGTGGCGAGCCGGCGGAATTCCCGCTCAACGGCGTGATTGCCGGTTGGACCGAAGGCGTGTCGCTGATGCCGGTCGGGGCCAAGTACCGTTTCTGGATCCCGTCCAACCTGGCCTACGGCGAGGGCGGCGCGCCGGGCGGCAAGATCGGACCGGACGCCACGCTGACGTTCGACGTGGAACTGATGGGCATCCTGCAATAAGCCCCTGATCCAATCACGGTTCCCAAGGGCAGGAAGTCAGCAGATGCGCGTCGCAATTTTCGGCACGGGTTACGTGGGTCTGGTGACGGGCACCTGCCTGGCGGAGGTCGGTCACGACGTTATCTGCGTCGATATCAACCCGGCCAAGGTGGACGGGCTCAACCAGGGCATCGTGCCGATCTACGAGCCTGGCCTGTCGCCCATGGTCAAGGCCAACCACGCCGCGGGACGCCTGCGTTTCACCACCGATGCCGCGTCGGCCATCGCCCACGGCGACGTGCTGTTCATCGCGGTGGGGACGCCGCCCGATGAGGATGGCAGCGCCGACCTGCAGTACGTGCTGGCGGTGGCACGGACGATCGGCCGCCACATCGGGCGCCCGTGCACGGTGGTGAACAAGTCCACCGTCCCGGTGGGGACGGCCGACAAGGTGCGTGCCGCGATCGAGGCCGAACTGGCCGCGCGCGGCGCGGATGTCGCCTTCGACGTGGTGTCCAACCCCGAGTTCCTGAAGGAAGGCGATGCGGTCAACGACTGCATGCGTCCGGATCGTATCGTGATCGGAGCGGCGCACCCGCAGGCGGTCGAGCGGCTGCGGCGCCTGTACGCGCCGTTCAACCGCAACCACGAACGCATCGTGGTCATGGACGTGCGTTCGGCCGAACTGACCAAGTACGCGGCCAACGCGATGCTGGCCACCAAGATCAGTTTCATGAACGAGATCGCCAACATCGCCGAACGCGTGGGGGCGGATGTGGAGCACGTGCGCCAGGGGATCGGTTCCGACCCGCGCATCGGCTGGCACTTCATCTATCCGGGCGCCGGCTACGGCGGCTCCTGCTTTCCGAAGGATGTCCAGGCGCTGGCGCGCACCGCGCAGCAGCACGGCTATGTGCCCGAGCTCCTGCAGGCGGTGGAAGGCGTCAATGATCGCCAGAAGGGCCATCTTTTCGAACTGCTGCAACGCCACTACGACCGTGGCGAGGACGAAGGCGTGCGCGGCAAGACCTTCGCGGTGTGGGGGCTGGCGTTCAAGCCCAATACCGACGACATGCGCGAAGCCAGCAGCCGTAGGCTGCTGTCCGAGCTGTGGGAGGCCGGTGCGCGTGTCCGCGCCTACGATCCCGAAGCCCACGAGGAGGCGTCGCGCATCTTCGGCGAACGCGACGACCTGGTGCTGTGCCGGGATGCGTATGCCGCGCTGGAAGGCGCCGACGCGCTGTTCGTGGTGACCGAGTGGAAACAGTTCCGCAGCCCGGATTTCGCCCGCCTGCGCGATGCGCTGGGCGACGCGGTGATCTTCGATGGCCGCAACCTCTACGACCCGGTCGAGGTGGAGGCCGCTGGCATCGCTTATTACGGGATCGGGCGCGGGAGGTCCGTGCATGCAGGCTGAGCCGACACGAGAGGGCGATGCACTGGAACGCCGACTGGTGGAACTGGAAACCCGTCTTGCGTTCCAGGAGCACTCGCTGAACGAACTCAGCGAGGCCCTGGCCGACGCGCGCGCGGAGAACCAGCGCACTGCGCTGCTCCTGCGTCACATGGTGGAAGAGCTGGGCAAGGTGCGTACCTCTCTGTTCGAGGACCCGGCCAGCGAGCCGCCGCCGCCCCATTATTGATACGCTGCCGCCACGGCACGTCCCCACGAACGACTCATGAGCGATTCCCTTCGAGACCAGTTGCTGGGCCTGGGCTTCAAGCCGGCGCCCAAGCCCGAACGCAAACCGGAAGCACGCAAGCCGGACGCACGCAGGCCCGGCCCGCGGCCGCCCGGCAAGGGCGGCAAGCCGCGGCCGTCGCAGGGACAGTCGCGCAAGCCGCGTTCGCAGGAAGAGATCGATCTGGCGAAGGCATACGCCATCCGCGCCCAGCGCGAGAAGGACGAGCGGATCGAGGCCGAGCGCGTGAAGCAGGAGGAGGCCCGCCTGCGTCGCGAGGCGAAGGCCAAGCTCGAGGCCTTCCTGAAGGACAAGGCGCTGAACGATGCCGAGGCCGACATCGCCCGGCATTTCCCCTACGGCGGCAAGATCAAGCGCATCTACGTCAACGCCGAGCAGCTGAAGGCGCTCAACGCCGGCGAGCTGGGCGTGGTGCAGCAGAATGGACGCTATCTGCTGGTGACATCCGACGTGCTGGCCGAAGCCGAAGCGATCTTCTCGGCGGCCGTGGCGCTGAAGGTCGACCCGAACGCGACCGCCGAGGAAGACCCCTACGCGGATCCGAAATACCAGGTGCCCGACGACCTGGTGTGGTGACCTGGGCGGGCGACGGCGTGCGCCGCTGTCTGTTCCAGATTCCGCCCAACTCAGCCGCCTCTGCGATCCGGCGCATCATCGCGGAGATCGTCTGGAAGGGCTGACCGTGTCCCCTCAGATGGTCCGCGAGATGGGGACGGCCGGACGCACCAGCCACCGCCACACGATGACTGCGGCAAGCAGGGCGATGGCTGACGAGGCCATGAAGGCGGTCTCGCCGCCGAAGCGCCACAGCTGCCCCGCCAGCAGTGCGCCGCACACCCCGCCGACGCCTGACGACAGTCCATAGAACACGCCCTGGCCATGGCCGTTGAGGCGACCCGGGAAGAACCGCACCAGCAACTGCATGGCGGCGGCGAAGAACGCGCCGAAGTTCAGTGCATGGGTCAGCTGGGCCAACACCATCAGTGGTGTGTTGTCGGGAAACAGCGCCGTCATCAGCCAGCGGACAGATGCGCTGAGCAGGGCGAACATCAGCACGCGCGCAGCATCCCAGCGACGGAAGATGCGGCTGGAGAGGAAGAACACGGCGATCTCGGCCAGCACGCCCACGGTCCACAGTACGCCCTGCGTTGCGGTGCTGTAGCCGTGTTCGGAAAGGTAGATCGAGAAGAACGTGTAGAACGGACCGAACGACACCTGGGTCAGGAATGCGGCGACGAAGAACGCGATGACGTGGGGCTGGCGCAGGCGTGCGCGGAAGCCTTCGTCCGCTGCCGTCCGCGACGCGTCCGGGTCGTGCGCGTACCGGTTGATCAGCGCCGACCCCAGCACGGCCGCCAGCACCGGCAGCATCAGCCAGGGCAGGGCGCCGATGCCGAGCCGTCTTGCATCGATCAGCCAGCCGAACGAGGCCACGACCACGATGAAGCCGATCGACCCCCATACGCGGATCAGGCCGTAGCGATCGCTGCGCGCCGCCAGGTGCGACATGGTGATCGACTCGAACTGCGGCATTACGGCGTTATAGGCGAAGCAGAACGCCGTCATCACGACGAACAGGCCCACGTAGTTCAAGGGCAGCAGGAACAGCGCAAAGCTGCCCACGGCCAGCGCGCACCCCAGGTGCAGCCAGCGGATCGGCTGCGGCGAGCGGGCGGCCAGCGTCGTCCACAACGAGGGCGAGACGATGCGCGTGGCGTACCACAGGCTCATCAGCACGCTGATGGCGGTGACGCCCAGCCCGCGCGATTCCAGGTACAGGCTCCAGTACGGCGTGAACGCGCCCAGCACGGCGTAGTAGAAGAAATAGAAGCTGGACAGCCGCGCGGCGGGATAGTCCGACATGCCGGTCGTCGCGTTCATGGTGCCCGGTCCGCGGACGCCGCTGCGGACGTCATCCGGATGGGGCAGCAGGGGAGGGGCGACGGCATGGCGGGACGACCATGGAGAAGGTGGCGCATTCTAGCCGGGCGCGCGCCGCCTCATTCCGGATCGTAGTCCAGGTTCGAGGCCAGCCAGCGCTCCACCTGCGCGATTTCCACGCCCTTGCGCCTGGCATAGTCCGCCACCTGTTCCTTCGACACCCGCCCCACCACGAAATACTGGCTCTGCGGATGGCTGAAGTAATAGCCGGACACGGCCGCGGTCGGCAGCATCGCGAAGCTCTCGGTCAACGACATGCCGGCATGGCTGCCCGCATCCAGCAGGCGGAACAGCGTGGCTTTCTCGCTGTGCTCCGGGCAGGCCGGATAGCCGGGTGCCGGACGGATGCCGACGTACTTCTCCGCGATCAGTGCTTCGTTGTCGAGCGTTTCGTCGGCGACGTAGCCCCAGAACTCGGTGCGCACGCGCTGGTGCAGCCGTTCGGCGAGCGCCTCGGCCAGGCGGTCGGCCAGGGCCTTGAGCAGGATGGCGTTGTAGTCGTCGTGGTCGGCCTCGAAGCGGGCCACGTGCGCGTCGATGCCGATGCCGGCGGTGACGGCGAACATGCCGATCCAGTCCTGCCGCCCGGAGTCCTTCGGGGCAATGAAGTCGGCCAGGCAGAAGTCCGGGCGTTCGACCGGCTTGTCGACCTGTTGGCGCAGGAAGTGCAGGCGCTCGCTGCGTCCGTCGACCGTCAGTTCGACGTCGTCGCCGACGCTGTTGGCCGGCCACAGGCCGAACACCGCCTTCGCCGTCAGCCATCGCTCGTCGACGATCTTCGCCAGCATCGCCCTCGCATCCCGGTACAGTTCGCTGGCCTGCGCGCCGACCACGTCGTCGGTCAGTATCGCCGGATACTTGCCGAACAGTTCCCAGGCATTGAAGAACGGCGTCCAGTCGATGCAGTCCACCAGTTCGTCGAGCGGGTAGTCGTCGAACACGTGCAGCCCCGGCTGGCGGGGCGCGGGCGGCGTGTAGTCGGCCCAGCCGCCATCGAACTTCTGTCCGCGTGCCTTCTCCAGCGATACCAGGCGCTTGGCGTCGCCGCGGTTCTTGTGGCGTTCGCGGATCTCGGCGTAGTCGGCGTCGTTGGCGGCCACGAAGGCGGCACGCATGTCGCGCGAGATCAGCGACTGCGCCACGCCGACCGCGCGCGAGGCATCCTTCACCCAGACGGTGGGAGCCTGGTAATGCGGATCGATCTTCAGCGCCGTGTGTGCGCGCGAAGTGGTCGCGCCGCCGATCAGCAGCGGCGTGTCGAAGCCCTGGCGCTGCATTTCGCGCGCCACGTGGGTCATCTCCTCCAGCGACGGCGTGATCAGGCCGGACAGGCCGATCAGGTCGGCGTTCTCGGCTTTCGCGGTGTCGAGGATCTTCTGCGTGGGCACCATGACGCCCAGGTCCACCACATCGAAGTTGTTGCAGGCCAGCACTACGCCGACGATGTTCTTGCCGATGTCGTGCACGTCGCCCTTGACGGTGGCCATGACGATCTTGCCGTTGGACTTGCCGACATCGCCGGTGCGCAGCTTCTCGGCCTCGATGAAGGGCAGCAGGTAGGCGACGGCCTTCTTCATCACGCGCGCGGACTTCACTACCTGCGGCAGGAACATCTTGCCGGCGCCGAACAGGTCGCCGACCACGTTCATGCCGTCCATCAGCGGACCTTCGATGACGTCCAGCGGACGCGCGGCCTGTAGGCGCGCTTCCTCGGTGTCTTCATCGACGAAGGCGTCGATGCCGTGAACCAGTGCGTGCGCCAGGCGCTCGCGCACCGGCTTCTCGCGCCAGGCCAGGTTTTCAACCGGCGCCTCGCCCTTCCTGCCCTTGTACCGATCGGCGATCTCCAGCAACCGTTCGGTCGCGTCCTTGCGGCGGTTGAGGATCACATCCTCTACCCGCTCGCGCAGTTCCGCGTCCAGATCGTCGTAGACGGGCAGGCCGCCGGCATTGACGATGCCCATGTCCATTCCGGCCTGGATGGCGTGGTACAGGAACACCGAGTGGATGGCCGCGCGGACCGGTTCGTTGCCGCGGAACGAGAACGACACGTTCGAGACGCCGCCCGACACGTGGCAGTGCGGCAGCGTCCGCTTGATGATGCGCGTGGCTTCGATGAAATCCACGGCGTAGTTGTCGTGCTCCTCGATGCCGGTGGCGACCGCGAAGATGTTCGGATCGAAGATGATGTCTTCCGGCGGGAAGCCCACCTCTTCGGTCAGGATGCGGTAGGCGCGCGTGCAGATCTCGACCTTGCGCGCGCAGGTGTCCGCCTGGCCGGTCTCGTCGAAGGCCATGACCACGGCGGCCGCGCCGTAGCGCAACACCTTGCGGGCATGCTCGACGAAGGCTTCTTCGCCTTCCTTCAGCGAGATCGAGTTGACCACGCCCTTGCCCTGCAGGCACTTCAGGCCGGCCTCGATCACGCTCCACTTGGAGGAGTCCACCATCACCGGGATGCGCGCGATGTCGGGCTCGGAGGCGATCAGGTTGAGAAAGCGGACCATCGCCTTCTCGGAATCGATCAGGCCCTCGTCCATGTTCACGTCGAGGATCTGGGCGCCGTTGGCGACCTGCTGTCGCGCGACCTCGACGGCTTCCTCGTAGCGTTCTTCCTTGATCAGTTTGCGGAACTGCGCACTGCCGGTGACGTTGGTGCGCTCGCCCACGTTGACGAACAACAGGTCGGGGGTGATGACCAGCGGTTCCAGGCCCGACAGCCGCGTATGGCGTGCGGCCGCGCTCATGCGGCCTGCTCCAGGCTGGCGGGCAGTCGCCGCGGCGGCAGACCGGCGACGGCCTCGGCGATAGCCCGGATGTGGGCGGGCGTGGTGCCGCAGCAGCCTCCGACCAGGTTGAGCAGGCCGGACTGGGCGAACTCCTTCAGCGTGGCCGCCATTTCCTCCGGCGTCTCGTCGTACTCGCCGAAGGCGTTGGGCAGGCCGGCGTTGGGATGCGCGCTGACGTAGACATCGGCCACCGTTGCCAGCGTCTCCACGTGCTCGCGCAGGTCCCGGGCGCCCAGCGCGCAGTTGAGCCCCACCGACAGGGGGCGGCCGTGCGCCACGGACGTGTAGAACGCCTCGGCGGTCTGGCCCGACAGCGTGCGTCCCGACGCATCGGTGATGGTGCCGGAGATCATGACGGGCAGCCGGCCGCCGCGCGCCTCGAACACTTCCTCGATGGCGTACAGGGCCGCCTTCGCGTTGAGCGTGTCGAAGATCGTCTCGACCATCAGGGTGTCGGCGCCGCCGTCGATCAGGCCTTCGATGGCCTCGCGGTAGGTGCCGCGCAGTTCGTCGAAACTGGTATTGCGGAAGCCAGGATCGTTGACATCCGGGCTGATCGACGCGGTGCGGCTGGTCGGGCCCAGCACACCGATCACGAAGCGCGGCTTGTCGGGCGTCGTGGCTTCGACGGCGTCGCAGCACGCCCGTGCAACCTGCGCGCCGGCCTTGTTCAACTCGTAGACCAGGTGTTCGAGGTGGTAGTCGGCCTGGCTGATGGACGTAGCGTTGAACGTATTGGTCTCCACCAGGTCCGCGCCCGCTTCGAGGTAGGCGGTGTGCACGCCGGCGATCACTTCCGGCTTGGTGAGCAGCAGCAGGTCGTTGTTGCCCTTGAGGTCGTGGTCGCAGCCGGCGCCGTGTTCATGCGCGTGCTGCGCATCGCAGCCGGTGGCGAAGCGTTCGCCGCGGTAGTCGGCTTCCTGCAGGCCGTGGCGCTGGATCATCGTGCCCATGGCGCCGTCGATGACCAGGATGCGTTCTTCCAGGGCCTGGAGCAGCAGTCCGGCGCGGGCAGGGTGCAACCAAGGGAGGGTCTTCATGGCTTCACCGCGGTCAATGAAAGCACTTCGAAATGGGGAGGACGGCGCTCCCGGGTGACGGTCTCGGCATTGGCGATCTCCAGCCCGGCCTTCTCGGCGAACTTGCGCAGTTCCTTCTCCGAGAAACCCAGGTTGACGTGGCCGTAGGCTTCCACGACCGAGCGGTGCTCGTGCCTGGCCAGGCTGCTGAGCAGCAGGCGGCCACCCCTGCGCAGCACGCGCGCGGCTTCCGCCACGGCCTGTGCCGGCTTGGTGGAATAGGTGAGCGCATGCATCAGGACCACCAGATCGAAACTGGCGTCCTTGAACGGCAAGGCATGCATGTCCCCCTCGCGGACTTCCACGTTGGGGAAACGGCGCAGCCGTTCGCCGGCGGCCGCGACGACGCGGGCGCTGGTGTCGACGCAGATGTAGCGCTTGGCGTGCGGCGACAGAAGTTCGGCCAGCACGCCGTCGCCGGAGGCGATGTCCAGCACGTCGCCCGTTTCCAGCAAGGGCAGCGCGGTGCGCGCCAGCGCTTCCCAGGTACGCCCAGGAGAGTAATGGCGCTCCATGTCGCCGGCCACGCTGTCGGCCCAGTTCTGGTCGGCGGCACGATTGGCCAGCACGCCGGCCACGCGTTCGGCGTCCTGGCGGAGCAGCGGATCGTCGCTGCCGTCGCGCAGGCTGCGCCAGAGTTCGCGCTGGACCGTGTCCAGGTTGTCCTCGTCGAAGCGGTAGTAGGCCGAGACCCCCGCGCGGCGATCGCGCACCAGGCCGGCTTCCTTCAGCTTGGCCAGATGGGTGGATACGCGCGGCTGCGCCAGCTGGGTGATGGCGGACAGTTCGGCCACGGTCAGCTCCTCGCGGGCCAGCAGGGCCAGCAGGCGGACTCGGGTGGCGTCGGCGAACACCTTCAGCCGGGTCGACCAGGCTTCCAGATCCATAAATATCTCCATATCGCGATATAGAGATATTTTGACGGCCTGCCCCGGGTCGGGTCAACCCACGGCATACGGCCACGCATGGTCGCGGGTTACAATTGGTATTCAATGTTTGTCTGTCGAGGGGTAGCCGTGGATTTCGCGTTTAACGAAGAGCAGTTGATGATCCAGGACGTCGCGCGCCGGATCGCCCAGGAGAAGATCGGCCCCAGCGCCGAACACCACGACAGGACCGGCGAATTCCCGCTGGAGAACATCCGCCTGCTCGGCGAGAACGGCCTGATGGGCATCGAAGTCCCCGCCGAATACGGCGGCGCGGGCATGGATCCGATCGCCTACGTGCTGGCCATGATCGAGATCGCGGCGGGCGATGCCGCGCATTCGACCATCATGTCGGTCAACAACTCGCTGTTCTGCAACGGCATCCTGACCTTCGGTACCGAGGAGCAGAAGCAGAAGTACGTACGCGCCATCGCCGAGGGCCGCGAAATCGGCGCGTTCGCGCTGACCGAACCGCAGTCCGGCTCCGACGCCACCGCGATGCGCTGCCGCGCCGTCAAGCAGGCCGACGGCAGCTTCGTCGTCAACGGCAAGAAGAGCTGGATCACCTCCGGCCCGGTGGCCAGGTACATCGTGCTGTTCGCGATGAGCGAACCCGACAAGGGCGCGCGCGGCATCACCGCGTTCATGATCGATACCGAGAAGGCGGGCTTCCACCGCGGCAAGACCGAGCCGAAGCTCGGCATCCGCGCCTCGGCGACGTGCGAGATCGAGTTCACCGACTACGTGGTGGGCCCGGAAGACGTGCTGGGCAAGGAAGGCGAGGGCTTCAAGATCGCCATGGGCGTGCTGGATGCCGGTCGTATCGGCATCGCCAGCCAGGCCATCGGCATCGCGCGGGCCGCCTACGAGGCCACGATCGCCTACGTGAAGGAGCGCAAGGCGTTTGGCGCGCCGATCGGTACGTTCCAGATGACCCAGGCGAAGATCGCCGACATGAAGTGCAAGCTGGACGCTGCCACCCTGCTGACGCTGCGTGCGGCGTGGGTGAAGGGCCAGGGCCAGCGCTTCAGCAACGAAGCGGCCATCGCCAAGCTCACCGCCTCCGAGGCGGCCATGTGGATCACCCATCAGGCGCTGCAGATCCATGGCGGCATGGGCTACTCGAAGGAAATGCCGATCGAGCGCTACTTCCGCGATGCCAAGATCACCGAGATCTACGAGGGCACCAGCGAGATCCAGCGCCTGGTGATCGCCCGCAACGAGACCGGCCTGCGCTGAGGTCTGCCCGCATCCGCCGAAGAAGGACGCCGCCGCAGGGCGGCGTTCTTCGTTCTGGGCACGGGTACGCACCACCCCCGTCTTTGGTCATGGGACCACGGGGCCGACCGTCCGCTAGAGTGGCCCGATGCGGGGGTGCGTCCCCCGTTTTCCTCCTGGAGACCCCGATGCGCAAAACCCTGATCGTCTGTGCCCTCACCCTGGCGCTCGCCGCCTGCGACAAGGGCAATGCCCCGGCGGCCGGCGCTGCCGACACCGCGGCCCCGGTGGCGTCCGCCGCCGACATCGCCGCCGAGAGCAAGCGGCTGAACGAGTGGTTCGACAAGAAATACGGGGAACAGTTGAAGTTCAGCCCGATCCAGCTGACCTTCCAGGGCCGCAAGGACCTATACGACCAGGTCGACGACATGTCCGAACAGGCCCAGCGCGACCAGGTCGCCTGGCAGAAGGCCAGCGTCGAAGAGATGGAGAAGACCTTCGATTACGCCAAGCTCGACGACGAAGCCAAGCTGTCCTACGACCTGTGGAAGCTGCAGTACGAGAACGCGCGCGACGGCCTGCCGTTCATGGTGGACGGCTACGCCTTCGACCAGATGAACGGCGCGCAGGGCTTCTGGCCCACGTTCCTGATCAGCTTCCACAAGGTGGAGGAGGAATCCGACTACACCGCTTACATCGCACGCCTGAACGCCACCAGTCGCGCGTTCGACCAGTTGCTGGAACGTGCGCGCGCCTCGGCCGCGCAGGGGATCCGTCCGCCCAAGTTCGCCTATGAGGGCGTCATCGATCAGGCGAAGAAGGTCATCACCGGCGCCCCCTTCTCTGCAGGCAAGGACGCGGCGATCTGGGCCGACGCCCAGGCCAAGGCCGATGCGCTGGTGAAGGCGGGCAAGATCGACGCCGCCCGCGCCACCGCGCTGAAGGATGAGGCGCGCAAGGCGCTGCTCGAGCAGTTCAAGCCTGCCTACGATCGCGTGATCGCATGGAGCGAGGAGGAGCTGCCGAAGGCCGCGGTCAACGCAAGCGGCGTGGGCAGCACGCATCCGAACGGCAAGGCCTACTACGAGTACCAGCTGCGCCAGATGACCACCACCGGCATGACGGCCGAGGAGATCCATGCGCTGGGCCTGAAGGAAGTGGAGCGCATCAAGGGCGAGATGACGGCACTGAAGGACAAGGTGGGCTTCAAGGGCGACCTGGATGCCTTCTTCGCCTTCATCGACAGCGACAAGCAGTTCAAGTACCCCAACACCGATGCGGGCCGCCAGGCCTATATCGACGACGCCACGCGCGCCATCGACAACATCAAGAAGGTGCTGCCGGAGTACTTCGGCCTGCTGCCGAAAGCGGACCTGGTGGTGAAGCGTGTGGAGGCGTTCCGCGAACAGGACGGCGCCGCGCAGCACTATTACCCCGGCACGCCGGACGGTTCGCGCCCGGGCATCTACTACGCCCACCTGTCCGACATGAACGCGATGCCGAAGCCCGAGCTGGAAGTCATCGCCTACCACGAGGGTCTGCCGGGCCACCACATGCAGATCTCCATCGCGCAGGAGCTGACGGGCGTGCCGAAGTTCCGCACCCAGTACAACACCACGGCCTACGCCGAGGGCTGGGGCCTGTACGCGGAATGGCTGGCCAAGGAAATGCCGGGCACCTACCAGGATCCCTATTCGGAGTTCGGCCGCCTGAGTTCGGAGATGTGGCGCGCCATCCGCCTGGTAGTGGATACGGGCCTGCATGCCAAGGGCTGGACCGAGCAGCAGGCGGTGGAGTACTTCGACGCCAACAGCGCGGTGCCGCGTGCCGCGATAGAGTCCGAGGTGATGCGTTACCTGACGAATCCTGGCCAGGCCACCGGCTACAAGGTGGGGATGATCAAGATCCAGGAACTGCGCCGGAAGGCGGAAGCCGAGCTGGGCGGGAAGTTCGACATCAAGGGCTTCCACGACACCGTGCTGGGCGGCGGCGCGCTGCCGCTGACGCTGCTGGAGCGGCGCGTGGACCAGTGGATCGCGAAGGAGAAGGCCAAGCAGGCCTGATCCGTTTTCCGTGCAGCCAGACACGAACCCCGGCTTAGGCCGGGGTTCCTGCTTCTGCGGTCAGTGCGCCTTGGTGAGGAGGGCGAGGTTCGCAGGAAGCCATGCATCGAAAGTCGACGGCGCGCGGCCGGTCAGCGTGGCGAAATCATCCGTCACCTCGGCCAGGTCGCCCGCGGCCGTGGCCACATCGAACGAGGTGAAGACGTCCGCCAACGCGGGCGGGAAGCCATGCGCGCGCAGTCCGTCGGCGAGCTGCTCCGCCGTGACGTCGACGACGGTCAGCGGCTTGTCCATGGCGGCACTGACTCTCGCGGCAATCTCGCGTGCGTTCAGCGCCTGGATGCCGGTCAGCGTGAAGGTGCGGTTCCCGTTGCTGTCGGAGGCGAGCGCGACGGCTGCAGCAAGGGCCAGGTCTTCGCGTGCGATGTAGGCGACGCCCCCCGCACCGGCGGCGGTGACCCATTCGCCCGATGCCAGCGCCGACGGGAGCGCGTAGGCCAGGTTCTCGGCGTACCAGGCGTTGCGCAGGAACGTCCACCCCAGGCCTGACGCCGCCAGCGCCTGTTCCGTGCCCAGATGGTCGGGCGCAAACGACACGTGCGAGGTGTCCGGCGAGGGCAGCGAGGTGTAGACGACATGCTTCACCCGGGCTTCCACCGCCGCCTGCACGGCCGCGCGATGCTGCATCAGGCGCTTGCCCGGCTCCAGCAGGGCGTCGGTGCTGACCAGCAGCAGGCGGTCGGCACCGAGGAACGCCTCGGCCAGCGTGTCGGGCCGGTCGAAGTCGGCAGCGCGCACCGTCACGCCCTGGGCGGCGAGGTCGGCCAGCGCCTCGGGCTTGCGGCTGGTGGCGATGACGCGGGCCGGTTCGATGTTCAGGGTGTCCAGCAGGTGGCGCACGACGGCGAGGCCAAGTTGGCCGGAGGCGCCGGTGACGAGCAGGGTGGGGGCGGACATGGAAACTCCCTGGCTTGGTAACGGAAAGGACATTGGTTACCCTATGGTAGTAATGACATTCGCGCCCACAAGCAGGGCGTTGGAAGTAACCCGGTTACTGCGCGGTAACCGACCCCGGAGCCCTTCATGACCCTGCACCGCCAATCGCTGATCCTCGTCGAAAACTGCCCGATCCGGGACGTGCTGGACCGCCTCGGCGACCGCTGGACCGTGCTGGTGCTGCATGAACTCGCGACCGGAACACTGCGCTTCTCCGAGATTCGCAAGCGGGTGGCGGACATATCGCCACGCATGCTCGCGCAGACGTTGCGTCACCTCGAGCAGGACGGCCTGGTCCGCCGTGAGGTGTTTCCGACGGTACCGCCACGCGTGGACTACGCGCTGACACCGCTGGGCGAGTCCTTCTTCGAGCGCGTGGAGATGCTGGCCCAGTGGGCAGCCGATCACCACGACGAGGTCCGCGCCGCACGCAAGGCCTACGTGGCACCGGTGGCGAACGCGCCGAAGTAGGCGCAAAAAAAGCCCCGGCATGCCGGGGCTTTCTCATTGCATCGACTGCACGACGGGTCAGTGTCCGGGCGCGGTTTCGCCCTCCAGGGACGGCGCCGCCTCGTCGGCATCCTTGCGGTCATGCGCATGGTCGCGCGCCAGGTACAGGTAGAACGCCGGCAGCACGAACAGGGTGAACATCGTGCCGATGGTCATGCCCGAGGCGATCACCACGCCCATCGAGAAGCGCGACGCGGCACCCGGGCCGCTGGCGATCAGCAGCGGGATCATCGCGAACACCAGCGCCGCGGTGGTCATCAGCACTGGGCGCAGGCGGATGGCCGCCGCCTCCTCGATGGCCCCGCGCTTGGACAGGCCACGCTCGACCTGCAGCTTGTTGGCGAACTCCACGATCAGGATGCCGTGCTTGGAGATCACGCCGACCAGCGTCACCAGGCCTACCTGGGTATAGATGTTGATGCTCATGCCCGGGAACGCCTCGATCTGCATGAACCCCAGGATGCCGCTGAGCAGCGCCAGCACGTTGAGCGTCAGCAGTGCGCCGCAGATGGCCATCGGCACTGTCAGCAGCATGATCAGCGCATCGCGGAAACTCTCGAACTGCGCCGACAGCACCAGGAAGATGACGATCAGCGCCAGTGCCAGCGTCACCAGCATCGCCGCGCCCTCCTGCTTGAACTGGCGCGATTCGCCGGCGTAATCCACCGAGTAACCCTGCGGCAATACCTCCTTTGCCGCCTGGTCGAGGATGGCCAGCGCCTCGCCCTTGCTCACGCCGGGGCGCGGGGCGAAGGTGATCGACACCGCGTTCAGCTGCTGGAAGCGCTTGAGCGATTGCGGCTGCGCGCTTTCCTTCAGGGTCACGATGGTCGACAGCGGGATCAGCTCGCCGTCGCGGGTGCGGGTGTAATAGTTTTCCAAGTCGCTGGCATTGAGGCGGTCGCTGCGCTGCACCTGCGGGATCACCAGGTACGAACGGTTCTGCATCGCGAAGCGGTTGGTGTAGCCGCCGGACAGCATGGCCGCCATGTCGGCCGCCAGCGTACGCATGTCGATCCCCAGGCTGGCCGCCTTGTCGCGGTCGATGTTCACCTCGATGCGCGGCTTGTCGATCTTCAGGTCCTTGTCCAGGAAGATGAAGCGCTTGCTCTCCATCGCCTTCATCAGGATCTGGTCGGCCAGTTCGGCCAGCTGGCTCAGCTCGCCCACGCCGCCGATGACGAACTCGCCGCCGCCGCCGTCGCCGCCGGCGCTCGGCAACGAGGGGGGCACCAGCGCGAAGATGTTCAGGCCGCTGACCTGGCTCATCTTCGGCTGCAGCTCCTGCTGGAGCACCGCGTTCGTCGAACGGTCGCGTTCGCTCCACGGTTTCAGCACGAAGCCGGCCATCGCCATCGGGCTGGCGCCACCGCCGCTGCCGCCGAAGCCGCCGTTGAACAGGAAATAGTCCTGCACCTCGGGCACGCCCTTGGCGATCTGGGTGACCTCCTCGGTGTAACGCTCCACATAGTCCAGGGTGGAGTAGGGGTCCGCGCTGGCGACCGAGAAGATGAAGCCTTCATCCTCCAGCGGCGCCGGCTCCTTGGGCGCGGTGATGTACAGGAACACGCACGAGACCAGCACCAGCAGGCCGAACACGCCGACCACCGACTTCGTTTCCAGGGTGCCGTGCAGGCGCCGCTGGTAGCCGGCGTTGAGCTTGTCGAAACGCGTGTCCAGCCACTTCTCCAGCTTGCCCTTGCCGCCCTCGCTGTGGGGCTTGAGCATCTTGGCGCACATCATCGGGCTGAGCGTCAGCGCGATCACGCCGGACAGCAGCACCGAGCCGGCAAGGGTGAAGGCGAACTCGGTGAACAGCACGCCGGTCAGGCCGCCCTGGAAGCCGATCGGCAGGTACACCGCGACCAGCGTGGTGGTCATCGCCACGACCGGCCAGGCCAGTTCCCGTGCGCCCTTGATCGCCGCATCGTAGGGCGACATGCCTTCCTCGATGTGGCGGTGGATGTTCTCCAGCACGATGATGGCGTCGTCCACTACGATGCCGATCGCCAGCACCATCGCCAGCAGGGTCAGCAGGTTGATGGTGAAGCCCATCAGCAGCATCAGGAACAGCGAGCCGACCAGCGACAGCGGCACGGTCACCGCCGGGATCAGCACGCTGCGCAGGGATCCCAGGAACAGGAAGATCACCACGATCACGATGACCACCGCTTCCACGATGGTACTGACCACCTCGTCGATGGCGTCCTGGATCTGCTCGGTGCTGTCGTAGGGGATCGTCGCCTTGATGCCTTCCGGCAGCTGCGGGACGATCTCGTTGTCCCACAGCGTGCGCACGTTCTTTATGACGTCCAGCGAGTTCGCGTCCGGGGACACGAAGATGCCCATGAACGTCGCGGCCTCGCCGTTGATGCGGACCGAGGTGCCATAGCTCTCGGAACCCAGCTGCACGTCCGCCACGTCGCCGAGGCGGACGATGGCGCCGTTCTGTTCGCGGATGATCAGCTGGCGGAACTCGTCGGCGTTGCGCAGGTCGGTACGGGCCGTCATGTCGATGGCGACCATCTGGCCTTTCGTGGAACCCACCGCTGCCAGCACGTTGTTCGACGACAGGGCGTTGGACACATCGCTGGCCGTCACCTGCAGGGCCGTCATGCGGTCGGGCTTCAGCCAGACGCGCATGGCGAACGTGCCGGCGCCTAGGATGTCGGCGCGCTGTACGCCCGACACGGTGACCAGTTTGGGCTGGACCACGCGGGTCAGGTAGTCGGTGATCTGGTTGTTGTCCAGCGTCTCGCTGGCGAAGGACACGTACATGGCCGCGATCTGCTGGCCCTGCTGCAGGTCGATTACCGGGTCTTCCGATTCCGGCGGCAGCTGGCCGCGCATCTTGTTGACCTTCGCGGCGATCTGGGTGAGTGCCTCGTTCGGGTCCTGGTCCAGGCGGATGTAGGCCTGGATCTGGCTGACGCCGGCCGAACTGGTCGAACTGAGGTACTCGATGCCTTCCGCACTGGCGACTTCGCGTTCCAGCGGCGTGGTGATGAAGCCCTGGATCAGGTCCGCGTCGGCGCCGTAGTACACGGTGCTGATGTTGACCACGGCGTTGCGCAGCTCGGGGTACTGGCGCACGTTCAATTCGGTGAACGAGCGCAGGCCGAACAGCAGGATGAACAGGCTGACGACGATCGCCAGTACCGGTTTGTTGATGAAGATGTCGGTGAATTTCATGCCGGCGCTCCGTCAGCGGTTCTCGGGCTTCGGCTGTGCCTCGCTGACCGGCTGCACCTTGTTGTTGACCACCACCTCGGCATCGTTGCGCAGCTTCAGCAGGCCGCTGGTGGCGACGCGTTCGCCCGGCTTGAGGCCTTCGGTGACGGCGATCAGGTCGCCACGGGTGGCGCCGGTCTTCACGAAGCGCTGGCGCACCACCAGCTTCTTGCCCGTCAGGGGCTTGCCCTGCATGTCCTTCTCGCCTTCGGCACGCTGCACTTCCTGGATCACGTACACCGCATTGCCGTAGGGGTTGAAGCTGATGGCGGTCTGCGGCACCACCACCACCTTGCGGCTGTCGCCGGTGTCGAAACCGACGTGCGCGAACGCGCCGGGGCGCAGGTTGTACTCGGGGTTGTCGAGCGTGGCCTGGACCTTGAAGTTGCGGGTGGCGGCATCGACCTGCGGCTCCACCGCGGTGACCTTGCCTTCGAAGACCTGGCCCGGCAGCGCATCGACCGTGGCGCGGATGACGGTACCCGGCAACACCTGGCCGACCTGGCGCTCGGGCAGGGTGAAGTCCAGGTAGATCGGGTCCAGCGCCTGCAGGCTCACGATGGGATCGCCCGGGTTGATGAACTGGCCCAGGTTGACCTGGCGGATGCCGAGCACGCCGTCGAACGGCGCGCGGATGGTCTTCTGCGCGATCAGCGCACGCTGCGCCTCCACCTGGGCCAGCGAAGTCGCCGCCACCGTGGCGCGCTCTTCGGCTTCGGCCTGCGAGACCAGCTTGTCGCGCGCGAGCGCCTGCCAGCGGTCGCGCTGGACCGCCGCCAGCCTGGCCGAGGCTTCCAGCGACTTCAGCACGGCCAGTTCATTGGCGGTGTTGAGCTGGGCCAGCACCGTCCCGGCCTTGACCGGCTTGCCCACGTCGATGGACAGGCTGCGCACCACGCCCCCGGCTTCGGTGGTGACGTCGGTGCCGTTGACGGCCACGAACGTGCCCACGGCCTGCTGCGCGTCGACCCATTCCTCTTCCTTCGCCGTCCAGTCGGTCACCGTGGCGGCCGGTTGCGGCATGTTGTCGAAGAAGTCGTTCATGCCCTTGCCCATGATGTACTTGACGGCGAACACGCCGCCAATGATCACCGCCACCCCCACGAGCATCAGGATCATGCGCTTGGTCGTGGAGGGCGTTTTCCGTGCGTTGGGGTCTTTCCGTGTCATCGGGGAGGTCTTCGGCAGTCAGGGGAGGTCGTCTGGGCGACGAACGGGCGGGGGCCGGTTCGACAGCGCGGAGCGCCGGATTATCACGATTTGAGACGCCAGCTAGAAGTGCGGATGGTTTACCCGGCCCGCACCGCCTTCAACGCGTGTGAGGCGAGGGCACCCCGTGCGACACGCGGAAAGCGGATCATCGCGGTCAAACGTCAGGCGAGGCTGTCCTGGATGCAAAAAAAAGCCCCGGCAGCGCCGGGGCTCTCTCATGGGCCAAGGCCGGCATCAGCGGGAAGCCGGCTTGCCCTGTTCCTCCAGGTATTCCTTCGACGGCTCGTCCATCCGGTCGCCCAGCATCCGCCGGACCGATACGAAGAAGACCGGGATCAGCAGCAGGCCCAGGAACGTGGCGAAGAACATGCCGCCGATGACGCCGGTGCCGATGGCATGGCGGGCGTTGGCGCCCGCACCGGTCGAGATGGCCATCGGCAGCACGCCCATGATGAAGGCGAACGAGGTCATCAGGATGGGACGGAAGCGCAGGTGCGACGCCGAGATCACCGCCTCGCGCAGCGTCTTGCCCTGCTTGCGCTCCATGACCGCGAACTCGACGATCAGGATGGCGTTCTTGGCCGCCAGGCCGATGATGGTGATCAGGCCGATCTTGAAGAACAGGTCGTTCGACAGGCCGCGCAGCAGGGTGAACGCCAGCGCGCCCAGGGCACCCAGCGGCACCACGAGCAGCACGGCCACCGGGATCGACCAGCTCTCGTACAGCGCGGCAAGGCAGAGGAAGACCACCACGATCGAAAGCACCATCAGCAGCGTGGCGCTGTTGCCGGCCAGAATCTCCTGGTACGACATGCCGCTCCAGTCGTAGCCGAAGCCCTGCGGCAGCTGGTCGGTCACGATGTTCTCCATCGTCGTCATCGCCTGGCCGGACGAACTGCCCGGCGCCGCCGAACCATTGATGTTCACCGCGGAGTAGCCGTTGTAGCGGGACAGCGAGGGCGGCACCGACGCCCACGACGACTGCACCACGTTGGACAACGGGATCATGGCGCGGCCACCACTGGCATCGGTCTGCTGGCTGCTGGGCGAGTAGATCCTCGCCAGCGATTCGGCACCGGTGCGGTACGGCGCGTCGGCGCGCATGTTCACGCGCTTGATGCGGCCTTCGTAGAAGAAGTCGTTGACGTATACCGGCGCCAGCATCAGCTGGATGCCGTTGTAGATGTCGCTCAACGACATGCCCATCGCCTGCGCCTGCACGCGGTCCACGTGCAGTTGCAGCTGCGGGGCATTCTCCAGCGTGTTCGGACGTACCGCCATCAGGCTCGGGTCCTGCGCGGCCGCGCCCAGCAACTGGTTGCGCGCCGCCATCAGGGCCTGCTCGCCCAGTCCGGCACGGTCCTGCAGCCACATGTCGAAGCCGCCGAACTGGCCCAAGCCCTGGATCGTCGGCAGGTTCACCACGAAGATCTGCGCGCCCTTGATGCCGTAGAAGCGCTGGTTGGCCTGCTGGATGAACTCCGGCACGGTGATGTCACGCTCGTCCCAGGGCTTGAGCCGGATGAACGCCATGCCGACGTTCTCGCCGCGACCGAGGAAGCTGAAGCCGGCCACTTCCATGACGCCGTCGAAGCCGTCCATCTGCTGCAGCGTACCGCGGACCTGGTTGAACACCTGCTTGGTCTTCTGCAGCGAATTGCCGGGTGGCAGCTGGACGATGGCCAGTGCGTAGCCCTGGTCCTCTTCGGGCACGAAGCTGCTGGGCAACCGGGTGAACAGGAAGCCCGCCAGCACCGTCAGCAGTGCGAAGACGATCATCCAGCGCGGAGCATGCTTGATCGCCGCGCCGATGTGGCCCACGTAGGTCTTTTCGAGCTTGCCGTAGTACTTCTCGAACGTGCGGAAGATGACGTTCTTCTTCTCGTGGCTGTCATGCTCGTGCTGCTTGAGGAAGGTCGCGCACAGCGCCGGGGTGAAGCCCAGCGCCAGGAATGCGGAGAACGCCATCGAAATGGCGATGGTCAGCGCGAACTGCTTGTAGATCTCGCCCGAGGCGCCGCCCTGGAGGGCGGACGGAATGAACACCGCCGCCAGCACCACGGTGATCGCGATCACGGCGCCGGTTATCTGGCCCATCGCCTTGATGGTCGCTTCGCGCGGCGGCAGCTTTTCCTCGGCCATGATGCGTTCGACGTTCTCGATCACCACGATGGCGTCGTCGACCACGATGCCGATCGCCAGCACCAGCGCGAACATCGTCAGCTGGTTGATGGTGAAACCGATGACACTCAAGCCCCAGAACGTGCCCAGCAGGGCGACCGGAATGACGAGGGTGGGGATGATGGTGGCGCGGAAGTTCTGCAGGAACACCAGCATCACCAGGAACACCAGGATCACCGCCTCGATCAGGGTCTTGACCACTTCCTCGATCGAGATCTTCACGAACGTGGTGGTGTCGTACGGCGAGAACCAGGTGACGCCCGGCGGGAAGCTGGGCTGCAGCTCATCCATCTTGGCGCGCACGGCCTCCGCCACGTTCAGCGCGTTGGCGCCCGGCAGCAGCTGGATCGCGAACGCGCCGACCGGCTTGCCGTTGAACTGGGTGTCGAAGCCGAAGTTCTGCGCGCCGAACTCGACCCGGGCGACATCCTTCAGGCGGACCGTCGAGCCGTCGTTGTTGGCGCGCAGGATGATCTGCTCGAACTGCTCCGGCGAGGTGAAGCGGCCTTCGGCCGACACCGTCGCCGTGAACGCCTGGCCTTCGGGCGCGGGATCGGAACCGATCGAACCGGCGGCGAACTGCACGTTCTGCGCGCGCACGGCGGTCAGCACGTCCGTGGCCGACAGGTTGAAGCCCTGCAGCTTGCCCGGGTCCAGCCACAGGTTCATGGCGTACTCGGACCCGAAGTGCTGGGTGCTGCCGACGCCAGGCACGCGCGCGATCTGGTCCAGCACGCGCGAGGCGACGATGTCGTTCAGGCGGTTGCGGTCGATGCTGGCGTTCTCGGACTGCAGGCCCACCACCATCAGGAAGCCGGCGTTGGCCTTGGCCACCACCACGCCCTGGGCGGTGACTTCGCTGGGAAGGCGCGGGGTCGCCAGCGACACCTTGTTCTGCACCTGCACCTGGGCGATATCCGCGTCGGTGCCGGTCTGGAAGGTCAGCGTGATCGAGGCCTGGCCCGACGAACTGGAGCTGGAACTGAAGTACAGCAGGTTGTCGATGCCGGTGAGCTGCTGCTCGATGACCTGGGTGACCGAGCGCTCGGTGGTTTCGGCGCTGGCGCCGGGATAGGTCGCGCTGACCGTGACCTGCGGCGGCGCGATCGAGGGATAGGATTCGACGCCCAGGTTGAGGATCGAGATCACGCCAGCCAGCGAGATCAGGATCGACACGACCCAGGCGAAGATCGGATGGTTGATGAAGAACTTGGGCATGGGGGAGGGTCCTTCTTACTCGGCCTTGCCTTGCGTGGGCGCAGGTTTGGCCTGGGCCGCCTTCGCGGCGGCGGCCTGCTCGGCGGTCACGCCCTTGGCCGGCGCGCCTTCCTTGACCTTCTGCAGGCCCTCGACGATGACCTGGTCGCCGGCGGCAAGGCCTTCGGTGACCAGCCAGTCGGCCCCGACCGCCTGCTGCGTGACGACGTTCTTGCGCACCACGTTGCCGTCCTTGCCGACCACCATCGCGTAGGCGCTGACGGTATCGCGCTGGATCGCACCCTGCGGGATCAGGAACGCGCCCTTCTGCTCGCCCAGCGTGGCGCGCAGGGTGACGAAGGTGCCCGGCAGCAGGGTACGGTCGGCATTCGGTACGGTGGCACGCAGCGAGATGCTGCCGGTCGCGGGGTCGACGACGGTGTCGGAGAAGTCCAGTGTGCCGGTCCGGTCCAGCGCCCGCCCGTTCGGCAGCACGATCTGCACCGTACGCTGGCCCGCGCTGGCCAGTTCGACCTTGCCTTCGCCCTGGGCCTGCTGGATCGCCTGCAGCTCGCTGGAGCTCATCGAGAAGTTGGCGTACAGCGGATCGATCTGGTCGATCGTGGTCAGCAGCGTGGCGTCGCCCTGGCCGACCAGCGCGCCTTCGGTGACCTGCTGCTTGCCCGCGCGGCCGGCGATCGGCGCGGTGACGCTGGCATACCCCAGGTTGATGCGGGCGGTCTCCACGTTGGCGCGCGCCTGCTGCACGGCGGCGGCGGCGCTGCGTTCGGCGGCCTCGGCGTTGTCGAGGTCGGACCGGGAAACGAACTTCTGCGGCGCCAGCTGCCGTGCGCGGTCCGCGGCGACCTTGGCGTTGGCATAGGTGGCCTGCGCCGAGGCCAGGTTCGCCTGTGCCGCGCTGAGCGACGCCTGCAGTGGCGCGGGGTCGATCAGGAACAGCACCTGGCCTTCCTTCACGTCGCTGCCTTCCTGGTACACGCGCTTCTGCACCACGCCGGCCACCCGGGCGCGCACGTCGGAGCTGCGGTAGGGCGACAGGCGGCCTACCAGGTCACGCTGCAGCGGCACGTCCTTTGGCGTGGCGGTCATCACCACGACCTCCGGCGGCGGCATCTGCGGCTGTTCGGGCTTGCTGCAGGCAGCCAGGACCGCCAGCAGGGCGCTGGCCAGGGCGAGGGAACGGATGGGGGACGTCATGGGGAAGCTCCGTTTCTTTTTCTTGGAGACATGGGGAGGGGGTGCAGCGGGTGGATCCGGCGACCCGGCACCGGTCTTGGCGAGCTGGCGTGCTCGTCGTCGCGCGGCGCGAACGCACGCAGGAAGGTGTCCACCGCGAACGTGGACCACCGTTGACGCGCCAGGCGGCCGGCGCGATGGGGCACGCCGAAGCGCTGTCGCTCGAAATCCGTTCCCACGATCATGCTGAGCAGCAGCTCCGCGGCGTAGTGAGGATCGTCATGCCTGAGCCGGCCCTGGTCCATCGCGTGCTGCAGCCAGGTGGCCAGGCGCCGCAGGAGAGTATCGCAGGCGTCGCGGTACAGGTCGCGCGCTTCCTGCGGAAATTGGTGCGCTTCGGCGGCCAGCAGCTGACTGGCGGCGACCACGGAAGGATCGGACAGGTGGCGCAGGTGCTCTTCCGCGAAAGCCAGCAAGGCTTCGCGCGGCGCCTCGGGCGTGGGGGACAACCGTGCGGTGGCCAGCTCCTGGTGCTCGGCGATCACGCTGCGCAACAGTTCCCGCTTGCTGCCGAAATGCGCATACAGGGTCTGCTTGGAGCAACCGGCGCGCGCCGCGACCGCCTCCATGCTGATGCGGAAGCCCTGTTCGGCCATGAGTTCGCGCACGGCCTGGTGGACACGGCTACGACGTCGATCGAGCGCGGAGAGGGGGGAGGAAGGGCGCATGCGGATTGGACTATACCGTCCAGTTTAGAAATTTAACAGCCTTGATTCCGCGCCATTTCCGTGTACAGCGCGGGCCACACGCGCGTCGAAGCATCAAGGCGACACCGGCTTCCGCCATGCGCCACCGCATGGTGTCCGCAGGCGCGCGCATCCTGTGGTGCATGCGCGGGCAAACAAATCCGGCCAAGGTTTGCAAGCATTGCTTATGTGGCCGCGCAACAAGTCTTGTCATGGTGTCGGGGGATACAATGACCATTCGACTACCACTTGTTGAGCCACTCTCTGCATGAACGCTGCACGCAGCCCGAAGAAAGCCTCGAAACAGACGTCCAAACCGGAAGCCTCCAAGGCCACCCAGGCGGTGACCCCGAAGGCGACGCCCACCAAGAAGGTGGCCGCCCGACCGGTGCAGGCGGCGAAGGCCGCGAAGGGCAAGGCAGGGGTGGCCTCGACGGCGGAAGCGTTCACGCTGGCCCCGATCCTGGACGCGATCCGCAAGCGCATTTCCGGCGCCAGCGCCCAGGCGGAGGCGAGGACCTTCGCCGAAGCCTTCTACAAGCGCATGGAGGAAGACGAGTACCCGCACCACGGCGCCGAGGGCTGGGCCGCCATCGCCACGGACATGCTGGCGTTCGCGCGCCTCCGCAAGCCGGGCGCGGCGAACGTGCGCGTGTTCAACGCCACGCAGAGGTCGCACGGCTGGGATTCGCCGCACACGGTGCTGCAGATCGTCAACGACGACATGCCCTTCCTGGTCGATTCGGTGAGCATGGCGCTGGCCGAGATGGGCGTGGGTGTGCACGTGCTGGGACATCCGCTGGTGCGTTTCACCCGCGACCGGGCCGGCAAGGTCACTGCCGTGGGAGAGGGCAAGCACGAGTCGCTGATGCTGCTCGAGATCGACCGCCTGCCGCCGGAGGAGATGGCGCAGGTCGAGAAGCGCATCCGCAGCGTGCTGGACGAAGTGCGTGCCATCGTGCGCGACTGGTCGGCCATGCGCGAGAAGATGCTGGCCCTGGCCGACGACATGGCCACCCGCCGCATGCCGGCCGATGACGAAGGGCGTCGCGAGGCGCAGGAGTTCCTGCGCTGGGCTGCCGCCGATCACTTCACGTTCTTCGGCTACCGCGAGTACCGCGTGGAGAAGGGCACGGGAATCCTGGCGGCCGTCGAGGACAGCGGCCTGGGCCTGCTGCGCGAGGGCGACACCACGCCGCCGCGCAACATCAAGACGCTGGCCGCGCACTACCTGCCGCAGGGCGGCTCGGTGGACGCGCTGATCCTCACCAAGACCAACCGCCGTTCCACCGTGCACCGCCCGGGCAACATGGACTACATCGGCGTGCTCGAGTTCGACGCCAAGGGCAACCCGATCGCCGAGCAGCGTTTCATCGGCCTGTACACCTCCAGCGCCTACAACCGCCGCCCGTGGGAGATCCCGCTGGTGCGCGAGCGCCACGAATACGTGATGCAGAAGTCCGGGCTGTCGCCGAGCGGCCACAGCGGCAAGGCCCTGCGCCACATCCTGGAAACCCTCCCGCGCGAGGAACTGTTCCAGTCCAGCGATGAGGAGCTCTACCGCACGGCGATGGGCATCCTGGGCCTGCAGGAGCGCGTGCGCAGCAAGCTGTTCCTGCGCCGCGACCGTTACGGCCGTTTCTATTCGGCGCTGGTCTACATCCCGCGCGAGCGCTTCAATACCGACGTGCGCCTGCGCATCGAGTCGCTGCTGAAGGACGCCATGCGGGGCGAGTACGTCGACAGCAGCGTACTGTTGGGCGAATCGCCGCTGGCGCAGCTGCACATCACCATCCGTCCGAAGGCGGGCGAGCAGGTCGAGGTCGACACCTCGGCGCTGGAAGGCGACATCGCCCACCTGCTGCGCAACTGGCAGGACGACCTGCGCGAAACCCTGATCGCCCGCCATGGCGAATCCAAGGGCCTGCTGCTGGCCGGTGGCTATGGCCGTGCGCTGCCGGCGGGCTACATCGAAGTGGTGTCGCCGGAAGGCGCCGCGCGCGACGTCGAACACCTGGCCGCGCTGACCGGCAAGGACGACCTGCGCCTGAGCCTGCATGAATCACGCCGCAAGCGTCCGGGGCAGGGTCGCCTGCGCCTGAACCTGTACCGGCAGGAAACCGACATCCCCCTGTCCGACGCGTTGCCGCTGATGGAGAACATGGGCCTGCGCGTGATCTCGGAGCATCCGTTCCGCCTGGAGACCGCACAGGGTGCGCGCTACATCCAGGAGTTCGAGGTCGAACCGGTCAACGGCGCATTCGACGTCGAGCGCCTGGCGCCTGCGTTCGAGGAGGCCTTCGCGCGCATCTGGCGCGGCGATGCGGAGAACGACGGCTTCAACAAGCTGGTGCTGGGCGCCGGCCTGGCCTGGCGCCAGGTGGCGCTGCTGCGCGGCTACTGCAAGTACCTGCTGCAGACCGGCGTGCCGTTCTCGCAGAGCTACGTGGAAGAAACGCTCAACCGCTATCCGCTGTTGGCCCGCCTGCTGGTGGAGCTGTTCGAGGCCCGTTTCGATCCGGCGACCGGCAGCGAGAGCAAGGCCCAGATCAAGGAAGGCCAGGACCGCTTCGCCGAGCAGCTGAAGGCGCTGGCCGGCGACGACGAGGCGGCCGCCAAGACGCTGGCGGCCCTGGTCGAGGCCCGTGGCGGCAAGCGCGAGCAGCAGATCGAAGCCGCGCACCGGGCGCTGCTGAAGCTGATGGACCGGGTGTCCAGCCTGGACGACGACCGCATCCTGCGCGGTTTCATGGGCGCGATCGAAGCCACGCTGCGCACCAGCTTCTACCAGCGCGGCAAGGACGGCCAGCCGGCCCACACGATCAGTTTCAAGTTCGATTCTGCCAAGGTCCCCGACCTGCCCAAGCCGCGTCCGTACCGCGAGATCTTCGTGTACGGCCCGCGCGTGGAAGGCGTGCACCTGCGCTTCGGCCCGGTGGCCCGTGGCGGCCTGCGCTGGTCCGATCGACGCGAGGATTTCCGCACCGAGGTGCTGGGCCTGGTGAAGGCCCAGATGGTGAAGAACACCGTCATCGTGCCGGTGGGCGCGAAGGGCGGCTTCTTCGTCAAGCGTCCGCCGGTGGGCGGCGACCGCGATGCGGTGCTGGCCGAGGGCATCGCCTGCTACAAGCTGTTCATCCAGGGTCTGCTGGACATCACCGACAACATCGTGGGCAACAGGATCGTGCCACCCTTGGACGTGGTGCGCCACGACCAGGACGACCCGTACCTGGTGGTCGCGGCCGACAAGGGCACGGCCACGTTCTCCGACATCGCCAACGGCCTGGCCCTTGCGCACGGCTTCTGGATGGGCGACGCCTTCGCGTCCGGCGGATCGGTGGGCTACGACCACAAGGGCATGGGCATCACCGCCCGCGGTGCCTGGGAATCGGTCAAGCGCCACTTCCGCGCGCTCGGCCGCGATTCGCAGACGCAGGACTTCACCTGCGTGGGCATCGGCGACATGTCCGGCGACGTGTTCGGCAACGGCATGCTGCTGTCGGAACACATCCGCCTGGTCGCGGCGTTCGATCACCGCCATATCTTCCTGGATCCAAACCCGGATGCGGCCAGGTCGTTCAAGGAACGCGCCCGCATGTTCAAGGTGCCGCGTTCCAGCTGGGCGGACTACGATGCCAAGCTGATCTCCAAGGGCGGCGGCATCCATCCGCGCAGCGCCAAGTCCATCGACATCACGCCGGAAGTCCGCGCCGCGCTCGGCATCGCCGACGGCGTGAAGTCCATGACGCCCAACGAGCTGATGAGCGCCATCCTGAAGGCGCCGGTGGATCTGCTGTGGAACGGCGGCATCGGCACGTACGTGAAGGCCAGCAACGAGACGCACGCCGACGTCGGCGACCGCGCCAACAACGGCCTGCGCGTCGACGGCCGCGACCTGCGCTGCAAGGTGGTGGGCGAGGGCGGCAACCTGGGCCTGACCCAGCTGGGCCGCATCGAGGCCGCGCAGCACGGCGTGCTGCTCAATACCGACTTCATCGACAACTCCGCCGGCGTGGACACCTCCGACCATGAGGTGAACATCAAGATCCTGCTCAACGGCGTGGTGCAGGCGAAGAAGCTGTCGATGGACGCCCGCAACAAGCTGCTGGCGGACATGACCGGCGAAGTGGCCGACCTGGTGCTGTGGGACAACTACCGCCAGAACCAGGCCATCAGCCTGATGGAGCGCATGAGCGTGTCGCGCCTGGGTTCCAAGCAGCACTTCATCCAGACCCTGGAATCGCAGGGCCTGCTGGACCGCCAGATCGAGTTCCTGCCATCCGACGCAGAGCTGGCCGAGCGCAAGGCGCGCGGGCAGGGGCTGACGCGGCCGGAGCTGTCGGTGCTGCTGTCGTACTCCAAGCTGGTCGCGTTCCAGCAGCTGCTGGAATCCGATATCCCCGAGGATCCGTACCTGTCCAAGGAGCTGCAGCGCTACTTCCCGCAGCCGCTGCAGAAGAAGTACGCCTCGGAGATGGAGAAGCACCGCCTGAAGCGCGAGATCATCGCCACGGCGGTCACCAACACCACCATCAACCGGATGGGCGCCACGTTCCTGCTGCGCATGCAGGAGGACACGGGCCGTTCGCCGGCGGAAGTGGCCAAGGCGTTCACCATCACCCGCGAGACGCTGGATGCGCGGGCGCTGTGGAACCAGATCGACGCGCTGGACGGCAAGGTGCCGGAGTCGGTGCAGATCGACGCTTTGCAGGTCATCTGGCAGGTGCAGCGCAACTTCACCCGCTGGCTGCTGACCCGGCAGGGTCCGATCCCCGCTATCGCCACGGCGGTGGAGCGCTACCACGATGGCTTCAACGAGATCCGGGCGGCCGACGGCGTGCTGCCCGACTCGCTGCGTCCGGCGTACAACGCCAGCCTGCAGGCGTGGAAGGACAAGGGCCTGCCTGCTGCGCTGGCCGGCCAGATCGCGGCGCTGCCGTACCTGGAGCCGTCCTGCGACATCATCGAGCTGGCCCGTGCGCGCAAGCTCAAGCCGGTCGAGGTATCGAAGGTCCACTATCGCCTGGGCGAGGCACTGCACCTGCCCTGGCTACAGGACCAGATCGAGGCCCTGAAGGTGGACGGCCGCTGGCATGCGGTTGCGCGAGGCGTCTTGCGCGACGAACTGGCCGCCCACCAGCGCACCCTAACCAACCAGGTGCTGTCGCTGCCGGGCGTCAACGCCGACGCCAAGGTCAGGGCCTGGCTGGGCCGCGACGATGCGGGCCTGCGCTTCACGCTGAACATGCTCAACGAGCTGGCGGCGCAGAAGACGCTGGACTACCCGACCGCGTCGGTGGCGGTGCAGCGCCTGGGGCAGCTGGCCTCGCAGGGCTGAGCATCGCCTGCATGAGTCGACAAGGCGGCCTTCGGGCCGCCTTTTTTGTGGCCGCCCTCCATTGCAGCCGCCGGGTGGGCCAACGCTCTGCGTTGTCGAAAAACGCTCCCGCCGTTTTTTTATGTACGCTGTGCAGGCCCGACGATGGAGCCACGGATGACCACACCCCGCATCGCCTTCCTCGCCAGCCCCACGCCGGAGGCGCAGCAGGCATTGGCCGTGCTGCAGGCCGAGCATGGCGCGCATGCGCCCGACCAGGCCGATGTCCTGTGCGCGCTCGGGGGCGATGGTTTCATGCTGCAGACGCTGCACCGGCATGGCGCGCTGGGCAGGCCGGTGTTCGGGATGAAGCTGGGCACCGTCGGTTTCCTGATGAACCAGTACCGGCCCTACGGGCTGGTCGAGCGCATCGCCGCGGCGGAACCTGCCAAGCTGCGCCCGCTGGAAATGACGGCGATGACCGAATCCGGCACATCGATCTCGTCGCTCGCTTACAACGAGGTGTCGCTGCTGCGCCAGACCCGCCAGGCCGCGCACATCCGTATCGACCTCAACGGTGAGACGCGGCTGGACGAACTGATCTGCGATGGCGTGCTGACCGCCACGCCGGCCGGCAGTACCGCATACAACTTCTCCGCCCATGGGCCGATCCTTCCACTCGGGTCGAACACCATCGCGCTGACGCCGATCGCGCCGTTCCGTCCGCGCCGCTGGCGGGGCGCCATCCTCAAGGCCGACACGGAAGTCCGCTTCCGTGTGCTCGACCCCTACAAGCGGCCGGTCAGTGCCACCGCCGATTCGCACGAGGTGCGCGACGTGGTGGAAGTGACCATCCGCGAATCCCGCGACCGCATGGTCACCCTGCTGTTCGATCGCGAACACAACCTCGAAGAGCGCATTCTCAGCGAGCAATTCATGACCTGAGTCGCAATGTCTCCGGGACAGCGCGATTCCGCCGCACTGCGGCTTGCCGCCCTTTGCCGGCGCGTGCTATCCAGCGCCGCGTAACGGTTCGGTTCGCATCCACCCGGGGAGGGGTTCCGATGCAGTTGACATGCACGTTGGCGATCTCCGCCTTTCTGATCGTGGCCGATGCAGCGGCCTGCAACCTGTCCACCGGCACGGCGCCGTTCGCCGTCGCCGCCGTTCCGTCAGCGGAGGCGGGCGATGCCCTGCGCGCGCCGGCGCTGGAGATGGTCAGCCTGACGCGCGGCATCAATGGCCGGGCGTCCTGTGACGCCAGCGGCCTGCTGACGATGAGCGTGGAGTGGCCGCGGGGCACGGACTACAAACTGCGTGAGCTGGGCTTCGAGTTCCGCGTGGTAGGGGGCGAGGACAGGTTGTCCATCTTCCCGAAGGCCCCGGTGACCGGTCGCGTGGACGGGCGGCGCAGCGAGTTCGTCTTCCTCTGGCAGGACGGGCCACCGGCGCAGCAGCAGCCGATCGATCTGGTGGTGGAAGTACGTGCGGTGACGCCCGACAACCGGCGCGGACCGCCGGCCCAATTGCGCATCGCGGCGCCGCCGGGGAGCTAGCGTCTCACGCAGTGCGCGCGGATGACGGATACTGTGCGCATGGCCGACAACACTCCCCGCCTGCTTACCGTCGCGGTCACCTCGCGTGCGCTGTTCGACCTGGAAGAGAGCCACGCCCTGTACGAGCGCGAGGGCGTGCAGGCCTACAGCGACTACCAGCGCACGCATGAGGACGACGTGCTGGCGCCCGGCATCGCGTTCCCGGTGGTACGCAAACTGCTGGCGCTGAACGTCGGCGCGCCGCCGGATACGCCGCGGGTGGAGGTGATCCTGCTGTCGCGCAACTCGGCCGATACCGGGCTGCGCATCTTCAATTCCATCCAGCACTACGGCCTGGGCATCGTGCGCGCCACGTTCACGGCCGGCGAACCCACCTGGCCCTACGTGAAGCCGTTCGGCACCGATCTGTTCCTGTCGGCGAACCCCGAATCCGTGCGCCGCTCGCTGGAGCACGGGATCGCGGCGGCGACGATCCTGCCGGCCAGTGCGCCCCAGCAGCAACGCCACGAGCACCAGCTGCGCATCGCCTTCGATGGCGACGCGGTGATCTTCGGCGACGAGAGCGAACGCATCTCGCGCGAGCAGGGCGTTGAGGCCTTCGGCAAGCATGAGCAGGCGCGTGCGCGCGAGCCGTTGTCCGGTGGTCCCTTCCGCAACTTCCTGTCGGCGCTGCACCAGCTGCAGCAGGTGTTCCCGGCCGATGAACGTTCGCCGATCCGCACGGCGCTGGTCACCGCGCGCTCGGCGCCAGCCCACGAGCGGGTCATCCGCACGCTCCGCGAGTGGGGTGTGCGCCTGGACGAAGCGCTGTTCCTGGGCGGCCGCCACAAGGGGCCGTTCCTGGAAGCCTTCGGGGCGGACATCTTCTTCGACGACTCGCAGCACAACATAGACAGTGCGCGCCATCACGTCGCCGCTGGCCACGTACCGCATGGGATTGCCAATCCGTGATGCCTATCCCGATGCGCCTGTCCGGGCGCGGGGGGGTGCCTCGATAGGTATAGGCGAAGGCCACTCCGCAGCCGCGCGGAGTCTCGGGGAGAATGCGTCGTGTGCCTGGAAGAACGCGAAGGCCGCCTGCATCTGCTGCACCGGCGGAGGGAATGGGGCAGCCAACGGATCCTGGAAGAGAAGGTCTACGACCTGGAACTGCCTGCCGCCCGGAGCCGCGTATTGAAGCAGGGCGGTGAAGGGCCGGATTTCTGGGCGTACGTGGACGATGGGCGAAGACTGCACTGCGTCAGCTACTGGCTGCCCAACAAGATCCGGTTGATGCGCGTGCCGCGTGAGGCACTTGATGCGTTCGAGGTGCTGTCGCCGCATTACGCGCGTGTCGGCACTCGGCTCTACTGCAGGGGAGCCTGGGTGCCTGAGGCCGACGCGGACCGGTTCCAACTGATACCCGAAACCCGCTTCGCCCACGATGGCGAACGCGTCTACGCCTTCACGATCACCGAAGGGCTGGACGTGCTGGAAGTCGCCGACGGGCCACCGTACTTTCTGCCGCGCTGCGAGCATTTCGCCGACCAGCGCGACTTCTACTGGCAAAGCAGTTGGACCCGCCGGATCGAGCGCGTCAGCAGTGCAACGCCGGTTGATGCCTACGAAAAGAAGATCAGTCTGCTGGCGGTGCTCTGGCACGACACCGAGCCCCGGGACGAGGCCGAGGCACTCGCACGTGATGCCTTGCTCGACGACGTGCACACGATCGCCGATCTGTTCCGCTTGGCGCTGCCGGATGCACGAGCCGCGTGGGCACGGGCTCCGCGAGCGACTGGCAGCCCTTCATGGGGCGGATCAGAGGGGCAGGCGGATATCGGTCAGACGCCAGCGCAGCCCCTGGCGCGTGATCACGAAGACGATCGGGTCGCCATCCCCGTCCTGCACCGTGGCGGTGAAGCGTGACAGGGACTCGTAGTGGTGCTCGGCGTGCTTCAGGGGCTCGGCCGGCACGGCGGGCGCATAGGTGTCGCCGCCGACCGTCTCGCCGACTGCGCGCTTCCAGGTCGCCCGCCCCTGCAACAGGGCGGCGATACCCATCGGCGTGACCAGCGTATCCACCCCCCGGCCAAGGACCTGGTTGGCCAGGGACAGCGCTGCTGCGCCGAACAGGCTGGACGAGACGTCCGGCCCGGCCTGGCGCGCGAGGTGGTCCTCCACCTGTGCGCGCAGGTTGACGCGCAGTGCGGGAAAATCCACGTGCCGCTCAAGCCTGGCGGTGTCCTGCTCGGCCAGTGCGGTGCGGATGCCGTGGAGGGCCAGGTAAGGACCGGCCGCGACGTAGCTGGCCAGGGCGACGATCGCGGCGAGCAGCAGGCCGATCACGAGGGGCTTCTTCATGGGCGGGGCCTCCGTTTCAGAACTCCAGGTCCAGTGCGGCGCACAGGTAGTCCACGAACGGCCCCAGTGCCTTGAGGTCGCCCGCCACGGTCTGCCGCAGGCGCGGCCCGGTCATCGTGGCATCGTCGAGCGAGCGCCAGAACACGAAGTTGCGGTGTTTCAGGTCCTCGATGAACTCGAAGTCGGTGGGAAATCCGCGCGGCGGGCGCACCAGCTTTTCGCTTTCCTCGAATTCGAAGCGCCGACGGAAAGACGCATCGTGCGCGGCCTTCTTCCAGCTTCCCGGATTGTCCAGGATGAACTGCCTGACCCGGCGCTGCGTGTCGGGCTCCGGATGCCACAGGCCGGCACCGACGAAGCACTCCCCCGGCTGCAGGTGCAGGTAGAAGGACGGCGCGGGCACCTGTTTGTGGCGCTCGTGGAACAGGCGTGCGCCCTGCCACGACTTGTACGGCGATTTGTCGTTGGAGAAACGGGCGTCGCGATAGATGCGGAACAGCGAGCCGCCGACGGTCTTCGGGTCCGAGCGGAAGTGCAGGCTGACCGCGGCGAGGTCGGGCTGCAGGTCGGTCAGCAGGCGCAGGAACGGCTGGCGTACATGGTCTTCGTACTGCGCCTTGTGGGCGTTGAACCAGGTCTTGTCGTTGTGGCGGGCCAGTCCGCGCAGGAACTTGAAGCTGGAATCCGAGAAGTAGGTGGCCATGTGCCGATTGTAGTCAGGCCGGCGTCAAATGACCGACAGGATTGTCCTCGATGCGCGCTAGAGCCCCGCTTCCAGCTCATGGCGCCACTGCTGCAGCTTGTCCAGCAGGGCCAGCCGCCCGGCATCGCCCCCGTGGCTGGCGCGCAAGGCCGACAGTTCGGCATCGAAGCTCTCGAAGCTGTACTCCGACAGGTTGCTGCCCGCTGCAAGGCGGTCGCGACGGTAGGCATCCCAACGTTCCCGCTCTTCCGGCGCGAGCGTACCGGGCCAGTTGCGTGCCCGGTAGCGGAACAGCAATTCCGGCAGGCGCGCATCGCGGAACCCGAAATCGCGCTGGCCGAGCAGGGCAGGCGGCGTGGTGCGCACGTCGGTGAAGCGCCGCTTGTCCGCATCGCCCAGGAAGCCGTCGTACAACGAGGCGTCCACGTCGCCGGGTGTGCTGATGCGTTCGCCCGCGAACACCTGGCGCACCTTCTCCGCCAGGGCGGGGCCGGCCTGGCGTAGCGTCGCGGCGTGGCGCTCGCAGCGCGCCGGATCGATGCCCAGGCGGTCCATGTCGGCCGGCCGCAGGTGCGACCACGCCACCAGGGCGGGGGACCGGTTCAGGTGCACTTCCTTCAGCGGCACGCGCTGTTCACCCTCCGGCAGGTCGACCGCCGAGGTATACAGCCGGTCGGCGATGTCGGCGGGCGCCATCGCCAGCAGCGGTGCCGGGTCGCTGTCCAGGTCGAACACCACCACGCGGTTGTCGATCCGCGGATGACGCGCCAGCGGCAGCACCGGCGCCGCACACAGCCGGCTGGCGGGGTAGCGCTGCGAAACATGCAGGACCGGCAACATCGCGGTGGTATCCAGCAGGCGCGCGGCGAAGCGCTTGTCGCGCAGCTGCAGCGCGTAATCCCACAGGCGCGGCTGCGCCTGACGCATCAGCCGGGCCAGGCCGATGGTGGCGAACACGTCAGACAGCGCTTCGTGGGCATCGCCGTCGCGGACCCGGTTGGCCAGCGCCAGGTGTTCGAGCCGGAACGAGGTGGCGCCGTCCTCCCGCCGCGGCCAGACGATCCCGTCGGGCCGCAGCGCATGCATCAGCCGCATCACGTCCAGCAGGTCCCAGCGCGAGTTGCCGCCGCGCCACTCGCGCTCGTAGGGTTCGTGGAAGTTGCGGAACAGCCCGTGGCGGACGAATTCGTCGTCGAAGCGCAGGCTGTTGTAGCCGAGGGTGCAGGTCTCGGGGCGGCCCATCTCGTCGGCGATGCGCGCGAAGGCCTCGGCTTCGTTCACGCCCTCGTGCAGCGCCCGCTGGGGCGTGATGCCGGTGATCAGGGTGGCGATGGGGGAGGGCAGCAGGTCGTCCGCCGGCTGCACGAAGAAGCTGAGCGGCTCCTCCATCACGTCCAGCGCCGGCGTGGTGCGCACCGCGGCGAACTGGGCGATGCGACTGCGGCGCGGATCGGCGCCGAAGGTCTCCAGGTCGTAGAACAGGAAGCTTCCAGCCATCGCGGGCCTGCCTTCAGCGGTTCGTGGACATGGTGTGCTGCGCGACCCGCGTGGAAATCGCTGCAAGAACCGCATGCCTGATGAGGGCGATGCCTGTGCTCATCCCGGAATGTCCTCCAGCGGGGTCAGGGTGGCCACGACATCCGCGTCCACAGTGGTCCAGTCCAGCCCCTTCAGCGTCGCGCGCCCTTGCGTGTGGCGAACCAGCAGGTCGCGCTGCAGCTCGCTGCGATGCCTGGCCAGGGAATACGGAATGCGCATGAAACTGACCATCGTGTAATGGGGGACGAAGCGGCCGGGGTGGCGCTGCTGCAGGGCCAGTTCCAGTTCGCGCTGCAGCAGGAAACCCTGGTCATCCACCTTGTCGCGCATCTCGACGTAGTTCTCCAGCGCCATCTGCTGGATGGCCAGCGCATCGGGCTTGCGCTCGGCTTCGAACGCAGCGAAGGCGGTGGCCATGTCGTCGGTGGCCTGAAGGTGGCGTGCCAGGGCCACGCAGTCCTCGAACGCACAGTTCATGCCCTGGCCGTGGAACGGCACCATCGCGTGGGCCGCGTCCCCCAGCAGCACGGCCTTGCCGCCGAGATGCCACCGGTCCAGATACAGCGTGGCGAGCACTCCGACCGGGTTGGTTTCCCAATCCTGTTCCAACTCCGGAATCAGCGGCACGGCGTCGGGGAAGTCGCGCAGGAACAGCGCCTTCGCCTCCGCCCCGGTGCGCACGCTGGCGAAGCTGGGGTCGCCCTCGTTCGGCAGGAACAGGGTGACGGTGAAGGTGCGTTCGTCGTTGGGCAGTGCGATGCACATGTAGTGGCCGCGCGGCCAGATGTGCAGCGCATGGGGCTCCATGATGAAACCGCCATCCGCGGCGGGCGGGATTTCCAGCTCCTTGTAGGCGTGGTCGAGGAACTCGGTCCGCTCGCCCAGGTCCTCGCGTGCCTGCATCGCCGCACGCAGCGAGGAGCCGGCGCCGTCGGCACCGACCAGCGCGGAGAAGGGGCGTTCGATGCGACGGCCATCCCGGTCATCGACGAAGCGCGCGACATGGGCATCGAAATCGACGCCTTCCAGCCGGTGGTGGAAATGCAGGTGCGCGCCGGCCTGTTCGGCCAGATCCAGCAGCGTGATGTTCAGGTCGCCCCGATGGATGGACCAGATCACCTCGGAATCGTCGCGTCCGTAGCGTTGCAGCTGCTGGCGGCCGTCCAGCGCATGGACCATGCGTCCGCGCATCATCACGGCCTGGCGCATCACGGCGGTATCGGCATCGGCCATGCGCAGCGCATGGCGGCCACGTTCGGCCAGGGCCAGATTGATGGAGCGGCCGCCCTCATAGCCCTTCACGCGCGGGTCGCCGCGCTTCTCATGCACGTCGACACGCCAGCCCGCACGCGCCATCAGCGTGGCCAGCAGGGCGCCGGCCAGGCCGGCCCCGATGATGGTGATGTGTCGCCGAGCGTCAGTGCCCACGATGTTGCCTCCGGGTCAGAACCCCCGCCATGTCTCGACTTCCTCGACGAAGCGGTGGACATCCATGTAGCGGTTGTACAGCGGGGCAGGGGAAATGCGGATCACGTCCGGCTCGCGCCAGTCACCGACCACGCCCACGGACATCAGGTACTCGAACAGCTCGCGCCCGCGGTCGCGCCCTCCCGCGACGCGCAGCGACAACTGCGCGCCGCGCTGCGCCGGATCGGCGGGTGTGACGATCTGCAGCACATCGGCCAGGCGTGCCCGGATCAGGGCCTCCAGCAGGCCGGTCAGCTTCAGCGACTTGGTGCGCACCGCCTCCATGCCACCGGCCTTGTCGAACAGCTCCACTGAAGCGCGCAGGGGGGCCAGTCCCAGGATCGGCGGATTGCTCAGCTGCCACCCTTCGGCGCCAGGCGTGGGCACGAACTCGGGCCCCATGCGGAAACGGGTGTTCTTTTCATGACCCCACCAGCCCGCGAAACGCGGACGGTCCGTCTGCGCGTGCCGCGCATGCACGAAGCAGCCGGCGACGGCGCCCGGTCCGGAGTTGAGGTACTTGTAGTGGCACCACACCGCGAAATCCACCCCGCTGTCGTGCAGCCGCAATGGCAGGTTGCCCACCGCGTGCGCCAGGTCGACGCCGACCACGGCACCCTGCGCATGGCCGAGCCGCGCGATCTCCGCCAGGTCGAACGCCTGGCCGGTGCGGTACTGGATGCCGGGCCACAGCACCAGCGCCAGGCGCGGGCCGTGTTCGGCGATGGCACGCTCAATGGCGGCCATCGAGAACGTGCCGTCCTGTTGGTCCGGCTCCACTTCGATCAGGTCCGTCGCAGGATCGAAGCCGTGGAAGCGGATTTGGGACTCCATCGCATGCCGGTCGGAGGGAAACGCCCCGGCTTCCATCAGGATGGCCGGCCGCTCCGTGGTAGGCCGGTAGAAGCTCACCATCATCAGGTGCAGGTTGGCGGTCAGCGTGTTCATCGCGACCACTTCCAACGGCTGCGCGCCGACCAGTCGCGCCAGGGGCTCGCGTACCAGTTCGTGGTAGGTCATCCACTGTGCGCTGCCGGTGAAGTGGCCCTCGACCGCCTCGTTCGCCCACTTGTCCAGCACTTCGTTGATGTAGCCCCGAGCACCCTTGGGTTGCAGGCCCAGCGAGTTGCCGCAGAAATAGACCTGGTCGTTGTGCTTGTGGCGCGGAATCAGGAAATCGTTGCGGAGCGGTCGCAGCGGGTCGGCGGCGTCGAGCGCGATGATGTGGGTACGGGACAGCGGGTCGGTCATCGGGTTGGATAGGGTCGGTAAGTTGTAGGAGCGACGTCAGTCGCGATCGGAGAGTGTCGGTAGCAATGGCATGGGATTGGCCGATTCCCCGCGGGAAAAGTGAAAGTCGTCGCGATGTCTTGCCACACGGTCGCGACTGACGTCGCTCCTACAGACAGCGCCATCATAGGAACCTCGAAGCCGGCAGGCCCAGCCATTCCAGCGCCGTACCGTGATAGAGGCGTGCCTGCTGCGTGTCGCCCAGGCCCAGGGCCGCGATGCCCGCCCCGGGCTCCTGTTCGCCGAGCGGGAACGGATAGTCGGTGCCCAGCATCACCCGCTCGTGGCCGACGGTGTCCAGCAGGTAGCGCAGCGCGCGCGGATCGGCGACCCAGGAGTCGAAGTACACGCGGCCCAGGTAGTCGCGCGGGTTGCGGGGGTTGTCGGTGGCCACCAGGTCCGGTCGCATGTTGAAGCCATGCTCGATGCGGCCGATGGTGTACGGGAAGCTGCCGCCGCCGTGGGCGAAGCAGACCTTCAACTCGGGCAGGCGTTCCAGTACGCCGCCGAAGATCAGGCAGCAGGCCGCGCGCGACTGCTCCGCCGGCATGCCGACCAGCCACGGCAACCAGTACTTGGGCATCGACGCCGCGCCCATCATGTCCCAGGGATGCACCAGGATGGCCGCCCCCAGCTCGCTCGCCGCCTGGAAGAACTCGAACAGCTCGGGCGCATCCAGGTTCCAGTCGTTGACATGGCTCCCGATCTGCACGCCCTGCAGGCCCAGCTGGTCCATGCAGCGCTCCAGCTCCTGCACGGCCAGGCGCGGCGACTGCAGCGGCACCGTGCCGATGCCGGCGTAGTGGCGCGGATAGTTGCGGCAGGCCGCGGCGGTATGGTCGTTGAGCGCCTGGTGCAGTTCCAGTGCGTGATGCGGCTTGGCCCAATAGCTGAACATCACCGGCACCGTGCTTATGACCTGCACCTGCACGCTGAAGCGGGCGTAATCGGCGATGCGCTCTTCCGGGTCCCAGGTCTTGGGCCAGATTTCGCGGAAGAACTTGCCGTCCTTGTAGATGCGGTGGCGGCCGTCGTCGCCGTGGTGGATCACCGGAAAGCGCACATCCCCGTACTTGGCGGCCAGGTCGGGCCAGTCGCGGGGCAGGAAATGCGCATGGGTGTCGATCTTCAGCATCGTGGGATTGTAGGGGTGACGTGCCCGGAATTCGCGCTGCAGTGCCGAACGCGACCCGTCACGGAAAGGGCGTTCGCCGTCATCGTTCCAGCGCGTCGGACACGCGCTCGCAGGCGGCGATCAGATCGTTGACCAGGCGTCGGTCGACGTCCACGTGGCCCTCGTACTCGGCCAGGTTGCGCAGGTCGTGCGCCTTGGCCAGGACGCGCCACACCTCGGGGCCCAGGCCTAGGGTATGCGGCAGCACCTGGAAGACGATGTAGCGGTGGCGGGCGCGGAAGCCCGCGCGGCGCAGCGCCGCCAGGCTCATCGCGTGCGCGGCGTTGTACGCCAGGTCGAAGCGGCTCTCCAGCGACAGCGCCTCGTTGTGGGCGTCGGCCAGGCGCGCGAGTCCCGAGCGGAGCAGGCCGGCGGTTTCCTTCTTGTCGGGCGGCTCCGGGCTGAGCGGGCCGCTGTGCGCGGCCAGCTTCTCAAGTGGCGAGGTCATCTTCGCCTCCGATCAACCATTGCCGCGGCTGTTGCAGTACGCGGCCGACGAAGCTGTTGCCGGCATCCAGGCGGCTGCGCAGTTCGTCGCGCGCGTACACGGTGGGATTGATCGGCCGGCCCAGCCGTTCCGCGACGGGATGCAGTGCCAGCATGATCTCGGCGTAAGCCAGGTCGTCCGCAATCACCATCAGGTCTATGTCGCTGCGGGCGGTGTCGCTGCCCTTGGCGATCGAACCGTACAGGAACGCGGCATGGATGCGGTCGGACAGCGGTGCCAACGCTTCGCGCAACGGCTCGGCCAGGCCGAAGGTCTTGCGGACGATGGAGACGAGTTCGTCGTGGATCGGGGCGTCGGGGTTGGCGCGATAGCGCTTCTGGTTACCGACATGCTCGACGGTCAGCAGGCCGCTGCCGGCAAGACGGGCCAGCTCGCGCTGGACGGCGCCGCTGCCGGCGCCCGTGGCCTGGATGAGCTCATTGACCGCATAGCTGCGCCCTGACTCGCCGAACAGGCAGGCCAGGACGCGTTGCTGGGTGGTGGTGAACAGCGCCCCGGACAGGCTGGCGGCGGCGTAACGCGCCGCGGCCTCGCTGACCTTCCCGGGACGGAGGGAGTCGTTCATGCCCATATCGGGCACGATAATGCCCAGATTGGGCAAGTGCAAGCTCAGGTGATGTCGGCCTGCGAATCCGCCTGCATCTCGTAACGGCTCGGCCGGGGGTTCAGATGTCCGCAGGCCTTGCAGGTGCGCAGGTCGTCGTTGCGGTAGAACGCTTCGAACACCCGGAAGAAGTCCTGTTCGATGTCGTTGAGGTGGAAGTATTCCTCGTACACCTTGTGGTTGCAGCGCTCGCAGAACCACAGCAGGCCATCGTCCTCGTGCGGCAGGCGTTTGCGTTCGATCACCAGTCCGACCGAGCCCGGCATCCGCTGCGGCGAATGCGGCACGCGCGGGGGCAGCAGGAAGATTTCCCCGGCGCGGAGCGGGATGTCGCGCGGGGCGCCATCCTCCTGGATGCGCAGCACCATCTCGCCCTCCAACTGGTAGAACCACTCCGGGCCTTCTTCGTAATGGTAGTCCGTGCGCTGGTTGGGGCCGCCCACCACCATCACGATGAAATCCCCGTCGTAGATGCACTTGTTGCCGACGGGCGGCTTCAGCAGATGACGGTGTTCGTCGATCCAGGCCTGCAGGTTGAGCGGGTTCGGCAGCATGTCAGCGGCGCTCCGGCACGTGCGCGACGCACTTGAGTTCGATGGAGATGGGCGTGGGCAGGGCTGTGATGCCCAGCGTGGTACGGCACGGGGCCACGGCGGGATCGGGGAAATGGTCGGCCCAGACCCGGTTGTATCCGGGAAAGTCGCCCGCCATGTCGGTCAGGTACACCGTCACGTCCACCAGGCTTTCCCAGCAGGCACCGCTGGCTTCCAGCACGGCCCGGACATTGGCGAACACCGCGCGGGTCTGGGCTTCGATACCGTTAGGAATCGCGTTCGTGGCGGGATCGCGCGGACCGATCCCCGAGAGGAACAGCAGGTCGCCGACCCGCCGCGCATGCGGGTAGTGGCCGACCGGCCTGGGCGCGGCGGCGGCCTGCACGCCCTCATTCATCGCGTTTGCCCTTGGGCGGGACCGAGGCGAGGGCGCGCTGGTAGGCCGGCTGCAGTTCGTCCTGCGCGGCCACATCCATGCCCAGCTCGCGCACGCGCCCATCGAACAGGCTGTAGACCCAGCCATGGACCGCCAGCGGCTGTCCACGCGCCCACGCATCCTGCACGACAGTGGTCTGGCAGACGTTGAAGACCTGCTCGATCACGTTCAGCTCGCACAGGCGCGCGTGCCGCAGGGATTCGGTATCGACCTGCCCCAGCAGGTCCGCGTGCTTCATCGCCACATCGGCCACATGGCGCAGCCAGTTGTCGGCCAGGCCCACGCGCAGGCCGGTCATGGCCGCATGCACGCCGCCGCAGCCGTAATGGCCGACCAGCAGGATGTGCTCGACCTTCAGGATGTCGACGGCGAACTGGATCACCGACAGCGCGTTGAGGTCGCCATGCGACATCACGTTGGCGATGTTGCGATGGACGAAGACCTCGCCGGGGTCAAGCCCGAGGATCTGGTTGGCCGGCACGCGCGAATCGGAGCAGCCGATCCACAGGTAGCGGGGGGACTGCTGCTGCGACAGCCGCTTGAAGAAGCCCGGGTCTTCCTGCTTGATGCGGTCGGCCCAGTCGCGGTTGTTCTGCAGCAGCTTCTCGAGTTCGGAAAGTTCGCTCATTCGTTGGGTTCTTCCTTAGCGCAATGCGATGCAGACGTTCTTGGGTTCGGTGAAGAACCGCATGGCCTCCAGGCCGCCCTCGCGGCCCAGGCCGGACGCGCCCATGCCGCCGAACGGCGTGCGCAGGTCGCGGGTCATCCAGGTGTTGATCCAGACGATGCCGGCGCGCAGCTGCGCGGCCAGGCGATGGGCGCGGTCCAGGTCGCGCGTCCAGACGGTCGCCGCCAGTCCATAGTCGCCGGCATTGGCCAGCGACAGCGCGTGCGCCTCGTCCTCGAAGGGCTGCAGCGTCACCACCGGGCCGAAGATCTCCTCGCGGTTGGTGGCGGCCTGCGGGCCCAACCCTTCGATCACCGTGGGCGCGATGAACCAGCCGGGCCGGTCCAGCGCGTGCCCGCCGGTCAGCACGCGCCCGCCTTCGACGCGGGCACGGGCGATGCAGCCGAGCACCTTCTCGAAGTGCGCCTGCGACACCATCGCGCCCAGCCGGGTGGCCGGCTCGTCCAGCGGCCCGGCCTGCAGCGCGCTGGCGCGATCGATCAGGGCTTCGCGGAATTCGTCATGGATCGCCTGCTGCACCAGCAGGCGCGAGCCGCACAGGCAGATCTGGCCGGCGTTCTGGAAGGCGGAGCGGAGCAGGGTGTCCAGGTGTGCGCGCCAGTCGCTGTTGGCGAACACCAGCGTGGCGTTCTTGCCGCCCAGTTCCAGCGAGACCTTCTTCAGCTGCGGCCCGGCCAGTCCGGCGATGCGCCGGCCCACCGCGGTGCTGCCGGTGAACGACACGGCCTTGACGGCCGGATGCAGCACCAGCGGTTCGCCCACGGCCGGCCCGCTGCCGTGCACGATGTTCAGCACGCCACGCGGCAAACCGATCTCGGCCGCCAGCATGCCCAGCATCGTCGCAGTGGCGGGTGTGATCTCGGACGGTTTGGCCACCACGGTGTTGCCGGCGGCCAGCGCGGGCGCGATCTTCCAGGTGAACAGGTAAAGCGGCAGGTTCCACGGCGATATCGCGGCCACCACGCCCAGCGGTGCGCGCAGCGTGTAATTGAGCCCGGCCTCGCCGTGGTGCGATTCGCTGGCGAACTGCGTGGCCGCATGCGCGAAGAAGCGCAGGTTGGCGACCGCCCTGGGAATCTCGATGTCGCGCGCCAGCGCCAGCGGCTTGCCGGCATCGCGCGACTCCGCCGCCGCGAAAAGCGCCAGCCTGTCCTCCAGCGCGTCGGCCAGCCGTTCCAGCCAGCGGGCGCGGGCGCTGGGCGCCAGTGCGGCCCACGCCGGAAAGGCCGCTTCCGCGGCCTCGACGGCCTCCAGCACCTCGGTCTCGCCGCCATCGGCGACCTCGGCGTAGACCTCGGCCGACGCCGGCTCGAAGACGGGACGCCAGGCGCCTGCGGGGCGCGGTTCGCCATCGATGAAGTGGCTGTAGCGTTCCATGCCCACTAGCTTAACCCGGCTGGCAAGCCCCTTCCGGAGGGGATCAGATGGACTGCATGCGGCCGCCGTCGACGGCCAGGCTGACCCCGTTGACATAGCCTGCCGCGGGCGTGGCGAGGAAGGCGATCGCCGCCGCCACCTCATGGGCCTCCGCGAAGCGGCCTGCGGGCACCGAGGCCAGCATCGCCGCGCTGACGGCGGCTTCGTCCTTGCCGGTGGCCTGCACGCGGTCGCGCAGGATCTGCTCCAGGCGCCCGGTACGCGTGTAACCGGGCAGCACGTTGTTGACGGTGATGCCGTAGGCCCCCAGTTCCTTCGATAGCGTCTTGGCCCAGCTGGCGACGGCGCCACGGATCGTGTTGGAGACGCCGAGGTTGGCGATGGGTTCCTTCACCGAAGTGGAGACCACGTTGATGATGCGGCCCCAGCCGGCGGCTCGCATGCCGGGTACCGTCGACTGCGCAAGCAACTGGTTGGCGAGCAGGTGGCGGTGGAAGGCGGCCAGGTAGTCGTCGGCAACGGCGTCGATGGCGCGTCCGCCGGGTGGGCCGCCGGTATTGTTAACGAGGATGTGGATCGGGCGGGCCGCGGCGAGTGCCGACACCTTGGCCTGCAGGGGCGCGGCGTCGGCGACATCGACGGCGATGCCGTCATGGTGCTGTTCGCCGGGGGTACGGGGCAGGGCAGCCATCACCTCCGCCAGTACATCGGCGCGACGCGCCAGCAGCGTGACGCTGGCGCCCAGCAGCGCCAGTTCATGGGCGGCGGCGCGGCCGATGCCCTCGGAGGCGCCGCAGACGAGGGCATGCCGGCCGGTGAGGTTGAGATCCATGCGGAAGGTCCAGGACGGAACTGAAGCGAGTGTAGCCTTGTGGGAGCGACGTGAGTCGCGATGATCTCCCTCCCTCCAGGCGCGGGGCCGGGATACCGCTTCGCGACTTACGCCGCGCCCATGTCGCCTGCCCGAGGGGCCAGGCGCTCGCGCATGAGGTCGGCGACCGCCACGTTGTCTTCGCCGCCGAGCCGGTACAGCGCGGCGGCGGCCCCCTCGACATTGGCGACCGGATGGTTCTGGCTGAGCTTGAACTTCAGCTCGACGCGGTCGACCGTGAAGCGGAAGCCGATGATCCCGCGCAGCTGACGGACATGATCGTCGCGGTCGTGTTCGAAGCGCCAGTCGTTGCCGACGCGGGCCTCGTTCGCCTGGCTCAGGCGATCCACGATCGAAGCCAGTCGATCGGTGTCCTCGGTACTCTCCAGCGTGCCGTGCAGATGGGCGACGGCGTAGTTCCAGGTCGGCACACGGGCCGCCTCTTCCTTGTCCGCGTACCAGCCCGGCGACAGGTAGGCGTGCGGACCATGTACGATCACCAGTGCGGGCCCCGCGTGGCGCGCCTGCGGATTCGGCCGGGCCCAATGCCCTTCGATCACGATCCGGTCGCCGTCGCGCGCATACAGCACGGGCAGATGGCTGACAAAAGGCAGTCCATCGGCCACGGTGACCAGGGTGACGAAGGCGTCGCGCTCGATGAGCCGGTCGAGTCCGGTCAGGTCGGTTTCTGCAAACGCGCGCGGCGTGTACATCGTCGGGTCAGGCGCGGGCGCCGAGCGACTGCACCATCAGCGGCACCAGCGCGGCATCGTCGTCGCCCTGCGGCGGCTGCACGCCGGCCAGCGAGAAGCCGCGTGCCAGGGCGTCGTCCTCGTCCAGGCCGTCGAAGGCGACGAATTCGGCATCGAACAACGCTGCGCGGGCGCTGTCCTCGCTGTCGTAGGGCAGGGTATTGCCGTCGCTGTCCAGTACTTCGGCGGTACCGGCTTCCAGTACGCGCAGGCGCGCCCAGATCAGCGTGCGGCCGAGCGAAGCCAGGTACCAGTCCTCACGGAGAAACGGGGTCATGCGAAGGCCTCCGCCCACAGCGCCAACAGGCCCGCCATCGCCAGCCCGAAGAAGATCACGCACAGCGAGATGCGTGCCGGTGTCGCCAACCCCGACAACGAGGTATCCGGGATGCGGCGGTAATCCCCCGACAGCAGCCAGCGCAGGGCGACAGGTTTGAGGAATGCGCCTTCGCCCCATTGCGCGCCCAGGGCGGCATGGCGGTCGCGGACGTGCACCAGCGTCAATGGCCAGAAGATGACGAAGGCGCAGAAGCCCGCGATGGCCACGCCGACGAAGCAGAGCGCGAAGAACAGGAGCATCAGAACTCCGCGTTGCCGGGTGCGCGCGGGTAGGCGATCGCGTCGCGGATGTTGGACAGTCCGCAGACGTAGACCACCAGCCGTTCGAAGCCTAGGCCGAAGCCCGCGTGCGGCACGCCGCCGTAGCGGCGGAAGTCGCGGTACCACTGGTAGTGCGCCGGATCCAGGCCGAACTGGGCCATGCGCGCATCCAGCACGTCCAGGCGCTCCTCGCGCTGGCTGCCGCCGATGATCTCGCCGATGCCCGGTGCCAGCACGTCCATCGCGGCGACGGTGCGGCCGTCATCGTTCAGGCGCATGTAGAAGGCCTTGATGTGCTCGGGGTAGTTCATCACCACCACCGGACGGCCGACGTGCTCTTCGGTCAGCCAGCGCTCGTGCTCGGTCTGCAGATCCAGGCCCCATTCGACCGGGAAGTCGAACTTCTTGCCCGACTTCTGCAGCAGGTCGATCGCGTCGGTGTAGTCGATCCGCTCGAACGGCGCGTTGATGAACGACTCCAGCCGGGTGATCGCGTCCTTCTGCACGCGCTCGGCGATGAAGGCCATGTCGTCCGCGCGCTCCGACAGCACCGTGCGGAACAGGTATTTCAGGAAGTCCTCGGCCAGGTCGGCGTCGGCCGTCAGGTCGGCGAACGCGATCTCGGGTTCGATCATCCAGAACTCGGCCAGGTGGCGCGTGGTGTTGCTGTTCTCCGCGCGGAAGGTCGGGCCGAAGGTATAGACCTTGCTGAGGCTGAGGCAGTAGGCCTCCACGTTCAGCTGGCCGGACACGGTCAGGAAGGTCTCCTTGCCGAAGAAGTCGCGCGAGAAGTCCACCTCGCCCTTGCCGTTGCGCGGCAGGTTGGCCAGGTCCAGCGTGGAGACGCGGAACATCTGGCCGGCGCCCTCGGCGTCGGAGGTCGTGATGATCGGCGTGCTGATCCAGTAGAAGCCGCGCTCGTGGAAGAACCGGTGCACCGCCTGCGCCAGGCAGTGGCGGATGCGGGTGACCGCGCCGAACAGGTTGGTGCGCGGACGCAGGTGGGCGAACTCGCGCAGGTACTCCAGCGAGTGCTGCTTGGGCTGCATGGGGTAGGTGAGCGGGTCCTCGACCCAGCCGACCACCTCGATCGACGACGCCTGGATCTCGAAACTCTGGCCCTGGCCCTGGGAGGCCACCAGCGTGCCGGTGGCGATGACCGAACACCCGGTGGTCAGGTGCTTGATCTCGGATTCGTAGTTGGGCAGCGAATCGGGTGCCACCACCTGGATCGGCGCGAAGCACGACCCGTCGCTGACGTTGACGAAGGACAGGCCCGCCTTGGAATCGCGCCGCGTGCGCACCCAGCCGCGCACCGTGACCTCGCCGCCGGCCGGGAGCTTGCCCGCCAGCGCATGTTCGACGCTCACCACCGTCATGGCTTGAATCCTTCGATAACAGACATATTTATGGAACGCGGAGTTTAGCAAGAGCCGCACGGCCGACGGTGCGCCCGCGGCTATAATTCCCGGTGTCGCACAGGAGCAGCCCATGGCCATCACCCTTACCCCCGTCGCCCTCGAACGTGTGCAGCGTTTCGTCGCGCAGACGCCGGGTGCCCTGGGCCTGCGATTCGGCGTGACCCGTACCGGCTGCTCCGGTTGGGGCCACGTGGCAGACCTGGCGCGCGACGAGCGCGCGGGCGACACGGTATTCGAGTTCGACGGAGTGAAGATCTACGTGGACGCGACCAGCCTGCCGCTGGTGGATGGCACGGAGATCGATTTCGCCAAGCAGGGCCTGTCCGAGACCTTCACCTTCCGCAACCCCAACGCGGCGGCCGAGTGCGGCTGCGGCGAGAGCTTCACCACCTCGGCGGACGCCGCCTGAGCAACGTCCAGGGGCAGGACTTGCCCCTAAGTGACTGACCTGCCATACTTTCCTGCTTCCGACCGCTGACAGGCGGCCGGGTCCTTGCCCCACCGCGTCCGTTCCGGGCGTCCGGGGGGCTGTTCCGCCCGCGGGATATCCCGCCGGGCCCACATCCGAAAGGTAAAAACGATGCGTCACTATGAAGTCGTGTTCCTGGTCCATCCGGACCAGAGCGAGCAGGTGCCGGCCATGATCGAGCGCTACAAGGCGCTGATCGAAGGCGGCAACGGCAAGATCCACCGTCTGGAAGACTGGGGCCGCCGCCAGCTGGCGTACCCGATCCAGAACCTGGTGAAGGCCCACTACGTGCTGCTCAACATCGAGGCCGACCAGGCCGTGCTGAACGAGCTGGTCGAAAGCTTCCGTTTCAACGATGCGGTGCTGCGCAACCTGGTCATCAAGCGCGATGGCCCGGACACCGAGCAGTCCCTGATCATGAAGAACAAGGACGAGAAGGGCGACAAGCCCGAGCGTGGCGAGCGTCGTCGCCGTGACGACGAGGAAGGCGAGGTCGGCAATGCCGCTTCGACCGAATCCGACAACGCCGAAGCCGCCTGAGGAGACCACCCATGTCCAAGTTCTTCCGTCGCCGCAAGTTCTGCAAGTTCACCGCCGAAGGCGTGAAAGAGATCGACTACAAGGATCTCAACACCCTGCGCCAGTACCTGACCGAGAACGGCAAGATCGTGCCGAGCCGCGTCACCGGCACCAAGTCCCGTTACCAGCGCCAGCTGTCCACCGCGGTCAAGCGCGCCCGTTTCCTGGCGCTGATCCCGTACACGGACAACCACGACGTGTAATCCAGGGCCTCCCCGCACGGGGAGGTTCTTCTTCCTACTGTCATTCGGACAGCCAATCGCTGCAGGCCTCCAGCCTGCTAACGAATACGGAGCAATACGATGGAACTGATTCTTCTGCAGAAAGTGACCAACCTGGGCGTCCTGGGCGACAAAGTCAACGTCAAGCCGGGCTACGGCCGCAACTACCTGGTGCCGCAGGGCAAGGCCGTGCCGGCGACCGCCGCCAACGTGGCCGAGTTCGAAGCCAAGCGCGCCGAGTACGAAGCCAAGGCCAAGGCCGTGCATGACGAGGCCGAAGGCCGCGCCGCCAAGCTGGAAGGCGCCAGCGTCACGATCACCGCCAATGCCGCCACCGAAGGCAAGCTGTTCGGTTCGGTCGGTCCGCGCGACATCGCCGATGCCTTCACCGCCGCCGGCCTGCCGCTCGAGAAGAGCGAGGTCATCATGGGCGAAGGTGCGCTGCGCAACGTCGGTGAGTACGAGATCGTCGTGAAGCTGCACGCCGACGTGCAGACGACCGTGAAGGTCGTGGTGCAGGCCGAAGCCTGATCGATCCGCGCATCGCTGCATGATGCCGACAGACGGGCGCCGCAAGGCGCCCGTTCTGTTTGGTGGGTCCGCTGCGTCGCAGACGCTGAGATGCCCACCGGTTATCCACACACTTATCTGCAACACCCAAGGGCATGGACTGCCTACCATGTCCGGCCGTGCGGCCATCGCCCCGCATGCGCCGCAGGAGCTCGTACCGCCCATGTCCGCACGCACCGGTTTCCGCCAGGATCCCCACGACGCCCGCATCGAGCAACTCCGCGTGCCGCCGCACTCGATCGAGGCGGAACAGGCGGTGCTCGGCGGCCTGATGCTGGCCCCGGAAGCCTACGACCGCATCAACGACAAGCTCACGGCCAACGATTTCTATCGCCGCGACCACCAGCTGATCTACCGCGCCATCGCGGAACTGGCCGAGAAGAACCGCCCGTTCGACGCGGTGACGCTGGGCGAGTGGTTCGAGTCGCAGGGCCACATGGACCTGGTCGCGGGCGGCGCCTATCTGGTCGAACTGGCCAGCACCACGCCGTCCGCCGCCAACATCGCCGCCTACGCCGAGATCGTCCGCGACAAGGCGGTGATGCGCCAGTTGATCGAGGTGGGCACCGAGATCGTCAACGACGCATTCCAGCCCGAGGGCAAGGAAAGCGACGAGATGCTGGCGATCGCCGAGCAGAAGGTGTTCGCCATCGCCGAACAGGGCGCGCGCGGCCGCACCGACTTCGTGGCGATGAACGATGCGCTGAAGGACGCCTTCGAGGTGCTGCGCGTGCGTTCGGAGAGCGGCGGCACCGTGACCGGGCTGCCGACGGGCTACACCGAATTCGACATGATGACCGCTGGCCTGCAGCCCACCGATCTGGTGATCCTGGCCGCACGTCCGGCCATGGGCAAGACCACGTTCGCGCTGAACATCGCCGAGTACGCCGCCATCAAGTCGAAGAAGGCCGTGGCGGTCTTCTCCATGGAAATGTCGGCCGGCCAGCTGGCCATGCGCCTGATCTCCTCGGTCGGCCGCATCAACGCCACCCGCCTGCGTACCGGCCAGCTGGAGGACGAGGACTGGAGCCGCGTGACCAGCGCGATCCGCATCCTGAAGGACCAGGCCAAGGTCTTCATCGACGACACGCCCGGACTGTCGCCCGACGTGCTGCGTTCCAAGGCGCGCCGGCTGAAGCGCGAGCACGACCTGGGCCTGATCGTCATCGACTACCTGCAGCTGATGTCCGTGCCGGGCAACAACGAGAACCGCGCCACCGAGATCTCCGAGATCTCGCGCTCGCTGAAAGGCCTGGCGAAGGAACTCAACGTGCCGGTGATCGCGCTGTCGCAGCTCAACCGATCGCTGGAGACGCGCACCGACAAGCGCCCGGTGATGGCCGACCTGCGCGAATCGGGCGCCATCGAGCAGGACGCGGACATGATCGTCTTCATCTACCGCGACGACTACTACAACAAGGAAACCTCGCCCGACAAAGGCCTGGCCGAGATCATCATCGGCAAGCAGCGCTCGGGTCCCACCGGCTCGTGCAAGCTGCGGTTCTTCGGTGAGTACACGCGCTTCGACAACCTGAGCCACGACAGCATCGGCGCATTCGAGTAGGCCGCAGCCCGCAACGCGAGGCGCGGGGCGTAGTACGCTGGGCGACGCGCGCGCCGCGCCCACCCAGGGGATGCCGACAGGCATGGGGGGCGGTATCGGAAGCGGGGTGGCGCAGGCGGTGGCCAAGGACGCCAGTGGACTCGCCGTGGTCGGGCGACAACGGCGGGACATGACCGCCAACGAACTTGAGGCAGGTAACCGGGTGGCCAGTCGGTCGGGCGAAGGCATGGGGCGTTTGCATGGCGGGCGGGTCGTACTCGTCGTGCTGTTGTGGCTTGCGCTGGTGCAAGCGGCGGCCGCACTCGATGTCCACCGCCCACTGGCCCAACTCCACCACACCGCCTGGCGGGTCCAGGATGGCGCGCCGGGCCAGATCACCGCGCTTGCGCAGACGACGGACGGATATCTCTGGCTGGCCACGCAGATCGGGCTGTACCGCTTCGACGGCGTGCAGTTCGAACGCTATGAACCTCCAGCGGGCGAGGCGCTGCCCGCCACCAGCGTCTCCGCCCTGCATGCATCGCCCGACGGGGGATTGTGGGTCGGCTTCCGCTACGGTGCGGTCAGCCATATCGACGGGTCGCGGTTGAGCCACTACGGCCAGGCGCAGGGCCTGCCCAGCGGCACCGTCTTCAGCTTCGCCCGCGATGCGGACGGTCGGCTCTGGGCCGCCACGTTCACCGGGCTGGTCTATCTGCAGGGCGGGCGATGGCATGCGCTGGGGCCACGATGGCGATATCCGGGCCGACAGGCGCGAACCGTGTTCGTCGATGCCGAAGGCACGTTGTGGGTGGCCAGCGAACAGGGCGTCGCCTACCTGCCGCGCGGCGGCACGCAGTTCCAGCGCGTGCAGGCGCGCGTGGGCAGGATCAGCCAGATCGCCCAGGGACCGGATGGCGCCATCTGGATCGCGGAAGCCGATGGCGCGGTGCGTGCGCTGCCCGTGCCAGGCCGGCCGACGCCCGTACGGACGTTGCCGCTGGCCTCCGCCGGGCTGCTGTTCGACCGGGATGGCGCGCTCTGGGCCACTACGCTGGGCGATGGGCTCTACCGATGGACCGGCGAGGCGGCCTCACCGTTCGAAGGCTTCCGTCAGCGCAAGGGACTGACGTCCGACTATGCGTTGCCGCTGCTGGAGGACAGGGAAGGCACGCTCTGGATAGGCAGCAGCCGCGGCCTGGACCGGTTCCGCCATGCGAACGTGGTGCTGGCCCCGCTGCCTGACGGTGCGCACGATTTCGCCATCGTGGCGGAAGAGGGCGCGGCCGTGCTCGTGGGCAGCCGCAACCGTCCCCTGCTGCGACTGAAGGGAGGCCGGCAGGAAACCCTGTCGCTGGCCCCGCCATTGACGGCAGCCTATCGGGACCCGACCGGCATGGTGTGGCTGGGCGGTCCGAAGGGAATCTGGACCTTGCGCGACGGAACGCTCGCTCCCGGCGTTCCCCTGCCGGTGAGCCGCTACTCGGGCGTGCAGGCCATCACCCGCACTTCCGACGGCTCCGTGTGGGTATCGCTGAACACACCCGGTCTCCACCGCCTGCAGGACGGCCGCTGGACCCACCTGCGCGACCTGCCCGGCACGCGCGAGGGGGCGTCGCCGTTGACCCTGCTTCCCGGAGCCGACGGCCGTGTGTGGATGGGCTTCGCGCACAACCAGATCGCGTCCATGCGCGAGGGCAGGCTGCAGGTCTTCGGACATCCGCAAGGCCTCGATGTGGGCAACGTGAGTGCGCTGCAGCAGGGGCGCGCAGGCCTGTGGATCGGAGGCGAGCGCGGACTGGCACGCATGCGCGGCGACCGTATCCAGACGCTGCGCACGCAGGCCGACAGCCCCTTCCGTGGCATTTCCGGCATCGTGGAGACAGCGAACGGCGACCTGTGGCTGAACGGTGCGCGCGGGATCGTCAGGATTCCGGCAGCATCCATCGAAGCGATGTTCGCCGGCACCTCGGCCGCCGCCTACGATCTGTTCGATTTCCTCGATGGGCTGCCCGGCGTTCCCGCGCAGTTCCGTCCCATACCGACCGCGCTCCAGGCCGGCGACGGCCGGCTCTGGTTTGCCACCACCAGCGGCGTGGTCACGATCGATCCGGACCGTATCCAGCGCAATCCGTTGCCGCCCCCCGTCAGCATCCATTCGTTGTCCGTCGATGGCCGTCCCTATCGCCTGGAAGCCGGTCCGCTGCGCCTGCCCGCCGGCGCGCGCAACCTGCAGATCGGCTACGCCGCCTTGAGCCTGGCCATCCCGGAGCGGGTGCGCTTCCGCTACCGGCTGGAGGGCTACGATCAGGAATGGCAGGAAGCCGGAACGCGCCGGGTGGCCTACTACACCAACCCGGGGCCCGGGGACTACGTGTTCCGCGTGCTGGCCGCCAACAACGACGGCGTCTGGAACGAGACGGGGGCGCGCATCGCGTTCTCGATCGCGCCGCGCTACTACCAGACCACCTGGTTCGCGGCAGCCTGCGTGACGGCAGCGGCCGCGCTGCTGTGGGTCGCCTACCTGCTGCGCCTGCGACGGGTATCGAGGCAGATCCACGACCGCCTGCAGGAACGCCATCGTGAACGCGAGCGCATCGCCCGCGAGCTTCACGATACGCTGCTGCAGAGCGTGCAGGGGCTGATCCTCCGCTTCCACGCCGTCGCCCGTTCGCTGGGACCGGGCGCGCCTGCACGTGATGCGCTGGACGCGGTGCTGGAGCGTGCCGACGACGTGATGGTGGAGGCGCGCGACCGGGTGCTCGACCTGCGCGCCACCGCCCGCGGCGGCTGCCTCGCCGACATGTTCGCGAGGATGGCCGCCGAACTGGAGGCCGGTCCCGAGCTGTCCATCCGTGTGTCGGAGGAAGGAAACCGGATGCCGATCGACCCCATCGTGCAGGACGAGCTGCTGCAGATCGGACGCGAGGCGATGCTCAACGCCTGCCGCCACGCAGGGGCCCGGCATATCGGCATCGCCATCGAGCAGAACGACGCCTACTTGGCGGTCAGCGTGCATGACGACGGCCGGGGCATCGATCCTGACGTGCTGGACCGGGGAGGCCGCGAGGGGCATTGGGGTCTGGCGGGCATGCGCGAACGCGCGGCCCGCATCGGCGCCCGCCTGGACATCACATCCGGTCCCGGCGAGGGCACCCGCGTGGAGGTGCAGGTACCGGCTGCCGTGGCGTATCGCCCGCGGACCGCCTGGTGGCGGCGCCGGATGGGGCGGCACCGCGCTTAGGCCAGCGCGACGGAAGTCCGCTCACCTAGCATTCCGCCACCCTTCCGGCGCGGCAGAGCACACGCGCGCCGCTACAATCGCGCCATGCACGGATCCGATGCTTTCGACGCCGCCGCTTCGTTCCGCCCTGAAGCCAACGACCGGCCCACGCGCATCCGCGTCGACCTGGACGCACTGAGCCACAATTTCCACGCACTGCAGGCGCACGCCGGTGTGCCCGTCATGGGCATCGTCAAGGCCAATGCCTACGGACATGGGCTGGTGCCGGTCGCGCGCCACCTGCAGGCGCAGGGCATCGGACAGCTGGGCGTGGCGCTGGTGGAGGAGGGCATCGCGCTGCGGCGCGCGGGCGTGACGGTGCCGATCCTGGTGATGGGCGGCATCCACGCGCCGCAGGTCGGCCAGTTCCTGGCCTGCGATCTCGAAGTGACCGTCTCCTCGATCGCCAAGCTGCGCCAGGTGGAACAGGCGGCGGCCTCACTGGGACGCCAGGCGGTGATCCACCTGAAGGTCGACACCGGCATGGAACGGATCGGCGTACACAGCGAGAATGCGGGGCCCTTGATCGAAGCCGCCGTCGCATCGCGCTGGTGCACCGTGAAAGGCATCTACTCGCACCTCGCCTGTTCGGACGATCCGGCCTCGCCGATGACGCACGAACAACGGCACCGCTTCCTCGATGCATGTCGGCACTTCGACCGCATCGGCGCCCCCATGCCGCTGCGTCACCTGGCCAATTCCGGCGGCGTGCTGCATTTCCCCGACACCTGCCTGGACATGGTCCGTCCGGGCATCGCGCTGTATGGCGTGATGCCGGACCCCGCCTCGCGCGCCTCGGTGGCCCTGAAGCCGGCATTGTCGCTGGTGTCGCAGGTGGTCTACTTCAAGGTGGTGAAGGCCGGTAGGACGGTCAGCTACGGGGCCACCTGGACAGCGCCGGCGGACACGCGCGTGGTCACCGTGCCGATCGGATACGGCGACGGTTACCCGCGTTCGCTTTCGTCGCGCGGCGAAGTGCTGGTCCGCGGCCAGCGCCGTCCCATCATCGGCCGGGTGTGCATGGACCAGTTCATGGTCGACCTGGGCCCTGGCGGAACCGCGTACAACGAGGACGAAGTGGTGCTGATCGGCGCGCAAGGCGACGACGCGATTTCCTGCGAAGCGGTCGCGCAAGCGGCGGGCACCATTCCCTACGAGATCCTGACCGGTCTCAACGCGCGCATCCCCCGCGAATACATCGGCGGTGCATCCAGCGGCGGGCCAGCTGCGTAATCGGCAGCGACGTCCGAAGGCTGCGCCCATGCCCAACGCCCTTGTCTGGTTCCGCCACGATCTGCGCCTGGACGACAATCCCGCCCTGCGCGCGGCCCTGGACCAGGGATTCACCCCCATTCCCGTCTACGTGCATGCGCCGCAGGACGAGGGCGAATGGAGCCCCGGTGCCGCTTCCCTTGCGTGGCTGCACCGGTCGCTGGCGGCGCTCGATGCGGATCTGCGGGCACGCGGGTCGCGCCTGCTCCTGCGCGAGGGGCCCAGTGCGCCTGCGCTGCAGGCGCTGGTGGAGCAGACCGGTGCGGTGGCGGTGTTCTGGAACCGCAAGTACGAACCCGCCACCCAGCCGCGCGATGCCTCGCTGAAGAAGGGGCTTCGTGAGCAGGGCCTGCAGGTGGAAAGTTTCAATGGCTGCCTGCTGTTCGAACCCTGGGACCTCGCCACGCAGCAAGGTGGGCCGTACAAGGTGTTCACGCCGTTCTGGCGGTCGGCGCTCGCGCAGTGGCGCGCACCGGCGACGTGGGATGCGCCCGGCGCGCTGCCCGCGTTCGAAGACGCGTTGCCGGGCGAATCGCTCGATGCCTGGCGCCTGGCACCGGCACTGGGCTGGGATGCCGGCTTCTGGAAGGTCTGGACGCCGGGCGAGGCCGGTGCGCGCGAGGCATTGGAGGTCTTCATCGATGGCGCGCTCAACGGCTACCGCACGGACCGCGACCGTCCCGACCGCACGGGCACCTCGCGGCTGTCGCCGCACCTGCATTTCGGCGAAATCGCGCCCTGGCGGATCACGGCCGAACTGGAGCGCGCGCGCACGGCCGCCAACAGCGCCGACATGGACGGCTACATCCGCGAGCTGGGCTGGCGCGAGTTCGCCTACCACCTGCTGCACCACTTCCCGCAGACCACCACGCAGAACCTCAACCCGCGCTTCGCGCATTTCGACTGGGCGAAGGTCGACCCCAAGGCCCTCGAGGCATGGCAGCACGGTCGCACCGGCGTCCCCATCGTCGACGCCGGCCTGCGCGAGTTGTGGGCCACCGGCTACATGCACAACCGGGTGCGCATGATCGTGGCCAGCTACCTGACCAAGCATCTGCGCTACCACTGGCTGCAGGGAGCGCGCTGGTTCTGGGACACGCTGGTGGACGCCGATCTGGCCAACAACACGTTGGGATGGCAGTGGACCGCCGGCACCGGTGCCGATGCCGCGCCGTACTTCCGAGTGTTCAATCCGGTGACGCAGGCGGAGAAGTTCGACCCGAAAGGTACGTACATCGCCCACTGGGTGCCGGAACTGGCGGCCGTACCGGTCCCGCTGCGTTTCGCGCCGTGGGAGAAGCCCGATGTGATGTCACGCATTGCGCCCGACTACCCGCGGCGGCCGCTGGTCGACCTGGCAGAAGGGCGCGAGGGTGCGCTGGCGGCCTACCGCAAGACGGGCGACTGAACTGCGTTGACGCCTTTCCGCGCCGCATGCTTCACTCGGCGCGGGAGAGGAGGGCAAGCATGGCCACGAAGAAGGCGCAGGCAAAGCCGCGTCGCGAGCCGATGTCGCGGGTGGATACCGCCTGGTTGCGGATGTGTCGTCCGACCAATCCGATGATGATCACCGGCGTGCTGATGTTCGACGAGCCGATGACGCTCGACCGGTTGAAGCAGGTCATCAGGAAGCGCTTCCTCGCCTATCCCCGTTTCCTGCAGAAGGCGGTGGATACGCCGGCCGGCGCGTCATGGGTCACCGATCCGGACTTCGACCTCGACTGGCACGTGCGCCTGTCCGCGCTGCCGGGGCGGCACGATCCGAAGTCCGAAAAGAAGGCGCTGGAGCGCTTCACCAGCCAGATGGCGTCCACGCCCTTGGACAAGACCAAGCCGCTGTGGCAGTTCCACCTGATCGAACGCTACGGCACCGGCTCCGCGCTGGTGGCGCGCATCCATCACAGCTATGCCGATGGCATCGCGCTGGTGCAGGTGCTGCTGTCGCTGACCGATACCAGCCGCAAGCCGGACGCCGGCAAGGACCTGCGATCGGTGTGGCTGAAAAAGGACGGCGCCGAGGTCGTCCGCCGCGTCGGCGCCATCGATCGCTACGTGCAGATCGGCGGAAAGATGCTGGGCAAGGGCATGGAGATGATGCAGGACCCCACGCTGGCCACGATGCTGGCGAAGGAGGGCGGTGAGATCGGCCGCGAGCTGCTGCACGCGCTGTCCCTGTCCGACGACCCACCCACGCTGCTGCGCGGCAAGCTGGGCGTCAGCAAGCGCGTGGCCTGGGCCGAGCCGCTGGACCTGGAAGACGTGAAGGCGGTCGGCCGCGCCTGCGACTGCACCGTCAACGACGTGCTGATGGCCGCGGCCGCCGGCGCACTGCGCAGCTACATGCTGGAGCGTGGCGAGCAGCTCGAAGGGGTGACCCTGCGCGCCACCGTGCCGGTGAACCTGCGCCCGCTGGAGCACGCGCGCAAGCTGGGCAACCACTTCGGCCTGGTGTTCCTGGACCTGCCGGTGGGCGAAGACAATCCGATCCGCCGGCTGGAGCGCGTGGCCGACTGCATGCGTGACCTGAAGAATTCGCGACAAGCCATTGTTGCGTTTGGACTTCTTGCGGCACTTGGCATGGCGCCGGCGGCCGTCCAGGGCGTGGCGCTGGAGCTATTCTCGCGCAAGGCGACTGCGGTGGCGACCAATGTGCCGGGCCCGCAGCAGCCGCTCTACATGGGCGGCAGCCGCGTGCGCGAGATGATGTTCTGGGTGCCGCAGACCGGCTCCATCGGCATCGGCGTGTCCATCCTCAGCTACAACGGGCGCGTGCATTTCGGCCTGATCGCCGACGCCAAGCTGATTCCCGATCCGGATGCCGTCATCCGGCGCTTCGGTCCGGAGTTCGACAAGCTGCTGTACCTGGCGCTGATGGGCGATTGGGAGCGGACGCTGGATGCGCCGGGGGCCGTCGCGCTGATGGCGTGATCCCCGACGCTACCTGAATGAACAGGGCTCAAATCGCATGTTGTGAACATTTTGCTGGGTAGGCTTGCGGCCGTTCCGGTGCATTCCGCGCACCGCCCAGGAGGATGTATGAATGCGATGCTGAAGACCGGCGCCCTCGCGGCGCTCACCGTGACGCTGCTCGGTGGCTGCGCCAGCTATACCGGCCAGACCAACGATCCCAATGATCCCAACCGCACCCGTACCGGCGCCTTGATCGGTGCGGGTATCGGTGCCGTGGCCGGCCTGCTCAGCGGCAGCGACGCCACCGAGCGTCGCCAGCGCGCCCTCGTGGGCGCCGGCATCGGCGGGCTGGCGGGCGGTTCCATCGGCGCCTACCAGGATCGCCAGGAAGCCGAACTGCGCCGCCAGACGGCGGGCACGGGCATCGATGTCAGCCGCGACGGCGACGTCATCAAGCTCAACCTGCCGGACGGCGTCACCTTCGACTTCGGCAAGGCCGAACTGAAGCCGCAGTTCTATCCCGCCCTCAACAACGTGGCCTCGACCCTGCGCGAGTACAACCAGACCATCGTGGAAGTCAGCGGCCACACCGACAGCATCGGCAGCGAAGCGGTGAACCAGCGCCTGTCCGAACAGCGCGCCGCGTCGGTGGGCAACTACCTGATCGGCCAGGGCCTGCAGCGCGAGCGCTTCGAGATCGTCGGCATGGGCAAGCGCTATCCGGTCGCCAGCAACGACACCGACGCCGGCCGTGCGCTCAACCGTCGCGTGGAGATCCGGGTGCTGCCGGTGCGTTCGTAAGCACGCCGCACGTCGCAGTCCAGACGGGCCGCCCTGTGCGGCCCGTCTTCGTTCCGGACACCAACGACGCGCAGGGAGGGCGTGGGAACACCGGCCGGCAAGGATGCATTCTTCAGCCCGCATTGCCCGTTCCTGTCAACCCGTTTCCCGCGCGGCCATCCGTTGCCACAATCCGGGTCCCACCCGGTGTATCGGGTTTTCCAGTACGGACGCAATGCAAGACCGCAATCCCCAGATCGCCCAGCACATCGCCGCCACCATCGCCGCCGAGATCGGCGCACAGACCGCGCAGGCCAAGGCCGCTATCGCGCTGCTCGACGAAGGCGCCACCGTCCCCTTCATCGCCCGCTACCGCAAGGAAGTCACCGGCGGCCTGGACGACACCCAGCTGCGCAACCTCGAAACGCGCCTGACTTACCTGCGCGAACTGGAGGACCGCCGCGCCGCGGTGCTCGCCAGCATCGAGGAGCAGGGCAAGCTGACCGACGCACTGCGTGCCGAGATCGAAGCCGCCGACAGCAAGGCGCGCCTGGAAGACCTCTACCTGCCGTACAAGCCCAAGCGCCGCACGCGTGCCCAGATCGCGCGCGAAGCCGGCCTCGAACCGTTGGCCGACGGTCTGCTGGCCGATCCCACCCTGGTCCCGGAAACCGCCGCCGCCGCGTACATCGATGCCGAGAAGGGCGTGGCCGATGCCAAGGCCGCGCTCGACGGTGCACGCGCCATCCTGATGGAACGCTGGGGCGAGAACGCCGCGCTGGTCGGCGAACTGCGCGAGTGGATGACCGAGGTCGGCGTGATCCGCGCCAAGGTCGCCGAAGGCAAGGAGAACGAAGGCGCGAAGTACCGCGACTACTTCGACCATGCCGAGCCGCTGGCGAAGATTCCCTCGCACCGCCTGCTCGCGCTGTTCCGCGCGCGCCGCGAAGAGATCCTGCAGCTCGACCTCGACCCGGGCATGGACGCCGACGCCGGCCATCTTTCCGCCGAGGGCCGCGTGGCCAAGCATGCCGGTGTCTCCGCGCAGGGTCGCGCCGCCGACAAGTGGCTGCTGGATGCCTGCCGCCTGACCTGGCGCGCCAAGCTGCACATGCACCTGCTGCTGGACCTGTTCAACCAGGCTCGCGAGAAGGCCGAAGCCGAGGCCATCGCCGTGTTCGGCGACAACCTGAAGGACCTGCTGCTGGCCGCACCGGCCGGACCGAAGGCCGTGCTGGGCCTGGACCCGGGCCTGCGCACGGGGGTGAAGGTCGCCGTCGTCGACCGCACCGGCAAGCTGGTCGACACCGCCACCATCTATCCGCACGAACCCAAGCGCCAGTGGGACCCGTCGCTGCACGTGCTGCGCGCGCTGTGCGCGAAACATGCCGTGGAGCTGATCGCCATCGGCAACGGCACCGCCAGCCGCGAGACCGACAAGCTGGCCGGCGAACTGATCAAGCTCGCGCCCGAGCTGAAGATGCAGAAGATCGTCGTCAGCGAAGCCGGCGCCTCGGTGTATTCGGCCTCGGAATTCGCGGCCAAGGAGTTCCCCGACCTTGACGTGAGCATCCGCGGCGCGGTCTCCATCGCCCGCCGCCTGCAGGATCCGCTGGCGGAGCTGGTGAAGATCGAACCCAAGGCCATCGGCGTGGGCCAGTACCAGCATGACGTGGACCAGTTCCGCCTGGCGCGTGCGCTGGATGCGCGCGTGGAGGACTGCGTGAACGCCGTCGGCGTCGACGTGAATACCGCCTCGGCCGCGCTGCTGACGCGCGTCTCCGGCCTGTCGTCCACCGTGGCAGAGAACATCGTGCGCTTCCGCGACGAACACGGCGCGTTCCGCACGCGCAAGGCGCTGCTGGGCGTGCCGCGCCTGGGCGAGAAGACCTTCGAGCAGTGTGCCGGGTTCCTGCGCATCGCCGACGGCGACGAACCGCTGGATGCCTCGTCCGTGCACCCGGAAGCCTATCCAGTGGTCGAGCGCATCCTGGCCGGCAGCGGCCGGCAGGTGAAGCAGATCGTCGGCGACACTGCCTTCCTGCGCAGCGTGAAGGCCGAGCAGTACACCGACGAGAAGTTCGGCGTGCCGACCATCCGCGACATCCTGAAGGAACTGGAAAAGCCCGGCCGCGATCCGCGCCCCGAGTTCAAGGCCGCGCGCTTCGCCGACGGCGTGGAGGACATCAAGGACCTGCGCGAGGGCATGATCCTGGAAGGCGTGGTCAGCAACGTGGCCGCATTCGGTGCGTTCGTCGACATCGGCGTGCACCAGGACGGCCTGATCCACATCTCCGCGCTGTCCGACCGCTACGTGAAGGATCCGCGCGAGGTGGTGAAAGCCGGCGACATCGTCAAGGTGAAGGTGCTGGAGGTGGACGTGGCCCGCAAGCGCATCGCCCTGACGCGCCGTCTGGACGACGCGCCGGCACCGCAGGCCCCGCGCGAGGCGCGGGCGAACGATCCGCGTCCGCCGCGCGGCCCCGACCGCGGCACCCCGCGCGATCAGCGCCGTGGTCCCGCAGCGGCGAAGACCGGCGCGCCGCCGGCCGACAATGCGCTGGCGGCGGCGTTTGCCCGGGCGAAGGGCCAGGGCTGATCCGGCGCCGCGCGCAAGGGAACACGTGGGAGCGACGTGAGTCGCGATCGCCCTGCAAGGGAAGCGCTCGCGCGCTGCTTCGGGAACGCCCGCCTCGGCAGGGCGTTCGCGACTTGGGCCGCGCTCCCACAGGGGCGCAGGGGATCAGCGGCCGGGAGCTCCGGTCGCCGTCGCGTAGGGTGCCAGGTAGCGGCTCAATCCGCCGGCGCGCAGCTGCGTGACGGCGGCATTCCAGTCGATGGGCCTGTCGGCCTTGAGCGCGTCCAGCACCGCCACCACGGACAGCTCCACTTCCGGCAGGCCGCTCGCCCCCGGTGCGCTGCGGCGCTGCTCGATGGCCTCGAACAGCACCGCATTGGCCTCGGCGTAGGTCAGCGGCGCCGTGCTGCCGCGCGCCGTGCGCCACGCCGGCGTCTCCAGCACGGCATTGACGTGGGAGAGGATCAGCCAGGTCGCGCGGCCGATCAGTTTCAGGTTGCCCGGCTGCACGCTGGTCATCGTGTTGCCGACCACGCGCCCGCGCTTGGCCATCACGCCGGTGGAATGCGCGTTGAGCAGCATCTTCAGGGCGATGGTCTGGTTGAGTTCGAACGCATCACGCTGCGGCACCGTCACCGCGATCACCGGCACCGGCCGGGGCAGTGCGGCCACGTCGGCCAGCACGTCGCTGGCGAGGGGGCGCGCCGAGACGGACACGAGCACTGGCTCCGCACCGGCGGCAGCGAACGCCTGCAGCCACCGGCGGTTGGCATCGGCGTGCGCTTCGTCACCCAGCAGGATCAGCGCGCCGGTGTCGCCGGCCTGCGGGCCGCTGCGCTGCAGGTTGGCGTCGGAGAACGACAGGTCGTACAGCGCCTGCTGTTCGTCGCCGGCGTTGGACAGGCCACGCAGCGCCGCTTCGCGCAGGTAGGGGTCGTCGATGCCGTTCTCGAACGGCGGCAGGTACAGCGCCTTGTCCAGGCCATGGAAGGGCCGGTGCAGCAGGGCCTGCCAGGCCTGTGCGCCATCGGCGGCCGGCGTCCATACCTGGATCCATGAGCGACGCTCGGCCGCGTCCACGGGGTCCAGAGGGCTGAGGCGGAAGGTCGGCGCGCGCTCGGTCACGTCGACGAACACCGGCATCAGCGCCCGCGTGGCCAGATAGGTGGCATGGCGGCCGACGGCATAACTGGCGGCTTCGCGGTCGGTCCACGCGGCCAGTTTCTGCGCGGCCGCGGCGGTCGTGTGCTGGATCACGGCGAAGCCACGCAGGCGCTCGGCGATGCCGGCATCGTTGAAGCCCAACGCGGCCAGTTCATCGCCGGTCAGTACTTCGCGCAACAGTGCACGCGTCGCGTCTTCCAGCACCACGCCCAGGACGTACAGGCTGGTGGTGGTGGCCTGCATGCGGGTGGAGCCGGTGATCGCCTGCGGCCCGGTGGGCAAGGGGATCTTGGTGATGCGCGCATCGTCCAGCACGCGGCGGCTGCGTTCGAACGGGCGCAGCACCTTATCGGGATTGTTGTAGACGAACCACGTGCGGCGTGCGTCCGCGCCGGCCTGGTCGGCCGCGGCCAGCGCCGTGCCGATCACCGCGGAGGTCTCGCCGCCTTCGGTGACGGCGAACACCAGGTCCTGCGGCCGGATGCCGTTGTCCTGCAGTTGCAGGCGGCCGATCTCGGGAATGTCCTCGAAGCCTTCCAGCGAGGCGATCAGCGCGCGGTCGCCGCCGGTGATCTCGCCGCGCACGCGTTCACCCAGGCCCGGAAAGCGCGCCTCGATCTTCGCCATCGCGGGGGATGCCGCGGTGCGCTGCCAGAACGGGCGCCACAGCCCGCTTTCGATGGTCTCGGCCAGGCGTCCGGTAGAGCCGGTGCCGTAGAAATACAGGCGGTGCCCGTCGCGCAGGGCGCGGGTAATCTCGCGGCTGGCGTGTTCCAGCGCCGCCAGGCGCGCGGGATCGTCGGCGACGCCCTGCAGCGCGGCCGAGATGTCCTCATCCACCGACAGCAGCGCGGCCAGCCCGTCGGCGGTGTCGGCGGCGATGCGCGTGCTCAGGTCGAAGCTGCGCGGATGACGCTGCTCGGTCAGCAGGCTGTGCAGCTGGAACTGCTGCTTGTTCGCCACGAAGTCCAGGGACTGCGCCGACGGCGTGACGCCCAGGCGGTTCGGTACGGGCTGCGCGCCCAAGGGCAGGGCGGCGCCGGCGATGACAAGGAAGGACATGCTGCGCATGATGCGTTTCGCCATACGGGACATCGGGTTCCCCACTGACAACGGAAGAATGCGGCGTGTCCGGCAGCGTTTTCGCCTGCCCGACGCCGCACGCAGGCTGCTATCGTCATGACAACGATAGCAAACGGTCGTGACACTATGCCCCGGTTCCCCCGTCCGCTGCATGCTGCACTGCGCCCCCTGGGTCTGGGACTGCTGCTGTTGCTGGGTCTTGGCCTTGCGCCGCCCGGCGCGGCTGCCCCGGGCTGCGACTGCACGCGCGTGGCGCCGAAGCTGGGCATCGAGGTGCTGCTGGAGCAGCGCCTGGACCTGTTGCGCGGCAGGCGCGTGGGACTGGTGACCAATGCCACCGGCCTGGACAGCGAGCTGCGCAGTGATGTCGACCGCTTCGCCGCGCATCCGGATTTCACCCTGGTCGCGCTGTTCGGTCCCGAACACGGCGTGCGCGGTGACGTGCAGGCCGGCGATCACGTCGCTTCCGCGCGCGATGCGGCCACCGGCCTGCCCGTGCACAGCCTGTACGGTGAACACCGCGAACCCACGCCCGCGATGCTCGATGGCATCGACGTGCTGGTGTTCGACATCCAGGACGTGGGCACGCGCTTCTACACCTATCCGTACACGCTGGCCGGGGTGATGCGCGCGGCGAAACGCGCCGGCATTCCCGTCGTGGTGGCCGACCGTCCCGATCCGCTGGGCGGCGTGCGGGTGGAAGGACCGGTGCTGGACCCGGCGCTGGCCTCGTTCGTCGGCCAGTTCCCCATTCCCATCCGCCACGGCATGACGCTGGGCGAACTGGCCACGCTGTTCAACACGGCGTTCGGCATCGGCGCCGACCTGCACGTGGTGACGATGCAGGGCTGGCGCCGCGGTGACGAACCATTGCGCGGCGCGTTGCCGTGGGTGCCGCCGTCGCCGAACATGCCGACACCCGACACCACGCTGGTCTATCCGGGTATGGGGCTGCTGGAAGGCACCAATGTGTCCGAGGGCCGCGGCACCACGCGCCCGTTCGAGACCTTCGGCGCGCCGTGGGTGGATGCGCCGGCCCTGGCCGCGCGACTCAACGCGATGGGCCTGCCGGGCGTGCGCTTCCGGCCAACCTGGTTCACGCCGACATTCTCCAAGCATGCCGGGCAGGCCTGCGCCGGCGTGCAGCTGCACGTGACCGACCGCAACACCTTCCGCCCGGTGCGCACCGGCCTGGCCGTGCTGAAGGCCCTGCACGACCAGCACCCGGAGGACTTCGCCTTCCTTCCGGGCGAGCCGCCCTTCTTCGACCGGCTGGCAGGCGTGGGCGACCTGCGTGCCGCCATCGAACGCGGCGATGCGTTGGACGCCATCGAAGCGGGTTGGCAGCCGGGATTGGCGAAATTCGAGGCCCTTCGCCGGCGACACCTGCAGTATCCGATGCCATAAGCGCGCGGGCATTTCACACTGAAAGCCCCACGATGGATCGCTGAGTGTGAGCGATGGGGCTCCGAGCGCCATCGATGACACTCCTGGCGCGATCTTTCTCACATGGAGAGCGATCGATGGCATTCCGAATGTGATCCATGGAGCTCAGAGCCCCGCGGATGGGGCTCGGAATGCGATCTCTCTCACATTGAACGCCATCGATGGGATCCGGAGCGTGATCGATGGCCTTCCGAGTGCGATCGACCGAGCACCGAGCCTTGCGCGCGGAGCTCGGAGCCCGAGCTTTCGCCCATCGAGCCCGATCGATCGAGCTCGGCGCGTCATCCGGCTCACCTTCAGGGCGGTCAGGCGCTCCGGCCTGGCGAAGCGGTCTGCTTCCCGGTCGTGTGAGCGGTGTGAGTCGCGACAGGGCATCGGTAACGCTTCATCGCGACTGACGTCGCTCCCACAGCTCCAAGTAGGCGCCAGCAGGCTTGTTGTGGCCCGCATGGAACGGGTTGCGCGGTGGGATCGGGGCGCGACACCAACGCCAACGCCAACGCCAACGCCAACGGTCGGGAATTCTTGCGTCAGCTCGCGGCAGGTTTCCGTTTGCGCGCTGCGCGCCTGGCCGGGCGCGGCGTATCGGTGGCCGTGATCAGCGGTGCCACGGCCTGCTGGAGTAGCTCCAGCGACGAAAGCGTGTCGGCGTAGGCGATGAAGTGCTGCAGGTAGCCCGGCGACGCGGCGCGCATCAGGTGCAGGGCACGGTGCACCAGCATGCCGGAGTTGAGCGGACCGGCGTCGGCAGGCACATCGTGCAGCGACGCGCGCAGCTGGCTGTCGATGCGCACCTGCGCCCAGACCTCTCGCGCCTCGGTGAGCGCGGACGGCGGCACCGACGACGGACCGGGCGCGGGGGCATCGCCGTGGCGCGCCTGCAGTGCGGCGACCAGGCCCTGCAGTCCGCTGTCGCGTGCCGGCACGGGCGCGACGGGCGTGGGCGTGCGTGCCAGGCCTTGGGCATAGGCGCGTATCAGCCCGGCGAGACGTGCTTCCAGCAGGCGGCGGGCTTCGCCCTCGTGCGTGCCGACCCGCGCGGCCAAGGCCTGCAGGATGTCGAAGCGTGCCGGGGCCGCGCGGTCCAGGCCCTGCGCGCGCCACGCCTGCAACTGCGCCAGCGGCGGCAGCGCGTCACCGTCCATCGTCACCGCGGCGCTTGGCGGGGCGGGGAATGGGCGCGATCTCGACGCGGCGGTTGCGCGCGCGGCCTTCCTCGCTGGTGTTGGCGCTCACCGGCTGCTCGGCGCCGAACGCGGCGGCGAATACCGACGCGGACGGCACGCCTTCGGCGATCAGGGTGCGGGTCACGGTGAGGGCGCGCTGCGCGGACAGGTCCCAGTTGTCGTCGAACTGGCGGTTGCTGCCGCTGACCTGGCGGTCGTCGGTGAACCCGCTGACCATCAGGATTTCCTCGCGCGTGCGCAGGTAGCCCGCCAGTGGTGCGGCGAGGCTCTTCAGCAGGTCGCGACCCTCCGGCTGCAACTGGTCGGAGTTCAGCGCGAACAGCACGTTGCCGCGGATGCCGATGCGGCCGTCCACCAGCGTCACCCGACCCTCGGCCAGCGGCGCGGCCAGCGCGTCCTCCAGTGCCTTGCGCTGCTGCGCTTCCTGTTCGCGCCGGCGGGTTTCCTCGTCCAGGCGCTGGGCCAGCTGCGCCTGCACGGCGATCACGCCCACCAGCACCAGCACGAACGCGCCCAGCAGCACCGACATCAGGTCGCCGAAGCTGGCCCAGACGGGGGCGCCCAGGTCGGCGTCGTCTCCGGTTTCCACGCTCATGCGGCGTCGGCCCCGGCCAGGCGCTGCAGGTCGACGGTGATCTGGCGCTGCGCGGACAGGCTGAGGTCGACCACTTCGCGCGCCTGCGCCACGTAGTAGGCCAGTTGCTCATCGCTGCGCACCAGCGAGCGCTCCAGCGCGCCTTCGATGGCCTGCAGGCGTTCCAGCAGCGCGTCGTTGGTCTGGCCGAAGCGTTCCACCACGCTGCCCAGCGCATCGCCCAAGCCAGCGACTTCGGTGGCGCCGGCAGCGACCTGCGCGGCGACGTGTTCCAGCTTGCCGGTCTCGGCCTGCACGTGGTCGGTGAAGCGGGTGCCCACGCGTTCCAGCAGGTCGGCGGACGTCGCCACCAGCGCATCGATCGCGGTGCGCTGCTCGGTGGAAGCGTGGTTCACCGCATCCAGCAGCGTCTGCAGCGTACCCATCATCTGGGTGCGCTCTTCCAGCAGGGCGGTGTCGTGCACCATGCTGTCGGAGAGCTTCTGGCGCAGTTCGGCCACCACGTCGGCCGCGGCGCGCGGGGCTTCCGAGGCCACCTGCACCAGCTGCGAGATCTCGGCGATGGTCTGCTGCGCGTGGGTCTGTGCCTGCGCGGTGATGTCGTTCGCGCTGCGGGCCAGGGCGTCGCAGATGTCCTGCTGCAGGCGCGCGGCTTCGGCGGCGGTGCGTTCCCAGTCGCCGCGCAGGGCGGCGCCCATCGTGGCCAGCTGCGCGGCCCAGGCGGCCAGGCGGGCATCGTCCTGTTCGGCCAGCGTGCGCTGCAGCGAGGCATGCGAGGCGTCGACCGCGTCGACCAGGGCGGTGGCCTGCGAGCGGAAATCGGCGGCGGCCGCAGACAGGGCGTCCGCGTGGCGCGTGGCGATGCCGTCGGCGGTGCTGGCCTGCTGGCTGAGCGCATGCGTCCAGCCCTCCGCCAGCGTGGTCGCGGTGTTTTCGAGCTGGCCGGCGGCGGCGTCGAGCCAGGCTTGCGAGCGCTGGTCGAACTGGGTCGCCTGGCGCTGGGCATGGTCTTCAAGGCGTGCGACCAGCGCGTCGTGGGCGTCCTGCTGGCGGGCGAGGGCGGCCTGCCATGCCGCGGCCGCTGCCGTGGTTGCGGTGCCGAAGCCGGCCGTCAATGCCTCCAACTGCTGCTGCACGGCGGTGCCGACGGTCTGCTGCAGCGCGCCGGTGTCGCGCGCCACGCCTGCCAGCGTGGCCTCCACCACCGGTTGCAGCGCCGCGCCGACCGCGCGTGCGCTGCTGTCCACGCCGGCCTGCATCGTGGCGACCAGCGTGGAGGCGAGCTCGGCCTGCGCGGCTTCGGTGCGGGCGTGGAAGCTTTCCTGGCGCGCGGCCTGTTGCGCGGCGGCGTCGGTGGTCTGGCGTTCGATGCCGGCGACCATGGCCTGCAGGCGTTCCACCAGTTCCGGCATCAGCGCGGCCTGCTGCTGCAGCAGGCGGAAGGATTCCTCACGCTGGAACGACTGCGAATGCACATGCAGCGAGGTGGCGATCGCGTCGTCCAGCCGCTGCGCGACCAGCACGCGCTCGCGCCGGCTGAGGGCGGACAGCAGGCCGAGGATGGCCGACGCGGCCACGCCCGCGATCGAGGTGCCGAACGCGAAGCCCAGCCCCTTGACCGGCGCGGCCAGCGAGCCGCGGATCGCGTCGATGTCGGTGGCGCCTTCCAGCGCCAGGCCGGTGCCGCGCAGGGTCACCATCATGCCCAGCAGGGTGCCCAGCATGCCCAGCAGCACCAGCAGGCCGACCAGGTACGGCGTGAGCGAAGGGGCGGGCAGGGCGACGCGTTCGCCTTCCACGCGCAGGCGCACGGCCTGGCGCAGGCTGGGATGCAGCGGTGCCAGCCAGGCCTGCAGGCCGTTGCCCGCGGGCGTGGTGTCGTCCAGCGTGTGGGCGAGCGATGCGGTGGCCTGGCGATAGCGCTGCAGTTCCACGGCACCGGCCACGTAGCACGCGCCGATCACCAGGGTGACGGCCACGCCCAGCGCGTGCGTGCCGACGTAGCCGACGCCGATCCAGCCGACGATGGCCAGGCCGGCGAGGAAGAGGGCGGTGGAGAAGGGCTGTTTCATCAAAGGCATCCAGGCATCACGGGGTACGAAGCGCGGCGAGCAGCGCATCGATGGGGTGGAAACGCAGGTCGAGTTCGGCCAGCAGGGCGTCCTGCAGGTCGCGGCGGAACAGCGCCCGCCAGGCGCTGTCGGGGCTGCCGTCCGCGGCGGCGCGCAGGCGTTCGAAGTGCAGGCCGAGCAGGGTGGGGGTGTGGGCCAGCAAGGTCTGTTCGCGCGGGCTGAGGGTCATTTCCATCACGGCGTCGACCTCGGCCAGACGGGCCAGGTCGCCGCCGCGCTGGGCCAGGGCATCGCGCAGGCGTCCGCGCAGGGGACCGGTGCCGGTGAGCATGGCGCGCTGGCGTTCCAGACAGTAGCGGCGGAAGGGTGCGAAGTCGTCGCCGTCCGCGTCGGCAGGCGCGCCACGCTGGATCGCGTCCGTCAGCGAGGTGCGGACCCGGTCGACCGCCGCGGCGTGCGCGTCGACGCCCGTCGCGGCGCCAGCCGCAGGCGCAACAGCGCCATCGAGCGCCCGCGACAGCGAGACCGCACGGTTCCAGTCGATCCATTGGCCCAGCCGCTCGGACAGCACCGGGCCGGCATCGGGCAGGTCGGCCCCGCCCAGGCGGGCGAGGAGACGGACGAAGGCGGGGGCCGCCGTGGGCGTCCGGTACTGCACAGTGGTCACACAGAGGCTCAAAAGAGCGGGGATTTTACAGGAAGGGGCTGGGCGATGAGCCGTCTCACGAAACCGGCGAACGAAATAGCTGGATCTTTTGGCGCCGTGCCTCGGACTGAATGGTGGAGTGTCTGAACCTGGTCGAAGCCGTCAATGGGCTTTCGCATTGAGTCGGCTATGCGCCTCGGATGCACTTGGAGTGGTACTGAAAGGGGGGATGCCAGGATGAGAGGAGCATCTAGCGCGCTGACCCAGGGGGGGTGGCTTCGCGCGATCTTATTTTCGTATGACGTAAGTGCCGCCGAAGGGCTCCGCAAGCTGCGCGTGACAAATTGCCGTTTTAGGCTCGATGTAAGCAATCACGAAACCGTGTCCTGGAAGCTCGACGACATGATTAATTAGCAGTGCGGTGGTCAACTTCGCCCACTTCTCAAGGTGCATTGCCTGCGCGCGATAGTCGATCTGCGCGCGAAAGGGGCTAGGTGCGTGTAAAAGATCGCTTGAGGCTTCATAAGCCTCCACGAAGGCATCGCGCGTGAGGTGATAATTATCCGCGTTATCCAGGTGGGATCCTGTTGTGTCCATTCGGATTGTGAATGGCCAAGGATAGAAGTTTGGGTTTACGGCCTCAATGTCGCGAAGTATGCGACGTGCATTCCAATCCTTATCTCCGTCAGGTCTTGCAGCTAGGTACGCAGCACGGTTCGTAGCTAGCGTCGCATAAGCAAGGCACTCCAATGCTGAGCGCAGCTGTAGCGCCATGTGCTCGCATGTAATGAGTAAGTCAACGTCGGTTGTTGCGCTTCGAACTTCGAGTGCCGCCGCACCAACCTTGATGAGTCGAGTCTGCGTCCATCTAACCTGGTGTACGTATATTTCTATTGCAGTACGGGCGTCAGGACTAGTCATCTAGGTTCCCTTGCGAGCGCATGCGAAGCGTATCCGACTTATGCTCATGGCGCTTATCGTTCTTAACATGCCAACCAGCTTGTTCACTTTATGAGCGGAAACTTAGCCCAATGAATAGCTTCGGATCTCGTGGAGACCTACAGGCCTGAAAGTCCCGCCTGCCGTTCAAACTTTACCCGCATCTCGCTGTAGTTGAGCACGCCGCCACGCGGCGCATCCAAGTCTGTCTCGTACCACTCTGCATGCCTACGACCGGCACTTCCCCCCCCCCCCCCCCCCCCCACACCCCCCCACCACC